>Ga0172379_10000125_pt1 | contig 205462 bp, 197 predicted proteins | sample GrowelOW334metaG_FD_119756 | JGI IMG/M metagenome (GOLD analysis project Ga0172379, IMG submission 119756) | Groundwater microbial communities from an aquifer near a municipal landfill in Southern Ontario, Canada - Groundwater well OW334 metaG | ecosystem: Environmental > Aquatic > Deep...
ACGCCCGACTTAATGAATTATTTATGATGGCGCGCGAGCAGCTACGGCTGATCGGTCGAGATGGATTACTACCCGTCGGGGCCATCCTAACAGGTGGGGCATCGCAGCAGGCCGGTCTGGTATCCCTCGCCAAGGAAGGTTTGAAGTTACCCGCGACGAAGGGCGAGGTAGTCCAAGAGCTTTCAGGTATGGTTGACAACGTGTCAGACGCCTCGTATGCTACCTGTGTAGGCCTGGCGATTATGGCTCTAGAAAAGAATTTCGCGACATCGCCTCGACCCTCGCTGTCCATCGCAATGCCCGGAGGACTGAAAGATGCCTTCAGCAAAGCCAAGGGACTATTTAAGAACCTATTACCCTAGTGATTAACTAACATCGGCGGCGACCGAGGGGCAGCGCCGACCGCCCAGAATAATGGCGCACGAACCCATCAAAGACGGCAGTTTTGCCAGCATCAAGGTCGTTGGAGTAGGTGGCTCTGGTAACAACGCGGTGCAGCGCATGATCTCATCGAAGCTGCGTGGTGTTGAGTTTGTCGCTATCAATACAGATGCTCAGGCCCTGGCCAACAACGACGCCCCGATCAAAATTCAGATCGGTAAAGATGTGACCCGCGGCCTCGGTGCCGGGGCCGACCCTGAGATGGGTCGCAAGGCGATCGAAGAGAATAAAGACGAAGTCTACGAATCCCTCAAGGGAGCCGACATGGTTTTCGTTACCTGCGGCATGGGTGGTGGCACTGGTACAGGGGCTGCTCCGTTCGTCGCCGAGATCGCCAAAGAGCTAGGCGCCCTCACCGTCTGTGTCGTCACCAAGCCGTTTGCTTTTGAAGGTCACCGCCGCCGCAAGGTCGCCGAGCTGGGCATTCAGGAGCTCAAAGATAAGGTCGACACCCTCATTACTATTCCGAACGACCGACTGCTGCAGGTCATCGATAAGAAGACATCCCTGTTTGACGCCTTCGGTGTGGTGGATGACGTCCTCCGCCAAGGTGTGCAAGGCATTTCTGATCTGATCACCCAGCACGGCATTATCAACGTCGACTTCGCCGATGTGAAAGCCATCATGCAAGACGCGGGCAGCGCCCTCATGGGCATCGGCCGGGGCAGTGGCGACAACCGCGCGGTGGAAGCCGCCCGAGCCGCTATTGAGAGCCCGCTGCTTGATCTATCCATCGACGGTGCCAAGGGCGTGCTCTTCAACATCACGGGTGGTACTGATATCGGCATGTACGAAATCGACGAAGCCGCCAAGGTTATTACCGAGGCCGCCGACACCGACGCCAACATAATCTTCGGCGCCATTATAGATGAAGCGATGCAGGGCGAGGTGAAGATCACTGTTATCGCCACTGGTTTTGACACCGAAACTCGAACCGCTGATCTGCGCGGTTTCGCCAGCATGCAGCAGCAAGACGAACGACGAACCCTCGGCCGCCCGCAAGAGCCAGAGCAGCCCGCCGCCCGGCCACCCCGCAGCCCCTTCGGCTTCAACCAGCCCACTGCTGAGCCAGAAGAGACCTACCAGCCAGCTCCACAGCCCCAGGCGCCCCTCGACGACGATAACGACGAAGAGATCGACGTCCCGGCCTTCATCCGCCGCAAGCTGAAATAGATTCTTAATAGATACGACGACCGCCGGCCCCTCACGGAAGCCGGCGGCTTGTTTATGCGTCACAATCACCTCGCAACGAGCGTTGGCAGCTTGCCACGGTTGACCGTGTGCAAGTCAACGCCTGTCAATACGACAGTGTCGCCGCTCGAGAGCCAAGCGACGACCGCCTGGAACACGGCGCACATACACTCATGCCTTGTGACGACCTCGTCCGTTACTGCGACGTAACCAGCCACCGCGACCTGGCTGTTATCGCCGTACCAGTCACAGTCGATGTCGGTGGCCCCAAATCCTCGGTGGACACGGAACACAGGTAGAGCTGACTGCTGACGCAACCCACCGGCGCTTGTCGGCATGCTCTGGCCGAAGAACCAGACCGACGAGTATTGCCCGGCCGAGGCCAGCACTTGACGGTCGATTTCGGCCGCTTCAGCAAAGTCAGACGGGTAATCGAACCGCACCTGAAGCTCAGCCTCTCCAGTTATCCGGCGAAGACCTCCGACGAGAAGGCCCTCGTTGATGTCGCTACCATATACGATCAGCATCTTCCTCACGGCTCTCCTCCTAAAGTCCTGGTATCTTAGCAGCAAACCAGCTGATTGTCTATCTGCAGTTGGTGAGAGCCTGTCATTATTGCTGTTGGCTCTTAGTGCTGTTTATCCGCCGCAAGCTTAAATCGACAAATGACGACCGCCGACTCCCAATCAGGAGCCGGCGGCTTTTGACGTCCAGACCAGAGGTTACGCACTGTTGTCGGTCGGAGCGTCCGCGGCGTCGAAGATCTCCCAGGGGCGACTCATGTGCTGGCCGATCGCGTTGACCAGGTCGGCAACTGGCTTGAGGTCATCGACCACGGCCGTAATTTCCGTGTGGTCGCTCGAAGCGTCGACTGACAAGAGCAGCCTGCGGCCCTGGAACAGGCCTTCACGATCAGCTGTGGTCGTGCAACGATCTACTAGCTCGCAGTAGATACGAACGCTGCACGTATGCTTGCAGCGCGGTACAACACCAGCTTCCACAAGCTGCCGTGGAGCCGCGCCATACAGGCTCAACACGGCCTCGTTGGGGGAATGGCCAAGCCCTGCGCCAATGACCCGTTCCCTGAAGGCCCGCCAAGCCATCGGCATTGTGCGGCCCTTGATAGACGACTTTGGCTGTACTCGGATGCTTACGGACATGGTAGTACCCTTCTGACAACGCCTGTCCTTTTTGCTGCCTGCGTTTCGTTACGCCGGTCAGTCGGACAGATCGTGTCTGAAGGACAGTAGCATTTTCTATCAATCTTGTCAAGGAGACACCAACGGCCATGCAACAGACGTTAGTCGATGTATAGCTACTCCCCAAGCCACTTATTCGCATATTGTGACCATCGTGGTATTGGCACACCACAGGTAGCGTCTACGATGAATCAAGGTCACGCTAATTGCCCGCTAACTACACACCATATGCGTTGTCCGCGTTGTCAATCAACTAGTTTAGCTGTGCTGGAAAAGAGGGATACCGAAGAGGGTGTCCGCCGACGGCGCCAGTGCCAGGGCTGTGACCATCGGTTCACGACCTACGAGCGCGCTGAGATGCCCCTACTGACTGTTCTCAAGCGCGACGGGCAACGGGAACAGTTCAGTGAGGATAAAGTCCTGAGCGGCATGGAGGCGGCCTGCAAGAATCGCCCCATCCACCCGGAGCAGCTGCAGAAAGCGGCGGGGGCGATTACCAAAGAGCTGCGGCTGGGCACGAGCGAGGTGGTGACATCCAACCAAATCGGCGAGCTGGTCCTCGATCACCTCCGGCTGCTTGACCCGATTGCCTACCTCCGTTTTGTCTCCGTCCACCGCTCCTTCACCGATCTCGAGACGTTCAAGAACGAGATAAAAAGATTAGAAAGCCTAAGTAATAAAGATCGCCATGAGTGACGACGAGACCAATCAGAATCAGCTGCCCGCCCTTGGTTATAAGATCTTTCTTGATCGTTACGCCGTCAAAGATACAACCAAAGAGACCCTTACTGTGGGCGATCTCGTCTTGGTGAATGTTAATCTGGAAACTGGCCAGAAAGAGGTTGGCACCGTCACGGCCGTTGACGTCGCCAACAAGAAAGCCACCATCGAACTGAAGGATGGCAGCGGCAGCGTTGAACGCGCTTACGAGCACGTCGACAAACCGCTGGAGACTCGGCCATCCGAGATGATCGCACGGGTCGCGCGCGGCGTCGCCAGCATTGAGTCAGTTGAGAAAAAGGCCGAGTGGCAAGAGAGGTTTGACTGGCTGCTGTCTGACTGGAAGTTCGTGCCCGCTGGGCGCATCTTGGCCGCAGCCGGCACCGATCAGCAATTAACGTACTATAACTGTTACGTCGTCCCATCCCCCAAAGACAGCCGCGAAGGCATCTTTAGCACCCTGGCTCGCATGGCCGAGATCTTCTCCCGGGGTGGGGGAGTCGGCATCAACGTCAGCACCCTGCGCCCTCGCTACAGCTTCGTCAAGGGCGTGAATGGCCGCAGCTCGGGCTCCATCTCGTGGGCATCCCTCTACAGCTACGTCACTGGCCTAATCGAGCAGGGCGGCTCCCGCCGGGGCGCGCTGATGCTCATCCTTAATGATTGGCACCCAGATATCGAGGAGTTCATTACCAGCAAGCAGACCGCCGGCAAGATTGAGAACGCCAATATTTCGGTTGGCGTCTCGGACGAATTCATGACCGCCGTCGAGCAAGATCTCGATTGGAATCTGGAGTTTCCCGAGACGAGACATGAACGTTACAACGAGGAGTGGACTGGCGTGCTGGAGGATTGGAAGGCCAAAGGCTACCCGACCACCATCTACAAGACGCTGAAGGCGCGCGAGATTTGGGATCAGATCATTCGCTCCGCTTGGGCCAGCGCCGAACCGGGCATCTGGTTCCGCGGCCGCAGCAACGCCGACAGCAACTCGTACTATTATGAGCCGCTGATCTGCACCAATCCGTGCGGCGAGCAGCCGCTACCGGGCTGGTCGGTCTGCAACCTCGGCGCCATTAACCTGTCGAAGTTTGTCGATACGGACCGCCAAGACGTCGCCTGGGATGACCTAAAGACCGCCATCCACTACGCCGTTCGTTTCCTCGACAACGTCATCGACACCACCCCTTACTTCTTTAATGAGAATGAGGTGCAGCAAAAAGGGGAGCGCCGGGTCGGTTTGAACACCATGGGCATCGCCGAGATGATGATTCGACTGGGCATTCGCTACGGCTCGCCCGAATCCCTCACCTTTATCGACAAGCTTTACGAGGTAATTCGCAGCGAGGCCTACCTAGCTTCGGCCGAGATCGCCGCCGAGAAGGGGTCGTTCACGAAATTTGATGTCGACAAGTTCCTGAACAGCGGCTTCACCAAGCGTCTACCCGAAAACGTTCGCCAGACTATTCGCGAGAAGGGCATGCGCAACGTCACCCTACTGACCCAGGCGCCCAACGGCACCATCGGTACCATGGTCGGCACCTCCACGGGCATTGAGCCATATTACAACTGGACCTACTTCCGCAAGAGCCGCCTGGGCCTGCACGAAGAGGAGGTCGCCGTCGTGAAAGAGTGGAAAGAAGCGCATCCTAATCAACCCCTGCCTGATTTCTTCATCAACGCCATGGAGCTTCTGCCCGAGCAGCACATCACGGTCCAGGGCAAAATTCAGGAATATGTGGATTCCGCCATCTCTAAAACCTGCAACGTCCCGCAGGAGTACACCGTCGAGCAGGTGAAGGAGCTGTATGTGCTCATGCACACCCTCGGCTGCAAGGGCGGCACCATTTACCGGGACAAGTCACGCGACGAACAGATTTTGATGAACGCGGATGACGAGCGGGCCAAGAAAGAGCATGAGGCGAATCAGAATGCCGTCGCCGAGGAGCAATCCACACCATCGCTGGTGCCGGCGGACACCCTGGAAGAGGCGGAAGCGGTTGAGCAGGGCGAGATGGCTCCCACGGGCATAATCAGAGAGCGCAGCCACCGCACCTTCGGTGTGACCGTCGCCAAAGATACCCCCATGGGCAAGGCGTACATCACTCTGAACAGTGACGGCAACAACGAACCGATCGAGGTCTTCACGCGCGTGGGCAAGGCGGGCTCAGATGTGAACGCGATGACCGACGCTATGGGCCGGCTGATCTCGCTGGTGTTGCGGCTGAAGTCATCTGTGTCGCCCCATCTGCGCGTGGCCGAGATCGTTCGGCAGCTGCGGGGCATCGGCGGGGCTGAGTCGCGGGGCTTTGGCCGCAACCGCATCCTCTCCATTCCCGATGCCGTGGCGATCGCTATGAGTGAAGAGTACCTCGATGAGGAGATCAGCGACCCCGCCCATGGCCACCAGGAAAATGAAACAGGAGAACCAACCTCGCTTTTCTCTGCCGTGCCTCAGGCTGACCTCTGTCCGAAGTGTGGCAACGGCACGTTCATTCGGCAGGAGGGCTGCCAGACCTGTGCCACCTGCGGCCACAGCAAGTGTTAAATATGTTACGCTAGAAGCCAATTACTAACTATTTGTCATGAACAAAAAACTTCTCGGCATCGCCGTCCTAATCATTGTCCTAATCGGTGGTGGCTTCCTCTGGAATCGCAACCGCGACACTGACACGACCGACACTAACGCGGTGGCCAGCCTTAACGAGACTATCAGCTACCAAGGTGTTGATGGGCAGACGGCGCTGGCCTTGCTTAAATCCACTTACACCGTCGAGACCAAGAGCTACAGCTTCGGCGAGATGGTTATCGCCATCAACGGTAAGTCAGCGACCGACGGGGTGAATTTCTGGGAGTTCCTCGTCAATGGCCAGCAGGCGACAACCGGTGCGGGGGATTACGCCACGACGGCGGGCGAGACCATCACCTGGAAACTCTCGGAAATCAATGCTCAATAGAGTTGATTCAAAACTGAAGGTCGCGGTCATCCTCCTGGCGGGGATGGCCGTGGCCGCGCGCTTGCTGCCCCACGCCCCCAACTTGGCCCTACTCGGCACGCTCGCTTTCGTCTCGGGCCGCTACTGGCCGCGCGCTTCGCGCTGGCTACCACTTGGCGTCGCTATTTTGACCGACTGGGCGATCGGCTTTTACAGCTGGCCCGTCATGCTATCTGTCTGGTTCTGTTACCTGCTCACCGCCAATTTGGGCAAGCTGACGCACAACGTCTCGTTGCGGCCAGTGTCGTGGCGTCCAACCGTGTCCGTTGTCGCGCTAACGTTGATCGGCTCGGCTCTATTCTTTCTCATCACCAACACCGCGGTTTGGGCGGCTGGCTGGTATCCTCCCACCCTTAATGGTTGGTGGATGTCCCTTGTGAACGCCCTGCCGTTCGCCCGCAATACGTTTGTTTCTGACCTGAGCTACACCGTTATAGCAATTGCGGCCATTGAGGGGCTGATGGCCGTGCGTCTGACTAATCGACATCCAGCCCTTGTCACCCGAACCAACCGCTAAACCAAGTCTCGCGCTGATTATCACCGCGCACCGCGAGGGCATTCTGACCTGGCCCGGTTTTCGGTCCGCCGCCGCGCTGGCTCGAACGGCCCGTGACTCGGGCTACACCGTAACCGTTTGCGCTGTGCTCGACGGGGCCGACACGGAAACCACCCGTCTCGGCCAGCAAGCGCAAGAGTACGGCCTAGTCGATCAACTTGTTATCAGCACAACGGGCGACCCGGGGCAGAGCCGACTAGCTGGGCTGCGAGCCACCACCAGCGATCTAGTGGCAATTATGGATGCCGATGATCTAATCTCTGCCAACTGGCTTACGGCCGCCGCCGATCTGTGGCAAAGCGGTGACGGCCGCGACGTCATCCACCCAGAGTGGCGCCTATTTTTTGGGGGATACTGGGGCTGGCAAAGATTCATCCCCCAGACTGACCCGCGCTGGCAGCTGCATCAACAGGCCTTCGTTTTCGGCTACTCATCCGCAGCCCTGGCCCGGCGCGAGCTATGGAGCGACTGTCCCTATCAGCCCGCAGCCGTTGGCAGTGGTTTCGGCCACGAAGATTGGCACTGGGGTTTAGAGGTGATCGCGGCCGGCTACCGGCACACCGTCGCGCCCGACACCATTCGGTTTTACCGTTTCCGCCACGACAGCATCTGCCGCCAGCACGACCAAAATAATGCCTTAATCCACGCCTCAGCCTTCTTTGATCTGCCGAAATATCGAACAATTACTGATATAGCCGAGCCAATTCAGACTATTCAGCCGGCGCCAACCAAGCTTCAGTCCTACCTGAAGAGAGTGCGCGACACCGGCCATACATTCTGGCAAACTATCACTGACCCAGTTAACCGCCGGCTGCGCTCGGTGCGCCGCGCCGGGCTGATTCAACACCCCGGCCGTAATCCTGTTCTGATTGATCTGTTTATCGCCGCCTCTCACCTTGAACCGACCCTCTCCAACCCTTGGATTTCGCCTGAACAGGCGCCTATTTTGCCTCTTGAGTACCGCTCGGGCACCACCCTGCGTGCCCTGCCCCGACTGCTGAATGATTGGGACCGCGCCACCGCTGAAGCGGGTGGTTTTGTGACGCACGCCATCTTCGTTCCCTGGATTATGCAGTCTGGTGCCGACCGAGTCGCCGCCGAGTACGCCCGCGCTATCAGATTGTCGGGTGGTCAACCAATCCTTATTCTCACCGAACGACCGCTGGTCGAACCGGGGGTTCTGCCCACAGGCCTGCCCGTCGTTGATGCCTCACATCTGCATCAGCTGACCTACGACGACCGGCTGTACTGTCTGGCTCGGCTGCTGATTCAGCGTCAGCCGGAGCACATTATCTTAATCAACGCCGTGGCGGCTTGGGAAGCGGTCAGTCGTTATCCGCAAGCAGTCGCCACGCACACGAAAATCTGGTCCGTGGGGTTTATGGATGACGAAGCGCCCGACCGCCGCCTCATCAGCTGGACCAAACTGTACATCGAGAACTTCGCGCCCTACCTGACGGGCATTCTGACGGATGCCAACACCTACCGTCTTGACCTGGAAAAGACCTTCGGCCTGCCGTCTGGTTTAGTCACCGCCACCTACGTCCCGATGCCCCTTATGCCGGGCGATCACATTAATCACCAGACCAAACGGCGGGTGCTGTGGGCGGGGCGGTTCGATCGTCAGAAGCGGCCCGATCGATTAGCCAAGCTCGCCCGACGCCTACCCGATATTGATTTCGAGGTTTGGGGCCGAGGCTATCTTGAGGACTGCACGGCGATCACCCGCGAGCTCGCCGGCATTCCCAATGTTCATCTTCGGGGCGGATACGTCACTTTCGGCGAAGTCATCGCGCACGATCAGTACGACGCCTTCGTCTATACGGCGCAGTACGATGGCCTGCCCGTCATAATTCTCGAGGCCATCGCCGCCAGTCTGCCGATCGTCACGACCAACTCGGGCGGCATCGGTGAGATTATCGACGACACCACGGGTTGGTTTGTCCGCCAAGAAGACGGACCGGCCGCCTTTCTGGCGGCCCTCAACGACTGCCTCAATCAGCCCGCCGAAGCGGCGGCCCGGGTCGAGCGAGCCCGCGAGCGGCTGCTGGCCCGTCACAACATGACCGCGTTTCTCAATACCCTGCGCGAGATCGGGCTGTTATCCACTACCAAACAAAAACCGAACGCGCTAGACTATATCGGTGGATGATCTTTTGCATGGTCTAACCGATGAGCAGCGCGCCGCCGTCTCCCACCGAGACGGTCCGTGTTTAGTCATCGCTGGGGCTGGTACCGGTAAAACTCGTGTCCTCACCCAGCGTGTGGCCTACCTAATTCAACAGAAAATCGCCCCGCCTGAACAGATCGTCGCCCTAACCTTTACGGACAAGGCCGCCACCGAGATGCAGGAGCGAATCGATGAGCTTCTGCCCCTGGGCACCAATACCGCCACCATCTCGACCTTTCACAGCTTCACCACCGAACTGCTGCGACAGTACGCCCACCTGCTGGGCCTGCACGCCGATTTCACCCTGCTCACTAGCGAAGAAGAGGTCGTCTTTCTGCACGATCATCTGTTCGAGCTGCCGCTGAAAGTGTTGCGCCCGAGCAATAATCCTCATAAATTCCTGAAGGATATCGCCGGCTTCTTCAGTACCCTCAACGATCAGGCAATTGCCGACGCCGATCTGCAGAAATGGGCGGACGCCAATCTGGCTAGCGAAGATGAGGCGCTCAAAGATCGGGCCGTGATTATCGCTGAGCTGGGGGCCGCCCGGGCCCGCTACGACGAGCTGCTGCGCGAGAATGGCTATCTGACATTCGGCCACTGTATTAGTGAGGTGTTGCGGCTGTTCGACACACATCCTTCAGTTCTGAAAGAGCTATCTGATCGCTATCGCTACATTCTGGTGGATGAGTACCAAGACACCAACTGGGCCCAGACCGAGCTGGCCTCCCGCCTGGCCGGAAGTGCCGGCAACCTGATGGTAGTGGGAGATGACGATCAGGCCATCTACAGCTTCCGCGGGGCCGCCGTGGGCAATCTAATCGACTTCCGCCGCCGCTGGCCCAGCTGTGCGGTAATTGTTCTGACCCGCAACTTCCGCTCGACACAGAATATTCTAGATGCCAGCTATCGCTCCATCCAACACAACAACCCGCACCGCCTCGAGTTCACAGAGAAGATTGATAAGCGCCTTGTCTCACCGCAACAGGGCGAATCGCCCCGGTTTGAGTACTACGCGACTCGGGCAGGTGAGCTCACCGGCGTCGCTGAACAGGTTCAGAGCTGGCTCGATGCGGGCATCCCGCCGAACGAAATCGCCGTGCTCTGTCGCGCCGGCAGTCAGGCCAAACAGGTTGAAGAATCGCTGCGCCGCGCCCAGATCGCCGTCGCCAGTCACCAGCAAGATTCGCTTTTCGACCGGCCACTAATCAGGGGAGTGATCGCTTTTCTACGCCTGCTCGTCCGTCGCTCCGATAATGTCGCCGCGCACGAGACTTTTACTAATCCGCCTTTCCGTCTACCAGGTGATGTCTGGCAGCACATCTGCGAGGCCCGCGACTACCAAGAAGACAGTCTGCTCGCTACCGCTGACGAGATCAACCGCAGCCAACCCCGCTGGCTAGGTACGAGCGGCGCCCGTCTGACCAAGACCTTGGAGCTGCTGACCGAACTAGCCGGCAGCGAATCGCAACCCGCGTCGAGCGTCTTTCTCAAGATGATTCACCGCTCTGAGCTGTACGGTCGGCTCACTAAGAGTAAAAAGCCCGAAGCCGAGCTTAGCCTGACCCACCTCGGTCAGCTGTTTGATGAGATGCAAGGTTACGAAGAGCGTCACCGACGCGCCGATCTGGCGGGCTGGCTGCGCTATCTCGACGTACTCATCGAGATTGGCCAGGACGTGCCCGCGGCTGAGAGCGGACAAGATGATCCGTTTGCGGTCAACGTCATGACCATCCACAAATCAAAAGGATTAGAGTTTACGGCGGTTATTGTTCCGTTCTGTGCCGTCGGTAAATTTCCTGGCCGCAACTTCAGCCGGCCCTTCAGCCTACCGCCCGAACTGGAGAGGGGAGAGGCCACCGAAGAGGAGAGCCGAGCCGAGGAGCGTCGGCTGTTTTACGTTGCTCTGACGCGCGCTCGGGAGCATCTGGTGTGTTCGGCCGCCGAGCGGTACGCCGCGACGCAACGCAGCAAACCATCCCCATTTGTCATCGAGGCCTTTCCTGATGTTGACTGGTTAAAACTGACCGCCCAGGTCGTTCCGCCCGCCGACTTTCTGCAATCAGCGCTCGATCTGCCCGACAATCAACCCGCTTTAGCGAAGGCGCCCGGCATGCTCTTTGAACAGAAGAAGGTCAGCTACAGCCAACTATCCACCTACCTAGAGTGCCCCTGGCGGTACAAGCTGTCGAACGTGCTGCGCATTCGGGCCTATCCCTCTCACGCCATGTCGTTCGGCAACTCAATGCACGAAACGCTGCGGGCCTACTTTGATGCTCGACGACGGGGTGAAGAGCCATCCTTTGACGACCTCCTGACTAAGTACTGGCGTCGCGCGGGTTACGAGAACCGCGCCCAAGAGAAAGAGAAGTTCGCCGAAGGCTTGCGAGCCCTGCGCGAGCTTGAGCCTGATCTAAAACAGGCCCAACCCGTCGCCCTCGAGCTGTCATTTGAGTTTCCTTTACCGAACGGGCAACGCGTTACCGGCCGCATTGACCGACTCGATCAGACCGCCGATGGCCGAGCGATCATCATCGACTACAAAACCGGCAAGCCAAAATCTGAGAAGGATGCCACCCGCGATCTCCAGCTTGGCATCTACATCTTGGCGGTCGAGCTACTGCGCCAGACGCCCGTCGCTGAGGTTCGCCTTGATTATGTGATGGATCAGCAGAAGTTGGCCGTACCGCGCGACAAGTTCGCCCTCGACGACGTAACCAAGAAAGTGACGGAGACAGCCGAAAAGCTGGCCGCTGATCGCCGCACAGGCGAATTCACCCCCACCCCTGGGCCGATGACCTGTCAGTACTGTGATTACAAAAACATCTGTCCGTTCCGATACAATGGTTAAGCAATGATAATCCTACTAATCGCGATTGTGGCCATCGGTTTAATCCTGCTTATGGCCGCCGCCGACAGTAAAAACCAGAAATGACCACCACGCTTCTTATCTTGATCGCCATACTTTTAGTTGCCGTACTTCTGTTAGTGCTGCGCCAAAAGCCAGCCGGTCCTGTTGATCTAACCCAGGCCATTCAACAGCTAGCGATGATCTCCGAGCAGCAGCTCGGGGCGCGACAGGCGACCATCTCAACCGATCTGGCGAACAAAGAGCGAAATTTCGGCCAGATGATGGAGCGCATCCTTAAAGATCTGGGTGAACACCGTGAACGGTTGAGCCGCAGCGACCAAGAGAACATTCGGCACTTCTCGACGCTCAAACAGGAGCTAGCCGCCCACCAACAGGCCACCGCCCAACTGGCCTCCACCACCGAAGGATTAAAAAAGATCCTCTCTAACAATCAGAGCCGGGGGCAGTTCGGCGAGCAGGTCGCCGAAGATCTGCTGCGCCTCTCGGGTTTCTCTCTCAACATTGACTACGTCAAGCAGGCCGCTTCAGAAGACGGCCGCCCTGATTTCTCAATCAAACTGCCTGACGGTCTGGTCATAAATGTGGATGTCAAATTCCCGTACCAAAACCTGCAGGCCATGGTTGAGACAGAAGATGTTGGAGCCAAAAAGCAACACGCCCAGCTGTTTAAGCAGGATATCAAACAGAAGATCAAGCAGCTTCTAACCCGCAACTATATCAATCCGGGTCAGACGGTCGACTTCGTCGTCATGTTTATTCCGAATGAGATGATCTTCTCTTACGTCTACGAAAACCTGAACGACGTCTGGGAAGAGGGCATGCGCAACAAGATCGTCTTCGCTGGCCCCTTCAGCTTCACGGCGATTCTACGCCTGGTGCGCCAGGCCCACAGCGCGCTCAAAATGCAGCAGAACACCCAGGTCATCATCGACTCCATCAAGGTCTTTGAGAAGGAGTGGACCAAGTACAGTGACGATTTCAAAAAATTTGGAGATAACATTGAGCGCGTCACCAAAGGTTACAACGCCTTAAATACCACCCGGACGCAGAAGCTCGAGCGGGCCGTCGACAAGGTCAAACTCCTCGACACTGTCGATCAACCCGCTCTCGATGAGAGCTCTAATCTCGGCCTTGATGAGTGAATCTCGCCGCCAGGTTACAATTCCACCTCGCTTGAGTGGGGTTCGTCTAGATAAAGCCCTGGCTGAGCTACTAGATCTGCCTCGATCAAGAGTCAGCCGCCTCTGGTCAGATGGTCTAATTCGCACGACCGATAACCGCCAGCTCAAACCAGCCCAAGCCGCCACCAGCGGTGAAAAGTTTGTGATCGACATCCCTCAACCTGTACCGTTGATCGTCACAGCGGAGAGCCTCACCCAGCTCGACATTATCTTTGAGGATGACGCGATCATGGTCATCAACAAGCCCGCCGGGCTCATTGCGCATCCTTCACCTGGGACAGGGGATCAGCCAACGCTTGCCGACCTGCTCCACCACGCCCGACCCAATCTGAAGGAAGCCCGCTACTCAGATAGCGAAGGGGACCGCCGCCGCGCCGGTCTGGTTCATCGTCTCGATAAAGACACTTCCGGCGTCATGGTCGTGGCCAAAACTGCCGCCGCCCTCGAAACGCTCAAGCAGGCGTTCAAGGAACGGCGCGTCCAGAAAACCTATCAGGCAGTTTGCGCGGGCGACCCGGGCGATCAGCTAGTCGACGAACCGTTGGGCCGTCACCCTCGCCGGTGGTGGCTGCGATCGGTCATCGCGACGGGCAAGCCAGCCCAGACTGAGTTTACTGTCCTGAAGAGGGGACAGCTCTACCGCCAACCGGCGTCGCTGGTTCAGGCTGCTCCCCGCACGGGCCGCACCCACCAGATTCGCGTACATCTTCTTCACCTTGGCTGCCCAATATTGGGGGATAGCCGCTACCAAACAGACGCGTCCCGCGAGCTAACCCGCCTGGCGAACGTGCCCCGTCTGCTGCTGCACGCCGCGGAGCTAACGATAACGCATCCTCAGACCGGAAAGGTTATGACCTTCACCGCTGATCTGCCAGCTGATATTTCGGCCGTTGCCGCAGCGATTACTTCTAAATAGCCGGGCTTTTTGTTAGGCTGGGAGCGGAAGGAGAGGGCTGTGTCGACAGTATACATCTCAGCCAAGTTCGTGCCAGGCAATGTAGAAGTGAAGGCATTGCAGAGCTGGTTCCAACGACACGGATACCAGTGCGCCTACGACTGGACAGCGCACCCTGTCGAGCGACCGTTTACCGGTCAGGACAAGACAGTGACTGCGGCCGAGGCGATGATCACCGCGGCCAGCAGCAGCGATCTGTTCGTGCTCATTCTGACGGATGACTTGGTCGAGGCACCGGTCGAGCTGTGTGCCGCTCTAGCGACGGCTTCGATCACGAACGGTGATCTGCCCGGCATCTACATCGTTGGTACACCGGAGCAGCGAGAAGGATCCATCTTCTACCATCACCCGGCCGTCAACTGGTGCAACAACCTCGGCGAACTGCTGGCAACGATCGAACAGGCCTGACTGAAGGGCGGCGCACACGCGTCGCCCTTCGCGTGTGAGCAAATCACACTTGGCATATATTGTCAGTGTGGTACTATATTTCTATGAACCGTGTGCGCATCACCATATCGATCTCGCCCGAGCTCGCTCAGGCAGTTGACGAACGAGTTGACGGTTTGCACATCCGTAATCGCTCCCACGCGATTGAATCTCTTATTTCGGACAGCCTTCATCTCTCGGCGGTTAAAACAGCTGTGGTTTTAGCTGGCGGCTCCGACGCCCTCAAGCGCGTGCCCGCCATCAAGCAGGCCATCGCGAGCCTCTACCAGTTCGGCGTTACCAAAATTATCGTCGCCGTCGGCTATCTTGGCCCCAAAATTCAGACCGCTCTGGCCGACATGGAGCGAGAGCAGCCGAGCCTCTCTTATCATCAGAGCAACAACGGCACGGGCGGTGCGCTCTACGAGCTGCGCAAAGAGCTGACCCGACCCTTCTTTGTCGTCAATGTGCACGAAACACTTAATGTGGATTTAAGCAGCCTCATCAGATTCCACCGCGAACACGGACCGTTGGCCACCATCGCCACCAAACACCTTCGTGATCTAGATGGCATCTACATCTTAGAGCCAGAGGTTCTGACTCATATCCCCAAGGGTTTTTCCAGTCTGGAGGATGAGGTCTTTGTCGCCCTGTCGAAAGCCGGCAAGCTGCTGTCCTATCCTGTAACGAGCTAAGGCGGTAGAGTAGAGAAGTCATGCGACGCTTCCGCCGCTCCATCCCCGGACTTCTGATCATTTTGATGGTCGTTTTGTTGATCAATTTTGATCGACCCGGCGGTCCGAATATTAAAATCGGCTCGTGGGAGCGCGAGATGACTCTTCACAAGGGACTTGATCTGGTCGGGGGCAGCCACCTGGTCTTCGCGCTCGACACCAGCAACTACTCAGGCAACAAAACCGAGGCGCTCAGTCAGGTTGAAGAGATCATGCGCCTGCGGGTAGACGCGTTGGGTGTTTCCGAACCGATCTTGCAGCGCACGACAGTGGGGGATGAGAACGCGATCATCGTCGAACTACCCGGCATCGACGACACAGCCAAGGCCCGCTCGGTTATCGGTCAGACCGCCCAGCTGATGTTTATTGATCCAAACGGTCAGACCGTTCTGACCGGCGCCGATGTCGATCGGGCCGATGTCACCTTTAACCAAACCACCAACCAACCACAGGTCCAGCTGACACTTAAAGAGAGCGGCAAAATCGCCTTCGCCACCGCGACCAAAAACAACGTCGGCCAACCTATTTACATTATTCTCGACGACCAGCTAATCTCGGCGCCCACCGTCAATGAAGAGATTCCCAACGGCATCGCCATCATCAGCGGAATAGGGGATGGCCAGACACGCGCCGAAGCCGCCGCTGAGGTGCGTCAACTAACTCGTCAGATCAATTCTGGTGCCCTGCCCGTGCCCGTTCAGCTCGTCGAAGAGCAGACTGTAGGCGCAACTCTGGGTGGCAACGTGGTGCGGCACACCATCGCTGCTGGCGTCGTCGCTTTTCTGGCAATCTGTGTCTTTCTAATTCTGGTCTACGGCCTGGCGGGCATCGTCACTAGCCTGACACTGGTGGTTTACGCGCTTCTGATGCTGTTCTTCATCCAGTTCATCCCGATAACTATGACGCTGGCTGGTCTGGCCGCCTTGATTCTGTCGTTCGGTTCCGCCGTCGACGCCAACATTCTGACCTTTAGCCGGTTGAAGGAAGAGCTCCGCCACCAGAGCGACCCTGAGCTGGCGGTACGGCAGGCTTTCGAGCGCGCCTGGTCATCGGTGCGGGATAGTAACTTGGCATCCGTCATTATCTCCCTCGTGCTGCTCTGGTTCGGCACAGGCCCAATCAGAGGCTTCGCCCTGATCTTGCTACTCGGCGTCGCCATGGCCATCTTCAGCGCGCTGTACGTCAGTCGCCACCTGCTGACCTATCTGGCACGCACCCGACTACGCCGTCACATCACCACCCTATGATCTACAAACTTCGCCGAACCTGGTACGGTCTCTCCATCCTCTTATTTGGGATTAGTGTTGTGATCATGGCCACCTTCGGTCTGCCCCTCGGCATTGATTTCACTGGGGGCAACCTGGCTGAGATTAAACCACCCGCTGGAACGACCACTGAACAGGTGCAGCAGACGCTGGCCAGTGGGGGAGTCGAGGCGATCGTTCAGAACACATCGGAAGGTACGTTGATTATTAAATATGCTGCCCGCGCCGACGGCACTCTGCCCTCCGCCCAAGAGATCGTCGCAACGGTGCCCGGCAGCAATCTAGTCAGCTTCACGGGTGTCGGACCAGCGATGGGGGATAGCCTGCAGCGCAAAGCCCTTATATCTGTAATCGTCGCCTCACTCGGCATTATCATCTTCCTCGCCTGGTCATTCCGAGCGGTCGGCAAGCTAATTTCGGCCTGGTCATTTGGAGCCTTTGCCGTGGTCGCGTTCATCCATGATATTGTGACGACCACCGGTTTTATCGCCCTGGTGGGGCACTTCAACGCCCAGGTGAGCATCGATGCCTACTTCTTAACAGCTCTGCTGACGGTGCTGGCTTATTCGGTCAATGACACGATCGTCGTTTACGACCGGGTGCGCGAGGTGCTGTGGAAAACTCCATCCTTGCCTTTGCCGATCGCGATTGAGCGCAGCATCGAACAGACTATCAGCCGGTCACTTAATACCTCACTGACGATTATTCTGGCCGTGCTGCCCCTAATCCTTCTGGCCGGTGGCAGCCTGATGACCTTCTTGCTCACTCTGGCCTTCGGCATCGTCGTCGGCACCTACTCGTCGATCTTCCTGGCGGCACCGCTGCTGGGCACCTGGCACGGCTACCGAGCCCAGCCGAAACGACCCCGTCGTCGACTGTTTCGACGCAAACGGAAATAATGGCCAAGCATCACGCCCAGATCGCCGCGGAGAATAGCGAGATCTTTGCTGCTTTACTTGACGGGCGTAAGCCAATTGAAACCCGAGCCGCCACACCCAAATGGCAAGCTGTCAAACCTGGGGATGATCTGGAGATGTCGTGTAGCTCAGACTCGGCAATTTTCACCGTCACCAGAATTGAGCACTACCCAACAATTGAGGAGATGTTCGCCGTAATTCCGGTATCCCAAATAATTCCTGGCGTAGATTCGGTCGAAGCGGCTCGCGACGTGTACTATAGCTTTCCTGGCTATAAAGAGAAGCTGGCCGAGTGGGGGATACTGGCGTTTTGGCTTCAGCGCCATGCATAAACAACTGATCTTCGCGACAAAGAACCCCGGTAAGATCAAAAACCTCCGGGCTGCGGTTGCCCCCGCTGGTTATGAGGTGATCGGTCTTGATCAATATCCTGATGTTACCGAAGCCCTTGAAACCGGGGCGACAGCCGCCGCCAACGCCCAGATTAAGGCAACGCACTACGCCCAGACGATTGGGCAACCAGTGATATCAATGGATAGCGCGCTCTACTTCTACGATCTGCCAGATTCTGAGCAACCCGGGGTAAATGTTCGCCGCATTCCCGGCTCAACAAGCCGCCCAACCGACACTGAAATGACCGATTACTATCGCGAACTCCTCACTCAACACAACGGTCAGCTGACAGGCTACTGGGAATACGCCCTAGCTTTCGCCCAGCCAGATGGGGGAGTAGTCGTTAAAACTGCTCGTACCGAAGATCGCATCCTTAAATTGCCCGGCAGCAGTCAACACACCCCGGGCCAGCCCCTAGAGTCGTTCCAGTTTCACGCTCCACTAGGCAAATATCTGGCCGATATGACTGAGGCAGAGAAGTCCATCCTCTGGCAGGAGGCCGGAACAATTGTTTTACAGCTCGTGCGTCAGTTGGTAGGCTGAAGTTATGTGGATCTCCCTACTCGCCCTCATCGTCGGCATCGTCCTGGGCATTTTCTTTCCCGTGACAATTCCGCTAGCCTACACCCGCTACACCGCGGTGGGCATTATTGGGCTTCTAGATAGTATTTTAGGCGCCCTGCGCGCCAACATTCAGGGCAAGTACAATGCATCCATCTTTATCTCCGGCCTGGTCTTCAATATGATTCTCGCCATGTCTGTGACCTTCCTGGGCGACAAACTCTCCCTTGACCTTTACCTGGCCGTGCTCGTGGTCTTCATGATGCGACTAATGAAAAATATCGGCCGCATGCGTTACGGCCTGCTGACCCGCTTCCTCGGCAAACGCCGCGTCCGCCAAGAGCTCACAACCGAAACGCAATGAGACGTTACGGCTTTACTAAAAACATTACCTGGTTAGTTTTAGTTGGTTTGTTAATTTCAGGTTGGTTTTACTGGTTTCAATGGAGACCCTCACAGATCAGATCTGATTGTGCAAAAAAACACATGGGAGAGCATAAAGGGCAGTTCATTGGATGCAGACGGAATCAAACTGCTCTTTGATTTCTGCGTTAACGGCAAAGGTTTACGAAGCTAATAGCTAGATAACTGGGCTAATATCAAATGCTCAGGCCACTATTGTCCAAAGCGATGCTACTGCTGATTGTGGTGATTATCTTGTCAATAGCCTTGCTTGGTATTGATTCACTGAATATTTATACAAAAGGAAGTCTAACTTCGTCAATAACTCATCCTTTTGAAGAAATAGGCTTGGTCTTATCTGCGGTTTTCTCTATTACAACTGCATTCCTCGCCTTTATGACACTTGAGATTGAGAAAAAGTTGGCAGAAACGACCGTATCAATACATGTCGACCCCTTGGGACGTATGTCCATTTATAATGAAGGTCCAGGCCAAATCACAATCGCCTCCGTAAAACAGTCTGTAAAAAAAATCGATGACTATGACCACCTGGGAGACATAGACAAAATTACCGATTTGGGTGACATGAGCGCAGAAATTATGGTTCTGAAAGTAACCATCCTCACTCCTAAACAGGATATTGCACTTATCAATTCAAAAACACACGTCGGTGAGATACAAAGTGCTCATGCTTGGCTAGTTGATACACTAGTATCATACCGAACAAATACATCTAATCAACAACGCACTCTTAAGTGTCGCGTGGCTTTTTTCAACAATCCTGAAGGCGCTGCCGCTTATTATTATGACCTTAATGTATTTGCTGCTCAACGAGCAATCGCAGCAAAATCATCAACAGTGCGCGCGTCTAGAGAAGACACTGCCAAGCAAGTCATGGAGCTAGCAAAAACTGATTCGCAAGTAGCTGATCGAGTGGAAAGATATAATAATTACATTAAGCACATAGGAAATCGAGAAATACCTTGCAGCCAGGACACTTGGCTTACAATTTCATCTGTACTTATCTGATTTTTTCCAATAAGGGAGTGGCGACTCACCTTTTGGTCTGGTCGCTTCTTTTTTATGTAAAAGGATGCCGGGTAGAGCTGCCACACACCCGCCTACAGAAGAGTAGGGGAGTGTGCGAGCGAGCGCGCCATGGTGTGATTGGACCGCCGGAACTTTTACCGCCACGGCGGGAGTTTTTGGGGAGGTACCGGCAGAAAAGAGAGCAGAATTGGACTAATTAATTGTTGGCCTCCACAGCCATATATTCGCACATATTGGGCATGTGTAGCAGGTCAACTTAGTCGCTAGATGCTGTCTCAGCGTGTTTGGTTGAGTCGCACAATATACCTTTTGCGCCGCACCAAGAGAGCCCAGCGAGCGGGGGATGTCTTTACCGCCCCAACCAATTATTAGGGCTCGCGCACATAAATTACCGCCCTACACCCCGTTCGGCGTGCCCGCTTCTGCCCCGGCTTGGGGGTGTGTTTTCCCTCTTTTGGGCCACTCCCCCACAAGTCCCCTGAGCACTCCCCCGAACCTGAAAATCAAACCAGGGGAGCAGAGGGGTCGTTTTCGGCTCTAGCAGCCTCTATTTTGGCTATTGAACGCTTCTGTCGGTCCTGTTCACGACCGATGGCGAGCTTCAGTGGCTCTCCGACGTACCATTTTACGCCGCCCCGGGCGGTGTGCTCTTTGTAAGCCCGGTCGCCGATAACTCGTAATATTTTGGGTACATAGACCTCTTCCTCCGGCCCACTCCCCTGCCCGTCTAAAGAGGGGGATAGCTCCTCCACTGGCGTCAAAGCCGGTTCAGGTGTGACCTGGGCCGCTGGCGCCACTTCCCTACTCTGCGTTTCTGGTTGAATTGGTGCCGGCACCGCCGCAGAGATTACAGTCGGCTCCGTTGGCGGCGACGTAGGTGCCGGAGTGGGCGCCGAAGTGAACGCTGCCGGCGGAGTGGGCGCCGAAGTGAACGCTGCCGGCGGCGTGGGCGCCGATGTAAACGCTGGCCTCGGCGCAGGTACCGGGGCGGGCGCGGGCGCGACTGGCGCTGCGGCAACAACCGGCTTCAATTCCGAATTTGGCAGAGCAGTCCCCTGCTGAACGATTGCGGACCGCAACACATTGCCGGCGGTTTTCGCCGCGGCACGGGCGGCGAGCTTCTCCTCTACTCCACTCCACTCCTTAATGCGCTGCTCCACCTCTTCCCTACTCGATGAGTACTTGTCGCGGCTCTGCTGGACAATGCGGGGCAGAAGCGCCGGATCCATCTCGGGTGGCACCAGCGTCCGAGCTGAGAAGGCCGGCGGCGTCACACCATTCACCAACAATCGAATATAGATGTGGTACTTCTCCAGGTTCACAAAGTCCGTCTCGTCAAAGATCGGTTTGTACTCTTTGGCTAGGTGTTCGGCGTCAGATGGGCCAACCCGGAACGAAATCAACGTCCCGACGTTACCGAAGACGGCATCAGCCACCTCTTCCTGCATCTGATTGATGTACTGGTGCGCGACCGTCAGACCAAGGCCGTACTTGCGCGCCTCAGACAGAATTGTGGCGAACGACTCGGTGGCGAAGTTCTGGAACTCATCCACGTAAAGGAAGCAGGGTGCCCGATTGGCCGACGACGTATCGGCGCGGCTCATCGCCGCCAGCTGCACCTTGGTAATCATCATGGCGCCCATCAGGGCGGCGTTATCCTCACCAATCTTACCACGCGACAGATTGACGAGCAGAATCTTGCTGTCATCCATCATCTGCCGAATGTTGATGGCCGTGCGGGGCTGCCCGACAATGTTACGAATCGTGGGCGTCGACAGGAACTGCCCGATCTTGTTAAGGATTGGGCTCACGGCCTCAGTGGCGAACTTACCATCCATGGCACCGAACTCGTTCACCCAGAAGTCCGCGATGACCGGATCTTTAATGTGCTCAATAACCTCTTCGCGGAACGGCTTCTCCGTCAGCATGCGCGGAATCGACAACATCGTTGAATCAGGATAATCAAGCAGCGCCAGCACCGTGTTGCGCAAGATGTGCTCGAGGCGCGGACCCCAGCTGAAGCCGAAGATCTTCTTAAAGATGCCCACGAAGCCCGATGAAACCATTCCCTTGAAGTCGTCGGGCACCTGCTCCAGCAGGTTAAAGGCAATTGGATGATCACGATCAGACGGGTCAAACACCACCACATCTTCCACCCGGTTCTCGGGAATAATCTGGAGCGTCTCGTCGATCAGCTCGCCGTGCGGGTCAACCACCACGACACCACGACCGTTCACAATGTCATCCCGAATCATGCGCAGCATGAGCTTCGACTTACCACAGCCGGACTTTCCAATAATGTACACGTGCTGCAACCGGTCAATCATGCGGATGCCGAACTCGCGCTCTTGATTGCGGTAATCAGTAACACCGATCAAGGTGATGTTGTCGTCATCCCCTTCACCTTTAATCGGCAAGATCGCCGGCGCCTCGCCTTTCTTCGAGCCCGCCCACGCCAGATTAGGCGTCGACACGCTCTCGCTCGGGAAGTGGTAGACAGAGGCCATCTCCTCTGTGTTCATCAGATAACCTTTCTCTTCGAACGAGCGGTTCAGGAAAATTGTCCAGAAAGATGGGTCGTTAATGCCAATTGAACCGACCCCGAAGCCGTTCATGTTCGTGGTGTTGAACTGTTTGTAGGCGCCCGCCACCGTGGCGATACGCGAGCGAGCTGAGGCCTCGTCGTTGCCGATGACCGTCAGCCGAAAGACTGTCTCAAAGCCCAGTTTGGTGATTTTGGATTCAATGCCCCCCAACGCCTCGACAACCGGACCGGGCAGCTCTTTCGGAGCGGCGTCTCCCCCACCAGCTCCCGCCGAACCAGGCTGTGCTAGCTCTTTGGCCACCGAACTGATCAGCCGACCGGCCCGCATGGCCACATTGGTCGACTTCGCCGTCGAACCCGATCGCACCGCTTTAATCGCGGCAAAGCCCTTCTTCTGCCAGTCATCCCCTACTGGACGTGCGACCAGCTGCAGCCAGACCTGCTCGCCCGGGGCAAGTTTGGTCAGAACAGCGGTAATGCCCGCCAACGGGTCAACGTCGAAGTTGTTGAACGTTCTAATCGGATAGACATCCTCTTTCGTCAGCTTCAGCATGGTCTGGGCGATAATTTTGCCTGTCACGTCAGCCTGCCGGGCATAGTCCGGCACCTCCGCAATCGAGACGTTCGGGTACTGCGCGTACAGCTGCCCCTCGATGAAATCCTTCAGATGCAGAGGTAGATGGATGAAGAACCGAATCGCGTCGGACGACGCCACAATCTCAAAGCTGATGTGCTCCTGCGTGATGCGGTCGTCGCGCAAGATACCGTGCAGGGCCGCGAAGAACTGCTCCGCCGCCAGCGGCGTTTTGTCGTTCTGGCGAGGCACGTCAATCTGGAGAGTCGTAAAAGTCAGAGCGTCCAAGAAGTCGGCCCGGCGGGCCAGATCTTTAGACTCTAGCCAGTAGCGGAAGACCAGAAACGGTGCGGCCATGAGACCGATAATCAGCAAGGCGACGAGAATAAAACTCAGTAACGTCATGATGGTTTGGTTATCGCTGACACATCAGCCACCGTATTGCCGGCCGAACCGATCATCTCGACCCGGCTCCGTTGACTGATTTCGGTCGAGACCTGCGTGAAGTCACGGCCGTAGTTAAGACGAGATAATTCCATAATGCCAGCAGCTAACTCGGAGCTGCCTGCTTGATCCCACTCCCCTGACCGGCCCATAAACGGCAGGGTGGGCATGTTGTTGATTAGGGTCTTGATGTAGAACTGCTGCTTCGGCACGTTGACCATATCTTCAATCGACAGGCCCTCGAACTCTTTCACCAGATACTCGGCGTCTTGGGCGCCCACTCGGAACGAGATCAGCGTGCCGGCGTTGCCGATCACCGCGTTGCGAATCTGTTGATCGAGCTGCTCGATGTACTGGTTCGTAATGTTGAGGGATAGTCGATATTTGCGCGCCTCCGACAAAATTGTCGCAAAGGTGTCAGTTGTGAAGTTCTGGAACTCATCAACGTAGAGGTAGAACGGCCGTCGCTGCTCTTCGGGCACATCTTGCCGACCGAAAGCCGCCACCTGCAGCTTAGAGATTATCACCATGCCGAGTAGGTTGGCATTCAAATCGCCAATCAAACCCTTCGATAGATTCACAAGCAAGATCTTGCCCTCATCCATCACCTGTCGGAAATCGAACGAGCTCTTCGCCTGACCGATAATGTTGCGCATGGCGTCGTTCGTCATGAACCGGCCGAATTTAGACGTAAAGTAGTTGAGCATCTCGCTCTTGCTCGCGGCCGTCGTCTGCGCCATCTGCTTCTCCCAGAACGACCGCACAATCGGATCAGTTACAAACTGCAGCTTGCTCTGCATAAACTCGTCATCCACAAACAGTCGGGGGATGTCGATCAGCGTGCCACCCGCGGGGTCGCTCATCAGAGTCAGAGCCGCGTTGCGCATCCAGTGCTCGAACTGCGGGCCGATCATGCCTGTGTGGTTCGGGTCAAACAGCTTGTAGAAGATAGAGATGGATTCCTGAACCAGAAAATCTTTATCTTCCGGCCGCCGCCACTCCAGCAGATTCAGTCCAAACGGCCGGGCCGTATCGGCCGGATTAAAGTAGATGACATCCTTCGCGCGCTCTTTCGGAATGTGTTTCAAAATCCACTCGATCGCATCCCCATTCGGGTCGAGATAACAGACGCCCTGACCGTTGGCGATATCCTGCTCAATCATGTTCTCGAAGAAGACGGTCTTGCCGACGCCTGTCTTGCCGATCATGTAGATATGACGCAGCCGATCTTCAGGTGTGATAAAGATGGGCTTCTCTTGGCCACGGTAGGTCGCCGTGCCCAGCTGTAGACCTGAAGCGGGTAGATTAGCGGGTGGTGGCAAAGTCCGAGCCGACAGCCAAGCGATGTTCGGCGTGTCGACGTACCGATTGGGAAAGTGAAAGATCGACGCCACCTCTTCGGTGTTTAAGATCATCGTGCCAATGTTGGCCAGATCACGAAAGAGGTAGTCGCGGGTGGTTTTCTCGCTGCGCCGTTTAAAGATGCGGAATGAGTTTCGGTCGGGGGCGTTGAACTGGCCAAAAGCCGCCAGCAACGTGTTCAGATAGCTGCGGGCTTCAACCTTGGTCGGCGCCGCCACCACACACCTGATCTCAACCTGAAAAGCCTGCCGCGACAGCTTGCTCTGCACCGCCTCCACGTGCGACTGATTGGTGACGTTGATAGCCTCCGTCTCTTTGCCGGCGGCAGAAGTGACCGCCTGCTTAGCCATATCCTTCGCCAGTGAGCCGAAGTCGCTCTTCACGTCGATCTCTTTCCCTTGCAGGGCGTTTTTGAGCGCCTTCTCAGTCCCCTTCTGCCACGAGTTGCCCGCCGCCTTAATCGTAATCTGCACCCCGGCGGCCGCCTGCTCGCTCAACTTCGACAGAGCGTTCGTCAGGCCATTTAACGGGTCAAGCTCCAGCTGCTTATAGGTCTTCAGCGGGAAATGATGGATGCGCTTGAGTGTCAGCTGAGCCGCGTCTGTCGCCAGATCAACCCCCTCGTATAGTCGAAAATCACGCACCGCCTCAATCTGAGCTGAAGGATACTGACTGTGAATCTGCCGCTCGACCATCTCTTGATATTCGGGCGGTGTAGTAACCAGAAAACGAATCTCCCCTCTTTTGGCCAGCACTTCAAGAGTGAAGACGGGGAAACCGCCGTTACCCTGCACACCCGCCAGCGAGGCCAGCAGCGGCTCAAAAACGCCGACCAGCTCGCGGAAATCTTTGCGCTCATCTTCCGAACCGTGCATCTCGCGCGGTACTTTAACCTGTAGAAAGACACGCTCGCGGGCCGTTTTGATTTTATTGACCCGACCTTTCCGAGCTGAGCGGTTGCGCCACCAGATGCCCACGAGGAACAGAACCGCCAGAACCACTAACGGTACCGTCCACCAGACATCAACCAGGGGCGTCGTGGTCGTCAGATTGGTTAAAGACGAATCAAACGGATCCATCAGAATATAAGAATTGTTCTAACTGCTCTAACTCGACGGGCACAGCGATTTCGCCTGACGTTCTCACTGGTGAAGCTGGTGCGGTAACGGGCGCGACAGGCTCGACGACAGCGACTGGAGTAACCTCAGCCGCCTCGATGGGCGCGCTGGGGGCGATCGGCCCCGTATCCTCAATCAGCCGAGGCGCTGTGACAGATGGCGCAGCTTCAACCACGGCCTCAGGTATATAACCCAAATCGGCCGCTTCCGGCTGTCGCTTGATCTCTATCGGTAACATAGATCTATTGTTTCAGAGAACGGTCAGGTTCGGCAAGGTGTCGGTTGAATCGATCAGCGTACTCGCGGTAGCAGCCCGCGACGATAGCGGCTCGAGCTAGCTCCAGCAGCCGATAAATCAATCGAAGGTTGTGTTTGGAAAACCGAACGAAAAGATCGATCTCTTTTTCTTTGGCTAGATGATTAGCTAAGTCGCGACGCAAAGCTGTCTCTTCGGGGCCGTTTGGCTGCACCGGACCAGCCTGCTCCGCCCAGTCGGCGTTCGGAACTGTGCGTCGTACAATGTCTAGCAGACCCGCCGTCGCCAGAAAATCACTCAAACTCCCTTGCCAGAAAGCCGCCACCGCTTCAGATTCACCTTCGAGCAGCCAGACTGCTCCGTGCCGGGCCAACCGTGTCGGCAGAACGCAATCGAACATATCAATCCCCCACTCAATCGCCCAGAGCAGATCGTAAGGATCCCCCACTCCCATCAGATACCGTGGCTTATCAGCGGGCAACTGCGGGGCGAAGCGTCGCACAATGTTATATTGCTCCGCCTTAGATTCGCCCACCGCCAGACCGCCTAAAGCGTAGCCGGCGAGGTTTTCCGCCGTGACTGCGGCGAGCGATTCCGCCCGTCGGTCCTGATCGAGGCCCCCTTGAACAATCCCGAATAATGCCGTGCGGCCGTCACTCGCCCGCCAGAGGGCCGCCTGCTGAGCCAACCAATCGTGCGTCCGGCGCAACGCCCGCTCAATCACCGCCGCCGGCGCGGTCGACGGGGCACATTCATCAAGAGGCATAGCGATATCCACCCCGTAACCAGCCTGCAGCTCCCAAACTTTTTGAGGGGTGAGACGGTGGGTTGATCCATCTAAATGGGAGTAGAATGTCACGCCTTCATCGTCGATCTTGGCCAGCTTGCCACCCCGTTTATGCCCGAGCGAAAAGACCTGAAATCCCCCACTGTCCGTCAAAATTGGTCCGGACCAGCCGAGAAATTTATGGATGCCGCCCGCCCGCGCAATCGCCTCCGCACCAGGGCGCAGATAAAGATGATAGGTGTTGCTGAGAACAATATTCGCGCCGAGCGACTGCAGGGTTGACCAGTCGACAGCCTTAACCGCCCCGTGCGTGGCGACAGCCATAAACGCGGGGGTGGGCACTGAGCCGTGCGGTGTTTCAATCTGCCCAGCTCGAGCCTGGCCATCAGTGGCCACAAGAGTATGTTTAACCATCTGCAAAATGGTATCACATATCTGTTACCGAGCCAACTAGCTCCGCACCCGAGCGGCCGTCAAAACATAATGCTCAAGCAGCCAGGCCAACACGTAGTATGCCCCGAGCAGCGTCATCAATAGATCTAGACCATCAGTCATGGCTATGAACAGCCACGCGGCTGAGCCAATGGCCAGCAGCAGAATCCCCAGCCAAAATATAAACTTTGTCGCGCCTCTTACCTGACCGTCGGTGTTCGGTGAGGGAAGCTCCCCAGCCGCCCCTTTAATCGGTTTTCGGCGAGACAGCCCGATGAATTGGAGCAATCCCACGAACCCTGAAGCCACACGAGTGGTGGCGGTTCCCGCAACCTGAGCAAGTACTGATATAACAGCCAGCGCCGACAGAGGTACTAAGACAGTTTGAGCCCGTCGCGCCGTCTGAACTGCCGCGTCAACAGTTGACTGTGTCGCTCCAATCAATTCACTCTCTTCTATATTCGAGCGAGAAAAATTCTCCACCATAATCAATTCACCATCTGGACCAATGAAGTAACCTAGATTAGCCGTAGCCGCCAAGACCGAACAGGCTTCTGGAAGGGAGAAATCATCTGTTGAGGTGATCGTCCCCTTGGTCGTTGCCTTGTACTCCTGGCCATTCGTAGCAATGGCGATGTCGATAACCGAGTCACTCCTCTCGGCGGCACCGGTCGCAATCAAACCGCTCTGGTTAATCAGGCTGTTACCGCCTATCAACGACCAGACATGTCGGGAAGCGTCTGTGTAGGGCAAACCAAATTGATTGAACAATCGGAAGCCCGTCAACCAGAACCAGTTGCTTCGGGTCTTGATCGAAACCGTATTAATGGCGTCGAGCACCGGAGTTTCTGGTGATATGACCAATTTAATCTGAGCGCCCAGTCGGCGTTCACCGGTCTGACTGTTGTGGAAATAAACGTTCAACGCTTGATTGTATACTCCCTCAGCGGTTGAGGCGGTAAAGAGGCCGTTTGTCTCTATAGTGCCGGCAGCCGCATCCCCCATCTCAAACTCGACGAACTCACCCGGCACTTGCTTGCCCCAGCCGTTGTAGATGCCCGCGATAAATTGGAACTTCTCGCCCGGTCGGAGAACATATTTAACCTGACGCCAGCCAACATAACGAGCGTTCTCTGCCGCCGCCGTCTCTGTTTCCGTGAGTGGCTTCGTGATCAGGCCGGACATGGTGTAGGCTTCTAAACCGTTATACTTCTGTTCACCTCGCAGCATCCAGTAGAAACAGCCGACCTCTTGGCCAACGTGAACCACGCCGGCTGAATCGATGACCGCCGCCTGCAGATTGGCGCTTGAGAAATAGCGAGACGGTCGTGAGCCGAGGTTATTGTTGAACTGGTCATAGCCCCAGCTGCTGTATCGGAAGCTTGATCCGACAGCTAGCCGCTGTGTGTTCGTCATGTTCACCCGCGTCAGAACAGCCTCCTCTTGACTGATGGCCACCTTCGCCTGAACTCGCCAGGAGCGCCCCGTGTCATCAACGTAGGTGGCAATGACACCATCATTGATTAGCTTTTCATCGGTACCTGCTGTCAAGACAGAGCCGTTCATGGTACCCACTGTCGTCTCCCACTCGATGTTGGACTGATTGGCCGACTGTCGTGCCCCGTACTGATCAATCAGAATAACCTGGAAGTTCTGCGTCTGGCCCGGTTTTAACGTGACTGAATCAGGACTCAAAGCAACCGCTGCCACAACTGGTCCTAAAGGATCGATTCCGACAGCCACCGTCGCCGTACCACCCAAACCGTCAGCACTCACGTTGGCCCGAATGCCCTCCGCCCAATATCCGGTACTACTGCCGGCGGTGAAAACCCCGTCAGCCGTGATTGAGCCGATGCGCTCATCGCTCACCGACCAGCTGATTGGCAGGTTCACCTGATTGCCCGCCGCGTCAAGAACAGTGGCTGTGACCTGCTGTGACTCGCCCGTCTTTAATGTCACGTTGTTGGTATTAATGGCAATACCATAGAAGTACTGGCGCGGATATGACATCTCAACTCGTACCGGTTCCGACACCCTCTCGTCGCTTAAGCGGTATGTCTCAAGCCTGTAGTAATAGGTGTCCGTTGTAGCGTTGGGGCGCGCGTCATAGTCGTTGAATGTGCCGACACTCGTTGACTCAAGAAGTGATTCGGCGCCAGAGCTACTTATCGACCGCCAGATTCGTATTTGATGACCGGCTGGTGGCGGCGTAAACGTTAGCGTAGTGCCGGTAGCGCCGCCATAGATCTGAACGTTCTGTGGTTGAGCAACCTCGGTAACGACAGAGTCGGTGCCGGTATCGGTGTTAGTATCGGTGTTGGTATCGGTGACCGTGTTTGTCGCGGGCTCATTTGTCGCGGGAGTGACCGTGTTCGTCGTGGGAGTGACCGTGTTCGTCGTGGGGGTAGTTGTCACCGGCTCATTACTGACCGGTTCGTTGCCTGTTCCGCCGCCCACGACAGCGTCATAGTTAATTGTCAGTGAGTTCAACGAGGCGGTAACCGAGGTGTCAGAAGTGGTGAAGGATGCCCGAACATACAGCGTTTCGCTGGATGGTACCTCCGCGACAGTAGCCTTCCAGGTCGCGTTATCTGAACTGTAGGCTAACTCAACCGCGGTGCCGGTAGGAGTAGATGCACTAGCCTCAACGGTTGACCAACTATTATTCTGGCCCACTGACGGAGTGAAGCTGGTTGAAGCTGAACCACTGGCACTATAGGTCAATACACCCGTATCAACCCGGTTGACCGTGCCGGCAGCCATGTTGCCAACGTAAACATCCCCATCTGCTCCAAAACCAAACGACCAAGGATTATTTGACGTCGAAACGGTCGCTGTCACCGTGTCTGTCGATGGATTAATGCGCATGATGTTATGGCTGTACATATTAGCCACCCAAATCTGACCATTCGTATCTTTCGCCAGTGCCGCCGGCGTCTGCCCGACGGAAATAATCGTCGCCACGGAATAATCTGTCGGATCGAGCTTATAGACCTCGTGCGTACCGCTGTTGCCGACATAGATAAAACCGTTATCGGCGATAGCGATCTCGGTCGCGCTTGAGAAGCCGGTAACAGTTTGAACCACTGAGTTATCTGTCGTATCAATGACGACGATCGCGTCACCAGTGGTACTGACCGCGAATAAGATGCCCTCGTCAGATATAGCCAAGCCCTGTGTGGTGGCTCCAATATCGATTGTCGTCACGACAGCGTGCGACGTCGGGTCAACGACCGATATTATATTACTCGACAGGTTTGAGACATAGAGGTAGCCGTTCGGCGCTTGCACCAAGCTCCAGCTGACACTATTTATGTCTATTTCAAATGGTCCCGTAAGGGCATCTGTTGCTGGGTCAATTTCGAACAGATAGCTACCCGCCACCACATACAGATGGTTGTTGGATGCCAAAATTATCTTGGACGGAAGATCAATTAGAGAGATAGTCTGAATGATCGCATTGGTGGCCGGATTGACTTTCTGCACGGCAAAACCACTGTAATCAGCGACATAGAGCATGCCGTTTGGAGCCGTGGCGGCTGCCCGTGCTTGACTAAAGCCGCTTATCGTCGCCACCGCCGACGCGTCACCGACTGTATAAGCCGACGATAGGCTTCCGCCTGTTGTCGCGATAATGTCAGTTTTAGTCCACGAATTGAAATCGGTGTACGACGTCCAGGTCTGACCAGCGGCCTGCGCCTGTTGGGCCCGCCAGATTGTATTGAGACTAACAACCGTCATGAACGTGCTCATGACGATTACGGCGGCCAGCGGCCAAAAAACAAGATGAGCCACGGCGTAATGAACTGGACGATGGTACGACTTGCCGTGCCAATTACGATACCAAACCAATCGATCTAAACCGTGATTATGGATTTTCTGGACTTTGGCGCGAGACCACGTGAAAGGTTGGCGAAGAATATTCATTACACCAATAGTAACACGGCGACAACTACCAGCCCACAAAAAAGACCCCGCCCCCAGCCGAAGCTAGGGCGAGGCCTTCTTATTGAACTTATTTCAGCTCGACAACAGCACCAGCCGCTTCCAGCTTGGCCTTAGCGGCCTCCGCATCCTCTTTGTTGGCGCCCTTCAGCACCTCTTTCGGAGCGGCCTCAACTAGATCTTTGGCCTCTTTCAAGCCGAGGTTCTGGTTGATCTCACGGACAGCCTTGATGGCACCGATCTTGTTCGCTCCGCCATCCTTCAGGATGACGTCGAACTCGGTCTTCTCTTCAACGGCCTCAGCAGCGCCACCAGCGGCGGCCATACCACCAGCCATCATCATTGGGGCAGCGGCGGAAACGCCGAAACGGTCCTCGAGCACCTTCACCAAACGGGATAGCTCGAGCACGCTCATCTCTTCAATTGACTTGACGAGGTCGGCGTACTTGGGGTCCAGCTCGGCCTTCTCTTCGGTCTTGGTCTCTTCTACGGCCTCAGCGGCGGTCTCTACGACCTGCTCTTCGGCCGGGGTTGTCTGTTCGTCTGACATAACTTGTCTTAATTAGTATTACTTTTACGCGGACGCTTTCTGTTCCTCGATCTGCTTCAGGGCCGTGACCAAGCCGCGAATCGTGCCAGCTAGGACATTGACCAAACCAGATACCGGAGCGTTGATTGTACCGACCACCTTGGCCAGCAGCTCCTCGCGGGATGGCAGTTTCGCCAACTCTTCGATGACAGTGGCTGGAATGACCTTGCCCTCGTAGATACCCGCCACAATGGACACATCCTCATTGGCTTTGATGAAGGCAGCCAGGTCTTTGGAGACCGTCACCTCATCAGTCGGGCTGAAGGCAACCGCAAGCGGTCGACCCCAGACCTCGTCGGACAGTTCATGACCCTGACGGGATAGCGCGAGCTTGAGCAGACGGTTCTGAATGACCGCGAGCTGTTGCCCGTGCTCGAAGAGGGTGGCGCGCAATCCTTCACTCTGCGTGACGTTTAAACCGTCGTGAGCGAAGATGATCGCTAGCTTGCTCTCCGTGAACAGCCGATCGTACTTAGCCAGTATCTCGACTTTCTGGAGTCTCGATTTCGGCATAAGACAAATGGCGTTACTTGTTTCTAGTAACGCGCAGGTACAAAAGGAACCAAGTGGCTCTCTCTGTCTCGGCGGGGCCTATTACTCCTACGCTTAACGATTTCATTCGGAAGCTTCAGAGCATGCCCGCTGTCTGCGACGTCCTAAACAGATTATCTATTTTGATCTGAATTGTCAACAAATAAACGACCGATCAATGATAGCCCGGCCACTATAGAGAACATGACTTGAATTCCCCACTGGTCACTCAGCCAACCAGCTAGTAGTAAGATCATCGACATTATCAGTCCGCCAACAGCGTTCGCGGCTGAGACAATCGTTGTCCGATTATGTGAACCAATCTGTTTGTTTAGCATGTCACCCGTTAATACATCAACGGCGCCATCTAGCCAAGACACCATCAACGCTATAACCAACAACCACCAGCCACGCCCGAATCCGATTGTTACAAAGGCAAAGGTTAGCATTCCTGTAAGCCAACGAAGCACTCTGCGATCTCCGTGTTTCTCTAGACGATGCAAAGTTAAACTACCGTAACCGCCGATTATCCGAATAAATGCATAAAGTATACCCGTCGCAGCCAATGGCACTCCGGCTAGAGAAAAAATCGGTTGGTAATACTCAACCACTAGGGCAATCAAGCTAGTAACGACTGACTGTCGCCAAATCATGCGTCGCAGCGATCGTGACGCGGACAGCTCGCGCCATGTTGATTTGACTATTGCAATCATGCCCTTAACGTTTGGCGACTTGCGCGGCGGTTCAGTGATCAGCAGCGCTGTCAGCCAGGCGAATCCATATAGTACAAAACCCAGCCAGAACGGCCAGCGGACATCGTAATGGAAAATTATCGGCACGATCAGGAGTAGAACGCTGTTTATAACTTTGGGTGGGAATTGAATACGGCCGCGATATTTCTTGTACTGATTCTCAAGCCCGAGGGCCAGCAAAGTGTCATAAAGAAGGGCGCTGACGTTGCCAGATCCGATAGCTAGAGCTAAACCGTGGAAAAAGCTGGCTATAGCCAGGGCTATAAATCCATGACCTTGCGCCAAAATCAACATCATCAGCATACCCATGGTTGCGTAGAGGAGTGACGTTTTCTTTCGTCCGTAAACATCTGAAAAAGCTCCGCCAAAGATCTCAAGTGACCCGTCGGTCAATTTCGTAATCGAGCTAAGCATCCCTATTTGGGTGTAGCTCAAACCAAGCGAAAGATAGAACGGCATCATAATGGGTGCCGTGATACGTTTCGCAAATATCAAGTGTGTCGCCAGGGCCGCAATGTTGCGGTGGTACTGACGTTTATGTCTTTTGCTTATCATAAAATTTTCCCCCTCGTCTGTTTTCAAACACAGTGGTGTCCGAAAACGAGGGATTCAAAAAGAACTACTTACTAACGAAACGACTATAGCCGATTAGAGGATCTTTGTCAAGGTACGCGTCAGAAAAGAAAAGGGCTCCTTAGGCAGTTAGCCGTTCGGATCCCTTCTCGTCTGTATGAAACAATAGTACCTTACCCGGCAAAGGATGTCGATATAGATCGCCCCAGGCCGCACGTGGCGGCCCGGGGCGTACTCGGTCACATGATCTCATCGATCGTGACCATCTTAACGCAGCTGGAGCTCAAGCCGGCCGGCGCCAGCGACTGCCGGTAGCGCCGTGTCTCACCGGGCTGTAGAGGCTTGCCATCCAGAATACCCACAACCTGGTTGCTCACCGACTTCGAGGTAACGTCGTCCTTGGGGTAGAACACCGCTCTGAGCACGATCTTGCCGATCGGCTTCTTGGAGAGGCTCGTGACCTCGCCACTAATGTTGACAGAGACCGCTCGGCCGCTATCAGCATTGAACATCCCTCTGACCACGTTGGTGTACTCGACCGGGTATTTCTCCCGGTGGCCGCACTCAGCCATGCGTATCACCACGGCTGTGTCACTGTAATCCAGCTCGAGCAGCCTCTCCCACAGGCGGGAGGCCAGAGCCCACTCCTTCTGAGCCTCGTAGTAGGTGGCCTGACCCTTCAGAATGCGCTTGGCCTCAACCTTCGCCTCCTCAATGTGCTGCGGTTGCGCACCAGAGCGCTTCGTGTAGTCCAGGAAGGCGTCGGCGTCCTTGCAGCCATCCAGGGCGCTCCAGGCCGCCTCGTCTTCTTGAATTGCGATACGGATGATCGCTGCCGTGGCCGCCAACCGGTGCTCCGGATCTTTGCACACCTTGAGGTGCTCGGCGTACCCCTGCTTGGCGTCAGCCTTCAGCGCCGCTCGCCAGCCGTCGTCACAGCCCGCCAGCAACAGCACGAAACAGAACAGAATGAAACGAATCGCGTGCGTTTTCATCCCCTTGACCTCTGCGGGCAGCATAGGCCAAATATGGATGACTCGCAACAGGTTACAGACGGGGTGATATTGATTATTGATATTGTGGATGCATGAAGCGCCAGCATATATATCTGGTTGGTCCGGGCAATGTCGGCAAAACAACCGTCGGCCCGCACCTCGCGACCCAGCTCAACCGGCCATTTACTGATCTCGACCAAGAGTTCATGACCCGCGTCGGCCACATCGGACAGCTAATCGACACTGCGGGATACACCAAGTACCGCCAGCAAAACGCCGCCCTACTTCGTCAATTGGTTAAAGATGCGACCGAACCAACCGTCTTCGCCCTCTCGTCAGGTTTTCTAATCAGCCGTGATTACGACCAGGTGGCAGCAGATCTGGATTTTCTAAAACAGACCGGCGTGACCTGCCTGCTGCTCCCCTCTCCCGACGCCGCTGGCGACGCCGCCCTAATCGCCGACCGCGCCGCATCGCGACCATATCTGAAGACCGACCGCGAACGCGAAATGGCCCGGTACCGCCTGCGGTTTGCCGAATATCAAACAATTAGTGCCGACCTCACCATCTACTCGAAGGATGCGCCCGAGGCAATCGCCCAACAGATAGCGACCCAACTCGGCCTCAGTTCACCGCCGGCTAACATCATCTACTATGCTTTGCCAGGTCTAAAGAACCCAATCCATAACAAGTCAGTCGTCAATATTGGGAAGACGATGCGTCGCGACCTTGATATGCTGGCTGAACGTATTCAAAGGGAGCGTCCCGCACTAGTCATTGGTTTGGGTCGGACTAACACCACTAGTGGCTACGAATACGCCGCTCAAAATTTGTTTCATGGCCGGGAGATTATAAAGTATGCACCAACTGAGTATCCGCTGTTCATCCCCAACACTGACTGGCCAACCAATTCTGGTCTGACTAGCTCGTTCTGTAACTGGTCAGCCTTTCGATTAGCACACCTCATCGCCACAAACGAGCTACCAACCAAACTGGCGTTTCTGCATCTAACCAAAACGGAGGCGGCGACGTTCGGTTTTTGTTCGTTAGGCGTATAATGGATGCATGACAAAGATCTACTTCTTCGATGGTGACGGCACGCTCTGGTATCCCAAAAAGACCAAACACACTGAAAAACCCTACCTGATCTATGAGGATCCAGAATATCGTCCCGAGAAATTCAGCGAATATTTTGAGCTGACACCTGGCGCAAAAGAGACGTTGCAGCACCTACGCGACACCGGCGCCAAGTTGATTTTAGTGTCCACACACCATACTAACGACGAGACCGAGGCGACATCTGACAAGGTCTTCAAAGCGCGAGCCCTGGGAATCGACGGGTTCTTCGACCAGATATTATCGGCACCCAACCGGCACGAGGGCAAAGCCGAGGTGATCACTCAAGTACTTGAGGCAGAAGGATGCGCCCCAGCTGACGCCCTAATGGTTGGCGACCTCTATAATTGGGATTACGCGCCCGCCCAATCCATTGGCGTCCCCGCTCGCCTGCTGCGCACGCCCTATCAAGAGGATTACGCCCGCGACCACGGCGTCCCCGAGAGTGACCTCATCGATTCACTAGAAGATCTAGCTTGATGAATCTGCCCATCTAATGCTCAGCCAATCTTGTTTCGAGTGATCTGGGATTCTGCATTCAAAACACAATTCTGCCTTTTGTTCATCGTTCTGTAATGTGCACTATTCTATCGTTGACTTAGGAGTTGCACATGAGCAACTACGTCAAGCCCGTGCTCCTATCGAAGGGGCACGCCAGCGAGCCGGTGGAAGCCGGCTGTTGCATTCGTTCGTGCGGTGGTAGTCCGCGCGTGACGACGTCGGAGATATCTGAGACCGCCAGCGAGAAGATTCGCAAGGTGATTCGGGTCTAACCGACAATGGCCCGGGCGCGGTTGAACCTTCAGCCGCGCCCAACCACAAGGAGAAACAGATGAACGTCCGAGTGCGACCAGATGGCGATAAGTGGATTGCCTACTTTCCCCAATCAGGCCGGGTTCTAGAGACCAATATCACTGGGGCAAGAATCCTGGAGCTAGTCTGCAACGGTGAACATGAGCTGTGTCAAGTGGCCGAACAGATCAGCAGCGAGTGTGGCGCTCTGATTGAGACTGTGCGTGACGACGCTACAAGCTTCCTGGAACAGGTTGAGCGCGAACTGAGGCCAGACGTCTTCAACCTTGTCGAGCAGCGTCAGTACCAGGTCCCCATGGGGGTTGAGCTACAGCTCAACGAAACCTGCAACCTCAGGTGCGCCCATTGTTTTCAGGACAACTATCGTACCAGTGCGACTATGCCCGCCGACCGAGCCCTGGCCATCATCGACGAGCTGGGGGCAAAGAAGGTCTTTGAGGTCAGCCTAATCGGTGGCGAGCCTTTGCTCTACCAAGATCTTGAGCTGGTAATCGAGCGGTGCCGCCACTGGGGTCTCTCTGTCAGCCTCACAACCAACGCCACACTGGTGACCGAAGCAATCGCCGAGATGTTCCAGCGGTTGCAGGTGCGCACATACGTCAGTTTGGACGGTGTGGGGACAATCCATGATCTGATACGAGGCGAGGGTAACTTTGCTCGAACCGAAGCAGCGATTGGGTTACTACAGAATCACGACGTCACAGTTGACGTTCTGTTCACCTTGAACGCTCTTAACATGGATCACTACGAGCAGATGATCGATTATTGCGATACTCACCGCCTGTCGTGCAACTTCAACCTCTTCAAGCCGTTCAAGCCCGAGCATCAACACCTGGTAGTGCCGCCTGATCGGTTCTTCAAGATCTGCCGAGACCTGCATAAACGACGACGAGATGGCCAAGGAATCGGGTTTTCGAACGCGGCTATTGCGGCACTTCTCATGGGACAGGAGCCGCGACAAGAGTGCACGGCGACCCTAGCCGGACTCGTGATTGACCCGTGTGGTCGAATGCTCTCGTGCCCCGGCCTGGTCTCGTGCGGCCACATCAACGAAGACGATCTGCCCATGTTCGATGAAAATTGGCTGGATACCTGGCATAATCACCCAGTCTTCACCCAGTTTCGCGACAACGGCTTGACCGGTTGCCAAGTCAGGTCCTGCATCTTCTGCGGTGATCCGAAGACCCCCGACCCGTACAGTGCCGCCGCGTTGCGTCAGTATCTGGAATAACGTGCGTGAATACAGAGGACCGTCGGCATCGCCGGCGGTCCTTGTGCACTTGCTACGTCTGGCGGCGCAGGTGACCGCCTTGTATCTCGTACAGATCTGCTCCGGTCATGTTTTCGAGAAAGTACCGGTCATGCGAGACGAACAGCACCGCTCCTCGGTAGGTCTTAAGCACTGCCACCAACGCGTCTAAAGCATCAGTGTCTAGATGATTGGTTGGCTCATCTAGCACTAGTAGATTGACACCACGGGCTGCGAAGGTCGCCAGCTGCAAACGAGCGCGTTCACCCGGGCTTAATTCATCCACCAGCTTCTCGACATCGGTTGGCAAGAGATGAAAGCGAGCCAACTGAGTGTATGCGTCTGTCGTGTCCTCTCTCACCTCTCGCTGATAGTGCTCAAATGCCGTTTGTTGGCGCGGCATATTCTCATGTGCTTGAGCTAGTACGCCCATCACAACCTGCCGATTCACCGTGACCAGACCGGTCAGAGGTGGCTGCTCGCCAATAATGGTTCGGAGGATGGTCGATTTACCCGCCCCGTTGGCGCCAATTAGGCCAATTCGCTCACCAGCCAACAGATTCAGGCTAAATGGCTGAGTAGCGAAGCCCCTAGCGTACCCGGCAACAACATCCTTCGCAGTAAGCACGCCGCGTCCGACGCTTTCGACCACGAGAGGGATGATCAACGGTTCCCGCTGCCGAACCCGCTCGATGACGGGTAAACGCTCCAGACGACGCTCAGTCGCGACAGCCCGACCAGCCAAACGACTAGATCGATCGCGCAGCTGGCCTCGCCGTAATTTCTCATTATCTGATCGCTCCTGATGACGGCCAACCTCTGCCCACTGGCGACTCTGTTTGACGCTCTGCTCCAACTGTTGACGTTGATCCTGCTGATCTTCGTACTGCTGCTCCCGTCGATTGACCTGGCGACGGCAGTGTTCAAGGTAGTCGGCATAGACACCCGTGAACTCCGTTGCAGTCCGTTCGAACCAATCGATCTCCACAACCTTCTCGACGACCCGCTCGAGCAACATACGGTCGTGCGAGACGATCAAGAAGGATTGGCGTGAGCTGAGAATGAAATCCTCCAACCACCCGATCGCTTCCAGATCGAGATTGTTGGTCGGCTCATCGAGCAGTACCAGATCGGCTGCTGTCAGCAGAACAGATGCCAACATGAGCTTTGACTGCTGGCCGCCACTGAGCTGACCCACTGGACTACTCAAACGGTCACGTAGGCCCAGACCAGACATAACTTTCGTCGCCGCAACATCGAAACCGTAGCCACCAAGCCGGTCGTAGTCGTTTTGAGTCTCGGTATATTCATCTAACACCGCTTGGTTGTCCAGATTCTGCTCCAGGTGGGCCAGGCGCTGCTCTACATCCCCCAAACCAGCCCGTCGTTTGAGATATTCCAGTCCGGTGCAGGATAGCTCATCGTGCTTGATCTCTTGCGGCAGATAAGCCACGCGCTGACCACCAGTAATGATGATCTCGCCCGAATCAGGTTGCTCCAGGCCGGCCACGAGACGCAACAAGGTCGACTTCCCCACCCCGTTTTGACCGATGAGGGCCGCCCGCTGTCCGTCTCTAACGGAGAAACTGACGCCCGCCAGCACTTGCCGGGCGCCGAAGGATTTGCACAGATTCCTGACGTTTAGCATCTTTCACTCCTTCTTAGTAGTTGCCCGGTATTGCGGTGGCATCCCACCAATTTATAGGTTAGCAGACCTAGATTACGAAATGATGAACAAATCACCAGTTCGGTTTTTGTTCGTGGTAAAATGGAGGCATGAATACCTACCGTGGCGTGATTGTGCGCGAATCTCTGCGCGACCCGAGCGCGCTCGAGGCCTTTCAGATTGAATCGGAAGAGCACGACATTGAGTCCGACTGGCATCTGGTGACCGTCACCGGCCCGCGCTCGGCGATCGAGCAGCTGCCCGCCGCCCTGGCCGACGGCCCGTGGTACATCCATTTCTGGCACGATCAGGACGTGTTGGTGGTGTTTAAGGATGGGATCTATCCCCTGCGCCACAACGACCGCTCCACCTGGTCCCCCGCCCTCGAGCACGGCCGCGCCCTCGGCATTCCAGAAGAGCAGCTGGATTTCCCTATATAAAATACGGGTGTAGTTGCGATCACAACCCGTTAGTGATAGAAGATAAACAGAGACAGTAATAGACGCCCTAATGTTGATACTTCAACCAACCTGGCGACATATGCCGTTTAATGATGATCTGAAGAGCGCAATTGGCTCCGATCCAATCTTCGCTCACAGCCTCAAGATCAGCCATCCGAATAAATATGCCATGGTACCAGCTGTTATGATCTCCCCGCCCACAGTGGATGGGGTAGCGGAGGTTCTGGGTGTATTTGCTATAAATATTGGAAAACTCCGGCAGGGTAAATTGTTCGTCATCCAAGACTATTTGGCCCGTTGGCCAGACGGCTGGATTCATCACACGAAGCGCGCTGACAGGTTCAATCACCCACGTGTGCGTTCAATAGATGAGTTCTCGACAATCTTTGGCCAAGGCGTCTACTATGGTAACGGCAACAATCAGAATCCAAATTTTGTAGACCATCATTACAGAGTCATGGGTGAATTCAATGACGATATTCGCCCCACCATTATCAAGACGGTGAGGGACACATGTGATCGCCTAGGAATCGATCCAGTCCCAATAATTGGTCAATTATGAACGCGAACCAGACCAGAAGCCCGAAAGCTACTGCCTTGTTCAATGATATATCCCATTATTTGAGAAGGCTGGGGTGGACAAGCGGTATCAGACAAGACACCTTATGTCGTTCACGGAGATCTCAAAACAACCCCTACTCTTCCGTCTTAGTTAGTGCAACGCTTACAACACCGAACGATACAACCGCCGATGAGTTGAATGTGATCATCACGTGGAGCGAGGAGCACGACACGGTTAAAAAAATAACCTTTGGAATGTTGAAAGCTGGTAAGCTCGTATACCGTATTGATTATGATCATAAGGGCTGGCATCTTGACTCGGAGAGTTACGGGATTAAGCATCGCAAGTTGCCAATACTGCACGCAAATAGCTGGTCACATGCTCTAGATTTGATTAACGAATTCGGACCACTATTGCCAAAAAAGGTCTGAACTAGAAACTGTCTGTGTTTACCCAACCAAACTACACCACTGTTTGGCACTCGCAGGGGTTGGGAAGTCACTATATGGTCAAACAAAAGCCCGGTATCATCTAGATCGAGCAAGATTAGACAGCCTCATTAAACAGTCTGACGGCTTCATCAAAGTTTTTGAGATGATTACTTTCCCAAAGATCTTGTTTGACATATAAAGCTTTGTAGACCATTCTGCTCTGCCGCTCGTTGACGTCCTCGCACCACTTCTGCAGACGCTCAAATTTTAGCTTATCGTTATCATCCTCTCGCCCCTTGGTCTCTACGATATAGACGGTTTTATCGTCCTGCTTCACGAAGAAGTCCGGGTAGTAGGTTGAGATCGATCCCTCGGCATTTTTGTATTCGATGCGGAGCGCAGTGGCTTCTTTATTTTGAAAATTCTTCGAGAATGAGATCACGTCGTCGCAGCCTTCAAGAAAACTGGCAAATACTAGTTCAAAACCAAGATCACCGACTATTTTGTTAAAGACCGACTTCTTGGGCACTAAATAAGGTCTATCGTTCACAACAAAAGGTCTAGCGTCGCTAATCTTAATGTAATTTCTGATTTCTGTGTCTCCGCTGTCTTGGACGGTGAGCTCGTTAATAGCTTTGCGGAAAGAATCCTTTATCAACCGAATGTACTCAACTTCGGACAGATTTCGCAGTACGTTCAAGTCTGTCAGATCGACGGCCTGATCAAATAGCTGTTGCTGAACAAATTCCTTGACCTTGCCGAATAGAATGTCGTAACAGCCAAAGAGACGTAGCTCCCGCATTATCGCCTGAGCAAAGAAACCTATGACACTCTGGTAATCAGGTTCGATATCCCCAGTGAGAATGGTCGTATGGTGAGTCGTCTCCCCAACCACGTCTTTGAAAACAATCTCTCGCTTCTCTTCTTCAGAAAAGGTTTTAATAGGCACATTGGCATTACCAAAGGTCGATACATCTAATTGAGCAAGATTTTTGTACTCGCGTTGGATACGTGGAGAGAGTTCAGGAATCTCAATGTCTAGCTTTTCTATATCCTTCTGGGGATTTTGGCTATCAACCTCAATCACCATCGGCGCAATCGGCTTGCTATCTCCGCTCATTGCTCTCTTCTCGAGGATTACGCCCTCGCCCTTAATAGACTCAACAAAATCCATAAAGGCCGGCGTGCCCAATACGCTAACATATTCCTCTACATCATCTCGGCCAAAGAACATGCGCCGCAAACCACGGCCAAGAGTCTGCTCCGGTAAAATTTTTGAGTCGGCGGCGTATGGTCGTAAACCGACAATCGTGGTCACATTTTTAACGTCCCAACCTTCTTTAAGCATCAAAACTGAAACAATCACTTTGAATGGACTCTCCCAGCTATCAATTTCGTTAGCCTGCTTTCGCAAAATATCCAACTCCTCTTTGCTTTTACCAGACGTACTTTCAGATATCTCACCACTTTTGTTGGTGTGGATGGTTAAAACAGCGTCTCTTAGATCAGAGAAGTTGGTTCGTATGTATTCTGCTACCTCATCACAGTTCTTCGTGTCATCCGTCATGATAAACAGGATGGACTTCTTCCCCATCGGCTCCAGTGCCTTATAGGTTTTACGCCATTCTTCAACACCGAGATTGATATAGTCTCGATACCGCTCACTAAATAGGGCGCTCTGGTTTTCTTTGAGCTTGCCGCGACTGGCGGCATCTGGCACAACAGGGTTCTTCACAATCCGCTGATGGATCGCCTCAACAAGTGGGTAGTCTGAGATCGTCTGAACAAAGATTGATCCGTCGTTTTTCTTAGGTGTAGCAGTTAAATCAATTTGGAGAGCGAGACCGGAGTCCTTTTGCTTCAACCGGTTATCGATATCGGAGATTGATTTAAACCAGGCCATCTTTTCGTCATGCAGATGGTGCGCTTCATCATTAATAACTATGAGTTCGTCAATGTCACGAACAATCATGCCCAAATCAACGGTCGAGTCATTGGTCTTAGTAACTGGCTTGCTGCCCAGAAAATAGGTTGAGGTATCTTCGTCATCAATGCTTGGTGTTTTTACATCACTCTCGTACACCCGGTGAATGTTAGTCAGAAAGATATTGCCCGTATCTGAGACACTTCTGAGGTTATCTTGTAGATGTAGAGTGATTTGAAAATCATCTTGCCAGTTTTGGCCCTCATATCCATTATCTGGCAGAACTGGGTCACTGAAGAAAATTTTTAGACCCTCAAAGTCGTTTTTGATCCTCTCGAACACAATTACATTAGGCGTGATCAAGAGAAAATTCTTGGCCAGATTGGAGTCTTCTTCATACTTTTTATGAAAGTACGCCCAGGTGATAATAAGACTCATCACTTTAGTCTTTCCGGCACCAGTGGCCATCTTGATAACGAAACGCAGCCACTCTTCGGTAAACATCCCCGCACTCAACACGCCCGTTGAGTTGTACCGAATGAGATCGTATTTATCTTTGACTCCGGCAACTTCGTAGAGCCAAACTACCGTTTCTAGTGCCTCCCTCTGGGCGAAGTAGTAACGAAAATTATATGTCACTCCTTTTGAGTCAGGCAATAGATGATCTTCTTGAAACCACCACCTAAGCAGAGCCTTCGATGTCTCGCTTGCTCCTTTGTAACCATCATCCCGCCACTCCTTTACCTTCTTGCGCAGATCAGCAACAAGTGGCGGGAGTAGTTTTTCGTAACCCTTTTCACGCAGGTCTTCCGCCGCTGGAAACCAGCGAATACTTGGGTCTAGTATCGCATATGGGTCTTTGGGAAAGTCCTTATGCAGTGCCATTTTTGTCAACCCCTTCAGGGCCTTTTTCTACATTTAGTAATTCTTTTCCGTCGCTGCTGATAATTGCCTTAATATATGCTTCTGTTACGGGTCTTACAATCACTCTAATTCTTCTTACAAGACCCATGTAACCCAACTCTCTAGACTCATTAAAATCAAGCAACTTATTTTCTCTGATACTAATACCAGATTGAAGTAATTTATTTTTTTCCAAGGTACTCACTATCACGTCCGGTAACTTATCTTTTTGTCGTTCTCCATCAAACCTTATTTTTGTTTGCGCTATCAAGATTGCGAAGATGCCAATAATTGAAGCAAAGAAAAATACATAATAGATCGACCTGGAAAGATCCGCTGCCGAGACAATAAACTCATAATAAGTTATCAGTGAGCATGCAAAAAGAATGTATACGATACCTATCGTATTGATTACGACTGTGCCCTTGATGCGGATGTTCGGAAATGGATGAATGGTTATCATCATCCACGTAATCGCCATACCAAATAACAATGCAATAATTGACGATGTTTTTGCGAACAGCGGATCATCAAAGAGTCTATTGAAGCTGAGTATGTCAAAAAGAGGTAGAAAAGAAGCCACTATGCTAATTATCCATCCAATAGTTGAGAGAAGGGGCGAGAAAAAACTTTCGTCTTGCTGGCTCATATTTCGACATTAATGACTTTTGTCGTATCATTCCCAAAAATATCTACAACCTTTACCGCAATCTTGTAGCTACCACTCGTCACTAATTTAGCCACAGAAGTCAATTCAAGATTCCGGTTTTGTTTTGTGCGAAAGGCCTGCCATTCATTGTCAAAAATATAATCGCCCGTCCAAACCTCTTTCTCTTCGCCGCTATCAATAACTTTGACAATCTCTTTTCTACTCGCAAAATCAAAGTCAACCGCCCAATAGTCAATCCAGTCACTCCATTTCTTGGTCAGGATTTCTTCTGACACAATCTCAGATTCTCTATCTTTAGAGATCTTCACGACTTGCCCATTCTTCACCACCACCTTCGTGCCGCCCGGCCTAAGAGCCTCGGTTATCTCACCCGGATCGTCCTGATTATAGAAGACCGAGAAATCCGTGAGTTCTATGGACAGTTCTTTGTTATCAATCCGGCCTTTAATGATCGGATTCACTTCAATGAAGGCGACATCATAAAATTTAACCTGGCCTTTTTCGACCGCTTTCTTATCGAATACCTCTCTCGGAATAACCCGGAATGCCACATCAACACCACGATTTCGATATTCAGAGAAATCAATACCCATCTCATAGTCGAAACCAAGCACATCGACCTTTGTCAGACCCTTCTCTTCACATTCGGTGACTACGTCATCAACCAGTTTTGACGATACGGGCGTATTAATGGGCCCTATTGCTACCAGCCTATCTCTTTTTTTACCAAGTATATTTACAAATGAATCTATTGGCTCGGCCTTGTACGCACCAAGGATGAGCTGCATGAACTCTGTTTCTTTTTGCTCTGCTTGCCTTGCCTTCTCCTCCGATCGCAGGTCATGATTTATACTCAAATAGTTTTCGCGTTCGTATTTCCCAACATTCAAAATTTCGAAAGCACGGAAATCTTTCCCTTGTTCCTTTAATTCGCGTTGTACCTTAATTAACCTTTTCCGAGAAGTGTGGATGCTAAATTTCCCCAAGTCTGAACCGATCCATTTTCTGCCAAGCTTTTCAGCAACAGAAAGTGTAGTCCCAGAGCCACAGAAGAAATCTGCAATCAAGTCGCCTTCGTTTGTTGAAGTGTTTATAATCCTTTCGAGTAGGCCTTGGGGTTTCTGAGTTGGATAATCAAGATATTCCGACGACCCACTTATTAATGGCTTTGTACTGTCAGAGTCCCAAACGTCTCTCACATACACTTCTGCGTAATGCTGATTAAACAGCTTCTCCTTCAGCCTATCCGGCAAGGCTTCTTGTTTTGTTAGCTTTTTTGAGATAAGTTGCATATCTTTTGTCGTCAATCTTTCTGTTTGGGCAGGATGCAACTTCGTATCAATGAATGGTTTTTCGTATCTAATTTGTTCTTGTGTGGCCTTAAAGAGGTACCGTCCTGTTTCCTTTGCGTAGAAAAATATCGTTTGATGTTTTCTAGCATAAAAATTTTTACTAACTCCTTGAATTCTGTAACCCCAAATTATTTCATTTAGAAATAGGTCCTTGCCAAATATTTCGTCAAGAACGAGTCGCATATAGCCGCTCACTCTATAATCACAATGGACATAGATACACCCATCTTCTGCTAGCAGATCGTGCATTAATTTTAAGCGTTCATAGATCATGGCAATAAAGCTATCCGCACCCTTACCCCATGTATCGCGGTAGGCAATCTCCTCAATTACTGAAGGCTTCTTTGTAAGTGTCTCTTCATCTGCACCCTCTCCAATCTTAATATCCATTGAAAAATCAGCACCAACATCGAATGGCGGATCAATATAAATAAGCTTCAATCCACCTTGTGCTTCGATCTCTTTTCGTAATGGACCGTTTTTTAGAGACGAAAGAATGAGTTTGTTGTCTCCCCAGATCAGTTTATTAGTCCATCCAGTTATCTGGCGGCCTGAAGTATCAAAAAATGTGTTTGCCCAACCGATCTCATTATTCAGTCGTGGTTCGTCAATTTGCTCAATAACCTGAAAAGGCAACACAACGTTCGTCACTTCGTTGGTTTTTCCATTCCAAAGCAACTCAACCTCTTGAGCATCTTCAAACAATAAAAAACGATACTTTTCCGGCAGCGGTTTGCCGGCTTCCAAGTATTTTATAACATCCCGCTTTTCGTTATCTGTGAGTCTTGGTGCCATTATCGCTACATTTGATTTATGACCATCTAAGCCGATTATACTCGATCAGTTGTATTAATCACAGTGTTCAAATTACGTAGCTGAGACCTGTTAATATAGAGTCAGCTAATACGAAAAAGACAATGCCCCTCTCCAAATCCAACTACCTAAATTACCTGCGGCACCCGGCGTGGTTGTGGTTGGCGCTGCACGACAAGCAGCGGCTGCCGCCCGTCGATGCCGCGACGCAGGCGCTGTTTGACGCCGGGCACGAGTTCGAGCCGTACGCCGAAATGCTCTGGCCAGGTGGGGTCACGTTGGGGTGGAATCCGGCTGATTTTGGTTCCTACAACACGCTGCCCGCGCGCACCGAGCGCGCCATCCTTAATCAAACGCCCGTCATCTTTCAGGGGCGGCTTGAGGTAGAGGGGCTTACCGCCATCTTCGACGTGCTGGAGCGGGTGAATGACCAGACCTTTGACCTCTACGAGATTAAATCCTCGACGAGAGTGAAGGATGAGCACCTGCTCGATCTGGCGTTCCAGGCTCGGCTGCTCGAGCTGGCCGGCTACACGGTGCGCAAAATCGGCGTCACGCACGTCAATAGCCAATATGTTCGCCAGGGCGATATTGACGCGTCGCGGCTCTGCCGGACGGTTGACGTGACCGAGGAGGTGAAATGCCGCCGCGAGCAGACCATTGCTCAGATTGCCGCCGCCCTTGAGGTGGCCGCCCAACCCGACTGCCCCGATCTCTCCCCGCGCTTCGCCGCCAGCTTCGGCTTTAGCGAGTGGCTCAAGGTCTACGGCTATCTGCATCCTGACCTGCCCGCCGACTCCATCTACCGCCTGACCCACCCCAGCGCCCGTCTGATTGGTGAGTTGGAGGATGCCGGACTGACCCACCTCGCCGATATTCCTGACACTTTTTCACTTAGCGCCGCCCAGCGCCGTCAGGTTGACGCCGCCCGCTCGGGCCGAACGGTCGACCAGACCCGCCTGACTGATTGGCTGTCGCGACTAGAGTATCCTCTTTATTTTCTTGATTACGAGACCGCCGGCAAGCTCATTCCCCCGTTTGACGGGATGCGCCCGTACGAGGCAATCCCCTTTCAGTACTCGCTACATGTGGTGGATACACCCGGCGCCGCCCCGCGACACCTGGAGTACTTGCACGACTCCCCGACCGATATGATGACACCTTTGGTCACGCACCTGCGCGCCGACATCGGACCTGCCGGCTCGATTATTGTCTGGAGTCAGTCGTTCGAGAAGGGTTGTCATATCAGAATGGCCAGCCACCTGCCCGAGCACGCTGACTGGCTGCTCGCCCTGAACGACCGGGTGGTTGATCTGATGATTCCCTTTGCCGCCGGCTGGTTCACCGATCCGGCCTTTGTGGGCAGCGCTTCGATTAAGAAGATTTTGCCCGTGCTCGTGCCCGACCTCTCTTACAAAGATCTGGCAATTCACGAGGGCGGCACCGCCCAACAAACCTGGATGTCCACCATTTTGGATGGCCAGAACCCCGACCACCGCAACCAAATCCTCACCGACCTCCGCCAGTACTGCGCGCTCGACACCCTGGCGATGGTAGAAATCTACAAATTCTTGTCTATATAAAGCAAACTGCCGCCACTTTGCCGATTGGCAAATATGTGACGGCAGTCCTGTCGTTGTCGCGGACGGTCACGCCGTGGCGAGATCGAGCCAGGTCTTGTACAGCTGGTTGATCTTGACCTGGCGCTCGGCCTGGCGCCTCAGCTCGGCCTGGTCGGTGTCGAGCAGGCTGAGCACGGTCGCCGCCGGGATGTCTGCTCTCGCGTCATCGAGATACCGACCAACCATTTCGCTGCCGGCGTCGAGCGCCTCGTGCAGGCGTGCGTAGTCGGGGAACATGGCCTTGACATCGGCCACGAACGCATCCGTATACTTCTTCGGCATGTCTGGCCCTCCTATGTGGGCTACGAGGAATATACCATAAAAGAGGGAATAGTCAACCATCGGGCGCATCAAGATCTGTTAATCTTCTGTTCATCTTTCTTGGGTTACGATGAACCCACCAGAAATAATTGCTAATATGAGAGTAATGACAGCGAAAAAAGCTTTAACCACCAGCCACCCAACTACCCCGGCAGCTCGGGAGATGTTGAAATTGGTGATTAAATCTAAGCCGGGCAAAAAACCAAAGATCTCCGCCACTGAGGCTCTGCGTCAACTTCGTTACGGGGCTTAGTAATGACAGGCTCAATAGTTATCGACAGTTCTGTTTTGGTATCCCTTTTTTTGGAAGAAGACGGCCATCATGAACAGGCCGTTGCTACAATCTGCAAAATCTTCAACTCACCAGATAAGCCGTCGGTAATCATTCCACCCCTTGTACTATACGAAATTGGTGTTGCGACCATTCGTGCCAGCGCTGATGCGAAAATAATCGCCAATCGTTTATATCGACTTATTAACATCGACCAGGTTAAGACCTCGGCTTCGCACCCACGACATGTTGATTGTCGGAACGGCGCTGGACTTTGATAGTTCTGTAGCCAGTTTTGATCAGCAAATGATGGCCTGCTGTCAGAGGTTGGGTGTGGCCGTACTTACTTAATGCCGCGGTAATTTCTCATGACTTCTAGGGGGCCATTGACGAAATAATCTTCTAGCACAATCGACTTGATATCAATCCATTTATAGCCTGAATGCTCTGGTGAGATGGTGATCTTATCAGAGAGAGTGTCTGCCTCAAATAACAGCCACAACACAGTCAGATCGTGACCATATTTCTTTGATGTGTAGTGATGCCTCGCCACCGTCACCGGATTTTTCGACCTCAACTGCCAGGCAAAATCTGCCCCCAGCTCCTCAGCAACCTCCCTCTTCATAATCGATTCAAATGGCTCAGCATTCTCCCCTTCTGCAATTCTCCCTCCGGGAAAATCGTAAAGTCCCGCCATGGGTCCGTCTGCTAGGCCCTTTAATAGCAGAACTTCACCCTCGCTATTGTGGATCAGTAGCTTCAGTGAGACTTGAAAGAAATAGTTCTCAGACATTACGGTTGCTACTTGTTGAAAGTCGCGCCATTATCAGTGTGTCCTGCCAGCGGTTGTCGCTGAAGCGGTCATCACGGAGGCGACCCTCCTCTTGGAAGCCAGCAGCGCAGTAGCACCTGATCGCTCTCTCATTCAGCGCCGATACGTGCAAGCTGACCCGATGTAGTTTCAGCTGATCGAATGCGTGCTCCACAATCTGCTCGACGGCTTGGCGACCGATGCCGTGGCCGCGATAAGTGGCATCCCCAATCATAATGAACAGCTCGGCCTGTTGATTCCGTAGATGAATATCCGTCAGGCCCACCACCCCAATCGGCTGGCCATCCGCTAGAATCGTCAGAAAGTCACGGGTCTCATCCTCCACATACTTGTCGAACCAAGCGGTTTGCGCCTCCACCGTCGTACCATTCTGGTAATCATCAAACCACCGGTTGACATCACGGTCGTTCAGCCAGATCACCCGATCTTCAATGACCTCGCGCGCATGCGGAACATATGAGATCTTCATATCTGCATTCTACACGCTCGTTAATCGATAGGACAACGCCTGCTGGAATCTCCTTTTCCAGATGCAAACATGATCTGACTAAATTTGTTCATCTTCTGTTCATAATCACCTAGCTACGCTGAAGATGCGCAACCAGCGCGGAGAGGTGGTGATAGAAGATGGCGAGTTCAGGCGAGCGCCGGTACGATTCCGACGGCGTACAAGTGCATCAGGATGGCGTCTCTGGCGGTGGCAACTATCACAGCGGCGCACGTTCCGATGGTGGTGACGGCCGATTCATCACCGTAGGTGATGGTGCCAATCACACCACATTCCTATACGACGACGGCGGTAACTGCGAAGGCAGCTCCTCTCGAGGGGATGGTGGCCCAGCCGCAGGAGCCAAGCCGTAAACACAGTGGGAGACGCACGCGCCTCCCACAAACAATTCTGTATGATAAAAACGAATGAAAAGCCCACAAACCATAATTGACCACTGGCACATCGGCGCTATCAAGCGACAGCAAGATTGCGATGGCTATATCTTGGTCAACACCAACCAGGGTGACTTTGCCTTGGTTATGAGTGAGGATGTCAGCAAGCTTAACCAAGCACGCACCGATCTGCTGTCGGCCGGATGGCGAACAAAAACGTTAACCAAGCCTCGTCTGGCACATGTCGACGGGCGGCACTATCAGCTGTGGCGGCTGGAGAGCATCCCCAAAGAACAACAGGTTAAGATTAGACCGGCCAGAGATGCAGACTATACGGCGGTAGAACGGCTGACGCGCCGATTGCACAACCTTGATTACCGTGGCGTGCCTGGTTTCCTCAAAAAAGATCCGCGGGTGGTTTTATCGCGCGCGGCCTTTATTGGCGTGTTGGAAAGTAAAACCGAGACCTATTTTCTAGCCGAAGGTCTAGGTCGGGTTGTGGGGTTGATCTGGATTGGCCTATCCGTTCAAGACGACCAAGTAATGGCTCGACTCCGCGAGGCCGAGATTGGTGTCTTATATGTTGAACCAGCCTGGCGACGCCAGGGCATCGCCACCGCGCTGCTTATAAGAGCGGAGAAATGGGCTCGAGCCAAACGAGCCGATCGCTTAGTTGTTGTTACATATCCCTACGCCAAATCGGCGACAGCACTTTACGAGAAATTTGGTCTGATAACCCGGTCAATTAAACTGAATCGGTTGCTAAAGTAAAGCGAACGCCCCGGCCGAAACCGGGGCGTGTGTTCGCGGACTAGACCGAGGTCGATCGTGGCCTACCCGATGGGCGACGCGACGCTCTGCGGCAGCAAGAGCTGCACGGACCGTCGCGCCAGGTGGACGGCAAGGGTGTCGAAGTAGACCTCGCTGCCATCCAACACCACGTACAGAGCATGGTTTCCGTGCTCAGGATGCACCACGGTGGTATCGGTGACCAGCAGCACGTTTCTGCTCAGCAGCAGCTCCATGATTGTGTCTGGAATCAGACTGCGGTGCCGGCGAGCGATCATCCAGCTGAGCTCGTACTGGCTCAGACCGAAGATACCGTCCGTAAGTCGCGGACGTGCCCACTTCAGCACATCGTCTGCATACACACTGTTGGGTCCATTGCCTGGCAGGTCGACCGGAACAAGCTCATTGAGCCGTCGGATGATATCCTCGTCCGAACACGGACGCGGGCGGTCTTCAAGCACCTCCCAGCCAAACTCTCCCAGGTTCCTCTTCAGATACGGCGTCAACGGCATGATCCACCTCCTTCCCTTCACCAGGATCAATTGACGCACACCCGCACTCTGACCAATACGGCTCATAATGTCAATGCTCGAGCCAATAAGATGATGGCCCCAAGTTTAGGTATTTAGCAACAAAAAACGCGAGCCAACCGTTTTCCTGGTTCAGCTCGCGCTTTTTAAAATCTATTTGTCGTCGCGGCTCAGCTTCATGCCTGGGCCCATGGTTGTGGCCAACGATGCACCCCGCACACCCCAGCTCACCAGCGCACCCAGAGCAGCTTCGGCATTGGCCTGCAGCTCCTCGATCGGCTGGGAAACACGGCCGATCACCAGGTGGATGTTCTTGCCAGCATCGGTGCGATATTCAGTGCGACCCGACTCCAGCTCTTTCTTCACCTTCTCGATGTCATCGGTGACCGTTCCGCTCTTCGGATTCGGCATCAGCCCCTTCGGGCCGAGCAATCGCGCGTACTTCGCCAGGTTCGGCATCTCCGACGGCGCGGCGATTAGAACGTCAAAACTCACTTTGCCCTTCGCTAACTCGGCATAAACCTCTTCACCAGCCACCGCCACGCGCACCGCCTTACCGGTCGAGTGAGGATAGTGAATTGAACCACGCGCCTCTTGCGCCACTCGCACGTGCAGCTCAACAGCAGAATCAAACTTGGTCACAGCCGTCTCCTTCGCCAAAGACAGAGCCTCGACTAGGTCGTACTGCTTCGCGGCATCCACCTTTTCAACCACACCGCGGTACTTCTTACCGTGGGGTAATTTAGGAGGATTCACCTTAACAGGTGCCGCTGCCGGCTTCTCAGCCGCTTTGTGGCTTTTCGGTCCGGCCTTAGTCTTCTTTACGGACTTCTCCTCGGTCTCAACGACCTCGGTAGCTCCCTCATCCACAGTCGGAGTCTCGACGACTTCGTCCGGGGTAGAGGTGATCTGATCTTTATCAGCCATACGCTCGATGGATTTATTAATTGCTGTGTTGCGTGGCCAGAGTTATCTGACCAGAGCCTACTGACTCTATCAGGTTTGACACCAGATCGTCAAGCAGGCTTAACAGCTGTTTCTCTTCGGTTTCAGTGAAGCGCGCCAGCACAAACTTATCGAGGTCACGATCTGCCCCCACACCTAAGTGCTCGGGCACCGGCCCCACGCCCACGCGGACACGTAAGAAATTAGCCCCGACCAGCTCGATAATCGATTTGATGCCGTTGTGACCGGCGTGCCCACCACCCAGCCGCACCCGCCAGCTGCCCAAATTCACCTCGACATCATCGTAGATAACTAGCACGTTGCCGTCGGTCAGATCACGCCCACCGAGCGCCTGAGCCACCGCCTGACCAGATAGGTTCATAAACGTCTGCGGCTTCAGAAGCTGAATGCGCCGCTCCCCCACCAACCCTTCCGCAATCTGGCCCGCCCGACTCTGCCGCCACTCCAGCCCCAGCTTCTTGGCTAAAAGATCAATGACCTGCCAACCCGTGTTGTGCCGGGTGCGCACGTAATCAGGCCCGGGGTTACCCAGACCCACAATCAGCAACGGCGACTCGAGGGCCACCGACTTTTCCATTAGAAACCGGGGAGATTCAACTCGCCTGCCACTTCCTTCATGCGCTCGGCGGCCACCGCCTGCGCCTTCGAAATGGCCTGACCCATGACGTTGACGAGCGTTTTCTCCAGTGTAAATTTGTTGTCGGCATTCAGCATCGACTCGTCAATCGAGATGCTCTTCAAGTGCTGCTCACCGTTAAAAACGACCCGTACGCCACCATCAGAGGAAGCCGCCTCAATCTCGGTCTCCTTCAGCTCTTTCTGAATTTTTTTAGCCTTCTTGGCCAGCGCCAACATATCTCTTGCTTGTCCAAATTTCGACATTACGATTTTTTACTTGCCTGCCAGTTTAAATAAGCGGTCGTGAACGGTCCAATATCCCCATCTAAAACGGCGTCGACATCGGTTCGTTCCAGATCAGTTCGGTGATCTTTCACCATTTTATAAGGATGCAGAACATACGACCGAATCTGGCTGCCCCACTCGTTGCTCGGCACCTCGCCCCGCATCTTCGCCACCGCCGCCTCTTCTTCGCGCTGCTTCAGCTGCAACAGCCGCGCCGCCAAAATCGACATCGCTGTCGCCTTGTTCTGCAGCTGACTCCGCTCATTCTGAATCGCCACCACCAAACCCGTAGGAATGTGCGTGACGCGCACCGCCGAGTCAGTCGTGTTGACGCCCTGCCCGCCCTTGCCTGAAGCCCGGTAGACATCCACTCTTAGCTCTTTCTCATCTAGTTCGAGGTGGTCGGTCGAGTCGACCTGCGGCATGACATCCACCATGGCGAAGCTGGTCTGGCGTAGTTTGGCGGCGTTAAATGGGGATTGCCGAACCAGCCGATGCACCCCCGCCTCACCCTTGAGCAGGCCGTAAGCGCAGTTGCCTTTAATAGCGACTGTCACGCTTTTCAGTCCCGCTTCTTCACCGGCTGACGAGTCTAAGATCTCCACCGACCAATCAGATCGGTCTATCAGGGCATCTGTCTCGCCCTTGGCCCGCTCCACGTACCGCTGGTACATGCGCAGTAGCATCTGCGCCCAGTCTTGGGCGTCCGTGCCACCGGCGCCCGCGTGAATGGCCAAAATAGCCGCCCGTTGATCGTACTCTCCCGCCAGCAAGGCCTGTTTCTCGAGTTCAGCCAGGTCATCGCCCGCCAGTTCCAGAATTTCGTCTTCAGATGTGCCGTCCGCCAAAGCGGCCAGATCGTCATACTTTTTAAGCAGTGCCTCGTCCCGCGATTGCTGTTGCGTGAGCTGTGCCGCCCGCTGCGGATCATCCCAAAGATCACTCGCCGACGTCAAAGTCCGCGTCTCTTCCAGACGCGCCTTTAGCTCATCGATTTTGAGGGCCGCCTTCAGGGCTGCCACCCGCTCAAACACCGTCGCCATATCTGTACACTATCTGATTTAGCTATAAAAAAACAGGCCGGCATCCCCAGAGTGGGGATGCGCGGCCGGTCTACTTACTCAATCCATGCCTGCGGGAGAATGCACTCCCGGATCCAACGCACGGTGTCGCCAGAGTAATTCTCTGGCCCCACCGTCCAGTCGGCGAGGGCCAGGCGTTGGACGCGCCTGGCCTGACTGCGGGTCAGGCCGCCTGCGACTAACCACGCGCCCTGGTGGTCCGGCGGGGTCCAGGTGGACCCTTCACGGCGCACACCCAGGAACCCGTTGGAAAAAACGACCAACTCAAACAGCTGTCCGATGAACATCGTCTGTCTCCAGCACCTGAACCTTCAGGTGCGAGCATGGAACCTTTGGAGCTTGAGAGCCCCATACGTTGAGAAGAAGAGCTGTCTCTTCCCTCTAGAGAGCCGCATCCTTTTGCCTCCTTTGTTTGTATTGAAGGTAGATGTGGCCCGTTAGAGAGAAGAGATATCGCTATAATTGTTCAGGAATGCTGTCCAATTCGAGCTTACGAGAAGGACTATAGCACAAATAGAGCTTCTTGTCAAGATGTAGGTAGGCATTATCAGGTTAAAAAACAGGCCGGACACCCCCATTTTAGGGATGCCGGCCAGTTCGCTACGCCGCGATCTTGAGGTCGCAGACCTCACTGAGCAGAGCGGTCAGACCGCCGCTCAGGTCAAGTGGCCAGCCGCGCGTTTCGTACGTCGGCCAGACCTCGGCGCAGTAGATCTGCCACGCGCCGACTTGGCTCTGATTCCAGCGCAGCAGCAGGTGGACGCCTTCAATCATGATGCGCACCACCACCCACCACCGGCTGTACAGCCACTGCCGGAAGGGACGTCCCTTGCCTGTACGAATACTCACGGCGCCATCGCCCCTCACCCCGAAGACCGTCAGATCGCCGTAGTTTGGCTGACCACCTGTGGCCGGCAGCGAGCTATTGAGCCCACGCAGACGAGCCATTGTCGACACGGTCTTGCTGCACCCTTTCGGCCAGGGCAGGTAGAGCTGCCTCAGACCGGGCGTCGGTGAGAACGACAGCGATAGGTCATCCCCAATGTAGAATCCGCTCAAGCGAGCCTCCTCGTATGAGATCTAGACTGGCAGCGCTAGCTGCTCAAGATCTCATAAAGGAGCACGACCAGCCTGATGGTCACAGGCTGGTCGTGCGTCGGACCCGAGTTCAGACTACTTAGCGAGCGGACACGCGGCTCGCGGCCTGCGCGAGACGGCGCTTAGCGCGCCAGTAGCGAACTGAAGTGGCACCACCGATGCTGAGGCCAGCCACGATCAGACCGGCGTCGCCGGCACCCGTGGTTGGCAGTTTTGGACCAGGCGTAACCGGAGGAGTGACAGGCGGTGTGACAGGCGGTGTGACCACCACTTTGGCGACCACCGTCGCGTCATCTCGCTGCTCGGTTGTCTGATCTGTGCGCACAACGGCGGTATTCACGAGACGAGTCCCGTTAGCCGCTCCGGCGGGCACCTTTAGCTGCAGAGTAACCGTCACCACCTGACCAGGCTTAACCGAGTCGGTCAGCTTTAGACCAGCGGCGGACATAATGTCGTCGTTGGCGGCCCAGGTGCGGCCATCTCGCTCGATGGTGGTTGTACCCTTGACGTACTCGAGGCCGTTCTGTGGCACATCGAGCAGCGTCATGTTGGTCAACACCACCGAACCCGTGTTGCGAATCACCATGCGGTAAGTCACCACCTGGCTGGGCACAACCTCTGTCTCGTTGACGAAGCTGCCCGCCGCATCCTTCACACTCTTCTCAATTGTGACACCGGGCTGGTTAACGGGTGGCAGAACGGGCACATCCACCTGATTGCCGTACACATTGGTGAGGATAAAGTCACCCGTGGTTGGCCATTCAGCAGCCGGTTTGATCTGAACTGTGAAGGTTCGGGTCACCGTCGCGTTAGCCGCAATAGCGGTAGCGGGGTAAACCACGAAACCGTTCTCAACCTTACCCGCATCTGAGACAGAGACAACGTTGGCGTAGGCCAGGACATCCCGCAGATCATCGTTGATGATGAACGCGTTGTCCGGGCGGGTGCCCGTGTTCTGCACTTTCAGGGTGTAGGTAATCTTGTCGCCCTCTTTGGCCTTCACAGCTGTCGCCGGCTGAGACTGGGTCTCATTGACCGCGGACTTGCTACGCACGAGGTTGGGGGTTCCCGCCTGGTTCAAACGAACCTGGAAGTTGACCACACCCGCGAACTGCCAGCAGCCCTGAATATCCCCTAGGTTGATGCCTGTCGCGGTGATAATCTCATCGCCCGTCTGCCCGTTGGGCAGAAGCTGAGCGGTGGATGAACCGTTCGGGTACCAGCGTACTGTACCCGGCACCAACGACAGAGTCGTGGGCAGCGGGCTGTTGATGGTCAGACCGGGTTTGCCGACCTCGACGCCATCCACAATCGTTCCGGTCACGGTCGCGGCGTTATCTGCCCCGATTGAACCGTTGATAATGTGGCTTGTGGCATCCCCCGTCGGCATAGCGATCTTCACTGTGGTGTTAATCGCTGACGTACCGGCATCCCCATTCTCATTGCTCGCGTTGTTGTGATACCAGACCTTCACGTTGACCACGTCGCCATCATTCGCGGAGACTGGGTCAACCCAGCTACCACTCGTATCAGAGACGTTGCGGCCCCGTAGAAACTCTTCGTCACCCGCTAGCTGATTGAACTTAGGCACGTTGTCGGCCAGGGCATTCCAGACAGGCAGACCCAACAGGGCGGCCAGAGCGAAAATTCCGAGCCAGGTCCCGAGCTTTTTAAGGATTGTGTTAAACATCGCTTTCCTTTAGAAGTTCAGGGTTGGCTTGATAACGGACAGCTTGATCGTCGCCGAGTCGTTGGCTGACGTACCAGCTGCCTGAATGAAGGCTGTGTTCACCTGATCCCAGGTGCCCAGAGCCGGACAGGCGACCGCCGCCGCTTCGAACTCGAACCGCTTCGTGACCCCTGGTAGCAACCGGAAACCGGTGATACCGGTGGTGCTGAAGAAGGCATCATCCGTCGACACTGGCGAACCGCCCGCCACAATGTGCGTGTCGATCACCAGGGTGTTGTCGATGTAACGCAGGTACTGCGGCAGCACGTCGCGAATTGAGGCGACAGACAGCTCAGTATTGCCCGTGTTGATGATGTCGATGCGGTACCGAATGTGATCGCTCGGGCGAATCGCCGTCGCGGTCGAATCCTTCCACACCCCATCAGCAGGGTCTAACACCTTCTTATCGAGCACGAAGTCGCTCGTCGCGCCGACCAAGATCTGGGCCGTCGCCTGAGCCTTCTGGCTCGCCGCGATAAACACCCGACCGGTGTTGGTCAACAGCTGCTGACCGGCCGGAACGTTGGTATCAACCAGCGTATCGTAGCGCAGCACAAAACCGTTGGCGTTACCGGGCTGCACCGCGGTCTTGGTAAACCCACCCGTGGTGAACAGCTGCTGCTCGGCCACCGCTGTGAAGGCGGTGTCGGCCTGAGCCGCGCCCTTAACCAGCAGGCTACCGTTTCGGGTCACGTACTGAGGTAGGATGTCGCGCACGATCAGATCAGTTGCCTGATTGCCCGTGTTGGTCACCCGTAGCTCCCACTGCACCCGCTGACCAGGCTGAGCGGCCACCGGCACATCGGACTGCCAGAGGCTGTTCGTGCTGATATTGCGCACAACCTTCAAGATTGTCGCGTTGTAGACAGGGGTAGGATTAACCACCACATTGGCACAAACCTGATTGGTCGTCTTCGCAATCGCGCCGATTGGGCCCGTGCCCTTAGCGGTCGCCACATTGCAGACCTGAGTTGTACCGATGGGGAATGAAGCGGTCGGAGCCAGCGTCGCCTGGAAATACAGGTGCACGGCCTGGCGCGCCTCGGAACCCATATCACTAAAGCTAAAGGTCAGCTTCTGACCGTTGAAGGCAATTCGATCATCGGTAATGTTGAACCGCACATCAGTGCCGTTCGCATCACGAGTAATCGCGTACGCCGAACCAGGCTTGAAGGTCAGTTTGGCATCCAACGTATCTTCAACCTGAGGCAGCTGCAGGGTTGACCCCTCAGCGCCCGTGTTCTCTAGATAGACGTGGAAAGCGACGACCTCACCCGGTTGAGCCGTGATCGGGGTCTGGCTCCACTGATTCTGCACACTCGACAGGCCAATCTCTTTGTAGGTCGAGATATCAGGATTCAACTGCTTCACGACCCGCGCGCTAAAGGTCACGACGCGCATGTAATCCCAACAACCCTGCATGTCGCCCAGGTTCATACCAGCGGCAGTCACGACACTTGCCGGACCGTTGGTCGGTACCTCAATGAAGGTGCCATCCGCCTGATTGAAGCGGTAGGTGTGCACGGTGCTCGCGTCGAGCTCCAGCTTACCTGCGCTCGCCAGGTTGACGGTCACATTATTGGCCACCGCGGCGGCGTTATCGGCCCAAACCCGACCGGCCACGTTGTGGGTGGTCGCGTCAGCGGTCGGCAAAATCGCGCTCACTCGGGTATTCGTCGCCACCGTGTTTACCTCGGTGTTGTGGGCCCACAGCATGAACTGGACATACTCACCATCGGCCACATTCACCGGACCCGTATTCCACGTACCCTGACCGTTGACTCGAACCGACAGAGCCGGCTTGTCATCGGGCAGGTTGTTGAAGACCGGTGTGCTCGCCAGAGCCTTCATAATCGGGTTCCCAGGCAGCAAAGCAGTCACGGCCAACGCAACGCCAAAGATCGCCGTCGCAACCGTAGTCGCGCGACGCGAGAAGTTCGATCGAAAACGCTGTAGTAGCTGTTTCATAGTCTCTTTTTACTCCTCTCTATTTATATTTCTCTCTTGCTTCGCTATATCAGATTACACTTAATTTGTCAATCTGATAAACGTTTTCTCCTTGCTGTCCGTCCGTATTTCTACTGACGGGCAGTGGGAGGGATGAAGCGCCGAAGCGCCTCATCCTGATCTCCACTCTCGTAGCTACCCGGGCAGCAGGTTGGCCGCGTTGGCGGCCGCGCTGCCCGGGCTGGCGATCGGCACGACCACCGAGCCTGGCGGGAAGTCCGCCGGATTGCTGGCCGGTGGCGTGTTCACCGCCCCATCGGCCCCACTCACGGGCGGCACGCCACCGGGGTTAGCCGGCAACGTTGTATCAGTGGCGGGCGGCGTCACGGCCGGCGGGCTGCCCGGCAACGTGCCCGGATTGGGCGGCGTCACGGGCGTCGGACACGGCCCACCGCTAGCCGTCACCTTCGGCGTTGACCAGAAGGTCGCTGCCGCAGTAACTGCCCAGGAGGGCCCGACCGTGATCTGCCCCGGAGGAGCAGTGGTCTGACCGGGGCCACTGACGTTACGCCGAGAATCGGCCAGAATGACCGGCACAATCTCGACGCGCTGCGTCGGCAGCGGGGGCGTCTGCAACCGGATCTCCCGCCACCTGTCCACGTACTCCGTCCTGACCTCGACCTGTATCGGACCAGGCACTGGGCGGTCGACGTAGACTGGCACCGGCCGTTCGATGCTAATCACGGTCGGCTCAGCCGGTGTGGTCACTGGCTGCGGCTCAAGGCACGCAGCGACCTGGGTTTGCACCCTGGTTTCGACGAGCCTTTCGATCTGCGGCTTCGGGAAGGTCACACTGCTGTTCCCGCAGTCCCACCATGTCAGAAGCCGCAATGCCAGCCTGTTCGCTCCTTCGCCAATGAACAGCGGCAGAGCGAACGCCTTGTACGTGCCCGGCCGCCGGAAGGCGACCAAGCCGTGAGCCACGAACCCGTCGCCCCAGCTGACGCCAAGAACCGGTAGTGGAATCTCCAGACCGCCAATGGCCAGACGCGGGATGAGTCGGCCACCATCACCGCGCGCGACGATTGTCACGACCTCAACTCCGGCCTCAGCGGGCGTCTTGGCCTTCCGGATGCGCTCGATCTGCGCCGCCAGCGACCAGTAGGCCCGCCTCGTCATCAGATCCTGACCCAACAGCTTGGCGCCAGTCAGCGTCAGGGCGTCGTTGATGACGGCCTGAGCGTTGGCCTGATACCGAGGCCAGGCCTGCTCGACTGTTGAGCCGAGCCCGCCCCGCACACGCGGGTTCCGTGACAACGACGTCTCAACGACGCCACTGTCGGCCAGCGCCTGACGACCCGCCAGTAGCGCGGATCCGACGCCGATCAACCACTCTCGTCTCTTCATCGTATCCCTCTCTCGGCCCGCGCTGGGCCGTTCTTGCCTGTTTCTCGACCCGTTCACTATCGAACCGGTCGGGAAAGGGCCGGGAGTCGCTGCTGTCGCAACGCTCCCTGGTCCACACGTCACTCGAGGCGCTGGGGCACCTCATCTGGTTGAGGAGCCGGCTGAGCCGGCGCCTCGGTCTCGCGCACCGCCGGAGCGATCGGGCTCGCCTCGACCCCTTCGTTCATCTCACTCACAGGGAAGCCCCGGATGTCCAGCCACAGCCGCGGCAGATTGCCGTTGCCCTGACCGGTCGGGACCAACACGCGCACATCTTGACCAGCGTGGTCGGTACTGAACGACATCTGCAGCCCGTTCAGGGCCTCGAAGCCATCCGCACCGACGATGACCAGGCGACGCAGGCCCGGCTGCAGCGGAAACGATTCCGCCACCGCCTGCCTAATGGCCAGCGGGATGACGAACGTTGCCGCTCGCCGATCGCCGTTCCAGGTCAGCAGCCAAGGCTGCAGTCCCATATCAGCAATCGCCGCTCGCAGGCCCTCGGGCAAGGCGTGCCAGTCCTTCGGCAGCCGCACCAGTTCACAGAGCGAACCCGGCAGGCTGAACGGCACGGCCTTCTCCGCCTTCGTCAGGAAGAAGAGACCGAACCCGCCACGCGGGTCCACGCCCTTGCCGGAGCCATCCTCGAACCTTACCTTCGCCAGGACACTGTTGCCCGGGCCGAGCTGGTTAGCCCACTTGGCCGTCCAGTTCTCGGTGCCCGCCTCCTGGCCGGACGGCGTCAGGTCTGAGACCTCCGTCGCCCGGTTCCAGGTCACGCGATCTTGCCAGAAGCGGGCCGCCGGCTCGCGCCAAGGTTGACCCGGCTTCCAACCACACCAGTTGTCGAACTGGATGCCAAACGTCGACGGCTGCCGCTCGCTTGTCCAAGACCCCCCGACGTTAACCTCCCAGATCAGAATGGTCAATATGGGCTGGTTCTTCCGCTTATCGAGGACCTCAGCGATCAGCACCAGGGACGAAAGACTCCCCGGATCATGCCTCTTGGCCTCCAACCAGTTCAGAATCGCCTCTTTGGTCCAGACGATCTTCCCGTCGGTGGTTGAGGCTAATGCCTCAGGCAGAGCCCGGCCATTGTCCACCTCCGCCAGCCACAACTTGGAATGTGGCGCTCTGATCTCCACATTCATACCCAGGGGTATGACCAGCTTCCCGTTCGGGTCGCTAGCCACAGCCGTGAACCCGGGAGCTGTCGCCGACAGAAATACACCGCCTGGCGTCGGACGGTAGTAGGTCTCCGTCCGAAAACCGACCAGTGGCGCGCCAATACTGAACGCGCTCGCCCCGTACAGCGGGGCGCTCAGCGTGGCGACCAATGCCGCCACGATCCACTTCTTCATGTGCTCCTCTTTCTGCCCCGCTGGGGCACCTCAGATTGGGATATGTCCACGGCCAAAGCCGAGTTTCAGTCCCCGACGACCACCGGTTAAGTGGCCGCTCGGTGACTCACCATACGTATGATGCAGTATGATGTCCACTCACCCTTACCATATCTGATCTAATCTGTCAATGCGCTTTCAGTGGGTCGCTCCAACAACCTCTTCCAAATCTTTAGCGGTTATTGTTGGTGATGGTCCAGAAAAGTAATCATCCAGCGTTATCTCTCGGTCAATTCGTGGTGCGGAGACTGGCGCGACCGGAGCCGCTGCTGGTTCATTCACTGGTGTCGCCACCGGCGCCTGGATTGTCTCTGCCGGCGTTATCTCCATTACCGACGCTGGTTCAACTGTCACTTCTGGTGCAGCAACTGCGACAGCATCGCCCGCCGGGGTGTTGATGTGCGGCTCTGCGACTATCGGCTCGTGAATTGGCAGCTGCCAACCATTATACTCAGCCGGCTGGACATCAGCTGGTTCAGATTGACCAACACTGACCCGAGGAGTTGACGTGGGTTCTGGAGCCACAGTGACCTCAGCTTTAACAGGCGCCGGCTTGAACAGATCTGTCTCCAGCTGCGCTGCCGGTTTAGCTGCCCCGAACACCAGATGTTCGTTGGCCGGCGCGGCGGTCTCGGCGTGCTGCTTGAACCACCGGCTCATCGCTTGGTGAATCTCTTGCCGCACGTCATCCGCATTCTTCATATCAGACAGATCAAAATCGTAACCAGCTGCTTGCAGTTCGTGCTGCACACCGGCCGCCAACGTGCCCGTACCGTGCAGCTGCTGCTCTAATAGGTAGCTAGCCAACGAATCCTTAATCTTGACCGCTTCATCAATGGTTACCTGATCAGCCCCCGGGGCGTACTGTTCGGCCAGATTGTGGCCCGTCATAGTCTGCTGCAGATCGGCCGTCAGGTAATCGGCCAGCGGACGAGTATCCGTCACGCCGTAGGTCACCGTCAATCGGTGCTCCCCCACCTGAATCCAGCCGTTGCCCGCTCCATCAATCTGATTGGGAGCCGTAATCACAAAGTTGTTGTGCTCAAAGTGACCCGCCCCCGCCTTCTCTAGTAGAGCCGCGCGTGCGTCATGAGAAGTAGGATTCAGAACTGACGCCGGGCCAGGAGCATCCGTCTGAGAAGCTGGTGGCACTACCGGTTTTTCCGGTGTGTCGACCACAGAATGCTCTGCCTGCCAGGCGCGCATACCAAAGAAACCGGCGGCGGCACCAACAATACCAGTTGCTACACTACCAACCAGATGCAACCGAGTGTTTCGATCTGTTCGATCAATGGCCTGGGCGATCTCTTCCGGCGAGAACTCACGGGCCGCTCGCCGCACTAGCGCTTCATATGCAGTTTCATTATAGGCTCGCCGATTAGGCTCGTATCCGCGCCAGTTAGCGGTACGACGATCTTGACGGGTTAGAGCCAACCGCCCTTCCGCCAGACGCCACAGCACCTCCTCTCGAGGAAGGCCCTCAACCTGACGCTCTGACAGGTGAACTCGTGATTCTTCTGCCCGAGCCCGACCAGCTTGAGCTGATCGATGACTCTCGAGCCAGACCCGGGCCGACCGATATCCTCGGCTTAAAACATTTCGACCCTCTTCTGGCTTCCAGTTCTGTACGGCGTTCTCCTTCTCGTGCGGCATCACCTCATTAAAAGCGAACGTTAGCGGTCGCAGTACACGATCAGTCACGGTTTTTAGTGAGGATTGACCCCGCTGCCACCGGTTCTCAACCGTGCGTTGGTAGATCTGTTGATATCCTAAAGCACCGGCGGCGGCGCCGATAACGCCCCCTGTACCGGCAGCTGTTTCTGCGGTATGTAATAGTTTGTTGGTAACGATCGCCGCGCCCACACCCGCGCCTAGTCCTAACCAGCCGGCCAGCTTGTTTGCCCCCAAGCGGCGGGCTGTAACTGATACAGCGCTGGCTCGCGCCAACAGATCGGTAGCACCCTCAACTGAACCCAATTTAGCCGCCAGCTGCTGCTGACTTGATTCAGTGATCAGCTTTAAAACCTGCAAAGTACTCTCTGGTGTCGGAGCGATGACCTCACCTTTATTATTCGTCTCAGGCGCGCACAATCGATTAGTGATCAACTCCAATTGAGTGGCTTCATCAGCAGCCCGATAAGCCTCCAAATCGCCCCCCAACAGACCATTCAGAGATCGCTCAAGGTGTTGGGGTAGAGCTGGCTCAGGCTCAGCCACAGCTTCGGCGGCTACTGGGGCCGACGGCTCAGCGGTTGGCTCAGTCTCTACATCAAAACCGGGCGCACCCTCAGGTGTCCCAATCGGCTCAAATGATTCTCCAGGTTCCATAGTCGACATACTGAGAAAAAAATTCAGTGAACACATCCAGCCAGAGATGAGGCCTGACGACAGAAACAGTCTCCTGGCACGCTGTGGTGCTACTGGGAGAGCTGCCGTTGAGTTCTGTCATACATGACTCCGCCACCTCCAGCCAGGTGTGCGCACTGAATTGCTCACCTCCGGCGTATTACGTGTTGTGACAACTTAGGACGATGACGTGACAATAGCAGAAGACCCCCTTTCTGTCAAGGGGGCAGCTGCGTTTGATTGTGAATTATTCTCCGGTCGCTACTTGGGCACCTCAACCGTCACTGGCCCACCCAGCTTTTCGCCCGCCTTAATCGTGTTGATCGCGTCCTGCCGAAGCTCCTCTGCTGGAGTCGCCGGCTCGGTATCCACCTCAACTGAACCACCCAACTGCTCACCCGGTTTCAACGGTGACGGCACCCCCACTTGAGGAGGGGCAGACTCGGGGGCAACGCTTGGCTCAACAACATCTGCTGCGGTTGGCTCAGCTGCCACAGGTTGGCTAACCGTAGTCTGAGGCTCGGGACGCACCGTCTCGCCTTCCAGTGGTACCGGCTGCCCTAGCGGCGGATTGGCCTTGTCGGGCAGAGCTTGGGCCAGAGTCTCTCGATCGCCCCAGCCTTTATACCCCGCCTGTCCTGGTTCTGGCTGAACACTGGCGGTTGGTCGGGTACCCCATCCCTGATAGCTGTTCGATCGAGCCCCACCAGCTGCTGAAGCAACCGACGTGGCCGCTGGAGCTACGGGACGGGTGATGAGCTGCACGCCATTCTGATCGGCCCACTCATTTGCCTCGTTGTGCAGTGCCCCGGCGAGCGAACCGTTGACACTGAGAATATCAACTGTGTTGGTCGCTAAAGGCAGAGGCCGCCCACCGATGACCGGCACCGGCAAAGCCTTACCGTTTGGACCAACCTCCAGCTGTGCCTTGACTCCGCTCGTGGCCTGTTCCCGAAGATGAGTTAACAGATCAGGATGCGCCCGCAAACTCTCCACTGGTACGCCGGACAGCTTGGCGACTGCCTCATCTGAGCCAAGCCGTTCCAAAATCTGCCCCTCCCGGAAGTTGCCCCACGCGGTCTGCCACGGGCCGGCGTCAATGCTTTTTGCTAACACATCGTTCGTGGTCAGATTCAACTGACTGAAATCGAACTGACCATCGACAAGTCTAACCTTCGAGAGGTCGACGCCATTTTGGGTAGTTGGATTAACGAGCTCTTCCACAACATGCTTAACACCCGTTACCGGGTCAGTCGTCTCACTGACCACTTTCCAGTCACCCACTAAAGTTCCCGTATGATCGCTGTTCTCGTGCCACAGGCCGAGCTTCTGGGCCATGTCAGCTCGCACAAAGTGCTCCGCGAGCTGCGTCTCCCCCATTGACGGCGGTACCTCTGGAGAGTGGGCAGTCACCCACGTCTCGGCCACCTTCTGAATCTCGACCGGCGAATACCCCCCTTCCGGGTTCAGATGCCACTCCACTGCGGGCGCACTCGGCGCAGCCGAACTGGGTGGAGATTCTGGTGTAGCCGCAGGAGTCGAAGGAGCATGATTAGCCGACGGCGTCTCCGACGCTCCGCCAGCCGATTGAGGTGGGCTGCCAGCTGGAGCTGGGGATGCGTGAAAGACGTGTTCATTCAGATAAGCCATTGCTTTGTGACTCAGCCAGTAGCCGGCCGCGGCCGTTCCCAGGGCAGCCGCCCCACCAATTGCCACTGCCTTCGCCACCTGCCGATTGCTCGTGTTGCGACGGAATGAATCTTCAATCGTGGCCACCACGGCCCCCTCACCTCGACGCTTGATTGACTCACGCACCAGATCGCTGTACAGCTTTATCTCTTCGGCTGAGTTGTTGACTACTCCCTGGTCGGTGCGCGCCTCACGACGGGTCAGATAGATCTGTGCTTCAGCAACGCGGCGCATCAGCTCGGGCGTCGGCAGGTCTTCAACCCAAGCACCACTCTGTCGCGACTCAGCTTCAAGTCGGTCAGTGATGGAGCGAGCCTCCGCCCGCAACACCTTGGGCAGACGTCGACCTTGCGGATTGAAAATATACGTCTTACCCTTACTGTCACCGAAACGAACTGTACCTTCCGGTAGCTCCTGCTCTGGCTTTGCCGGCAATATCTGAAAACCGTGCGCGGTTAACCACGCTGGATCCTTGAAATCTTCCGTCAGTTCGTTCCTGATCGTGTCACGCCGCACCTTCTCATCGAGGGTAGAGTCTTGCCAATGTCGCTCAATTTTATCGAAAGCTAGACCTGTAAAGCCGACACCAGACATGATGCCGGAGACTAAACTAAGTGGCACACCCGCCGCTGCGCCAAACCCAGCGGCCGCCGTGCCAAGTCTAAGGGCCACACCAGAGCCTGCCCCGAGCAGAGCTGATTTGCTAAATTGAGCCAGCCGGCTACCTTGCCGAGCCCACTGCGATAGACCCCACTTGCGCACACCCGTCCAAACCTCTTGCGTCTTCTTAGCGATACCGATCGCCCGCTCCGCCATGCCCGGCCCCAGCTTAGAGGCCGCTTCAGTCTGTAATTTGTGGATGATCTGCATCACGCGCTGATCGACTTCGGCATCCCCTGAACGGTCAATCAAGCCGACCTCATCTAAAATCTTCAATCGCTCCTCGTCTTCTGTACAGGCCAAGAAATCATGCAACTTCTGCTCACCTGTCGCGGCATCTTGCTGTAGGAAGAGATTACGCAGCGCGCCAATATAGTACGCCGGTAAAGCCATCTCCATCTTTATTGGCGTCGCCGCATCAACCCCAGCCGGCAGAATCATCACGGTCCAATCACCAAAATACTCCTTCAAAACTAGCCGTGATCCATCAGCATTCTCCCGCAGAATATATGATCCGTCGTAGGTTGTGTCGAGAGAGTTGAGCCAATCTAATTCAAAATCGAGAACATCAGCGAGGGTCAATTCGTGCATGGCCACGCCATTTCCATCGTTATCAATCTCATCGACCACCAGACGGCCGTCGAGAAAAGGCATCCGAATTACACCCGTGACTTCCTTCCCGGTTCGAGGATTACGGAAAAGCACTCTCGCCCCCACCTCGACCGCTTTAATCGACTTCTCTGCTTCTGGTTCTGGCTCTAGGCCTAGTTCGGGCGCAATCTCTGGTTCTTCTGATTGAGGGGCGCTGTCCAAAGCTTGATAGCGTATCTTGCCGTCAGGCGACATCCCCATAATGTAGCCATTGATTCGTGCTAGAAGGACGCACTCTTCACCGTTGATCGTGGCAGTCTCGTCAGATCCAGCAGTGAGGCAGTACAGTCGATAGGACTCGCTCTGGTTGATTTCGGTCTCTCCAGATGGGCTCTCCAAAATTAGAGAGGTCGTGGCACCATCATATGAGACGCCCGCGAATTTGTAGCGGGGCACTTCAATTTCATCAACCGCCTGACCAGCGGATATCTGGGCAATAATTCGCTCAACCTCGGCGTATGGTGGCAACAGATAGACCTCTGAGCCCTCGGTTATGCCTCTCGCGGCCAATTCTTCAAAAGCTGAATCTATTGGACTTTGCTGCCAAGCCCCCGCCCCCTCTTCTTCCCAAACAGTCATCGGCCGCCCCGTCGCCATCTCAAACATATTCCAGGCCTGTCGGTTATTAGGATTAGCAAAGAACAGCGGTGCTGGAGTGTATCTGATTGTGCCGTTCGCCGCTACGCCATATATGGCATCCCCATCATCACCAATAATTCGAAGTGCTTCTTCCCGGGAGCCAATTTTGAAGGATGCCAGCGCCTGCGGCAGGTTCTCAAAACTGTTTAATCTAGCTCGTAACGCCTGAATACTCATCGGCACGCCCTGTCCGTCTATCCCCTTCAGCCAGACCATCGGCACGTTGCCCTGCTCGTAGAAAATATCCTCAAGCACAAAGCGGTTAAGGTGTTGGATGTCTCGACTGAGTGTCGTTGGCAGTAGCTGCACCTCTTGGCCAATCGTAAAGCCGGCCTGCTCAAATTCCTCAATCGGGCGCCGCTCCGGCGCTGCTGGAATGTCGGGCACTGGCGGCGCTGGCTCTGGCTGCATCGGTATTGCCGGCACGTCCTCTGACTCAGCGGCGGTTCGCGGTGGTCGGGGTCGTGGTCGGTCAGGTTTATTAACAGATGGCCGATCGGCTGTTTGGGCTGCTGGCTCGTCTCGCTTGGCAAGTGTCGCGTCCAAAATTGCCACCTCACCAGCCAAGGCATCCGTGGCGCGTAACACCGGAATAACGCTCTTTATTAGCTCTTCAGGTAACGAGTCGAGATACTCCTGCGCCCCGGGGACAGACCCTTTTCTCATGGCCATGCAGAGTGATGCGATCAGCATCTCTGGCCGCTCGGCAGCGGCTGCCGCCGGCCCTTTGTAGCCTGACCGCTCCAACAGCTTATCGAGCTGCGTGATCTGTTCGGCGCTCATCAGTTTTGGTGGTGCCTCAGCTGTAGGAGACGGGTACCCCAACGCCTCAATTGTGCTCTTCGTCTCAATATAAAGATCTGGGCCAATCTTCTCTGCTCGAGCAAGCAGATCGACTGTCAACTGATCAGGGTCTTTTATTGCCTTGGCAAAGTCAGCCAGGGTGTAGTCAGAGCCAAATACCTTAGCGTACAACCTGAACAGCTGCGCCTTCTGCGGCTCTGTTAGTTCAGCCGACGACTCACCCGCTGGCAGTTCGGCGACAACTTCAGGCTCGACGGCAGCTGCCGGCTCGACAGGTGCTGATCCGGCGAAAAGAGCGTCTAGGTCTTCATTCGTTAATAGTGCGTCACTCGGCAACTGGGGCTTGGGCTCTTGTTCGGGTTTTTCAGACATTTTCAGCCTCCGTCTTAACCTGTCCCATTAAAGCGGCGGTGCTTCCTGGCAGCTGCTGCTCCATCTCGGCCACCAGAGCGGCTTCCTGCTCTTGATAAATCTGCTGCATATTCAGACCCTGCCGCGCCTCAAAAATTAGCATCTCGGCCAGATCATCTGCCTCGCGCACCTTCAGATAATCATCGAGTACTTCCGCTCCGTAGGTGTTTTGGATGAAGAGAGCGACCCGCGTCTCTAACGCCTCCCGAAAGGACGCCTGGGCGTCAGCAACCGTGGCTGAAACCGGCGGTGTCAGATCAGAAGTGGGTGCGGGTGCGGCTGCCGGTTGAGCCGACTTTTCTCCCCAGGTTGGCGGTGTCGCGGGAACGTTATCCATGACAAAGAACTATGAATAAAATGGGCTCCCCTTCATTGTAGATCAACCCAGATTAAAAAGGTGGTGGATATCCACACCCCCTACGACTTACGGCGCCAGAACCAAGATCGTCGGGGCACTAACCAGTTTAGTGTTCGCCAGACTCGACCGAATAATCCGCCACTCGAGCTGGCTTCGCGGCGGTCAACCAACTTCTTGCTCAGCCATTTCGTCATCTGGCGGACAATTGCCGTCTGCTCAGATCGCTTGCTCTCGGCAATGCGCACCGCCCAGGTGTAAACGCCCTTCTGTTCGGAATCTAACCACCGGTTGTTCAGATAACAGAAAACCAGCAAGGCAGTTGTCGCCAGCCGTTTATTCCCATTGGAAAAAGGATGGTTCTTGATCAGCGAGTAGAACATCGCCGCCCCTTTCGCCGCCACGGACGGATAGAGATCTTGCCCGCCAAACGTCGCCTGTGGCACCGCCAGAGCAGACTCCAACAGGTGTTCGTTGTGATTCTTAAAATCAGGAATCGGCTCAGCAAACTGAGCGAAGTACTGGGCGGTGAGCTGGTGAATTACCTGCTCCATCGCCTCTATGGTGAGGTAGAAGATCGGCTGCTCGCCCCCTTTCGCCACCGCTACTCCTCCTTGCCTAAGCGGCGCAGAACATCGCCATACTCGGTAATCACCTTCTGGACCGCTTCATTCACCAGCTTGTGCAGCCGGCGCTTCGTCGCCTGCTTCTGTTGACTGTCTTTGGGTCGGCTCTGTTTATGAGACTTTGTCATAGGTGAATGTTGAGCCTTCTGGACCATCTTCGACCTTCACACCCGCCGCCGCCAGCTCGTCGCGCAGACGATCAGACGTCGCGAAATCTTTATTTTGACGTGCCGCCTCTCGCTCGTCGAACTTCGCCTGCAGATCTGGAGGCAATGGTATATCAGCCGAGTCGTCAAGACTAAAACCAAACAGCCGTCGATCTAAATCAAGAACGAACGGCCGACTCGGTGGCTGCTCGCTGTTAACTGCCTGCCAGACCGCCGCCAGGGCCGCCGACAAATTCATATCGTCAGCCACCGCCGCTGTCACCCGCGATGCCAGCTCGCCATCGGCCGGCTGAGCATCGGCTGACAGCGCCGCCACCTTCTTCGCTAGACGCTGTCGGCCCTGCGCCGCCGCGGCCAGGCCTTCCCAGGTAAAATTCATCTTCGCTCGGTAATGGGTTTGAGCCGCCATGTACCGGTAATCGAGCGGCGTGAAGTCGTGGGCCTGCACCACATCGAGTGTGAAACTGTTACCCAGACTCTTGCCCATGCGTTGCCCATCTATTAACAGGTGCTCGGCGTGTGTCCAGTGCCGCACAAACGGCTGACCCGTCGCCGCTTCACTCTGGGCAGCTTCGTTCTCGTGGTGCACGGGCAGCAGATCAATGCCGCCTAAATGAAGGTCGATCGTCTCGCCCAACGTCTTCATCGCCATCGCCGAACACTCAATGTGCCAGCCGGGAAAACCGACACCCCACGGGCTCTCCCACTCCATATCTCGCTTCTGGTCTTTAGGGGATGTTTTCCAGAGGGCAAAATCGGCCGGATGCTTCTTGCCCGCCGCTACCGCCACCCGCGCCCCCGCCTGCTGCCCTTCCAGATCAAGATGCGCCACTGAGCCGTAGCCTGGGTAGGTGCTGGTGTCAAAATAGAGGCCATCCTCAATCTGGTAGGTGTGCCCCCGCTCCTCAAGTCGCTTAATCAAATTAATCATCGGCGCGATCTCCTCCGTCGCCCGCAGCAGGTGTTCGGGAGGAAGGATGTTGAGCGCCGCAGCATCCTCATCAAACAGCTTGATGTTCGCCTCAGCGACCTGCCAGGCTGTCTGACGGGTCTGAGCGGCCTTCTTCGCTAGCTTATCTTCACCTTCGTCAGCATCGGAGACCAGATGACCGACATCGGTGTAGTTCATGGTGCGCTCCGGCTGATAACCGAGCCAGCGCAACGAGCGCGCCACCCAGTCGTAGAACATCATTGTGCGCATGTTGCCCAGAGTTGGTCGGTCGTAAACAGTCGGCCCGCAGCTGTAAATAGTCACCCGCGCGCCCTGATGCGGCACCGGTCTTTTGACCCGCGCCGCGCTATCGTACAGATTGAAATTCATCAGTTCACTCATGGGGTGACCTCTCGCCGGCCCTCGAGCGCCCGTCTTAAGGTTGTAGGATCAGCATATTCTACATCTGAACCCATCGGCAAGCCGTGGGCAATTCTGGTGACTGATATGGCTGGCGCGACCGCCACAATGCGCTGCCGCAGATAATCGGCCGTGGCCTCACCCTCCAAAGAAGGATTAACGGCCACCACCACCTCACCGCCCGCCGTCCATTGACCCAACCGCGCGAGCAACGAATCAACCCGCAACTCCCCCGGCCCAATGCCGTTGATAGGTGATAGAACACCGCCCAACACATGATATCGCCCGCGGTAAACGCCCGCCCGCTCAAAGGCGAGCACATCAAGGCTATCTTCGACCACGCAGAGCTGATCGGTGGGCCGACCGTCATCCCGACAGATTGGACAGAGCTCCTGATCGCTGATTAGACCGCAATCGCGGCAGGTGGTCAGCGTGCCTGCAATGCCGACAATCGCCTGCGACAGCCGTTCGACATCCCCCTTTCCTTTTTGCAGCAGATAAAAAGCCAGGCGGGTAGCCATCTTCGGCCCCACTCCCGGCAGACGCCCCAAAACCGTAATCAATTCAGTAACTGGCTCAGGCAGTAAAGATTGCACCTATCTACGATACCTCACCCTTCTGGCGGGCAGCAATAGCTGTCTCTGTCTCTTTCAGATGAGGATACTCGCCCGGTGTGTCTTTAATTTTTTTAGCTAGAGCGGCCGGCGTCAGCTGCCACAGAGCAAAGCTGCATTTCGGATAGCCCGAACAGCCGAAGAAGGTTTTGCCCCGCTTCGTCTTGCGCGGATTGAGCGATTCGCCGCAGGCCGGACATTTCACCCCAATATCCTCTTTAATCTGCTCGGTGTAGCGACAGTCAGGAAAGCCGCTACAGGCCTTAAACTTACCGAAACGTCCGGTGCGAATCAGCAGATTTTTACCGCACTCGGGACACTTCTCGTCTAACTCCACGGCCGTGTTAATCTTCTCAATGATCGATTCCTTCTCTTTGACCAACGCACTGAACGGCTGCCAGAACTCGTCGATCGCTTTCGCCCAGGGCTCTTTGCCGTCAGCCACAACGTCGAGATTGCCCTCCATGCGGGCGGTGAAGTCGGCATCCACAATCTGAGGAAAGTGTTTGGATAGCATGTCGATGACCATGAACCCGACCTCTTGCGGCACCAGCGCTTTTGCTTCGGCCACAATGTAGTTACGGGCGTACAGGGTCGCCAGGGTCGGGGCGTAGGTGGATGGTCGGCCGATGCCTGACTGCTCTAAAGCCTTAATGAGGGATGCCTCAGTAAAGCGAGCTGGAGGCTGCGTCTCGTGTCGTTCCGACACAACATCTTGGCAGTTAACTGCGTCTTTGACTTTAAGCGCAGGCAGAACCACCTCTTCGGGCAGAACGCCGGAGGCTTTGCGGAAACCGTCGAACAAGACGCGCAGGCCAGTAGCGCGGAACAGATGACCAGCCGCAGCCAGGTCAACGCGCAGCTTGCTGACCGTTGCTGGCTTCATCTGGCAGGCCACCGTGCGACGCCAAATTAATTCGTAAAGCTTTGATTCGTCATTGCCAACCGAACCCGCCACCGTGTCGGGCAACGTGCGCACATGGGTCGGGCGAACCGCTTCGTGCGCCTCTTGAGCGCCGCCCCGGCTCTTGTAGTGGTTAGCGGCGTCGGGCAGGTACTCATCCCCATACTCTTTCGAGATGAGGGTGCGAATCTCTTGCAGGGCAGCAGTTGAGAGATTCTGCGAGTCCGTTCGCATGTAGGTAATGTGTCCCGCCTCGTACAGCTTCTGCGCCGCGGACATTGTGCGCTTGGCCGTGAAGCCTAAGCGATTAGAGGCCGCCTGCTGCAAAGTTGAGGTTGTAAACGGCGGCACTGGTCGCTGCTTCTGCTCTGTCTCCACCACATCAACCACGGACCAGGCGGCCGCTTTCGACTCGGTGGCAATCTTTTCCGCTTCGCCTGCCTTGCCAACAGTAATAATTTTTTTCGAACCGACTGGACCGATGTACTCCGCCGAGAAGTTCGCCCCAGCCGTCTCCAGCGCCGCCGCGATTGAGAAATACTCTTCTGGCTTGAAGGCTTGGCGCTCTCGCTCACGGTCGACAACCATCTTCAGCGCCGCTGATTGCACACGACCCGCCGACAGACCCTTCATGATCTTCTTCCACAAGAGCGGGGATAGCGTATAGCCCACCAAACGATCAAGCACTCGACGCGCCTGCTGCGCATCCACCAACCCTTGATCGATCTCGCGCGGTTTTTTGACCGCTTCTAAAATGGCCGGTTTGGTAATCTCGTTGAAAGTAATGCGATTGAACTTGGCCTTCTTGGTCGAGTCAGCCAGCACGGCCGCCACGTGCCACGAGATGGCCTCACCTTCGCGGTCAAGGTCGGTCGCCAGCCAGATGACGTCTTTACCAGCAGCAGCCTTTTTCAGCGCCTGGACATGTTTCGTCGACGTACGCGGAATTATATACTGCGGTTCATAGCCGTGCTCGACGTCAATGCCGAGTTTTGACTTAGGTAGATCGCGGACGTGGCCAAAGCTCGCCACGACATCGAAGTCTTCGCCAAGATATTTTTTGATCGTCGTTGCCTTGGCGGGAGACTCGACGATTACAAGTTGAGTGGGTCGTGCCATAACATGACAGCAATATCACATCTTACGGCCTCCTGCCAAGAGGCGATAGCGGCCGAGCCAGTCCTGTTCAACCAAACCGTGACTTTGGGCAGCGGCCAATTCTCTGATCGTTCGCGGCACATTCCAACCCAAGCGCGCCGCGATCTCTTCAACCGTTCCACCACCCCGTGCCACCGCCCGTTCGAGTGGTGTTTTTGTCTCAGCCGACAAAGCAATGCCTAGGGCCGTGGCAATATCATCTGCCTCAAGCACCACCGGCGCGCCCTCGCGAATTAACCGATTACTACCCGCGGCTGTTGGCCGCCCAACCTCGCCCGGTGACACCAGCACATCAACCCCCATCTTTAGAGCGTGAGTAATTGTGTTGAAAGTTCCCGACCTCTCCCCTGCTTCGGGCACGTAGACCGCATCAGCCACCCCCGCCAGCAGCCGATTGCGAAAGAGAAAGTGACTTTTCGATAGGTGTGAGATGAACAATCGCTCCGCCACCAGCGCGCCATTATTAAGGATGCGCCGAATAAGTGGCCCGGCCGTAGCCAGCTCTTCGTCAAGCCCTGTCGGCACAAAAGCCGCCACTCGCCCACCCGACTCCAAAGCTGTGGCCAAGGCAATCGAGTCAATGCCCCGCGCCAGGCCAGAGACAATAGTGACGTAAGGCGCCAGTCGCCCGACCACTGAGATCGTCAGCTGACGCGCCGCTTCACTCGGCTGTCGTGGCCCAACCACAACCAAATAAGGAGGCGGCGGAAGCTCGCCCGCAAACCACAGCTCAATAGGTGGTGCGTCAACATTTTGCAGCCTGTCCCAAAAAGGATGGGTAGCCGGCACACGCCGATATCTTTTTGTCAGGCCTGCCAAACGCTGTCTGGTTTCCGCCTCAAAGCGCCACGGTTCGGTTTTCGTTCGGTCGCCCTGCAAATGGCGCCAGGCCCAGTCTGGACCAGCTGCCGGCAGATGATTAATTAAAGATCTTTCAGAGAGCGAGGTTTCGTGCGCCATAACCCCACTATGGCAGTGTCTAGCTGAACAGAAGATGACGGCTGTTGTAATATATCCACCACTCTCTTTAGCAGTCGACTATAGAGAACGAGTCCGATCGCCTCGAGATTGCCGTGCTGTTCACGGCCCAAAATTGAACCAGCTCCGCGCAGTTCCAGATCTTTGAGCGCCAGCTCCCAGCCACTACCAACGGTCGAGGCCTCAGCGATCGCCGTCAGTCGCTCGCGGGTCGTATTCGAAATCTGATGGTCGTTTTTGCCCTGCGGCTCTCGATCGCCAATCAAGAATAGAGCCTGACCCGCCTCATCGCGCCGCCCAATGCGTCCGCGCAGCTGATACAGATCAGACAGCCCGAACAGCTCCGATCGCTCCACAACAAGCGTGTTCGCCCGAGGGTTATCAAGACCATTCTCCACAATGGCTGTTGAGATAAGGATGTCGAGCTCGTGTGAGAAGAAGGCATCCATAACTGTCGCCAGCCAATCAGCTGAGCTCTGCCCGTGCACCACAGCCGCCCGCACCACGCCTGGCTGAGCCGGCAGTGTCGCCCGCCGCTGCATGAGCTGCAGCTGCCATCCGTCTTTTTTAAGGATGCGCTCTAGTCGCGTCGCTACCCCGGGCAAAGTCTGAACGCGGTTATGAACGTAGTAGATCTGCCCTTGACGGTCGAGCTCATTGGTAACCGCCTGGGCGATGGCCGCTTCATTGTAGACCTGCACCGTTGTATTAACATCTTGTCGACCGCCCGGTGCCGTGCGAATGACACTCATGTCGCGCAGCCCGGACAGACCGAGATAGAGAGTGCGCGGAATGGGTGTGGCGGACAAAGACAGAACATCCAGGCCAGAACGCAGCTGTTTAAAGTGCTCTTTGTGTTTCACACCAAAGCGCTGCTCTTCATCAATTATCAACAGACCGGCCGACTCCGGCATCGCCACCGAAAAGAGTTGGTGCGTACCAATTAAGATGTCGTATGAACCAGCTGCAATTGCCTCACGATCGATCGAAGTCAATTTCTGTAGTCGACTCAGCCGCCGCACCTTGACGGGCAGGCCAGCGAATCGCTCCTGCCAGACATGATAATGCTGCTCGACCAGAACCGTGGTCGGTGCCAGCACGATCACACTTCGACCGTTGCCTAGAACGGTAGCTGCCGCCCGAATGGCCACCTCAGTCTTACCGAAACCAACGTCGCCCGAGAGCAGGCGATCCATCGGCTGATCGTTGATTGTGAGATCCTCACTTATCTCTTTCAAGGCGCGCTCCTGATCGTCGGTGAGACGATGCACGAACGTCTCGTTCAATTTCTGTTGCCAGTCGAGTTGTGGTTTATAGACTGGTCGTGGGGCAACCTCTCGCGAGGCTTGCGTCAAGAGCAGATCGCGCGCTACATGCACCAGATTCTCAACGATGCGCTTTTTGGTCTTCTGCCAGGCAGTGCTGTGCAGACGACTCCACCGCGGCGTTCGGCTACCCAAATAGGGCATCAGCTCCCCTTCCAGCTCCACCGGCACCGAGAGCTGGTCACCGCCGGCGTACAGCAGCACGACATACTCTTGCTCGTTATTGGCCCGCACCCGCCGGCCCTGATATTTACCGATGCCGTAATGAGGATGCACCACCCAGTCATCCCAACTAGCAGCACCATCTTCCATTAATAAACGATTATCTTTGAGTGTTATGGTGGATGACGCGACGTCGTCAATCGTTAACTTCTCGAGCGCATCCCCAAAATAATCAAGCTGAATTTTGGTGGATGTTGCCGCTGGTAAAATGACGAATCGATCGCCACCGCGCACCGAAAATTCGCCCGGCAAAATCGGGGTCTCAGCGTGTCGGTAGCTGTGCTGCGACAGCCAGCGTTTTAGTTGTTTATACGACCGGTCACCAGTAGTGATGGTGAGGTCATCATACTTTGGCATACGCTTTAGAGTAGGGCGAAAAGCCAGTCTTGACAAGCATTATCGCCTCGGTTAGTATGGTGGTGTTAACAAGGAGCCGCGCCATCTACCAGCGCTCGCGATGTTTTTGCCCCTCCTTTGGCATCGTTTGGTCGTTCATTCGGCCCGGGTGCTGGTAGATGAGACGGCTTCTTTTAATTGTACTAAAAGACCAGCCCGCAACGGCTATCGTCACGGGCGGTGATGGTCTGGGCTGCGTGATAGCGATGAGGTCATGCTGCCTACCAATCAGGATTGCGCTGAGCGGCCCTGTAATGCTCGATGTAATAAAAACCCTCCACCCGCAACAAGAATGCCGACCGCAGCACCAAGCAGCCAATTGTCACCACGGTCGTCAAATCCAACGATGCTCATGTACGCCAATGCGAGGCCAATGATCATCATGATTGTGCTGATAAAAGCACCTACAATTCTCAATCCTGTTGTCTCAACAGCAACCGTTGTAGTTTTTGTTTGAAAGGCTTTCTTTTTAGGCCAGAATATTATCACCCCAAAAATGGCGCCAATCCAAGCTTCTAGATTAGACAGTTGAAGAGATTTAAGCCACCAAAAAAGCAACAAGCCGATGATGATCGACCTTGGTTCAGCCGGCGTATGTCTGTATAGAAAGATAGCGCCGACCAAATAGATCAAGCCGATCAGTAAAATGGGTAATGTTTCTAACATACATTAAGCATACCCTGCTCTGTCGAAGAAACAAAAACCCTCCTTCGCTCCGGAATGTTATTCCGGAGCTTCGCAGGGTTTTTGCGCAGCTTTTTGTAGAACTTACTCGACCTTGACGCCCATTGAGCGAGCGGTGCCGGCGATGATCTTCTTGGCGGCATCCATATCGCGAGCCGATAGATCAACCAGCTTCTTCTCAGCGATAGCGGCGACCTGCTCATCTTTCAGAGTGCCGACGGTCTCGGTCTTCTGGTTGGCGGCCCCTTTATCCTTCTTGATCGCCTCTTTAATTAGGAAAGCCGCGGGCGGGGTCTTGATAATGAACGTGAAGGTGCGATCTTTATAAATCGTCACGACGACGGGCAGAACCGTGCCGTTGTCCTGTTTGGTCTGGTCGTTGAACTGCGTTACAAACGCGTTCATGTCGATGCCATGTGGACCGAGGGCGGTACCAACCGGAGGGGCTGGGGTGGCGCGGCCACCGGTCAGCTGAAGCTTGACCTGAGCGGTAATCTCTTTAGCCATAATATTTAAACTTTCTTAATCTGCAGGTAATCAATGGTGACCGGCGTCTCACGACCGAACATTGACACCTGAACTTTAACTTTGCCTTTCTTCTCGTCGATCTCGAGCACCTTGCCCTCGAAGCCCTTCAGGGCGCCATCCTCAATGCGCACCAAGTCGTCAACGCGCAGGTCAACCTCGAAGGTTGGCTCTTCCACCTCCATGCGGCGAGTGATGTCGGTCACTTCCTGAGGGGATAGCGGAGTCGGACGAACGCCGAAACCGATGAAACCGGTCACGTTCGGCGTGTTGCGCACGACGTACCACGAGTCATCTGTCACAACCATGTCGACCATGACGTAACCGGGGTAGATCTTCTTCACCACCGTTCGGCGCTTACCACCACGCATCTCAACCTGGCGCTCTGTCGGTACCAGCACATCAAAGATCTTGTCTTGCATGTTCAGCGTCACAATGCGGGACTTCAGCGCCTCAGCTACCTGATCTTCAAAACCAGAGTAGGTGTGGATGATGTACCAGTTGCGCTCACCCGACTGCTTACCAACCGACCGACCGATAACGGTCTGCGGCTCTGGCTTGGCGTCGCTCTCGGAAACACTGCGGGCCTTCTTGGCCTCAGTGGTTTCAGTGGTTGGTGTCTCTTGCTCGCTCATAGTGGTTCTTAAGAGAGAATGGTTTTGGATAGGATTAGCTCCAGCAATTTGTCGAACGCTCCAGCGATCAAGGCGACGATCAGCACGGAGATAATCACCGTCAGAAAGTTGCGCCAAAACTGCTGCTTGTTCGGCCACGAGACCTTACCGAACTCGGCCCGCACTCCGCGTAGATACTGCCAGAGAGCACGCCAGGCCTTTTTCATTACGCCTTAATGCTAGTGATCTTCACCTCCGTCTGGAGCTGCTGATGACCAGCGGTGCGATGAAAACGCGTCTTGTTGGTGAATTTCTCCACCCGAATCTTCTTCGCCTTCCCCTGCTTCAACACCTGAGCCTCAACTTTAGCGCCAGCCACTAGGGGCTGACCAAGCTTCGTCTCGGCGCCGTCCACAATCGCTAGGACCTCTTCAAACGTAACTGTCTCACCGGCCTCGACCGGTAGTTTTTCAACAGCAAGCTGCTGGCCTTCACTGACCAGATACTGCTTGCCGCCGGTTCTGATTACAACCTGTTTCATACCAATTGAAAATACCAACAAATTTTCCTCTTGTAAAGAGGATTTCGAGGTTCATAGCTGAATCTCATTCAGGAGAAATTAAGTCTTTTCTCCCTTATCACGACACTCTGTACCATACCGAGAAGCGCCAACATCGTCAACAGAGACGAACCGCCGTAGCTCATCAGCGGCAGCGTGATGCCCGTCACGGGCAGTAAAGCCAGGTTCATGCCGATATTCACCGTGACCTGAACAAAGAAGAGAACAGCCGCTCCTAAGCAGAGCAATTTGGAGAATCCATCTCGGGCCACCCGAGCCGCCGCGATTAACCGCCAGAGCAGCAGCCAGTACAGCACGACCACCGCCGTCGTCCCTAAAAATCCCCACGATTCCGCTAGCGCGGCGAAGAGAAAGTCGGTGTGGGCGACGGGCAAAAAGTTTAGTTGGCTTTGGCTGCCGTACCCTAAACCCTGCCCCAGAACACCACCTGAGCCGATGGCGATCAGGGCCTGCAGCACGTTATAACCCGAGCCAGAGGCATCGGCTTGTGGATTTAACCAAGTTTCAACCCGTTGCCGCTGGTAATCCTTCAACAAACCACCGAGGGGGCCAATCTGTTTCCACGACCCGAAAGCGATCACCAAAGCTAATAATAAGGATGCTCCCACAGCCAGCCACTGCTTCCGACTCAAACCAGAGAGCAGTAGCACCCCCGCCCCGGCGCTAAAGACCGCGATCGCCGAGCCCAGATCAGGTTGGTCAAGAATAAAGAGGACGGGCAGCACTAACAACACCAGACCGATCAGGAGCTGCCGGCCCCGCGGTCGATTGATCCAATCTCCTAACAGTCGGGCCAGAATGACAATTACGGCGATTTTAGCGAACTCGGACGGCTGCGGCTGAAAGAAGCCCAGATCAATCCAGCGGCGGGAGCCGTAAACCACTTCACCGGCGAACCGCACCATAATCAGCAACGAGATCGTCGCGGCGTAGATAACCCACGACCAAGCCCGCAGGGAGCGGTAATCAACCAGGGTAAAGAAGGCGTATAGAAATAGCCCCGCCAACAGAAACCAGCCCTGGCGAGCCGCCAGATCACTTTCAGGATTTGTGATCGTAATCGAGTAGATGACCGCAATACCAATCCCCACCAAAAGAAGAGGGATGACGAGCAGCGCCAGATCAAGCGTCTTAAGTCGAGACCACATTACGAAATTGAGAAAACTTTGGTGCGTGAGCCAGCGCCTCTGATGAGGGTGAGGGATGATAGCGGCACATCTAGTTCATCAGCCAACAAACGCCGAACCCGATCGTTCGCCCGCCCGTTCTCGGGCGGCTCAGTCACCCAGACATGCCACACCTCGCCGCGCCGCTCAATGTGGCGCTGTTTGGCTCCTGGCGTGACCCGGGCCACAATCTGCTCCATGGGTTAGATCTGACCGTCCAGAGCGAGATTGACCATGCGGTCAGCCGCCTTGTTCTGCTCTCGAGGCACGCTGCGAAACGAGAATTTCCACGGCACCTGAGAGAGTTCGGTAATAATTTTCTGCCGCCACTCAAACAGCCCGGCATCCTTCACTTTATAAATGCCCCGCATCTGGCGCTCCACCAGCTGACTATCGAGGACGAACTCCACCTCATCGCCGGCCAGCGCTACCCCATCGAGCAGCTCGACCGCCCAGTGTAACGCCTGATACTCAGCCTGGTTGTTCGTCGTCGAACCGATTGTCTTGCCGTGCTCACTGATTAGTTCGCCGCCTCGAGTAATCACCACCCCGATACCCGCCGGCCCCGGATTACCGCGCGACCCACCATCAGTATTAACTTGAATTTGTCCCATAGTCTTAAACTACGCATTTCATTGCTTCGGGGCAAACATTCTGGTTTACTCGCACTTGGGAAGGAGCATGCTATGCGTCTGCCGTTTCGCCAACGAAACGATTTCGAGCTGATCGAACGGTGGCTAGTCTACCTGCTGCGCGATCTGACAGAAAGGCGGCCTCTGGCCGCTAGGCCGGAATACGGGGGCATTACGCTCACATTGGCCAAAGTGTACCGCGACAGCGAGGAGTACGAGATCAGACTCAGAACCTGGTCCGAGAAGCTCCGGGTGATCAGCCTGCACGATATGTCACACCATCCGTGCTGGCGCCTTGAGCTGTCGATCACCGAACACTCACCCCGCGACCGCAAAGTCATCTGTCGACTTCGGACTTGGCAGCACAACCTGACGAGACCCCGTCTCGAACTGCCCCGCCGCGAGGCTGAGCTGCCGCCACCGAAGGCGTCGATTCAAGGTCTGCCGCGACGAGAACAGCGTCGAATAAGGCGCCAATACCCGACATATGTTCGGGAAGCCACCGATTGCCTCGCCCAGATGGGTCGCGACTGGCTAGAGCTGCGAACGTGGGCTGATGTCGAATACGCTGCAGCCAATCTTGGCCAAACCGCTGTGCCCGACACCGCCCTCTCGCCCGCCGAGCCCGCCAACCCCGACATCGACCGCGGCCTCTCGCCGATCGAAAACAGCTGAGCCGAGGCGCCCCCGTGGCGCTTCGGTCTCTTTTATAAAAAATGAGCCCCGGCCGCGCGTACGCGGTCGAGGTTTGACCTGTCGGTATCCCGACTAGGCACAGAGTACGATCCAGGTCTCGGGCGCGTCGGGCGCGTCGCCATCTTCACGCTTCTTCTGGCCCAGCACCAGCCAGCCGCTCGCCTGCAGGCGCATCAGACGCTTCAGAGCCTCACTTCGCTGCCCAGCCAACATCAGATAGAGGATGGCGGCGGTGAGGTTGTTCATCAGCAGCATGCGCACCCGGTCTGGACCTTCCGTCAGGTTCATCCAGGAGTGTGTTGATATCACACCCGCCTCGGTCTCCATCCATTCCGGACGGCCGAAATGCAGAAGCCGCAGGCGCCGCTGCAGACTTGCCTCAAGACAGACCCAGAGAAAGTCCGCGTCGTCCGGCTTCCGCGGTGCGTTATTGCCCGGTTCGTACTTCATGCTGTTGATGCGGCAGTACGCCTCAATCGTCATCCAGTCAGGTCGAGGAAACGGCCTGCTGACGCTGTAGGTGATCAGCGTCGGCGGCGCTGCCAATTCAAACGTGTCCTGCAGCGCCGAGGCCATATCGGCGCGCGGGAGCTCGGCCCCGGTCTTCAGGGGGAAGACCTTGCCGGCCCGATTGATGCTCGCGAATGGCTGCAACAGTGCCCAGACCTCAGCACGAAACGATCTGCTTCGAAAGCCAGCCTGCCACAGCCGGCTTCTGACCTCTATCTCGGCCCTTGTCATAGCGGCCTCCTCTCCGCCCCATCATACGAATGAGACGGTAAAAGTCAACTCCTAGAGCAGCTCAATGGCTCGCAGCTTGGCGCTGCGCGATCGCGGGTTTGCCTGCACTTCAGCCTCGCCCGCCACAATTGGTTTTTTGGTTAAGGATGTCGCGCGCGGTTCGACCCGCTCCCCGTACTCGTTTTCCCGCGGTTTGGTCAGAGACGCAAACGCCCGCTTGACCAACCGATCTTCAAGACTATGGAAAGATATGATGGCCACCCGGGCCTTTGACGGCAGCTCAGGAAGCGTCTCCGCCAAGAAACGCTCCAACTCCCCCAGCTCGTCATTCACTGCAATACGCAACGCCTGAAAGGTCAGCGTCGCGGGGTGAATTTTATCTTTAGGATGCGTCTTGACGTGTTTGGCGATCAGCTCCGCCAACTCACGGGTTGTGGTTAGGGGCTGCTTCTGGCGCGCCTCGACAATTATCCGCGCAATCTTGCGCGACTGCCGCTCTTCGCCATATTTGTAAATAAGATTGGCCAGATCGACAACGTTGGTTCGGTAAAGAATTTCGGCCGCCGTGGGACGACGAATATCCGTCTGGTCGTAGCGCATATCGAGCGGGCCGTCTGCCTGAAATGACAAACCGCGCTCGGCGTTGTCCATCTGAGCGCTGGAGAAACCGAGGTCGAGCAGCACAAACCGCGTCGCTGCCCGCTGCTCAGCCGTCAGCTGTGACCAGGCGTCAGCGTAAGACGCCGTCATAATCTGCCAGCGGCTGTGATCAATCGGTTGTAGCCGCTCCGTCGCCCGCTGTACCGAAACCGGATCCCGATCAACCGCCAGAAGCGACGCCTGCGGCCGTGCCTCGAGCATCGCCTGACTGTGCCCGCCATCCCCCGCCGTGCCATCAATAAAGAGGCCAGCCTCGGGCGCCAGTGCCAACACCTCAGATAATAGAACCGGAACGTGTCGATTCATCGGCTAGAGAATGCCACCGCCCAGGCCCAGGGCTGATTTGACCTGATCGAGCGTCTCGCGGGCGACCTGCCGCGCTTTAGCCGTGCCGTCGCGTAGCAGTCGAGCGATCTGCTCATCTGACACCGCCGCGCCTCGCTCTCTAATTGGTGCCAACACCGCCTCTAATGCAACAAGCAGCTTCTCTTTGACCTCGACATCCCCCACCTGACCCTGGCGATAGCGGTTTTTTAAGGATTCAACCTCAGCTTTATCAGCATTAAAAACATCGTGGTAGAGAAAAACCGGATTACCCTCAACGGTCCCCGGGTCAGTCGCCGACTTCCGGTTCGGGTCGGTGAACATGCTCATCACCTTCTTCTTGAGCTCCTCTGGTGTGGCGAACAGCTCGATAGTGTTGCCCAGCGATTTGCTCATCTTCGCTCCGCCATCGGTGCCCGGTAGCCGCTTCGTCTCGGAAATCTTTGGCGTGGGTTCAATCAAAATATCCCCAATCTGACCATTGAGTCGGCGGGCCAGCTCACGGGTCACCTCCAGGTGCGACAGCTGATCTTCACCCACCGGCACGACATTCGCCTTAAAAGAGAGGATGTCCGCCGCCATCAGCACCGGGTAGCCCAACAATCCAAACGGTGGCTGCTCAATATGTAGGTCAGCCATCACCTCTTTCAAAGTCGGGACTCGCTGCAGCCGATTGACCGTAATGTAATTCCCTAAGATGACCGCCAGCTGAGCAATCTCGGGCACACCAGACTGCACAAAAAAGGTCACTTTCTGAGGATCAAGCCCCACCGCTAGATAAGATCGAACCAGCTCGGTTATGTTCGTGCGCAGATCCCCACCATCAGGTTTGGTCGTCAGAACATGCAGGTCAGCGACGAGCATGAAGGTGTCGTACTCATCTTGCAGCGCGACGTTCTGCTGCAGATGGCCGACAAGATGGCCGACGTGGAGTTTACCGGTTGGTCGGTCACCAGTTAAGATTCTTGGTTTCATGGCTTTTAGATTAGCAAATGCTTTACGGAGTGACTATCGATTGGCCCGACAGGACGTAATCTACCGTGCCCAACGCCGTCTCGCTACTGTCGTAGATGCCTTCAAAGCTGTTGTCACGAGCGTTGATGACCGCCTGTAGCCGTCGCTCGACGCCGCTTAATCCGCCCGCGCGACCGAGGACTTCGACGAGGTAACGGTCAGTGGTGAAGGATAGCGCGCCCGTCTGAGCGTTGTTGGCCCGATCGGTGACGGAGGCCGCCGCCCACAGAGGTTTATCTGATGAGTCATTAATATATTTGACGGTGTACCAAGCGGCTGTTGCCAGATTGGCCGAGGCCGTCACGCCGACGTTGCGCGGGTCGACGGGGTTGGTGGTTTCGGCGAGTCGCCAGACCTTTTGATCCATACTCACTGTACCGTCCGTGTTGTAGCCCGTAACGACGATATAGCCGTTGGCCACTGAGCCGCCCGCTTCAATCAGCGCCCGAAAGTACAGATAGGCGCCGCCGGTGTGGGTGGATGGAGCGAATCGAACCGACGAGCCAGGCCGCAGGCGCAGCAGGGTCCGCCCATTTAATCCATCACAATTCTTCCAGTCGGCGATATTAGTGTAGGCGCCCGTCAGACAGGCGCTAGTGCCGATGCGCTGGTAGCGGTTGGTGGTGCGCACCAAAAATTCTTGATCATCTTGCAGGGGGCGCTGCAGATAACTACTCGGCCACGAGACGCCCAACAGATCTTGCTCCACACCAGAGCCCAAGCGAGTCGTTTTATCGAGACGGTATTGCAATAGAGCGTACTCGAGACCGGCCTCCGCCGCCTGATAGGCCCGCGCCGAAGCAGCCAGACTCCCCTGCTGCCGCAGCTGACGAATCGTGATGTGCACGATGCCAAAACCGACAGCGCCGACAATAGACACCACCAGCATCGCGATCAACATAGCGGAGGCTGATCGTCTCATTGATTGGTGATTACTCCTTGCGGGGTGCGGCTGGATATCTGTCCAAAGACGGGCACGACCGCGCTGTCGCCGCTCGATCGAACGAACGACAGATTGATCTTCAGCCGCCACGGCAGACCCCAGGCCGTCGCGCTGGCCAGAGCGTTGGGCTGCGGCACACCCGTCACGACCGCCGCGCCAGCCGTGGTCAGGGCGAAAGGAGCTGGGTCAGTGGGCAAGACGCGCAGCCGCAGATCAGATGAACCGAGCAGCTCAACCGGACTGAGATCAAGCGTGCACGAGCTGGCTGAGGCTGTGAAGCGTGCCGTGTTTAACAAGTAGCGACTTTCAGCATCAACGTTGGTCGCCGCAAAGACGAACACCCGGTAGCTATTGCCTGTCGCCATATTCGGTGTCACCAGCCAGAGTCGGCGGCCGTTGTCCTGCACCGTGACTGCTTCGGTCAGCGACGTGCTCGGCAGCGTAAAACCAGCCGTGCCAACGGAGCATCCGGCCAGAGCCGACGCCGGCTTCTGCGCGTAGCGACCAAGCTGCGAGATCGTCTGCCAGGTGCTCTGCGCCGTACCGTAAAACAGCCGCTGCGAGCGAACCTGTCGCTGCAGCCGGTTGATCGCCGCCACCGCCGTAAACGCCATCATCAGCACCGTCGCGAAAATAGCTGACGCGATAACCAGCTCAATCAGAGTAAAACCGCGCTGCCTCACAACATCCCCTCCAGCCAGTCACTCAGATAGGTAGTGAGGATATAGCTCTCGGGCCCCGTGGCACTCGACCAGCTGACCGTAACGGTGACTTTCAGTAAGGATGCGCCCGCCTGATTGGCCTTCGCCGCGTCAAAAACCGTCGCTGCCCCTGACGCAGCATCCTGATAAGATAAATTATTCTGAATCGCTGGAGCGTCTTGGCTGATCTGCAACGAGCGCGAGAAACCCGTCACGACAGATAGATCACCCCAACCGACACTCATGTCCGTCCAGTTGATCTGATTTGCCCCCACCGCCGCCCCAGCTGTGCTGCCTAGATAAGTCCAAAAACCCGCCGCCGTGCGCCCGGGGGTCGAACTACCTGCCAAACCCCGCCAGAACCGCTCGCGTTCAAACCGAATCACATCAAGACTCTCTTCAGCCAGAGCCGCTGCCGTCACCCGATCACCCTGCAGCTGCGCGGCCCGCGCCGAGTTAGCACTAATCGCGTACAGCCCCATAATCACCATGGCGATCATGGCCGAGGCAATTAGCGTCTCGGCAATGCCGAAAGCCTGCCGCCTCATGGTGTGAGGGTGATTATGCCGTGCACCAGATTAAACTGCAATATTTTTTGAGGGGATGCTTTGCCGGTCGGTTTCAAAATCCAATTTACGCTACCCGAGCCAAAAGCCTGACCAGTTACACCGGCCGTTACCGTGCTGTAGGTCACAGTGTGCAGCACGCTCGTCTCAACCTGAAGCGTGAAGCTATCAACCACTAGACCAGCGGAATTACTAAAGTCGACGCCACCGAATTCGTACTCATCCATAACTTCCGGTGCTGTTGTCACTCGCTCGACAACACACCGTCGGTTCGCCGGTTCCAGACGAGCCTGATACGAAACAGCGCCCGCTGAAGGTGCTCGGGCGTAATCGCTCGCGGATACAAAGCAGTTCTGCAGCGCCAAAGCCGCCTCTTCCAGATCAAGCTGCGCCTGATAGGCGGACAGAAACGGAAAAGCGCTCAGCGCCATTAACGCCAAGATCGCCGTCGTCACCAACGCCTCAATCAGTGTAAAACCCCTCTTCATAACAGCCAGAGATACCAGTTGACTATCTGCGGCCCCCAGAGTAGCGCGATCCAGCCCGCCAGAAACAGCGCGGGCGTGAAGGGGACCTCTTTCATGCTATCAAAGCGCCGCCGCCAGATCATCGGCACTAAACCGATGATCGAGCCGATAATGAAGGATAGGAGCAAGCAGAGCGCGACACTGCCGACACCGGCAAAACCGCCCACGAGCAGGCCGACGAGCGCCCCGACAGGCGGGTCGCCATCCCCCATCGCCTCTCGTTTCATCACGGCCGAACCAACAATTCTAATCAGAAGTAGGATGCCGCCACCGAGCAGAGCGCCCCACACGGCACTCATCCCACCCAACCAGCCGTGGCTGCCCGCCTCAACTAAAACCGCGACAATTGAGATGACCCAGGTTAGACGAAAGAAGAAGCCGACATCGATGGTTAGGGTGCGCCAGTCATCCACCAACAAAACGAACCAGCCCGAAACGGCCAACAGCAGCGCCCCAAAAGCCCAGGGCGACAGTGGAGCCGCCAACCAGTAGAGGGAGGCGAAAAGAACCGCCACCCCTACTTCTGACCAGAAGTAGGCCGGGGTCAAGCGACGACCACACGCCCGACACCGGCCGCGTTGAATGATGTAGCTGATAAGCGGCAGCAGCTCGAACCAGCGCAGCTGATGATCACAGTGGGGGCAACCTGACCGCCGCTTGATGATCGTCTCCAGACGGCTGACGTTGAGAGCCACGACGTACAGAAATGAGCCCATGATCGCACCCAAAATAGCTACTGCAGCCACTTCCACGATGCGGGCAATAAGATATCCCTCCATATATCTCTATGATACAGTAAATGCCCATGAACTCAGCATCTTGCGCCCTGGCAGTCACAAATGTCAGCCTCGCCTCCGCTGGGCGACCACGGCGGCTCATTCTCGATGGCGTGTCGTTTATGGTTCCGCCCGGGCAGATTGTCAGCTTAATCGGTCAGAACGGTGCGGGCAAAACCTCTTTGCTTAAAATAATTGCTGGACTAGCCCGGCCTTCACGAGGTAGCGTCACGGTCTTCCGTCAACGCTTAGGTTTTATGCCCGAACAGCCGGCCTTTTTGCCGACCGTGTCCGGTTGGCAGTGGCTGGTTTTAACCGCCGGACTGCTCGACCTAACCCGTGCCCAAAGCCACCAAGAAGCCAGCGAGTGGCTACAGACTGTCGGCTTGTGGTCAGCCCGTCATCAACCGATCGGCACCTACTCGAAGGGCATGCGGCAGCGGCTGGCTTTTGCCCAGGCGGCCCTGGGTCATCCTCAACTACTGCTGCTGGACGAGCCCCTCGATGGATTGGACCCGATCGGTCGTCAAGATCTGAAACGTCTGATTTTGGCCGCTCGCGACCGGGGCGCGACCGTTATTCTCTGCTCGCATATTTTGGCCGATATCGCCGAACTATCCGACCGGCTGGGGGTGCTCGATCAGGGTCGGCTGCGTTATTTTGGGGATACCGCCCAGTTCCATAACGGACAAGACCTCGAAACCACCTTCGTTAATTTTCTGCGCCATGTCCCGGCGTAGCCTTCGCCCCGTCATCGCCTGGGCGGGCCTGATAGCCATAGCGAACTGGCGGGGCCGGGGCCTCTGGAGTGGGGTAATTTTAGGGATGCTCGCCGGAGCAGCCGCCCGTTTCTTCGCCACCGCCTCGCTCGGTCAGGACACACGCGTGATGATAGACCTGCTGCTCGCCCTCACCACACTAGGCAGCCTGGCAATCTGCTGGATGCAGGCCAACAGTCTCGCCAGCGCCGAACAAGACCGCGGCACAGGCCTATTGATTGCCAGCAAGCCCCTCACGGCCGGCCAGTACGCTGTCGGCCGCTGGCTCGGCCTCGTGTTAAGTAGCGGGGCGATCTACGTCTTAAGCTCGCTACTAGCTCTCTTGATCGCCAGCTGGGGCCAAAGCCTACCCATCAGCCAGATAATGCTCGCCTGGTTAGTTTCTGGTGGCGAGCTACTTGTCTTAGCCGCCCTGGCCAATCTCTTCGCCTGCTGGACGACCCCCACTTTGGCCAGCCTCCTAACTTTAAGCGTCTGGTTCATCGGCCACTCCCTTGACCTGTTGGTGACTAGTACGGGCTGGCCCTGGCTGGGCTATATCCTTCCAAATATGAGCCGTTTTAACCTGCACGAGACCTATGTTCAGGCGACCGCCCTGCCCCTGTCGTACTATCTGCTGACAGCTGTGTATGCCCTAGCTTGGTCGGCTCTGCTGACCGCCCTGGCCGCTTTAGCCGTCAAGCGCCGGGCGTGGTAGGCCGTCCCCGGGGACAGCTTGCCTTGTATCTGGCCGGTCTCAGCTGCTGGCTGATTCTTGTCGGCAGCCTCATCGGCATCGACCAGCGGGTAGCCGCCGCGCGAACCGCGACAGATCAACAGCAGATTCCACCGTTAGAGCCGCCATCTACCCTGGCTTTGCGGCTCACGTCGGTCGGTTACACGCGGGCCGCGACTGATAGCGTCTGGTTAGCGACAATTCAGTACTTTGGCGGCGGTAATCCTAATGAACGGTACAGCTCACTGCCCGCTCTGATTCAGACCGTCGTCGAACTAGACCCCGATTTTGAGTATCCTTACCTCTTTGGAGGATTAGTTCTACCCTGGCAGGGTGACGCTCCAGCCGCCCTGGCCCTGCTTGATGCCGGGCAAGCCCGTTTTCCGCAAAATGCTCTGCTCCCGTACTACGCTGGCGCCATCGCTCGGCTTAATCTACAAGACAATCAGCGGGCTGCCGCCTACTTCCAGCGAGCCGCCCGTTTGCCAGGCGCGCCCCCAGCCGCCGCCCTGCTGGCGGGCGTTTCGCTAACCGAGGGGGATGACCGTCAGGTCGCCCTGGCCTGGTGGGAGGGAGTAATTGCGAGCACCGACAATGAACAGATACGGGAGCGAGCCACCATCTGGCGCGATCATCTGCAGTTAGTACTCACACTCGAGGAGTTGGTCGCTGTGACCAACCAATCAAGCGGCCAACCGATCAAGCAGCTATCTGATCTGGTCAGCCGGGGCATCTTAACAAAGGAGCCCGTGTCGCCCCTTGGCGCGACGCTTACGCTCAACGCTACTACGGGTCGAGTTGAGTTAGAACAGTAAACAAAAGCGGGACGTTGCCGCCCCGCCATTGCTCTAATCGTTGATCTGACTAGTTTAGCGTGCCGCCCACCGGGTAGGTGTAGGTCGACGCATCCTCTTCCATCGTGGCGGAGAGCAAGTACTTGCTGCCGTCAGCGTTGGTCTGGTAGGAGTAGGCGTCAGCCGCGGGACCAGCCTCAGGAATGGTTCCCTCGTTAGCCAGAGCTGCAACTGTGTCTAGCACACCAGTGCTTAGAGCAGCGGCTGTCGCGGAGACCGGATAGGCGCCGTTCTTAACCTGGTAGCTGTCGAGCAATGTACCGATCTGCTTTAGGTCGCTCTTGCGAATCGCGTCTCGGGCTTGTTTTCGGGCCGAGTTAACGGACACAACAACCATCGCGGACAAAATGCCGATGATGGCGATAACCACCAACAGTTCGATGAGGGTGAATGCTTTGCGCATGAATGCCTCTATTATTACTTGCTACTTTATTAGTTGCCGTTCACATCACGACCGGTCGCTTCGGCCGAAGAGCCGTTGCTGCCGACCATCCAGAAGGTGTACGTCGCACCGGTGGATGCAGCCTTCGGTGACTCCAGACGGGCCCCCAGGTTGAAACCTTGCGACGTGGTGCCGATCATCGAGGCGGCTGTCCACGCGCCGGACCAGGTTCGGTTGGTGTAGACGTAGTTCAGACCGTCAGCCGAGCGCGGGTCGGTGGGGATGCTCGCCCCAGCCAATTGGCTAGCCAACGTGGTCTGCAAACTTGTCACAACCGTGCCGGACATCGCTACATTCGTCGTCTGGCTGGTCGTGCCAGTCCCAACTACCGGATATCCCTTCGCCGCTTCAGTACTGTAGGCCACGAGGGCCGTGCGAATCATGGACAGGTCACTCTTTCTGGTCGCATCACGAGCTTTCGCCTGGGTTCCGCCGAGCGCCAACAAGGCGGCGGACGCCAGAATGGCCAAGATCGCGATAACCACCAGCAGCTCAACTAGCGTGAACGCTCGTCGTTTCATGGTGAAATCCCTTACTCCTTTACTTTCTGCTCCTTCAATTGTCAGACCCTCCGCAGGTGGGGTCAATAGCTCGCCCGTCGCTGGGCGGTCATTGCGGCCGCCTACAGCCATTTTCTGCAATAACTACTGCAGCAGGCTAACCTGATAGATCGGAATAATCACGGCGAAAACCAGGAAAGCTACTGCCAGACCCAAAACGACCACAATCACCGGCTCAATCAGGGTGGCAGCACTCTTTACCACCGTGTCGTACTCCTCTTCGTAGGTGGCGGAAACCCGGGACAGCACTTTATCTAACTCGCCCGTCTGTTCACCCGTCAGAATCATCTGCGTCACCAAAGCGGGGAAGTAAGTGGATTTCTGCAACGTCGCCGACAGAGGCACACCGCGCTCAACTTGGAAGGATGACTGCTCTAGCGTCCGCTTCAAGATGACGTTGTCGATAGCATCAGCGGTAATCTTAATCGCCTCAAGCAGCGGTACACCGGCGTTGATCAGCATCGCTAGCGTGCGGGAGAAGCGCGCCATGTAGAACATCTGGGAGACTTTTTTATAACCGGGCGCGCGGAGTTTCAACAGATCAAAAATCTCACGCCCGCGATCTGTCTGCGACCAGCCGCGCAGCGCGACCGTCAGAATAGCGACCAGAATTATCAACAACCACCAGTACGATTGCACGGCTGCTGAGATGGCGATTAAACCGCGCGTCGCCCAGGGCAGCTCGGTTTTTGCCTCGGCGAAAACGTTGGCCAAAACCGGAATAACCTTGACCATCATTAATCCACCGACGCCGATCATAGCGACGACAATAAAGATCGGGTAGATCATCAGGGAGCGAAAACGGTTCGAGGCGGCCGAGTCATTCTCAAGAGTTGTTGAGAGCTCTTCGAGAACCAGCTCGAGCTTGCCTGTCGCCTCCCCGGCTCGCACGGCATTCACAAACACCCGACTGAACAGCTCTGGCTGTTTTGAGATCGCGGTTGAAAAAGAGAAGCCCGCTTCAAGGTCACGCTGCACATCGGACAGAGCACGACTAACCGCTTGGCTGCGCTCGCTTCTGATCAACAGACCGAGTGCCTGCGGCAGAGGCAGGCCGGCGTTGACCATCGTCGCTAGCTGCCGAGCGACAAAGGCCTTCTGTTTCAACCTGATCTTCTGGCCAAAACCTAACACCTCCCGCCAGTTCTTCGTCTTTTCGAGGGATAGAACCGACAAGCCGTTATCGGCCAGAATTCGTTCGGCCGATTCTAAACTCGCCGCCTCCACAATGCCGGTTAAGACTTCACTCTGCTTGTTGCGGGCTCGGTAGCGGTAGCGAGTATCCATACTAATAGATTAGCATCTTCAGCTCTTTGGCATCTTGCGCCCAGTTGATCGCGTCATCGAGGGTAATCTCACCATTGTTCACTAAGTCGGCCAGAACCTTATCGAGGGAGATCATGCCCTCTGATGACGAGGTCTGAATGATATTGGGCAGCTGGTGCGTCTTGCCGTCTCTGATAGTTGATCGTACCGCCGGGTTGGCAACCAACACCTCGCTGGCCAGCACCCGTCCGCCCTTCACCCGGGGTAACAGACGCTGCGAAACAATCCCTAACAACACCGAGGCGAGCTGGGCTCTGATCTGAGATTGCTGGTGCTCCGGGAAGACATCCACAATACGATCAGCGGTCTGAGAGGCCGAGTTGGTATGCAGGGTAGTTAGCACCAAATGACCTGTCTCGGCCAACGTCATCACTGCTTCAACAGATTCGAGATCACGCATCTCACCCACCAGCACGACATCGGGGTCTTCACGCAGGGCGCCCTTCAGAGCGGCCCCGAACGTGGGTGTATCTAACCCGACCTGCCGCTGAGAGATCAGCGCCTTTTTGTGTTCGAAAACGTACTCGACCGGATCTTCAACTGTGATAATATGCCCACCCTTCGTGCTGTTGATAACATCAACAATCGACGCCAGTGTAGTTGACTTGCCGTGGCCGGTTGGGCCCGTAACCACTAATAGACCCTGTTTGGAGCTGATCAACGTCTCAACAATTGTCGGCACCCCCAAGTCAGCCAGCTTGGGAATTAAGTTAGATAAAGCGCGCAGCGAGATCGCCATCTCACCACGAGCGTAGTAGATGTTAACGCGAAACCGAAACTCTTTGTACGGGAAAGCCAGATCAATCTCCGCTCGCTTCTCTTTAAGTTTGGCCAGCTGATCAGCGGAGGCCAGAACTTCGGCAAAGCCCTCGGTCTCAGCAGCGGTCAGCGCCTCGTAATCGAGCTGCATTAACGAACCATCCACCCTTAACGTCGGTGGCACACCTGTCAGTAGATGTAAATCTGAGGCTTTATTCTGAGTCGTTGCCTCCAGCAAGCGAATCAGCTCCGTCTTTTTATCCCCTTTAGTAGCCATAATTAGCGATTAGATGTTTCATGCCAGACCTCATCGATGCTCGTCACGCCCTCCAGAACTTTTAAGATGCCGTCTTGGCGCATGTTAATCATGCCGTCCGCCTGTGCCGCCCGCTTCAGCTCGTCCGCCGGGGCGTTCTTCACCGCCAGATCTTCAATCGCGGTGCTCATCAGCATCACCTCATACAGCCCGACACGCCCCTTATAGCCCGTCTTACTGTCAGCACTCGGTCGAGGCCGGAAGAACTCGATTTTTTGAGGGATGCGCTCCGCCTCTTTCGGATTGATCTTGCGAATCAGCTCCAGCTCGTCATCAATCTCGCGCCGTACCGAATCGGGCAGCTCGACGCGCTCTTTTGTGGCATCCTCGAGCCGCCGAACCAGCCGTTGACCGATGATGGCGTTCATGGCGGAAGTAATCAGAAATGGCTCGATGCCCATGTTAGTTAGGCGAGGCAAAGCACCAGCAGCGTCATTGGTGTGTAGAGTCGACAGCACGAGGTGGCCCGTCAGAGCGGCGTGCGTGACCATGGAAGCGGTCTCGCCATCTCGCACCTCACCGACCATAATTACGTTCGGATCTTGCCGCAGAATGCTGCGTAATCCATCAGCAAAGGTGAAGCCGATCTTCGGTTTGATCTGACTCTGGTTGATGCCCCGTATCTCGTACTCCACCGGGTCTTCCAGCGTCACGACGTTCACATTCGTCGTCGCGACACGTTGCAGGATGGCGTACAGGGTCGTTGTTTTACCTGAGCCGGTGGGCCCCGTGGAAAGCACCACACCGTACGATTTCTGAATGGCTTTAATCAGCCGCTCGAAGCCCTCGCCCTTCAGCCCTAGCTTCTCGAGCGTAATCAGACCAGAGGATTTATCGAGCAGACGCAGAACAACCTTCTCGCCGTGCACGGTGGGCAGCGTCGAGACCCGAATGTCTATGCTCTTATCCCCCATCTTAACGTCGAAACGCCCGTCTTGCGGCACACGCGTCTCATCCAACTTCAACTTAGCCAAGATCTTGACCCGCGAAACGAGGGGCGGATGCAGCTCCATCGGCAGTTTAATAACCTCGCCGAGCTGACCATCAATGCGGTAACGAACCACTAATTCGTCACCGTACGGCTCAACGTGCACGTCTGATGCTCGGCGGTAAGCCGCTAAATTCACTAGAGCCGACATAATCCGAATGACGCTACCCTGACGGACGATATTCTCTAACTGTTTGATATCTGTAACCGGCCGATCGAAAGTCGGCTTCGCCTCTTCGGTGACAGCTGTATCGGCCAGCATGCCGACCTTGGTAATCTTCGGCACAGCGTGATCTGGCGCCGGCTCTGGTTTTGGCTGTGATGTAGGTGGCGCTGCCGGCGGTGCTGGTTCTGGCACCGGTTGTGGTTCTGGTTCTGGCGTCGGCTCTGGTGTTGGCGCCGTGGCCGGCTCAACAGTAACCGCCTGTTTAGCGGCCGCCTCCTCTTTGCTCAGAATTAACCCGGCCCGTTGCATTAGACCAGACAGACCACTCTTCTCAACATCGCTCGAGACGATTCGTCCGGCAATTTTGGGGATAACCATGTCGCCCGCCACGCCGCCCTCATCGGCAACTTCAGGAGCGACCTCGTCGGCCGTGACTTCGGCTTCAACTGATGGCTGATCGGTCGGCTCAGCTGTTGTGGCGGCCACCGGCGTGGCGGCTCGAATTAGATCTAGAACGCGACCAAACTCGGAGCCATCAAGCGCGACCACGCGAACATCTAACCGATTACGACGGCCAACTAGCTCGGCCAAGGCGGTCACTTCGGTCAGCGGTCGATCTGAGCCCAACCAGAGGGTATTCGGCTCGGTAAACGAGATCGGAACGATGTGACGGCTCTGACAGAAATCACTCGGCAGCATCGTTAACAGTGCTTCATCAATTGGATCACCCGTTTTCCAGTTCGGTGGCCAGCTGACCTGACTCGGCGCCGTCGCCGGCTCGGCGTAGAGCGCCAGTAGCCGTTTGAATTCATCCTCACTAATCTGGGCCAAGATAATTTTTTTACCCAACTGACCCTCCAGAGTTGATAGGGCCGCGCGGGCGGTATCCTTCATTAGTTCCGGATGAACTAAACCTAGATACAGAAAATCGGGCGATTCGTCGTAGAAGGCCGCCTCAAACTCCAGGGCCACCTCTTTCGGCAGACGATGCAAAGTCGCCGCCGGCACGGGCCAACGTCTTAGATCTGCTTTCGGCAGTGGTGAGGCTGTTTCGGTCGCCATGCGGCCCGCCGGTTACTGGAAGAGATTCTGCTTGCCAACACTGGCCTGGTCGGGTCGAGCTACAGGCAGCTCGAACTGCGCGGTCGGGTCGTCGTAAACATCACTCAAAATCGCTAAACCATCTGAAGTTGACAGCTGATCGGCGGTAATATTGAGCGGAGCCAACGGTATGACGGTGGCTGCTTCGGCCTCAGCTACACTCTGCCAGGTCACCCAGCCGCCTAGAGCAACCATAACCACAACCAGCAGTGTCCCAATAATTGAGCGGATATTCGTCATGGCGTGGTGATAGTGTTAGTCGCGATGGCCGCCGCGGTTCGCGTGTAGGCGGTACCGTTGATGGTCACGGCGATGGCACCTGTATCGGTCGGGGCCATTGAGACGCTACTGATCGATAACGGCCGCAGTGTCGTGGTCAGACGATCAAGCAGCTGCTTGGCGCCGTCATAAGATGTCCGGGTTGTGATCTGAACCGGTGAAGAGACAACCGTCGTCGGAGCCACAGCTGTTTCGGCTATCGTTTGGTCAACCGTCGGCTCCGCCGCTTGTGTTATGCCGATGTTCGTCTCGTTTGTAATGCCCAAATCGTTGGTGATCTTCTCGATCATGGCGTATAGGTCTTCCGTTAGTCGAGCTTCGGGCAGGCTGCGCTCCAGATCGTCAATTGAGATCGGCAGCGCCCCCGCGGTGCCCACAGGCAAAGCCAGCGCCGAAACTAAACTATTTAGATCATCGACTCGCTGCTGCAACGCCTGACGCTCAATCTGACGCGCCTCTAAATCAGCCATCTGACTCCGCGTCGCTGGTAACAACCAGACCCAGGTTAGGGCGAAAGCGACCAATCCAACAACACAGATGACGGGTGCAGATGATGTGCGAACTCTCATAGTGTGGCCTCCGGCAAGATCGTAGTGGTTGGTTCAGTCGTGGTGGGTTCGGTATTGATTGGCTCGGCGGTAACTGGCTCAGAATTGACCGCTTTAGCTAATGGCGCCACGTGCGCTGGCAGAAGCAGAGTGTTGTCGAGCACAAACGACAGGCTGAAGACTAGCTCGCGCACTCTCGAACCATCTGGCTTCTCAGCCATCTCTTGCCCCACTGAGTTAATGACAACGTCGTTGGTAATAGCGGCCGTTGAGCCTTTCTCTTTGAAGGATTTAACCGTCTTCGCGAAATCAATGTACGAGGTAGCCCGGCCCGATAGCACTGCCTGACCCTTGTCGTCGAGCGAAATAGAGGTGTAGCGAGCGCCGTTAAAGGTGGTCTCCTCGAGTTTTTTCAGTAGACCGGTGTAGCTAAGCTGCGACTTGTACACTGTCGTTAGGGCATCTGAAACCGCTTTGATGCTGTTAGCTTTAGTCTCGGTGTCAGCTAACGCCGCGTGCTCGGTCTGCAAGTTGCTGATTGTCGCCGAGAAGCTCTTGATCTGCTGTCGCACGTAAAGATAACGCCCACCGACAATTAACGTCACCGCCAAGCCGATGAGGCCGATTACCAGCCAGTAAGAGTTCCACGAACCAGGGGCATCAGTGCTCTCGCGTTGCAGCGTTGTAACAGCGACGTGCGGCGCTTGATGATCTGGTGACGGTGGAACAGGCGCCACAGGCGGCAGCGGATGCTGCGCCGGTTGGGGCGACGAATTGAGTGTTTCGATGGCCATGATCCTCCTTTAATTAAATCGATTGTATCTAGAAGCTAGGCTCGGTGACAAGCGGACGCAAGATCGCGCTTAAACCAAGCAGCTCGCCTCGTTGATATCGGGCATCGTAATTTAACCTGGCAATAGTGTTATCAGCGGCGGTTCGGCCGACGAAAGTTATCGTTCGAGCAGAGAGTAATCCATTTATAACTAACTGACCGTCGCCCGCCAAATTTATCTGTCCATTCACGCCTGTCGCAATCGCCGCGCCATCAAACTCGGTACCGCGAATATTGATTCCCCCCTCCAGGGAGATAATAGCCGCCTGAGCGCCCGTCGAACCCGTAACTGATTGCACTGAAATATCCCCTCGAGCGATAACCAGCTTCTTGCCGACTACATTTACGTTGGTTGGGATTGTCAGCGAGCCATTCACGTACAGCACCTCACCGCGGGGGTTGAGCCAGGCGTTCTGATTAGCCATTAAGAAGGATGTCGCGTCTAGACCAGACCGGCCGATAATTGCGACTCGCTCCGCCGCCGTGGCCGCCGCCGCGAACTGTTTGGTCAGACGAGCGGTCGTCGTCGCGTCGGGCAGTACTGTTGTATTAGGCGTGCAGGCATTAGGTAGGCTGCTGAACTGATCGCAGCGAGTCCAAGCCTGACCGTTGACCACCGTTTGGCCGTTAACCGAAGTGAACTGTAACGAACTGAGACCACCACCGCTGCGAGCGATGCTGTTTGCTAGAACATCCCCTGATTCAACCTGGACAACATTGGCGGGCGCTTTAAGTAAGAAGCAGACCTGACCAGCGACCGGCGCCAAACTTGACCATACCCCGCCCGACTCACGACCGACCTGTGTCGCGTCAGGTACTGGCTGAACACAGACATTCGATTCAGGAACACCCGCTGGCAGACGCAGATTATCCCACGTCGCGCTCATAATGACCTCGGCCCGCTCGCTGTTATTTCGGTTCATGAACGGAAACAGCCGCCTAACCGTTGTCGCCGTCGAACCATCGGTAACTGAAGGATTGCCCTGAACATACGTCTCCACTCGCGTCGGCGCGCCCAGGGTCGCCCCACCAGCCGCCGGGGCGACAATCTGCGGGATGCCAAACTGCGCTCTTAACCGCGGCGTGCCGTCATCAGGCAGTCCGGTGAGTGCCGCCGCGTTATTTTCCGTCCAGTAGATCAGAGATAGGGTGATTGACTGACCGGCATTCCGCTCGGTAATCATCGCCGGCAAATTGGCGATGCCCGTGGCCGCCGACCAGCGAACCGTGCTGAAGAGGTTGCTGTTCGTGAGGGCTGAATCCCTAAAAATTAACTGACTCGCGCCATCAATTCGCCCCTGCCAGAGTGTCCAGCGCAGTCCGGCTGGCGGTGGCATCGCTCCAACTAAACGTGGCCAAACCAAAACAAAACCTAGTACAAGAAGAGTTGGCCAATAACGTTTCACGTGGTTATTATAGACCCCTAGAGGGTTGTCAACTAAGGGGATAACTGGTTAAAGTAATATAGATTTGCCCACATAGCTCAGTTGGTAGAGCACTTCCATGGTAAGGAAGGGGTCTGCGGTTCGAATCCGCATGTGGGCTCCACTGCTACGCTCGACTGCGTCGAGCTTCGCAGTGCGAGCCAGAAGTTTGCACAGCGCGTTCATTATCTGTTCAGCGACCGCCTGCTTTGATTAGAACATGGTGTTTGTTTACATCCTTCAAAGCAGTCAGCAGCCCCACCGTCGCTATACCGGCGTAACGGCCAATCTTCCCAAAAGGATCAGCGAGCACAACTCCGATCTTAATGAAGGATGGACAAGAACCGGACGACCGTGGCAGCTGGTGTGGTACGCTGGCTTCGTCAGATCGTTGCAAGCCTATCGATTTGAAAGATATTGGAAGCACGGCTCCGGAAAGGCTTTTGCGCAGAAGCGCTTGCTGTGACAGTTTCACAATTCGTCGTTCCGTAAACATTCCACGAGCTGCCGCCCTGCGAAGCTTGGCTCAGCCACGAGCTGCCGCCCTGCGAAGCTTGGCTCAGCCACGAGCTGCCGCCCTGCGAAGCTCCGGAATGAAATTCCGGAGCGAAGCAGGGTCGGTAGCGAAGTGGTCAAACGCATCTGACTGTAAATCAGACGGCTTCACGCCTTCGTAAGTTCGAATCTTACCCGGCCCACCAAAGAAAAATACTACCTCACAAGTGTTCTACATATGCCAGGTGGTATTTTTCTTTGGTCTGATGTAAAGATTCGAAACGCCGCGGGCCTGGGCCTGCGGCGTCTCTGTTGCGTTCACCGAATTTCCGCCGGCAACAAGCTGCGCGGCAGACGGACCGGTTGATGGGCGCGCCGGTGCTCGACGGCTCCGAGCGTCAGCGAGGCTCCAAGAGCCATGAGCGCCAGTTTCACACTGGCCGACGCTGTACTTAGGCTGGCCACGCTGTCGTCTAGCCAGCTGACATAGACGAAGAAGCTACTGATCAGCGCCAGAGCTGCTAGGGCCGCCAGCGCATACCGCGCCACGGTAATCCGCTCGACCGGCTCGGACAGCCATGAGGTACGACGTCGACGCTGTACAACGTCGACGAACACGATCAGTCGAGCAACGATGCTCAACAAAGCGAAAAATGCCAGTAGCGTGACAATCAGGTAGAAGTAGCCTGGCCCAATCAGCCACTGTCCACATCCTCTTAGACCGCCTAGAGCGTAGGCGCTCTCTAGGCAGAGCGCCGTCATATACACGGCCGGACTGAGTCCGATGACGAGCGCCAGCATCTCGATCACAGTCGCTGGTTGACCGATACCCGATTCGTCAGGCCGGCCACCAACGCCGTTCAAGATGAAGAGCACCGCCAACGGCAACAGACTCCCGGCCAGAGGCATCCAGGCCGAGCGCGACAGTTGACGGTCTTCCGGCATCGCGCACCAGGCGGCGGTCGTAATGACCACGATCACCGTCAGCTTCATCAGAGCGACCGCTAGTCGTTCCATGTCACAACCTCCATCTGGTACATGCCCTGAAAGTTGGCCATTTGTCAATAGTTAAAGGGTGATTATATAGGAAGTGTTGAAATGTAATCCACCATCTGTTAAGCTGGGCTTTGTAACCTTTATATATGGCTAAGAAATCAGCACGCGTCGATCTGCCCTACACCTGCGCCAAATGTGGCCGCCAGCTTTGGCTTGAAACAAACACGACCAACAACACTGTGAAAGGCATAAAGAAGTTGGGCTTAAAAAAATACTGCCCTAGCTGTCGCGTTCACACCGACCACACTCAGACCAAGCCGCCGAGCAAGGTTCAGCAGGGTGGTAAAAAGAAGCGCTAAAACTGTTCTCAAGCCCGTCGACTTGGCCCAGCAGTCGGCGGGTTTTTTGTTATCCCCCGCTTACTATCGGCGCCAAAGGCTCTAAGTAGTACAATTAATGAGCCACCCAAAGGTGGGGAGTAATGTCGTTTAATGCTGAAAGGGGTGTGGAAGCGCAAAATCAGCCGGATGACTGGGGCTTTTGCCTTTTTTAGACGTGACCAAAAACATCCGACAAGACCAAAATGGATGTCGCGCGCTCTGATTGGAATTACGGCTTTGTGTTTGACGGCCGTCGCCTGGCAGGTGCAGCGCGCTTTCGCTCTAACAACAACCTTCATTGCCCACTTCGATGGCGGCACTTTGAACGCCGACTACTCGTTTGGCTCGGGCACGGCCAGCACGAACGGTACACTCCCCAGCCTGCTGTCTACCGGATATGGCGGCACAGGTGGCTCAATTCTGAATAGTAGTGGAACCACCCTTAAATACAGCCTCGCGAATAATCTAAATTCACAAAAAGGCGAGATTGAACTTAAATACCGTTTGCCCTGGTTCTTAGGCACCGACTACACCAAGTTCATCATGAACAACCCTTCGGATGTTTATTATGACAGCGCGTCAGCGTACTACTACATCACCGACACTGATAACGATCGCATCATCAAGACAAAGATTGACGGCACGGGCTGGACAACACTTGGCAGCTATGGTGGAGGCCCGCATCAGTTCAACAATCCCACCACCTTAGTTTACGACGCGGCTAGTGAGTATCTATATATTGTTGACTACTATAACTATCGCATCGTTAAGACGAAGATCGATGGCACCGGCTGGACGACTTATGGCTCTTACGCAAGCTCAATAGCCACTGGCAAATTCTATGAGATGCGAGGCATCGCTTATGACGCAGCGTCAGATTATATATATGTAGCTGACAGTGGACACCACCGCATCATCAAAACCAAAATGGATGGTACCGGCTGGACAGCTTATGGAACGACTGATTCAACCCCTAACAGTGTAGGCGGGCTATACAGTATATATGGAATCGCCTACGACGCTGGCACTGGTTTTATCTACACAACCGAGTCAACGTCGAGCTATCAGCACATCGTTAAGACCAAAATTGACGGTACCGGCTGGACGACTTATGGCACAGCTGGTACGGGCACCGGTCAGTTCAGCCTCCCGCGCGATATCGATGTTGACCCAGCGACCGGCAATATCTATGTCGCCGACGTGGGCGCGGGCTACCGCCTGATAAAAACAAAAATTGATGGCTCTGATTGGTCGATAATCCCTTCAGCCTACTCAACATTCACTGGTCTTGATTACGACAGCGTCAATGACCAGGTGATTTTCGCCACCAGGTACGGCATCAATCAGGCCAGTTTCAGTGCTGGCAGTGCTTTTTACGGAACACACGGCTCAGGAGTCGGCCAATTTTACTACCCCTACTTCGACTATGACGCCTCTACAGGCTTCTTCTACGTGGCCGACTACGGCAACCACCGCATCATTAAGACCAAGATAGACGGCACGGGTTGGACCACTTACGGCAGCCAAGGCACGAGTGGCGTTGGCAAGTTCTACAATCCGCGAGGCATCGCTTACGACACTGAGACAGGCGATATCTATGTCGCCGACTACCGCAACAACCGCATTGTCAAAACCGCGATAGACGGCACCGGTTGGACTTCATATCCTATAGATTCACCAATAAACATCGATCTCGATCAAACGAACGACATGCTGTATGTCGTTAGTAACAACGTACATTCAGTAAAAAAGATACCCGTAAGCGGTTTTACTTTGGGCACCTTCAATGCTACTGGCACAGCAGCTGGCACGTTCAACAGCCCATTCGATATTGATTACGATGCCGCTACCGGTTACTACTACATCGCCGACTTAGGCAACCATCGCATCATTAAGACGATGGCTGACGGTACGGGCTGGACAGCTTACGGCACAAACGGTACAGGCACAGGCAATTTTAGTTCGCCGCGCGCGATCGATTACGACGCCGCCTCCGACTATATTTACGTTGCTGACACAGGTAACAACCGCTTAGTCAAAACCAAAATCGACGGTACCGGCTGGACCGCCTATGGCAGTCTTGGAACAAGCACAGCCGGCGCCGGCAAGTTCCAAGGGCCTCGCGGCATCGACTACGACCCGGCCAGCGAGTATATCTACGTCTCGGACTATTCCAATCACCGCGTCGTAAAGACAAAGATCGACGGTACCGGCTGGACGACATTTGGGAGTTCTGGTTCAGGAGCAAATAATTTCTTTAACCCCCAACAACTAACCTACGACGCGGCGAGTGACTACCTGTACGTGGCCGACAGCGGCAACTTACGCGTCGTAAAAACCAAGATCGACGGCACCGGCTGGACGACATTCGGCGATAGTACTACCTGGAGCGATCTAAGCGGCGTCGAATATGACCCGAGCACTGAGTTCATCTATGTGATGAGCGACACCTCTGAGACAATCGTCAAAACCAAAATCGACGGTACCGGGCTGACCAGCATTCCGACCTGTTTCGGAAGAGGAGGGTTTACATTGGCCAACGCTGGCTACGTCACCTATACCAGCACATATCATATTGTCTCGGCGATCAGCACCAATGCCCGGCAACTCGGCAGCTCAAACACCGCCGGCAGTGGCACGGGGCAGTTCAGTGGCCCCGTCGGAATACAGGTTAATAGCACGAACGGCGATATTTACGTCGCTGACACGGTCAATAATCGCTTGGTCAAAACTAAAATAGATGGTACCGGCTGGACCGCTTACGGTACATTAGGGCCTGATTCCGGTCAATTCTATACCCCTAGAGATTTGTTCTATGATGTGACCAACGATCTGCTCTACGTCGTTGACAGCGGTAATAACCGCATAGTCCGGACGTCAATGCTTGGAGCTAGCTGGTCACAGCATTTCATCACCAGCCCAGGCTCGGTGTACTTTGACAGCGCCGCGAATAAACTATTGCTTTCAACCAGCTCCTACGGCTCGACAACGGTTCCATCATTAAGCGTCGTCCCCTTCACCACCGGAATCGGTTACAATCGAGCAATTTTCAGCCGAGCGTTAACGGGCGTTGTCGCCACATCTTATAACCCGGAAACGGAGATGATCTACTCCCTTGCCGCCAGCGGCACAAAGCTTATTCAGCACAAATATGACGGCACATCCTACTACGAGTATGGATCTTCCGGCTCTGGCACTGGTCAGTTTAGCGCCGCGACTGATTTAGATTACGACGCCGCTAGCGACTATATCTACGTCGCCGACGCGGGCAACAACCGCATTGTCAAAACAAAAGTTGATGGTACGGGCTGGGCCACTTACGGTGCCTCTGGTACTGGCACCGGTCAATTCAACAACCCGCGCGATGTGTTTTATGGGCCGACATCTGGCTACCTCTACATCGCCGATTACGGCAATAACCGTATTATTAAGACTAAGTTTGATGGTTCCGAGTGGTATGAGATTCCCGTCTACGCCCCCCGCAGTGTCAGTGTCGAAGATGGATATATCTACATCGTTTCAGGTCAGAGACCCTATCTCATCAAGATAAAAGATCAGTCACCCAGTTACCTGGTTAACGACAACCTGTCCGTCGACGTCAATGATTCTGTCTACGATGAGGCATCTGGTTATCTGTACGTGGCCGACGGCACAAACGATCGCCTTGTTCGTCTGCGACCTGACGGCACTGATGCCACGACATTCGGCTCACTTGGTAATGGAACAAATCAGTTTAACAATCCTCGCGGCATCGCCTACGATCAGGCCACGGGCTATATTTACGTCGCCGACTACAGCAACAACCGCATCGTTAAAACCAAAATCGACGGCACCGGCTGGACCACCTACGGCACAATGGGTTCCGGCACGGGCCAGCTAAGCAGTCCGACTGGCTTAGATTATGACCCAGCGACAGACTTTATCTACGTCGCCGACTATGCCAACAACCGCATCGTTAAAACAAAAATCGATGGTACGGGCTGGACAGTCTATGGCACTAGTGGCACCGGCACGGGTCAATTCAGGAACCTCCGAGGACTTGATTATGACCCAGCGACAGATTTTATCTACGTCGCCGACTATGTTAATGATCGTATCGTTAAAACAAAAATCGACGGTACGGGCTGGACCACCTACGGTACAACGGGAGCAGGTACCGGCCAGTTTAATGATCCCCGAGATATAGCCTATGACAGCACAACCGGCCTAATCTACGTGGCTGACGGTTCGAACCGACGAATCGTCTGGACCGCTATTGACGGCACCGGTTGGACAGAATACCCCGTGTATGTTGCGCCTTACTATCTGACTTTCAACCGCACGCTAAATAAAGCCTTCCTAAGCAGTGAACGTGGCTTAATTCCACTTAACCTTGAAGGGTTCGATTACTACCAGGGCAGCAACACGCTTTCTAGCGCCTATCGCGGTCTATTCACTAACGGCTACTGGTACCTGACAGAATCAAACGGCAGCACATCCACCCAGGCTGTACGAACCAACACTGCCGGCGATGACTTTACCTCACTCGGCTCATATGGCTCAGGCATTGGAAAATTCAACGACCCAGGCTCTCTGGACATCGATCGCAACACTGGGCTCTTATATATTCCAGATGCAAATAACAGCCGACTGGTACGTACTCAAGCGACCGGTGTCGGGTGGTCAAGCCTTGGCGCTGGGGCAACAGAAGTAGAACGAACACTGTTTAGCACCAATGGAGTTCAGCCGCTGGTTATTAGCTTCTTCCCAACTGAATCAAAGATTGGCGTAACCCTTGCTCAATCAGCAAACGGTGTCGGAGTGGGCAAGTCATCAGTCATGAGTGGTGATTACAACGACTGGCAAACGCTGAAATTGAGTTACGACAACACTAGCGGCGTGACACTGCGCGTTAATGACGAGATCGTTCTTCAGAAAAGCCTTACCTGGAGCAGCTTCTCGTGGGGCGACTCGTTCACGGTCGGCAACAATGCCCAAGATCCAACACTCGCTTTTCTAGGCGCGATTGATGAGCTAGAGATCTCCTCCATCGGCTCCGACACGACAAACCCAGCCATACCGACGCTGGTCACCGCCCGTGATGTCTCAGGCGGCACAACCGACCTGAGCGCCGCCGGTTGGAACAAGTACGCCACCCCATATTTCACCTGGACCGCGACCGATGAAGGTGGGGCAGGCATTAAAGATTACCTGGTCTATTTCGGCACCAGCTCGACTGCTGATCCATATCTGCAAGGCACGGCTCAGACCGCGGCTAACTACTCGGCGGCCAACCTGGTCTCCGGCACGACCTACTACTTAATCGCTCAGGCACGCGACAACGTCGGTAATCTATCCACCAAAACGACCCTGTTCACCTATCGTTACGACAGCACCGCTCCGCAATCCCCCACTATGGTCACAGTCGACCCACCGGGCAACTCGCGGGTAACCCACTTTGATTTCACCTGGCCAGTTTCAGGCTCGGGCACGGGCAGCGACACCGGCGGCTCCAGCATTCAGGGCTACCAGTACCGCATCAAGAGCAAGGTCGGCAACTACTCTGACTGGTCAGCGATAGATAATCTCGGCACAGCCTCGTTCGACATCCCCAACCCTGACACCGATTATTTGGGCACCAACGTTATTGAAATTCGCGCCGTGGACAATGCCGGTAATGTGGATGACACACCGCTCTCCAACAACTTCTACTACTCTGCCGCCACCACCGCCCCACGCAACCTGAGCGTCACACCCACGGGCACCTCGACCTCTAACAGCTTCACCTTCGATTGGGATGCGCCGACCTCGAACCCTGGCCTCGGCTACTACTACACCATCAACGTGCTGCCCACAGCCGACAATAAGCTGACCGCCGCTGATAGCGCCTTACCAGCCGGTCCTTACGCCAGCCAGCAAGGTGACAACACCCTTTATGTTCTGGCCGCCGATGGCACCAACACCAACTACGACAGCTGTAACACCATCAGCGGCAACCCCGAGGTTGATGGCTGCTCCAGAATCACCTTCTCGGCTCGCACCCCAGCACCAGGTTACCCGGGCGGCCTACTAGCCTACGACATCTCGAACCGCGACACCGAAGAGTACGCCGTCGCCCTCAAGTGGAGCGCCCCAACCAATTTGGGCACCGGTTTTGACGGCTACAATATATATCGCTCAGCGACTGAGGCGGGTACGTTCAACCCCATCGGGGCCAGCTCTGGAACCTCCTACATTGATGATGGATTAAGCAAAGAGACCCCCTATTACTACCAGTTGAAGTCGAAAGATAACACCGGTCAGACGTCAATCGCTTCCCAGACAATAAATATCGTCCCGACGGGCCGCTACACCAATCCACCCACCCTGAAGGCGAATACTCTGCAGGCGACGCCGAAAGCCTACTCGGCTGTAGTCACCTGGCAGACCACCCGCGCCGATAGTTCAGAAGCCGACGCCGGACAGGCCTCCAGCTTTGTGCTGTACGGCACTGAACGGGCCAAGATAGGTAAAGAGAACGGCGGCTTTACGGTGGGCGACCCGAACAAGGTTGAATCCCACTCGATCAGCCTGACGGGCCTGCAGCCTAGCACCGTCTACTACTACCAAGCCATGTGGGAAGATGTGGATGGCAATCAGGGACTGAGCGATATCCTCACCCTCACGACAGGTACAAAACCTGAAATCGCCGGCGTGGCCGCCGACAACATCACGCTGAGCTCGGTCAACATCAACTGGCAGTCGATCAACATGGTCGCCGCCCGAGTCACCTACTGCAGCCCCACCGCATGTCAAGACGCGACCGTCAGCTCGACCCCTGATCAGGCCAAGCACACGATTAACCTCGCGAGCTTGCAGCACTCGACCCACTACAACTACACGATCTCCACCACCGATATCGACGGCAACATTACCCCCTCAGACACCTACTACTTCGACACCCTCACCCTGCCGGTCATTGAGGGCGACTTAAAGGTCGACCAAGACACCGCCGCGCCAACAACCACCTACCGCTTCCGCTGGACAACCAACGTCGACACTACCACCATCATGTACTACACCCGCGAAGGCGAGACCGCTAAATCCATCTCGAAAGCTGAGTACGCCAAGGAGCATGACGTAACGGTCAGCCAGCTGGCCGATCAGAGCAAATACAGCTTTGAGGCCACGGGCGTCGATATCTACGGCAATAAAGTTGATAACCCACTACAGTCATCTGTTTCTACCCCGCAAGATTCCCGAGCTCCGGTCGTCTCCAATCTGACCATTGAGATCAAGTCAAGTGGCGTCTCGGGCAGTCAGAAAGATCAGATCGTCGCCTCGTGGGAAACAGACGAACTTGCGTCGTCGCAGATCGAATATGGTCCCGGCATCTCGGGCACCGACTACGGTCAGAAGACAAAAGAGGATTCAGCCCTGACCAACTATCACGTCGTGATTGTGAACGAACTGGAACCCTCAAAGATGTATCACCTGCGCGTTGTCTCCCGCGACGCGGCGGGCAACCCAGGCTATTCTGATGACACCACCGCCATCACCGGCAAAATGCAAAACTCAGCCATTGATCTGATTATTAACTCGCTCCGCAAGTCGCTTGGCTGGCTCAGCGCCCTCTTTCGATGATGCGCCGCACAAAGCAGCCAGTAATCAAGGCCGTCAGCCTCTTTAAGGCTTTTCACACACCAGCCGGCGGGCCATTTCTAGTCCTGAAGGATGTCGGCATCACCATACAACCGGGCGAGTTCGTCATTATCTTCGGTCCATCTGGTTGCGGTAAAACCACTTTGCTCCACACCTTAATCGGACTTGAAGAGGTCACCAAGGGCGCCGTCTATTACTCCGGCAAAAAGATCTCTGATCTAAAAGAGGAGCAACGCTCCGCTTTTCGCACCCACAACATCGGCATCATCTACCAAGCCCAGTACTGGGTCAAAGCCATGAACGTTATTCAGAACGTCGGTCTGCCTATTCTTATCAATGGTGGAACTGAGGCTCAGGCTTACGAGAAAGCCCACGCGGCACTTGAAGCCATCGGCATGAGTCAGGTCGCCTCTATGAAGCCCAGCCGCCTCTCAGGCGGTGAGCAGCAGCGAGTTGGCTTCGCCCGGGCCATTGTGAATGATCCAGATATTATCGTGGCAGACGAGCCAACAGGCAATCTAGATAGCGAGAGCGCCGACCGAGTCATTGCCCTTCTTAAGCACTACAACCGCCGACAGAAAAAGACCATCATTATGGTCACGCATAATCTGTCATACCTCAAGCACGCCACCAAGATTATCGCCTTGCGTGACGGCCAAACAGTCAATGTGACGGACGAGATTAAGCGGGAGACTAAAGATCTGTAATGAAACCGTTCATCATTCTCAAAACCGCTTACTTGAACCTGCGCAACGGCAAGATGCGCTCGGTGTTAACGATCGGCGGGGTGATTGTCGGCATCGGCTCCATCATCTTTCTTGTCTCGTTGGGTTATGGATTAGAGCGCCTCGTCACCAGCCAGGTGACCAACTTCCAGGCTTTCTCCCAGATTGACATTCCGTCAGCCAGCCTAAAGACCCTCAAGATTGACGAGGCCTTGACGGAGCGCGTTCAGGGCATCCCGCATATTGAACAGGTTGGACGAATTACCACCCTGGCTGGCCGACTTCAGGACCTTGCCGCTAACCAGACAGCCGAGGTAATCGTGCTCGCCGCCGATGACAACTACTGGCAGATGGCCGGTCAGAGCCTAACAAGTGGCGAAAACCCCAAACAGAACGGTGAGCTGGTTATCAACGAGGCTCTAGCTAAAGTCATGAATCTGCCGAGCGATCAGGCGGTTGGTCGAACTGTCAACCTGAGCCTGCTGGTACCCAAAGAGCTCATTAATGGCGCTGAGAACATCCACGAAATCGCCGATCTGCCCTTCACCATCACAGGCTACACGACTGAGGGTTCGGCCCCGTACGTCTACTTCAAGCTCGATGTCCTAAATGAACAGGGTCTGACCTACTACTCATCCTTGAAAGTTAAGGTGGATGATCGCGATATCGTGCCCGTCGTTCGCACCCAGCTTGAGAACCTCGGCCTCGCCACCGAGTACGTCGGGGACACCATCAAGCAGATCTCTGAGGTCTTCACCTTCTTCCGCGTTGTCCTGGGCGCCTTCGGCATGATCGCCCTCGTCGTCGCCAGCATGGGCACATTCAACGTTCTAACGATCAATCTTATCGAGCGCACGAAAGAGATCGGTCTGATGAAATCTTTAGGCATGCAGAACCGCGATATCTATCTGCTCTTCATCAGCGAATCTCTACTCATCAGCTTCTTTGGCGGCCTGATCGGTCTCTTGATCGGCATCTCTCTGGGCGAGTTCGGCAACTATATTCTGGCCCAGATGGCCGCTGCCTCCCAAGTTGAGGCTGTGCAGATCTTCGCTACTCCGCTCGCCTTCACGTTGGGCTGCGGCGCGTTATCCCTCGTCATCGGTCTAGTCACTGGCTGGTACCCTGCCCGTCGGGCCGTCAAGATGAACGCCCTGGAAGCCCTGCGCTTCGAATAATGCTGTACAGGCCGCCACTCTTGCGCTAGGCTGTCCGTAGGTTGCGATTTACGAGAGGAGAAGACCATGGCCATCACTGGCCTGATGCCTGAGATCACCTTCGACCATGATCGCGAGCGGGCGATGTGGGAGTTCTTCAACGATCGCGAGATCGCGCGCGTTGGTTTGGACGCCGCTTTCGCCATCGATTCAGCGTTCGTGCACGGGAAGCCGGCGGTCGATGGCGAAGCTCCGTGGAAGCTGGATCTCGCCCTGAAACGACTCGCCGACTGCGCCACCGCGGCCCGAGAGCTGGCGATGACTAGCCCGGCGTTCGACTTCATCGGCACGCTGCTGCCGTTCGACCAGGGCGGACTGCCCAGCTATCTCGCTCACCTGGAGGAGCTCGGCCTCAGCTTCAATCCGTTCCGGAGTGCTGAGACACGCCAACGCTACCAGGAGAACCCCGCGCTGGGACGCTTCCTGCTGGCCGGCGATGTCGCTAACACGCTCAATGCGAAGCGCGACCATCTGCTGCTCGTGCTGGTCTACCCGGAGCGGGTCCTGCTCAATGACCGCTACCGCGAAGGGGTCGGCAAGCTCTGCATCTGGTTCAGCCGCTTCACGGAATGCCCTGGGAAGTTCGACAGCGGCATACCCGGCTGGCACCTGACCTGACGCAAGGGCGTCGCTCAACGAGCGGCGCCTTTGGCCTTTATAAAGGAAAACCGCGCCCCGAGAGGCGCGGATTCCTGTTGCTCGAGCCGCAGCTCAGAGCATTGCGTACGTGTACTGGACCAGATCGGTCAGGTCGACCTTGGCGGACAACAGGCGGGCAACATCCTTTTCACTCGCCTGCTCCATGAAGCGCCAGAAATCTTCAGCGCCTCGCGCATAGCAGAGGTCGCGCGGGTTGGCGAACCGAAAGCCGCCACTCAACCCCCGACAGCTCCGCACCAGCCTTGTCATGGCCTTGTCGTGCGCGTCAGCCATGGTCTGTCTGTAGTCCACCTCGCCTTTCTTAGCTGCCAGTGCCGCCGCTTTCAGGGCGTGCCACAGGCGCATCACCTTGTAGACGGCATCGTAGCCCTCGCGGAACGCGAGTCCGATCGCCACCGTCGCATCCGGCTTACCATACGATATGGTGAGCTTCTCGAGATTGGGCTGGAACAGCACCTCAGCCGAGGCAACCAGACCCTCCTCGAAGGGCAGATGGGCGCCCGTGCCCAGCCCACCCAGGTCGAGCAGACCCTGTGCGCCATTAATTGCGCGCACAATGTGTATGAGCTCATGACCCATGTTCTTGATGAGGATGCCCGGCGTCATCTGCCGACCAGCCGGAATGCAGACCCGTCTCTCCGACGGCTTGTACATGATGGAGCTGTAGTCGCCGACCAGCACATCGACGCTCGCGTAGCCTGCGCTGGCCAGAACCTCGCGGTAGGCGGCCGCGATCGACATGGAACCCAGCTTCACCTTCGGATCGAAGCCCTGCCCCTCGACATAGTCACGAATGAACCCGAGGTGCTCCGCGACCCAACCAGCGAACCGCGCCACCGTCTCAGCTCGCGGCTGATCACGATACTGCGCTACGGTCTGAAACGTCGGCAGTTGAGCCAACAGATCGGTCGCCAGCCGCTGGACCGTCTCGCTCGTGTTGTCCGCCTCCTTCGTCGCCCGGTCGTGCAGCTGTTGCACAGCCGCCTTGTACTCGAGATCGGTCGGCGGCGGACCCCAGAGCTGCTGCAAGATGTCCGATGTCAGAGCTGCCGTCCGATTGGCCATGGACCAGGCCAGCGTCGTCAGCAAATGGCTACGCTCCAAGGCCTGGTTGTACAGTCCCAGACAGGCCTCAGACCGCTCATCGGTCAGACCCGCGCGCCAGCCCGCCCGCGGAAGCAGCCGAGCCAGCTGGTCACAGCGCTCAGTCCACTCTCTGGCCAGCTTCGCCGCGTGCGAATACTCAAACCGCGTATCTTGGCGAAACCAACCCTCAAGCCGAACTGCCGCGCTCACGCTTGACGTGTTCGATGGCTGCAACAGCGCTAACGCCTCGTCATCGTTGATGACAAGACCGACCATACCCGCATCGCGCCCCATGCTCTCCGCCTCTCTGTCACCGACTGGTGACTTACCAGCCTTATCAGATTAGAGATGGATTGTCAATCAAAAAGGCCACCCTCTCGGGTGGCCGGTACACCGCACCACAAACGCACTGCGACCTTAGTTTGCTTGAGCCTTCATCATACCAGCGCCACCGTGCCTACCTTGGCCCTTTTCACCTCGGCCCTCACCGCGCATCGGTTGGATGATAGTGGCATCAATACCATTATCTGCCGCCCACTTCTCCATCTCACCACGCAGCTTATCTCGGGCTTCATCTCGTGCCGTCTCATCTGTTAGGTTGCGGGTCGCCTCCATCTGAGTTTGCACCTCAGTGTGCTTCGTCAGAGCCAAATCTTTCTGTGCGCTGGTGATCTTACCGTCAGTCACCGCCTGGTCTAACCGCTTCGTCAGCTGTTCAGAACCCGCTTGTCGCCTCTCCGCCTGCCGCTCCTGGCGCTCGGTGTCAACCACCGCCTGCACGTCATCCTTATTCAGATTAAATTTGGATGATGGCCGCTCAACCAGACTCGTCTTACTTGTATCATTCGCCGCCTGGGCGACATCCCTTGAAAGGGTAATGCCGGCCGCTGCTGTCATCGCAATCGCTGTCGCAATCATGGTTGGAACCAATTTCATGTCATCCATTTACTTTTTCGATGGCCTCACTGTAACGCTCGCGACTAAGAGTAATCTAAAGCCATTGACACCTGAAAAACCAAGGACTAGAGTACAATCGGTGTAGAGAGGAGCGCGACATGAGACGAGATCACACCCCTAATCGGGTGTTCCTGATCGCCCGGACTTGCAGCCAGGGAACCAATGTTCTGGATGGCTGTAGTGCAGCCGCCAGGGTTGTGCAAGACTCCCGCAGAGACAAGGTCGTCAACCTGGACGAGCTGCGCCCGATCGCCCGCGTGTTCCGGAGCTTGGCCGACCTGAGCCAAGGGGTCAAGCTGCTTCGGCTGATCGGACACGAATTGGAGTGGCACCAGGCTTCGCCTACCTGGCGACAGGAAGGCGATCGCGTGTTGTTCGACGCGCTATGCAGCGCCATCTACGTGGCGATGCCGACTGACGTCACCGAGCCGGACCAGTGCGAGCGCTACGCCATCGCTCTCAACTGGGCCGCCCGCCTGTTCGAGTGAGCGATGGCCGGCGAGATCGACCTGCGCGACGCGGTCGTCAACGCCCAGGCCACGGCCTGCTACCAGGCGATGATGCACTATGTTCTGGGCGGCTAGAACCGTGCCGGCGCCTCCACGAGGCGACCGGCACAGATTGTATCTACCTAGCGAACTGCCCCCAAGTCTGGTAGTGTACAGATCATAAAGGCGTGTAGCTCAATTGGTAGAGCATCGGTCTCCAAAACCGGTGGTTGTCGGTTCGAGTCCGGCCACGCCTGCCAAACAATAAGTCCTCTACACCTGAGACTTCTCTGAGGTAGAGGACTTTTTGTTTGGCTGACCAGGTTGAGGTCTCGAACCGACAACATAACTAAGGGAGGTTCGACTAATCTGGTACGGTTTTTCGGACCAGATTATGTCAGCAGTCAAAACCTGGTCCTGCGTAGCCCTGCGGAGCTCCGAACGAAGTGAGGAGCGAAGCAGGGCGAAGCAGGACGGGCTTGACGGCTGACGGTTCGGCCACGCCTGCCAAATTGCAATCTGGAACTAAGATCGGTTACCCGTACGCGGAGATTAATCTTGAAGCAACAGCTCTGGGTCTATAACAGGCTCATCCTCCCGAGGCAACTCTAGCTGCTTCTTAAAATCTACAAAGGTTTTTTCATCACAGCCACTCCCCTCACCTTGCGTTAATCGTTTTTTAATTCGCCCTAGAGCGGTTTTCTTATCCACTTCTAGATAGACCAACTTGGTTAGAAAACCGGCGCACTCATTATATATTTGCCTGCGGTATTCGTACCGTAAATTCGTTCCGTCAATAACGACCTTTATACCACTCTTTAATGAACCAAGAGCGCGCAGACGAACCAGCTTGTAAACCTCTGCATGTTGGTCAGATGATAATTTTTCTACGCCAAACAACTCACAGGCTACACTCTCACCTGATATAACTGAAAATCCCTTTTTAGCTAAGAGACTTGAAAAATATGACTTACCCGAACCGGGCAGACCCATCAACACAACAAGTTGAGTATTATCTTTACCCACAGTACCACTATATCTTTTTTATCCTGTCTCATTTGTCGCATTTCCCGAAAAGACCGGCCAACCGAGAAGACCCTGCAAAGTCAACTAAATGCGGTTACAGTCCGGAATAGCGCCAGACCGGTAAGGTTTTTCGGACCAGATTATGTCAGCCTGGTTAGACCTGTGGGCTGTTAGCGGGTCGGGCGACCAAATCGATGAGTCGAACTACAATCCAGCCAAGCAAAGCATAGGCGACGATGGCTGTTAGCGAGGCCACGTCGAAATACGATCCTTCTAATGGCAGGTTGGGGAAGATGCCGCGAAAAGGTGCCACTAAAGGACTGGTTAGATTGTAGAGTCCATCTGCAAATCCTACAGATTGGGCGCCAAAGAGCTTAAATAGCAGCCGCAAGAAAAGCAACAGATCAACAATACTGACGATATACCAAACCCAGGCGTTGTTGCGATCGACTTTAGCGTCTTGCGCCTCACCTTCCGTCGCCACCCGAGCTGTGGATGACGTTTGGCTCACTTGATCAGATAACGGACCGCTACTCGTCGTCTCAACATTCTTTTCAACTTCAATGGGCATTTTGCCTCCTGGCTTTAATGATTTACTTCAGAACTTTGAGGGCTTTCAGAACAGCAATCAGAACAACCGCTCCTATAAGACCCCAGATTATCCCCCAAAAACTTAGCTGCCCAGCGACAGACGCGCCACCAATCCCTAGAACATTACCGAAGAGCCAGCCGCCCAATACCGAACCGAAAATACCCACCAGGATATTTGCAAAATAACCCTGCTGCTGATCAGTATCCATGATCAAACTCGATAGCCACCCGATCAAAGCTCCAATAATGATAGAGATTATCCAACCCATACTAAAAGTCTACTTGTTTGGTTTGCTTTCTTCATTATGGGCGCAAGCTGAACAATAGCAAGCAGTCACTGCCGCTGATAACGTTTCGGAGACGCCCGTTCCATCAGTTAGACCATCAACAAAAATTTACCTAGTAAAAGCGAAAACCACCGCCCTATGATGGAGGCGATGGCTTCGAAGGTTGAGGGCCGGAGCGCTATCACGACCTCGGCCAGCTCCTAGGGCGGATCCTCCGCGACGCTCGATCCAAGGGGCAAAACCGACAGCATCATATCGCTATCGACGCCCTCACACTGGACACCGTACCGACCCGATGCCAGCTTCGACAGCCAACCCAGAGTCAGCTTCTCTGGCTCCTCCTTGCCGGGCGCAGTATCGAGCAGCAGGATCAGCTCACCAACGGCCATGACGTTGATCATGGGGCTGTCGAGCCACGGATACTGCGTGACGAGATGCGGCTTACAGTTCTCTATCGCTCGTGGCAGCTGGTGACTGTATAGCCTCTCCCCAGTCATAAACTGGAGGATGTCCACGAGACCGTCAACATGCCTCGGGGAGACAACACGACCGGTGGTGACGCTCAGCACGTCACCGATATGATACCTCTTCTCGCCCATCCAGAATCTCCTCTCGAACTGGCCTGAACCAGGGAGTTACCAACGAACGCAATTATTGCTTATTATTGTCCCCATGTCAAGACATATCAGCGAAGATCACCATGCGGGTTGTGAAGCTCTTTGTTCGGGCATCCCACACACCACCACAGGTAATTAGATTAAGATGGCTGCCGCCGTCAATCGAGTCAAAGACAGCCGCCGCATCGGCTGTGGGTTCGTAGATCTTCGTCAGACGAACTGTGTAGGTGTAGGATACCGCCGCCGCGTCTTGCACCACGATCAAATCACCCGGCTGCAGCTTATGGAGATTATCAAAAACCGATGGCCGACCGTTCAAGCGTCCATAGTGACCAGCAATAACCGCCACCCCGGACTCACCAGGACGAGCACCCAACGCCAACCAAGCCACATCGGCCCTGTTAAGCGGCGCAATCATCGCCCCAGTCGCGTTTAGACCAACATTTTTTACATCCGCCGCGACGTTAATAGAGGGGATAATAAGCCGCACCGGCTCACCTGGTCGAACGGGTTTAAGCGGTTCAAGTAGGGTAATCACATCTGAGAATTGGGGTCCCGCCATAGCCTCGACCGGCTCTATCGTCACCGGCTGTCGAGGCAAAAAAAGCAGCAATCCAAAAACCACACCGCCAAATGCCCAGCGGCCAAGAACCTTAGAATATACGCCGGTATTTAAACGCCAGATAGCCGAGAATTACTACCCCTGCGGCCGACGGCCAAAGCCACGGGCGGTCGACTGGCGGCGTGCCGGTATTGGGTAATGTAGGATGCCCCACCACAACTGTTGCGGTCGCTGTAGCCGTCGCCGTCTGACCGTTCGCTGTACCAGATGCTGTAACGATATTTGTCGTCGTGTTAAGCAGCGTTGTTACACAGTGGTACAACCACGTTTCGGCTGTCTCGATCAGACCATTTCTGTTCGTATCGCCTGAGATATGACTGACCGTCGCACATTTATCGTCTGTCACCTTTATGTCGTTTAGTGGCAGTGTACCAGTGTTCGTCACTGCATAATTGTAGGTTACTGACCCGGCACCTACCGGCAGCCCATCTGGCAGTGCTGTCTTAGTTACCTTAATCAGCGGGGTCGCTGTCGTAGCAGTAGTGGCTGAAGTGGTGGTGGTCGTCGTTGTGGTAGTAGCACAGCTAGCCACTGTAATAACGTTCGAATCAAGCGTCACCGCGCCGTTACGAGCCAACACTCGCCCGTTAACGTTCGCCCCAGTGTTTAGGGTTGCCGAAGTCAAGGCGAGAATGCTTCCTTTAAAGATTGAGTCTGTGCCCAACGTTGCGGAACTACCAACCTGCCAGAACACGTTGCAGGCCTGAGCCCCATTGACTAACGCGACTACACTGGAGCTCGCCGTAATAAGGGTTGAAGCGGTTTTGAAAATGAAGACAGCGCTGGCATCCCCTTGGGCATCTAGTGTGAGGGTACCGGTGATCTCGAAAGTCCCATCAGCGGAATTGTAGACTCCGGCCGTTTTAGTCGTGCTGCCCAACTCAGTTGAGGTTGTTGTAGTCGGACTCTGCCCAGCCGCATCATTATAAGCCGCTATTAAATCGGTTTGAGCTGTCGCAGCAGAAGCATCAGTTACGTGCGAAACGCCATTCAAGACACCCGGGGGAAAACCCATCACCGAAGTACCTGGACTTAAGCCTAGGTCACCCGTAATCACACTAGAACCAGTATTGGTGATTGTGGAACCACCGAGAATTGCGTAACCACTCGTGGTACCAAGACCGACTGCGGTTGCCGCTAGCGCCATCTGCACCGGTCCAAACAAGACAAGGGCCGCCCCGATTGCTAATATACTTAACCTGCCTTGTCGGTTCATAGAAGATTGTTATGCGCCAAACTCACCATTCGTTACCAACCTAAGTCTACTCTTATATCAAATCTTCGGTTTTCTGTCCTGTGGATAAAAACCAAAAACAAAGCTTTAGTTGAAATTAAAGACTGCTAAATACTTTTACGCCCGCTCTGCACAAAATTACTGCTGCGGCACTAACTGAAACTCATCCATCACATAAGCAGCGGTAGTGGTTTCGTTCTTGATGAAATCAATCGTATTTTCGCCCGCGGCCAGATTCACCGTCGCGACATCGTAATATTTCCACCCCTTCGTGTCTTCCGAAAGATGAACATAAGGATACGTTTGGCCACCGATCTTTACCGTCACACTGCGTGCGCCGTCGTAGTGCAATCCGTCGTCGCTTAATTTGACCCGCAGCTTGTACTGACCAGATTTGGATGCCGTGACTTTATAGCGAGCCGTCGCCTGGTCATCCCCCAGGTAGGCTTCAAGGCCACGGGCAGACTCAGCGATATAGCTGAGCGTGCCACCATTCAGAAGCTCGCCTGTGCCCGCCTCGACCACGATCGTTCCCGGCGCGACCACCTCTTCATTTTTTGTGGATGCGTCCGAATCCCCCTCATCCGTAGGTTTACGTGACAGCGCCGTCAGATTATAAACTGAAACAGCCACAATCATACCAGTCGCGATCAGCCCCCGCGACCAACGAGCGGTCGGCCAGCGCCGAGCAATAAAGTACGCGATCGACCACGCCGCCAAGACCACCACTCCAGCCACCCAACCGGCGCCGATGCCTGTCCAGAGAGTAGTCGCGATCACCGCCACAGCCTGAACAATGTAAGATTTGAACATTACTTTATACGACTAGAGTTTCGTAAAAAAGGATCCGGTCAAGAGAAGCAGAATAGCGCCCACCCCGACCATCCACCAGGGCTGAGTCGCCAGGGCACTCTCCCCAATCAGCGCCTCAAAGCCGTAAAATAGAGTCACCAGACCGAAAGCTCCGGTCAGCGGCGTCAGAAACCGTCTTACTTTCTGCCAGAGGGTTTGAGGATGCTCCATCAGTACACGCTTCAGCTGTTCGCGCATCTCGGTACTAATTTTGTCGTCCATAGCTCAATTTAGTGTGCTTTTACTAATTTTAACATCATAAACGAAGCAGTCGGCGTCCGAAGACGCCGACTGCTTGCCTAGCCCCGCTGGGGCTAGTAGGTGAAGGACCAGATGGCCATGTAGCCGTTGAGTTCGGAGCTGGGCACACGGTCCCAGCGGAACTCACGGTCATAGGACCGGACCATGATGCCTTGCCTCTCGTTCACCGTCACGTAGACACGTGCCGTACCGAGCTTGTCCGGCCAGACCACACTCTTGGGGTTGATCCAGCACGTGCCCTCCTCGGACACGGCAATCGCCCACGGCACGACCCAGCCTGCCTGGTAGGGCTTGAGGTCGCGAACCTGGACCTCAACCTTCTCAGCCGGCATGACGGCCACGCCCCACTGATTCTTGCTCGCGACCCGCTCCCGGTGGCCGTCGATGTACTGGATCAGGCCGCACAACACGACCACCGCGATCGACATACGCACCACCACGCCACCAAACGACCACTTACGCATCCTTCGCATGATCAGCTCCTCTCGCCCCCAATCGGGCGCTTTTGGTCAGGAGCAGTGTGCCAGAAAAGGCCCGCCGTGTCAACGTCTTAAGATAGCGGCAGGGCGAGCGTGAAGCTGGCTCCCCCATCCACTTCGCTCTCAACTGTCAGATCACCACCGTTTGCTTCGGCAATACGACGGGCAATAGCCAACCCGAGCCCGGCGCCGCTCTGTTCGCCATCTCGTTGGTACCACCGCTCGAAGATCTTCGCTTGCTCATCGATTGGAATGCCTGGGCCAGTATCTTTAACCGTCAGACTCCCCTGCCCATCTGTAGCCTGAACAGTGACCATCACCTGACCGCTCTTGGGTGTGTACTTGATTGCGTTATCAAGCAAAATTGTCACCAATTGGCGCAGCTGCAATGCCCGGCCCATTACAGTTACTGCAACAGAGCTGTCCGCTGGAGCGGTAAGCTTAATGGATTTCTCACGAGCGGCCGGCTCGATCAGAGCCGCGGCCTCACGAGCGATAGCTGCTAAATCACACGGCTCATCCTTCAGAGGTTGCTCGTCGCGCTCAACCGCCATCAACGACAGGGTTTGTTCTGTTAGCTGCCCGACATCCCTAATCGATTGGGCCATCAATCGCAGCTCTTTCTTCTGCGCTGCTGTGATGTTGTCATGGCCCCGAGCAAACGACTCGAGCTCCAACAAAACTGTCGCCAAAGGTGTTTTTAGCTCATGAGCCAGCTCGGCGGCAAACTGTTCCTGTGTCTCTAGAACATCGTTTAGCGGCTCGAGCGAACGACGCGCCAAAAAGTAGCTCGCACCAATTGCCAGCAGCAGCATCAGGCCGTTGATCTCGAGCACGGCTGAGCGCCAGCGACGATTATAGGTATCATCCCGCTGATCGACAAAATCTTTAAACCGCGGGCCAATCATCATCGTCGCACCTTCACCGGTAGTGAACCCGGCCATCGGTAGATCTTCAATGGTAAATTTCTCCCGCGCTCGCTCAGCAGCGATCATTGGCGGAATAGTAAAGGTCAGCGTTACCAAAACCGCCAACCAAACGTAGATGATGGTCAGCCGCCGCAGAGCCGTATTAAAGATGGATTGGTGTTTCATGCCTCTAAACGATAGCCGATGCCGCGCACAGTTTTTATCAAGCGTGCCCGACGGGGAAAAGCCGCATCAATTTTGCGGCGTAGGTAGCCAATATGGACATCAACTGTGTTGGAGAATGAATCAAGCTCGCTATCCCACACGTGATCAATCAGCTCCTGCCGCGAGACCGTGCGACCGATCTGCCGCAGTAGATATTCGAGCAGAGCGAACTCCTTAAGACTTAGTTCAATCTCTTTTTTGGCCCGGGTTACTCGTCGCGCCGCTAGATCCATCTGTAAATCTTGGCACTCCAGCACCAGCGGCTTAACCTCGGGCGGCCGCCGCAACAGAGTGCGCAACCGCGCCAGCAACTCCTCAAATAGAACCGGTTTGACTACATAATCGTCAGCGCCCGCATCTAAACCTGTGACTTTATCTTTAAGCTGGCCCAGAGCAGTCAAAAAGAGGATGGGAACAGCTTGGCCCCGCTGACGCAGCTGCTTGACCACCTCTACGCCAGAGATGTCCGGCAGTCCGACATCCACAATTGCTAGATCATAAGACTCCTGCCAGGCCTGCTTTAGACCCAACTCACCCGTGACCGCCCAATCGACCGCGTAGCCTTCATCAGCCAGCAGCCCTCTAAGTGATCGACCAAAACGCTTGTCGTCTTCAATAAGTAGTAGCCTCACGGGCTCAGACTAGCAGGTATTTCTAAGAATTATATAAGCGTTGCGCCTCGCGTAGGCTAAAGTGCCCGGAAATTGCTATTTTGACCAGTTCGAATGCCAGACGTTCCGCTGGACTAGTCGGATGAGTCACCGGATGATATTCCCCCGTCGCCTGATCATAATCAAGACCAACAACAACATCCTGCGTCTTGGCGTTATCTTCAATCGCCTGCGTCAGGTGATTGGCTACGTTCTGCCGCAACGAACGCAATCGCCTTTCCGGCTTGTTGGCACTCAACATTTTTATGCGCTGATCAATCTCATCCTCTTTTAGGCCCATAATGCGCATAATGTCGGCCGGAATTGAGCCATTATAACCAGTGTCATAAAAATATGGATTACTCTCCAGGGTCACACCCTCTTGAGCTACATACCTTTGCTTGTCTGGATCAGATTCGCCTGTCATAATTGACCGGGTAAAAACCAGATAGTGGTACCGAGGTCGATGAATTCGTAACTCACCAGTCTGAGTTAGTCGTTTTCGCTCTTCGGGCGGCAGCTGTCGACGCATTAACAGGTTTGTGACACGTTCGGCCTCGCGTCCAATCATGGCGTAAATGCCGTCCCGCCCCAAATAGACCTCTAAAGCTTCGCCAGATTGGCGCACCTCATCCATCTCGTGGTAAAGCTTCTCGTAAATCGGGATGTCGATTGCCTGGACTTGCGTCACCCGCCGCAACGCCTCGTTAATAACTGACTCGAGGTGTTCTCGACTGCTTAAAACCTGGCGCGTCGCAGCGAGATCTCCTTCCGATTGTTTTACCGCATACTCAAGAACAGCCTTTATAACCTGGTCAGTGAACGAAGCCAGTTGGGGCGCATTGACTGCCTCATCCATTATCCATGACCGGTCAGCGGCAGCCAGAGTTTGGTTGTTCTCCACCGTACGCTCACGCCACTCAGCCACGGCATCCTTAACCCATCGCACAACAAACGGCAGTTCGCCCGCTGACCACTCTTCGAGAAGTGTTTCGAGAGCTGTCGATTCATCTTCAACTAACTCAAGTTCACGAATCGGCAGATTAGACAACATCGTTTCGTTGAGACTTAGGGTCGCCTCTAAATCACCCGTTGGTATCTCGTCAAACGCTTCCGCCAAAGCGGCAAAGCGAGACTGACGCATTAAGCCCTTATACCAACGCTCAAATTGAGGCGAGACAACAGGTAGGGCATCATTTTTCGCCGTAGACGAAATCTGCTGGTTAAGCTGTTTGGTAACCTCAACCAGCCCAACCAGAGCCTCAGCACCAGCTGGTAGCGACAACGCCACTTCCCAACAGTCACGCAGCACAGGATCCATCACACCCTCCTCACTAAAAATGTCCTCTTTTCGCTCATGAACAAAGACCTGAGCTAAACCTGGCTCAGTAATAATTCGATGTTCTATCTCCGCCATTACCCGATCAAAAAACTGGGGTAACAATCGTTTGGCTAAAACATCCTTATCAACAAAATATAGAAGCTGTTCAAAGTTAGTGCCTACCTCTATTTCAGAATCCACCAATCGTTCATCAAGGCGCTCGAAATCGCCCCCATTTCGATTGAGATAATCGATTAGCTCATGATCTTGCCAACCGAAGTGCTTGATTGTATCCACTATTCTTACCGGAGAGGCATAGTTCGGCTCACGCATTACCAGCTGAAAGGTCGAGAACAGCACCGCCTCTCGCAGCCGTGGGGTATTTAACTGATAGTCATCTGCCACTAGAGCTAGAACTGTGGGTGGAAGATCGCCGAGCTGTGCCAGATCCCTAATTTTCTGGCTAAGTAGTTGAGCATCTTGTGATGAAGCCAGCCGTAATTTCGGCTGCTGCTCTTTTAGATCGTGCAGTTGCACCAAATCGGTTGCCTGACCAGACTCGATCAGCGTGTGAGCCTGATCTTGCAGCTGATGATAATAATCGGTGTGCTCGGCAGCGGTACGCTCAAAGCCAGTTTCAAGAGTATTCGCCATATTGCCATTATATACATAAGCCAAAGGCCCCGCCGCTAGGCGAGGCCTCTGTAGCACGCGACGAGCTCTTGCAGTCGCGCCGGAATGATGTGTCCCGAGCCATCGAGCAGACTGCTCGCCACTAAGAAGTGCCGGGCGCCGGCGCGATAGAACTCGGCTAGATTGCCGGCTGTCACGCCACTGGCCAAGGCCAGCGGTTTGGGCGTGACTTGTTCAGCCACAAACTTGACCACATCGGTCGCCGGCGGCTTGCCAGTTCTCGAACCACTGATCGTCACCACAGACGACAGCGCCGCCGTCAGCTGCAGCCAATCGAGTTCCTCCTTCTCTGTTGCCGGCAGTGGCTGGCCCTTGAACAAGATCGAGCCGAACAACGCCATTGGCTGCTCTTCGCGCAGATCCGTCAGGGCCTGTCGTGAGCTCTCTGTCAGGGCCGGCAGCAGGTCATCTGACCAGAGGCCGTCTACGCCGGCTGGCGTCAGCCCCGCGGCATAGGTCACGCGCACGTCAAGATAGTTGAGCCCAATCCACAGATCGGGGCAGCTATCCCGCACTAGGTGGTAAACCTCGTTCAGGTCGCGCCAATCTCGCCTCGGGTCGTGATCGATCAGCCACGCCGCTTCGCAACCGGTGTTGACCGCCACCATGACATCTCGCAACGTACCCGCCTGATCACTAACGTGAACGACAGGCATTACGCCTTCCGGAACCGGTCTTATACTCAAAGCATACTCTCCGGAGCCCAGAGAGTATGCCTTATCGAACCGAAAATGTCAATACTCTACGGCCGCAGCGTGCCACCAAAGACCTGCCAGGCTAGAAGCGACTTCGCCACCAGGCTCAAAATCATGTACGCGCGCTCACCGTACAGATACTCGGCCCACTTGCCGACCTTCTTGTACTGCAGCCACATATTGAGAGCAAAGATGTTAAAAAAGACGAAGATCGAGCCGTAAATCCAATAAACGAAGGTGGGGATGTCGCCCGCGCCGTAAGCATTCGCCGCCCAGAAGAAGATCGCCACAACCACCCACGGGACGATCCCCAAAAGACAGCCGATGTTGAACGACAGCCAGCTAGTCTTCTTGGTGGTCTGGTTGTGCACCTCCATCACCAAGCCCATCAGGTTCATGCCCGCGGTCAGGGTGAAGAGCATCAGTAGCGCGCCCAGGTCATAAATGCCCACCAGCATGGCGATGGCGACCATCATGGTGCTGGCCGAAGCGGAGTACTCCCACCAGCGAGCCTTGTTGATGCCCAACTTCAAGTCAGACTCATATTTCTGACGGTACACCGTCGCGATAATTAGGTGCGCCAGCGCACAGATGAAGAAGAAGCCGGCGATCAGCCACGGTAGCGACACGTTAGCGAGCGTGTGTACCGCCGGCTCAAGCGCCTGGGTTTTCTCATTAAAGGTCAGGTAGTTGGTCGTCAGCGGCAGCCGGAAATCTCGGCTGAGCCAGACGACAACTAGACCTTGGACGAAGTGCAGCAGGGCCATCCACAAATTGAACCGTCGTAACGAACTAGCCGAGATGTTCATAGCAATTCATTTACTGTTTGATCGATAATAGGAAATAACTCGTTGAGGGGGAAGCTCTCAATAACCTGCACATTGTAATTGAGTCGACGGTAGAGCGGCCAGCGAGTGAGATCAATCGTGTTCACACTCAGCAGCGGCTCTAAACCAGCGTGACGCAAGTCGTCGGCCAACAGGGCGCTCTCAACATATTTGAGCTGCTCTTCATTCAATAGTCGCCGACTGGCCTCTAGTGGTAAAGTCGGTCGATACAGCCGCAAGCTACGTCGAAAAGACTGCCTGACCAGCTCACGTCGATCAGTAATAGGGATGCGCTTGAGCGATCGACCCATCTGCCGAGCCAAGCCCTGCGCTACCGCCGCCATGACGCCACCGAAAGAGGCGCCATGGCGACGAGCCCGCAATCCCCACAGATAAAATTGGCGTGTTTGATCTGGGCCACCCAAATAGTGACGAACTGATCGTTCGACTCGCATTGCCCCCGCCTCAGCCAACGGGCGGGAGGCAGCTGTTGCCTGGTGCCAGAGAGCGAGAGACTGATCTGTATTTCGCTGCCCTTGTTCCGTCTGCCAGACATGTGTTAGCTCGTGAGCGATAATCGGCAGCAGCTCAGCGGCGGTCCATTGAGCTGGTTGGCCGGGAATATTTATCTGCTTTCGTCTGGGCTCAACCTGCCAGCTAGCAGAATCTTCATTCACAACCACTGACCAATCGGCCCATTTAGGCCCCAACAGCCGTGACCCCCACTCAATTGTCAGCTCAAGCGCTCGCGGCACTGTCAGTCGCACGCCTCCCAGACGCGCCCACTGCCGCCCCACAACCTGCCGGTGCCACTTAGCCTGAGGCTTGAGATAGCGTCCGGTGAGTATATTAATATCTCGTTGCAGCTGTCCGGTCGTTGTCGGCTCGACCATTCGACGTAGCTGAGAGATCTGTCGCTTTAACTCAATCTGGTTTCTTTCATCGGCCACACCCCTAGCTAACAGATCTGCCTCGCCTAAACCGCGGGTCATCTCGTGCCAGTAAAATTCCTTCACTACCTGCCAGGCCGCTCGTCGCGTCTCGGTCACGCGCCCCGACTTGGCTGTGGTAAGCGCTTGGTGTAGCTCGGCCCAGCCAGCCAGCCAACTGTTTAGCCTATCTGGGGATACAACCACTGTTCGAGATGTCTGGTGCCAAGCCGCCGGCTTCGTCCAATTCGCCAGAGCTATCCGCACCGCCGTCGCTTCAGCGGCCCGCTCACCCGCCAGCGTCAAAACCGTTAGCCACGAGGCCGGCAGGTCTGACCAGTTGCCGGTCGGTTTAGTCGGTTTGGCGGTTACGCGCTGTCCAATTAGCCGGCTAACAGCCGGCCAAGACATCCCCAATTCGCGCCGCAGATCAGTTAGGACTGCCTGCCAGAAAAGAGATCGCTGTGATCTACTGTAGAACCCAGCCCCCATGGCCGCCCGACGCAGAGTCTGCAGTAATGTTTGATCTTGAACCAGGGTGCGCAGCTTATCCCCTTTTGGACCCGCAAAAAGATCGCTGTAGATGAAATGAACGGCTGGCCGGTGACGGTTCTGCTTCTCGACAATCAGCCACCAGCTGTGCTCCTGTTGCCGCAGCCACAGCCAATCAGCCGGCGTTAAATTAAGAGCGGTAACGTGAGCCTGAACAGCTGAATACCAATGACGCCGAGCCAGATCATCAACCGACCAGGGTACAACCCAGCCGGGCCGACCCGTACTCGCCGCCGGGTCAGCTAGATTAAAATTAACAAAGCGCCAGAAAGTAGCCACATCTCCAGTATAACTGGAGTGACGACTATTTTTTAATTATGCGTCGTCGGGGCGAGACCATAAAGCCCACCAGGTCGCGCGCGCCAACAATTACCGGAAAACGTAAGATTGAGCGATCAACAATTGAAGCCACGGTCGTAATTAGCCGCCGATTAATGGTCAAACGCACAGGCACGTTGACCCGCACGGTCGTACCGCTGGCCTGCTTGACCACCTTTAACACGACATCTGGTCGACTCCGAAAAAAGGCTGATTCACGCTGTTGCGAGATAAAGCTCAGGGCATCCTCATAGGACATAGCGTCAAAGATATGCCGTTCCTGCAGCTCTTCCAATAGGCGCTCGTAACCGATCGCCCGAGCGACGTCAAAGCTAATGGAGCTACCCCAGGCGCCCGTATCCATCTTCGCTTCGACCCGAGTGTCAGCTCGGCCGTTCGGTCGGGACACCGAGACTTCTTGAATACGATCCACTTCCTCCCGACTCCCCTTCCGACGTACCCGCACCAGATCAGACTCAGAGAAAAGATCGTTGGCGATACGAATGCCGTGACCGAGGCTGCGAACCTTCAGATTACGCACTCGATTGATGCGCTCGGCCAAACCGGCCATATTCGCCAGCTGAATCGCTAACCCGGGTCGAGCGTTCGCCTCTAGCACCAATACTCGACCGCTCTGATCCATCACAATATCGACGCCACAGTAGCCCAAACCTGAGGCCGCCTGTGTCTCAATCGCCGTCTCTAAAATCTTCCGCCATTTCGGCACCCGCAGATCGGTCAATCGCATCGCGTTATCAGGATGAATTGCCACCAGCTGGTCGTGATGAATGGCGGTCGTGGTAGTGCCGCTGCCGATATCCACTCCCAAACCAAGACCACCCGCGTGCAGGTTAGCCTTACCGCCCGACTGAATCGTCGGAAAACGAACCATAGCCATAAGAGGGATGCCGTTAAAGACAATCACTCGCACATCAGGCAGACCCATCGGGGATAGCTCGCGGAAAAACCGCGCGTAGGCCAAAACAATCTCTTCAAAGTACGCTCGATCAGGCAGGTTATTGGCGGAGAACTGACCATCTAAAATGTTCCGCACGTGACGACGGATGCGCTCCTGATCCCAATCCTCACCACCTTTGGTCCAGATTTTCCGTTTTCGGCTCCACTTCAACACAATAATACCCGCCCCGCCCGAGCCCCGCTCCGGCTTGATCACAAAGCTACGACCCTCCAGCTCTGCCCACGGAATGCGCTCCATGTCCCGGAACGACGCGCAGATGTCGATGATCGCCGGGGTGTCGATGCCCGCCTTAACCAGCTGTTTTTTGAACCGAATTTTCGATTTGACAAGCTGGACCGCCTCGGGCGGGTTGTTGGGTTTGACCATCCGGCTGTTCCGGGCGTTCATCCCCAAAATTATGGATGAGAGAGGCTGGCGGCTCATATCTGTAAACTAACGCTTACTGGTCGCTAGCTTGCGACGAATTTTGCGGAATCGGTATAATTCAGCCAAACGCAGGCCATTCCACTGATTTAGACCTAGGGCCAGCAGAGGCACCAGCAGAACTAACTCCGGGAAGGCGTAAAGCACACCCCGAGCCCAGTACCAGCGCAGGAATAAGCCGCCGAACATGGCCAGCAGAACCGTCTCACCCAACAGAATCAGACCGGTGCGCGCACCCCGCTCACCCAGAACTCGCAGAAAGTCCTCTGTGAACAGCAGTAGTACCAGGAAAGACATCAACGGCACCTGATCAACCGGCCGTTGCGGCAAGATGGCGGTTAGCCATAGCACTGTCCAGAAGAAACCAATGGTGACAAAGGTGATCACAAACGCCGACCGGGGCAGATAAAGTAGCCGAAACGGCCGAGCAATCGCGCGACCTAAGAAGGTCAGAACCGACACCGCCGCGATCAAGATCAATCCGTAGGTGAAGCCGTTGAAGGCAAAGATCACCGCGATTAAAATCGGAAAGAAGAGGCCGATCGTCTTCAAGCCAACCACGTGACGAAAGAAGGCCAGCAGCACTACCACGAACGGCAGCATCAAAAAATACTCGACCATTACTTTAGGGACGTGAAGGTCGGCGGCCAAGCCGGTCGTAATTGAGAGAATAAATTCGTGTAGTGATGTCGCCATAGTCTGCTCGGAGGTTAGCTGTTTTAACCTAATCTGTCAACCAGATCAGTCATTGATCGTACCTGTTACTGTCCAGGCAGTTGGAAAGGAGCGCAGGCCCTGCTCGTGATAAACGTGATACCACTCGTCGTCACCAAAGTCAGAATCGCTGATCGACATAAACGAACCATAAAGACCAGAAGGATACAGCACAAACTCGCCTCGCGCCGTATTAATCAGCGTGTAGTTCTGGTTTTGACACTCCCACGATCGGTTAAACGAGCCGCCCGTCGGCGCGTGCGATTCAAACGACAGGGAGATTTGCGGATATCGCCCCGCGATCAACGGGTTCAGAGCCGTATTGTGCCAAGCGGTATCGCCCACCGACCAGGTAATCTGATCTGTGACTGAGGTGGGCCAGCCAGCCAGCCAACTCCCCTGCCCTAAACAGAGCCAATCGCTGCCACCACCAGCGTTTAAGAAACGGTAGCTACCTCTGTTGTACTCATAATCCACCGCACCTACCGAACCAAAGGCCAGCGCCCAAGCGACAATCCCCACCAACAAAAGTAGTCGAGCGGGTGTTCTCATCTGGTAATCCCCTCAATGTGCCACACCTTCGGCATCGATCGGACACCTAAAATGTCCGTCTGCAGATTCCAGTTATCTAAACCGCCACCGTCTCTGATTGTCGCCAAACCGCCGTACAGCCCGATCGTCGTGAGACGAGTGTCTATAGTTGTGGAATCAAGGCTCGCGTCATCATTGCAACTGGCAGTGAAAGTGTATGTTACCTTCCTGGTGTGTGCCGACGAGATCGGCCAACTACTTACCCACGCGCCAGTTACGGTGCGAGTCGGGTTTAGCACTTGCCAGGTTTCGCTGAACTGTTGGTCACCGACCTGTCCTTCGACAGACCATTCACTGGGACCCAGACAGTAGTCGCCCGTCGCGCCACCCGAGCCTGAGGCCAAGCTAATATTAGCGGCCCGATACTGCGTCGCTCGCCAATTCTCTCGATAGCTCGTCGCCGCCCTTAGTAGGTTAGGTAAAGCCATCGACCAGATCGCCAAGCCGAGCAACGTCATCAGCCAGCCGTTTTGTAGCCGTTTTGAGTATCTCATTTGATTGCCCGACGAGTGAATAACCGTCGCCCCAGAGACAGTAATAATTCAGCAGCCAGCAGCAGCATGGCCGCGACCCCTGACCAGAAAAGGGCCTGTCGGCCACCACTCTCGTTAGCCAAGCAGGTGGAGTAAGTTGGCATCAGACGCTGTTGCCAGGGTAGATTGTCCGTCGCCACAACGGCTGGCGGCGCTCCACCTGTAACCGTGGCGTCGATAACCGTCGCTGAATCATCAGCTGCTTCAGCGGCATCAGTGTAGCTTGAGATATACTCAATTGCTGCTGGAACCTGATAAGTAGCCACCTCGCTGTCTGACAAGGTCGGCACAGCACCCGGAAATAACCAGCAGCGCCAATTACCCCACAGCAGTACCACACTGACGGCGGCGATCAGCAGTAAAGCGATTCTCCAGAAGATACGGATTGACTTCATTTCGCCTCCGTCCATAAGTCATAGCTATAGTCACGTTCACCGGTTGACAGCGCCTGCAGACGTTTCTGTAACGCCTGGGCCCGCCCACCCTGAGCTAGGTCAACCCCAACCTTTGTTTCAGCTTCTGACTGAGCCTGAACCGGTGCCGGCGGCTGATGACGACTGATTAATAATGCCGCACAACCTGATAACAGAACCAGCCAACCAGCCGCATTGATCGCCTTGGGTTTAATCACTGAAGGCTCCGGTTATTGTCCAGCGTTGAGGAATCGAGCGTAAGCCCATTTTATAGAGACGCCGTCCCGCTTTTGTTGTCTGATTATAGACGCCGTTGTAGGCCACCAAACCACCGTACATGCCCGTCGGTAGAACCTGAATTGGTTCAGTTGGCACAATCACGTCTTGCCACTGTGAGGATGAGCTGCAAGACCCTCTCTGCAAAACACATTTCCGGTAAGGAAAAGCCACCTGATAAGTAAAACCGCTGTTGTTCTCACAAGTGGATTGAGTCTCGTACGTCGCCGCGACTCCGTCATCAGGCTGGTGGTAAGAGATGTACGGCACGCCGTAACCGTCGGTCGTATCGAGCCAATCTTGAGCGGCCCACTGCTCAGTGTACGATCGGCCATCAACTACTCCGGTCACTGTCCAAGCGGCGGGACCGAGACAGAATGTCGTGGGGGATGACTGCGTCTGCGCATAATTGGGCAGGTAATTGATCAGCTGGCCACTGCTGTTGTAAAGACCATCACTAATGACAGCGGTCAGCTTAATGCGCGCCACGCGCCAGGCAGTGACTGTCCAATCTTCCGTGTAGCTGACTGCTCCAGCAGATGCTGGTCTAAGCCCAATTAATAACAGTAAAACCACCAAACTAGTACTCAAAGAACGGCCGACATGTGATCTCATCTCGACTATTATATCATTCAACCGCTAGCCAAAGCCTAGTTGGAACGATGGGTGCGACGCTTCTCCGCCGCCTCTTTAAGTAGATCTTCGTACTCGGGGTTTTTGGCATCCAGACGAGCGGCCCGTTTGAACTCCTGCTCCGCTTTAACGTACTGACGCAGAGACAACCAGCAAAGACCTAGATTGGCGTGCCGACTGGCCACCGAGTCATCTAGTCGACAGGCCGCCTCAAACTCTTTGGCTGCTGCGGAGAAGCGGTCTTGGCTGTACAAAACCAAACCAAGGTTGTTATGGATAAAGCCGTTATTAGCATCGAACTTGAGCGCCTGCTGAAATGACTCTTCCGCCTCTTTCCAGTTCTCACCCTGCTCCAAGTAGAGCAGCCCCAACTTGGCGTAGACCCGAGCGTTACGCGGCTCTTTGGTAGCCGCCTTAACCAGCATCTTCTCTGCCTCCGTGAAGTTGTTATTGCGTTTGGCTGTCTCAGCTCGAGCGAGAAACATCTCCGCCTCACTCTGAACGGCCGCCGGCTCAACTGGTTTAGCCGATCGATTCAGTCGCCCAATCCAATCATTGAGACCGCCCTTCTTGACTGGCTCTGTTGGCGGTGTTTGAGTAGGGATTGCTTTTGACGCCCGCAACGGACTGAGTGGACCAGGTAGTCGCTTCTCTCGACCCACTCGATCAGCTCGCGTATCAGGTTTATGCCACGACAGGGTCTTAGACACGGTCCGCTCTTGAACACCGATAAACTCGGAGAACTCATCTGATTTTGGCTGCTTCTTGGTCGGTCCTGCCGCTCGTTTTTTATCATCTGAAAAGAGACTCTCTAGCCACAGCCAGGCGTTTTTAAACCAGCTCAGAAATACCAACCAGATACGACTAAGCAGACTGCTCTTTGAGGTGGATTGAACTGCGACGTGCGCACCAGACCAATCAGGTTGGCGCTTGGCGGAAGCTATCTCCGTCTCTGGCCAGTGTCGCAACAAAAGATAGAGCAGTATTAGGACAACAATAATGACAACTATCTGAATAATCATTTATTTTTTGGCTAGAGTAGCCACCAGCTGCAGTTTACGGTTCAAACCTGCCGTCGTACTTAAGGCTAACTTCAGCGCCCGTTCGGCTTCTAAACCTGTCAGCTTACCCGCTGCTAGATCGCGCCTTGTCTGTTGCAGTACAGCTTGAACAGTCTCCGGCCAATGTTCTTGTTCAATGGCTCCAGGAGCCCACTTCAAGATAGCAGAAAGTTCCGTCGGTAGCAGGTCACCCGGCTGTTCATCGCTAACATCCTCTACAGCCACCAACTGCACCCGCGACCGAATTGTCGCGAGCAGGGAATCACGGCTCATCAATAGTAGAAAAATCGTTCCCGCCGGTGGCTCTTCCAGGGCTTTAAGAAGGATGCTCGCCACAACGGGCTGCAGCATATGAGCTGAATATAACACTGCCAATTGGCGCTCTCCCCGTGGCGCCAGATTGGCCTGGGCCAGCCAGGCGGCCACCAACGGCCGAGCTAAGGTCCGTTTGCCCTCTTCGGGACGGACTGAAATTAAATCAGCATCCTTCAAATTAAGAATCTGCCGCAGCTGATCGACAATCGCCGTAAAACGATCAGGATTAGCCAGAACGGCCCAAGCAGGAGCAAACCGCCCCGCCCTGGCGGATGAGCGCCACAAGTCGCACAACGAGAGCTCTGTCATAAATAATACTGTAGCGCATTTTTGGCCTTACGGCAGCCCTGACAGTCGTGGTCAGATCGCCCCCTTTACGCTAATCTGTACCTATATGAGTGAAACACCGGTCACCACTTTCTCTGATGTCGAGCTGCTGTGTAAAGATTGCGGCAAGCCCTTTATTTTCACCGCCAAAGAGCAGCAGTTCTTCGTCAAACAGGGCTTTGAGCACGTGCCTACGCGTTGCGCCAACTGCCGCACGTTACTGCGTGAGAAGCGAGAGGCCGGCCGACAGTTTGTCTCGTTACGCTGCAAGATGACGGGCAAAATTGGCCGTCTACCGATTGAGACAGATGACCCCAACGACGCGTACACCGCCGAAGCCTTTGAAGACGTCTACGCCCAGCAGGGACGCGAGGTCGATCCGGCGCAAGAGCCAGATTACACCGAGCTAATAGAGGAGCGACGGGCTGCCCAAGAGGCCGAAAGAACATCTGAAGCTGATTTAGATACCAAAAACCCTGCGTAGCTCCAGAATGAAATTATGGAGCGAAGCAGGGTTATTTGGTTACCGGTGTCACCTCTTTGGCGACCTTGTGCCGAATCGTGCGCAAGCAGCGGGTGCAGAGCACCAAGCCGCCGACCTTCTGCAAGTTCGGTTTCATGGTGCGGCTCGTTCGCTGAAGCGATCGGGACAGACTGTTGCCAAATTTCGTGGTAACACCACAGATGGTGCAATAAGCCATAACGAAACTATACTAGCAGGCATAACTGATTAGTGCAATAATTACTCCGTGCTATCCTCACTTATCGCTAATCCGGTTGAAGCGGTTGTCTATCTGATCGGTATTGTCTTTGCCCTGACGATTCACGAGTTCGCTCACGCCTGGGCCGCCGTCAAATCTGGCGACGACACCCCGCGTTTGATGGGCCGACTGAGCCTTAATCCGGCTAGCCACATCGATATGTTAGGTGGATTAATGTTTATTCTCGTCGGCTTTGGCTGGGGCAAACCAGTGGTCTATAATCCCCTTCGTCTCCGCCATCGTCGGCAAGAGCTTTACATCGCTTTAGCGGGACCAGCTATTAATCTACTCGCGGCTCTGCTCATCCGCCTACTGATCATCGGCATTTTGAGCCTCAACATCGCCAGTACGCCTCTTGTCACCTTCCTGGGCTTTCTAAGTATTGTCGCCACAGTTAACGTCTATCTGGCTGCTTTCAACATTTTACCCATTCCACCCCTCGATGGCTCAAGCATCGTGGCCTACTTCTTCCCTGCCTTCCGTGGCTTCTTCGCCAGCCAGATCGGTCTGATTCTCATTCTGCTGTTGATTATTCCGGCCAGCGGTGGCAGTCTGCTCGGTTCTGTCATGATGCCGATCATCACGTTCTTCCAGACGATCACCCTCGGTTAACTGTCAGTCCTTTACAACATTTCTAGACCGCAAAAGATTTTTGCGTTACACTGGGTAAATCTTGTGTGATTATATGCGACAGGAAAAATACCCTTTTTTGGTGATCGCGTGGTGGTTAGCTTGCGGATTTCTCGGCTTTCTCTCCTTTGAGAACAACCATTTTTGGATAGCCGCTGCGGTTTGGTTAATTGGGGGATTCATTCTCGCCGCCATGGTGAGCCGTTGGTCACGCACCGAGCGGCGTGTCAATCGTCTTGAACATGCTCGTCGAAAACAGGCCGAATATATCGCCCTGGCCGTGCACGAGCTGAATACGCCCCTGGCTGCCCTACGTGGTCGCCTTGATATGCTTCTGCGCGAAGATATGGCCGGCCTTAATCGCCGTCAGCGCAGTCAGTTTAATCCTGTGCTGGTGGCTAGTGATCGTCTCGACGCTCTTGTCTCAGATCTTCTTGACACGGCGCGGCTCGACGCTGGTCGATTCCGTATTCGATTGCAGAGTGTCGATCTTCGCCCGCTCTTAAATGAGTGCTGGCAAGAGATTCAGCCCCTACTCAAACCACCCGCCCGTCATCGCCTCAGCCTCACCGCGGGGAGTTTATTGACCACAGGAGACCCGACTCGACTGCGGCAGATCTTTCGCAACCTGCTCTCCAACGCTGCGAAATACGCCGACCAGGGCCCAGTATCTCTCACCTTAAAACGTGAATCGTCACACTATCTCATCACAATTAGAGACCAAGGCATCGGCCTTAATCAAGATGAGCTAAAGCATCTCGGCGACAAGTTCTGGCAGAGCGAATCACCCAACCGTCAACCAGGCACGGGCTTGGGTCTGTACATTGTTCGTCAGCTGGTGCGCAACCACCACGGTGAGATCAGCTTTGACTCCGCCGGACCAGGTCACGGCCTGGTCGTGACGGTTCGCCTACCCCTGATCTGAAATAAAATGTAAGATGGAGTCATACTATGACTCCCTGCATCCTACTGATTGAGGATGACGCCGATCTGGCCGGTATGTATACCGAGCGTCTGAAACACGGGGGTTTCAAGGTCGAGCTAATCAGCAACGGTCAGGTCGCTCTCGAAAGACTCCAGCAGGCCGACCCACCCGATGGCATCATTCTCGATCTGATGTTGCCTGGTCTGTCCGGTTTTGAGATTATGAAATATCTGGCAACTGATAAGGTAAGACGTCGCATCCCCACCATCATCTGTACCGCTTTTGCCGACGACAACCACGAGCAAGAGGCGGCTCAGCTGGGCTTTACCGACTACTTCCTCAAAACCCACATCACACCTGGAGAGCTCACGAGCTTAATGAGACGCCGACTCTTGACGGCGAAGTAGCAAATGTGATAGTGTTCATTTGTCCCAAAAGGGGCATATTATAGCCTCGGCTAACGCCAGGCGGAAAGGGCTGGCGCACACCTAAGTGCGCTGCTTATGGACAATGAACGGGTAGCTGTCGGGACGACATGAGAGCGGACGCCGCAAGGTGCCCGCTCTCGTCTTTTTTATTTCCCGCTTGCGTCTGGCAGCTGAGCCCCTTTCCAAGCCAGGTCAAAGATCACTTTCAGAGTGCGTGCCATCGCTTCATCCTCAATCATAATGCCGTACGGCTCAGGCGCCTCTAATTGATATAGTTTGATGCCCCAAGGTAAAATCGAGATCGAGCAATCGATCGGCAGCTTATCTTTAGGGATGAAGATAGCATTTCGCAACATACGCGTGTTCTCGGCTTCGTCGATCGGCCCCTTCTCATGAGTGTAGATGACCCGAGAGGGAATTTTCGCCTTAACGCGCTCCTCGAGAGACTCCTGGCGTCGTTTGGAGAAACGCTTCTCCAGCAGGTCAAAAGGGGATACAAACAAGATCTCATCAGCAATATCGCGCAAGCGGTAACGATCGAGCGCAAGCAGTCCATCTACACCTTCGAAGTAACGGACCGCTGGCTTACCCTGACGGGCGTTATAGACGGCGGTGAACTGGTTGAGGGAATCATCAAGCAGACGGCGACGCGCCTCGACCTCTTGCTGCTGCGCCGACAGAATATTCCCCAACTCACGTGGGTCTTCGGCTACAAAGTAGGTCTTTTTGCCTTTTTTAACCTGGCTAGCCAGACCGTAGCGCATCAATTTCTCCAAGATAACGTAGGTCGTTGCCCGGTTCACGCCCGATTTGCGGGCGATATTCTGCACCGTGTCTTCAGCCAATTCCAAAAGGGCGACGTAAACGCTCGCCTCTTTGGGGGAGAGTCCCAATTTCTCCAGCAGCTGTTGCATGGCCTTAGGCTAGCTAATCTGAAGGATTAACGCAATAGCCTGACAATTGGTTAGTATTCGAGGTACTCTTCCGCCTTATCGACGACCTTACGCATCATCGTCACTGACTCGAGCGGATATTTGCCGTTGGCCGTCTCATCAGACAGCATGACGGCGTGCGCCCCATCAAAAACAGCGTTAGCGACATCAGAGACCTCTGCTCTGGTTGGGTAGGGATTTTCAACCATCGATGACAGCATCTGGGTCGCGACAATAGCTGGCTTGAGACGGAGATGGCACTTGCGAATCATCGCTTTCTGCACGATCGGCACCTCTTCGTAGGGGATCTCCACACCCAGATCACCACGAGCGACCATAATACCATCGGAGGCCTGAATGATCTCATCGAGGTTGTTTAGGGCCTCGCGTCGCTCAATCTTGGCAATAACCTTGACGGGCTGTCGACCGATCGCCTTCTTCACCCGCAAAATATCCTTCGAATCTTGTACGAACGACAGGGCGATATAATCTGTACCGGTTTTGAGAATAAACTTCAGATCAACGAGGTCTTTATCGGTCAGAGCGTTGGTGGTCAGCTTCGTAGCTGGTAGGTTCACGCCCTTGCGGGAGAAAAGAGTGCCGCCCACAATCACCTCCGCCTGAAAACGGTGCGTCTTGGGCATAGTTTTGGTCACGCGCAGCTCAATTGCTCCACTCGACAAGAGAATTGGATCTCCTACTTTAACATCAGCGTGAAGATAAGGATCATCAATGTAGATCTCGTCATCCTTCTTATTCTTACCGATAGCCGACATGAAGGTCACGACCTGGTGCGGCTTCAAGAGCAGGCCTGACTCAGGCATCACCCCAACCCGAATGCGGGGGCCCTGTAGGTCAGCCAAGATCTTGATATCAGCGCCAGTCTCTTTATTGAAGCGACGAATCATCGCCACCCGAGCCTTAAACTCCTCGTGCTTACAGTGCGAGAAATTATTGCGCACAATTGTCATGCCCGCTTTCACGAGTTTCTTGAAGTTTGGTTCGCCATCAGATGTGGGGCCGATGGTTACGACAATGTCAGTCGTCATAAACAAAATATTAATAAACAACGCTCTCCCTTGAGAACCTTTCTAGTCAAGCATAACACAGTGAAGATGACAAGAAGATGAACAAACTAAGCACCAGCCTGTTCACGCCAGAGCGCAGCGTAAAGCCCTTTTTGTTTAAGTAGATTGGCATGAGTTCCCTGCTCCACGAGCCGCCCTCTCTCCAGAACAAAAATCTGATCAGCGGCGGCGATAGTCGACAGCCGATGAGCAATTTGCACCAAGATAAGATCAGGACGAGCCTTAGCTACTAGCCCAATCGTCGTCGCGATCTCCGTTTCTGTCAGGCTGTCCAGACTACTCGTAGCCTCATCAAAGATCAGAATAGCGGGATTACGCAGCAGCGCTCGCGCAATCGCTAACCGCTGCCGTTCGCCGCCCGACAGCTTAAAACCACCCTCGCCGATCGGTGTCGCCAGTCCGAGCGGAGTCCGTTTGATTAATCCACCCAGCTGAGCCTGAGCTAGCACCTCTTCGCACTCCTGATCAGTCGCCTCTTGCCGCACAAAACGCAGATTATCGGCGATGGTGCCGGCGAATAGTTCGACCGATTGGGGCACAAAGCCAAGTTTCGAGCGCCAAGCCTCCCAGTCTAGATCAGCGAGCGGTAATTTATTTACTTTGATCTGACCCTTAGTCGGCCGGTAGAGACCGAGCAACAGCTTGACCAAGGTGCTCTTGCCCGCGCCCGATGGACCGACAAACGCCACCGACTGCCCGCTGCCAATCTCGAAATCGATCTTACTTAGGGCGTCATCACGGCCACTGCCGTACCGATAAGAGACATCCTTAAAAGCAATGCCGTTCACTACCTCAATCTGTTGACCACCTTCATTCACCACTTCTGGTTGGCGCGCGATTATCTCCTGGTAGTTTTTTAAGGATGCCGAGGCCTCTTGCGCCTTTGTTATCACGTTGCCTAATTCATTTAACGGTCCCAGCACGAAGAAAGAGTACATCATCAACGACAGAAACTCGCCAACCGTGATCTGGCCGCGGTAGATCAACCAGAACATCAACCCCATCAGGAGTGCCCTGATTAGATTAATTAGCGTGCCCTGAACAAACGACAGCGCCCGCACGGTGCGCACCTTTTTCAGCTCCAGGGCGAGAATCTCACGATTCGTCTTATTCAGGCGGCCCACCTCTTGGCCGGTCAGGCCTAAAGCCTTCACCAGCTCAATATTTCTGATGGATTCAGTGGTTGCGCCCGATAAACCAGCCGTCTGCGTGAAGATCTCTTGCTGCACCTTTCTGATGCGACGCGACAGCAGCGCCATGAACCCGCCCAGTACGGGAAACATGGAGAGAAAAGCCAACCCAATCATCCAGTGGACGTAGGAGGCATAGGTGACGACCGCCGTCAGAGTGATGATCGAGATGAACAGGTTGTTGATCAGCGCGGCGATCAGCTCTTGCGTATCCTGACGAGCCTTCTGTAGCTGGTTCAGAACTGAACCGCTCGCTGTATCCTCAAAATCTTGATAGGGCAGCCGCAGCACCGCCTCGACCCCATCGGCATACAGCTTGGTTCCGACCGACTGAATGACGACGTTGACCGTGTAATCTTGAAAGGTTTTAGCCAGCCGACTAATCATCGCCACACCGACAATGCCGCCCACCAACAGGTAGAGGCCGTGTGTGAACTCCGCCGGAGTCAGGCTACCGGCGTTGGTCGCGTAACGGTCGATGGCGATACGGAGAATCTGCGGATCAAGCAGCGAAAACAGCTGATTAACCAGCGCCAGCAGTAGCGCCACCACCAAAAGACGTCGGTAGGGCCTCAGATATGAAAGCAGTAATTTCACCTATTTGATCGTGTACGGCTCAGATTTGGCGATCAGCTTCCACTGATTGTCTTTGTCGAACATGTAGCCGTAGGAGCGATATTCGCCCGGGCCCCAGACCCGTCGGTTACGCCACAGGTACTGAATTATGCCCGTCACATTGCTGGCGCTGTCGCTATCTCTCGGCGTGCCACTGTTCAGAGCCTCTTTGGAGAGCATTTTGCCATCAGTTGAACAGACCTGCATCTCGAAATCGTAGCCGGCGGAGAAACCGCCCTCGCCGCGAACCGTAAAGAAAACATCACCTTCCGGAATCTCCGCCGCGGTGTAAGGCACACTTGAGTCCGGGTGATTGACGTTCATCCGCTCATAGCTAAATTCCTTGACGTTATAACCGGTGGTTTCGGTGTAGTCTGGTGCTTTACCGTCAGCCCGGGCCACGTAATTAGTAGAGAACATCGCCACGGTGATGCCGGCCGGGGCGGGCACGACTGAGGCGTTGGCGTCCGTCTCGCAGGCCACCAGGTTCTCACCCACATCGGTTGTCCCCACAACTGGCGCGTTGCTGGCCCCACCATCGCTGGACGACCACTGCCAATCACCCGTCCATCTCAGGCTCTTCGTCGACGCCCCAATCAGCGCACAGATAAAAATCAATAGAATCCACCGGATAATCGAGCTCCACGGTAGACCAATATAAAGAATCTGCCACAAGGCCCACATCGCCAAAATCCAACCAACCAGCATGACCCAGAGCAGCCATTGCGCTATCCACACCAGCATAATCGCCCCCGCGAACAGGCAGAGATAGAACTTTATCAGACCAAGCAGCAAAATGACCCAGAACAACCAACGCCAACTTCGAGCAGATTTCATTGCGCTTCTTTAGTTGTTGACCTTATCTTATCAAGCTTTATTTTCGATCGCGGCCCGCCGTTCCTTGCTGATAACCCGACCCTGCTCATCAATTTTGTACAGAAGGATACCGCCCGTGGCGATCTCTAGCTTCTCGACATCCTGATCAGAGATATTGTCCAGATGTTTTACCAGGGCTCGTAACGAGTTGCCGTGAGCCGACAGTAAAACCGTCTGCCCCTGTTTCAGCAAAGGCTCAATCGTCTGTTGATAATAGGGGATGACTCGCGCAAAGACGTCTTTTAAGGATTCGCCGCCCGGAACAACCTCGTCCCAGCTGCGCCGCCATTTCATCCACTGTTCAAGGCCGTACTTCTCTTTCAAATCCCACTTGTTCTGACCGGCCAACTCACCATAATCACGCTCCTTAATTTCCGGCGCGACAACCGGCACTAGCTGGCTACCAAGCACTTTAGCCATCTCTTCCCAGGTCTGTTTTGATCGAATGAGGTCAGAGATAAAAACAACGTCGAGTTTTTGATCTTTAATCGCCTCTCCCGCCTCTCGCGCCTCAGCTAAACCCTGTTCGGTCAGAGGGCTGTCAGTAAAACCGCACCATAGGCCTTGAGCGTTGTACTCTGATTGACCGTGTCGAACTAAAATTAGTGTGCCCATGCTATTTAAGAATACTTCTACCGGCATAAACTGCTTTGTCACCCAACTCTTCCTCGAGCCGCAACAGCTGATTATATTTGGCTACCCGATCAGTGCGCGATAATGAGCCGGTTTTAATCTGACCTGTGCCCAGTCCCACCACCAGATCAGCGATGGTGGTGTCTTCCGTTTCACCTGAGCGGTGTGAGATAACCGCGTTCCAACCCGCCTCTCGGGCCATCGCCACCGCCTCAATCGTCTCGGTCAGAGTGCCGATCTGGTTCACTTTAATCAGAATAGCGTTACCCGCGCCCATCTCAATGCCCTTCTTTAAGTAGGCTGTATTTGTCACAAAGAGATCATCCCCTACTAGCTGAATAGATGACCCTAGCCGCTTCGTCAACGCCTCCCAACCGGCCCAATCCTCTTCGGCCAGACCATCTTCGATGGAGATAATTGGCTGCTGGGCGGTCAGTTCGGCGTACCAGTCGATCAGCTCAGCGCTCGTCAGAGTGCGTCCCTCAGTCTCCAAACGGTACTGACCATCTTCGGTCAGAAGTTCGGAGCTGGCGACATCGAGCGCTAGAAAGATATCTTCACCCAGCTTATAGCCGGCCTTCTCTACAGCGGTGGCAATTAACGACAGGGCCTCGGCGTTGCCTGATTTGACGGATGGAGCGTACCCCCCTTCATCACCAACTGTCGTGCCGTAGCCGGCCTCTTTTAGAACGGCTTTCAGGGCGTGAAAGATCTCGGCTCCCGCTTGCAGCGCGGCGGAAAAAGTTGGTAGGCCCGCCGGCATAATCATAAATTCCTGAATGTCCGTCGAGCCAGCCGCGTGCTGTCCACCGTTGATGATATTCATCATCGGCACGGGTAGAATGGTTGGTTCAGGTAAACCGGCCAGATCGGCAAAATAGCGAGCCAACGGTCGCCCCTGACTCTGAGCAGCGGCGCGGGCCACGGCCAACGACACGGCCAAAATCGCGTTGGCCCCCAGACGGCCTTTCGTCGGTGTGCCGTCAAGCTCACACATCTTCTGGTCGATGGTTTTTTGATCGGCGGCCGACATCCCTTTTAGTAAGGATGCGATCTCGCCATTTACGTTCGCTACCGCTTTGGTCACCCCCTTACCTAAATAGGGATGACCACCGTCGCGCAGCTCAACCGCTTCGTTTGTGCCTGTCGAAGCACCCGAGGGCACGGCGGCCCGACCGGTTGTGCCATCCTCTAAAACCACATCGGCTTCAACAGTCGGATTGCCTCGGCTATCGAGAATCTGTCGCGCGGTGATAGATGCAATACGGTCGTTTGCCATAAGAATCGGTTAGGTATCGGTAGATCTACCCTAGCACTCTTGACTAATCTGGACAAACCTGGCAGTGTAACGACGAGTCGCGCTAACGCGCTGCTTAGGGAGAAAGACATGAGCGAAGTCCGAGTCTGCTCCCTAGTGTCCCCCAGCTCGCCCGATATCGGGTGGCTGCAGGAACAGGGGGTGAGGCTTCAGGAGTCACGACGAGGTTGGCGGGTCTTCTACCTTGGTCGCCTCGCCGACCAGGAGCAGCAGAATACCCCAACGTCGCGAGTAACGACCTGGCAGCTACCAAGGTCGCCGGACGGCTGGCGGTTCGAGCTGACAGCCCAAGAACAAGGAGGTTGTGGCACGCCCGTTAAGACGGCCACCGTAGTGTGTTTGGAGAAAGGTGAGCGCATCTCGCCCTTCCAGGTGACGCGCGAAGGCAACCATCTCCAACGGCTGGTTTTCAGCCACTCGGGGCCGCTGGTGACAGTGACCGCGACGGTCTCACGCGACGAGGAGCCAGCCATCGAGATCTGGAAACACGACCTCATCGTGGAAGATCGCACCGTGCGGCTGATCAGCACAGCACAGACGCTGTCGTCTAACCTGCAGGGTCTAGCCGAACCGATCACGGCCGCTATCGCCCGCGCCTGGTGCTCCGGCTGCCTCCAGCCGCACTACACCAGGCAGCAATCCACGATCTCCGCCGTCAGGCGGCGATAATCTCGGTCCCGCCCATCTGGGTGGTGACCGAGCTTTTTTATTCTCAACACTTCTACCTCAAGGCAAGGTCGGTCAGATCGAACCTCGCGTTAGATAGATATTAGGCTCAGGCACCAAGTTGGTCGGGGCGGCGGGACGGCCTTCGGCCCTGACCAACCTTTCTACTCTCAAACACTACCGTGTCAAGGTAAGGTCGGTCAGATCGAACCTCGCGCTAGATATAGATATTAGGCTCCGGCACCAAGTTGGTCGGGGCGGCGGGACTCGAACCCGCGGCCTCAAGACCCCCAGCCTTGCGCGCTAGCCAACTGCGCCACGCCCCGGACTCTGCCGCCGGAGCCTAATATCTACGTTGTTCTCTCTATCAATCTGTTCTGAAATTGGAGGTCTCCTTCGATTTCAGAACTCCATCTCTCTAAATTGCGAAGCAATTTACCTTCATCTTGACCCCCAGCCTTGCGCGCTAGCCAACTGCGCCACGCCCCGACAGTCTTGTTGTGATGATGAGGTATTTCTCCTCTGTTGCGTATTGTTCTCTCTATCAATCTGTTCTGAAATTGGAGGTTGCCTTCGATTTCAGAACTCAGCCTTGACCATAGCCCTTTTGCGAAAGATTGCCAACCAGCAAAAGGGGTTGACATCTTTTTTGATTGCTGTTATGATCATTCAGCCCTTATACAGGTTGGCGCGCTATGGCGTGCCTTCATCGCTGCCCTCCCTCCTCAGCGCGACAGCAGCGTAAACGCATGAGCAGCGAACGGGCGACGGCCCAAACACAGCGCGGCCCCGGTCAACCGACCGGGGCCGCTGCCTTTTTATGGCCTATTTACTACTGAGAGAGCCGCCCCACTCCACCGCCACGAAGCCTTGGCGCGCCGGCGCACTCAAGCGCTGCGTTCGCAAGGTCTGCGGTACGGACAATCCGGCGAAATCAAGGAAAACTCGAATCAGAGTGTCCGGCTTGGGCTCAATCGTTAGCTTTGCCACCTGCTCCATCTCGCGCGTCGTCAGCCAGGTCAGGCGCGTATAAGGAGTTGTTGGCAGCCGATCAGCCCAGAACTCCAGGAAATCGGCCTGCTCCGTGGCCGTCAGACCGAGCTGTGTCATCTGGCTCTTAAGTGTGGGGATTAGATCAGCCCGCGTCACCACCGTCCCGATGGATGTCACATCCGGGTACGAGCCGTGGCCGAATCCTTCCCAGAAGAGATAAGGATACGTCGCGCCCGCCACAGTCAGCCGACCCGATGGCTCCGCCACCGCCTGCCAACCTGAACCGTAAGCCGGATCACTCACCGTTACATCAGCATCCACCTTCACCGACACCGCTGTTTTGGTGGTTGGATAGAGATAGACCACTGGCTTGCCGCACTCCGCCAGAGGCGCAAACGCAGCATTCTTCAACTCGATCAGGCGGCCGAACTGGTCTTGCCAGATCAAAATCGGATGCGCCGCCATAAACTCCGCCGATGTAACTACCGACTCATCGGTTCCAGTGCGCGAACCGCTGTAATCCTGAAAATACTCCGCCACTACAGAATTCGTCGCACTATTCAGTGTGAAAATAACACCGTCGGCCGATGTGGCAACCTGAACCTTATCAGACACTAACTCACTATCGAGAACATAAGCGTTGGCCGTGCCACCGCAGCCTAATCCTTCTAGATTGTACTTACCCGGCAACGTCAGACCAGATGTAGGTGTCACGCTCAGAGTCTTATCATCTCGCAAGAAGGATGGCGCCAGCTGGTAGACCGAATAGCGACCATCGTTGCGAGCTAGAACCAGGGTTTGCGTCTTGCCAACTGTGGTATCACCCTCAGCCTTTTTGCTCTCTCGAATGTAGAGTGTGCCGTACTCTGTCTTGGCCAAAAGAGTCTCTGTCTGATAATCAGACGGATTCATCTGATCACCCGGTCCACCGTGCATACTGACCTGCAGCAACGATCCACCTTTAATGGTCAAACGGGTGGGTAGATCGAGGCTGGCTAGCGACGCGTCGCTGCGCGTTACCGACTTGTCTAGAACTAGAGTTGCATCCTGCGTATCGATTAGGTCCAGATCGCTGTACCGTGTTAGTAAACTCCAAGCACCAGCCGCGTCTTGCTTGAGGAGGAAATATGAATCCACACCCATGCCAACGACCGCTGAACATAGAACATACTTACCACCGCGATCGTCAGTCGCTACCTGATAATATTTAATATCGCCCTCTGGTTGATCAAGTGTGTAGGTAATCAGACTCAGACCAGTTAAGGCCGTGCTGTTGATCTTCCAGGTCACACCTGGGTCTGTGATCGGCGTCACAGTCGCGGCAGTTGTTGTTGTCGTGTTCGTTGCCGTGTTTGTTGCCGTGTTGGACTCTGTGTTGGCAGTCGTCACCGGAGTGCTTGTGCTCTCCGTAATCCAGGTCTGCGTGCCTAGCCACCAGGCCAAACCACACGCCACACCCGCTAGGACTATCACCAAGAGCCACCGACCGAACTGACGACGCCGGCGTGGCGGGGTCAAGATCGGTTTTGTCACACCAACTGGGTTGGGTGATGCTTCCATAACTTTATTTACTCCTTATTGATTAAGAATACGCCCCTCAGGCAGTCGGCTTTAGCGGCCCCCGCACTCAACGCCGTACAAAATGGCTCTAGTCGCTGCGTCCTCTCCTCACCCCGTAATAGCTCTGGCCGGCCTTTGACCTCCTTTAGCGGCACGACGGTGACTTCGACCGCCTTCTCGGTCAACACGGCGCCCACAATCAGACCGCGCTGCGTCTCAACCGAAAAATACTGATCAAAAATTAGATTGCCTAATGAGTAGAAGACCGGCACACCGTTGATAATCTGGGCATCTTGAACAACGTGAGGATGTCCGCCCACAATTAGATCAGCCCCCGCCGTAATCCACTCGCGGGCCAACGCCTCCTGTTCGCGATTATGGATTGTCTGGTACTCCACACCCCAGTGAGGGATAACCACCACTTGATCGCCCGCGGCTGTCGCGGCCTGCACCGCTTCGGTGACGCCCGGCATCGGTCCATCCACAAAATTGACGGCGATCACGGCGGTTGCCAAGCGCCCTGGAGCGGCTTCAAGTTTAGTCGTCACCACCTCGTCGGGTCGCCCGACTGGAGTAACGCCCGCATCCTTAATCAACTGCTCGGTCTGGTTGAGTATTTTTACTCCCCAGGTCTTGGTGTGGTTGTTGGCTAAGCCGGCGTAATTGATGTGGTTGTTACGCAGCAGCTCAGTGGACACGGCTGGCGCGATAAAGCGCAGATTGTTGGCCGCCAGAGTCGGCACACTCCTGTCTGTCGAGATTGGCGCCTCGAAATTTACGTACGAAAAATCGACCCCCCAGAAGGTTCGCTCACCTAAATTGCTCCAGATCGTACCGAAGCTGTTGGCTTGATATTTCTGGGCGATATCCCGACCGAGCATGACGTCGCCGCCGAACTGCATAGTTCGGCTGGCCACCGCACTCCCCTCCCCGATCTCGAACCAGCCTATAATATGCGTCGTTGTTTCGGCCTCGAAATTTCCGGCCAGATCGCCTGAGTTGGTGTGCGCCCGCTCCACAAAATGCACCGACTCGCCCGCCAACCGACGGGCGGTAATCAAACACTGTGGGCAATCCACTTCAGATTGAGTGATAAGAGCGTCGTCGCCCAGCGTCAGAGCTCGAACTGTGAACTGATCGTGCAGCGTCGCCAGGGCCGCTGGCTGATAGTGCGACATATCCACCGAAGCCAGCACTCCGCAATCAGCACAGACGGTCTGCAGATCAGCCACTAGCGCCGCGACATCGGTCGAAGCCGGCAGAATGAGTGGGATGACGGGCACGCCCGGCCACAAACCCCGCAGATCGGTCAGTAAGTTGGATATGCCGTGCTCGCGCGAAAAAGCGTTATCATCAAGTGCCACCCGACCCGTCTCTAGTAACCGATCGATGCCAACGTCAGGTTTAACCTCACCGGTCGCCGTCTGCCAAACCCGATTGGTTGTTAGTGGCAGCCGACCAGCGGCGCCAAAATGATCAGGCGAAAGTACAACGATCGCCGGCACCGAACCGAGCTGCTGAGACCAGTCAGTTAAAACCTGATGGCGCTGTTCGGCCACCAGATCATGATGCGGCACGACCGCCACGCGGGAGATCACTGGTGGAGCGATCACCTCGGGCAGCGCCAGAGGAGTTGTTGTCGATTGTGGCCAAGCCAACCACAAAATCGCTGCCAGGCCCACAACCAAAATCGGCCAGAGTTTATTCACTCCTTAATTGTAGACCAGAGTTAGACGTTAACGGTCAAACGAAGGGTGTGGCCATCCACCTCGACCTCATCTGCAACAGAGTCATCCTTCACCCAATCGGTGGGGATAACTGCCTGTAGCTCTGCATCATCGGTGTTGTAACGCACGACGGCTGCCTCGCCGACCTGCAGTCCAGCGACCTTACGTTTTTCGGCCAAGGTTCTGGTCAGTTCGCGCTCGAGCCCTAATCGACGCAGCTCGTCGTCTAATTCGGTGTCAAGTGACACAGCAACCTCTTCGCCATCTTTTTTGAGGGATTCATTGACGACTACGGATAGTACGTTCACTTCGTCCGCTAAAACCTGCCGCAACTCATCGGACAATGTCTGACTGATCGCTGCCTGGCGCAACGTCTGACGAACCTTTAAGCCAGCCTTAACGCGCAATGATAGTAAGTTGGATGCCGCCTGCTGCACAACGGCCATATCAGTTAGTAACTGCTGCTCGGCTGTGGTCAGTGGTTCGAGCTTCGGCCAATCAGTCAGATGCACACTACCTTCCCCGCCAGCCGTCTGCCACGTCTCTTCCGCCATAAATGGCAGAAGCGGTGCCATGACCTGAGCTGTCGTCCGTAGAACCGTCTGGAAAGTCGCCAACCCAGCCGTGTCGCCCTCTTTGAAGCGGTCGCGTGAGCGTCGGACGTACCAAGTTGAGACATCCTCCACGAGGCCCCGCACCAGACGGGCTGCATCGGTCAGATTGTAAGCCTGATACTGGGTGGTTGAGTCGGCCACAAAGCTCTTCAGGCGAGCGATCATCCAGCGATCGAGCACATGGTCGCTCGCAGCGGCATCCTTCAACTTATCGGCGTGCAGCTCAAAGAAGCTGCCGACGTTGTACCACAACTGAATGACGCGCCGGTACATCTCTTGCACCTCGCGCTCCGCAAACAATAAATTTTCACCCTTCATCACCACCGATGTCATCAGCTGCAGGCGCAGGGCATCCACCCCGTACTGCTCGATCAGCTTGTTGGGGTCAGGAAAGTTGTTGAGGGATTTACTCATCTTCTGGCCCGACTCGTTCAAAATCGTGCCCGTCGTGACCACGTGTTTGAACGGCGCCTGATCAAACAAAATCGTCGACAGTACGTGCATGTAGTAGAACCAGGCGCGTGTCTGGGCGATATACTCGGAGACGAAATCGCCGGGCAAGCGATCCTCAACCTTTTGTTTGTTATCAAACGGATAGTGCCACTCGGCAAACGGCATCGACCCCGACTCGAACCAGCAGTCGAGCACCTCAGGAACTCGTGTCATACTTTTGCCGCACTTCTCACACTTTATCTTAATGCGATCAACCTGTGGTTTGTGCAGGTCGACATCCTTAATATCATCAGACTGAAAGACCTCATCGTAATTGAGCGCGCGCTCTTTGAGTTCTGCCAGCGAGCCAATACAGTCCGTCTGGCCGCAGTCACAGACCCAGAACGGTAGGGCAGTCGCCCAGTAACGGTTGCGAGAGATGTTCCAGTCGGGCGCACTCTCCAGCACATTTAGGAAACGACCATGCTTGAGATGATCAGGATGCCAGGCGATCTGCTCGTTCAACTCAATGAGTCGCGGCTTAATCTTCTGGATATTAATAAACCAAGCGGGAATGGCGTTGTAGTACAGGGGCGTGCGGCAGCGCCAGCAGAAAGGATATTCGTGCTGATGGGGGATTACGCGATAAAGCTGACCCGCCTTCTCTAAAGCCTCCGTTACAATTGCATTGCCATCTTTATGATAGACGCCAGCCAGTCCGATCGGCGCCGATTCCAAATATCTCCCCTGCTCGTTTAATACGCTCAATACAGGCAGGCTCGCCTCTTTGGCCAAATTAAAATCATCTTCACCATAGGCTGGGGCGATATGAACAACGCCCGTGCCACTCTCAAGCGTGACAAAATCGGCTGTCACCACCTGGTGCGCATTCTCACCGGCGCTGCCAAACAGCGGCTCGTAGGTCCAACCTTTCATTTCGGCACCGGTTTTGACTTCGACAATCTCGAATCCTTCCTGAAGAATTGGCTCTGTTCGGTCTGACGCCACCACATATTTGTTCTTACCCTGTGTGACAAGTGCGTACGTTATGTCGGGGCCAACAGCCAGAGCGACGTTGGCGGGCAAGGTCCACGGTGTGGTCGTCCAGGCGAGTACCTGCGCTCCGGCCCAGTCACCACTGGTCACTTTGAACCCAACAACAACTGTATCGTCAGTGACAGTTTCGTAACTGTCATCCATTGCCACCTCAAAGTTGGAGATCGGGGTTTCACAGCGTGGGCAGTACAGTAGAACCTTCTGTCCTTGATAGATCAGCTCTTTCTCCCATAGCTGCTTGAGTGCCCACCAAACAGATTCCATGTAGGTCGAATCCATCGTCTTGTACGAGCCAGAGAAATCAACCCAGCGGCCGATGCGCTCAACGGTTTTGCTCCACTCATCAGCGTAGGTGAGAACGTTTCGGCGACAGGCCTCGTTAAAATGCTCCACTCCCCTCTCTTCAATCTGTTTCTTACCGGAAATACCGAGCTCTTTCTCAACGATGTTTTCAATCGGGAGGCCGTGACAATCCCACCCCCAACGACGGGGCACTGACTGGCCCTGCATCGTCCAGAAACGACCAACCAAATCTTTCGACACCGACGCCAGAATATGACCGTAGTGTGGTAGGCCTGTGGCAAAAGGTGGACCATCAAAGAAGCTGTACTCCTCGCCCTCCTGCGTCTTCTCCAAGGATGCCGCAAAAGTACCCTCCTCACGCCACCGTTTTAGAACGGCTTGTTCTCGTTCGTTGACTGTCATCGTTGTGAATTACCTGCGCCCAGCATAGCTGATTTACAGGTTAAATGCCAAATAAAGGAGGGGACTCGTTAGCCCGCCGTTAGGCGAGGGTCCGAGCACTCCCCTCGAACGCCATCCCAGAATGCGAACCTAGTGTACTAGGTGGGTGACCGCAGCCGTTCGCCGAGGCGAGCGACAATTTTGGCCTCCCGTTGCAATGCGAGATGGCTCGCATTAGAGATGACACTTTCAATTTAGCAGGAAATCAAAGTGTTGACTTGCGTTGACATTTTGTGGATGATTAGCCCATCTGCGAAAAGGTCTGGCCATAGGGGCCAGAAGAACATGGAGCGGATTCGATGAGGTGCGTACTCGTTGAGGGGCTCGTGGCCTTCATCAAAGGCCTGTGCGTGATGCATGTGTTCAAGGCCGACACTGGCAAGATGGTCCAACGGCACCTGCCGCTGACCACGATCGCCACGGGGCAGGACATCCCCACCAGCCACGGCTGGAAGATCGTCAACAACGCTCGCGGCGACAAGTCGCACCAGCGGCCGCGCAAGCGGCACTAGCCATCGTCATCTCCGGACCGCGACCCGCGGCCGACCCCACCCCGGGGTCGGCCGCGACGCATATATAGAGTGGTATACTTAACCCAGTAGTTTGTTATGGAATCAACCTGGCTTGCACCCCGTTTTGCCCTCGTCACCTGCACCCAAAAGCTGCCGGACAGGTTTGTGTTCACTGCTTCTCTACCTGTCGAGGCTCGGGCGAACGATCCACTCATCCTTATTACGCTGGAGATCAAGCAGCCGTGGCGGGCTGATTCGCGGCTCGTCTCCACAATTACCGACGTTCTCTCGCAGCGCTATCCGACGATTCGCCGCAGCACCAATCCCCTACAATCGTTCGAGCTCTCCTTGAAGAACATAAATGAGGAGCTGATGGGCCTGGCCGAAGCCGGTGAGACCGAATGGATCGGCCGCCTCAACGGCGTCATCGCTCTGATTATCGGCAACGAGGTGCACGTCGCCCAAACGGGTCAAGCCACCGCTTACCTCTTCCGTCAGCAGAAGATTAGTCAGATTTTGGAGCGGCAAGATATTACCGATCCGCACCCCCTCACCACCTTCGCCAACATAATTTCGGGCTACACCAACGCTGGCGACCGGCTCGTACTTGGCAACGATGATCTTTTCACCTTAATACCCCTGGAGAGCATTAGGGCCGCGGTCAGTGATGAAACACCCTGGCAGGCCGTGCAGGCTCTGGCTCGCTCCCTGAAACGAACCCGCGTTCTGTCTGTAGCTGCCGCTGTTCTGGGCGTTGAGCAGGCTAAAACCTGGGAAGATGTGGGGGATGAACCGATCGTGGTCAATCTCGAAGAGTACACCCAGACCTGGACTAAGAAGCTGTGGAAAACTCTCAAACCGATGCTGATCAGTGGCCACCAGAGCGCCACCGCCGCCCTCAAGAAAACTCGAGCTGCGGCCGCCAACGGTACCGAGAAATGGCGAACAGCCGTGGTGCCCAAAGCCCGCAACCTCTGGCAATCGAAGGTTAAAAAACCCCGCCGACAAACTACCGTTGCGACTCCAGAGCGAACTCGAGCCGTCGTCCAGCCGGTTCGCACAACCAGAGTCAACGATCTGCTCGCTTCTGGTGAAACAGCGGTTACCCTGTCTGTGGCTGGGCCAATCGCCCGGGCAGCTCAGCCAGTCGCCGCCTGGCTTCAACGGCTTGATAACCGGGTAAATCAGATTCATCTGCCTCTTCAACGCTGGAGTACCGGTCGATACAGCCGGTGGCTACTTGTGGCCGCCGCCGTACTGTTAATCGGCGTCACTGTGTACAGCGCTGGCCTCCGTCGGGCTTCTGTTGCTACCGCGTCTCAACTCGCCAGCAACGAACAGCAGTTAACGATCGCCAGTGATGAGCTGGCCAAAGTGAACAGTTCGATCAGGTTAAAGGAGAAGGATGAAGCGAACGGCCGTCTGGCAACTGCCCAACTAGCTCTCGCCGCCGTAGCCTCCCCATCCGCCGACCAACAGACCCGTCTCGATGATCTGTCAGCGCAGCTGGCGGCCGCCGCCGACACGCTGAATCAGGTCACCCGACTAACTCCGCAGCACGAATATCCGACAATCGAATCTGGGCAGCTACTATCTGTAAATGAATCCCTCTTTGTGACCGCTTCCGCTGGCCCAGAACAGAGTCTTCTCTCACGTCAGAGCGGCACCGCCACTCCGATCACCACCGACCCGACAATTACTGCCCTCACCTACGACAGTGATCGAGCGGCTTTTGTCGCCCTACTGGCCAACGGCAACGTGAGCTCCCTACCCGCCGCCGGGGGCAGCTTCGCGCCAATCACCATCGCTGAAGGCACCGCGCCCCTGGGCAAAATAAAAAGCTTCGGCCGCAATCTCTATATTATGGATGGCGCGTCAGGCACTCTCTGGAAGATGGCCGCCAGCGCCGCGGGTTACGCTAAAGCTAGCACTCTAGTCACCGACACCACCTTAGCGAATGCCCGTGATCTGGCTATCGACGGGGCAATCTTCGTTCTGTTGGCCGATAACACCGTCGCTAAGTACACCCGCGGTAAACTTGACGCCACGTTCACCCTGAAAGAGACGCCCGCTGGCGTTACCTTTGACCAGATATTTACTGACGCTCAGGCAGAGCAGCTCTACCTGGTTGATCTTAAAGCCGGCCGCATCTCAACCTACAACAAAGACGGCCAGTACGTTCAGCAGTACGCACTCAATGTGGTAGACCTCAAACAGATCGTCGTCGACGCCTCCGCCAAACGAGCCTACGCCCTCAGCGGCGCCCAGATCTTGGAGTACGGACTTTAGAGTTCGGTAACGATCGGCAGACCGAGCAGGGTCAATCCTTCGGTTAGGGTAGCGATTACTCGCTCACAAAGCGCCAGTCGGGCCTGGCGCGCCGATTGATCATCCACCAAAATCGGCGTGTCGTTATAGAAAGCGTTAAAGGCTCGAGCGGTGTCAAACAGCAGCTCGCAGATTAGGTTGGGGGATGACTCCCGGGCCGCTGCCCCTAAAGTCGCCTGCCAGCGCCAGGGCGTCAACAATAACCACTGCTCGCGCTCCGATGACAGAAGCTCTGTTTCGACATCACCGGCCGCCGCACTGACTTTAAGTCCGGCCTTGCGAAAGACGCCGTGCGCCCGCGCCAAAGTATAGAGAAGGTACGGCGCTGAGTTGCCCTCCATGCTCAGGGCTTTATCCCACGTGAAGGTGAAGTTGGATTGGCGGTGGTGAGCCAGATCGTTATATTTGATCGCCGCCAACGACAGCGCCGCGACTAACGAATCTTGCTGCGCCGGTGGCAGATCAGACGATTTTTCTTTAACTAACTGGCGAGCGACCGCTTCGCCCTCAGTCAGCAGATCGTTCAGCATGATGCCCCGGCCTTTCCGGCTCGACATCTTGCCCTCAGGTAGCCGGTAGAGGCCGTTAGCGGCGTGCTGCAACCGATCGGCTTCGTCGGCTTTGATCCACCCCACCAAGACCGCCGCTTTGAACAGCTGTTGGAAGTGGAGGGATTGTTCGGAACCGACAAAGTAGACCACCCGATCGGCCTGCCAGTCTGTCAGTCGATATTTGAGCGCCGCTAGGTCACGCAACAGGTAGACCGTGCCACCGTCTTGTCTGATAAGAACCGTGCTCGGCAGCTCGTCATTAGGGAACATTAGCACCTGGGCGCCATCGCTCTCTTTAACCAGGCCGGCGGCGCGTAGCTCGTCAAGCACCGCCATCATCATCGGCAGCGTGTAGAAGCTCTCGCCCCGCTCCGCTAGATAATCAAACGAGATGCCCAACCGATCGTACAAGCGACGATATTCAATCAAACTGACATCCACGATCTGTCGCCAAAGCCGAGTCGCTTCAGCGTCGCCATCCTCAATTTTTTTCGACCACTGCCGAGCAGCCTCCTCTAAAGATGAATCGGCTTCGGCGGCCGCGTGAAACTTAACGTACAGCTGCAACAGCCCGTCAACGCCCAAAGTCGGTAGGGCAGACTCGCTGCTCCATTTCTGTACCGCCACGATCAGTTTGCCGAACTGGGTGCCCCAGTCACCGAGATGGTTGACCCGAATAACCTCCGCCCCAACCCGCTCATACAGCCGAGCGGAGACATCGCCTAGAATTGTCGTGCGTAGATGACCGACCGAGAACGGCTTGCCGATATTGGGGCTGGAATACTCCGCGACGACAGTCTGACCCGTCAGATCAGATCGCTGCCAGACCTCCGGCGAGCGCCAGTAGGTGAGTAGCGCCTGCCAACCGGTCGGACTCAGCTTAAAATTCAAGTGCCCCGCCGCCACACTAACTTCAGCCACCACGTCGGGCAGCGTTAGATGTTGCTGGATTTTCTCAGCGGTCTCAATAGGTGAACAGTGAGATTGCGCCGTCAGCCGAAAAGCCAGATCAGTTGTCACCTCACCGTGCGTCGCCTGATTTGGTACACCCAAATTGACCGTCTCTGGCCAGCTCCAGCCGGCGGCCGTAACCGCCTGCCGCAACGCGGTTTCTAATAACAGAAGGGGATTAGCGCTCATGATTACTCCCTAATTTCAATTTCCGCCCAGCGTCGCTTGCCAATCTGCAGCACCAGACCGTTACGCAGACCGATCAACGCGCCCGGCTCAGAGACAACGGCGTCATCCACCCGCACTCCCCCCTGATCAATCAAGCGGCGAGCCTCACTTTTAGACTCAACTAGCTGCGCCTCGACCAAAATATCGGCTAACGGACGCTCCCCCGCTTCCAGCGAGACTTTCGGTAGCTCAGCCGGCCGCTCACTCTGTGAAAAAACCTTCGTGAAGCTCTCGGCGGCGGCTACGGCATCCCCTGCCCCGTGGTAGATCGTGGTGATCGCCACAGCCAGCTTCGACTTAATATCTCGAGGATTCTCCCCCGCCGCCAGCTGACGCTCGAACTCTCCAATCTCCTCCAACGAGACCCGCGTCAGCAGGGTGAAATACGGAATAATCAGCTCATCCCTAATCGACATAATCGCACCGTACATCTGCTCGGCCGAATCATTCAGTAAGAAAGTGTTGCCTTTGGAGGTGCTCATCTTCTGTCCGTCCGTACCGTCAATCAGCTGCAGCGTCATTACATCCTGCCCAACCTGATCGTACAGAGGCTGCACCGTTCGCCCCGTCAGCAGGTTGAACCACTGATCAGTGCCGCCAATCTCCACATCAGCTTTAACCGCCACCGAGTCATAACCCTGCATTAAAGGATAAAGCACCTCGCGCAGATTAATGCGCTTGCCCGCCTCGAGCCGTTTCTTTATCAGCTCCCGCGAGGTGAACTCGTGCAGGCTAAAACCATCGGCCAACTTGACCACATCAGCCAGCGCCAGCTTAGACAGCCACTCGTCGTTGTAGTGAACCTCGACGTCCTCGACATCCAGCAGAGCAGTGATCTGTTCCAGATAGCCGGCCATATTCGTTCTGACCTGCTCTTCCGTCAGCATCGGCCGTTCGGCATCCTTATCTGATGTATCACCCACTTGACCCGTAAACGAGCCGATAATCAGCACGATTTGGTGCCCCAACTCCTGAAAATCACGCAGCTTGAGTAGAGGGATGGAGCGACCCAAATGCAGCGTTGGCCCGGTTGGATCAATGCCCAACTTGACCCGCAACCGCTGGCCGGATAGTAATTTCTGGCGTAAATTAGCCTTGTCGACTACTTCAGCCACACCACGCGACAAGAGTTCATCGACTTTTTGCGAGTCTGTAATTGGATCCTTCATATATATGCATCCTAACCCGCTCATCTGGTATAATCAAGGCACATGAGCCGTCGACCGAGATCACCCTGGCGCCTCTGGAGCTCACCCCTGCGGGTGCGAGCTGGTTCTGGTAGTGCTGGACGAGGAGCTACTCTGCGCGCCAACAAACAGCGCCAGAAGTTGACCTTCCGCAAAAAGATGTGGAAAACCATCGGCACCGCGGTTGGCGCCGGCCTGATTATCCTTCTCGTGCTGTTCGCCTGGTACGCCAAAGATCTGCCCAATCCGACCAACCTGTCGACCCGTCGGGTGGCTCAATCCTCCAAAATTCTCGACCGAAACGGCAAGCTACTCTACGAGTTTGGCGAGCAGAAACGCACCGTCGTCGAGACGGACAAGATTAGCAACTACCTGAAACAAGCCACCGTCGCCCTGGAAGACAAAGATTTCTACAAACACCACGGCCTAAATTTTAAGGGGATACTGCGCGCGGCCATCTCCAACACCTTCGGCCTCTCCCAATTTACCCAGGGTGGTTCAACAATCACTCAGCAGTACATTAAGACCGCGCTGCTGACCAGTGACCGTAAGATCTCCCGCAAGATTAAAGAGGCCATTTTGGCTATCGAGATCGAATCTATCTACTCCAAAGATGAGATTCTAGCCGGCTATCTAAACGAAATTCCGTACGGCAATAACGCCTTCGGCGCCGAGTCCGCCTCGCGCATCTACTATGGTAAATCCGCTTCTGACCTCACCTTGTCGGAGGCAGCAACCCTAGCAGCGATGCCCCAACGACCAAGCTACTTCTCGCCCTACGGCAGCCATCTCGATGATCTCTTCGCCCGCAAAGATTACGCGCTCGATCAGATGGCCAAGGTTGGTTTTATTACCCAAGAGGAGGCCGATAAAGCCAAAACCGAAGCGCCCACACTAGCCAATCCTTCTTTCCTGGCCCGCAACGCGTCGATTAAGGCGCCTCACTTTGTTTTCTACGTTCGCGACGAGTTGATCAAGATTTTAGGGGATGAGCAGAGCGCCGAGTTGGTCCTTGGCCAAGAGGGCTACGTCGTGACGACCAGCCTCGATCTCGCTGTTCAAGAGATGGCAGAGAAAGTCGTTCAAGAGACGGGACCAAAATATCTCGAGCGCGCTAAAGCGACCAACGCCGCCATGGTGGTAATTGAGCCATCCTCCGGCGACGTCTTGGCCATGGTCGGTTCAATCGACTACTTCAATGACCAATTCGGCAGCGTTAATGTCGCTACCAGCCTGCGCCAACCGGGCTCCAGCTTCAAGCCTATCGTCTACGCCACTGGTCTTAAAGGCCGCTTTAGCCCATCCTCAGTTCTGTTCGACCTGAAGACCGACTTCGGCAATTACTCGCCAGATAACTACGACGGCTCCACACACGGCCCCGTCACAGTTCGCCAAGCCTTGAATATGTCCCTGAACATTCCGGCGGTCAAGATGTTAGACCTGGTGGGCATCGACGAGGCACTCAAAACCGCCAAAGACCTTGGCATCACAACCCTGACCAACCGCGATCAATATGGACTCTCTCTCGTTTTGGGAGCAGGCGAAGTTAAACTGGTTGAGCTGACACACGCCTACAGTGTGTTCGCTAATCAGGGTACAAAAATGCCGCTGACCCCCATCCTTAAGATTGTGGATAAAACGAACCAGGAGATCGTCAACAACACCGACGTCTCGAAACGGGCTGGTGAGCGGGTGCTCGATCCACAGGTCGCCTATCTTATGGCTGACGTCATGTCTGATCAAGCCGCCAAAGCGCCGGTTTTCGGCAAAGGTCTACTGGTTACTGGCCATCAGGTAGCCTCCAAAACCGGAACCACTCAGAGTTGGAAGGATGGCTGGACCGTCGGCTACACACCACAAATAGCGGTTGGCGTCTGGGCGGGCAATAACGATGGCACACCGATGCGCCAGGGCTCTGACGCGATCAGCGTCGCCGCACCAATCTGGCGGGCTTTTATGCAGACCTACCTAGCCGACAAGCCAAATGTCACCTTCACCGCGCCGACGGGCGTCGGGCAGGTCACAACCGATCGGCTATCGGGCAAGCTACCCAACGATGGCTGTGCCACAGATAATGTGACCGATTGGTTCGCGTCCTGGAACATGCCCAAAGACAAAGATGACGTGCACAAGGCCGTCTACATCGATAAATACAGCGGCAAGCTCGCCACCGCCCTCACCCCACCGGCCGCCGCCGAAATTCGCTGCTACCGGACTCTTCATTCCGAACGCCCCGATCGATCGAATTGGGAGGCGCCTGTTTTGGCCTGGGCCGCCGCTAACGGCTATAACTCCGGTGAGGTACCGCCAACCGAGACAGATAACGTGCACATCTCTGATAAACTACCCAGCGCCACCATCGTCTCGCCTGTCAACAACCAAACCGTCAGCGTGGGAAATCTAACCGTCACGTTTGAGGTTAGCGAGCCAGCCTATCAGATAACAGTCACCACCTTAAAGCTAGACGATCAGATAGTGGCCACCGGAAATCGTGACTCTCGCAGTTTCACCATCACCCCTTCAGCGGGCCAACATACGCTGAAGCTAGTGGTCTCCGACGAGGTCGGCAACACCATTGAAAGCCCAGCGGTGACCGTTCTAGTTCCCGGCAATTAAGATCTTACTCGATTATCGAGCTCGGCTGATTCGATTTTCGACGGGGTTGGTGTGACGTTTGACCACCCGTCAAGCCAGCATCCTGCAGAATAGCTCGAAGATCGGCCTTAAACGGTAACACCTCATAGCCTAATCTTGTGGCAGTTTCGGCTCGCCGGTCATAGTGCATCACCCGCCGAATCTCACCAGTCAGGCCAACCTCACCAAATAGACATAGTTTATCTGGTAAGGATTGGCTCGCGATCGACGAAACCACCGCCGCCGCTACAGCTAGATCGGCGGCTGGCTCTTTAATGCGCCAGCCGCCCACCACGTTCACGTAGACATCGTAATCGCTCGTGGCCACACCGGTGTGCCGCTCTAAAATCGCCAGCAGCAGCTGCAGACGATTGGCGTCAAAACCAGAAGCCGCCCGCTTCGGGTAGCCAAAGGATGTTGGCTGACAGAGCGCCTGAATCTCCAACACCAACGGTCGATTCCCCTCCAGCACTACCGTTAGGGCTGAACCGGGGGCCACCCGCCGTTCCGCCAAGAAGTACTCGGCCGGATTAGTTACCGCCACAAAACCCGTCGGCGACATCGACAGAACTCCTACCTCAGAGGCATCCCCAAACCGGTTTTTCTCAACCCGAATTAACCGATATGCTCGGTCGCTCTGCGAATCGAACGACATCACCGCGTCAACCATATGCTCGAGCACCCGCGGGCCAGCGATCGTCCCCTGTTTCGTCACGTGACCGACCAAAACCAGAGCCGAACCGCTCCGCTTGACCGTCTGAGACAAGATTAAACCACACTCGCGCAGCTGGACGATACTGCCTGCGCTTGATGGATATTCCGGATGCACCAGCGTCTGCACCGAGTCGGCGATGACTAAATCTGGTTTAGAGCTGGCAATCACTGCGGCTAGTTTAACCGCGTCAGTAACGGTAGTGAGAATTATGTCGGCGTCCGCAATGCCCAATCGTTCCGCCCGACTGCGAACCTGACTCTGGCTCTCTTCACCACAGATGTAGAGCACACTCTGCTTTGATCGAGCGACGTGCGCCGCCACCTGCAACAACAGGGTACTCTTCCCCACCCCAGGGTCGCCAGAGAGCAGGACGACGGAACCACGCACTAGCCCACCGCCCAGCGCCCGGTCGAACTCAGACACACCTGTATTCAACCGGCTTTCTGGTTGGAGACTAGCGTCTTTGAGTGATATAGATGTCGTGCCATCCTCATCATGCCAGGTCTGAGCCGCTGCCACCGAGATCTTCGCGAGTGTATTCCACTCACCACAGCCGTCGCACCGCCCCTGCCACTGCAGATACTCCCGTCCGCAGTCGTTGCACACAAAGAGGGTTTTGGTGGATTTCTTTACCATTTCGCCGCTGTAATTACTAACTGTGGCTCAGGCTCTCGCCAGACGTTCACGGTTAAACGTCCCGCCAGAAATATCTGATCGCCTTCTTGGGGAAGTCGGCTCTGCCCATGATTAAACCAGACGATGCTTAAGGCCTCGTACCCGACCACAGACAGCTTGACGTGAGCGCCCGATGAACCAAGAGAGCGACGCCCCGACAGCCGTCCCGCTAGAAATAAGATCGGTTCGTCATTACCGGAACCGAACGGCGCAAGACTCGACAGCGAGTGAGCAGCGTCGACGGTAGCCTCAGCGGGTCGCAGATCGGTGTCAAGTACCACAGCGACCGTCTCAGCCTGCCCCAGTGGTCGCAAACGGTCTTTAACCGCCGCGGTAAACTCCGCCAGCTTGTCGGGCTCTAATGACCAGCCAGCGGCCTCATTGTGACCACCGAAGCGAAGCAGCAGACCATCCAGCGACGCCAGCATCTCGGGTAGTGGAGGATAGCCCACCAGCGATCGGCCCGAGCCCCGCACCACCCCGTCGGCATCTAACCCCATTATCAGAGCCGGCACGCCCCGTTTCTCAACCAGAGAGCCAGCGATCAGCCCCAACACGCCAACCGGCGCTTCAGGCAGATAAGCCACCACGGGCTCATTGGGAATGTCTGGCAAGCTCTCGAGGGTCGCCTGCCAATCAGCGACCGTCGTCCGACGCGACTCGTTGATCTCGTGCAGCCGTCGGGCCAGCCGATCAGCCTCCGCCGGGTCATCGGCCATCAGCAGCGCCAGCGCGATGCTGCCCCAGCGCTCATCTTGCTCCTGACGGTCGAGTCCTAAACGAGAGATGGCGTTCAGGCGAGGGGCCAAGAAAAATGATAGATGTCGGTAGTCAACCGATTGAGGGTCAACGTCACCCGCCAACAACAAGGCCCGCAAGCCTAAAATCTTTGTCCGCTGCATAACCTTCAAACCAAAGACGACTAGGGAACGGTTCTCCGGTGTCAGCGGCATTAAGTCAGCCATGGTGGAGAGCGCGACCAGATCAAGTAAATATTTGAGGGATGTAAGCTCTTTTCCCTGCTGCTCGTAGAGCGCCCACATTAGTTTATAGGCCACAGCACAGCCAGCCAGATCTCGATTTGGATAGACACTGTCAGGCCGTTTCGGGTTCACAATAAGCGCTTCCGGCGCTTCGGCCGGCAGCTCGTGGTGGTCGGTCACAATTACTTCAATACCCGCCGCCTGCAGAGCAGCGATCTCGTCTTTCGAGCTACTGCCCGTATCAACTGTCAGTACTAGATCAGGCTGTCGTTTAACAATCTCCGCCACCGTCGACGTAGAGAGGCCGTAACCCTGATCGCGGGTCGGAATAATCGCTGATAGTTGTGTTGCCCCCAGATCTCGGAGCGCCCGCAGCACCACGGCTGTGGCGGGAATACCGTCCGCATCGTAATCCCCAAATACCAAAATGGATTGCTGTTGTTTGATCGCCTGCGCTAGCCGCTGCACCGCCGCCGTACAGTCGGGTAAAAGATTTGGGCTATGCCAGTGAGCGTAAAAATCGGGTGTTAAAAACTGCGCCAAAGCCGAGGCATCCAACCCGCGGGCGGTGCCAACTCGCGCCAAAAGAGAGCCCTCCGCCGGGTTCGTTGACCGCCAGCGCCAACCTTGAGGTAAAGTCACTGCCATAAAGCCATACTAGCACGGGCAGCTGAACAACAGATGACGCTACTTGACGTAAGCCCACCGGTCAACCCGGAGATCGATAGATGAACGGTTCAACAGGTCTATCCGCTGGACGGCCAGCCTTTCCAGATCGGTAATCTGCGTGGCGACATCGGCCAGAGTGTTAAACCGAATCCGTCGACCGTCCGCGGCCACAGCATCCAGATCAAAGATGGTCTCACCTACCTCGTACTCCCGCATTGCGGCGCCGTATATCTTCGGCAGGCGCTCTTCAAGCAGCGCCAGCGTCCGTAGGAAGCTCATCGGCACAATTACCTCACCTGGCGCCACCGCAATATTAGCTGAATCAATCACTAACGGTTTAGCCGGTCGGTCACCCGTCAGCTCACGTATAACCTGGCCCGTGGCATCAACCAGCCAGAACCGGCCAACAGTCTGCCAGATGAGCCGTGGCTCCCGTTCCCGCAGATTAACCACTAGACGGTGGGGGAGTTGACGAACAATCTCGTAATCAGCGATCGTCGGCTGGTTAGCTATCTGCCTCTCAATCTCACCTACCTGCAGACGAAAAATATTCTGGCCAACCAGATCAAACGAGTTCGCCAGCTGAGCAGCCGTCATTTCATTCACCCCTTTGACCTGAACTTCATCGACGCGCCAAGAGGGCGACCAGCCAATCCACCACACCAAACCGCCAACTAGCGCTACAAGCAGTGAGCCGCCCACTTTTGGCCAGATCGAAGCTCTCGGTCCAGTGTCGACCTGTCGATAAAATTGTCGGGCGAAACTAGGCCGGCGGCGCCTCATGAGATGTGAATTGACCTATTAATTCGACCTCTAACTCTAAATCGACATCAAACTTCGTTCTAACCCGATCTCTCGCCTGCTCAATCAAAGAGTAGATGTCGCGAGCCGTCGCGTTACGCTTGTTATAGATAAAGTTCGCGTGCTCTTTAGCCACTGCCGCCCCACCTTTACGCAGCCGCTTCACCCCCGCCTGATCGAGCAACCGACCAGCCGCCATTTCTGGGTCAGTTGAAGGATTCTGGAAGATGCATCCGGCGCAAGCCAAACCGGTCGGCTGCCAGCCATGCTGGCCGCCACCCGCCATCGAGCCACCCTTCCGGTGCCCCAAAAACTCCTGAGTCCGGGATAAGATCACCTCACTCCGCGCCGGATAAAGCTGCAGTCGAGCCGAAACAAGTACGGGCGTCTGCTCGCCGGCCAATCGAGCCCGCTTCAAACGAGAATCACGATAGGTGTATTCGAACCAGCTGGCTGATCGCTTAACAACAATTGCCTTTCCGTCTCGCTCGGTGAGCAGAATCGCATCCTTCAGAATGTCGGCCGTCTCGTGCCCCCGCAGACCGGCGTTACCGTAGACGGCCCCGCCAATCGTACCGGGAATACCGAAGTAAAACTCTGCCCCTGACAGACCCGCTGAAGCAGATTGAGCCGCCACCTTGCCTACCCGAGCGCCGCTATCCGCCTGAACAATTGAGTGCACGGCATCCACTAACACTTCCGTCGCCTCATTCTTGATTACCAAACCGTCAAAACCTGTGTCGCTGATGATAACATTACTGCCCCCACCTAAGACGAAGTATGGCCACTTCTTCTTGAGAGCGTACTGCACCACCTCAACCAGCTCCACCGCCGACTGCACCCGCACAAAATAACGCGCGCTGCCGCCGACCTTCATCGTCGTCAAACCCGCCAAGGGCTCATTCTGAATTATCTGGTTGATTATCTCATTCGTCATGACAGGCCTCACGAACTAAAGCTGAAACTGTTCCCGCACCCATCGCTAGCAATTGACGGAATCCTTCTTTATATAAGGATGCGCACCAGTCAGCCACTGCCCCCGCATTTTCCGCTAGAACGGTCGCCTGCGGTAGTAGTTGGGCAATTGCTGCCTCCGTCGTTTGGTTGTCCCCTTCGCGTCCCGCCACGCGATAGATCGGTAGCAACGCGACATGATCGGCTTCCTTCAGAACAGTCGCGAAATCAGTCGCGAACCGCTCTGTTCTTACTCCTTGGTGCGGCTGAAACAGCACTGCAACCTGCCCCCAGGCCTCTCGCGCCGTCTTAATGTTGGCCGCCACTTCAGTTGGATGATGCGCGAAATCGTCAAATACCTTCAGCCCCGAGCACTCGCCCACTGGCTCAAACCGCCTAGACACACCGCGCCAGCTCCGCAGCGCCCGTTTAATCGTAACTGAATCTACCCCTAAATAGTGCGCCACTTTACCAGCCGCCAGGGCGTTGCCCGCCAGATGACTCCCGGGAACCTGGAGCTTCACTCCCGGCCACGCCCCTGTTGGGTCAAACCAGGTAATACCACCTCGCCAGTGCTTGAATTCACGACGCAAAAACTGGTCGTGCCCGTTAAGCAGTAGTCGGCCCGATCGCCGCCGTACCGCTCGAGCGAACTTCCGGAACCCCTGCTCGTAAGCCGCCGGCGTCGCGTAAGTATCAGGATGGTCGTAATCTACATTCACAATCACACCTAACGTCGGTCGCAGAGAGTGAAAAGCCCGATCATACTCATCGGCCTCGACCACAATTACATCAGGCGAGCCTACTCGCACCGTGCCCCCGAAATCAGGCACCTCACCGCCAACCAACACCGTCGGATCTAACCCGGCTACCGCCAGAATATGCCCGATCATCGCCGTCGTCGTGGTCTTGCCGTGACTGCCCGCCACCGCCACCGCAATCTTCGCCCCGCCACTTAACCGCCGCCACAGCTCGGTCCGTTTATAAATAGGGATGCCTAGCTTCTCAGCCGCCTCAACCTCAACCGCCCCTGGCCCCGCCACCACGGCCGACGAGATTATAACCTGATTGACGTCCGCCGCGACGTTCGTCGCCGCGTGACCGCTAAAGACCGTAATACCCTGCTCGCGCAACCGATCGATCACCGGCCCCTCCGCCCGCAGATCACTACCCGTCACAAGCCAGCCGCGCGCCGCCATAACCTGAGCCAGGCCATTCAGAGCGCCACCCCCAATCCCAATGAAGTGGATTTTACCGCTGGCCATGCTCGACAATTAGCGCCGCCACTCGCGCCGCCCCATCAGCCACCGCCAGCTCGCGCATCGCCACCGACAGCTTATCGCGTCGTGACCTAATCAATAACAATCGTTTAATCTGAGTCCGTAGCTCGTCAGCGGTGAGGGTCGTTTCATCTAACACGACCGCCGCCCGACGATCAGCAAAATGACGAGCGTTCTTAACCTGATGTCCACCCGCACTGGTCGACAGTGGAATAAGGATGCTCGGCACGCCCAGCAACGCCAGTTCAAAAACCGTCGAACCAGCCCGGCTAATCACTATCTCCGCCGCCAGCAGGCGCTTGACCAACCTATCGCCCCCCGCAATAAAACCCACCGGTTGATAAGCCGTTCGCTGCCCGGCCGGCAGATCTTGCTTCAGCTCACGCGCTCGTTCCAGATCAATCAAGCCTGTCTGATGAACAATTTTGATCTCTTTAATCAGCTTCGGCAGGGCATCCCAAATCAGCTGATTGATGCGCCGCGCTCCCTGGCTGCCCCCTAAAATCAGAATGCTCTGCGGTTTGGCCCGTGACTGCCAGCGCTGACCTACCAGCTCAGGGCGCATCAACGGCCCAGTCAGATGCATCTTTCGTCGCCAGCGCTTCGGATACTGCCCGACTGGAAATGTCACCGCCACCGCTCTAGCCGCTCGACTGATAATTTTATTCGCCAGGCCCAGCACGGCATCCGACTCATGCGTAATTACCGGGATGCCCAGCTTCTTAGCCGCCAACGCCACTGGCACACTCACGAAACCACCCTTCACAAACACCACATCAGGATTGATCTCGGCCAAACGACGTCGCGACGTCTGCCAACCCTGCCAGACCTTGCCCAGATCGCTTATGTTCTGCCACGACAGGTACCGCCGCAGCTTACCCGAGGTAATAATCTCCGTCTGTAGCTCACTATCCTTTATCTCCGGCGAAGCCACATCAGTCGCCGTGCCAAAGTACCAAGCCTCAACCGCCGTCAGCTGCTTCAACTGCTCGTAGACTGTTAAAATCGGTAGCCGATGACCACTCGTGCCGCCACCCGCGAAAACGACCTTTAGCTTAGGCACGATGTGAATACTTACTCATATTTAGTATGACGCCTGATGCCGCCAGCAGAACCAGCAGACTGGTACCACCGTAACTGATAAACGGTAACGGCACGCCCGTCAGAGGCACTAAGCCGATAACCGCGCCAACATTCATCACTGTCTGGACAAAGAGCCAGGCGGCAAAGCCTGATAGGGCATAGCGAATATAGGCGTGCTCCGACCGACGAGCCAGTGACAGCAAAGAGGCGACATAGCCAAACAACAGCAGCAACAGCGGCGCCGCCCGACCAAATCCTAGCTCCTCCGTAGTCACCGCAAAGATCGAGTCGGTGTGCGGTTCGGGCAGAAACAGCCGTTTCTGCTTGCTATTTCCCAAACCTAAGCCCCACCAAGAGCCTGAGCCGACCGAAATATACAGGTTTTGGCTGTGGTAGCCACTACCTTCTAAATCGGCTGCCGGATTCATAAACGAGGTAATGCGCTGCCAACGGTACGGCTTCTGCCAAATAAAGAAACCGCCAACCAAAGTGCCAATCAGCAGAAAAGTCAGTAGGTGACGCCAGTTCATGCCCGCCACCCAGTACATCGAGAACGCGATGAAGATCAAAATCGACAGGGTCCCAAAGTCCGGCTGCAGCATCAAGAGAACAGTAATAATGCCGATCAAAATCAGAAACGAGAGAAAAGTGGTTGGGGATGCCGTAGTGCCGCGTCTTTTCTCCAACCAAGCGGCAAAGAACAGAATGAAGGTCATTTTCGCTAACTCAGCCGGCTGAAAGGAGAGCGGGCCGAGATCAATCCAACTTTTGATATTGCTGTTGGGGAAAATCAGCACCGCGACCAAAATCAGAATGGTAAACCAGAGCAGAGCGGCCGCCCGACGTTGCCAGAAGGTGTAGGGGATGCTCTGCAGCACCAACAGTAAAACCGAACCCAGCACAAACGCCTGCAGCTGTTTTGTCAGATAATAGAGCGCTGAACCAGTCTCCTCGATCGCCACATTCACCGAAGCCGAGTGGACCAATACTAGCCCAATCAAAGCTAAAACCAGCGGTATGAAGAGAAATTGAAATTCCGCCCGGCGGGCGACACGAACAGTATCAGACATGGTGATCAAGATAGTACTGCCGTACTCGATGGGCAAAGTCATCCCCCTTGGCAGCGTAACCAGGGTAGAGGTCAAAACTGGCCGCCCCTGGTGCCAACAGAACAACGTCGTGCGGTTTAACCTGACGACAGATGTGACGAACGGCTTCCTCCATGGTTTTGGCCCGCCACGGCTCGGGCGACGTGATGAGTTTGGTTAGAGTAGGTGAGTTAGCGCCCAGAAGTGTAACGCTCTGACAGCGCCGGGCAATTACCTTTGGTAGTTCACCGTAACTATCCGTTTTGGCCACGCCGCCAATAATGAGATGCAGCCGACGACGGGGGAAAGCCCTGATAGAAGCGATGGTCGATTCGGGCGTGGTCGCGATGGCGTCATCCACAAACTGTACCCCGGAGAAATCAACGAAGGCGATTTGCAGCCGGTGGGGGAGCGGCGTGAAGGCCCGCAGCGCCTGGCGCATTGATAGCCGTCCCACGCCCAATAAGTGGGCGGCACAGGCGGCGGCGCCGACGTTTTCTAGGTTGTGCTCACCCAGCAGGGGCATCTCTCGAGCATAGAGCAGCGGCTCCCCTTCTCCCGTCATAAACAGCGCCCGGTCATCGCCGCGACCAGCCAGATAGACCCCCCGATCAACTCGACGGCGCCGTGAGTACTCGTAGACCGTCGCCTTGGTCAGCTGAGCGAAGCGCGGATGGTGCGCCCCATGCCCGTACAAAATCGCAATATCGTCTTTGGTCTGTTCGCGCAGCAGGTGACTTTTGGCTGCCACATACTCCGCCATCGATTGGTGGTAATCTTGATGATCAGCTGTAATGCGCAGCAAAATCGCGATTTTCGGATGCACCCTCGCTCCCATCAGCTGGAAGCTCGACAGCTCCAAAATAACAACATCATCGGTGGTAATCTCATCCAAAAAATCAAAAGGATCTTGCCCGATGTTCCCCGCTAGCCAGACGTCTTTGAATCCTGCCGACTCCCGACCCGCCCGCAGCATCGCCGCCAGCAGCGTCGAGGTAGTCCCCTTGCCTTTCGTGCCGGTAATACCGATGATCGGCGCCGGACAGAGTGCGAAAAACAATTCTGTTTGAGAAGTAAGGATGCTGCCCGCTGCTACCGCGGCCAAAATCTCTGGTTGATCAGGTCTTAGCCCCGGGGTGCGGAATAGATAAGTGAATCGCCCCAGATCAGACAGCCAGGCATCCCCCACCTGCCAGCTGTACTCATTCGCCGTTTCCGGGTCGGCTTCGCGCACCGCCTCGTTCTGATCACAAATCGTTACCTGAGCCCCCTGCTTCGCCAACCACCGAGCCAACGCACGATTGTTAACGCCAAAGCCCAAAATGGCCACGGGAACACCGCGCCAGGACTGGCTGACCTGTGTTTGTTCTTTCACTCTTTCATTATACTAGGGTTCTTTGCTATTGTTCCATCGGGGTCTACTTGACCCAGAGAGGAGTCCGCCATGGTTAGGGATGTGCTTGACAGGGAAAACCCTCGTAGCTGGTGGCCACACCTGCTGTCAGCCCGCCAGTTCACTCGCCAGAATCTGGAATACCTGTTCGAACAGGCGCAGAAGATGCGCCAGCAGATGTGCCAGTGCGGCGGCCGAACTACCTATTGGAATGACCCGCCGACCAGCCTGCGAGGCCAGACTGTGATCGTGTTCTTCGAGGAACCGAGCACGCGTACAGGCCTGAGCTTCTGTCTCGCCGCGGCCAACCTCCAAGGCGTGCCCATCTACGTACCGGACGCCAAGCAGTCATCGAGCCTATACAAGGGCGAGACGGTTGAGAGCACCTGTCGCATGTTCCGCCAGAACCACCCCGGGGCTGTGGTTGTCCGATCAAGCAACCCCGACTTCCCGTGGATCGCCGCCAACCTCTTTGAGGACTACAGCGGCCGGAACACGCGCAAGAGGCACTACACGGTGTTCATCAGCGCAGGCAGTGGTGATCAGGAGCACCCGACACAAGCACTGCTCGACGCGTTCACCATCTGGGAAGAGCGCGGCAGCCTCGACGACCTCGAGCTGCTTATCGCCGGCGACGTTGGCCACAGCCGGACCATCAACAGCCTGCTGCACCTGCTCGCCAACTGCGCAACAGGTGTGACACTCAAGATCGCGACCCCCGTGATCCAACACAGCAGTGGCACGTTCGCCTACGAGCCACCAGCCCAGATCGTCTCGCAACTGTCAGAGCGGAACATCGGTGTGAAGCTCATACAGGTGCGGTGTCACGACGAGATGGCCGACCTCGCCGCAACGGTTAAGTACGGCTACTGGACCCGGCCCCAGGTCGAGCGCTTCGGCACCGATCTGCCATCTAACCTGGCTGAGCAGATCATCAACATCGTCCAGCTGACCCCTGAGATGCTCGACGGCGGCCTACGAGCATTCCATCCACTGCCTCACACCACCGAGGTCACTGAGGAAGCCGCCTGGCATGAGAACTCGCAGTTCGAACAGCAGGCCAGCAACGGTGTGCCGTGCCGTATGGCTCTGCTCGCCGCCTGCGTCAACAACTCGCCCGAACTCCGTCGCTGAGTCGTCAGTCCGACATTATCCGCCCGAGCCCCTTAGTGGGGTGGAGGCGGTCATTTTTATTAGCCGCGCCCAACCAGCGCCAAGATCACACCAATAGAAGCTGAAAGACCGGAAATAACCCAGAACCGCATCGTCACCTTGGTCTCTGGCCAACCCTTAGCTTGAAAATGATGATGGATTGGCGCGGACAGAAAGACCTTCTTACCGTTCCGTAGCTTTTTGGAGGTCAGCTGTATTACCACCGATAGCGTTTCGATCACGAAGATCAGGGCGATAAAGAAGAAGATCACCACGGTGTTCGTCAGAAAGGCTATGACCGCGATCGTCATGCCTAAAGCCATACTGCCCGTATCCCCCATAAAAAACCGCGCCGGGTAGATATTGAACCACAGAAAAGCCAGCAGCGCACCCAGAACTGTCGCACAGAAAGCGGCCAGGGCGTTTTGCCCCTGCACCAGACAGATAATCGTGTAGGCACCGTACATCGTCGCCAGCACACCACCGGCCAGGCCATCAAGACCGTCCGTCTCGTTGGAGGCAAAGGCTGAAAACACCAGCACGACGATAAAGAGAGGGATGTACCACCAACCGATCACGAAATCACCCACCGTCGGCACGTGAATCGAGCGGCCAATCCAGTCGAGACGGTCAGCGAACCACCACGCCCCACCGCCCGCAATCGCCAGATACAAGAAGAATTTGTACTTAAAATCGAGCCCACCACCGTGGCTACCAATACCTCGAACATTCATAATATCGTCAATGGCCCCAATAACACCCGTCAGTACTAAAACTGCTAGCGGCAACCATGTTCCGGCCCGATCTAGATTCAACAGGATTGTCACCACCGCCACCGTAATCCAGATCAACAAACCGCCCATCGTTGGGGTGTTGGATTTATCTTTGTGCAGTTTGTAGAAGATCGGCGCTTTTTTCTTATCTAGCGCGGTCTCCCGAATGCGCTTACCGAGCCGGTTTCTGAACAGAAAGTTGGTGAATAGCGGCGTGAAGAGAAAGGCCAGAACTGAAGAGGTGAGTAGCAGACTAACAGCCTGCTGCAAACCGGGTAATGAGATTGTGAACGCTTCGGTGTTCATGCTAGTACTGCCTTACTAATTCTTCTTTGGCTCGCTCTGGGTGAGCCATGAGCAATTTAACAACTCTCTCCAGAAGCATCCCATTTTGCGACCCTTTAACGAGAATCAGATCACCCGTCTGCAACAGATTATCAAGACGGGTCATCAGCCGTTCGGGCGTTTCAAACTCAATCAGATGCTGCTCGGCCATTCCCCCTTCGCGCGCCCCTTTGACGATACGACGGGCGTTAGGACCGACAGCAATCAGATAATCAATCTTGGCCCGAGCGGCCTGTCGACCTAGCTCCAGGTGAGCCGAGACCGTGCCCCGCCCCAGTGAGTTCATATTACCCATAATTGCCACCGTCCGGTGGCCCGGCCGACGCAGACCTGTGAGAACATCTAGCGCCGCGGCCGCAGCGGCCGGCGAAGAGTTGTAGCTGTCATCAATAATTGTTCGTTGTTTGCGCCCCTCAATCAGCCGTAGACGCCCCGGTTGACCAGCCAGCGTCGCCAAACGGGCAATTAGTTGGCTGGGTGTGCGACCAAGCTTCACGCCCGCCGCGAAAGCCGCCGCTACAGACATCGCCTGGTGTCGGCCGATCAATTTGGTCGTAAATGGATATTTCACGCCCCGATAGACAATGGTGCCCGTCATGCCCTCGGCGTTCGTCTTCACCTCAGCCAACCGCACCGTCGCCCCCTTAGCGTAGCCGTACGATATCGCCCGCCGGTCGGCCAACAAGTCAACCTGGGCCGCGTCATCGGCGTTCGCTACAATCACACCCGACGGCTTCAATCCTTTGATTAAGGATGATTTTTCGCGCTGCACCACCTTCGTGTCCATCGACAGGTGCGAGGGTGAGAAGAGAGTGAAAACCGCCAGATCGAGCGGCACCCGCTCAGCCAAAAAGGCGATGTCTCCTTCCTGTTCTGAAGCGAACTCCAACACCAAAATCGATTCGGGCGGCAACCCGGGACCGGCGGCGAACCGGCGCGAGCGCCAGTAGGCTGAGAGCCACTGCCACGGGCGGTGAGGAGCATCCACCAACCCACAGATCACCAGCGGTACCGAGATCTCGGTGTTCATATTCCCCTTCGCCTGAATAATCGGCCGGCCGCAGTCGGCTAGCACGTGCGCGATCGCCTCGCGTGTCGTCGTCTTGCCGACACTGCCCGTGACCGCCACCGCCGTTGGCTCAGAAGCTTTCAAGACTCGCCCCGCCTCTCGCCACAGCCGATTGACCACCAGATTTTTGATTTTGGCTTTCATTGTTGTTTTTGAGCGATCTGGTAATAAGATAGCAGGTATTTAGCAATCTCGGCGGATGCCGGCGCGACAGTCGACTCCGCATACTCGGCGTGCTTTGGATACTCCAACGTCATGTAGATAATAAATTGCGGATTCTCTGCCGGCGCAATCATCGCGAACGAGTGCCGGTAGCGATCATCGTAGTAGCCGCCCTCTGGTTTGGCCATCTGGGCGGTACCAGTTTTGCCCCCCACCCGATAGCCAGCCACCGCCGCGCGTTTAGAGTGTCCAAAAACGACCACCGATGCCAACATCTCCTGCATCTTCTGCGCCGTCTCAGCCGTGAAGACCTGCGGGCCAACCTGTGGAACCCGCTCCTCTTTCGTCCCATCAGGGTAAATAATCGAGTCGATAATATGTGGATACAGCATCACCCCGTCATTCGTAATCGTGGTGTAGGCCGTCGCCATCTGAATCGCGGTGGTGTCGATGCCCTGGCCGAACGAGATCGTCGCCCGCTGCACATCCTTCATCTCTTTGCGGTCAATCAGATAACCGACTGTTTCGCCCGCCAGTTCAATGCCCGTTTTCTGACCAAAACCCAGCTTCGTCAGGTAATCATAAAACCGATCAGTACCCAGGCGGTTGGCCAGATCAATCATCGCTGTGTTGACGGAGAACTCAAGCGCCTGCGTTGTCGTTGCCTTCGGATAAGCCTTCTCGCCCACATTCTTAATGCGGTAGCCGGAAATTTCGACCGACCCCGGATAGTCTTTCACCTCGTCAGGTGTGGTCAGACCCTCGTTTATCGCCATCGCAACCGTCAGCGATTTAAAAACCGACCCGAACTCGTAGCGCGCGCCGATATTTAGGTTTTTGAAGGATGCCATCTGCTCCGCCGGCACCTTGTTGTATTCATTAGGATTAAAGGTCGGCCGGCTGACCATGCTCAGAACCGCCCCCGTCTTGGCTCCCAAAACGACCACCGCGCCCGAGTCAGCCTCTTGCGCCTTGATTAGAGCGTCGAGCGCCTGCTCCGATTGATACTGCACGTTGCGATCGACGGTCAACACAAAAGATTCACCGTTGCGGGCCGCTAGAGAAGAGTAATCCCCTAAAAGACGACCGTGGCTGTCGCGCTCCACCTCAACACTGCCCGACTGTCCGATCAGCTCTTTCTGCCACGCCCCTTCCAAACCGTACTGCCCCTGTCCCTCGCCGTTGACGTAACCTAAAACATTGGCCGCCAGCTGATTTTCCAGATAGTACCGCTGAAATTCGCGAATAAAGTGCATGCCCTTACCAAAAATAAGGATGTCGCCCTGGGCGAAATCGAAGGTTAGCTCGGTTTTGGCGTTAATTACCTGCGCGAGCTCAACCGCCTGTTCTTTGGTTAGGCCGTGGTACAAGGGCGAGGTCCAGTTGCCTTTGCCATCCGGCCAGGTTGTACCGCCCTGGTAAAGTAGTTTGCCGCGTAGCGTTTCGACATCCAACCCTAACTTCTGGTTGAGCAGGGTGATTAGCCCTTCCGGATCTTTCAGATCGCGAGGTGTGACACCGAGGGCGTACCGCTCCACATTACCCGCCAAAAGAGCCGGCTGTCCGGCACTGGCGTCAGAGGCGTAAATTAGACCCCGCTCAGCTTTGATCTCTTTCTCGGAGTACTGCTGCCGTTGGGCTAATTTCCAATACTGGTCGTGCTGCAGTACTGATCGCTGCCAGAGACGACCGACCATTACGACGGCCACGATTATGACCAGAATCGAGTAGAGACGCAGGGGAGCATCACTATCGAGATTGACCCGTGCGGCCGCCGCCTCATAGGTCAGCGCGCGACGTTGCATCATAATCTAGCGCTGAGTGGTTGCGCCGGCGACGCTCTGGTCGGTCGAGAGCTGTTGAACGGCATCCCCCACGGGCACCATCTCTTGCTTAACCTGAGATTGCGCGATTTTATCGAGCGTTTTAGCCCGGGCTTCGAGCATCTTTAGATCGGCGATCTCTTGCTCAACCTCGCCCTGCTGTGATCGGAGGTCCGTCAGTTTGTAGACATCCGCCTCTCGTCCCGCCGACTGGGTTAACGCCACCACGCCGAGAACGGCCAGGGCTAGCACCGCCATCAGTTTGCCGATGGTCGGACCGATGCGAAAACGGCGTTGTAAGGTTCGGCGACGAAGTTTGGTTGAACGTGACATAATCCTCCTTATGTTAGATACCCAGGTTCTCTAGGTTGTCGATTGAATCTTGACTGTCGAGCAGCTGCTCTTGGTAGGCTGTCCAGGTCGGGGCATCCCAGATCTCGACTCGGTCGCCCACACCGGCGAAGGTCACGGCCTTGTCGAGAGTAGCGAACTCACGGAGATAGGCAGGAAGGATAAAGCGGCCCTGTCGATCAAGCTCCACCTCCACAGCGCCCGCCAGCATGAGACGGGAGAAGTTTCGTGCGCTCTGGCTGGTCAGCGGTAGCGCCGAAATCTTGGCGGCCATCTCGGCCCACTGCGCTTTGGTGTAGAGAAATAACGATCGGTCCAGCCCGCGGGTCACCACGGCGCCATCTGCAAACGACGCTCGAAAACGAGCGGGCACCGGGGCCCGTCCCTTGTCGTCAATCGTTAACTGATACTCACCGATGAACATGTACAGGTTTGGCCGGTTACTTATCCACAGAGTTGTCCACTTTTCCCCACTTTTCCCCACTTCTTGCCCCACAAGAGTATTTTACGGCAACCAGCCGCCACTTTCTACACCCTACCGTGTGGACAAATAAAAAAGCGCCGGCCCCTCCGTGTGGAAGTGCCGACTCATAGCTCCCTCCCCTCGCGCAGCCAGACGAGCCAGACGGGCAGGACGAATAGCTCGGGCAGAGCCACCACGAGCGCGATGGCCAACAGTAGAGCGATCGCCCAGACCAGCACCACAATCAGACAGCAACTGTCGATCAACCGGGCGAAGACCTCGATGAGCACCGTCTGCAAGATCGCCCAGCCGCCAACCCAACAGATGAGATTAACGACTAGCCACCAGTGCCACCACTCCATGGCTGCCTCCTTCACTTGCCGTTCTACCAAATTAGAAGGATGGCGTCAATAAAAAGCGGCCAGCAATCCCCGAAGGAACCACCGGCCGGTTCTGTCCACAATCACCGCAGCCAGATTGTCTGGCTATGACGGGCGACCAGCGAGTTGGCGCAAGATGGCGTGATGCCGCACCTGCAGCTCCTCGCCCTCAGCTCGGGCCAATCTGGTGAGTAGGACGTGAATCAGTCCGTGGTCGAACCAGTCAGGTGGCCAACCGTAGGCCAGGTACTCATCCACCACGACACTGATCACGCTGGCCATCACGACCTCGTTGACTTGACCGTCGCCGTCAAACAGATCGTCAACGCCGGTCCGAGCCAGCACCACTCGCATCAGGTCATTTCGTGCCCGATAGGCCTGAACCTGCGGCTGATGATGCTGCCCACACAAAGCGGCCAACACCAGAGCCAGTGGGCGCTCACCCAACCAGACCAGATCGGGGAATACCAGATCGAACAGACGACCCCAGCCGGGCATGTCGGCCGACGAGCCAACCAGGTAGCCAAGCGCCTCCCAGACCTGAACGCGTTGCGTCTCGCCCCACTGTGACTGGCTCCCCTGGTCCCGTAGCCCCAGGGCAACCCAACCGTCAACGAACAGACTCGCCATCTCTGCTGCAGACTCGCCGGAACACTGAGCATCCCTCAACTTCGTCAGAAGGGCCGGCAAAGCTATCACGATCGATCTTGCATCGCTCACTTGGGTCTCCTCCTCCTCTCCACTGGCGGCTGCCAGCTTTGTCCGTTCTACCAGATCAAAAGGATGGCGTCAATAAAAAGCGACCGCCGACCCCGAAGGGCCGTTGGCCGATTGTTTGTCGCGCTTGATCACAGAGAGCGATCGATGTCCGCTTTCTGCCTCGAGATCTGTGTGACCTCCTCGAACAGACGACTTTCATCGACGAGCCGGGTCCAGCCGAGAACCCGGGCCAGCTGCATCACATCTTCGTAGTTCGGTCCGGCAGCGTCGATGAGCTGGCGCGCACCGCTGAGTGGGTTCGGCACCAGGTCGTATGCCTGTTGCCACAGCGTCGCGCAACCGATGAACCGGCGCTTGATCAGCTCGAAGTAGATGTCCTGAGCGAAGGGCACCACGCCGACGGCGCACTTCTGCAACGTATCCACAAACGACACGAACACCTGCTCGTTGCAGCCACAAACGCTCAGGGCGGGCCTCGCCATCCATTCCCTCCTCAACTCATGGAGAGCATGGTCGTTGTCCTCTTTGGCGAGCTCCTGAGCAGCCATTGAGACCGGCGCGTGTTCCGTCAGAGCACGCACAACGGCCGAGGCGACATCGACGCCTCCCTCGACTAGGTGGCAATAGACCTCGTATGTCGAGAACATGCCAAGACTCCTTCTGCTGGCAGCGCCAGCAGTTCTGTTCTACTTGATAAAGAGGTCTGTGTCAACCAAGTCGACCGACAAGCCAAGCCGGCAGCTCGTCGATCGCCACCCGATCTTGCTTCAGAGTGTCGCGGTCGCGAACCGTCACTTTGTTGTCATCTTTGGTTTCAAAATCAACAGTGATGCAGAACGGGGTGCCAATCTCGTCCTGACGGCGGTAGCGACGACCGATCGAACCAGACTCATCGAGCTGCACGGCCCACCGCTCAGCCAGCGTCTGCCAGATCTCCCGCGCCTTCTCAGGCAAGGCCTCCTTATTCATAAGAGGAAGGATGGCGGCCTTCACGGGCGCCAGGGCCGGATGCAGATGCAGCACGACCTCGCCCTTCTTGCGCCCACCTTCCTGGTCTTCCGTCACCTCTTCGTAGGCATCCGTCAGGAAGGCCAGCATGGCGCGGTCGACGCCCATCGACGGCTCAATCACCTCCGGCAGATAGCGCTTGCCGATCGCCTCATCAAAGTAGCCCAGCTCTTTGCCCGAGCTAGTCTGGTGCTGGGTCAGGTCGAAGTTGCCCCGGTGCGCGATGCCCTGCAGCTCGCTCCAGCCAAACGGGAATTTGTACTCCACGTCTGTCGCGCCCTTGGCGTAATGGGATAGCTCATCCTTATCATGCTCGCGCAGCTGAATATTCTCCGCCCGTAGACCGTAATCAAGGAAGAACTTCTTCGATTGCTGAATCCAGTAATCGTACCAGCCAAAGGCGTCCCGCCGATCTTCTTTGACCGTGTGCTCTTTTTCCAGAAGGATTGTCTCAGGCTCGACAAAGAACTCCAGCTCGCACTGCTCGAACTCGCGAGTGCGGAAGATGAAGTTGCCCGGCGTAATCTCGTTACGGAAGGCCTTCCCAATCTGGCCGATGCCAAACGGCACCTTGACCCGGCTCGTCTCGAGCACGTTTTTGAAGTTGACGAAGATGCCCTGCGCCGTCTCAGGTCGCAGGTAGGCCATATTTGTCTCATCCTCCACCACACCGATGAAGGTCTTGAACATAAGGTTGAATTGGCGCGGCTCGGTCAGCTCGCCCCCACAGACCGGACAGATGAGCGCGCCGGCCTCGGTCTTTTTGACATCCCCGAACTTACCCTCGAGCAGATGGTCGTAGCGGAAGCGCTCCTGACACTTGCGGCAATCCACTAACGGATCAGTAAACCCGCCTTCATGCCCCGACGCCTGCAACACTTCGCGTTTGGTAATTATGGATGAATCAAGCCCCACCACATTTGGCTGCTGCCGCACGAACCGGCTCCACCACAGATCTTTGATGTTGCGCTTCATCTCGACGCCGAGGGGTCCGTAATCCCACACCGAGCCAGTACCGCCGTAGATCTCCGCCGCCGGATAAACAAAACCCCGGCGCTTAGCCAGGCTAACAATCACATCGAGCGAGTTGGGTGTCGGGTGGTTCATATCAGGTTTACACTACCTAAAACCAGGGGTGACCGCAACGGCGCTTCGGTGGCCAGCCCTAAATGGTAACGTACTGCAGCACCACAAAAACCGCCGTCATAACGATCATGACGACGAGTAGCCACGGGGTTACTACCTGTTCAATTGGTTCCGCCAAGATGGACTTTGAGGTAGTGGGACGTTTTGTCATAAGAATGTTCTCATTGTAGCACCGCCGTTAAACTCGGCAACGACTTAAGGTCTCGATCGAGCTGTGTCTGGAAGTAATCGAGCAGCAACCACTCGGCCTCCGCCACGACATTGTCGGGAATGCTCAGATTGGGCAGCCGACCCGGCCGGCCAGCTAGCCGCAGTAGCTTAATCGCCGACGGGCCAGATAGCCGGTAGTATTCATCCACATCACGCTGCATCAAGGTTGGACCGATAACACCGCCGTGCAGGCTGGACCAGCCAAGCAGTTCGCCATCCCCCAACTCTTCACCGCTGATCACACAAACATCGACGCAAGGGGCCAGACCAACTACCGTTGCCACCTTGGCTAAGGCCTCGACAAAACCTAGCCGAGACAGCTTATCGGAAACCGCCAGGTGATTCGCCAAAACCACCGCCGACCACAGTCCATCGTCGGGTTCTTCCGGCAGGGCGTACCGATCAATCAACTCAGCCAGAACATGCAGCCGGGCCAGCACATCGGTCGCCAGGTGACCGTACTGCTGCTCCGTCTCCGCCTCGACCAGCTGCCAGCCCGCCCGGCCAGGACGCAAGAGAACTTTGGTCCGCAGCCAGGGAGCTAGATGACCCGCGATAAGTTTGGACATGCGACGGTCACCGTGCGAGCGCGCCGTGATCTTCCCCAACTGCGGGCTGACCATAACATACAGCCGGTCGTTCTCCGCGTGGTTGAAATACTTTAGCGTGACCGCCTCAACGGCGACGGCTTTCATAACTAGGTATTTAGCAGCTCCTCAGCCAGTTTCAACTGATCAAGAGTATTAACACCTAAAGCCTCGCGCCAATCTTGGCAGGGCTCCGTCTCCACAACGTGCTTCTCGGCCAGCGCCATCTCCAACAGGTCGGTCAGATAGTACTCCGCCTGGCTGTTGTTGTTCTTCAGTCGGTGCAACGCCGGGAAAAGCCAGGTTCGATCAAAACAATATAATGATGGATTGCACTCCGAGATCTGCCGCTCCTCGTCCGAAGCATCCCGCTGCTCCCGAATGCGTAGCAGCCGACCCGACTCGTCGCGAACCATGCGGCCGTAAGCGAAAAAGTCGGCGGTGTAGTGGCTGTCAGTGAAGTCGACTGTGCCGAGAGCAATCGAGGGTCGATCGGCCACAAATTTACGGCACAATTGGGCAATGCTGCTCGGCTTCCAAGCGGGCATATCCCCATTTAGAACCAGTACCGCCGTCGCGCGCGGGTCAATTGCCTCTTCCGTCACCATAACAGCGTGGCCTGTGCCCAGAGGAGACGGCAGCTGCTCCACAAACGTCGCTCGATCACCCACGTGCGCCGTTACCTGATCTTTCATGAACCCGACCACCACAATTGGCTTCACCAGGGTCATCTCACCCGCCAACTCCGTTGCCGCCGCCGCGACGGCGTCCAGAACGTAGTCGAGCAACGGTCGGTTATTTAAGGGATACAGCACTTTGGGTAGCTCACCCAACCCCGCCGCCATCGCCTCATTGATAATGCGCTGCCCCTTGCCCGCCGCCAAAATGACCGGCTGAACAACTATTTCTGCTTTTTCATCCATGCCACAGTTAGCTTAATTCCTTCTTTAAACGTGACGGATGGCCGCCACCCCAATTCAGACTGCAACCGATCAGACGATAGATAGGTGCGCTGCACCTCGCCCGGGCGCTCCTCAGCCATAATTGGCTCTTGATTGTACCCTGTCGCCGCGGCCACCGCATCGAAGACCTCGCGGGTTGTCGTGCAGACGCCCGTGCTGACGTTGTACGCCCCACTCGCTCGATCATCAAGCGCCAACAGATTGGCCGCCACAACATCCTTCACAAAAACGTAGTCACGCCCCTGCGTGCCATCCCCAAAAATTGTCGGCCGTTCGCCCTTGAGCAGCATGTGGGTAAAGATGGCACAGACGCCCGCCTCGCCAAAACTCTGCCGGGGCCCGTAGACGTTGGCGTAACGCAGCGCGACATAATTTAGGCCGTGGGTCGCGTGCCGCGAGAACAGGTATCGCTCCACCGTGGCTTTACTCACTCCGTACGGAGCAATCGGCTTAATCGGTGCCTCTTCAGTGCAGGGCAAATCCTTCTCATCCGGATCACCGTAGCTCGCCCCACCACTGTTAGCGTAAATAAATTTATGGATGCCCGCCTCACGCGCCGCCTCGATCAGATTGAGCGAGCCGATAATATTCCGTCGCGCGTCCAGTAGGGGGTCAGAGACCGACACCCGCACGTCAATCTGGGCCGCGTGATGGTTGATGATCTCGGGCTTAAAGTCCGCGATCGCCTGCTGGACGGCCGCGGCGTCCTCAATATCAATCTCGTATAGCTTGGCCTGCGGGTTCAGATTGTCGCGACTGCCCGATGTAAAATTATCGATCACTGCGACTTCGTGTCCCGCTGCCAGATAAGCGTCGACGACCTGCGAGCCGATAAAACCCGCGCCACCCGTGACAAGAATCTTCATAAGAGCAGATTAATTTGGTTTGGCGGTCTGCTGAGGACTACTCACCCCCAAAGGTAGCGGGGAGCCTTGCAAAGCCTGGCCAGACCCGACATCATTTAGAAGCTGATCGCTCGTAATCGCCCCAGGCACGACCGTCGAGGTTTCAGCTTCAGACGGCTGTCGCCACAGCCAGACGGCCACCACAATAATGGCGACCCAAAGAAGTCCGAGCAGCATTCGCACCTGTCTTTTCTTGGCTGACTGTTTGCGCATAGCTGATGATCTGCTACTGTTAGTATGTACCTCGACCTTCAATTATTGTAGACCGAAAGCCATTTTTTCGCCAAATGTCTGCGAAATCCTCTGATCCAACAACCGAAGAATACTGGCACTCGCTCATTAACCAGAGCGCTATTCGCTTCTTCATTTTACGTGTTTTGTGGGAGAAGGATAGCTACGGCTACGTTCTCTCGAAAGACGTGAAAGAGATGAGCTGGGGTTTTTGTGAGCCAACCGAGAGCACCCTCTACCCCGCCCTCTCTAAAATGGAGACGGAGGGTTTGATCTATTCGACCCGCGTGCCCAGCAAGGCCCGCACCCGCAAAATGTACTCGATCACGGACAAAGGCAAGGTGGCCTTCCGCACCGCCGCCAAGGTCTGGAATACGATCATTCCACCTCTCCGGCAGAACACGACACTCTAAGTCTGTATAATGGTGAGGATGCAAACACCACCCTCACCTCAACCAGATCTCAATCAAATGCTCACGCCGGCTAGCCCGCCGGTTGAGACAGCGCCCGCCCCTACCGTAAACTCAGTTTTAGTGACCGAGCAGCAGCTCCAAGGTGAGCTGGGCAATATTATTGGCTCAGCTAATCATCCACCCCGCCGTGGCGGAAAGATCTGGGCGATTATTTTGATTGTGCTTATTATCGCCGGACTTCTCGTCTGGCTCGGTTTGAACCAGGACTGGTTCGGCAGCCCATCCACCAACAGCAACAGCCTCGACGGAGATATCTCTTCACTCAATAGTGCGACACCAGCTTTAGAATCTGACGCGCCGAGCAGCGCTGAAGAGGATACCGCGACCGTTAGTAACGATCTCAGTACGGCCGCCGGCCGCGATGCCTCCCGCCGTGATCGTCTGAATCTGTTCGTTAGCACGGCTCGAACAGCGGCGACCAAGCAGGTCAATCTGCCCATCTCCTCCGGTTCAGTGAAGTTGAATGACAGCACAAACCCGACCGTAACCGAGATTAGACAGCTGCTGGCCGACCAAGGCCTAACCACTACTCAGATGGATGAGTATCTGCTCGACCCGACCCCCAGCACCTACTATTTTGGATACGAGTATGACGGTCAGCTCTTGACCCTCACGGCGGTCATGGAGGCCGGCGGCACCGACTGTCGCCCGATTACCACAGCCAGCGGCGAGATCTGCCTGCTCACCAAGACTGTCGACCTCTAATCCCCCTCTTGGTAGCGAAAACCAAAGGCGTGCGCCGCCTCTGTTTGGCGACCAGCGATTGTTAGCCAGGTCGCTCTATGGACCGACCGAGCGCCGAACCGCTCGCTCACCGCGTCTTGCGCCTGACAGACGGCTAACCGCTGTTGATCTTCGGGCAGCCACGAGACGGTCTGATCAACGGCCGAACAGAGAAGATTTACACCAACGCCGACCAACCTAATCGGTCGAAAGCCAACACCCTGCCAGATAGAGAGAGCCTGACGGTAGATCTCTTCACCCGCATCAATCGGTCGAGCCAGCAGGCGGTGACCGCCCCAACCGTGTCGATCAGTGTAGCCAATCCAGACCGTCAGGCGACGAGCGGCTAACTTCTGTCGCCGCAGCTCTCGGCCCACCTGTTCCGCCAGATCAAAAAGGTAGGCCCGGCCGTCTTGCGGCCGATCAAGCGCCGGCGGTAGCGTAATTGAGCGTGTGATCGACTGCGGCGGGCGCGGCTCAAAGTGCCTAGTCAAAGAACGACCGTCGAGACCCCAGGACCACTCCCACAGACGCTGTCCGACTACATAACCGAATATTCGTTTCAGCAGGTTTGGGTCAGCCTGGCGTAGCTCAAAGGTCGTTCTGATGCCCAATCGAGCCAGATGTTGGTTTAGCCGTGGACCGAGGCCGCAAAACTCGATTAGTTCGACTCGCTCCAGCAGATCATCCACCGACTCTAGCTGCAGGTTCGCTCGCCCTGGTCCGGTCAAAGGAACAGTTAAGGATTCCTGTCCGGTCGGCGTAATAACGTGCAGACCGTTGGGCTTGAGCGTATCTGAACCAAGTTTGGCCAGAAATCGGTTAGTCGATAAGCCGATCGAGCAGGATAGATACTCACCCACCCGCTGCCTAATCTGCCGCTTCATCTCGACGGCTAGGTCTACCGCTTCCTGCCAGCTGCCAGCCAGAGAGGTCAAGTCGGCAAAGCACTCATCCACACTAAAAACTTCGATATCAGGAGTGATAGACAGCAATGCCGTCATAATCTGCCGCGAGACAGCGTGGTAGCGCCGGTTGTCGCCTGTGACCAAAATCAGATCGGGACAGACTGCGCGAGCCTCCGCCACCCCCATCGCCGTCGCAATGCCCCGCCCTTTCGCCTCACGACTGGCCGCCGCGATAATCGAGCGCGCGCCCGGTCGCCCGCCCACCCCAATCGCCTTCCCACGCAGCCACGGATTCACCTGCTGCTCCACCGACGCAAAAAACGAGTTCATGTCGATGTGGACAATAAAGCGCATATCCTCATTATACCGAACAAAAAGCGAACATAGGGTACGGATGGACTACAAAACTACGTCTTGTTTGGCCGTGACAATCAAAGATTGTATCACGGCCATCGAACCAAGGTTCGAGTCTCGATCATAAACCAAGAGACCTGCATCCCTTACGGGATCCAGGTCTCTTGGTGGGTGCGGATGGACTCGAACCATCGACCTCTTCATTATCAGTGAAGTGCTCTAACCAACTGAGCTACGCACCCCTGGGCAACAGAAACAGATTACCAAAGATGGACAGTCGCGTCTAGACCAGTTATGCTTTCCGGGAAAGGAGAGTGCGCCATGAGCGACCAACAGTCCGGTCCTACCCCCGGCTGGCTGGAAAAGAACGGACTGCCGCTACTTGTCGTGTTGATGGTGCTGATCGTCGCGGGTTGGGCAATCACCCATCCACTGACACCCGAGCAGCGAGCCATCTACAAAGATCGGGACGCCGCGCACTGGCAGGCAACGCTCATCATGATCGGCTTGATCTGGAAGCCGTGGTGGGTCCGTCTGATTGCCTGGGCGGTCGGCATCTGGATCTTCTCCGACAAACCATGCCAGATATACTGGCGAGCCGAGCGCCATCACAGCCCACACGGCTGGACACCTGTGGACAGCTTGGGTTGCAGTCTGGCTGCCTTCGCCCTGATCGGCTTCGGCGCCCTGGAGGCCGCCCATGTCGACCCAATGCGCTGGCCATACCTGTTGCTGAGCGTCATGCTCATCACTGGCCCGTCGCGTTCCGCCTCCGCGGCGATTACCAACCTCCGGCCAATGATCCGCCGCTGCACCGGCAACGGTGAACACGGCTACTGACCCGCCCCGGCGCGCCTCGCGCGCGCCCCGGCGGCTTTTTTGTTGACATCATCTGTTTTTTCAGATATAAAACACTCGGAGGAGGGACCGACGATGAGGAGGAAGAACAAGCCATGGTACGACGGGCCAATCGGGCGTCGGTTGCGCGACGTCTGGTGGGATACCGTGTGCGTGGATCCATTCGTGAGGATTGTCCTTGCCAGCCTGATGGCGACGACGACGCTGACCATGATACTCCTGTGGCTATTTAAGGCCAACAACAACCCGGTGGTGCTGATCATATACCTGCAGAGCCTGTGCTCTAGCGTATTGTACTGGGTGCAACGCTCTAAGCAACGTCGTTTCTTCGACGAGTGTGGCCTCGATCCAGACCATGCCTGGCGCCTGATCCGCGAGTGGCAGCGATGTACGCGAATACTCCCCGACCAGGCAATAAAGCGAGAGTGTCAGTGGTCACGGCTATGCCAACCTGAAGCGAAGCATTGCGATGACGGTCGTTTTGAGGTTCGCTACGGATCAGAGCGAGTCAATGGCACTAACCATGAATACGTCGCCCACGCTGGGCGATGGCTGATGGCCGTTGATCAAGCTCAACAAGAGGCTGCCAACCGCATCGCCAGTTACTTGATCGACCAGGGGTTCATAATCGATCAGGCGAGCAGCCAAGAGCACCCCACACTGGTACATCTGACGTGGCCAGCACTGCTGCAGCGTCCAAAGCAGCAGTTCCACAGAAGCAACCTCAGCGCCTGGGAGAGCGCTCTCGCCGAACTGCCCGGTATCTTGGCGACATACACGGCCGCACAGAAAGCGGCTGAAGAACGCGCTGCCCGGGAATTGGAGATCGCCAAACGCATACCGGATGCGCTAGAGGAGATGCAGCGTATTCTCGCTGCGCCGCCGATACCAGCGGCCAGCCTATCACCGGCAACATCAGGCGAGATCAACGATGCCTCACTGACCGCGGCCGAACCGACACCCGGCGCCCGACTGACCGGCGGCACCGACGAAACCCAACCCGTGAGTGCGTGAACACGTATCTCACCAAAACACGCTCTGGCCAACTGGCCAGGGCGCTGTTTTTTAATACAAGGCCCCCGATTGTTTTGGATTGACTTATTGTTGATCAATTTAAAAGCCCTTCGGCTGTCCTGTTAAGGATTAGCCGAAGGGCGTCGATCAACAAAAGTTGATCCAAAACAACCATCTTTTTCTGTAGCGTTTCGCTGCCGTTTTCTTTATCGCGAGCCGAAATTTGGGTCCGATTTGCATCGGGTCGACCATGTCTGACATACATACCCAACGGTTGACCGAAGTCACCATTGAGGATGCCAGATAATCTCCCTTAAAAAGGAGGAAGTCCATCCGCACCTTCCGGTACGGATACCTTGTTACGACTTAACCCTGATCACCGAATTCGCCGTAGCCCCATCTTAATGATGAGTCTTTGGGCGCCCCCGGCTTTCGTGGTTTGACGGGCGGTGTGTGCAAGAGACGAGAACGTATTCACGGCCGTGTGGCTGACCGGCCATTACTAGCGATTCCAACTTCATGAGGTCGAGTTGCAGACCTCAATCCGGACTGAGAGACATTTTGATGGGATTAGCTCCACCTTGCGGCTTAGCAACCCATTGTATGCCCCATTGTAGCGCGGGTGTCGCCCCAGGCGTAAGGGTCACGCAGATCTGACGTCATCCCCACCTTCCTCCCAGTTAACCTGGGCAGTCTCGTTAGAGTGATACAACTAACGATAAGGGTTGCGCTCGTTTGCCGACTGAACGGAACATCTCACGACACGAGCTGACGACGACCGTGCAACACCTGTCACCGAGCTCCCTTGCGGGCACTCCCTAATTTCTTAGGGATTCTCGGGATGTCAAGCCTGGGTGAGGTTCTACGCTTGCTGACGAATTAAACCCCACGCTCCACCGCTTGTGCGTCTCCCCGCCAATTCCTTTGAGTTTTAAGCTTGCGCTCGTACTCCCCAGGCGGCTCACTTAACGCGTTAGCTTCGACACAAGACAGGGTCGATACTGTCCAATGTCTAGTGAGCAAAGTTTACGGCGTGGACTACCGGGGTATCTAATCCCGATCGCTACCCACGCTTTCGCGCCTCAGCGTCAGTACTGGCCTAGCTAGCTGCCTTCGCCGTTGGTGTTCCACTCGATATCAACGGATGTCACCCCTACACCGAGTGTTCCGCCAGCCCCTGCCAGACTCGAGCCTTGCAGTATTTCCCACAATTCCAATGTTGAGCATTGGTCTTTCATAAGAAACTTACAAAGCCGCCTACGCGCTCTTTACGCCCAGTAATTCCGGACAACGTTTGCACCCTTCGTATTACCGCGGCTGCTGGCACGAAGTTAGCCGGTGCTTATTCATAAAGTACCTTCAGAAATGTATTCCTTTATAAAAGCGGTTTACACGCCTAAGCGCGTCATCCCGCACGCGACATTGCTGCGTCAGACTTTCGTCCATTGCGCAAGATTCCCAACTGCTGCCTCCCGTAGGAGTCCGGGCCGTGTCTCAGTCCCGGTCTGGCTGGTCGTCCTCTCAGACCAGCTACCCGTCGTAGGCTTGGTGGGCCGTTACCCCACCAACAACCTGATAGGCCGCCCGCCCCTCTCTAAGCGCCTTGCGGCTTTGATAGCTCTAGATGTGTGGGCCCGATCAGATATCTGATCGGCCCTCGAAAGTGAGGTGAATGACAGGCGCGTACGACCAAAGGTCGCAGCGCTAAGACCACAACGAAGTGTTGTTCCTCCTGAGTGGGTCGCACTCAGGCCGGCACCGAGGATCCAAAGCCTCGTGTCTGTGGTCACCATCATTCACCCGCACATCTAGAGCCACCGTATGGGGTATTACCCCGTCTTTCGACGAGCTATCTCCCACTTAGAGGTAGGTACGGACGTGTTACTCAGCCGTCCGCCGCTATCTGCGTCGCCTTGCGGCTATGCAGATCGCTCGACTTGCATGTGTTAGGCATGTCGCCAACGTTAGTCCTGAGCCAGGATCAAACTCTTAAAAAAAGTTTGTTGTGCTCGCGAACTTAAAAAAATTGGTTTTGAAACGCTACAGAAAAGATGATTCTTTCTGTAGATGGTTACACGTATTATTCAGGTTCGTGCGCAGCGCCAAGCAAAAACGGAGCTGTTACGCTTCTTAAGCCAAGATATCAATCCTATCTGGAAGTGTCAAGAGTTTATTTAGAGAGCACCTGATCGATCAGGCCGTAAGTCTTGGCCTCAGCTGAAGTGAGATATTTATCCCGATCAGTATCTTGCTCAATCGTGGCGATTTTTTGGCCGGTCATCTGGGCCAGCATCTCATTCATCTGCTGCTTGATGCGCAAAATCTCTTTGGCGTGAATTTCGATATCTGAAGCCTGCCCTTCCGTCCCACCCATCACTTGATGAATAAGGATGCGTGCGTGGGGCAAAGCAAAACGCTTGCCCGGCTCGCCCGAGGCCAGCAAAAAGGCGCCCATCGAGGCGGCCAGCCCGACGCAGATCGTCGAGACATCAGATTTGATGTGCCGCATGGTGTCGTAGATCGCCATACCCGCCGTGACGGAACCGCCCGGCGAGTTGATGTACAGCTGAATATCCTTCTTCTCTTCCGAGTCGAGGAAGAGCAGCTGCGCGATCACCAGGTTCGCAATATCATCATCAATCGGCCCACCCAGAAAGATGATGCGATCTTTGAGCAGGCGCGAGTAGATGTCGTAGGCCCGCTCCCCAAACTGCGATTTCTCCAGAACGGTGGGGATTAGATAAGACATGCCTAGTGCTTATGATCGTGATGGTCGTGGTCGTGGCTGTGCTCGGGAGCGGTCAATGGACGCATCGGCTGACCAGTGGCCTGGCTGCGCAGCCACTCGAGAGCGGTCGCGGCAGCTAGCTGATCATTCTCAATTTTGAGCTCCTCCTGCTTCACAATCTGGCCGAGAGCCAGACCGAGCTTGATGTTCCGTTCGGCCTGCGGCTTCATCTCAGCTTTGAGGTCATCTTCGGAACGCTTCAGCGAGCTGAGGTAGTTATCCCAGGTCATGCCCTGCGCTTCGACCCGCTTTTTCAGATCGTCAATCATACCCGCCTGCTCCTGCTCAATGAGCTTGACTGGCAGGTCAACGGCGGTGCGCTGCTCGAGCTGCTTCAAGATATCCTCTTGGAGCTTCTGTTCGGCCTCATTCGCCTTCTCGTTAGCTAGATTATCTGTAATGAGATGACGGAACTCATCGGCTGTTTTGGCGCCCCAAGATTGAGCAAAGACGTCATCCACTTCAGGCAGCACCAACTCTTTAAGCTCTTTCAGCGTGACAGCAAAATGTCCTTTCTTGCCCGCGTAGTCGGCCTTGCCGTAATCCTTCGGAAATGGGATGTCGAACTCAACCTTCTCACCCACCTTCAAACCGATCAGGTTCTCTTCAAAGCCTGGAATTAGGTTGCCCTCGCCAATAAGTAAGGGATGATTCGCGTTCGTCATCTCATTTTTAGCCACCCCACCGAGCGAGCCCTCATAGGCAATAACGGCCAGATCACCCTTGGCGGCAGCCCGATCAGCCTCCGCTTCTTTGGTAATCGCCTTCTGGCGGCGCAGATTGGTCAGCACGGCCTCGATCTCCTCTTCAGTCGGAGCGGCAACAACAGGCAGGCTGGCCTTAATGCGTTTTAGATCTTTGAGATGGACTTCCGGCAGAGCGGCGATCGTCGCGGTATACTCCAGGACAATCTCATCTTCGGGCAGACCCTCGCGAGCGCTGGTCATCTTCTTGACCTCGATCTCGGGGTACGCCACTGGGTTAATCTCGTGTTCGCGCAACGCCAACAGATAAGTATCGGACAGGCACATGTCGAGCGCTTCAGCATCGACGGTCGGTGCACCGACCTGCTCTAGAACGACTTTGGCGGGCGCTCGGCCAGGGCGGAATCCATCAACTTTAACTTTATGACCGAGCTTCTCAAGCGCGCGGTCAAAGAAGGTCGCGAACTCGCTGGCGGGAACTTTCACGGTCAGCAATTTTTGGGAGTGTTTGAGGTCTTGGCAGCTTGATTTCATAAGCCCCATCTTACCAGAAAGAAGGATTCGATCAACTGAAACGGCCGCGGGGCGAACCCCGCGACCGTTATCTATCTGTGTCGCCCGCCGCTAGAAGACGAGCTTCTCGACCTGAATGGTCCGACCACCGTTGGCGGCGCTCTGGTAGCCCAGCTCCATAACCTGCTGAATGCGCAGGGGCATCTCGAGCCCCATGAGCGGACTGGCCTGGGCCTCCTCGTCGCCCAAGATGCCGTCGATGAACGGCTTTAGGGTCATGTCGCGCCCCATCAGCTGGTCCCGACTGCGCGGGTCGTTGTTGCTGTTGAACACCGTCACGCACGGTGCGCCGTTGCGTTGTGATTGCAGAGTCAACCGCTCCGTCGCGCTGTCGTCCGTGCCGTCGTTCTCGGACCAGCTGCGGAACATCTTAGCCTCGCTCTTGGGTCCGCCGACCACGGCCTCGTACTCTTCCACGGGCGTGCTGTGGCAGGCCCACGCCGAACGCACATTGGCCACTACGCCATTGGTGAACAGAAGACGAAGCCTCGAGTCCATCTCGACGTTCACGGGCCCCGAACCGATGTTGCCGGTACCGTAGGGGCCCGCCATGCTCTGGCCCGGTGCCAGCGCCTGATTGATGTTGCAGGAGACTTCCAGCAGCTCGAGTCCGAGCAAGCTAGCCACGTGGAAGACGCAGCACAGCTTGTGCGACGACAGGTCGATCATGGCGCCGCCACCGCTCAGCTCCTTGTCGGAGAACCACAGGCCCAGGTTGGGCCCGCCAACTGCGCGCAGCCAGTGGAAGAACATGTAGTCGACGATGAGCTCACCGCTCAAGATCATGTCGACGATGGCCTGCCACCACTTGGTCGCGAGGTTGTTGTACTGCGCCTTGATGAAGACGCCGGCCTTGCGCACCACCCGAGCCATCTCCAGAGCTTCGGCCAGGGTCCGAGCCAGCGGCTTCTCGCACAAGATGTGCACACCAACCGCTGCCGCCGCGACCACAGCCTCGGCATGCAAGAAGTTGGGCAGGCCGACGTACACGACGTCGACGGCATTCAGCATCTTGTGATAGTCGTGATACAGCACAGGCTCGACGCCCAGCGCCCGCACCTTGGCTGTGACCTGAAGCAGCCGCTCCTCGTTTGTGTCACAGAGTGCCAGAACCTTGATCGGAATCAGGCCCTTCGCCATCTGCTCGGCAGTCGCGACTGACATGATCTGGCCGATTCCGGCCGCACCGATCACACCGAACCTGAGTTGTTTCATCACTCACCTCACGAACTGTAGTCCCGCCCTGCGTCCCCTGAAGGATCACAAAATAGCGAGCTGCTGGCAGCTTGCCAAAAACGTGTCTGAAAGTCAATAACTCAGGCCAGCTTGAGAACTTTGAGGCCAGGTAGCTCTTGCCCAGCGATGTAGGCCAGCGCCGAACCGCCACCTGTCGAAAGCCAGTGGAACTTCTCTGTCAGATTCTCTTGTTTAATAAACGCCACCGTGTCACCGCCCGCGACCGTCACCAATCCGCCCATGCCGGCCAGAGCGTAGGTCAGCTGTTTCGTGCCGTTGGCGAACCGAGCCTGCTCGGCGATGCCGACCGTGCCATTCCAGAAAATCTCCTTGGAGCCCATGAGGTACCGCGTGAACAACGCGACCGTCTGCGGACCGATATCCACAAACCGCCACTGCTGCCCAGCTGTATCCCGCACGAAATCTACGGGCAGAACCAACTTCCCCTGACTTTTCATAAGGATGCGCTTAGCCGCTGGCAACAGATCATCATTAACCAGGGACGCCCCGACATCCACACCAGAGGCTTTCAGAAAAGTGTTCGCCACCCCGCCGCCGACCAGCACGTAGTCGGCCTTCTCGAGTAAAGATTCGACCAGCTCAACCTTCGTCTCCAGCTTCGCCCCGCCCACTAAAGCCGTGAATGGTCGATTGGGCATCTCGCGTAATCTTTTCAAGGATGCGACCTCTTTCGCCAACAACGCGCCCGGGTAAGATTCGAGCAGCTGCGGCAGCTGAGCGATGCTCGCGGTGTTGCGGTGTGCCTCGCCAAAAGCGTCTGACACGTAGATCTCCGCCAGCTCTGAGAGCTGCTTGGCGAACTGAAAGTCATTCGCCTCTTCACCGGGGTTAAACCGTAAATTGCCCAAGAACAAGATTGAGCCCGGCTTCATGCGGGCCACCGCCTCGTTAATCTCTGGTCCAACGACTGCGTCGGTGAATTGAACCTGAACGCTATCGTAATAACCCATTAGGTGCTGGGCCACCGGCTTGAGAGAGAACTCGGCGTCATATTTCCCGCCCGGTCGCCCCAAATGAGTACCGATAATCACCCGCGCCTCCTCTTTCAAGAGGTAATCGAGCGTCGGCACGGTGGCGCGCAGGCGGAAGTCATCCACCACCACGCCGTTTTTGATCGGCACATTGTAGTCAACCCGGTAGAAGACCGGCTTTAGCTTCACCTGAGCATCAAGAACCGTCATCATGTCGGCTGACCGGCTCGCGCCGCATTCTTAATAATCGTCGTGAATTCGCGCAGCTTCAGGCTCGCCCCACCGACCAACACACCGGCAATTTCTGGTTGGGTAATGAAGGATGCCACATTGGCCGCCGTGACTGAACCACCGTACAGAATCTTGGTTTCCGCTGCCAAAACACCCCGCAGCGCCGCCGCCGCATCGTTGGCATATTCAGGAGTGGCCGCCTGCGCCGGCGCTTTACCCTTACTTATCGCCCAGATTGGCTCGAACGCCACCACTAGCCGACCCCGCTCTTTAACGGTAAACGGTCTAACAATGTGCCCCAACCGTCGCGCCAGCTGAGCCAGAGCGGCCGTCGACCGACGCTCCTCGCCAATACAGATAATCGGTGTGATCTTCTCCGTCAGCGCCGCTCGCACCTTCTCTTGTAGCCGCTCCACCGTCTCACGGTACAAAAACTGCCGCTCCGAATGTCCGATAATGGTGTAGCGGGCCAGCCCTCGAACAAGAGACGCCGCAATCTCACCCGTGTACGGCCCTTCCGGATGCGCCGAGATATCTTGCAACCCGACACTCAGGTTAGGCACACTCGCCGTGTGCTCGTGCACGGGCACCAACCAGACCGCCGGCGGACAGAGCACGACATCCACCCCTTCCAGATCTTCCAGACAGTTGCGCGTACCGTTAGCCAACACGGCTGCATCAGCAAGACTGGCGTTGTTCTTCCAGTTGGCAACGACTAAAACGTTGGGGGCAGGCATATGTACTTATTCTATACCAGAATCGGGTGCGGCGTCTGCCATTGCGGCGATAGCTGACCGTCGATGCAGTTTGCGGTAGTACGATATGGCGAACCGGTGCGCCTCTTCGCGCATCATTAGAGCGACCACATTTAGATCATGACGACTTATCGGCAGACGATTTTCGTCAGCCGGTCTGATGTGCAGATCGACTTTCTTGCGGGTTGGGCCTTTGGAGACCGCCACAATTGGTGTGGATATGCCCGCGGTTTTGGCCGCCTGACGCGAGGCCGCCAGCTGAGTTGTACCGCCATCCACCAATATAAGATCGGGCAGGCTCCAACCAATCGGCTCCCGCAGCGCCCGGCGGAAGCGGCGCGTCAGCACCTCAGCCAACATCTCAGGGTCGTTCGCCCCTTGTACCCATTTGATCTGGAATTTGCGGTAACGCTCCTTGGTCAGAGTGATCTCACCGGGCTTCGCCAGCAAGATACCTCGATGGTCGCGGGGTACGATGGCCCGCACCAAAACTCCCACCGCGTACTCCCCCTGAATGTTGGATATATCGTACGCCTCAACTGTTAATCCATCTTTTAATCGTTCGCGTCGTTCGGCAAAGCCTTCGAGCAGACCGCGGTTCACTAGCTGCTTCATGTGCTCCAGGGCGAAAAGCCGATCACGCGCTACGCCCGCCTGCTCGTACTCCTCCCGCTTGGCGAGAGACTCCATTTCGGCCCGCAGCTCTTCAATGAGACCCTGCTTTCGGCCCGATAAGAAGGCGGCCAATTGCCGGCCGTTGCGCCGGCAGTCATTACCACTGTCTTTAACGCACGGCGCCGGACAGAGCCCAATCTGCCCAAACAGGCACGGCCGATTTAGCTGACGATAACGATCAAATTTCACCTGACTACAATCACGATGCGGCCAGATGCGTCGCAAGGCTCTGATGACCGACCGCATATTACCCACCCCGTGGTACGGACCAAAAAACTTAGCCCCTTTGCCGTAAATGCCCTTCTGGGCGCGCAGGGCGGGCACCTCTTGCCCCCGCACCAGATGAACGCGCGGCACCTCCTCAGCCGTCATGACGACAAACCAGCTCGAGCGGTCATCCTTACCAATGACGTTGTACTTCGGTTTGAGCTTCTTGATCAGGTTAGATTCCAAAATTATCGCCTCAATCTCTGAATCAGTAGGGATGACGCGCAGGTCCACCGCCAACCGCACCATCTCTTCAATGGCCGGCCCACGACCTGTGTCGTCGGCAAAGTAGCTGCGTACCCGATCGCGCAGATTGAGCGCCTTGCCCACGTAAAGCACGACGCCAGCCGCGTCGATGAATTGGTAGACGCCGGGCGCCGTGGGCAGCTCCACCAGCTTGTCGCGCAAGAAGTGGGATTTCACGGGTTAACTATAGCGAAAAAAACCGGCCCCGGCGCGCCGCAGCGCGCCTAGGCCTAGTTCGTACGGTCATCATCGTGACGGCAGACCCCTGGTCGCCAGTTGGTTGAGAGTCGCCCGATGCGTGTCGAGCAGCGCCATGAGCGCCGGACAGCGCAACACCGGGGCCGCCTGGATGGCCAGCGTGGATGGTCGCTCGTCAGGCAACTCGCCCTCCTCAGAGCCGACCCGCTCCAGCCGCGACAGCTGGACGCAGACATTCGGCGCTGCCGCCTCCAGCTGAGCGATCAATTCCGACGTCAGGCCCAGGCGCCGCCACAGGGCGACGGACGCAACAACGACCTCACTCATGTGGCCCTCCAATCTGCAGCAGCTTGCTGCACCTACAAACTAGCAACAACACCTTAGCCTGTCGATGCATCAATTAACCGCGGACTGATCGTGGAGATCAGCCCGCGGACCCGGTAGGACGACAAGAGCTACGTCCTATCAGCGATTCGCTTCGTGCGACGAGATCGGCGCTTGACCTGACTGAGCGGGGCCTCAGCCCCATCCTTCCGCTCCCAGGGAAACCAGCGCTCCCTCCCTCGCGGATACCAGGTCGGTCGCACCAGCGTCGTCGATAGTCCGTAGCGGGCGCGTAGCACCATATGTCGCGTTTACTTGTCTACATCTATTGAAGCAGACGGAAGTAAAAGCTGGATGACGCCAACATGACAGCCACATGACAACAACGCTAATCCTACTTCACCAACCTGTAACCAGAATCCCGAACCGTTTTGATGCACGACTTTTCAAAACCCAAATCAAGTTTGCGTCGGAGCCGAGCGATGTGGACGTCAATCACATTCGATGACAGATCATATTCGAAACCATAAACGTGCTCGCCGATCACCGAACGGGTCAAGATGCGATCAGCGTGCCGCATCAGCAGCTCAATAATCGCGTACTCACGTTGGGTAAGAGGGATGGTCTGACCAGCGCGTTTCAGATCATGCGTCGCAGTATTGAGCTCCAGCTCACCGACCACAAGGGTTGGGGCATCCGCCTGGTGGCTTCGCCGAGCCAGCGCCCGAACACGAGCGACCAGCTCTTCAACCGCGAATGGTTTGACCAGAAAATCATCCGCCCCCTGGTCTAAAGCCTCCACGCGGTCATCAACCGAACTTAAACCAGAAACTATCAAAATGGGCACGTTAATGCCCTGCTCCCGCACGCTCTTCAGCACCTCATAACCGGTCGCCCCCGGCAACATTAGATCAAGTGTCACCACATCGTAGTCGTTGCTCTCAATCAGATCGATAGCTTTGCGGCCGTCAGCCACAGCTTTAACCGTGAAACCCTCCGCTTCCAGTCCTCGACTGATGAAGGCGGACATGTCGCGCTCGTCTTCAACGACTAAAATTATCATGGATGGCTATTTGTACCAGTCCACCAGATCAGACGAGCAGCTGTCAACGCCCGTTACAAACGGATAATGTCACGGACCGTCAACAAAACCAACAACCCAATCATGAGTATAAAGCCCAGCGTTGTCACCAATCCTTCAATCTCTTCGCGCACCACCCGCCGTCGGGCCACCGCCTCAATAATGAGAAAGGCTAACCGGCCACCATCTAAGGCGGGAATAGGCAAAATGTTCAGCACCGCCAGATTAACCGACAGTAAAGCAACGAGCAGAACCAATATATCCCCTCCGGCCTGAGCCGCCGCACTTGTCGCCTGATAGATGCCAATCGGGCCAGACAAATCAGCTGTCGCTCGACTATTTAACGGTGAGGACACGAGACGCCACAACGTCTGGCCGATGCCGGTTGTAATCCCCCACACCTCAGCCGACGCCGCCCGCAAAGCGGAGCCAAAGGGCAGTTTCACGTGCATATCAGAAGCGATCTCCACACCAAGTGGAGCGTCCGATTGACCCAAAGTGGCCGATAAAGTCTTAACCCCTGCCTCGCGCTCCACAGTCAGCTGAATAGATTGTCCGGCGTGCGCCCGGGTGTAAGCCTGAAAATCAGCCGTGCCCGTAAATGAAGATTGATCGGTGGCGGCCACTAAAATATCTCCCGTCTCTAAACCGGCTAGAGCAGCTGGCGAATCGGCTACCACCCGTCCAACCTGAATATCGGACTCGCTCACCACGGCACCTCGATATCGCGTCAGGTCTTGGGTAACAGGTGGCAGACCAAACTGATAACCGACAGCGAAGATCAACCAAGCCAGGGCAAAGTTCATTATCACGCCGGCCACCACGACAAAAATCCGTCGCCAGACGTTCGCGGCCGCAAATGTCCCAGGCCGAGTGTCGGCTGTGCCGTACTCACCTGCCAGTTTGACAAATCCACCTAACGGTAGCGCGTTAAGACTATATAGAGTCTCGCCCTTCTTCTTGGACCAGATGCGAGGCGGGAAACCGAGCCCGAACTCATCCACCTTTATGCCCACCAGGCGGGCTGCCAGAAAGTGTCCCAATTCGTGAATAAAAATCAGGATGACGAGAACGACGATAAAGATCAGGGCGTTCATCAAAGTTTAGAATAGATTACCGACGCCACGCAGCCGTAGCGCCACCTCCGCCAGCCAGACCAGTGACCGCGGCCAGATCATAACGACAATCACTTCGGCCAGCAGCAGCAGCAAAACTGTCGCCGTTGCCTTGCGTAACGGCTTGACCGCTAGACCCAAGATCGCTAACGCCACCAAGATGCCGATGATCCAAGCAGGCATTATAGCTCGCTAATCTCCTTCTCTTTGCTCGCGGACAGTTCAGCGACCTGCTTATTCGCCTCGTCAATCATCGTGTCAAGCTCTTTGCGTCCTCGCTCGCGATCGTCTTCGGTTAGCTCGCCATCCCGCTGTTTGGCCTGAATTGATTTCCAAGCCTCATCGCGAACGTTCCGAAGCGAGATGCGTGCCTCTTCCGCCATCGAGCCAATAGTCTTCTTCAGTTGATCACGACGCTCGGTACTCAAGGCCGGCAGAACCAGTCGAACTGTCCGCCCATCTGAGTTGGGGGTTAATCCTAAATCTTTGGCGTTGTTGAGGGCCAGAATAATGTCGTCAATCGCGTTAGCGTCAAAGGGCGAGATCGCCAGCACAGTTGGCTCAGGAACAGAAATAGAGGCCATGTGTTTGAGCGGCGTAGGCTGCCCGTAGTACGGCACTGTAATATTCTCCACCAGTTGTGGATTGGCGCGACCAGTGCGCACCGTCTTCAGCCGATCACTGAAGTACTCAACCGCTTCCGCGTAACTCTGTTTGGTCGTACGAATAATATCTTGCATACCCCCACACTAGCCGATTTGAGCCGATCGGGCGAGTCAGGTAGAGTGAGTGAGATGGATTTAACCACTTTTATACAGGCCGCCGGCTACGCGGGGGTCACGGCGATTGTTTTTGCCGAGTCCGGCCTGCTGATCGGTTTCTTTTTGCCCGGTGACAGTCTGTTATTCACCGCCGGACTGCTCGCTTCACAGGGCTACTTCAACATCTGGTGGCTGACTTTACTAACGGCTGCCGCCGCGATTATCGGCGATAACGTCGGCTACAGCTTCGGCCACAAGTGGGGTCGTCGTCTGTTCGAAAAGAAGGATGGCCGCTTCTTCCGTCGAGAAAATCTTCTTAAAGCCGAAAAATTCTACGAGGAGTACGGTGCCAAAACCATCGTTCTCGCCCGCTTCATGCCCTTCATTCGCACCTTCGCCCCCATTGTCGCGGGTATTGGCCAGATGGATTACCGCACCTTTTTCCGCTACAACCTCCTTGGAGGTCTTCTCTGGGCCGTGGGCATGAACCTGGCCGGCTTCTGGCTCGGCCGCACAATTCCGGGCGTTGACCGCTACCTATTGCCGATCATTATCGTCATTGTTCTCATCTCTGTCATCGCGCCCGCCCGCGAATACCTGGCCAACAAGAGAGCTAAATAAACGACGAAGCCGCACCCCGAGAGGCGCGGCCGTCAGATGCGAACAGGCTGTTAGACGAGTATCCAGTCCAAGATCTGGCGCATATCATGAAGCCCGACGGGCTTTGACCATGACCTTACCAGTGAGCCGGCGCAATCGTGCGAACGATCGCTTCCAGCGAGCCGGCCGCTGACAATCGCGACGTTCCCCAGGCTACAGCCCGACTCGCCAGCCTGGCGAATCAGATCACAGCCCGTCAGTCGGTCTAGGTTGTAGTCCGTAACCAGCTTTACTGGTCCCGACCCCGCTTGCAACGCCACGAGAGCGTCATCAAATGAGCCAGCGGCAACCACCTCGACCTCAACATCACGCCCCAACAAGGCCCGCTCACACAAGGCAAACAGCACCTCTAAGACTCGCTCGTCATCGTCACAAACTACCAGTCGTAGCATTCCCCAACTCCAGGCGAGGTTAAGTAAACCAGATTGGTTGCCAAAAAACAAGCACCCGGCGCGAACCGGGTGCCTATCAGCGACGTTATTTCGAATTAGACGCCGATCTCGTAGCGTGTGAACCGAGTGATCACCACTTTCTCACCCATCTTGGCGGTCACCTCGGTCAGATAGCTGCCGATCGTCTTACCGCCATCTTTGATGAAGTCTTGGGTTAGCAGCTCGTCGACATCGGCCGGGTTCATCGACGCGATCTGCAGAGCCAGATCACGGGCAAATCCTTGAAAATCAGGATTGCGCGCCACGAAGTCAGTTTCGCAGTTGATCTCAACGATGACACCGATGCGACCACCGTGAACGTAGGCTTCAATCACACCCTCGGCCGCTTCGCGTTCCGCTTTTTTGGCCATCACCGCTTCGCCCCGCTCCTTCAAGATCGCCAGCGCCTTCGCTTCGTCGTTGCCGCTCTCTTCGAGCGCCTTTTTGATATCCATAATGCCCAGGCCGGTCTGCTCGCGCAGCTTCAGCAAGAGCTCTTTCTGATCAGACATGATGCGAGTTTACTGCTTGGTTTTTGTTTCAACAGCCTCTTCCGCCACCTTCACGTTCTCTTTGGCCCGTTTCTGGCCGCGCTCAATCGCCGCCTGCACCTCACCCATAATTAGCTCGATACTCTTGGCCGCGTCATCGTTGGCGGGCACAAACTCATCCACCAAAGCCGGATTCGAGCTGGTATCAAGCAGAGCGAAGATGGATAGACCCAGCCGTCGCGCCTCTTTGATCGCGTTCTCCTCATAGGAAGGATCGATCACGAACAGACCCTGCGGCACAACAGTTAGCTCTTTCAGCCCACCGAATTTGGCCTCCATTCGCTCGAGCTCCGCCGCCTTCATGGTGCGCTCTTTCTTGCTGATCTTGCTGTCCTCGGTCGCCAGAATCTCTTCCAGACGACGTAGCCGCTTGATCGAGCTCTTGACTGTCTCAAAGTTGGTCAGCGTACCACCCAGCCAGCGGTTGCTGACGTACGGCAGTTTGGTGGCTGCCGCAACATCCTCAATCACTTTCTTCGCCTGGCGCTTCGTGCCAACCAGAACTAGATCGTTACCAGCCGCCACAAAATTCTCGACCACCGTGGTTAGGTCGTCAAGCTTCTGCACGGTCTTCTCCAGATCCATAATATGGATGCGCTCGCGGGTCAGATACACAAAGGGCTTCATTGCCGGATGCCAACGGCCACGGGTGTGCCCAAAATGGCAACCCGCGTCCAAAAGATCCTGCATGGTCAGGTTTGGTTTCATAGAAACTCCTTACTTCTGCTGACCGGCCATAACCACGGTAGAGCCGCGGCAGGAGCTGCGTCGGGCCGGACAGGTAATTAATTGACGCTTAAAGTGAGTCTACCCTTTTCTTTGACACCTGGCAAGTAATCTGGTAGCGTGTCTTTGTATGAAACAGGATACCCACCCCACAACCAACCTGGTTAAAGCCGTTTGCGCCTGCGGCGCCAATCACGAGATCGCCACTACCATGAAAGATGATCTCCATCTTGACGTGTGCTCGCAGTGCCATCCGTTCTACACCGGCAAGCAGAACATGATCGATACCGCTGGCCGCGTCGATCGTTTCCGCGCCCGCCAGCAGCGGACTTCTGTTCTGAAGAAGAGCTAGCTGACAGCGGTGCAGCTCAACATCGTTGAGGAGATAAGCCGAGCCCAAGCCGAGCGCGAAGAGGTACTCGCCGCTTTGACGGCCGCCGGCAACGACCCGGAACAGCTCAAACGATTGGGCCAGAAGCACCGTGAACTTGAGAGCATCCTCGTTAAGTTAGAGAAACTGTCGGGCATCGAGCACCAGCTGGCTGATGCGACCGAACTTTTAGAGACGGAAAAAGATGAGGAGCTGCGCGCCCTCGCCGAAACAGATGTCGAGCAGATGACGACCGAGCGCGACAGCTTAGCGGCTGATGTATACGAGACGTTGCATCCCGCCGACCCCAACGACGTGAAGAACGCCATTATTGAGATTCGCGCCGGCACCGGCGGTGAAGAGGCCGAGCTGTTCGCCATGGATCTCTGGCGCATGTACGTCCGTTTCATCGAGCGCCAGGGCTGGCAGCTCAATATTGAAGACTTACGCCAATCCTCCATTGGTGGATTAGAAGAAGGCACCATGACCGTCATCGCCCCGCGCGCCTACGGCCAGATGAAGTTTGAGTCCGGCGTGCACCGCGTGCAGCGCGTTCCTGAAACTGAGAAGCAAGGCCGCATTCACACCTCCGCTGCCTCCGTCGCCGTCTTTCCCGAGGTTGAAGAGGTTGAGTTTAGCATTGACCCGCAAGATCTGCGCATTGATGTTTATCGCTCATCTGGGCCGGGCGGACAGAGCGTGAACACCACCGACTCCGCCGTGCGCATCACGCACATTCCCACTGGTGTCGTCGTCGCCATGCAAGACGAGAAGAGCCAGCACAAAAATAAGGATAAAGCTCTGCGCGTCCTCCGCGGCCGCCTCGTCGCGCTGCAAGAAGAGCAGCGCCGCGCCGCCAACTCCGCCGCCCGCCAGAGCATGATCGGTTCAGGTGACCGCTCCGAGAAGATTCGCACCTATAATTTCCCGCAAGATCGCGTGACCGACCACCGCGTCAAACAATCGTGGAGCAACCTCAAAGGGGTTTTAGATGGTGATCTGCTGCCCATCTTGACTGCCCTGCGCGAAGCCGCCGCAGCCGAAGAGCTAGCCGCCGAGTAATGACCGTCCAGCAGATTTTACAAGCCGCCAGCGAGCGGCTCGTTCCGGTATCATCCACCCCGCGCCTCGACGCTGAGGTGTTGTTGGGTTTGGCCACTGGCCTCTCCCGATCTGATCTATTACTTAAGCTCGACCAAGAGCTGGACGCGCCCGATTTTGAATCCCTACTTGCCCGCCGCCTGACGGGCGAACCGATCGCCTACATTGCCGGTCACAAAGAGTTCTGGGGACGCGATTTTGTCGTCTCGCCCGCGGTGTTAATTCCTCGACCCGACAGTGAGACCCTAATAACTACGACCCTCGAGGCAATCGACTCCCTGAGCCATCCGGCTCGCCTGCTCGAGATCGGCACGGGCTCTGGCTGTCTTGGTTTGACCGTGCTGGCCGAACGTCCCACCACCACCGCCAAACTAACGGATATCTCTACCAACGCCCTCGAGATCGCCCACCAGAACGCCACCCAACTCGGCGTCACTGACCGAACCCAATTCGCCACCCAAGATCTTCTCACTGGTGAAACAGGCCGATACGACATCCTTATTACCAATCTGCCGTACGTGCCCGAGCACTGGCTAGCCCGCAGCGACGAGGCGCCCGAAACGCACGGCTTGCCGTTTGAACCACAGGTTGCCCTGACTGGTGGAGGTGATGGATTTGTCGTCTTCCGCCGTTTTCTGCAGCAGTTTTCAGCCAAGCCCGTCGCGCCAATCCTTATTTTGGAGCACGGCGATCACCAATCTGAGGAGCTCGCCGATCTGGTGACAGAGCTGCTGCCCACCGCCCAAACAACCGCCATCGCTGATCTGAGCGGCATGCCGCGCGTGCTGCGCGTCGATCTTTCGCCCAAGATATAACCGCCCACACTCTGGACAAAACCACTCAATAAGCCTATCGTACCGATACGTATGTCTTACACATATCACACCAACCCGGGCGAGATTATGCCGAAGAAGGATGCCTATCCTTCTGTTTCGCGTATGGGTTGGTTTGGTGCCGTGTGAGCAATAGCTCTCTGTTCGACCGCATCAACGAGCCCAGACGGGCTCGTTTTGTGCACTTGGGCACAAAAAGCGGGAGAACAGCATGTTCGGACCCTATCTCGACTGTGGACTCGATCAGCACGACCGACCGGTGTCTCTGCATCCGCCCAAGATCAAGGACGCGCACATCTTGCGTGACTGGATCTCGGATCCGGCCATCAATCGCTATCTCTGCTTCCGTAAGCGACTCAGCCTGGTTGATGAGCGCGCCTGGCTCCGCCGTCGTCGCGCTGAAGAGGACAACTGGTTGTGGACGATTTTCTGTGGCGACACGATGATCGGCGACACCGGGCTCCACTTCGACCCGAGGCTGAAGACGGGCACTACTGGTATCGTTATCGGCAACCGCGATTACTGGGGTTGCGGCATCGCCTCCCTCGTCTTCGCCCGACGCGCTCGCTTCGCCTTTGAAGAGGTCGGCTGCGTGACCCTGTTCACCGCGGCGTTCGCCCCCAACCAAGACAGCTGGCGCGCGTCCGAGAAGCTCGGCTTCACCCGCTACGGCGAGAAGCCGTTCGCCGACCTGATCGACGGTGAGTACGTCACACTGTACCAGTACTACCTCACCCGTGATCGCTGGCAAGAGCTGAACATCCACTAGCTCGCGTAGTCCGTCGCCCCGTGCGGCGGACTACTTCTTTTTTGCCGCTCGAATCAACCCGACAAACAGCGGATGCGGCCGGTTAGGTCGACTCTTCAGTTCCGGGTGCGCCTGCGTCCCGACAAAATAAGGATGCGTCTTGGCGTCATACTCAATAAATTCAACTAATGTACCGTCCGGCGAGAGGCCGGCAAAGCGCAATCCTTGAGTGGCCAACCGAGCATGATATTCAGGATTCACCTCATACCGGTGCCGGTGCCGCTCACTGACTTCAACCTTATCACCAGATTTTTTTGCCTCTTTCGGCCGCAGCTCTTGGTAGAGCCGCGCGATCTGCGTGTCCGCCGCCAAATCAGCTGTGTAGGCGCCCAACCGCATGGTTCCGCCCAGCTTTTTCAGATCTTGATCGGGTAGAATATCAATAACAGGATGTGGGGTATCCTTATCAACCTCTGTCGTGTTCGCTTTGGTTAGACCAACCGCCCGGGCGTGCGCTACTACCGCTAACTGCATGCCATAACAGAGGCCGAGATACGGAATTTTCAGGCGGCGACAGTAGTCAGCGGCCATGATGATGCCCTCAACGCCCCGCGTGCCGAAACCACCGGGCACGACCACCGCATCTACATCTTTAAATAGCTTGGCCAGACCTTTGGCACCGGCTTTTTCGATCTCCTCGGCCTCAATCCAGACCTCGTTGATTTTGACGCTCTCGTGCCAGCCGGCGGCTTTGATAGATTCGGTGACGGACATGTACGTATCCTTCATCTCCATGTACTTGCCCACCAGCGCCACGGTCACGGTCTCTTTCGGCCCCTTGGAGCGCACGGCCTTAATGCGAGCAACGAGCTGCTCCCACGACCGATCAATGGCCTTCTTGCGCGGCAGTCCGAGCCGCTTCATCACCTGCTGATCGACTTTGTAACGCTCAAGCACCAGCGGCACTTCATAAACCGAGCTGACCGTCTCAAGTGGCACCACCGCCTCTTCGGGCAGACCACCGAACAGAGCGACTTTCTTCAACGCCCCGGCTGGAACATGATGGTCACAGCGGGCCATTACCAGATCGGGCTGGATGCCGAACCGGCGCAGATCATCAATCGAGTTCTGCAGTGGCTTACTCTTCACCTCTTCGGTCACTTCCAGATAGGGCAAGAAACCAACATGCACGTACATCACATTCTCGCGCCCAGCCCGTAGGACCATCTGGCGAGCCGCCTCAATGAAGAGCAATCCTTCATAGTCGCCGACCGTCCCGCCAATTTCCGTAATTAGAACATCAGGATGCTGCTCTTTCGCCGCCGCCTCAATGTGCTCGCAGACCAGCGGTACCAGATGAGCAATGAACTGCACCGTCTTGCCTAAGTAGTCGCCCCGACGCTCTTTCTCGAGCAGCTGCGCGTAGATCTGCCCGCTCATCACTGAGCTAGCCTTCGTCATGTTGGTATCGATAAATCGCTCGTAGTGCCCCAGGTCCAGATCGGCCTCCGCGCCATCGTCGGTGACAAAGACCTCACCGTGTTCATTAGGATTCAGCGTCCCGGCATCCACATTTAAGTACTGGTCGAACTTCTGCATGAAGACCTTGTAGCCCCGCCGTACGAGAATATTGCCAATCGACGCCGCCGTAATCCCCTTACCCAGGCCGGACAACACGCCGCCCGTGACAAAAATGTATTTGGTCGCCATAAAAACAAAAACGCCCTACTTCTGTTGCAGGGGTGGCGACCGTTTTACGGTGCCCTTCTAAATGTAGCAATCAATTTCCCCGCCGCCAAGAACTTAATTAAATAGGGGCGCCCCGGCGAGTGACCGCCGGGGCATTGTAGTCGCGCCACAAGGGCCGCGGTATCATCGATGTTGCCTGCTGGGAACCAGCGCCTGGCTGTGATTGTCCAGGTAATCGCTGAGCCAGGACTTACCCCAGCAAAGCTGGGCGTTGCCCCACTCGCCGTGGCAGAACAAGCGCAGAACAAAGCGATCGCCGTTGGGGCTCAGCAAGACGGTGTCAGCGACCA
>Ga0172379_10000126_pt1 | contig 204773 bp, 191 predicted proteins | sample GrowelOW334metaG_FD_119756 | JGI IMG/M metagenome (GOLD analysis project Ga0172379, IMG submission 119756) | Groundwater microbial communities from an aquifer near a municipal landfill in Southern Ontario, Canada - Groundwater well OW334 metaG | ecosystem: Environmental > Aquatic > Deep...
CGTACGTCTGACATCCTCCTTTTCTTTGGCGGTTACGGCCAGTCTTTTAGCAGTCAACGCGAGCTTACTCCTCACACTTTCCGCTTCCTTGGCGGTTGCAGCTAATTTTTTGGCCGTCACCACTAACCTATTTCTGACATCTTCTTTTTCTTTAGCAGTTGTGGCTAGCTTTTTAGCAGTTACCACCAGTCTATTTCTGACATCTTCTTTTTCTTTAGCAGTCACTGCGAGTTTACGCCTGACGTCTTCTTTTCCTTTAGCGGTCACCACGAGTTTACTCCTAACGCTTTCCGCCTCTTTAGCAGTTGTGGCTAGCTTTTTGGCGGTTACCACTAACTTGTTCCTGGTTTTTTCTTTTTCCTTGGCGGCTATGATGAGTTTTTTAGTTTTGTCATTTTTCATATTTTTAACTCGTTATAATAATAACTAGTTTAATTTTTGTTTGTATGACATCACCTTTTTTATAATTATATCATATTTTTACATCATTGTATAACAAAAATACCACAATAAAAAACAGGCTTTTTGCCTGCCTTTCACTTCGTAGCCCTTAAAAATGAGATTTACCAAAATTTTGAGGAAATTGTTAGGGAAATTGAAAAGTGGGCGGAAGTTTTAGAATAAGATAAATTTAAAGCTTGACCAAATTTCAGGTTTTTATAATAATATAACTATCTATCAGCAAATTCAGAAAGGAGGTATACAATTTAATATTGATAGATTATTTTACTTAGTTATTTAACAACACTTGGAATTGCTTTAATGTTTTTCTTTGTGAGTACTTTAAATGGAAACTGCCAAAATGGGTACAACGTTCCATTGGATGGAGGGGTTGCGGCTGAGTTTGCTCCCGATGCTATCGGCACTTATTACCTAAATTATTCTGCAACAGGATTTTATCCGTGGCAACTTACGGTTCGAGTTTTCTGGCAGAGCGATACTTATTCAGGATGGCGTGAGTTTTACGCTCGTAATTATCTTTATGTTAATTATGCATCAGACTCAGTAACTCTTTATAGCGGAACCGATGACAATGTTCGCTATCGAGTTGAGTTTTGGACGAATTCAACTACCGCAACAGGAACCTGGACATTCTATTAGATCGGCGGAGGCCAAAAAAGTGAGGGCATTATATCTTAGTGATATTTGCCCTCTTTTTATTTTGTTAAATTTAATATTGATGTATAATTAAAATTGTTTAAGTTAATAAATAAAAATATGTCTCGAAAAAAGATTATCGTATCCTCTTCTATAATACTGGCGTTACTCTTGCTGGCAGGGGCTTACTTGTATGTCTGTAATAAGCCAAGTAAGGCTCAAGGGCGTATACTCGGAGCAACGATAATTATTCCTAACAAGGACGGATTTGAGGCAAAACTGACAAATATAAAAGGCGAAAATTTAAAAGGAGACATCAAAGATTCACAAACTGGCAAGAAATCGGGAGGAGAGGTAATTGCTTATGTTGATAAAATGATGAATCTCTCTGATGACGGGTCTTCTTTTATACTCCCTTTTGAGCTTAACTATGGGGAGCAGGAGAAATATTTATACTTAGGGATATTTTATTTGGAACCAACCGACACTTCAATTATTGGTAAAAATAATTCCCCTAAAATAATTAAACACCCCTACTCTTATCTGCTTGGAGAGAATATTACTTTAGAAAAAATCAACTCTTTTATCCCTGGGCCTTATTCTTATACGATAAATCTTGAATATTTCAACAATGAAGGCGTGAAAAACAATTTAGCACTCCGATTTTATTACGAGAAGAGTGCATTTGAAGTCGCTAAAAAGTGCGAAGAAATCGGTTCTGTCGTCAAAAGAGAAAGGGGCGACGGCAAAAAATATGATATTTGCGTCCTCGGGGATAGCCATGAATGTACTTTAGAAGCATACGAAAAGGGGAATTGTCCCGTTGAAGGTTATGATGTTTCGATGACCGATAATCCAGTTAAAAGATGGGGGATTGCGCAAGGATTTTTATTTAAAAATGGAAATTTTATTTTTCAAGCCAATTACGAAAATTGCACTATAGACGATTTTTATTTTGACAGATGCGAGATGAAGTAATTGAGTCTGCATTGCTTGTTGCCATAATACTATTTATTTCTCCTCGTTTGCCTATACTAACAAAAATAGACCCAACATTCGTTGAGTCTATTTTAATTAGTAGCCCCTAGGGGAATCGAACCCCTATTACCAGGATGAGAACCTGGCGTCCTAACCGTTAGACGAAAGGGCCGTCTAAGCTTTTACTTTATCAAGCTTTTGTAGCCGTTCATAAATTCCTCTGCGCTCATTATCCTTTTTCCGGCTAGCTGTAATATTAATACAACCAAAGAATTTTGTCCACACTGGATAAATAGGCGCCCGTTATCTTGGAATAATTGCCCTGGCTTAGTCTTATTGATCTTTGCCGCCTCATGTTCAACCGCGATTATTTTTAGGATTTCGCCGTTTATTTCCGTATAAGTCCCAGGCCAAGGATTATAAGCGCGGATCATCCTTTCGATCTCGCTAGCGCTCTTAGAGAAATCGATGCGCCCGTCTTCTTTCTTCAAAGTTTTAATATAACTGGCTTGAGAATCGTCTTGCGCTTGCGGCTTAATCTTGCCGTTAACGAAATCAAGTAGAGTCGACACGAGCTGAGTCGCACCTAATTCTGCCAGTTGGTCATGGACATCCGCTAAAGTTTCCGAGCCGTTTAGCTTTATCTTAGCCTGCCGTAAGATTGGACCGGTATCGAGGCCGGCCTCCATTCGCATGATCGTTACTCCGGTTTCAGTATCGCCGTGTAAGATAGGCGCATTTAAGCAGGCTGCGCCGCGATATTTAGGTAGAAGGGAGGCATGGACATTGATACAGCCGAAGGTCGGGATATCTAAGATGTCTTGAGGAATTATTTTTCCATAGGCAATGACGATTATCAGATCGGGCTTCAGGCTTCTTATTGTTTCTATTTCCGGTCGAATCTTTTCCGGCTGGAAAACTTTGATCTTATGTTTTAAGGCTAATTCTTTGACCGGCGGCGGAGTTAGGAGCTGTTTTCGTCCGACCGGCTTATCAGGCTGAGTAAAAACACCGACAATCTCGAATTCGGGCGCGGCGATCAGGCGGCTTAATCCAGGCAGGGCGAATTCAGGCGTGCCCATGAAGATGACGCGGATATTTTTATTTTTCGGACTGATGGACATAAGGAGAAAATTAATGATATATTAAGACTATATGTTTTCTAATCTGATCGAATGGATATTGAATATTACGCAGGGTCTCGGCTATTTCGGGGTCGGTATTTTAATGGCGATCGAAAGTTCTTTTATCCCTTTGCCGTCAGAGATTATCATCCCGCCAGCCGCTTATCTGGCCAGCCAAGGCAAGATGAGCTTGGCGCTTATCATCATCGCTGGCATTTTAGGCAGCATGGTCGGAGCGGCAGTCAATTATTTCCTCTCTTTATATTTAGGGCGCCTGGTTATCTATAAATTAGCGGGAACGCGCGCGGCGAGATTCATATTGATTACTCCGGAAAAGATTGCGCAGGTAGAGAAATATTTTTTGTCTAATTCTAAATCAGCTACTTTTTTCGGCCGTCTCATTCCCGTCGTCCGTCATTTGATTTCCATTCCGGCCGGCTTTTGCCGCATGCCTTTTGGATCGTTTATGTTCTATACCGCTCTCGGCGCCGCTCTCTGGGTCAGTATCCTGGCGGCTCTCGGTTATCTTGTCGGCGCGAATCAGGCCTTGCTCCTGAAATATTATAAGGAGATATATTGGGCGCTGCTCGCTCTCGGCATCGTCTGGATAGCTTGGAAATTCCGAAAATGGCGGAGCAAGAAAAACGGCGTGACGCCGAAGAATCTAATTTAAATATTTATTTGACGAGCTTATCGATGAAGAGGACTCCATCCAGATGATCAAGCTCATGCTGAATAACGCGCGACATTATTTTGTCAGCGCTTATTTTTTTAGCTTTGCTTTTCTCGTCCAGGAAGGAGCAATTCACTTTCTTGTGGCGCTCGACGCGTCCATAGATGATTTCGCCTTTCTTATCGAGGACTGACAGGCAGCCTTCTTCTTCAATCTCTTTAGCCCACGATCTCTTAGTGATTTTGGGATTGACCATGAAATAGACTTTGCCGTTGTGATGAATCACGACGGCGCGGATATTATGCCCGATCTGCGGCGCGGCTAAGCCGGCGCCGTCTTTTTTTACCATCGTCTCTTTCATGTCGGCTAAAAGCTCTCGAAAATCAGGATGGGTTATCTCTTCTGGATTGACCTTGTCGGAAATCTTCCGCAGGATCGGATTCGGGTTGATTAGTATTGGCAATTGTTTAGGCATATTATTTATTTTGATCGATGATCTTAAAGAAATATTTCCACTTCGCTCCAGTCTTGCATAATTCTTTCGTATCGTTGAGCGCGATTTCAATCTGATTGGCCGGTTTTTCTTTGCAGACTTTGAAAACCGCCCCGCGCTTGAAGCCGGGGATGCCGAGATCCCTGATTATTCGCAAAGCCAAGTCCTGCCAGGGATAAGCGGGCGGTTTGATGGTCTGGCGGTTTTTTAAGATGTCTGCGAGGGCGTCCATAGTTTAAAATTCATAGCGAGATAGCCGATGCCGAAATCAGTCTGATAAGAGAGAACTTCTGATTGCCATTTCGAGCCGTTTAAGACTCCGAGCAGAATCAGGAGCGGGCGCAAGCCGCATTCGCCGGCGTCGTTTATTAGTTTAGCGTCCATTTTTAGGATATTTTCCGAGGCGCTGGCCGGATCGCTGAGATATTCTATTAGCTTATTGTCGAATTTAGCGCCTTTGGGAGAATAGCCGCCTGGAGATTTTTTCTTTAACCGATGCGATAAGTCGCCGGAAGCGATCAGAGCGATATTTTTTTCATTAGCCATGAGGACGGTTCGTAATCTTTCGCCGAAGCGCCACTGGTCTCCTAGGCTTAAGCTCTCATTCGGAGAAATAACGATTATCTTCGCCTGTCCGCAAGCCTCTTTTAATAGATAGAGAGGAATAGCGCTGCCATGATCAAGGACGGTTTCGGAAACTAGCTGCAGAGAAAATTCAGGGCGAAGAGCGTTGGTAATCTGATCGGCTAAGAAAGCATCGCCGGTCAATATGGTCTTGGGAGGAATGAAACCGAAGTCTTTAAGGTTTATTTCCATTTCCGGGGCGACATTAAGGACGAAAGAATCGGCTTGTGGCGCGCTATGCGGGCTGATCACTATGACCGTGTCGACCGGATTAGCTTTAAGCAGGGCTTTTATCTCTTCATAGGCCGCTGCGGTTTTGGCCAGAAAACTATAATTAGCCCGGCCGATTTCCGGGATCAACAAAGGGGAATGGGGAAGTAGAGCAACGGTTGTAAGAGCCATAAATTTAGGATTTTAGGTTTTCGTTCTATTTAATGCTCTCGCCCATGTCGTAATTATATAAAAATTTTGAAGTAACGGTAATGACATTGGCGGGGTTATATCCGAGAGTAGAGAAGGCAGCATCGGTAGCGAAGGGGCGCTTCTTTCCGCCCGAAATCAGATAGATCGTCGGGAAGCTATCGGTTCTGACAAGACTGCCTTCGTCGAGCAGTATCGGAGTAGTCGTCGCGTAGACTTTTAATTCTTTAGTGGTTTTCTTGACGATTTTCTTGCCAGTAAATTTTATATCGAGCAGGAGCTTATCGACTAGAGCGCGCGTGCCGTTTTCGACATAGAATATCTCTCCGGTCTTGGAGTCTTGGAGCAAGGCGCCAGTTATATAAGTAGAAGTGGCCGTGACAGTCTTGCCGACAGCATAGCTAGCCAAATCATCAATAGTCGCAGCTTCTATCTCTTCCGGGTTGAAGCCGATCTTCTTGAAGACCGCCGTCGAAGCAATCAGCCTCTTTTCATTATCGACGAGTAAATAGATCTTCTTATCGGGCGTTTGGACGATGGAATAATTCGCGAATTTTATTTCGCTGCCGAGCGGATAATTATCTAAGTCAGCGCTCGTGACTTTTACGATCTGTTCCGGACGGAAGCGGGAAGCGAAAGACGACCAATTAGCAAAAGGGCGCTTGGTTCCGCCAGAGATTAGCCAGACCTTAGGATCGCCTTCGGCTTTAATGATCGAGCCATCCGGGTAGAGGCGCGAGACTTTCGGGAAATAAGTATTCCAAAGCTTATAAGTATTATAATTGCCGTTGAAGACGTGCGGCGTGTAATTATATAAGGCGGCGGTTGCTAGATTTTCCGGAGTGACGCTGACGTGGTCCGGAGAGGCCATAATCGTATTATAATCCCCGTCGTTTATGGCTTTAGCTATGGGCTTCAGGATACCGTATTTATCCTTGGCGATATAGGTTTGGCCGACCTTGAAGCTATAACGTTCCGGTTCTTTCAGATAAGCCAAGAATTGCAGGGAAGCGCTATTAACCTGCTTGCCGAAGCCTTTGTAATAAGGATTACAGACCCAGCTGTCGGGGCAGCCGTAGCCGGTCGCCCAGTCCAGATGAGATTGAGCCGGAGAGTTGTCGGTGACCAGGCTCGCCTCTTTTTGGAGCAGGACGAGCAGGAATTTCGGGTTGACAGTCGTTATCTGGCGGCATTTCGCTTTTTTTTCCGCTTCGGTTGGCGTATCGCTCAAAGTCACGCCTTCGCAATCGTAATTATTATGCGTCGCGTCGTAGATTATCTGAGCCGCGCTCCTGGTGTCTCCATGAGTATTCAAAGTACTGTAGTTGGCGAGATAGCTGCCCTTATTATTGAGGAAGTTCTGGATTTCCGGGAGGCCCATAGAGCCGTAATTGAGCATTTCTTCGTCTTCTAGGATGCGATTCGGGTTGAAAGCCGCGTCGATATCGGTCTGCGCTTTGGCTAATAACGGCAAAAGACAGAAGATGAGCGCGCTTAAGCCAATCAAGTTGGCTTTGATGGGTTTGGTGTTTTTCATATTTTAAAATTATACTATAGTTTTTGATTTTCTCCAAAATATAGTCTTCATTTATCATTATTTTGTCATTGACTATTTCTTTATAGTATGTTAAATTAATTCGTTACCTTAACAATCAGTATTAACCTAAAATACAGTTGAAATGAAAGAGCAAAAGAATCAAACCCCTGTAGCTGTAACTGAAAATGAGTTTTTAGATTATGGCTGTCCGAAATGCGGGAGCATCTTCGGTTACTATCCTTATATAGGAGGCGGCGAAGGAATTTGGATTTGCGCGGACTGCGGTACTATCACGACCGTCTTCAGTGTCGGAATTACAGAAACTTCTTCGTCTATAAATGGTATTATTCCTCAATTAGTCGAACATCCTAGAAAAAGTTTAGGAAAAATTGATAGAGAGGCTATCGTGGAAAAGCGCGCCAAGAGCATTGAGGAATCGCAATTCGCAGAATTTAAGAAGTGGATTGATTTCGGTTACGGAAACCCTACTAAGGTAAGGACGGTGTCGCATCATAGTTCGAAATCTCAAAATCTTCCAATCGTCGCCGCTAAAGGAGCTGATAGCAATGTGGAGGTGGTTTGGTTCGGCGATAATTTTCATTCCCATTTTTTAGGTATGAAGTTTAATGAGCCGGTATGCGCTTCTTTCCTGTATCCGATCAGCGGCTGTCTTAATGAACTCGCATGTTCCAGCCATGTCAACGAAACGGTCGCTGCCGAGCTGCCTCACTATGTTAGAGCAAGTTATAACCGGGAGATGATCAAGACCCTAGGGGTTGAGTGCGACGGCATTTCCGCGGCGCTTATCATCCGCTATCTCCATGAGATTTCTAAACTCGATTATGAGAATATTCTCAGGATATGCTATAACGAAAACCGTGAAGGCGGAAAGAAGACATTTATCCATGGTAATCACGTAGAATTCGAAAGCCTTATCAGGGCTGTCGATCCCGGGCTGAAACAGGAGAGCTATGGAGCATTCTTCAATCTCCCTGAAGATAGTATCTTTGAAAAGATTTATATCAATGAATTCAGCGATATTACTCGGAACGGTGCATCCGTAGTAGTGACCATAAAAGCCGGCAGCCTTCTGCCTGCGTTGCCTTTTCCGTTCAATCGCATCTTCGCTAATCCCTCAGAGACTGTCTTGGGAGAATATCTCCCCGAAGCTATTCAGCAAAGGAAGCTGCCAGACACTTATGATAATTACGTCATCACAGCAGTTCCAGTTAATCTTTTGCATTATCAAGAGGAATTGATGAAAGAGCCGGATTGGAACGAATACAATCTTCATGAAGCGCATTGTCGCCTTAATAAGGGCTTCAAGACTCTTATTTTTGATACGAATAATCTGCTCGATGCCGTTATGACCGGGATCTTCTTAGCAAAAGCCGTTGATCCGGTCGCCAAATTGTATTTTAAGAAATAAAAGATGAGCTGATAACAAAAAAGCCTTATCCGTTTGGATGAGGCTTTTTCATATGTAGCGGGCTATCTAGGTGTTTACCTTCAAGATGATATTTTCCTTCTCGCCCAGATCGATCTTGACCTTGTCGCCGTCTTTGATCTTGCCTTCGATTATTTCCATGGCGAGCTCATCGAGAATCATAGTCTGGATGATGCGCTTGAGCGGGCGAGCGCCATAAGTGATGTCATAGCCTTTTTCAGCCAGCATCTTCTTAACCTTCGGGCCGACTTTGACGCTGATATTTTTATTGCTCAGGCGTTTCTCAACCTTAGTCAGCTCTAAATCGACGATTTTTTCTAACGCTTCCGGAGTCAGGCTTTGGAAGAGGACGATCTCGTCGATGCGATTCAGGAATTCTAATTTGAAATGATTCTTCAAAATCTTATCAATCTTTTCTTTCATCTCAGCGCTGCGCATCTTAATCTCCTGTTTTTTGTCGCCGTTATCGCTGAAGCCGATAGAATATTGCTTGATAATCTCGTTCCCGAGATTAGAAGTCATAATGATGATAGTATTCTTGAAATTGACGACGCGGCCTTTAGAGTCGGTTAAGCGCCCATCATCTAATATCTGCAAGAGCATATTGAACATATCCGGATGCGCTTTTTCGATTTCGTCGAAGAGGACAACACTGTAAGGATGGCGGCGGACTTTGTCGGTTAGCTGTCCGCCATCGTCGTGGCCGATATAGCCGGGAGGCGAGCCGATGAGCTTGGCGACGCTATGCTTTTCCATGTATTCGCTCATATCTAAGCGGATAAGAGCTTTCTCGTCATCGAACATGAAGCGAGCCAGAGTCTTCGCGAGTTCGGTTTTACCGACGCCGGTCGGACCGACGAATAGGAAAGAGCCGATCGGCTTCTTCTCTTCATTAATGCCAGCGCGGCTACGGCGCAGAGCGTTAGCGATTGCCTTAATCGCTTCAGTCTGTCCGACGACTTCGTTATTGAGTTCAGTTTCCGCCGTGCTTAATTTTTGGATATCATCTTGGAGCATGCGGTTGACCGGGATGCCGGTCCAGCGGGCGACGACTTTAGCGACGTCTTCTTCATCGACTTCTTCCTTTAATATGCGCTGGCCTTTCTTTTGAATTTTGATTAGCTCTTCTTGAAATTTCTTAATCTTGTTTTCTAATTCCGGAATCAAGCCGTATTTTATCTTGGCTACTTCGGTCAGGTCGGCGCCTTGGCGTTGCGCGATTTCTGCTTTAATCTTCAAGTCCTCGATCTCTTTCTTGGAAGTGCGGATCTGGGAGATGATATTCTTTTCATTATTCCAATGCAATTCTAATTGATCGGCTTTTTCTTTCAGTTTCGCCAGTTCAATATTAAGCGTCCTGATTTTCGAAGATTTCTTGTCGGTCGTCATCAGGCCGGCTTTATTTAATTCAAGCTGGTTTATTTTTCTCTTTAGTTGATCAAGCTCATCCGGCATGGAATCTATTTCCATGCGGAGCGATGAAGTCGCTTCGTCGATAAGATCGACGGCTTTATCCGGCAAAGCGCGGTCGCTGATATAGCGGTTGGATAATTTAGCGGCGGCGATGAGGGCGTTGTCGGTGATGCGGACGCCGTGGTGGACTTCATATTTTTCCTTCAAGCCGCGGAGCATGCTAATCGTATCTTCGATACTCGGCTCATTGACCATGATTGGCTGGAAGCGGCGCTCTAGGGCGGCGTCTTTTTCGATATATTTCTGATATTCCTTGGTCGTGGTCGCGCCGATAGTGCGGAGTTCGCCGCGGGCTAAGGCCGGCTTAAGCATGTTGGAAGCATCCATCGAACCCTCGGAAGCGCCAGCGCCGATCAGGGTATGCAGTTCGTCGATGAAGAGGATGATGCGGCCGCTCTGGGATTTCACTTCTTTCAAGACGGCCTTGAGGCGGTCTTCAAATTCGCCGCGGAATTTAGCGCCCGCGACGAGTGACCCTAAATCTAAAGTGACAATCTCTTTATTTTTTAAATTTTCCGGAACGTCGCCGGCGACGATACGCTGAGCCAGACCTTCGACGATCGCGGTCTTACCGGTGCCGGCTTCGCCGATAAGGACCGGATTATTCTTAGTGCGGCGCAGGAGCACCTGCATGATGCGGCGTATTTCCTGATCGCGGCCGACGACCGGATCGAGTTTTTCTTGGCGCGCCAGTTCCGTCAGATTAGTCGTATATTTTTCTAAGACTTTATATTTATTTTCGGGCGATGGATCAGTGATGGTCGTGCCGCCGCGCAACTCCTTCAAGACATTTTTGACGTTCTCGTAGTCGACTTTGAAATTAAGCAGGACGCTCTGCGCCGGGGAGGGAACGCCGATAAGAGCGGAGAAGATATGCTCGGTCGAGATATATTCATCATTCATGCCGTCGGCTTCTTTCTGAGCGCGTTCGAGTATTAGAGCGGTCTCGGCTGTGCCGGAGACAGCCTGAACCGGACCGTTATTTGGGTTGATCTTTACGCGCGGCAATTTCTTGATCTCTTTGATCGTATACTCTTCGATGATCTCCGGGTCTATTTTCATCTTTTCTAAGATCGGCTTGACCAGGCCTTCGTTCTGCTGCAAGAGAGCTAATAAGATATGCAGCGCCTCGATATTGGCTTGGCCGTAAGTAGAGGCGATGACTTGGGAGTTAATAATCGCTTCTTGTGATTTTTCCGTGAATTTATTGAACATATGAATATTTTATAAAAGTTTTATTTTAGCACTCTTGTTATTAGAGTGCTAATTTAATAATAATATAAGAAAAGCCGCTTGTCAATCATCGAAAAATTGTTGTCATTCGAATCTGAAACATGCTATTATATTAGAGTAAAAAAGACTATGTTAAATCATAATTTTCTCACTTATACCGGCAAGATTATCCTCCAGATCCTTGGAGAAATCTTATATTTCCCAGTCTGGTGGTATAGCGTCGGCTTCATTCGAGCGGTTAAAAGCGTCTTCCGTTTCTGGCGCGCGCGCGAGGAATCTCTAGGCTTCAGCGTCTGGCTGAAAAATATCTTCGTGCCTATGTATGGCCAGCGCGATATCGCCAGCCGCATCATTAGTTTTGTCATGCGCTTGATTCAGGTGATTTTTCGTGGTCTGATTTTGTTATTTTGGCTCGCCGTCATCCTAATAGTTCTAATTATCTGGCTGACTTTCCCAATCCTGTTATTCTTAGGGCTAGTTTTTCAATTGGCGAATTAAAAAATATGGAACCGGAAAAAATAACTTTTACTGATGAGCAGAATAATGGGGGCCGCGGCGCCTGGTTTTTAGGGCGCTTCTTGTTCTGGGGAATCGCGCCTCGCCGTTCGGTCATCAGTCTGGAAAGAACCAGAGAAAAGATCGACAGCCTTTTAATATTCCTGGCTTGGTTGATATTGTTTGCCGGCTGGGCGGCTTTCGGTTTCTGGGTTTTTAATAATCAAGCGGTCTTGATCGCTAAGCCGATTAGCCTGTTTTTCTTCTGGAAAAAATTTGATCCGCTTATCTTTATTTTTTTGGCCTCTTTATGGTTTGATTTGTTTTTAATTTATCGTCATAGTCAGGACAAGGCGGCGTTGAAGAAAATCAATTATCGTCTTTTTGATGAAAAGAAAAAGACTGGCCGCAGCGCTAAGAAATATAATGTCGCGTTGGCCTATTCTCACGCGAGCCTGCGGGCGATAGAAGACGCTTATCTTCTGGCCGTGAAACTGAATCAAGGTCAGGCCGAAATTATCCATCTCTTCCGCGTCATTCTGAAATCTAAGGACATTCAGAATCTTTTCATTCGCCTCAACGTTGATGCAAAAAAATTAGTGGAACTCGTCGACCGTCATTTAGTTAAGCCGCAAGACGATAAATCCGGGCGGACAGTATTATCTCCGGCCCTGCAGGAAGTTCTCGTGGCCGCTTTCGTCGACGCTCACGGCTTGAAGCAGGCTAGCGTCGACCTATTGAACATCATCCAATTCTGCTATGAACGTGATCCGATCCTAGCCGAGATACTTTATGAATTAGAGGTTGATAAGGATAAGATTATAAATACCGTCGCTTGGTTCCGGGTCAACCATCGTCTCTTGGAAAATTATCGCAATTATCGCCGCTTGGCCGGCTTCAAGCCGGGGAGTAATATGAATCGCGCTTATACGGCGATTGCGACTCCGACTCTTGATCATTTTTCTCATGACCTGACTATTCGCGCCAAATCCGGGGGTCTGGATATCTGCGTCGGCCGCGATAAAGAGATAAATAGTATTTTCGAAGCGTTTACGGGCGGACATAACGGCGTGCTTCTGGTCGGCCCAGTCGGCGTCGGTAAGAGTGCCATTATCGACGGACTCGCCCAGTTGATGGTCGCCGAAGATGTGCCCGATTTTTTGAAGGACAAGCGCTTGGTAGAGCTTGATGCTTCGCGTCTAATCGCGGGCGCTGACGCCGCTACGGCCGAAGAACGCTTGCTGGCGAGCCTTAATGAAATCAGCCGTTCGGAAAACATCATCCTTTATCTGGATAATATCGAAAATATCATTGGCATTACCGCGGGCAGCCAAGAGAGTTTGGATCTATCCGAAGTATTAGCGGAAGCGATCAGCCGAAAGAACCTGTACTGCTTAGCTTCGGCCACGACAGAGAATTATTCAAAGCATATCGAAAGCAAGCCAATCGGCAATGTTATGACGACTATCGGCATCAAGGAGCCGGAGACTAACATGGCTATCCAGATGTTAGAAAGCAAAGTCGGATTCTTAGAAGCTAAATATGCTGTCTATATCGTTTATAGCGCTATCGAGCAGGCGGTTATCATGTCCACGCGCTATCTGCATGACAAGTTCTTGCCGCTCAAGGCGATCGATCTGCTTGAGAAAGCGGCGATAATCTGCGCTAAGAGAACGGTGAACAATCCGGAAGCATCATCTTTCTGCGGCCGTGAAGACGTGGCTCTGGCTATTAGCGAATTAACCGGCATTCCGGCGAACAAGGTGACTGTTTCCGAAAGCCAGAAATTATTGAATTTAGAGCAGGAAATCCATCAGCGCTTAGTCGATCAAGTCGAAGCGGTTAATGCCGTGGCCGCTAGCTTGCGCCGCGCGCGCGCCGAGATGAAAGATAGCAAGCGCCCGATCGCCAGTTTTTTATTTCTTGGTCCGACCGGCGTCGGTAAAACCGAACTCGCGAAATCAGTCAGCCAGGTCTATTTCGGCGACGAGGATTATCTTATCCGTCTGGATATGAGTGAATATCAGACGGCCGATAGCGTCCGCAAAATGATCGGCGACGTCGACGGCACGCTCGGCTACCTGACGGAAGCGGTACGCAAGAAGCCGTTCGCGCTTGTCTTATTAGATGAAGTTGAGAAAGCTAATCCGGATATCTTAAATCTCTTGTTGCAATTGCTTGATGACGGCCGCCTGACCGACGGGCAAGGACGGACTATCAGCTTCTCCGAATCCATTATTATCGCGACTTCCAATATCGGCGCGGTCTTCATTCAGGATCAGATTAAAGCCAAGACCCCTATCAATATCATCAAGCAGGATCTTATCGACAATCAGCTTAATAAATACATGCGGCCGGAACTCATCAATCGTTTCGATGGCATTATCGTCTTCAAGCCGCTGAGCGAAGATGACACTATCTCGATCGCAACCCTCATGTTGAAGAAGATCAAGAAGAATCTGGCGCTCAAGGGCATCGACCTGAAGGCGGACAAGGACGGTGTGGCTGTCCTGGCGCACGAGGGTTATGATCCTAAATTCGGCGCCCGCCCTCTCCGCCGCTTGCTTCAGGATAAGATTGAGGATAATATCGCCAATAAGATTTTGGCCGGAGAATTGAAGCGCCGCGATACTATTATCATCAACAGCCGCGCCGAGATTGAAATCGAAAAAGCGCAAGAATTATAAGCTATGTCCTATCTTTATATCTTCATCTCCGCTCTCGCCCTAACGGCCATCTTAACGTTTCTGGTTAAGAGGGTCGCTTTTCATTTTAATATAGTCGACCTGCCGGATCAGGGCGGGGAAGCCAGCCGGAAGATTCATACGCGGCCGATACCGCTCTTGGGCGGAATAGCTATTTTTGTCGCTTACTTCACGATCCTTTTTTTTAATCAGGGCTATTTCTTATCAGGTAATCTTAAGTCATCGCATCTTATCGGTTTTTTTGTCGGCGCCTTGCTCATCATGATTGGCGGCACGCTCGATGATAAATATAATCTTAAGCCTTGGCAGCAGATTATCTTTCCTCTCTTGGCGATCGCGGCCGTTATCTTCGGCGGCGTCGAGATAACTAAGATTACCAATCCTTTCGGAACTTATTTTAATCTGAGCGCCCTTGCTATCATCTCTCCGATCCTAATCAGTCTTTGGCTCTTGGGCATGATGTATACGACTAAATTATTGGACGGCGTCGACGGCCTGGTGACCGGAGTAAGCGGTATCGGCGGCCTAGTAATTTTTTTATTTACGATTACGACCCGCTATTATCAGCCGGATATTGCTTTCGCCGCTATTCTTTTAGCCGGAGCCTGCGCCGGCTTTCTGATTTTCAATTGGCATCCGGCTAAAATATTCTTGGGCGAAGGCGGCTCCTTGCTCTTGGGTTATATCCTGGGAGTATTGGCGATAATTTCCGGTGGTAAAATCGCCATAGCGTTGCTCGTTATGGGTATACCCATCCTCGATGTCGCTTGGACGATTGCGCGCCGCCTCCTGCAAGGCAAGAATCCTTTTAAATTTTCCGATCAGAAGCACCTGCATCACCGCCTGCTCGCCTTAGGTATCGGTCAACGCCGGACCGTTCTTGTCTTTTATCTTTTGTCACTTATCTTCGGATTAAGCGGCTTATTTTTGCAGAGCCGCGGCAAGTTCTGGGCGCTCATCGCCTTGCTCGCCGTTATGATGGCGCTTATCATCGGCTTCTGGTTCTTGGATCGGCAGAAGAATAAGAACGGAGGTATTTCCGGGAACATCTCTTAGGCTTTATGAAAAAATTGCTTTTACAAATTTGCTGTGCGCCTTGCGGCACTTATATCAGTCGTGATCGCCTCGCGCCGCATTATGATCTGACTTGGTATTTCTGCAATCCCAATCTGGTTTCTCTTGAAGAATATGAGAAGCGCTTAGCGATGGTAAAATTGATGGCGGAGAAATATAATTTTCCTCTCATCATCGAGCCGTATGAGCACGAGGAATGGCAAGAGATGGCTTGCGCTCGCGCTACCGATTCCGAAAGAGGGGAACGATGCCGTCTCTGCTACCGCGACCGCCTCGTCCGCACTGCTCGCTTAGCGAAAGAGAAGGGCTTTGATATTTTCGGGACGACTCTTTTGGTCAGTCCGTATAAGGACGCACAGGCGATTATCAAGATAGGCAAGGAATTAGAAGAGTCGATCGAGATTGCTTTTTTGGATATGGATTTTCAAGCTGACGACGGCTATCGCCGCAGTCAAGAACTAGCGAAAGAGCTCGGGCTTTACCGGCAGAAATTCTGCGGCTGCGAATATTCACTCGGTCAAAGCGCGGCCAAAAAGTAGGCCGATAGCTGAAATAATATTCAGACACGTCAGTCATATGAATCTTAAATATCTAAAATTATTTTTTTCGCTCGCCAGCATATTCTCTCTGGCGGCTTTTTTATTTTTAGCGCCGATTACAGCGCGAGCGGCCGGGATTACTGCCAGCTCCAGCCCTAGTCTTCTGGTCAACTCAGAATCAGAACTCGATTTTGATGGCGACGGCTATAGCGACGCGGATGAAATTAAAAATGGCTACTCTCCTTTCAATCCTGAGAAGGTGAAGCTGACGCAGAGCGATATGGATTCCGACGGTTTGAGCGATTATTGGGAATTAAAGTTCAAGACTGAACCCTTCGTCGTCGATTCCGACGGCGATGGCTACCAGGATGGTACGGAAATAGATTTTGGCTATAATCCTCTCGCCAGCTCGAGTGTGAAACTCTCGCAGAAGATACAGATCGATCTGGCCGCGCAAAAATTAATCTATCTCGTCGGCGGCCAGCCCTGGAAAGAATTTATCGTCTCCAGCGGCAAGCCGAGCATGCCGACGACGCCAGGAAATTATAAGATTATTAATAAGATTTCTAAGGCTTGGTCGAATACTTATAAGTTATGGATGCCTTATTGGCTGGGGCTGGACCGCGGTCAGATCGGGATCCATGAACTGCCGGTTTGGCCGAGCGGTTATCGCGAAGGCACGGACCATCTTGGCAAGCCGGTTTCGCATGGTTGCGTCCGCCTCGGCATCGGTCCGGCTGAGTATATATATGATAGGGTGAGCAAGGGAACTGAAGTGGTGATAAAGTAGCCAGCCGATACGAGACTATCGGCTTTTGTTTTTCTAGCGTCTAAATGATATAATTACTCTAGCCTAGTCAATGCTAATTTTTTTGTCTTATGTCAAAGAAAAATTTTTTATTATCCCTGATTCTCTTGTTCTTAGCCGTCGCGCTTAGCGCTTGTACTCTGCCTTGGCAGAAGACAGTCGCGCCCGGGACTGAAAACGTAGCCGGAGGCACAGACACGTCGACGACTACGGAAACGATCGCTTCGACCGGAACCAGCAAGCTGAAAAAATTCAATAACTACGATGAGCTGGCGGAGTTCTTAGCCGCTAATGATAACCCGACCGCTGTCGCTACGCATATTTCGTCCGGCCTGGTCAGATCCGAGATGATGGCCGCGAGCGCACCAGTCGCGTCTTCGGTCGCCGGCGCCGGCAGCAGCGCAGCAGCCAGCGACAGTTCTCAGCCGAATAATTCTTTAGATTATTCCGCGACCAATAATCAGGTTGCCGGAGTCGACGAAGCCGATATTGTTAAGACGGACGGCCGCTATATCTATGCGCTGGTTCGGAATGAATTATCAGTTATCAGCGCCAGTCCGGCCGCCGATGCTAAAGTCGTCAGTAAAATTGTTTTCAAGTCTCGGCCGCAAGACATCTTCATTAATGGAAATTTTTTAGCGGTTTTCGGCAATGATAACCTGATTTATTCTCAGAGCATATATCAGAGCTTCCGTCGCCAGAATTCTTATACTTTCTTTAAAGTCTTCGATATCAGTAATCCGGCCGATCCGAAACAGGTTCGCGATCTTGATTTCGAAGGTTCATATCGCGATGCCCGTTTGATTGGCGATTATGTCTATTTCATCACCGATACCTATAGCAATTATATCACTGGCGAGCCGCTCGTGCCGCGCGTGCTCGATAGCGGTTTGGCTTTGCCGTCGAAATGCGAAGGCAGTGAGAAATGCTTCGCGCCCGATGTCTATTATTTTGATATCAATTACGATTCCTATAATTTCACCAATATCACGGCGATCAATATTAAGAATAGCGCCGAAGCTATCAGCGGCCAATCTTATCTTTTAAATAGCGGCCAGAATCTCTATGTTTCCCAAAATAATATCTATATCACCTACACTCAGTATATAAATGAGTACGATTTGGAGCAGGAGGCTAGGAGGGAATTAATTTACCCGCGCCTCGCCGCCGATATCCAGGATAAGATTAATAAGATCGAAGCCACCCCGAGTTTTATCCTCAACAATCAAGAGAAAAAATCCAAGACCGCGCAATACATCGATCGTTATTTCAATTCTTTAAGCTCGACTGATCAGGCGGTCTTGAGCGCGGACATTGATACGAACCTAGCGGAAAAGATTACCGCGAAAGCTAAAGACATGGAAAAGACTATCATTCATAAGATTGGCATTAGCGGCAATCAGATTTCTTATCGCGCCATGGGCGAAGTTAGCGGACAAGTCTTGAATCAGTTTTCCATGGATGAGTCTGGCGATTATTTCCGGATAGCGACGACGCGCAGCCAATACTCTTCGCGTCTCAGCGAAGCCTCGTCCGATTCTTATAGCAGTGTTTATGTTCTTGATTCTAATTTGGTAACGGTCGGGAAGCTGGAAAATCTGGCGACGACGGAAAAGATTTATGCCGCTCGTTTTATGGGCAACCGCGTCTATCTCGTGACTTTCAAACAGACCGATCCGCTCTTCGTCATTAGTCTGAGCGATCCGGCCAAGCCGACAGTTCTCGGCGCTATCAAGATTCCAGGCTTTTCTAATTATCTTCATCCGGCTGACGCGGACGGCACTAAGCTTATCGGTCTCGGCCGCGATGCCGCTGTCGCTGCCGACGGCAGCGTGACCATCAAAGGCTTAAAATTATCTTTATTCGATTTCAGTGATTTAGCTAAGCCTAAGGAGCTGGATAGTTATATCTTGGGCGGAGCCGGCAGCGATTCTATCGCCCTTTATGATCATAAAGCTTTCTTGTATTCAGCCGCTAAGAATCTTCTTGTTATTCCGGCCGCTCTGCGTGATTCTAATAATCGCTTGAATTTTGCGGGTTCGCTGGTCTTTACTCTTAAGGACGATGCTTTTACTTTGAAAGGGAAGATAGACCATTCGGCCGGCGGCCATTATGGCGCTTATGATTATTGGGACGGCTATAGCTATTATGACAATACGGCTAAGCGCAGCCTTTATATCGGCGACACTCTTTATACTCTTTCTAATAAATTCCTGAAGATCAATAATCTGGCCGATCTCTCGGAGATCAAGAGCTTGGAATTGACGTCAGGCGGAGATGATTATATCATTACCCCGATGCCGGCCGCTCAGGGCTCGGCGCCTAGCGGCGGTTCTGCTTCTGGCGGCGACTCCGTCGAAGTTCCTCCGAACTCAGAAGCCCCGGCTGAAATTCCGGCTTCAGATTCTTCGGTTCCGGCCGAGTCCTCGGTCTCAGCAGAGACCCCGGCTGCTTCGGCGACAGATGCCGGCGCCGCGACGACCTCGTCCGCAGCCATTAACTAAGACTAATTAGTTTCCCGTTATGAAATATAAAAGATTGATTCCGCTCATCATCCCTTTGCTGATCTGGATTTCTGGCCAGCTATTTTTGCGTTGGCCGGGCTTATTCTATTCCGCTTTAGCCGTAGATTCTTTGATAATAGTGCTGAGCGTCAAATATTTGGCGGGCCGGGGAAAGCACGATTGGCCGCTCTTAGCGATCGCGCCAGTCTTATTCTTCCTGAATTTTTCGGTTTACGCCTCGATCATTATCGGGAGCTTCTGGTTTCAGACTATCATGGTTCTGGTCGCTTGGTTCTTGTTCGTCTATCTGAAGAATCTATATTATTATTTCGCCCATAAGGAATCAGAAGCCATCTTTGAAGACAAGCTGGACAACCTCTTGATCGTCAGCGGCTTCTTGTCTGTCTTTTCCGCTACGACCGTCTTGCTCAGCCTGCCGATTTTCATTAATTGGCCGACTTGGGCGACCCTCCTTATCTTAGCGGCAGAAATCAGTCTCTTATTTCTTCAGTTCATGCCGCTCAAGAAAATAAAGCCGGAACAAGCCAAAATCCTGATACTTGTCAGTATAGTCGGGCTGGTAGAATTAGCCTGGGGGTTGTCTCTCTTGCCGCTAAAATTCCATCTGCTTGGATTATTTTTAGCTATCAGTTATTATCTGGCGCTGACTATCATCCGCTTGCATCTGCGCGACGCGCTTAATCGGAAAGCTTTGAAGTTGCCGTTGATTCTCAGCGCCCTCGCTTTTATCATCCTTTTTTTGACGGCTCGCTGGCTCTAGCGCCATCTCGTCTCTCCCAATAATAATTCCGATAAATAAATAATTTAAAAATATGTCCAACGAATCGAAGATTGAAAAATCAAAAAATGATAATTCTCAGTCATCTCTGCCCGGAGCCAGGTTTTGGATCCTGGTTTCTATCGCCATCGTCTGCGGCTTAGCCGCCGGGGTCTTAGGAGAATCCCTGGCTAAGATTTATATCTTTAAGGATTTTGGCTCTTCGACTTTTTCCGGAGAATTGAACCTTTCCGGTTTGAATGCCGCTAATTCAGGATTAGTCATCCGCGACGCCAAGAAAGTTGTCGTTAATCAGGATGTGAAGATTGCGGAAACCGTCGCTGGCGTCCGTCCGGTCTTGGCTAGCGTCTTTAAGGAGATTCCCGCGACTTCTTCCGCTGCAGAATATTATAATCTAGAAGATCCTTTGTTTGTCGGATTGATCGTGACGGCTGACGGCTGGGTAGCGGCCATGGCGCCTAATGATCTGAAGAATGACTTTAAATTCAAAAATTACGTCGTAATTACCGGCGATCGCCAGATATATAAGATTGATAAATTGGCGGCTCTCAAGAATTTGCCGGGCGAGCCTTTGATTTTTCATCTGGCCGGCGCCAATAATCTTTCCGTCAAGAAGAACGCGGCTCGTTCCGAGCTGACTCTGGGCGAGAGCTTGCTGGTTATAAACGACCTGACCTCGGTCCGTCCGGTCACCTTGGCGGCCCTATCAAGAAATTCTATCGTCGCTAATAGCGATACGGCTAGCGTCCGCCTCAAGCTTAGCAGCGGAGGCGACGAAAGCTTGAAGAATTCTTTCGTTTTTGATTTGTCCGGAAATTTAGTAGCCCTAGTCGCTGGCGACGAAACTGTCGTGCCGGCTTTCTCTTTTAATTCCGCCTGGTCCAGCCTTTCTCAGAAAAATCAGATTTTGCCTCCTTACTTGGGGGTTAATTATCTTGATCTAACTAGGGTCAAGACTAATATTGTTTCTTTGGATAAGGGCGCTTGGCTTTATCCGGCTTCGGCCAGCCAACCGGCAGTTCTCAAAGGCAGTCCAGCTGAAACAGCTGGGCTGAAAGCCGGCGACGTAATTACTTGGGTAAATAACGTCGAGATAGATGCGAATAATGACTTAGCTGACTTGTTGGCTAATTATAAGGCCGGCGACAAGATTACTCTGACTTATATTCGCGCCGGAGCGGAAAAGGAAGTGGAAATAAAATTGGGAGAGAAAAAATAATATGAAAATAAATTCGCTCAAAAAATTAAAGTCTATATCGGGAAAGACAGTTTTTTTGCGAGTAGATTTCAATGTGCCCTTGAAAGATGGGAAGATAAAAGAAGACTATCGCATCAAAGCCGGTCTTGAGACCGTTGAATTTCTGCTGAGTCAGGGCGCGCGCCTCATTATCGCTTCGCATCTGGGCGAGCCGATGGGCTATGAAGCGACTTCCTCGCTCCAGCCGGTGGCTCGGCATTTAGAATCCTTATTGAAGCGTCCGGTCAGATTCATGAGCGAAATCGTCGGACCGAAAATCTCGGCCGCAGTCAAAGAAATGAAAACAGGCGAGGTGATCATGCTGGAAAATCTGCGTTTTAATGAAGGCGAATATAAAAATGACGCGAAATTTGCGGCGAGCCTAGCTGCCCTAGCTGATATCTATGTTAATGATGCTTTCGCCGTCTGCCATCGCGACCAGGCGTCCGTATCTGCTATCAAGAAATATCTCCCGTCTTATGCCGGCTTATTACTCGAAAAAGAAATAACTGCCCTTCATAAGATCTTAAAACCCAAAAAACCGCTCGTCGTTATCATGGGCGGAGCGAAGATAAGCACAAAAGCGCCTCTCATCTCTAAACTATATCCGGCCGCCAGCCATATCCTCATCGGTGGCGCTTTAGCCAATAATTTTTTTAAATTTCAAGGACTCGAGATTGGTCGATCGCTGATCGATGCTGACAGCGAGCAATATGTGAAGAAATTTTTTAAGGGCAAAAAATTGTCCGCGAAGATAATCTTGCCCCAGGATGTTATCGTTAAAACTAAGGATGGCCAAGCGAAAGTCGTCGCGCCCGCAGCAGTTAAGGCGAGCGATATGATTCTTGATATCGGTCCGGCAACGATTAATGATTTTGCTGCTTACATCAAGAAAGCGAATACCTTGGTTTGGAACGGCCCCTTGGGAAAATTCGAAGAGGCGAGCTTTAAGCACGGGACTTTAGCTGTGGCCCTGCTTTTTGCTTCTCGCTCTTCCGGCTTAGCCTACGGAGTTGCCGGTGGCGGAGAAACGGTAGAAGCGCTTAACCTAGCTAAAGTATCCGAGTATGTCGATTGGGTATCGACGGCTGGCGGAGCTATGCTGGCTTATCTCGGCGGCGGGAAATTACCGGGACTCAAGAAAATCGTGTCAGCTTAAATAAGATTTCCAATCAATATAAATAGCTTAGCTTAATAATATTAGTCTTAAATCTATGGCGACTATAAAGAGCATTTCAGCCCGAGAGATTCTAGACGCGCGCGGCGTGCCGACTCTGGAAGCGAAAGTCACGCTGAGTAATGGCCTGAGCGGGGTGGCTAGCGTTCCTAGCGGCTCGGCCGAGGGGCAATATGAGGCATTAGACCTGCGCGACGGCGACATGAAGCGTTATAAAGGCAAGGGGGTTTTGAAAGCCATCATCAAGATTAAGGAAATAATCGCCCCGGCTCTTATTGGAAAAAAGATTAGCGAGCAAGAAAAGATCGACAAGATTATCATTGAGCTCGACGGGACTACGAACAAGAAGAATCTGGGAGCAAATTCTACTTTAGCGGTTTCTATGGCTTGCGCCCGAGCGGCCGCGCTTGATAATAAGCAAGAGCTATTCGTCTATCTCAGGCAGGCTTTTTCTTTTCCCGCGCCCAAAATTCCGATTCCTCTTTTTAATATTTTCAATGGCGGCAAGAATGCCGATACGAATCTTGATTTTCAGGAATTCTTGATAATTCCGAAAGCGAATAACATCTCGGAGATTATTAGGCAGGGTGCGGAAATTTGCTACGAGCTAGGAAACGTCCTGCGCGAATCCGGCTATAGCGCCAATACCGGCTTGTTGGGCGGATATGCACCGGAATTAGATTCCACTATCGAAGCCCTAGAAATGATCATGGCGGCGACAATCAGGGCTGGGTATAAGCCGGGAGAAGATACTCATCTCGGCATCGATGTCGGTTCATCGCTCCTGTATGATAAGGAAAAGAATCAGTATATATTTCCGCTCGAGCAATCTTATTTCAGTTCCAGCAACCTACTTGGTCTATATGATGGCTGGTTGAAGAAATACCCTATCATATATCTTGAAGACGGTTTAGCCGATGATGATTGGGCCTCTTGGCGAGAATTGACTACGGAATTAGGCAAGAAGATTATTATTGCCGGCGATGAGTTATTCGCGACTAATATCAATCGCTTGCGCCAGGCTCTAGAAGAAAAAGTCGCTAATACTATTGTGATCAAACCCAGCCAAACCGGTACCTTGACTGAAACAATTGAATGTGTAAAACTTGCTCAGAAGCACGGCTATCGGGTAGTTATCTCGCATCGCAGCGGAGAAACTACAGACGATTTTATCACCGATCTGGCCGTCGCTTGCGGCGCCGACTATCTGAAAGCCGGCTCGTTGAATCGCGGCGAACGCTTGTCTAAATATAACCGCTTGCTGGCGATAGCTGATATTATTGAACAATTATGGTAGTACTCGTGCTCTTAGATGGCTGGGGCGTAGCTCCAGCCAGCATTGCTAATGCGATTACGGCCGCCAAGACCCCGACTTTTTTAAATCTGATAAAAGAATATCCGGTCGCGCTTCTTGATGCCGGCGATAAGAGCTTGAACGCTCGTTATCTGACTTTAGGGGGCGGCCGAGAATTAGCTGATGAGAATATCGAACCGGAAGCGACCCTGTCTTCTATTATCGCTGCCGCCGGACTGAAACAGGCCAAAGTCGCGGAAACGGAAAGATTCGCCGCCTTGACCCATTTTTTTAATGGCCATCATGAAGATAAATTCGCGCAAGAAGATTGGAAAATAATTTCCTCAAAGATTGGGTCTAAAACGATTAAGCCGTGCCTGACCATGAAGAGAACCGCTAAGGAAATAATCGACTCAATCAGTTCAGACGACGCCCCCGCTTTCTTAGCGGCGGCGATTCCGTGTTTGGATCTGACGGCCGCGGGCGGAGATTTTTTAGAGAATAAGAAAGCGGTTGAGGCCGTTGATAAGGTCTTAAAAGATATCTTCGCCGCCGTGAGCGCTAAGAACGGCATCCTGATAATCACGGCCGCGGGCGGCAACGTCGAGAAATCGAAAGATATGGCGGCTGATTTTCCGGATACTGAGAGGACCAGCAATCCAGTTCCTTTGATAATTGTCGGATCGGAGTTCAAAGGCAAGACTATCGGGCTGGCTGATCCTTTGAATAGCGATTTGAGTTCGTTGACTCCGGCTGGAACTTTGGCAGATGTCGCGCCGACGATACTAAAAATAATGAAATTGACACAGCCATCGGGAATGACGGGGAAGAGCCTAGTCGAATAATTTTATAAACAGACGATTAAAATAATAGTTTTTAAAGATAGTAACTTAAAAAATAGGAGGACCATATCATGATCGAATTGAATAATGATCAGGCCAGGGCTTTATTGTTCGCCATTGAGGCGATAAATAATGATGACAAGCTATTTTTATGTCTAGCCGTAGATAGCCGGAAGTTTAAAAGCAGCCAGGTGAAAGAATTTGTCGACCAAGTATTTTCTGATCCGATCTGCCTGAAAAAAGCTTGGGATACCCCCGGGTTTCCATTTATAGGTCTGAATGAGATTTATAAAGGCATAACCGGGGACGATCATCCCGTCTTTGTGGAATTATTCAGTTATTCTTTTGTCTCTGGGCCATATGGCGCGCGAGAAGAAATAACTGGTGAGGGCATCGGTTTTTCCCCGGTTGATGTTCGATATTTGGACGTTAATAAGATATTCAAAGAATCATCAAGGGGACAGTATTTACACACTCGCAGTAAAGAAGACAAGGCAGAGTCGCGTATTTGATTCCAGAAGAATAATTCTCCAAGCGAAAACAAAAACCGGAAACAATCCGGTTTTTTTATTTGCCTTTCAATTGAGATTCGCTTATCTGATAATCAAGAAACCGATGACGCTGGTCAGGAATCCGACCGCGCCGCCGATCAAGACTTGAAGCGGCGTGTGGCCGATATGTTCTAAGAGTTTTGGATAATTATTGTCTAAGAACTCGTCTTCCTTCAGGTCCTTAACGAGAATATTCAGAGTCTTGCCGTGCTGGCCGAGATAATTTCTCAGGCCAATAGCGTCAGTTATCGTAATTGCCATGAAGACAAAGGCGACAGCGAATTCAGGAGTAGTGATTCCGTGCACTAAGGCTAGGATAGTGACGAGCGAGACGACGACCGCAGTATGTCCGGAAGGCATGTCGGAATAAGCGAAGACGTCATGATAGGTTATCTTCTTTTTAAATGATTTTATGAAGACCTTCGTTCCTTGCGCTAAGATGAATGCAATTATCGGACAGGCGATGTAGAGATACATATGATTTGGTTAAATATCTAAGTTTTCTACTTTCTTAGCGTGTGTCTGGATGAAATTTTTGCGCGGAGCGACATTATCGCCCATAAGCATGTCGAAGACCTGATCAGCCTTGGCCGCGTCTTCGACCGTTACCTGCTTGACGATGCGATGCTCCGGGTCCATGGTTGTGTCCCAGAGCTGTTCCGGATTCATTTCGCCTAAACCTTTATAGCGCTGGATATGGATTTTGGAGGATTTTTTCGCGTCCGCGACGGCGTCGGCTTTTTTCTTCTTATCATTATTTTCCAGTTCAGCATTTTCGATCGAGATATCTTCGCCTTCATCAGTCTCTTCGCTGACTTCCGCTTCCTCTAAGGTGCCGCCCATTTCTAAGATTATCTTTTCTTTTTCCTCGTCGCTATAAGCATAGCGGATAGTCGCGCCTTTCTTGAGCTGGTATAAAGGCGGCTGGGCGATATAGATATGACCGCCGGTGATGAGTGGCGTGAAATGGCGGAAGAATAGGGTTAGAAGAAGCGTGCGGATATGAGCGCCGTCGACGTCGGCATCGGTCATAATGATAATGCGGTGATAACGGAGCTTATCCAGGTCGATCTGGTCGTCGATATTCGTACCCATGGCGATGACGAGGTTCTTGATTTCCTGGTTGGCCAGCATTTTATCGAGGCGGGCGCGTTCAACATTCAAGATCTTACCGCGCAAGGGCAGGATGGCTTGGAATTTGCGGTTGCGGCCTTGCTTGGCGCTGCCGCCGGCGGAGTCGCCTTCAACGATATACAGTTCGCATTCTTCCGGATGGCGGCTAGAGCAGTCGGCTAATTTTCCTGGCAAGGTCATGCCTTCGAGCGCGCCTTTGCGTAGAATTGAAGCGCGAGCGGTGCGCGCGGCCAGGCGGGCCTGAGCGGACAATAAGCATTTGCCGATGATTGCTTCCGCTTCTTTCGGATGCTCCTCTAAGAAGATATTAAAAGATTCGCCGAAGATAGTCTCGACATAGCCTTTCATTTCCGCGTTGCCGAGCTTGCCCTTGGTCTGGCCCTCGAATTGCGGTTCCGGCAATTTAACGCTGATGATCGCTGTCAGGCCTTCGCGGACGTCTTCGCCGCTCAGATTCTCCTGTTTCTCTTTAAGCAGGTTCTTATTGCGGGCGTAATTATTCAAAGTTCTGGTGAGCGCTGTCCGGAAGCCGACGGCATGCGTGCCGCCTTCAGGGTTATGGATATTATTGGCGAAAGTCAGAACGTTCTCGTTATATTCGTCGTTGTATTGGAGCGCGATTTCTATCTTACAATCATTAGTATCCTTATCAACATAGAAGACAGTGTCATTTTTGACCGTCTTATTGCGATGCATGGATTTTACATAAGATTTGATGCCGCCTTCGAAATGGAATTTATATTTTTTGGGGCGATGGCCTTCGCGCTTATCCAGGACATTGATAGTTATTCCTTTAGTCAGGTAGGCTTGCTGTCTTAAGCGATCCAGAATTTTTCCCCAATTATAATCTAGCTCAGTGAAGATAGTTGAATCCGCTTTGAAAGTGATCTTCGTGCCGGTGGTCTTCGCCGGGCCGACTGGTTTCGCCGCTTTCTGCGGGATGCCTTTCTTATATTCCTGTTCCCAAGTTTTGCCGTCGCGGCGCACTTCCGCTTTCAAGTATTCGCTTAACGCATTAACGACAGAAACACCGACGCCATGCAAGCCGCCGGAAACCTTATAGCCGCCGCCGCCAAATTTTCCGCCGGCATGAAGTTTTGTGAGTACAGTTTCGAGCGCGGACACGCCGGTGACTTTGTGCTTTTCAACCGGAATGCCGCGGCCATTATCGTCCACTTCTACCAGTCTGTCAGGCAATAAAGCGACCGTAATTTCATTCGCGTATCCGGCCATGGCTTCATCGATACAGTTATCGACTACTTCCCAGATCAGATGATGCAATCCGGCCGCTGAGGTCGAGCCGATATACATGCCCGGGCGTTTGCGCACCGGGTCTAATCCTTCCAGAACGGTGATCTGGTCGGCGCCGTATTCACTAGCTTTAACTTGGTCTTTAGACATATTATAAACAAGATTTAAAACAAAAAATTCCCGATATTTAAGGGTATTTTTAGCTGAATTTTTAATAAATTATCTTAGTATATTTTAGCAAAAAAAATAGGCTTTGGCAAATGTTTTTTACCCCGTTTTTTACCCCGCTTTTTAAAACTAAAAAATCGTGTTATCATGGTATATATAGTTAAAATAATCTTAAATTATGTCTAAAATCTTAGTAACCGGCGGCGCCGGTTTTATCGGTTCCACGCTAGTTGACAAGCTTATTTCCGAAGGCCATGAGGTCGTCGTTATCGATGATTTATCGTCAGGATTGAAGGCTTACCTTAATTCGGCCGCCAAGTTTTACCATCTTGATATCGCCTCGCCGGAAGTGGCAGAAATGTTTAGGACCGAGCGCTTCGATATCGTCTATCATTTGGCCGCCCAGATGGAGGTTGGCAAATCCATGCTTGACCCGAAGCATGATAATGCCGTTAATCTTTTAGGGGGCTTCAATATCCTAGAGAATGCCCGCCTGAACGGCGTTAAGAAATTGATTTTCTCTTCGACCGGCGGGGCAGTCTATGGCGACGCTACGGAAATACCGACGTCCGAATCTTATCTGGCTTACCCGATTTCTTTTTATGGCATCCATAAGCTCACCTTCGAGAAATATCTGAATTGCTATTATCAGGTCTACGGCCTTGATTATACGGTTCTGCGTTTCGCGAATGTTTATGGCCCGCGCCAATTCAAGGGTGGGGAGGCCGGGGTTATCGCTATCTTCATTGATAATGCCGTTAAGGATCTAGAGAGCCGGCAGAATGGCGACGGCACGCAGACGCGTGATTTCGTCTATGTTGATGATGTCGTGGCCGCCTTATCGAGCGTTAAGGAAATTTCTTATCAAGGGGAGATAAATATTGGTTCTGGCATCGAGACTAGTCTCTTGAATATACGCCGCGATATCGCGAAAGCGCTGGGCGAAGAGATGAAGATCAAAGTAGGACCGGCTAAGCCGGGAGAACAGATGCGCAGTTGCCTTAATATTAATCTCGCTAAGAAAATTTTAGATTGGGAGCCGAAGGTGATGCTGGAAGAAGGGATAGAGCGCACGATTGAATGGGCGAAGAATGTTAATAAGTAATATATGAAAACCATCATCGCCAACTGGAAGATGCAGCTTTCTTTGAAAGAGAGTTTGGAATTGGCTAAGCAGGCCGCGAAGAAGATAAAAGGGAAGAATAAGGTCGTGCTTTGTCCGGATTTCTTGGCTCTGCCTTTCGTCGGTCCAATCCTGAAAGGAACAGGTTTGGATTTGGGCGCGCAGAATAGCGCTATGGTTAGCCGCGGCGCTTATACCGGCGAGGTTTCGCCTCTTAATCTTAAAGCGCTAGGCGTTAAATATGTAATTCTGGGCCATAGCGAAAGACGCGAGCATCTGCATGAGAACTCCAACATCATTAATTTGAAAATAAAAGCCGCTTTAGAGAACGGCTTGATTCCGGTCTTATGCGTCGGCGAGAAACTGGAAATAAGAAAGAATGGAGAAACCGAAGAATATCTTGATTTAGAAATCAGGCATGCGCTCAAAGGCGTTAAGATAAAGAAAGCGACTGATCTGATTATCGCTTATGAACCGATTTGGGCCATTAGCACGAATAAGAAGGCGCGCCCGATGAGCGCGGCAGAAGCCGAGAGTATCCATCAGTTCATCGCCGCGAAGGCCGTTAAGATATTGAAACAGCCGGTCGCCGTCTTATACGGCGGCAGCGTCAACGCCGCCAACGCCGGCGAATACTTAAGTCAGAAGAATATTACAGGGCTCTTAGTCGGTGGCGCCTCCCTCAAGATTAAAGATTTCAGTTATATATGCTCACTATAATATCTCTCATTAGTCTCGGTTTAGCTTTAGCCGTCATCCTCTTTATCGTCATCAAGAAGTTTCCGGCTTTGGCCATTCTTAACGCGGCCAATATTCCCGGGGAGAAAGAAGCTAAATTTAAGGAGCAGATAATCAAGGCGCGAGTCGAACGCGATCTCGCTCGCTGGGGCGGATTCTTGGGCGGGATCTGGCTGTTCTTGAGCAAGCGCTTATCCGCATCATTAAGGTCGCAACAGGCAAGTCTTAGGAAGATTAAGACGAGCTATCGGACGAATATTAAGATGCCGTGGCTCGAGAAGCAGAAGAAGATTAAGGAGCTAGCGTCCGCCGCTGAAGATTTTTTAAAGAAGGAAGATGAAAAGTCAGCGGAAGAGAAGCTGCTCGAGATTATCAGCCTTGATTCTAAGAATCTCGGCGCTTTCTTCGAACTGGGGGAACTTTATGTCAGCCAGAAGAAATGGTCGGAAGCGAGTCAGACTTTCGACTATGCCTTGAAGCTGGCCCGACAGCTCCAGAATACCGAAGCGGCCGGAGAAATCACTTTACAGCGGATATATTTCGCGCAGGCCGAGGTCGAGAAAGAGGCGGGAAATCTCGATGCCGCCCTGGAAAATATCCGAGAAGCCCTGGAATTAGAGCCGAATAGCCCCCGCTACCTTGATTTAATTTTATATTTAAGTATAATGAGAAAAGATAAATCTTTGGCGCAGGAATCTTGGGAGAAATTAGCCGCCGTCAATCCTGAAAATCAGAAGCTGGAAAAGTGGAAAGAGAAGATCGAAAATCTATAAGAGCGCCGTTGTAGCTCAGCTGGTAGAGCATCTCCATGGTAAGGAGAAGGTCACCGGTTCAAACCCGGTCAACGGCTCCAGTACAAAAAACCGACTTATCAAGCCGGTTTTTTGTTTGGTAAAACATATTTTTGCCAGGAATGCCTCTTTTATACTATACTACTCTTACTATGAAACAGTCTGAAGCTTTAGACATATTGAAAGCAGGCCATAACGTCCTCTTAACCGGTCCAGCCGGAAGCGGCAAGACTTTTTTATTGAATAAATATATTGCTTATCTTAAAGATAAGAAGATTGGCGTGGCCATAACCGCTTCGACCGGCATCGCCGCGACTTATATCGGCGGCCGCACTATCCATTCTTGGGCGGGGATCGGAATCAAGGATTCTCTAAGCTCTAAGGATATTCACAATCTTACTAAGAGAGCTTATCTTAAGAAGCAATTCGAGAAAGTGAGCGTCTTGGTGATTGATGAGATCTCGATGCTGCACGCCCATCGCTTAGACATGGTCGACAAAGTCTGCCAGGCGTTTAAGGATAATTATCTGCCTTTCGGCGGCATTCAGATTGTCATGTCCGGAGATTTCTTCCAGCTTCCGCCAATATCTCCGGGAGGGGGAGAGGCAGAATTCGTCTATAAGGCTGACGTCTGGGCGGAAATGGATCTGAGAGTCTGTTATCTCGATGAGCAGCATCGGCAGAAAGACAAGAAGATGACTAAAGTCCTGAAAAGTTTGCGGCAAGATACTGTCGGTCCGGAAATAGTTGGATTATTGAAAGAGAGGATGAATAAGCCGATAGCAGATGAAGCCAGACCGGTCAGGCTATTCACGCATAATGTCGATGTTGATCTTATTAATGACGCCGAGCTAAAAAAGATTTTCGCTTCCGAGTTTGCTTATCGCATGAGCGGGGAAGGCGAAAAGAAATTAGTGGAGTCCCTGAAAAAGAATTGCCTTGTTCCGGAAAATCTGATTTTGAAGAAAGGAGCGCAAGTCATGTTCGTCAAGAATAAGTTCAAGGACGAGAAAGCCATTTATGTTAACGGAAGCACGGGCGTCGTCGTCGGCTTCGATGAAAGCCGCTATCCTATCGTCCGCTTGAATTCCGGCGAAGAGGTAGCGGCGCTGCCGGACAGCTGGACAATCGATGACGAAGACAATATCCTGGCGAAGATAACCCAGGTTCCTCTCCGCTTAGCTTGGGCAATCACCGTCCATAAGAGCCAGGGCATGACTATTGAAGCGGCTGAAATCGATCTGAGCCGCTCTTTCGGCTACGGCATGGGTTATGTGGCTTTATCCCGTCTGACTAGCCTGGACGGATTATACCTACTAGGCATAAACGAGATGGCGTATAAGCTGGATCCTCAGGTTTTCGCTTATGACAAGGAGCTTTTATCGCTCTCGGAGAAAGCCCGGGGGAATGTCGAGCCGAAGACATATAAGAAGCAGATAAAGCTCATTTCTTAATTTTTTGCCTTTTAATTATTTATAAAATTCTCTAATATTAGAGGATTTTTTTGTTGGAAAGGCGGACTCGTTAAATCATTGACAAAAATCTTAAAAAGTAGTATAATTATTTGAAACATAATGAGCAGCGGATGCCTTGGCAAAAGTGGCTCTTTGACAAGTAAATAAAGTAAAAACTAAAAATAGGAGACTAAATCATGAAAACGAACACGAGACTTTGGGTGGCTTTCACAGTATCCCTGTTTACACTATGTGCAATAATTTTTTTAATTTTGCACGCCATAGAGATGCGTTCCGCTATAGCTTTACCGCTATGTGTTATTTTTTTCTTTGGCATATTGATTAAGGCCGCTTATGACGGCTGGGTAATAGTTCCGCAAAAATGGGATTACATCATTGAGATCTTTGGAGTTTATATAGGCTATCCATTGAAAGAAGGATGGTATATATTCTTTCCCTGGTTCAAATTTATAAGAATCAGAAATGTTGTCTTCAAAGGTGATCAATTGATGGAACTTTATCTTGATGAGAACACTAAAGATGGTTACGGCGGCGGAGATGTCGAATTCGAGGATTGTTCCTCAAGCCTTAAAGCCTTCCTGTATTTCCGGATTATTGATTCCGAGAAATCGACTTATGAGACTAATGATTTGTTTAGGGCCGTAGAAGAGAAGACCGATAGCTTATTGAGATCATTTCTCGGCCTTTATAAGCTAGAAGAAGTCATTAAGATGAAAAGCAATTTTTATCTGGAAGCGATCGTTATGCTGATCGATTTTTGCCCTGATACGCCTTTGAGCGAAGATGAAAAGGACAATTTGAAGAAAGATATCGAAGCTAAATGGAAAAGCAGAGATTCCTATACTTCTCTGATGAAGTGGGGAGTTGAGCCTCTTAGTCTAGTTATATCAGATATCAAGCTGACTAAAAGCCTTGATCAGGCCAGACAAGTCGTATTGACTGCCGAAAAGGAATTAGAAGTCGCTAATATCAAGCAGAAACAGGCCGATGTCGATAACGTAACGAAAATCAAGAATGCTGAAGCTGATAAGACTGTCTCTATCAAGAAATCCGAGGCAAAAAAACAGCACGAGATTCTTTTAGGCGAAGGCATCGCCGCACAGATCACCAAGATCGTTAATGCCGGCGTGCCTAAGGGTCAGATCGGCAGGCTGCTGATCAAGAACAAGCAATGGGAATCTATTGAAAAAGGCGGCAACACCGTGACGATCATTGAAGACGGCGGCAGCGGCAAAGAAGCCTCTCGCGGAGCTAATTTTGGTTCTGGATTCAATTCAACGACAAAAAAATAAAAAAAACAGGAAAAGATGGAAATTCATGAAGTTCAATTCATTCCCAGACAGACAAAATCGCAAAAAGTGAAGACGGATTCTGATGATTCCGATGTGCCAGTGTCATCTTGGAGAGAAAGGATAAAGAAGAGTCAGCTAGCTGTTGATGCCTTCAGATTCATCTCGGCAGCCATAGTCGCCTCAGGAGTTTATTTTTTAGCGGTATGGCTCATGTCCGATACGATGAATTATTTTCTTAAGCATTTTATCGGGCTTATCATCGGCGGCTTGTTCCTAGCAGCTTTCAGGGCCGTGCAATCGACCCCGCCGGTAATTGGAAAAGCCGTGGTGATCTGGTTATCATTGTTATTCATCTATAACATATCTAACCATTACTTTATTTCTTCTGACGGGCATTCTGATCGGGCTGGACAAGTTATATCCAAGAAAGGACACCCAGCCGATTCTGTCGTAGCTTTGAGACCGGGGAGATACAGCTTCAAGCTTGAGCCCGGCATGACTACTAAATGGATGAAGCTTCCTTACGGTGAAGGCCTCATAAACTATCATATCTCGTCCCCAAATTATAATTATCAATTCATAATTGCGGGCAAGAAGAAAGTTTATAAGGGCGGCAAGGATGCCAGCGTTCCTTTGGAAGTAGGCTTACCTTTTCAAATCCAAGCTCTCGGAGATGAAACTATAACTATAGTGATTGCGAGAGTCTAACTATCAGGGGTGATGTTCAAACAGAACGTCATCCCTTTTTTATTTTTCAATGAAATGGTATAATAATAACAGATAAAATTAATCAAACTACCATGAAAAGACTCATTATTTTTGCTCTGTTGTTGGCCTCTTTCGCCTTAAGTTTCAGCCCGGTCTTAGCTCAGTCCGGAACAGTCAATACCGGCGGCTCCGGCATAACCCTGACTAACCCCCTCGGCGATGTCACCTCCCCGCAAGCCTTTATCGGTAAGATTATTAACTCTATCCTCGGCGTCGTCGGGTCTCTGGCCCTCCTCATGTTCGTCTATGGCGGCCTGACTTGGATGACCTCTTCGGGCAGTGCGGATAAAGTCAAGAAGGGTCGGGATACCTTGCTCTGGGCGGCTATCGGCCTCGTCGTCATCTTCTCGGCTTACGGCTTGACCCGCTTCATTCTCGGTACGGTCGTCACGCAATAGTATTTAAGCTAGCTTCAAGAAAATATCGGACTCCGGCCTGTTTTCAGGCCGGTTTGACAATTACCGATATTTTTTTTAATATAGTAGAGCAATCATCAAGGGTCGATACCAAAGCGGTCAACTGGGGCAGACTGTAAATCTGCTGGCCTTGCGCCTTCGTTGGTTCGAATCCAACTCGGCCCACCTTAGATCAAGACTCCCATTTTGGGGGTCTTTTGCGAATAGGGAATATTTTGTATTTTTGTTAGCATTTTGAGGCAGTTTTGTATCAAATCTGCCCAAACTATTGACATTCTATTAATAAGATGCTATTATATAACTATAAAGTTCGTTTACAAATATAGTAAAATTTGATTAATTACCAAATTAACCTATTAACTCAGTATTTAACTTAAAATAAGGAATCATGAAAAGAAAAAACTGGCTTATTTTTTTGGGACTTGTTATGACTTTGGTTTGTCTTGGATTAGTTGTATATAATCAGCTGCATCCAAAGACTTTAGCTACGACCGAGATGGATAATATAAAACTTGCCGTAATAATCGGATATGCTGGCCTTGCCCTGGTTTGTGTGGGCATGTGGCTTAAACCAAACTCCTTTTTTAAGAAGAGGGCCTCGAAATTTTAATCGGTATTAGTTTTGAGAACTGCTTTGAGGAAGTCTAAAACATCAGACTTCCTTTTTATTTGTCTAAAGCTATAATATCAACATATCTATTATTAACGAGTCATGTTCCTAAATCGTGCCGGGATCCCCACTTTTGAAGAGAAGACCACCTTAATCAGGCGGTCTTTTTTGATGTTGAAAAAAAACCTATATTAGGCTAAGATAATAGCGTGCTAGTTATTTTAAAAATCATCCTCAAAACCCGATCATTCGGGATATTAGCAATTATTTTTCGGACCTGGCATTAACTTCGTTAATATCGAAGCCGTATCCGAGAAATAGTTAGAAGGAATATCTGTTAAATTTAATTCATATCCGGCCATAGCCGACCGGTTATCTTGGGGATGATTTTTAAAATATGTTTAGTAAAATTTTGTGTTACTCTAATTTCGAGGCCGCTTATCTGGAGATAATCGAACAGTTTTCTAGCGACCGCCGCAATTTCAAGTATCACGGCCTGGATAATATCTTCCTGCGCGATATCGATCTTAAGTCTCGGAAGATAATCAAGTCGGCTTTAGCCGATCTCTTGCAGAAGAAGGAGATCGAGCCGGCGCTCTGCGTCTCTATCCCTAAGCCTAATAAGCCGGGCGAGTACCGGGAAATCTTCATCTACAACCTGCAAGAAAGGATCAAGGCTCAGGCCATCTATCGCGTCGTCCTGCCGGAGTTCGAGAAGATCTTTTCTGACAGGCTTTTTTCATATCGGCCGGGCAAGCCGCCGTATCTCGCGGCGCGGATCTTTTGCCGCCGCTACCGCCACAGCTTCTCGGGCGACCAAGCGCTGGTGATAGACCTGAAGAATTATTCCGACCGGATAGACCGAGATAAGATGTTCGCCCAGCTGCAGGAAATATTTCCTGATAAGAAAGTCTTAAAGCTACTGCGCCTCTTCATCTTCAATAAGGTCTATCGCGACGGCGTCTGCCTCACGCCTGATAAAGGCTTGGTGCAGGGTGTGCCGCTCATCGCTTTATTCGCTAATCTTTATCTGACCGATTTAGATTTCAAATATCAAGCCAAAGCGGATTTTTATATCCGCGTCGGCGATGATATCGCCTTGCTGGATCCGAGCCCGGAAAAGCTCCAGGGTATCTTGGCGGAGATTTCCGAAGATATTGTTGCGCGTGGTCTGGAGATCAACCCGAAGAAATTATTCAGCGGCCCGGCTAAGGACAAATTTTCTTTCCTCGGCTATGGTTTTAATTCCGGTTTGATCGGTTTAGAGCCGGGCTTCATCAGGCGGATAGAGATGGAATGGAAGAAGCTCCTGATCTATCAGCACTCGGCGGAATGGGCTAAGAGACGGATAATCATGAAGATGATGAGCCGGCCGGATAATAGCATTAATGACCAATTTTTGAAGATAGTTAGAGATAAATGCCAGATTAATGACTCGGCGCAGATCCAGAAGATGTCGGAGAAATTCTTCTCGATCCTGACCAAGTTCTTCTATGAGCATTATTCTCCCCGCAATCGCCGCCGCCTGGAAGGAGACCTGAAAGAATTCGGCATCGTCTCCCTTTATAATACCTATAAGAATTTTCATTATGATAGACGATAAGAACCAGATAGAATTATTGCGGAAGGTTCGGACGCGGCGCGTCAAATATCAGACGCAGGAATCCGAGGATCTCAATAAGGATTATATCCGGACCTTTTTCAGGAAGCATAAGCTCCTGATCTTAGGGACTCTCGCCTTATTCCTGACTCAAGGAATCATTGAGACTTTTCTGGTCATTGTCGGCCGGAGCCGGCTGGCTTATGACGGCGGCCGGACGCCGGGGATGCTTTTCTGGCAGCTCTTGATCATCCTGCTCGTGTTATTCGTCGTCAATTCTTTTTTTTCCATCAAGCAGGAGAAGACCATCATCGTCATCTTCGTTAATAATCTCCGCCGCCGTATCTTTAGGAATTATCTGGGTAAGGCGCCGGAGAAGATGAAAGCGGAAGGGCAGGCCGATCTCGTCGCTAAGATCTCTTATCATCTGCCGCTCGTCTCGATGGGCGTTTCCAATTCTTTCTTCGGCCTAGCGCGCTGGCTCATCTATCTGGCCTCAGCTCTGGTCGTCGCGCTCTTAGCTGGCCTCAATGTATCTCTCATTGCTGCCTTTTTTATAATATTATCAGTCATCATCGCGCTAGCCTCATATTTTACGGTCAAGCGCTATGTTTCGCAGGAAGTCACCTTCTTCTCGCAGATCATCAAGCATATCAATCTCAGCTTGTCGGAAAAATATTTTTCCAAAGGCTTTAATCTGGAGCCCGTGGTCATGAAGAAATTCGATCGCCTAGTCGATTTCGATTCTCTTTTCAGAATACGCCGCGATCTCTGGATGAAGATGGGGTTCAAGATAGTCTTCGCTATCGTCCTGGTCGTTTCTGTATTGAGCAACGCTTTCTACGGCGGCCTGGTTGAGAAGATCAATCTGATCAGGCCGGAGCTGAAATTTTTATATGTCTTCCTCCTGATCTATTTGTCGCGCATCGTCACCGAATCCCTGCGCATCGGTCTTTATTTTTTCCCGGCCAAGCTGGGCTTATCGCTCACTAACGTGCCGCTGGAAAAATATTTGCATCGCAGCAATATCAAGAATATCAAAACCGAGATTGCCTTTTTAAGCCAAAAGACAAAACTGTTCAGGCAGGGCAGGTATTATCGAAACCTCGAGCTTCGTTTCTCAAAAGGCGGCCGCTATCTGTTCTTCGGACCGAACCTCTCGGGCAAAACCGTCTTGGCCAAGCTATTTTTTGGCGGCGAGACTTATAATGCTAAGGCGCTGAAAGTGAAGATAGACGGGCAGAGGCTGGATTTTTATGAGTACCAGAGAAAATTCAATCAGGCTTATTATTTCGATCCTAGTTTTAATTCTCAGAAGAGTCTGATTGAGATAATTACCGGCCTGGATAGAGAAGAGACTGCTTTCCCGGAAATCGAAGAAGCCTTGCGGGTCATAGCCGCCCATCCCGCGATATCCGACCTAGTTTCTCCTAAGAAGAATTTTAATTTGTCGGCTGGTGATGTCTGGAGCAATCATCTGACCGCCTTCGCCGTGCATGCGGCGCATTGCCTGGTCGTCAAGCCCGCGCTCATTATTATCGACAATTTGTGGCTAGACTTAGATTATCCGGGCATCAAGGAAATGTTAGGCGTTATCAGCCGGGAATTGCCAGAGTCCATCATCGTTGTTTTTGCCAATAAGAAGATTGATAATTTAAATTATGATAAATATTATGATCTGGAAAAGAATCTTAAATCTTAATAATAGGAATAACCGCGGGCAGAAAGCCCGGTTGATTATTTTGCCGCTCGTGATTTTGGGACTGGTAGCATATGCGGGCATGACAATATTCCGTTTGTATCAGGAGTCAGTCGGCCGTCAGATCGCGCCAGCAGAGATGATCAAGATCAACGAGCCGTTCTCAGGCAGTGCGCATTTTAACGACAAACTCGGCCAGGATGATTTTTCTCAGCTGATCGTTAGCAGCATTGATCAGGCCGAGAAGACCGTTGATATCGCCGTCTATTCCATGGATAGCCAGGACATCCGGGACGCTCTCTATCGCGCGGCCAAGAGAGGCGTCACGGTTAGTGCCATCTTTAGTGATAAGCGCCAGGAGATAATTGTCGCGCTTTTCAAGGATAAACCGGATAACGTCAAGATCGGCTTTATCCCTTCGGATATTTCCAGCTATATGCATCATAAGTTCTTATTGGTCGATCGTGGTTTGAGCCGCCAGAAATTATTTTTCTCTTCTTATAATTTTACTTATTTCCAGGGTAAATATGATCCGAGCTTCATCCTTGAAACCGGCCGCCCGGAATTAGTAGCCGTCTTTGGCAAAGAATTCGACCGCTTGGTCGTCGAGCTTAATGATAAGGTGAAGCAGCCGCCCGTCAATCCTTTTGCCGCCCGGATAGAATATACCGACGGCTTCTTGGAAGTTTGGTTCGCGCCGGGAACGCCTAAACATAATATCAAGAGCCGGATGATCGGCTTGATTCAGAGCTCCACGAACAATATCAAGGTTTTGATCTGGTATCTGACCGATAAAGAGATTGCCGCTGAATTAGCGGAAGCGTCTCGGACCAAGCCGGTCTGTCTAGTGACTGACGATTTTAATTGGCTCGCTCCAGGCTCGGCTTTCCCGATCCTAGAAGCTCAGAGGGCCAGGCAGAAATTAGATAAGCTTGAGCTTATCCAAGACAGCCAGCGGAACGCGGAAGTAGGCCGGCTCATGAACGATACTGGCTTCAATTCTTTCTTGCACCAGCATCTTTTGATAATCGATGATAAAATTGCTTTGTTTGGAACTAATAATTGGAGTTTCGGCGGTTTTTTCACTAATAGCGAATCGATCATGATTACTGATATCAAGAGCCTAGTCGACGCCTTCAGGGGCTCGTATCAGGCCAACTATGACGCTAATAAATAATCCTGTATAATATTGCTATATGCCTATAATCAACCCTGACAAGATCGGCGTCGGCATGGTGAAAATTTTCGCCATCGAGTTCGTTGTGCTAGCGATCGTCACCCTTGTCTTGCTCGCCCTATAATATGCCTGAGCTTCCCGAGGTAGAAACTATCCGCCGCGATTTGGCGGCTATCATGCTAGGCTCGAAAATTATTTCCGTGGACATCATGTCTCCGGGGAGTGCTTCGCATTCGGTGGCTTTTTTTAAGAAAGAGCTCGTCGGCCGGAAAATAACCGAGGTTGGCCGCCGCGGCAAGCTCCTGATATTTCGCCTCTCGCCGAACGCGGGCAAGAGGATGGATTATATCATCGTGCACTTGAAGATGACCGGCCAGCTGATTTTTTCCGGAAAAAAAGACGAAGTCGCTGGCGGGCATAGCCGCAACGTCAAAGCGGAATTAAAAGATTTGCCGAACAAGCATACGCGCGCGGTTCTGCAGTTGGCTGATGGCGGAAAATTATTTTTCAATGACATCCGCCGCTTCGGCTATATCAAGTTAGTTTCTAAGAAAGAACTGGAAGATGTCTTAGCCAGAAGCTATGGCCCGGAACCGCTAACCTCGACTTTTACTTTTCCGGCTTTCTTGTATGCGCTCAGCCGCACGAATGTGAAGATCAAAGCCGCACTCTTGAATCAGAAACTGATCGCGGGGCTCGGCAATATTTATGCCGATGAAGTCCTTTGGGAAGCGCGTCTGCGGCCGGACCGTTCGACTCAGAGCCTGAAGCCGGCGGAACTGAAGAAGCTTTATAACGCTATCAACCGGATAATCAAGCTAGCTATCAAGAAGAGGGGCACGACTTTCAGCGATTATGTCGATTCCCGCGGCCGCAGCGGTAATTTTTCCAAGTTCTTGAAAGTCTATGGCCGGGGCGGGGAAAAATGCCCGAATTGCCATAATCCTCTTAAAAAAGCTAAAATCGCCGGACGCGGCACGCATTATTGCGCAGTTTGTCAAATTTGACTTTTAGTCAGTTTTTATATATTGTTTAAACAGTTAATAAATTAATCGCGCTATCAATATGTCACAGGACAACATGATCAAAATGGAGTGTACGGTTTGCAAGACCACTACTCATCATTCTCGCAAGAACAAGAAAGTTATCAAGGAACGCTTGGAACTGTCTAAGTATTGCAACAAGTGCAAGAAGAATACGCCTCACAAAGAAACTAAATAAACGCTTTCCGGCTCAGCCGGCAGCTAAATATTATGCCTCAAAAATTAACCAAGCCTTTCATCTTAATTTTAGTGGGTTTAGTTCTCGCCGGCTGTTATCTAGTCTTCAAGCCGTTTTTAACGGAAATAATCGTCGCCGCCATTCTGGCGTCGGTTTTTTATACTCCGTTCCTCCGTTTTTCTAATTTCCTCAAAGGCCGCAAGAGCTTAGCGGCTCTTTTGATGTGCTTGTTGCTCCTGGTCATCATCATCCTGCCCTCGATCAAGCTCATGGTCTATGCTGGAGAAAAATCCGTCGACGCCTATAGCGCGACCGTAGAATTCTTTGATAACCATACCATCAACGACCTGTTCAAGACTGAGTTCTTTGATCGCGGCGTCCTGCGTCGCATCAACGTAGATAATTTTGATTTCCATAGCGAGAACTTCAAGAACGCGCTGCTGACGACTTTCAAGGAATCGAGCAATTGGCTCTTATCTGGCGCGACTTTTGCCGTCAAAGAGACGACGAGCTTCATCGTTTCTCTCGTTCTCATCATCATCACAATGTTCTTCTTCTTTGTCGACGGCGAAAAGATGCTTAATAAGCTGATGCTCCTGTCGCCGCTCCAGAATAAGTATGATAAGGAATTATTCCGGAAATTCCGAGTAGTCAGCCGCACGACTTTCGTCTCGACTTTCGTCGTCGCCTTAGCGCAAGGCGCGGTTGGCGCTATCGGCTTCGCGATTATCGGCTTTCCAGCTTTCCTGGCCGGTATCTTAGTGGCCGTCCTGTCGCTCTTGCCCTATGTCGGTTCCATGATCTTCTATGTTCCGGTCGGCATATATTATCTTTTGACCGGCGATGTTTGGCAGGGAATCTTCATCCTCCTCTGGGGCATGCTGATCATTGGCACTATTGATAACGTCATCCGCACCTATATGGTCAAGGATGAAGCGGAAATAAATCCGGTCTTCGTCTTCTTCTCTATCCTCGGCGGCATCGTCCTCTTCGGCTTCTGGGGCGTCGTCCTCGGCCCGCTCCTGATCGCGCTGGCGGTCACGGTCTTCCATATCTATGAACTCGAATTCTGCGATTCGCTCGACGGCGAGAATTGCCGCGAATTGAGGAACGAAGTTGCAATAGCCGAGCGCGCGGAGGAGGCTCGCCTAGCAGAGTTAAGTACCAAGAAGAAGAAATAAACTTTTAAAAATAATATTAAATCATATGATCGGACCAAAAACTCAAAAGAATTTGGAAGAGGCGTTCGCTGGCGAATCCATGGCTCGCAATAAGTATGATTATTTCGCTTCGGCCTTCCGGAAAGCCGGCTATGTCCAGATAGCCAATATCTTCGAAGAGACCGCGCGCAACGAGAAAGAGCACGCTAAGGTCTGGGCTAAGCAGCTCGGCCTGATTTCTCCGGATTTAATGGAAGACTTGAAAGCGGCGATTAAGGGCGAGCATTACGAGAATTCGGAAATGTATCCGCGCATGCAGGCGGAAGCGCTCGAAGAGGGGCACGAAGATATTGCCAAGTTATTTAAGGAGATCGGCGAAGTCGAAGAAAAGCACGAAGCGCGCTACCAGAAATTACTCGCGAATATGGAGAAGGGCGAAGTCTTCAAGAAGCCGGAAGTCAAACGCTGGAAATGCGATAATTGCGGTTATATCCATGAAGGGACGGAGGCTCCGGACAAGTGCCCGGCCTGCAGCCATCCGCAAGCTTATTTCGAGGTTTTCGTTGAGACTTACTAAGCAATAAATATATGAGCACACGAGTCGGAAAAACTTATTTCTGCCGTATCTGCGGCAATGAAGTCAAATTCGAGAAGGACGGGAATGGCAAGCTTATCTGTTGCGGCGAGGAGATGCAGATCAAGAAGGATGGGTTTGACGGGGAGGAATAAGACTAGTCATAAATAAAGCAATTTTGATAATAAAGGCCGTTTTTTGCGGTCTTTATTTTTTGTTTAGGTTTTCTTTAAAATTCCATTAGGTGTTATTGCTATAATATAGGTATGGAAAATATCCTTAAGCAAAAAGCGTTGGATTTGAGAAAACAGGGCTATTCTTTTAATGAAATGAGCCGGCTGCTTAATGTTGCTAAAAGTACGGTTTCCTCTTGGACTAGGTCGGAGCCATTGAGCGAGGCGGCTAGGATGAGAATAAAATATTTAGGAGATAAAGGCAGACAGAAAGCTAAAGAGACTATCAGGCGCAAGCAAGCCTTGATTCTCGATGATATTAAAAATAATTGCGGCGCAATGGTTAATAAGAAATATGGGCCGGATGATTATAAATTATTCTTGGCGCTTTTATATTGGGGAGAAGGGGCTAAGACTGAGCATAGACTTAATTTTATCAATTCTGATCCAGACATGATTAGGATATACCTATGGCTATTAAGAAAGTCTTTTAGCATTAAAGAAGAACGCTTGAAAGGCCGGCTCCATCTCCATGAATACCATAATCGGGAAGAAATGGTTAGTTTTTGGTCTAAAATAACGGGTATTCCCAAAAATAATTTTTCCATATATAATAAGCCCCATACCGGAATAAACAAGAAACCCGGCTATAAAGGTTGCTTGTCAATTCGATATGGAGATAGTAGAATAATAAAAGAGATTTTTATTATTATTGAGAGGTTTAAAAACTTAGCTAATATTGCGGGATTGGTGTAGTGGTAACATATCTCTCTCCAAAAGAGCAGACGGGGGTTCGATTCCCTCATCCCGTGCGGAAAAGCATAAAAGACGTCTTGATTTCAGGCGTCTTTTATCTTAGTATGAAGTTATCATTCTATCATTAATGAATTCTAGACTATATGGAAAAATCCTATAAATATTTTAGCGCTATCTGTGTCTTTTTCGTCTCTGTGCTCTTGATCTCTAACGTCGCTTCGACGAAGATCGTCGATCTGAAATGGTTTACTTTCGACGGCGGAACCTTGTTATTCCCGCTGAGCTATATCTTCGGCGATATCCTGACCGAGGTCTATGGCTATAAGAAATCTAGGCAGGCGATCTGGCTCGGCTTCTTCGCGGCCCTCGTCATGTCTTTAGTCTTCATTATCGTGGGCAAGCTACCGGCCGCTCCGGGCTGGGAGAATCAGGAGGCCTATGACAAGATTTTGGGTCTCACGCCGCGCATCGTCGTCGCGAGCTTAGTCGCCTATCTTTGCGGCGAGTTCATGAATTCTTTCATTCTCGCGAAGATGAAAATAATGACTAAGGGCAAGTGGCTCTGGACGCGGACGATTGGGTCGACCGTAGTCGGGGAGCTAGTAGATAGCCTGATTTTCGTTCTCGTCGCTTTTGCCGGCTTATTGCCATGGCCCCTGATCATAACCCTCATAGTCTCTAATTACGTATTTAAGACCTTAATCGAGGTATTGTTCACGCCCTTGACCTATAAGGTCATCGGCTTCCTTAAGAAGAACGAGCAGGAGGATTATTATGACTATGGGACGAAGTTTGGGGTGTTTGGGAGGAGGTAGTATGGTTTCTAGAAAAATGATATTATAGAAGGACTAATTTGGTCTTGATAGTTATTAACAGATGTTTCCCTGATATCAAGGAAACATCTGTGGAAAATTATTTATTTAATGTTAGTCGATTTGACCTGACGATAATTTTCTGCTAAAATATATATATTGATTTGCTCGCAGTCAATCATTACTAGCAGAAGCTGTAATGTCCGCAGGTTCGCCTCGGAAAAAGTGTTTAGCAGTGCTAATATTTTGAATTAAAAGTCGACCCTGTATAGGGAATTCAATAATTAGTTTACTAGGCATGCGAGAGCATGTTTTTGTTTATTAAAATAATTATTGAATTAAATTTATGACGTCAACTTTAATAAAATTTCCAGCAGTTTCTTTTAGAAGAATTATTGGGCCGCATGATGATTTAAGAGGGAAAATGTATATTGCCATTGTTAATGTGAAGGACGTGCCAGAATCATTGGATGATTGGAGAAAATTAAACCCTAGAGATCCAAAAACTAATTCAGGAGTGGCATTAAAAATAAAATCTACCCTGGAAGATAATCCAGAGGCGTTTTTATTGAAAAATAGAGGCATTACTTTGATGGTGGAAAAGGTCGATTTTGATAATCAGACCAATGAGGTTAAGCTAGAAATGGTTAATGAACATAAAAATGGGTTATTGGACGGTGGGCACACTTTTAAAATTATTAGGAACTACTTAGAAGGGTTGTCAAAGGACGAAATTTCAGAAATTAACGCTTATGTAAGAATTGAAATATTAGAAGGAATAAAAGACATAGAGGAGGCGGTAGGGATTGTTGAGTCTCGAAATACCTCAACTCAGGTAAAAGAGCAAAGCATTGAAGAGCTTAAAAAGAATTATGAAGAAATTAAAAATGTCTTAAAGGATCAGCCTTACGCAGAGAATATCGCATACAAAGAGTTCGAATTACTGGATGATGGTAGTAAGAAAAATATCGATATAAAAGATATATTATCGTACCTGGTTTGCTTTGATGTCGAGAGCTTTACTGGAGAAAAACACCCAATTAAAGCTTACTCCACAAAAGCAAATGTGGTCCAGCACTTTAGAGATAATCAGGAAAGAATGTTAAAATATATACCGCTCTTACCAGTGATCTTAGAGCTTAGAGATTTTATTTACCTTGAGTTACCCGAGGCATATAATCATGCGGGTGGTAAATTCGGGGGTCTTACGGGGGTTGTTGAACTATCGAATAAGGCCAGAATGCATAAAGAAAAGTTGGCTTTTACTGACAAGGAATCAACTTATAGGATACCTAGCAGTTTTATTTATCCTATATTAGCTAGTTTTAGAAATTTAGTGAGAATCGAGGATGGTAAATGCTCTTGGAAGACTAACCCTATTAAATTTTTTAGAGAATTAAAAGGGGATTTAGCCGCCAGGCTAGGTGACCAGGCAAAAGAACTCAGAAATCCAAATAAGTTAGGCAAAGATATAGCTACTTGGGGCAGATGTTATGATTTAGTCGCTATTGAAGCCTTAAAAAGGAGTCTTTAGTATTTTTGCTAGAAAAAAGAGGGGCTATTAAGCCCCTCTTTTTCTTTGACTTTTTGCTCTAAAAACCTTAAAATTAAGCCAGGGAATAGGACTTTATCTTTTCTTCATATCCAATTTGCTATAATATGACTACCTCAAAAAAGGCGATAAAAACTAAGAAAAAAAGCAAAAAAATGTTAGATCCATTTTTTAAAGATAAAGACTTTAAATTATACCAAGCCAATAGCTTGGAATTTTTAGCTACTCTGCCGGAGAACTCGATTGATATGATATTTGCCGATCCGCCATATTTATTGTCTAATGGCGGTTTTTCCGTTCATGCCGGCCGTATGGTTAGCGTTAATAAGGGTGAATGGGACGTCAGTAATGGTCTAAAGAAAGACTTTGAGTTTCAATTAGCCTGGATTAAGGCTTGCCATAGAGTATTAAAGCCAGGAGGCACAATTTGGATTTCCGGCACCTATCACTCTATCTATCAATGCGGTTTCGCTCTCCAAGTTAGCAAGTTTCACATCTTAAACGATATTGCCTGGTTTAAACCCAATGCTTCACCAAATTTAAGCTGTCGCTTTTTTACGGCCAGCCACGAAACTTTAATCTGGGCGAGAAAAGAGTTAGTCCATCCTAAAACCGGAAAACCAATAACCACTAAACATAAGTTCAATTACGACTTAATGAAAAATGGTAATTGGCCAGAAGACTTCTTGAAAAAACCTAATCTTCAAATGCGGAGCGTTTGGTCTATGGGTACACCGAAACCGACCGAGAAGAAATTTGGAAAACACCCGACTCAAAAACCAATCGATCTATTGGTTCGTATTGTTATGGCTAGTACTAATAAAGGCGATTTAGTCATTGACCCGTTTACTGGTTCTTCAACGACTGGTTTAGCCTGCGCCCTTAATGATAGAAAATTTATTGGTATTGATTTGGAAAAAAATTATTTGGAATTGTCAGTTAAGAGATATAAAGATTTAATTAAGTAAATTTATGAAATTTCTTAAATTTTATAGTGAAATTTTAGGTTATCAGAATGAAGATGATATTTTTGGTTATTTTATAAATAATCTGCAAAAATCAATTTCCGATTGGTCATTTTTTGTAGATTGGAATAAGATTAAAAAGAATGTTGAAGAAATTGAAATAGAATTAAATACTCTCAACAGTCTAATTGGAAAAGATAATCTAGAAGAAAGATTTATCGAATTAATTAAAGAATATCCAAAAGTAAAGTTAGCCTTACCAATACTCATTGCGATAAGAAAAAAGAAATTAAAAGAAATGCCGATTTTAAACGAGATTGGTAAGTTGGTGCTTGAAAATAAGGAGTATCTTTTTAATGAAAAAAGTGAGATCGAGGGTAATTTAAAAAAGGAGATATTACGATTTTTTAATGAATCTGGCTTAAAGAAAATATTTCAAGATAAGACAATAAAAAATTTGGTTGATTATTGTTATGGAGTTGAAGTTGGCATGGATACAAATGCACGAAAAAATCGTGGAGGTAAAAACATGGAAGATATTGTTGAATTATATATTAAAAATTTATGTCAAAAAAATAATTTTCGATATCTAAGACAAGCGACTTCCGAAAAAATAAAATTACAGCTAGGATATGATGTCCCGGTTGATAAGTCATCGAGAATATATGACTTTGTTATTGACAGTGGGAAAGAGCTATATATTTTTGAAACTAATTTTTATAACGGGGGAGGTTCAAAATTAAAATCAACCGCAGGTGAATATAGGGATTTATTTAATGTTTTAAATGGTCAGTATAAATTTATTTGGATTACGGATGGTAATGGTTGGAAAAAGGTTTCTAGACCGCTCAGAGAAACGTTTAATCACAATGATTACATTTTTAGTTTAGATATGATTGAAAAAGGAATATTAGAATTTTTGTTGTGATATTTTTATGATAAGTAAAATTTCAAAACTCAAGAATTTTGGTATATTTCATGATTTTTCTTGGAGTGCCGAGTTGCCTGAATTTAAAAAGTTCAATTTAATTTATGGTTGGAATAGAAGCGGGAAAACAACAGTTTCCCGTATTTTTGTAAGTTGCGAAAAAAAATGCACATATGACAAGGACAGGTTTAAACAGTATCCAGAAAATGGAGAGTTTGAAATTAAATTAGATAATGGCACAATAATTAAAAATAATGATATTGCTACGAATGTTTTGCCAATTAAAGCTTTTAACCAAGATTTTATTGATGATAATATATCATTTGACCCCTCCAATTCTTGTAATCCAATTATCTATGTTAGCGAAGAAGATATAGAAAGTAAAAAACAACTAGAAAAATTCAAAGCTGATAAAATAATACTTAGTAATGATTTTAATGAAATAAAGAAAGGCAAAAGCGTAAAGGAGGATATAAAAAATAATTTTTTAATAGGCCTTGGGCGAGAAATTGCTAATGTGCTTTTTGACAAGTCCTATAATAAGACAAAGGTAGAAGCAAAAATTAATAATATTGGAGTTGATAATTTTACTAATAAAATACTTTCTGATGAGGAGAAAAAGACGATTGAAACAATAAGTAAAAGTGAAGCTGAAAAAGAACAGCCTATTCTTCCCGGGCTCGCAACTGTTAACTTTAATTTTTTATTTACTGGAGTAAAATCTCTTCTTGATAAAAAAGTGGTTTCGGAATTACTTGAAAGATTAAAAAACCCTAATGACCCCGATGGCGGGCTTGATGAAGAATTAAACAATTGGGTTAAGCAAGGATTTGATATACATAAATCTAAAAATGAATTTAAAAAATGCCTTTTTTGCGAAAATAGTTTGGATGGTAATTTTTTCGATTCATTGGCAAAACATTTTAGTAAAGATTACGAAGATTTAGAAACCTCTATAAAGCTCCTTATTAAAGAACTGCAAAAAGAACAATTAACAACTATTCCTGAAAAAAATGTTGAATTATATCCCGATCTTAGAAATAATTATGAGGCCAAGGCAAAACAATATAATGAAAATATTAAAAAACAAAATGATTGGCTCTATCGCTCTGAAATGTGGTTAGAACAAAAATATAAAAATCCTTTTGATCCGGATATTCCAGAAATGATAGATACTCCAGAAAATTATTCGGAATTATTAAATAAAAATATTAGTGAACTTAATGAAATTATTTTAAGTCATAATCAAAGGGTGGATAATTATGTTGTAGAAGTAAAGAATGCCAGAGAAAAATTAGAGTTACATTCCATAGCAGTCGCCTTATCAGAACAAGATTTTAAAAAATTTGAGAATGATTTAAAGGAGTCAGAAAATAGAGAAAGGGAGACACTTGAAAAATTAAATAAAAATGATGAAAAGATATCCGAATTTGAGAAAAAAAATTCAAATATAGGCAAAGCTATTAAGGAAATTAATAAGCATCTAAAGGAGTTTTTTGGTAGAGAAGAAATTAAACTCGAGTTAGACGATAATAAAAAAGGTTATATTATTAAAAGAGATGGGCAATCCGCAAAAAATTTAAGTGAAGGAGAAAAAACTGCCATAGCTTTTTCTTATTTTATCGTTAAAGTTGGAGAAAAGGAATTTCAAATTAAAGATGGGATTATTTTTATTGATGATCCTATTTCTAGTTTTGATTCAAACTTTATTTATCATTGTTTTTCATTAATAAATACAAGTTTTAAAGAAGTAGGACAAATTTTTATTTCTACACACAATTTTCAACTTTTCAATCTAGTGAAAGAATGGTTTATTAATAAAAATAATCACAATAAAAAAGACAATGAAAAATCGGGTAATGAAGCCAAAAAGCCAACTCCTTGCGAATTTTTTATGATTGAAAATTTTACCGAATCAAACATACGAAAGGCCAAAATTGTTGAACTAGATAAAACACTACGAGACTATAAATCGGAATATCATTTTTTATTTAGTTTATTAAACAAGTTTAAAGATGTTGATCTGGATTATGCCGATTTTTATACTATAGGAAATGTCGCAAGAAGATTCTTTGATATTTTCGCAGATTTCAAAATTCCAGATTCACGAGATCAAAAGCAAAAAATGGAAGCAATAGTAAAAGAATTAAATACGGATAAAGAAGAGCAAGATAGAATAAGTGATGCGGACTGGAATAAAGCATATAAATTAGTTAATGAATTTTCACATAATTCTGATCCAACAAGCACGATTGAACACAAAGACAAGAGCGAAAGTAAAGATGCCATTAAAATTTTACTTAATATAGTAAAAGAATCTGACCCGATACACTATAAAATTTTAGAGGGGAGTTGCTAGGGCTTATTTCTAATTTTACGCTAAAGATATTTTTTTTATCTCAATGCCATTCACATCTAAACAAATCATAGAATCATCGCTATTCAAGAAGACTATAAAACAACTTTTTCAATCAAATGACTATGAGATTGTTGAACGGCCGGCTAGTTTTTCTATTCGCTTAAAAGAAGAGAATCCAAAAATGGTTAAAAGAATTATTTTATTGCCACCGCATGGCTTTACGACTGATAAAATTAATTTATTAGGCCCTCATCCGGAAGCACTTAACGCTAAAATTAGAATCTTAGGAAAAATTAAACCCCAAAATAAAGGGTTTGTTCCATTACATAAAGAAATAGAGTTTGTTTTTTCTTTAATCAGAGAAGTCCCGACGGAGAAAGACTCATCCTATTCCGATTATTCTAAATTTTCTAAAGAATACTATAACAGCCAATTAAAATCTTGGCGAAGTTGGTTTTATGTAGTTAAAGAGAATGGTTGGGGAAACTTTCATAATTTAATTAATCTTTCTAACGATTGGATTGTATTGTTACTTGAAAAGAAGCTAACAGATAGAAAAAAGATAAATATTAATAAATTTTTAAAACAAGTATCAACGGCTAAGGCCGAGGAATTAGAAAATATTTTAAAACAAATTGAGAAAAATGGCGATAAAGTTTTTAAAGATTCCTCTTTAGTTAAAAAGCTCTTAGCGTTTAATCCAAAAATATTAGTTCCCATATTGATCCAAATGTTAAATTTCCAGGAAACCGGCAAGCATGAACCCTGTACTTTTTTTGCCTTTTTATTAAAAGTTATCAAAAAGGATAAGAAGCTAGTTTTAAGGGAAGTGAATAAGTCGCTCAAATCAAAAATAGCCCCTTATTATTATTTGGAGGATTTAAAAAATAAGATTAATAAGTAGCATCAATTCTACCACCTCCCCTTGTATTGCTAGCGAAACAAAAAGTTGTGACGCTATTGTGACTGAAAAAGTGGTAAAATCGTGATATTTCGAACTAAAATAGATTAATAGGGTAATAAAAAAAATAAGGCTCTCAACCCTATTTTTTTATTCCCCCTCATTATTTAACTCCAACCACAACTCCTCCTTATCCTTGATCATTCTTTTCAGTTCTTCTAGCTCTTCGACTTTCTCCGGTTTATAGTCATGATAATGCTCTAAGAAATAAGCCATCAGCTCTTCCTTGTACGCCTGCATCTTTTCCAGTTCCCATTCGAGGGACTGGATTTTTTTTATTCTAGCCTTATTTTCGAGATATTTTTCCCGGCTCTCGGCTTTGTCTTTAGCCGGTTCCGGCTCTTCCTGGGATTTCTGCCATAAGTCCTTTTCAAGTTTCGCGACATAATCGCCGTAATCTTCGTGGCGGCGCTTAGCCTGCCCGTCCTTTATCTCGACTATCCCGGTCGCGACCAGGCTCGAGAAGGTCCGGTCATGGCTCGCGAATAGGACTGTCCCGGCGAACTTCTGCAGGGCATTGGCTAGAGCTTCGGTCGTCTCGAAATCTAAATGACAGGTCGGTTCATCAAGAATCAGGGTATCTGGTTTCGATAGCAATAATCCCGCTAGTAATAATCGCGCCCGTTCGCCGCCGGATAAGACGGAAATCGGCTTCTTCAGTTCTTCATCTTTGAATAAGAAATCGCCGGCCATTTTTAGGACTGCTTCGGTCTTGACTTCGCTCGCGGCCGAGCGCCTTAAGAAATCACCAGCCTGTTCCTTGCCGTTCATCCGGTCAATCTCTTCCTGGCCATGATAAGCAAGGCGGCTATTAGCCGCGAATTTATAGGCTCCTCGTAAAGGCGCGATGCGCCCGGTCAGGGTCTTGATGAGCGTCGTCTTACCTTGGCCGTTCAGCCCTAAGATAGCGAGCTTCTCGCCAGCGCGGCAATCAAAATCAATTTCTGAAGCAATGACTTTTTTAGAAATTTCGTCCTTATCCGCATAGCCGATATCGAGATCGTTTATCTTAAGAGCGAAATTGCTGCGTTTGGGAACCGGCGGAATCGTGATGCGGGTGATACCGGCTTGGTGCTCGACCGTGATTCTTTTTTCTTCTAACTTGGTAATTTTTCTAGCCATGGCTTGGGCCTGTTTCGCTTTCGAGGCCTTATAGCGGAAGCGGTCGATGAATTCCTGCCAATGTTCCTGCTGCCGCTCTAAGCTCGCGTTGGCTTTCAGGAGGGAGCCGAGCTTCTGTTCCTTGAAAGCGAGATAGGCTTCGATATTTCCCGGGTAATGATAGCAGCTCGTCTTCGAGATTTCGATCGTCTCGTTGCAGGTGCGTTTTAGGAATTCGCGGTCATGAGAGATTATAAGGAAACTGCCGCGATAGGCGCGCAGATAATCTTCTAGTAAGATCAGGGTATTAAGGTCTAAATAATTGCTCGGTTCGTCGAGGAGAAAAAGATTCGGATCTTTTAAGAGCATGCCGGTGAGACGCAAGCGCATGCGCCAGCCGCCGGATAGGCTCGAAGCGGCTTGCCCTAATTTCTCAGCATCGAGCTCGAACTTGCTGGCTACTTGTTGGGCGCGCCATTCTGGCTTATGGCTCTCGCGCACGAGATAGTCCAGACCGCTTTCCCCCGGCTGCCAGCTATCGGTTTGTTTTAAGTAGCCGATATTGGCTTCGGAATGAATGATGATATCGCCGCTATCGGCCTTTTCTTCGCCTGTGACTATCCGAAACATAGTTGATTTGCCGGCGCCGTTACGACCGATAACGCCGATCTTCTGCTTTTCCGAGACGGCAAAAGACAGGCCGGAAAAGATCTTCTGGCCGCCGTATTCTTTGCTGAGTTCGCTGACTTGGAGCAGTATGGACATGTTTTTAGTTTAAAGGATAAGGCTGGGAATATCAATATTTTCCGGATTGGTCGATAAAAACAGGGAAATGAGCTATAATAAGAGTAAAGATAAGGTAATTAATCAAGCTAAAACCATATGTCTTTCGAACTGAGAACCAATAACCAAGAGGTCTCTGCCCGGCGGGAAAAGATCGAGCAGGATATTGAAGTTTTTCGCGCGAAGATCGCTGAGAAGTTTTCCGGCGAAAGTTTAGCCAAGATCGCTGAGGCGCTCGATTTCATGCTCAAGATCCATCTGCCTCAAGCTGATCGAGCTGACGGCCGGCCGTTCGCGAGCCATCCGCTCGCCGTAGCCGAGAAAGTCATGGAATTAAGCGATAATCCCGAATTGACTATTGCCGCCCTGATTCATGACGGCGTTGAAGATCAGGCCGACCGCATCTTCGTCGAACGGAATAACCGGAAGTATCCTCATAGAAAATCCGTGCCGCTGGATATCAATGAAAATCTGAAAGAAAAATATAAGAACACTCTCCGGAATCGGAGCTTTAAAGAGATAAAAGACAGGTTCGGAGATAAGGTCGAGTATTATATCCAGAACATGACCAATCATGATTATAATTCTTTAGCTGAAGACGCTAATCTGACCGGAGAAGAGAAGCAGGATTTCATCAATGACCATTATGCCGAGCATGTTGAAGAGATCATGGGCGATCCGGAACTGTTCACGCTTAAGCTCGCCGACTTGTCCGTTAATATAGATCTGCATTCTATGGATTCCCAGAGCGAGAAGCACGTGAAGCTGAAGCGTAAATATAAGTCGGTGATTGAAGCGGTCCTGGCTAGACTGAAGACGCTTGAACCCGACCACCTTCTTTATAGCAAGAAGGACGAGATCGCGGCCGAGCTCACAAAAATCTATCAAGAGCAATATGAATAATCTGGAAATATCTGATCAATCGCTTTATATCCTAGTTCCGCTCTTAGCGATCAATCTCCTCGCCTTCTTGATCATGTTAGCTGACAAAGTCAGCTCGACGGGGCAGGATGCGAAGAGAATCTCCGAAGGTAAGATGTTCTTCTTGGCTACCGCCTTCGGTAGCCTGGGCGTTTACTTAGGCATGTTCGCTTTCCGCCATAAGACGCAGAAATGGTATTTTCTCATCGGCATCCCTTTGCTCATGATTCAGAACGCGGCTTTGGCTTACCTAATCTACTTATTTCTGGCTCGTTAGCTAAATTTACAGAAACTCCGAAAAATGGTAAAATTGCCATATCAATTAATTTAAAAATATGAAAAAGATTATCAGTTTAGCGGCCTTGACCGTCATCGTTCTGGTTATCGGTGGTTGCGGCGCAGCTAAGACTGCTCAGACTAATCAACCTACTCAGCCTACTCAGCCTGGGGTTGTTGGTTTGCCGTCAACCGGTTCTGACCCAGCAGCTGCCTCTGCGCCCGTTCCTGTTCCGGTCGCTGTTGATATCAGCAATTTTTCCTTTTCGCCCAGCCTTTTGAATATCAAGCCGGGGACGACTGTCACTTGGACTAATAGCGATGTTGTCTCTCATCAGATAAAGTCCACGGCTTTTAATTCAGATAATTTAAATGAAGGCCAAAGCTTTTCTTATACTTTTAGTAATACCGGAATCTTCGAGTATAGTTGCTCGATTCATCCGACGATGACCGGCAAGATTATCGTTCAATAGCCTAAGTTTGGAAATATTCTAATTTTTCTCGAAATAGGTTATAATTATCTTAGGTTAGATTTAATCATTTTTTAGATAAAACATTATGAAAATCTTAATTATTGATGACGATATCAGCGCCGCCACTACTCTCAAGGCTCTGCTCATGAGTCAGGAAAGTTTTGATATCGACGTAGTCTACGCTGGCCGCGAAGGCTTGAATAAGATGATTGCCGAACCGCCTTATGATTTGCTCATTCTTGATATCATGATGCCTGATTTTAGCGGCATCGAAGTCTGCCGCGCGATGGCGACCAATGAAAAATTGAAGCAGATTCCGGTCATGCTCGCTTCGGCTTTGCCGATAACCTCGAAAGAGCTCGGCGATCTGATGGCTGAGTTCAAGGCTTTGAACGTTGTTAAGGGAGTTTTGGAAAAGCCTTTCGTCGTCGACGATTTATTAGCCGAGATCCATCGCATCGTAGATAAGAAATAAGACGGTCAATATGAAAATCCTTATCGTCGATAACGACGTCAGTACAGTCACTACTCTTAAAGCCTTGCTCCTGAGCCAGGCTTCATTCGAGATTGATATGGCTTACGGCGGCCAAGAAGGGCTTGATAAGATGGCGGCTCATCCCGATTATGATCTAGTGCTTTTAGATATTATGATGCCGACTGTGAGCGGCATGGACGTCTGCCAGGCTATGATGAAGAATTACCAGCTGCGAGAAATTCCGGTCCTCCTTATGTCCTCGGCCTTGCCGATTCCTCCGGGAGAATTTCATCAATCACTAGAAAGATTTAGCGCCCTGACCGTCGTCAAAGGAGTAATCGAAAAGCCTTTTGTCATCGGGGATTTATTAGCGGAGATAAATAAGACCGCTCGCCGTCCTCTATAATATATATGGTATATGACGTGGCAGTTATCGGCGGCGGCGCTTCTGGATTGATGGCGGCTGGCCGAGCCGGCGAAGAGGGAGCTAAGGTCATCATCCTCGAGAAGAATGGATCTGTCGGCCTTAAGCTGCTTATGACTGGCGGCACACGCTGCAATCTGACTAATAATATTCCCGATTCTAAGATATTGGCGACTAATTTCGGCTCAGCAGGCCGTTTTTTAATTTCCGCCTTTTCGCGTTTCGGACCGAAAGAAACAATTGAATTTTTTAATAACCGCGGCCTAGCTACGAAGATTGAAGATAATAATCGAGTTTTTCCGGCGAGCGATAATGCCCGCGAAGTCTTGAAAATTTTAGTCGATTATGCGCAGGCGGCTGGCGTCGAAATCATGACGAGCGCGGCCGTCAAGAATATTTTAATTGATAAAGGCAAGATAGCAGAAGTAGTCTTAGCTGACGGTAAGAAGATCAAAGCCATTAATTATATCATCGCGACCGGCGGACGTTCGTATCCGACCACCGGCTCGAGCGGCGACGCTTATGAATGGCTGCGCCGGATGGGCCATAATATTATCACGCCGTCTCCGGCCTTAGTTCCAATATTATTGAAAGATGCTTTTATTCCTGAGCTGGAAGGCCTTAGTCGGGAAGAAATCGCCCTTAGTTTATGGCAGGACGGGAGGAAGATAGCCGCCACCGAAGGGGATATCCTTTTTACCGCTAATGGCCTGAGCGGTCCGGCCGCTTTGAACTTGAGTCGCTTTATCAGCTTGCCAATTAATCAGAACTTAGAAATATCGCTAGATTTTTTTGCCGATACTTTTATAGAAGATCTGGATGATGAGCTGCAGGGAATATTCTTGGGCAATAATAAATCGGCCAGGAATAGCTTGGCCGGAATATTGCCGTCTCGGCTCATGCCTGTTGTCGGCTCTCTTGCTCATCTCGATATGGAAAAGCCAGCTAATTCGGTCACTAAGGATGAACGCCGCCGGCTGGGAGCGTTATTGAAAGATTTTCGTCTCGGGATTAAGGGCCTAGACGGATATGACCGAGCGATGCTGACCGCGGGCGGCTTAGACCTGAAAGAAGTCGATCCGAAGACGATGCGCTCCAAGATCATTTCTAATCTTTTCGTGGCCGGAGAGGCCTTAGATATTGCCGGACCGACCGGCGGCTTTAACCTTCAAGCTTGCTGGAGCACGGGCCGCATCGCTGGCGAAGCGGCGGTCCAGGCTAAGATGGATTGAAGAAATTATGCCTTTTCGGCGTATTAACTTGACCGATAATATAATCTAACTATAGCATGATCGATGCCGTTGGCGCGCAAAACTTAAGCGATGCGGAGCTTGTCAGTCTGACCCTGGAAAACCAGGACAACTTTTTATATCTAGTCGACCGGTATAAGGGCAAGCTGATGAATTATATCCGCCGCCTGACTAATATCAATGATGACGATGCTGAAGATATCCTCCAGGAAGTCTTTATCAAGGTTTATCTTAATCTCAACGGTTTTGATACAGATTTGAAATTTTCTTCCTGGATATATCGGATTACCCACAATCAGGTCATCAGCCAGCACCGGAAGCTCAAGGCGCGGCCGGAAGGTTATGCTATTAATATCGAAGATAAAGCCGCTTTAAGCCTGGCTGCGGATATTGACATAGAAGCCGGCGCCGACCTAAATATCATGAAACATAATATCGCCAGGGTACTAAGCGGGCTGGACCAGAAGTATCGCGATATTTTGATATTGAAGTTCCTGGAAGAGAAGAATTATCAGGAAATTTCCGATATCATCCGGAAGCCGGCCGGGACGGTCGCCTCCATGATTAACAAGGCCAAGAGCGAGTTCAAGAAAGAACTCATCAAGCAGAAAATCATCTTATAAACATATGGAACATAAAGAATTTGATCAGAAATTGGTCGAGAAGATAAGAGAAGAGAAGATGGCGCCTAAGCCGCGTTGGCATTTTTTATTGAAGAACCAGGTCGTCTGGCTGGCTGGCGCTTTGGCGCTCTTGATCGGGGCGGTCGCCGTCTCGGTTATGATTTATCTTCTGAAGAATAACGGTTGGGAATTGCAGGCGCAGACTAATAAGAGCGTCCTGGAATTCTTCCTGCTGACCATGCCCTATTTTTGGATAGTCTTTTTGGGAATCTTCGTCTTCGTCCTTTATTATAACGTTAAGCATACCACTAAGGGCTATCGCTATCCGGTCTGGCTGATCGCCGTTTCCGGCATCCTGGCCAGCTTTATTTTGGGCAGCATCTTATTCTTGTTCGGAGTAGGGCAAGCGATTGATAATGTCCTGGGAGAACGCGCGCCTCTGTATGAGACTGTTATCAACCGCCAATTGTCATTCTGGTTTAATCCTGATGAAGGCCGCTTGGCCGGTGTGATTGTCAGCGAAGTCGCGGATGGAAATTTTTACCTGGTTGATCCGGCCGGAGAATCTTGGCAGATTACCGGTCAGAATCTGCACGCTGATTTTTACCTGTCTGATTTTTTTAAAGTCGGTGAACCGGTCAATCTTGTCGGCGAGGTTATCGAAGAAAATATATTCCGCGCCGACTTTATTAAACCGCTCGTTCCCGGGCGACGCTTCTTTGACCGTCCCGGCATTAAGGAACATCGCGGCCCTTGTTTGCAGGATAATTGTCCGAGGCCGCTGCCGCCGCGTCCCATCCCGGCCGAAGTGATACGGCTGGATATGATTCAAGACAGGCCAACTCGCTAAAAATTTCCGCCGGATGGCGGATTTTTTTCTGAAGAAATATTTTTTTAATTGCGTATTATCAAGTACGAAGGAAAACGAGGGCCCTCCTTTCCGCCAAAAGATTAGTCATTGCTTAACTTATTAACTAACTGACAAAAATATGAAACTAAATAACCTTACCAAAGGAGCCATCGCTTTCTCTGCTATATCGGTGCTGACGAGCGGAATTTTGATGGCTAGCGCCGCGACCGATACGGCTGCTGCCAGTACTGCTAATGCGGTTGGAAGCGGCTATGGTCGCGGATTAGCGAAAGAAGCTCGAATCAGGCCGGAGAATATGACCGAAGCCCAGAAGGCGGCGGTTGAGGCCAGGCGGACAGAAATGGAAACAAAAATGACTGCGGTTAGAGCGGCTTTGACCGCCTCTGATTATAACGCTTGGGTAGCGGCCGAAAAGGCGATAAATGAAGATTGTCCGATGCTAGCCAAAATTACCGCCGATAATTTCAGTAAGTATGCGGAAGCGATGAAGCTTCGTTTGCAGGCTGATGCGATTATGAAGGATTTGGGCGTTGACGGTCCGGGCATGGGCCAAGGCCTGGGTATGGGATTAGGAATGGGCCAAGGTTTGGGTCATGGCGAAGGTCGCGGCCAGAAATAATGACGAGTAGCCAATTTAATTAAAATATCAGTATGAAGAAAATGAAGAAGATCGTGTTAGTTTCAGCTTTTCTTCTGCTTCCGCTAGTCTTCTTGACCGGCTGCAGCAAAGTTTCGCTGACGGGATCGACCGCTGGTACGCCAGCTGGTGGCGAGATGGGTACGCCTCCGGACGGCGGAACTCCGCCCGAGGGAATGACTCCTCCGGATGGCGGCGGAACTCCGCCCGCAGGCGCTCCGGCTAATTGAAGATTAACAGAAGACAACCTGCCTGATGCGGGTTGTTTTTGTGTAAACAGAGAAGAAATATCGGTTGTCGGGCGTATTATTGTCTATAGACGCTCTTAACATTATTTTGTCGGCATATTTTTAAAAAGTAGGGTTCGTGATAAGATTATAATATCTTAATATATAATAAAAAAGCTATGAAAAAACTTTTTTTCGCTTCCATCTCTTTTTTGGCTTTATCATTAGTCTTGACCGGTTGCGCCAAGTCTTCCCAAACCGCGGATAATCAAGCCGGGTTGGATACTGGCCGGCCAGGTCAGATGCGTCAGCCGGATTTTGGGCAGCCCGATCGTATGCCAGATATCAGAGGCATTGTTAAAAGCATCGTCGGTAACGAAGTGACTGTTTTGAAGATTGATATGCCGGCCGGCGGACGCAATGCTAGTTCTACTCCGGGGCAAGACCAAGCCGGCGCAGCCGGGGTGGCATCTAAAAATGCAGTCAGCTTAGTCGGCGCGAGCGGCATTCCGAGCGGCGTTCCGGGCGGAGGAGGGATGATGGGCGGCGCAGGTGGTCCTGGGGAGCAGACTACTGAAACTAGAGCGCAGATGCTCGCGAAACTAAAAGAAATGAGTACTGGTGAAGAAAAAATAATCATTCCGGTCGGTATCAGAATGCTGAAGATGGATGTCAGCGGCAACAATAGGACCATGGTTGAAGCGACTCTGGCCGATATTACGGCCGATAAGAATATTACTGTTTGGGTAAGCGCCGTTGGCGCAGATGGGGTTGCTAGCGCTAGCACTACCGCTAGTACCACGGCTGTTACTACTGGAAGAAAGATAGCGGAATTCGTCCTTATTAATTAATAAATCTATGGCTCAATCAATTCTCGAAGAAAGCAAAAAAGCGAAGCACGGTTTCTTCGGCTTCCTTTTTAAGAAAAAATTTCTAATCATCGGCGGCGCTATTCTGATCATTGCCGGCGCATCCTATTATTTTTTCTTCTATAATAATAAGCAAGCGGCTGTGGCTGTCCAGCAGAAGCAGGCGACGGTTAAGAAGGAAGATTTGAAGATATCTGTCAGTTCGACCGGCAAGGTAACCGCGAAAGACGGAGTTAAATTATCTTTTCCGGTTAGCGGTAATCTTGAGGTGAGTAATGTCTATGTCAAGGAAGGCGATAAGATCAAGAAGGGCGATAAGATCGCTTCCGTTAAGACAGAAACTCTGGAATTCGAATTGCGCAACGCTTACGCCAGCTATCAATCCGCGTTAGCTAATTATAATGCTAAGGTATCTCCGACGGCCAGCACGGTCAGTAAATCTAAAGCGTCCGTAGATCAGGCGCAGGTTTCGCTCGATCAGGCGAAGATAAGCTTGGAACAGACCAAATCCACCACCGCTCAAAGTATTACTAACGCCGAAATGAATGTCCAAACGGCGCAGAATAACTTAAAGATAAATAGCGATGTGAACGACAGCGAAATTGTGCGCGATGCTTATACTGCGCTTATTAGCACGATCAAATCTATTAATATTTCGCTGCAGAAGACTCTGCGCGATTCTGATAGCATTCTTGGCGTCGACGATACTATGATCAATTCCGATTTCAAGGATGTCTTAGGAGCGAAAGATTCTACTTCTTACGGCGTTGCTAAGAGCAGCTATACCGCGGCTAAGCAGGCTAGGAATGAATTAGATGCGCTCGTTAATTTATTATCAGTTTCTAACACGGCGGCAATCGATAGTGCGGCCGTAAAAGCCGACGCCGTTTTGATAATTTTTCAGAATCATCTTTTCGATCTGCAGAACCTGATGGAAGCGACGGTCATTTCTACCGGTATGTCGCAGACTAAGCTTGACGGCTTTAAGTCTACGGTCAGTTCCGATCGCAGCAGCGTTAATTCCTCTCTTTCGAGTTTGGATAGTTCCGTCCAGTCGATTAGTAATGCTAAGAGCAGTCTCAATCAATACCAGCTGTCTTATACTAAGGCGGTCAATGATTTAGCGACCACGAAAAGCCAATCCGAGCAAAATATAAATAACGCGACCATTTCAGTCAAATCTCGCGAAATCGCCTTGGAACAAGCGAAGAACGATTATAATATCCTGATTAAGCCTTCTTCTGCTGACACGGCCTCGGCTCAGTCTCAATTAACCTCGGCGGCCGTTTCCGTCGATAGGGCGAAATACAATGTCGAGCAAGCGACTCTGACTTCGCCGATAGACGGCGTCATCGCGGCTCTCAATTATAAGACCGGTGATATCATTATGAGTGATGCCACTGACAAGACCATGGCCTCTATAATTAATAACGATACTTTATTTATTGAAGCGAATATTGAGGAGGCTGATATCAGTAAGATGAAGGTCGGCGAGAAAGCGACGGTCACTTTTGATGCTGTCGACGGCGTTAATCTGAGCGGTGAAATAAGTTTCATCTCCCTGACTTCCGAAACCAGCGCTAACGGTATTGTTACTTATCTCGTCCGCGTCCTGATGACTAATACCGAAACCTCTCAGATCAGAGAAGGTATGACCGCTTCGCTTGAGTTCATCACTTCTGAAGCTCCGGGCGTCTTATCAATCCCAGTCGCCGCTGTTCATAATATCGGCGGTAAGCCGTCGGTCGAGAAGCAAGATGGAACTATTGTTAATGTCACAACCGGATTTACTGATGGCAAGAAAGTCGAAGCAATAAGCGGTTTGAATGAGGGGGATGTGATTGTTTATTAAGGAATAATTATTAATTATGTCCGACAATATCGCGATAAAATTAGAGGATGCTCAAAAGTCGTATTATCTGGCTAATGGCGAAGAAATCCCAGTCTTGAAAGGAATAAACCTGGAGATAAAGAAGGGGGAGTTTGTCGCGATCATGGGAGAATCCGGCGGCGGTAAGACGACCCTGCTTAATATCATCGGCTGCCTCCACCCCCTCACTAAAGGCAAGTATCTTTTGGACGGAGAGAATATTGGAGAAGTGAAAGATGATTTTACTCTCGCCTTCATTCGTAACAAGAAAATGGGCTTCGTCTTCCAGCAATTTAACCTCTTTTCGCGTTTTTCTGCGCTGAAGAATGTGGCTTTGCCGGCTTTATATGCCGGCATGCCAGCCGATGAACGCGAAGATAAGGCGCGAGGGCTTCTTAAATCCGTCGGTATGGCTGAGCGCGTCAATCATAAGCCGACGGAACTATCCGGCGGCCAGCAGCAGCGCGTGGCAATCTGCCGCGCTTTGATTAATGATCCGGAAATAATTTTGGCGGATGAACCGACCGGCGCGCTTGATTCGAAATCAGGCCTCGAGGTTATGGATATCTTCACTAATTTTAAGAAACAGGGGCGGACGGTCGTGATGGTGACGCATACGGCCGAAGTCGCGAAATATGCCGACCGGGTCATATATTTGCGCGACGGACAGGTTTTGAGCGATAATTATAAGCTGCATAGCGACTATTAATATGAATCTGGAAATCATTAAGATGGCTTTCGAATCATTGCTAGCCAAGAAGACGCGGACATTCTTGTCCATGCTCGGCATTATTATCGGCGTGGCTACGGTCATTGCTGTTTTCGCCGTCGGCCAAGGAGCGCAGGAATCAGTTAATTCGCAATTCCAGAATATGAGCGCTAATTCTATTTTGATTATGCCTAATCGCGGCCGCGGCTTTACTAGCAGCTCAAAACTGAAGACGGCCGATGCTCAATTATTATTAAGCGCCGATCACATTGCTTCCGCTACCGGGGCTATCCAGGGGAATGCGACGGTTTCTTACGGTTCAGTCGATAAGAGTTATAGCGTCGTCGGCGTCGATCAGAACTTTATCTCTATTTCCAATTTGACTGTCGAACAAGGCCGTGGAATCGAGCAGGATGATGTTGATAACAAGACGACGGTCGGCGTCATCGGCGCTACGGTCGTTTCCGATCTTTTTTCCGACGGCACGAGCCCTATCGGAAGCGAGATCACGGTCGGCGGCAAGAAGATTGAAATCGTCGGTGTTCTGAAAAAATTAGGTTCGCGCATCGGCATGATTTCGGTTGATTCCGCCGTCATTATCCCGAGCACGACGGCCGAGAAGAGTATCTTGGGTTCGAAAGGACAGGTCATGATCACGACGGCGGTCGATAACGTCGACAATTCCGGTCTGGCGACCTCAAGTATCACAGCTTTATTAAGAGAAGAGCACAAGCTAAAAGCTAGCCAGGAAAATGATTTTCAGATTATGGATGCCGGCAGCATGGTAGCGGCGGCGCAAGCATCGGCTAAGACCATGTCTACTCTTTTGACTGCTATTGCTGCTATCACCTTATTAGTCTCCGGTATCGGCATCATGAATGTCATGTTCGTGACCGTAGCGGAGAGGACTAAAGAAATTGGTATTTCCAAAGCCATCGGCGGAAAGCAATCTGATATTTTGAGCCAATTTTTATTGGAGTCGGTTATCCTTTCTATGGTCGGCGGTATTATTGGGATGATCATCGGACAAGGGGCGATTCCAATCATTTCTTATTTTAATATTATCAGCATGGCTTCGTCTATCAACGGTCCGATCATTGGCTTCAGTTTTTCCGTCATCGTCGGCGTTTTCTTCGGCTTTTATCCGGCTCTTCAGGCTAGCCGCCTTGATCCGGTCGACGCTTTAAGGAGCGAATGATTCTGTTCATGTTTTGAGCTTATTTTTGCATAGCCTGAAACTTCCTGGCTGGGAAGTTTTTTTATTTTTGCGGGGATGATATCATTATATCCATAATCAATCTTAGGAGATCCATATGACGGGCAATATCATCGTAGTCAATCCGGAGAAGCTGGAGAAGATAAAAGATAATCTGAGGCATGACGGGCCCGGCGCCTTGCATATCTTGTCTGATTTCGACCGCACCCTGACTTATCATTCTCAGGCCGGCCGCAAGAATTCCGCCCTGATTGCCGTTTTGCAGGACGGGGACTATCTGCCTCAGGAATATCGGGATCAGGTAGCCGCCTTGTATCAGAAATATTATCCGATCGAATACGATCCCAGCATTCCGCTGTTGGAGAAAAAAGCGGCCATGGTCGAATGGTGGAATGAAGTTTTCGGGTTATTGATAGCTTTCGGCCTGACTGAGGACATGGTCAGGCGCGTCGTAGCTGATAGCCAGATCAAGCTTCGGGACGGAGTAGAGGCTTGGCTGGATACTATCAAGGCGCTCGGTATACCTTTAGTCATCTTTTCCGCGTCCGCCTTGGGCAAAGAAGCGATCGATGTCTTCTTAGATAATCTTAAGCGCCATCTGCCCGATATCCATATCATGGCTAATTCTTTCATCTGGGACGAAGCCGGGAAAGCGACCGGAGTGCGCGAGCCGATCATCCATTCCTATAATAAGGACGAGACCTTGATTCGCGATTTTCCTTTCTTTGCGGAAATAAAAAATCGCCGCAATGTCATCTTGTGCGGCGATTCTTTAGGCGACGTCGGCATGGCCGAAGGCTTTGAGCATGCTAATCTTTTGAAAATAGGTTTCCTGAATGAAGGAGTAGATAATAATCTTTCCAGCTTCAAGCAGGTCTATGATGTCGTCATCATCGGCGACGCCTCTTTTGATTTTATCAATCGGTTATTCTCAGATCTTTTTCCGGCGCATCAAGAGCGTGTTGAGCACGACGCTTACCGAAGATAGGGACATAGCTCCGGCCGCGATGATCGGGCTGAGGAGCAAGCCGTAAGCCGGATAGAAGGCGCCGCCGGCGAGCGGCAAAGCCACGATATTATAGAAGAAAGCCCAGAAGAGATTCTGCTTGATTTTCTTGATAGTGAGGCGGGAGATCGTAATAGCCTTGATTATCTTGGAGAGATCGCCGTGCAAGACAGTGATATCAGCTGACTCGATCGCCACATCCGATCCGGTCGCCATCGCGATGCCGATATCGGAGGCCGTCAGCGCGACCGCGTCATTTACTCCGTCTCCGACCATGGCGACCGCTAGGCCGCCTTTTTTTAATTCTTTGATCTTGTCCGCTTTCTCTAGCGGAGAAATCTCGGCGATAACCTCGTCAATGCCAGCCAGGTCGGCGATATGGCGAGCGGCTTCATAGCGGTCGCCGCTTAACATTACCGTCTTGAGACCGAGGCGCTTTAATTCGGAAATTGCTTCGGCCGCGCCCGGCTTAATAGTGTCGGCGACGGCGATGATGCCTAAGATATTTTTTTCCTCGCTTAGAATCATAGAAGTCTGTCCCTCTTTTTCCAAAGTCATTATCTTATCCATAGGCAGGATCGCTCCTAAGGCTTGCATCATTCTGACATTGCCGAGATGATATTTCTTTCCCTCGATCAGTCCGCTGACGCCTTGGCCGCTCACGGCGGAGAATTCAATTACTTCTAATAAAGAAGTATTTTCTTGTTTAGCATAAGCTATGACCGCTTGCGCGAGCGGATGTTCAGAATTATTTTCTAAAGAAGCGGCGAGCGTGATTATTTTTTTGCTATCATAGGTCAAAGTGATGATTTCCGTGACAGCTGGCTGTCCGCTAGTGATAGTGCCGGTCTTATCAAGCGCGATAATCTTGACGCGGCCCAATCTTTCTAGGGCATCAGCATTCTTGATGAGTAGTCCGTTCTTGCTGGCCAGTCCGAGGCCGACGATTATTCCGGTCGGAGTCGCGAGGCCGAGCGCGCAAGGGCAGGCGATAGCGAGAACGCTGATGAAAGCGGTCAGGCCCAAGCTGACCGATTCGGACCAACTTAAATAATGCGGCCCGATTATCAGCCAAGCGCCCAAGGTTAAGACAGAGAGAGCGAGGACTATCGGCACGAAGACGCCCGAGACTTCATCGGCTAGTTTCTGGATTGGCGCTTTAGAATTTTGAGCATCGGAAATCGCCTTGATGATATTGGCGATGACCGTATCCGCTCCGACTTTATTTATTTTTACTTTCAAGACGCCTTGCTTATTCAAGGTCGAACCGATGACAGTATCGCCGCTAGTCTTATCTATCGGCAGAGATTCTCCGGTGATGAGCGCTTCGTCTACTGCCGATAGCCCGCTCATGACGACGCCATCGGCCGGGATCTTCATGCCCGGCTTAACAATGACGATGTCGCCGACTCTTAATTCGTTGATTGGCGTCTCTATCTCTTGTCCGTTGATTTCTACAAGCGCAGTCTTGCTCTGCAGGTTCATCAGCTTTTCGATCGTGTCATTCGTTCTGAGTTTGGCTTTATTTTCCAGGTATTTTCCTAAGTAGACAAGCGTGATGACGACGATGGTGACATCAAAAAAATAATTTTCTCCGAGTCCGAGCGCTTGGCGCAAAGCCGGGAAGAGATATATCAGAGTCGAATAGAAATAAGCGGTGCCTGTGCCGATGCCGATGAGAGTATCCATATTAGCTCGGCCATAACGGAAGAAGCGGCCGGCGCCTTTCAAGAAGTCGCGGCCGAGCCAGAAGATGATGGCGGTCGCGGCGATGAAAATGATCGGCATGAGTAGCGTCCCGGGGATGAGTTCGGCTGGCGTAAACTCGAAATAGCTAGCGGCTAGCGACCAGAAAACCGCTATCAGGATGAAGCTCATGAGCGGCAGGGCGATACGCAATTTATTTTTTTGGCTATCAAGTTCCGCGAGTTTGGCGGATCGCCTGGCTCGCAGATTGCCTCCGGCAGTCAGGCTGTGATCCATGTGGTCATGATCCATGTCCATATGATCCATGCCCGCTTGGTCTGCAGATTCGGAAGCAGGGGGGCTGTCCGGGAATTTCAAGCCATAGCCTAATTTTTTTAGATTCTTGTTGGCCGCAGCCGGAGAGAATGATCCGGTCTCGAATTCCAAGTTAGCCTCTTCGGTCAGCGGGTTGACCTGGATGCTCTTGACCCCGGGCTCTTTTCCCATCTCTTTCTCGACTATCTTGGCGCAAGAGGCGCAATGCAGTCCGCTGACGCCGACGCGAATCTTATTTTCCATATCTTTGCTTATTATTTGCGTCTTATTTATTTTTCAACGACTTGGAAGCTGCCGGTATACATGCCCATAGAGCAGGAGAAGGGGATGGGGCCTATCTTAGTAGGCGTGAATTCGATGATATTTTCGCCGCGTTCCAATTGTTTCTGGATCTTGAACGACGGAACGATCAAAGCGCTCGCGCAAGAATAGGGCGCTTCCGCGGTGATTATCCAGCGGACCGGCTTGTCTTTTATAATTATGAATCTGTTCGGCGAGTAGCCACGGCCGGTTTCGGTCATGCGGACGATCTGGATGTTATTAGTATCTGCGTCATTGCCGATAGAACCTCTATCAGCAGAATCTTCGGCCGCTTTCCGGACATCGGAAGTTTGCCCGCTGCCGAGGTTCGCTGCTCCGGAAATCTTTAAGAGCTTATAGCCGTTATTAAGATTGAATAAAGCGAAAGCGATGATGACAATGCCAGCGATCTTGAAGAAGAGAGAATTTTTTTTGCCCAGTAAAGAAGATAGGCCGCCGATGCCTAAGAGACCGGGAGCGGTGCCGAGAGCGAACAGGGCCATGACTAGACCGCCTTGGAAAAATCCTCCGGAGTTAAGAGCGTATAATTGCATGGCCTGGGTGAAGCCGCAGGGCACGAAGAAGGTAAGCGCGCCGAGAATGATTGGATTATTTATCTTAAGTATTCTTGACCAGCGCTTGGGTAGAGAGATATCCCAGTGATTGAGAGAGGGGAAGATGTCTAATATCTTCAAGCCGAGGATTAGGATGACTAGGCCGACGACGATGGTGATCAGGCTGTTGGTGATAACTGAAAGCTTGAAGGCTTCGCCGACTAGGCCGAGAATCCCGCCCAACAAGAAGAATCCTCCGAAGCGTCCGGCGTTGAATAAGAGATGCGGCTTGAATTTCTGGAACGGACCGGCTTCGGGATGATCCTTGGCGTAATTAGCGGCTAGGCCCATGACTAAGCCGCCGGTCAAGGCTAGGCAAGTGGAGACGCCGGCGACCAATCCGATGATGACGGCGAGCGGCCAGGAAAAATCCCGATTCAACCAGCTACTGGGATCGATATTGATACGGTTCAAGATCCAAAGGAGTATGAGTATTGAGCTGACGAAAGTGACGATATCGCCGAAGCTCGCGCCGCGCTTGAGGCTTCTGCTTTCAAGCGGCGTCTCTGAACCGTCTCCGCTTCCTAGCCTATAGCCGGCTTCTTCAAGACGCTCCTTGATCGCGGCGCGGCTAGGTTCTTCGCCTTCGTAAAAGATGTCCGCTCTTTCCGATCTCAGGCTGACTTCGGCTTTCTTTACGCCTTCGATGTCCTTGAGCGCATCTTCGGTCAGGATGACGCAGGCTTTGCAGTGCAGGCCGGAGACCGGCACGCTTATCTTCTTGAGCATATTGTTTGTCTGTAGACCCATTGTCGCCGGGTCGTTATTTATTAGCCAGTTTGTTGACTTTTAAGATCTCGTCGACCATGCGCGCCTTCAGCTTCTCGTTCTTGGAAGCCATGGCATTCTTGAAGCAGCTGTTGAGGTGGCTGTCTAAAAGCATCTGATGCGCGGACTTGAGCAGGCCGATGACCGCCAGATTCTGCTGCATGATGTCAATGCAATAATCGCCGTTTTCAGTCATGGCGGTCAGTTTTTCGGTCAGACTCTTCGCCTTCTTGAAGTTTATCAGGATTTTCTTGCGGTCTTGGGGCATAATTTTAGGGTTTAGATGATTTATGTTTTATTAATACCTATACCTATGGTATAGGTATCTTAATGATAGCTTTTTATTTTTTCAGGGTCAAGCCGGGACGGCGCCGCGGCGGAAAAATGATTTGCTTTTCGGCTCTTTTCCTGGTATAATAAAGGTTGCTTGGTTTATCCAAACATTGTTTGATCTATCTAATTTCAGCTCGTAATTCCGCCATTATGACTTTATACTTATATATTTTCGGTAGCGTTCTGCTGATTTCCTTCCTGTCTCTCTTCGGAGTCTTTTTTTTGTCGTTTTCGCCCCGCTTTATGGAAAAGCTGACTTTATTCCTCGTCAGCCTTTCCGCCGGAACTTTGCTCGGCGACAGCTTTTTGCATCTTTTGCCTGAAGCGGCGGCCGATAACGGCGCTAGCCTGCGGATGTGGCTCTGGCTGATAATCGGATTAGTTTCTTTCTTCGTGCTCGAGAAGGTAGTCCATTGGCGGCATTGCCATATCCAGACCTGCCCGACCCATCCGCATCATTTGGGAATAATGAATCTTGTCGGCGATTGCCTGCATAATTTTTTCGATGGCGTCATCATCGCCGGCTCATTTTTAGTTAGCATACCCTTGGGGCTGACGACTTTGATTGCCGTCGTCGCCCATGAGATTCCTCAGGAGATTGGCGATTTCGGAGTCTTATTGTATGCGGGCTATTCTCGCCGCCGCGCTCTATTTCTCAATTTCGTTACGGCGCTGACCGCCGTTTTCGGAGCAGTCGTCGCCGTGGTATTAGGCGCGCGCATTAATAATTTTTCTGATCTCATCATTCCGTTTACGGCTGGCGGCTTTATCTATATTGCGACCGCCGATCTGATTCCGGAGCTGAAGAAAGAAACCGCCATTCATAAGTCTTTATATCAGCTTATCTCCATTATCGCCGGCGTTCTAATCATGTTGGCTCTGAAGCTTATTTTTGAATAAAAAATCAACTCTAGCTTATCAACCATCCAATTAATTTTATTTTTGTATATTAAAAAACCCTGATGATATTCCAGGGCTTTTTTTACGTTTGTTTAAAGTTCTTGTTTTGTCCTCTTAGGGCACGAATCTGAAGGCAAAGAAATAAAAGATCGTTTCGACCAAAGTCATGATCATCAAGATGCCGAAAGAGGCGATGGCGGGCCAGCCGAAAATGGCTGAGAACTGCCAAGAGAAGATCGTGAATAGGTTAGTGATATATCCGGCTAGCAAGACTATGACGATGATGACATTCGTGGTCAAGACATATTCGAAGATTTCGAAGTCCCTCTTGCTGAATATCAGGATAGCGCCGATTATTAAATAGGCGGACACTCCGTAGAAGAACCAGATTATAATCTTTTCGCGGCTATTAATGTTCATAGTATCGTCCAGCCAATAGGCCAGGAAGAAGAGAGCAAATAATCCTAGGGTAGTCTCGAAGATTAATTTTGATAGCGAAATCGGCTGTCGCATCGATATCGGATCAAGCTTGTGCTTTAGATTGATGACTGGTCTCATGTGCGGTAGTTTTTAGGTCTGATGATTTGCATTTGATTTACATTTCGTACCCCAGCTTATTGGCGATCTTCTATCGGCAGGATATCCTCTTTAATGCAGGAGAATCCGATTGTCAAAATAATCAAGATTATCACCGTGATTATCGACGGCCAGCCGAGAATAGTCTGGATTGAGAGAGGCAGGAGGGCGAAGAAGCCGAACCAATGGAACAGCGTAAAGAAAAAATTGATGATCAGCCCGGCGATGGATATGAAGATGAATGCAATATTGATGAACCATAATCCATTCAGCCAATATCGTACCGGACCTTTGATATTTTCGTCATTTGCTTCGAAAGTGATTCCGCCGCCGCCGATGATATAGATTATAGCGCCGGCGAAATACCAGATCTTGGTATTCCAGGTTAGCGAATGCTCGATACCGGTCAAGAGATCAGCGGACCAAATGATGGCCGCGATGGCCAAGAGTATCCAGAATAATTTTTTCATTATTCTTCTAGTCTCGTCAGACAAGATTTGATTTTTTTTCATTGCCTTAGATTTTTTAGAGGTTTATACTTGATTTTGTTAACGTTCAATTATCAAGAGATTATGGCATTATGCGCTCTTTTTGTCAATCTTCAATTTTTGTCTCGGAAGAGCTAGAATAGAGATACTATTATGATAAAAGATATTCCTTTGGCGACTTATTTCCGGCCTAAAACTTTAGCGGAATTCGTCGGTCAAGAAAAAGTTATCGATGAAAAGAGCTGGCTCTATTCGGCGATCAAGCATGATAAAGTCCCGTCTCTGATTTTTTGGGGTCCTCCCGGGAGCGGCAAGACGACTCTGGCTTTTATAATTGCGAAAGAGACCAAAGCTGAATTCATAGAATTGTCCGCGACCTCGAGCGGCGTCAAAGATTTAAAGGCGATTGTTGAGCGAGCGAAAGAAAGCAAGCGCCTGAATATCAAGACGATATTATTTATTGATGAGATTCATCGCTGGAATAAGGCGCAGCAAGACGCGCTCTTGCCGCAAGTCGAGAACGGTACGATCGTGCTCATCGGCGCGACGACGGAGAATCCCAGCTTCGCGGTCAACGGCGCTTTATTATCGCGTTCTAAAGTCATTATCCTGGAAGCGCTCAATGCCGATGATTTGGCTCTCATCATCACTCGCGCGGCCAAAGAATTGAAAGCTAAGATAAATGCTGAGAGCGCGGCGCTCATCGCTCGGTTCGCTAACGGCGATGCTCGCAAGGCTTTGAATATTTTAGAAAGCGCTATTGAAGCAGACGCGAAAATCACGCCAGCGCTTATCAAAGACATCATTAATAAGCCGAACCTGCTTTATGATAAGACTGGGGAAGAGCATTATAATCTTATTTCTGCGCTGCACAAATCCCTGCGCGGTGGAAATGCTGATGCGGCTTTATATTATATGGTCCGCATGATTGAGGCGGGCGAAGATCCGCTCTATATCGCGCGCCGCCTGATCCGTTTCGCTTCCGAAGACGTCGGCCTGGCAAATAACAGCGCGCTCATGCTCGCGACCGCGACCTATGAAGCCTGCCATAAGACCGGCTTGCCCGAATGCGGCGTAAATCTGGCGCATTGCGTCATCTATCTCGCCAAATCTCCGAAAAGCATCGCCGCCTACATGGGCTTTAACCGCGCTTTCCAGGAAGTGCGCGAATCAGGCAATCTGCCCGTGCCGCTGCATCTGCGCAACGCGCCGACTAAATTCATGAAAGAGATCGGTTATGGTCAGGACTATAAATATACGCCGCTCGAAGACGATTCTAACCAGGAATATCTGCCCGAAAAATTAAAAGGCCAGAAGTTCATATTCTAGTTATCGTTCGCTTAATTTATTTAAAGCGAGCTTATAGCCGCGGCCGGTGAAAGTATGGATGAGATTGCGGTTCCGGCCGCTATTCAATTTGCGGCGCAGGCTGGCGAGATGCGTTTCGACAGTATTAGAAAAAGGGTCGGCATTATAATCCCAAACGTGCTCGAGGATCTGATTGCGGGAAACTATTTTATTGCGGTTGATCATCAAGTATTCGAGCAAGGCGAATTCACGGCGCGTCAGGTATATTTCCTGGCTGCCGCGGCGGATTATTTTTGTCCGCGTGTTCAAAGTCAGATTATCAACTTTATAAAATTCTCCTTCAACCTTAGCCGGTCTTTTCAAGAGAGCTCGAACGTGAAGTAGGAGCTCGTCGAATAAGAACGGCTTAGTGAGATAATCGTCAGCGCCTAATCGAAATAATTCGTCCTTGTCTCTTAGCTCCGATTTAACTGTCAGCATCAGGACGGGAATATGCTTGTTCTCTTGGCGGATTTCTTTCAAGACTTCGGCTCCGCTGAGTTTCGGAAGCATATAGTCGAGGATGATTAGGTCGTAAGTTCCGGTCCGGCCCAGAAAAGCGCCGCGTTCGCCGTCGGTCGCGCTTTCTATGACATACATATTCGCTTCCAGCCCGTCTTTCAAGAACTGGACGATAGCCGGCTCATCATCAATGATTAGAATTTTCATAGATTTTACTTATTAGTTAATTATTCCCTCATTATAGATAAGCCGGCCTTAAGGATATTTAAAGGTTTAGTAAAGGAGAAATGAAGTTGCTAAAAATAGCTGAAAATAGTAAGATATTTATGAGTCAAGGAGTTTCCTCCTAGGCGTTAATATGATTTATATGAGCCAAAAATTATCAAACCAAGAACCTAAAGGCACCCGGGATTGGCTGCCGGAGGAGTTTCTGATACGGAAATATATCTTCGATACTTGGCGCCGCGTCTGTTTGCGCTATGGTTTTGAAGAATACCTGACGCCGCTAGTCGAGAGCGCGGAAATTTATCGCGCGAAATCCGGTGAAGATATCGGCGGGAAAGAACTAGTGACTTTTCAAGATCTCGGAGGCCGGGAATTATCCATTCGTCCGGAAATGACGCCGTCAGTGACGCGTCTAGTTACGAAAGTCTATGCCTCCAGCCCTAAGCCGCTGAAATATTTTTCAATCGCGAACTTCATGCGCAACGAGAAGCCGCAACGCGGGCGCAATCGCGAGTTCTGGCAATTGAATTGCGATATTTTCGGCAGCGATTCGCTCGCCGCTGATATTGAGATTTTGCAATTAGCTCTGGATATCATGCTAGAATTCGATCCGCCGCAAGATTCTTTCGTTCTGTCCTTGAATAATCGGAAATTAATAGATGCTGTTTTAGATTTGAGCGGCGCTAATAAATTATCAGCTGGAAATAAGATTGCGGTCGTTAGGACCCTGGATAAATGGGACAAGCTAGATCAGGCGGCGATTAAAGAACGTTTGGAAAAATCCGGATTAGATAAGAAAGCCCAGTTAGTTATCGAGAAGTTCATGACTAGCCGCACGCTCGAAGAATTAAATAATAGCTTGCCGGGGATAAATGATAATATCGGCTTCAAAGAATTAGCTGCCACTATGAGCGCGCTTGATGAACTCGGTTATGGCGAATTGATCGCTTTTAATCCGGCTGTTATTCGCGGCTTTGATTATTATGACGGTTTGGTCTTTGAAGTCTTTGATAAGAGTCCGGAAAATAATCGTGCCATGTTCGGCGGCGGCCGCTATAACGGCTTGGCGGAAATCTTCGGCGAGAAGAATTTTCCAGCCGTCGGCTTTGCTCCGGGCGATGAGGCGATCAGATTATTCTTAGAAAGCTGGAAACTGACGGATGAGATTGCGTCATCCGCTCCAGAAAAATATTATCTGCCTTTGCTCAGCTCATCTTTGGTGGCTGCGACTAATCGCTTGGCTAAAGAGCTGCGCGGGCAAGGCAAGAATGTGCTCGTCGGCCTGGAGGAGCAGAAAGTCGGCAAGGCCTTAGAGTTCGCCAATAAGAAGAATATTTCTCAGGTCATCATTATGGGAGAGGATGAAGTCGCCAAGGGAATATATAAGATCAAAAATATGGGCGATAGTTCGGAGGAAGAATTTGTGTTTTAGGAAATTTTTGTATTTTTAGATTTAAAAACAGCTGTCCGAAGGATAGCTGTTTTTAGGTTAGCGTTAAATATTATTTTTTAGCTGCCTCTCCAGATTTAGCTGCTTCCTTGACCGGCGCGAAGCTGAAGCGGTGCAGGGGACAGGGGCCATGTTTTTTTAATAAGTCCATATGGTCCTTGGTGCCGTAGCCCTTATGTTTAGCGAATAGATATTCGGGATACTGCTTATCGATTTCCGTCATCATCCAGTCGCGGCTTACTTTAGCGATGATGGAGGCGGCGGCGATTGTCCAAACCGTCGCGTCTCCTCGGACAATAGCGCTTTGCGCTGTTTTTAATTTCGGAATCTTAAAGCTGCCGTCGGTGATTATATAATCTGGTTCAAGCGGCAATTTTTTAATTGCTCGCCGCATGGCTAGAAAGGAAGCTTGTAAGATATTTATCTTGTCGATAGTTTCGTTATTGACGACGCCAATCTCGACGGCTAGAGCCCTCTCTTTAATGATGTGAAAAAGATATTCACGTTTCTTTGCCGTCAGCTTCTTAGAATCGGCTATCAATTCTAAATCAGGGCTGTCGATTTTAAAATCCGGACCGACAACAACGCAGGCGGCCACGACTGGACCAGCCAAAGGGCCGCGCCCAGCCTCATCCACTCCGCCGATGAGCCGGTAGCCTTTATTAAAATAAGATTTTTCCGTGCTTAAATCAAGCATATTTTTATTAGTTTTATTATAGCATATCGCTTAGAAAATCAAGCACAAATAAAAAACCGGGAAATAGACGCTGGGAGGCGAATATTTTCCCGGTTGAGTGGCGGGCTATAAGCTGAGCTCGGAAACGATGATGTTGCGAATATGTTTCCAGTCTCCTTTAACGACAATCTTGGACTTATCGATGCAGACTTTATAGTTCGCATCTTTCAGGGCTTCGGCAATGTGGTCATGTTTTTTCTTTAGATGTTTTATGGCCATTATTTCTGTGATTTGATTTTCTTTGTTATCTTGATATTGGATTATAGCCGGATTGAAGTCGGCTAATAATTCTCCGAAGATTTTATTGCGGTCAAAGATGCGCTTGTCCTGGATGATTAAACCACAGGTTGGAGTTAATCTAAGCACGCGTTCGGCTAGATTATCAATAATGTTTTTGTTCTCCTCTTTTATTTTTTGATGCAGCTTTATCATTCCATCCAGCTTTTCGCTGGTGGAATCCGATAATAGTTCATCAAGCAGATGCGTTCTAGTCTCGGCGGTCAGATCATGATTGTTGTTATATTGAGCTATGACTTCGGCCGCGTAAGTGGCTTTTTGGAAACGGAGAGCTCTAGCATTAGGATAGGTCTTTTTGTAATTAGCTAAAGCATCCATAGTTATCAGCCAATCTTTCCGGACCTTGGATATTCTTTGGGTGTCCAACAAGAATCGGGATAAGCAAGGATTATTTCCGAAAGTTATACCCATGAGATTCGGGCATTCGCTGATAGCTTCAGCCAGCTGGTTGTTGTAATTGGCGCAATTATTGATCCAGAAATAAATCTTGTCATGATGGCCTTTAAGAAATTTTATCAGGCTGGAATTAGAGCAATTCTGCAGGCCGATGCCTAGCAGATATATTTTCCTGATGTTGCGCCTAACTTTCAGCTCGTCGAGACCGTTTTTATTAATGAAGGCGACGGAAATATCTGTCCGATCAATAATATTGGTCATGAGAGCGGCGGCAATAACGCCGTCGTTGATATTCGGCGCGATAACCAAGATCCTATTTTCAGGATCGCTAAAATCTATTTTTCCCATTAGGTTCGTTTTTGGTTTTTTAATGTTAAGTTACAATGAATTCTTCTAATATTAAAACTTTTATTAGAAAATGTCAAGACTAGTTTACAAACTTAAAACTCTATGGCAAGCTGTATAAGTAAATATTCTGCCCGGATGGTGAAATTGGTAGACACGCAGTGTTCAGAACGCTGTGGGAGCAATCCCATGGGGGTTCAAATCCCCCTCCGGGCACATAATAAGATATCGAGGTCGCTTAGCTCAGCTGGTTAGAGCACTGCATTCACATTGCAGGGGTCAGTGGTTCGAATCCACTAGCGACCACCGGTAGACCCCTTTAAGAAGCGCTTTTATAAGTGCTTTTTTCTTTAAAATATGCTAATATAGTTATGTAAATAAGCTATAATCATATGTCTAGCGAAAAGAGCATTCGGAAGAGCGAACTGCCTATTACCCCTCTTATCCTTAATCGCTGGTCGCCGCGCGCTTTAAGCGGTGAGAAGATGGGCGATGAAGAGCTGCTGTCCTTGTTCGAAGCTGCTAAGTGGGCGCCATCAGCCTTTAATAGCCAGCCCTGGCGCTTTATTTATGTTAAAAACGGAACGCCGTCTTGGGATAAGATTTTTTCTACCCTAGCTAACGGCAATAAGATTTGGACCGCTAAAGCAGCCGCCCTAGTCTTAGTTATTAGCCGCAATAATTTTGAATATAATGACCGCCCGAATCCGACCGCTAGTTTCGATTGTGGAGCAGCCTGGCAGAGCTTAGCTCTCGAAGCTTCCGCCAGGGGGCTAGTCGCGCACGCTATGAGCGGTTTTGATTTTGATGCGGCGCGCGCTAATTTTAAGATTCCTGAAGACTATCAGCCGGAAGTCGTCGTCGCCCTAGGCCACCTGGGCAAGAAGGATGATCTGCCTGAAGATTTTCAGAAAATAGAGTTTCCGTCAGATAGGAAAAAAGTTCAAGAAATAATCAGCGAAGGAGAATTCAAATGGTAGAGACTGTTATATGGCCAAGCAGATTATAAAAATAAAACCGGCTGATTTAGAAAAAACCGTCATTCGCGGTTTTGGGCGTTCTGCCTGGGAAGCGAGCAAGGAGATTCCTCTCCGAGGACAAGTGCAATCAAGCAAGAAGAAGAAAGAGCCTAAGTATAAGAATCGTTTTCACGAATTAGAACAATAATAAAATTATGAGCATGGAAACGCCGAATATAAAAATAGTAGGAAAAATAGATCTGAGCCGTTTTGGAAAAGATACGAATAAGTTTGATAAGGTCCCTGCGCCGGAAACTTATGTTCCGGCTTTGAAAATCTGTTTAGAAAATCTGGCTGGACGCCTGAATGCTGAACATGGAGATTTTTTTGAATTGAACGGCCAAGTAAAGATGGCGGGAGCCGAAGGGGCGTCTGATTATGATCTGATTGCCGCCAAGGAAAACGCTTGGGCGATAGAATCTGGAAAGAGCGTCGAAGCGATGGCGGCCGCCAGAGAAAAGAACCCGGCTAATATTGCCGAGGCCGCTACGACCCTATTGTTCGATAAAGTTCTGGGAGATGATTTTATAATCATGCGCGCTTCCGTCCATGATGATTATGAGAACGGCGCTGATCAATTGATAATCGATAAACGGACCGGAGCGGTTATTTGCGGCCTTGATGACGTTATCGGCCATAACGGCGACGACGGCGCGGAGAAGAAAAAGAAAAAAATGGACGATAAGATGAGGGGCGGCGGCGCTAAGATAAAATATGGCGTCGCTATGAATGGCGGCCGCCTGGAGAGAAAAAGCTTGCGCCATATTCCGATCTTCTGTTTCAGCCTGAGCAAGCCGGAATTGAATAGCCTCTTAGAATCATTAGCCGCTGGCCGTCCTGGCTTATCGGCGGCGGAAATGGCTATATATGATAAGCTCGTCAATTCTTTGCTCAGTCAGGCCGGAGAATATGAAGACGACAATAGCCTTAATCCTGAATTGCAAGATAACTTGCGTAATCTAGCGCCCTCTTTAGAAAAGATGCAGGCCCATATCCGGCCTAATTAAAATATTATGACCCCTATTACCCTCTACAATACTCTGTCCAAGAAGAAAGAAGAGTTCCAGTCGATCAGGCGCAATGAAGCCGGCGTCTATACTTGCGGACCGACGGTTTATAATTATGCTCATATCGGCAATCTGCGCACCTATATTTTTGAGGATCTCTTAGTGCGCGCTTTGAAGTATGACGGCTATCGGCTCAAGCGCGTCATGAACGTGACTGACGTCGGCCATCTGACCGGAGATATGGACATGGGAGAGGACAAGATGGAGCGTGGCGCCGCCCGGGAAGGAAAGAGCGCCTGGGATATCGCTGATTTTTATTTGGCCGCTTTCAGGAAGGATATGGCCGCTTTGAATATCTTGGAACCGGATATTTGGTGCAAAGCGACGGACAATATTCCGGAGCAGATTAAGATGATTAAGACTTTGGAAACTAAAGGTTATACCTATAAGACTTCAGACGGAATCTATTTTGATACTTCTAAGGTCAAGAATTATAATAAGCTGAGCCATCTGCCTTTGTCAGAACTTAAGGAGGGTGCGCGCGTAGAAGTGAATGCTGAAAAAAAGAATCCGACAGATTTTGCTTTGTGGAAACTCTCTCCGAAGGGAACCAAGCGCCAGATGGAATGGAAATCCCCTTGGGGCGTCGGCTTTCCGGGTTGGCATATCGAATGTTCGGCCATGAGCTTAAAATATCTCGGAGCTCAGCTTGATATTCATTGCGGCGGCATGGACCATATCAATATCCATCATACGAATGAAATCGCTCAAAGCGAGGCTGCGACCGGCAAGAAGTTTTTTAATTATTGGATACATGGCGCTTTTTTAAACATCACTGGCGGCAAGAAGATGGCCAAGAGCGCCGATAATTTTTTGACTATTCAAAATGCTTTGGTTAATAAAGGTTTGGATCCGCTGGCTTATCGTTTCGCCGCCCTGCAGGTCCATTATCGCAAGCCGATGGAATATAGCGATGATAGCCTGTCTCAAGCCGCTCTCGGCTTGAAGAGCCTGTATAATCAAGTGAAGAATCTGGGAGCGGCTACCGGCGCGGTTAATCAGGATTTTAAAGATGATTTCTTGGCCGCTATCAATGACGATCTTAATCTGCCGAAAGCGCTGGCGATCGTTTCGGCCGTCTTAAAAGCTAAGATCAGCGCGGCCGATAAGAAAGCGACCATCATGGATTTTGATAAGGTTCTCGGGCTAGGTTTAGAAAAAGCCGGAGAAAAAACGGAGGAGGAATTAAAATTAAGCGATTTGCCTAAATCAATGCAGGATCTAGTTTTAAGACGCCAGTCCGCCCGCGAAACTAAGGAGTGGGAGCTGGCCGATAACCTCAGGAAGCGCATCGAGGAGAATGGCTATATCATGGAAGACGGTAAAGACGGATATAAACTGAGCCGAAAAAAATAAATGCCTATTAATTTTTGGGAAAAATTACAGCAGCGTCGCCAGCCGATTTTGGCGCTCGCGCCTTTAGCCGGTTTTACGGATTCGGCTTTCCGCCAAGTATGCAAAAAATATGGGGCGGATGTTTTGTATAGCGAGATGGCTTCCGCAGCCGCGCTTTTTTATACGCTGGGCCGGATTGATAATAATGGCGCTAAAGGCCAAGGCGCTGCCAATAAGATTTTTAAGAATTCGACTATAAAATTATTAAAGTTCGATCGAGCGAAAGAGAAATATTATGTCGTTCAGCTTTTCGGAGCGGAGCCGCAGCATTTTGCCGCGGCCGCTAAAATTATTACCGAGAAGATAAAGCCGGACGGAATTGATATTAATTTCGGCTGTCCGGTGCCTAAGGTCGTGAAGCAGGGAGCGGGCTGCGGTTTAATGAAAGACCTGAAGCGGGCGCGTGCCGCGATCGAGGCGGTGCTCGCGAATACTGATTTGCCGATTTCGATCAAGATCAGAGCGAAGTCAGGCGAAATCAACGCGTTAGAATTTTTAAAAAATATTTCCGATTTGCCGGTGTCCGCAATAATGATTCATGGCCGAACTCACGCTCAGGGATTTGCCGGCGAGCCGGATTGGAAGATTATAAAAGACGCGCGTAAATATTTTAAAGGTGTGGTCCTGGCTAATGGCGGCATTAATGATCTTAATGGCGCTAAGAGAGTCTTGAAAGCGAGCGGCGCCGATGGTCTTGGTTTAGCGCGCGGCATCTTGGGTCGGCCGTGGCTATTTAAGGAGATAAAAAAAGATCGAATTATCGATTTGAAACCGAAAGCAATCTTTAAGATTGCTTTGGATCACGCGACGCTGGTCTCTAAATTGAAAGGGAAGATTGGTCTGATTGAATTGCGCAAGCATCTGGTCTGGTATGTCGTTGGCTTACCCGGAGCGGCGAAGATTAGGGAGCGGCTCGTGAAAGTTGTTAATTTAAAGGACATAAAAGATGCTTGGTCGAAAGCCGGTTGAACGTATTTTTATTTGGTTAATTCCTCGGTTACTATATGAATACGATTAAATATATAAGAATAAAAACAATTACGACTAGAATAGTCGTGCCTAGAACAAAATTTTTCCGTTTGCTATTAGCGTCGTTGCTCGCTCTATGTGTTTTTTATCTTCCAAACTCTGTCTCGGCTGCTTATTCTTGGACTGATATCTCGGAGTCTTTTCCTCTTAATTTGAATATCAATTGGCAGATTATGGCGCTTAATTCCGATGGTTCCCGACTTATTGCTGGCATTAATGGCGGTCGCCTTTATACTTCTGCGGATTATGGCGAAACTTTTAACGAGGTGCAACCGGCCGGAGATGTTGACGCTGCGTGGGTTGGAGTAGCTTCTGATTCTGACGGTTCCAACCTTATCGCTGCCGCCAGTAATGGCCGCCTTTATGTCTCTTCTGATTATGGAGCTACCTGGTCAGAGGCGCGTCCGGCCGGGGATACTACCCAGAGCTGGCAGAGAGTTGCTTCTGATTCAGATGGTTCCAATCTTATAGCTAGCGTCTATGGAGGCCGCCTCTATGTTTCTTCCGATTATGGGGCTACCTGGTCAGAAACTCGTCCGGTTGGGGACACTAATCAGAATTGGCGTCCGGTGTCTTCTGACGCTGACGGTTCTCATTTATTTGTCGGTATTGGCGGCGGCCGCCTCTATATCTCTACCAGTTCTGGGGCTGTTTGGTCAGAAGTTCAACCGGCCGGTAATATAATTAAAACATGGTCGGCAGTGTCTTCTGACGCTGATGGCTCTCATCTTATTGCCGCTGCCAGCACGGGTCGTGTTTATATTTCTTCTAATTATGGGGCTACTTGGTCAGAAACTCGTCCGGCCGGAGATATAAATAAAACTTGGACTTCAGTGTCTTCTAGCCAGGATGGCCAAAATCTTACCGCCGGAGCATTTAGTGGCCGGTTATATATTTCTTCTAATTATGGGGCTACTTGGTCAGAAACTCGTCCAGTCGGAGATACTGATCAAAAATGGCGTCCGTTTTCTTCTGATGCCGACGGTTCCCATCTTGTCGCCGGAGTTTATGGGGGGCGTTTTTATTTTTCCTCTGATTATGGGGTGACATGGGTGGAACGGCAGGTAATGAATTATAACCGAAATTGGAAAACAGGATCGTCTGATTATAATGGCGCCAACCTTGTCATCGCGGGCGCCCTAGGTCGGCTATATACTTCGTCTAATTACGGCGCGACATGGATTGAGCGGCAACCCGCCGGAGATATTGATAAGAATTGGTACGGGCTAGTATCTAATTCCGATGGTTCTCGGCTCATCGCTGGTATTAATGGCGGCCGGTTATATACTTCATCCGATTACGGTGTGATATGGACGGAACGGCAGCCCGTTGGAAATGTTGATGCGAATTGGAGAACAGCTTTAGCCTCTGATTCTGACGGCTCTAATCTTATCGCTGGCGTTTATGGCGGGTATCTTTATACCTCTTCTAATTATGGCGTTGCTTGGGCGACTAGTTCGCCTCCCGCAGCAGGAAGCCAGCTTTGGAAATGTGCCGCTTCTAGCGCTGACGGTTCGCATATTATTGCTGGCGTTTATGGCGGGTATCTTTATACCTCTTCTGATTATGGCGTTACTTGGGCGACAAGCACTCCGTTAGGAGTAACTGAATCGGGGTGGTATTCCTGTGATTCTAACGCAGACGGATCCAGGCTCGTTGCCGGAATATTAGGCGGTCGTCTTTATGTTTCTTCTGATTATGGAGCAACCTGGACAGAAACGCGCCCGGATGGCGATACTGATGGAAGCTGGATTCGCGCTGTTTATAATCCGGAAGGATCTCATATAATTGTTAGTAATCAAAAGCGCTTATTTATTTCCTCTGATTATGGCATTGCTTGGACGGAGATTAGCCCAGTCGGAGATACTGACAAGACATGGGAGATCGGTAGCGCTAATTTTGATTTTTCTCGGCTCGTTGTCGGTGTTTTAGGCGGGCATATATATCTTGGTCGTGAATATGAAACTTCCCCGATTATTTCTCTTATCGGCTCTAGCGTCGTCGATATTAATCGTGGCCAGAGATATAGTGATGCCGGTGCGACCGCGGCAGACGCCATTTCTGGAGATATAAGTTCGTCTATCGTTGTCGATAATCCTGTAAATACCGGTGCGGCCGGGGACTATATTGTCAGATATACCGTAACTGATGCCGCCGGTAATATTAGTACTGCCACCAGGCTAGTTGTTGTGCATGCTAATGATAGTCTGCCTGCTGAGGCCGCTTATAGTCCCGAGGCCATTATTAACGGAGGAGCTAGTTATTCAAGCGCGGGTGATAGTTCTTTTGGCGCTCTTAAATTTTCTATTAATAATGATATTCCAATAACCACTAATGATTCTGTCGTCACTCTCCGATTTAATAATTTTGGCAATTCATTAATCAACCGCCTAGCCATCAGCCCGAGTTCCGATTTCACCAAATCATCATTGCTGGACTATGTCCCGACATATAGCTACGACCTCTGCCAAAGCTCCAGCTCCTGTCTCGACGGGGATTATACTGTCTATGCTAAATACTTTAGTACCTGGGGGCAGGGGTCGGAGCCGGTTTCTTTAGTTGTTACCCTTAAGAGAAATTTTTCTGTTGATTCTTCTTCTTCTTCTTCTTCGAATCTTGCTTCTTCTGATATTTCTCCGGTGGCCACTAGCGTCTCCGTTGTTCCGTCTTCGCCCCTTTCTTCTCGTCTCTCCGGCCGCATCCTTTTGCAGGTTCAGTCTCACGGTGAAGCTTGGTATATAAATCCGGTCAATAATTTTAGATATTATCTGGGGCGCCCGGCTGATGCTTATAACCTAATGCGGGAATTAGGTTTGGGAGTCTCTGATAAAGATATCGAGTCGTTCAAATCAGTCGCGGTTCCTCGTCGCTTGTCTGGGAGAATACTTCTGCAAGTCCAGGATAAGGGTCAAGCTTATTATGTTAATCCGCTCGATTTGAAATTATATTATCTCGGCCGCCCGGCGGACGCTTTTGCTTTGATGCGCTCTAACGGGCTAGGGATCACCGACAGCGATTTGCTGAAAATTGGAGAAGGCACAATCGATTAATAGTCTGAAGTTCGGAATCGTAGTTACAAAAATTATCTTATGATATCGGAGTGCCGTCATTTATCATTTTTTAGCCTGTGTTCTAACTGTTGAAAACTTTTAGACATTTTTGACAAATTATTTTTATTTAAAAAGCCGCTTGTTGATAAGTGGCTTTTTATTTGATTTTTTAGCTTATTTTAATGAAAAGATTAGTGTTGACCCTAGGGGCTACGTGGTGTATAATAATACTTGTAAGGTGAATTGTGGGGAGACGAGGTGAAAGAGCTCGCTCTTCATTTATCAAACTCGTATGTTTATCGGCGAATACAATCATAACCTGGATGATAAAGGACGCTTGGCCATTCCGGCTAAGTTTCGCGCTATCTTGAAAAAGGGGGCTGTTGTTACTAAGGGTTTGGATAATTGCTTGTTTCTGTATTCGCTTGAGCAATTCGAAAAGATCGCCGCTAAGTTCGCGGCTTTGCCGATTAGCCAAGCTTCAGCGCGTTCTTTTTCCCGCCACATGTTAGCCGGCGCTATGGATGTCGAATTCGATAACCAGGGCAGAATAACTTTGCCGGAATATCTGCGCAAGTTCTCGGGACTGAAGAAGAGCATCATCGTCGCCGGTTTGTATAATCATTTAGAAATTTGGGATGAAAGCGCTTGGAATAAATATAAGAGCGAATCAGAAAAGAATAGCAACGCGATTGCGGAAGAATTGGGGGACTTGGGGATATAACGGACGGCTTAATTAATATTAATATGGTTTACAGTCATAAGCCGGTCATGCTGAGAGATGTCCTGAAATTCCTGAACCCGCTGCCTGGACAGAAATTCGTCGATTGCACTTTAGGCGGAGCCGGCTATACTTTGGCTCTCGCGGAAAAAGTCGGGGAAAAGGGAAGAGTGGTCGGAATCGATCTGGATAATTTAGCTCTCGCTAACGCCGCCACTGAGATTAAAAACAAGAAATTGCAGAATATTACGTTAGTCCAAGGTAATTTTAAAAATTTGGAAACGCTGGTTAGAGAAAATTATTCTCAGTCAGAAAAGTTCGATGGTATCGTGATGGACCTAGGGCTCTCCTCGGCTCAGCTCGATGACGAAGACCGCGGCTTCTCTTTCAAAGGAAACCGTCCCCTGGATATGGCCTTCGGTCCGATTAACGAGAATTCTACCGTTGATATAGTCAACCATTATTCGCTTCTGGAATTGACTAGGATATTTAGAGAATATGGCGAAGAGCGTGAAGCCTATCATATTGCTAAGGCAATAGTTGAGGGCCGGCGCGTCAAGAAATTAGAAACGACGGCTGAATTAGTCGCCCTGATCGAGAGGGCGGTTCCGCCTCGCTTCCGTTCCCGCATCCATCCCGCGACCAAGGTCTTTCAAGCTTTGAGAATGGAAACTAATGAAGAGCTAGCGGCTCTTTCCGAAGCGCTGCCGGCCGCCGCTAAGATCTTAAAAACCGGAGGAAGATTGGTCATCGTCTCTTTCCATAGCGGCGAAGATAGGATAGTTAAAAGATATTTAAAAGATACGCCCGGCTGGAAGATATTGACTAAGCGCCCGGAAGTGCCGCCAGAGGATGAAATCGAAGAAAACCCCCGCGCCCGCAGCGCTAAGCTCCGCGCCGCGGTTAAAATCTAGATAATTTTTAAATTAATATAAGATTCTTCCAGCTTTGAGCTGGGATGTTGAAAAAAATTCTTATGACCAAGATAGCCACTAATTATGCTAGTCAGAGAGCTACTTGCACCGACAGCAGGTTTAATTTGAAGTATTTCAATATTTGTCTGTTTTCTGGTTTAGCAGCTCTAGGCGTCATGTATCTGATAAATATCAGCGATCTGACTGTTCAGGGGTTTGCGCTTCGCGATTTGAAATCGCAAGTCGCTTCTTTAGCCAGCGAAAAGATGGCTAATGAGGAGGCGGTCAACGCAGCTCAATCTTATTATTCTTTGAACGAACGCACCGGCAGCCTCCATATGGTGGCTATCGGCGACGTCGAATATCTTTCTTCCAACAGCTTGGCTGTCGCTAAAAAATAAATCTTAACCTGCATCCTATGTGGCGTAATTCTCTGAACAACTCCCGGCCGGACAAGATCAGGATCAATAGTAATCGCTGGCGTTCAGTCGTAGCGATTATTTTTTTATTTTCAGGCGCCCTAATCTATAAGCTGTTCAACGTGCAGATTAAGCAATGCGATCTCTATACGGCGATGGCCGCCAATCAGCAGCAGGTTTCCAGCCAGCTCAAGCCGGAACGGGGAAAAATATACTTTACCGAGAAGGTTAATGGCCAGGAAAAATTATATCCGGTCGCGACTAATAAGGATTTGGCAGTCCTGTTTGCCGTTCCCAAAGATGTCGTTAATCCGAAAGACCTAGCGGAAAAGATGTATGAATTTTTCGATAAGCCCCGTTTAGAAGCGGAGCTCAAAGATTCAGCTAGCGGCACGGAACCGATCGCGACTTCGACTAAGGACGCTATCCTAGCCGCCTATCTGAAAAGATTGGATAAGCCGGGAGACGTCTATGAACCGCTTGAAGGCAAGAAGATCGATACGGAAAAATTATTATCCCTTTTTGCCTATTTAGGCAGTACGACTTCGACGCCTCTCTTATCCGCTAACTTGGAGTTGAAGAACGGCGAAGTCTTGATTAAGGCAGCGCCCGGCGTCGCCTCGACGACGGCTGCGCGCTTGCAGATACCCGGCCTAAGCTTTGATCTGCAAAGTTTCCGTTATTACCCGGAAAATGAGATTGCCTCTCATGTCTTGGGGTTTGTCAGCTACTCGAATGACGAAGGCAATGGCAAATATGGCTTAGAGGAATTTTTTAATGATGAATTATTCGGAAAATACGGATCACTCAAGTCAGAAAAGGGCGGTCAAGGCAATGTCATTATCGTTAACGACCGCGAATATGTCCCGCCGGTAGACGGATCCGACTTAGTTTTGACGCTGGATCGCAATGTCGAATTCATCGCCTGCGAGAAACTCAAGGAAGCAGTCAAAAAGCATGGCGCCGAAGGGGGCTCAGTCATCGCTATCAATCCGAAGACCGGAGCAATCATCGCGATGTGTTCGATCCCTGATTTCAATCCGAATGATTATAAAGATGTGGCCGATATCAGCGTTTATAATAATCCAGCCTTGTTTAATCAATATGAACCGGGTTCGGTCTTCAAGACTGTGACCATGTCTATTGCTATTGATCAGGGGAAGGTTTCTCCCGCGACGACGTATAAGGATGAGGGACAGATTATGATTAATGGCTGGCCGAAGCCGATCAGAAATTCCGATTTCGCTACTAAGGGCGGGCACGGCGTCGTCGATATGAATTTTGTTTTAGAGAACTCTTTGAATACGGGCGCGATTTTCGCGATGCGTCAGGCCGGCCCTAAAGTCTTTGCCGATTATGTGAAAAATTATGGTTTCGGAGAAAAAACTGGTATTGAGCTGGAAGGAGAAGCGGCGGGCAGCATCGGCAATCTCTTGTCTAGTAAGGTCAGAGAGATAGATGCGGCTGTGACTTCCTTCGGTCAAGGCTTGTCTGTCACGCCGCTCCAGATGGTCATGTCTTATCAGGCTATAGCCAATAAGGGGGTACTGATGAAGCCGTATGTCGTTCAGGCGATCATTAGGGACGGCAAGAGAGAAGAGATGATCCCTAAGCAATTGCGCCAGGTCATTAGCGCCGAAACGGCGGCGACCATCTCGGCTATGCTCGTCAATGTCGTCGAGAATGGCCACTCTAAGCGCGCTTATATTGATGGCTATTATATCGGCGGCAAGACCGGCACGGCTCAAGTAGCCGTTAATGGCGGCTACAGCACCGATAAATATATCCATACCTTCGTCGGCATCGCGCCGATTAATAACCCGACTTTCGTTATGCTGACTAAGATAGATTCTCCTAAAGACGTGGAATTTGCCGAAGGCTCGGCTCTGCCACTCTGGACAGAGATAGCTGACTTCATGCTAAAGTATTATCAAGTTCCGAAGACTAGAAAATAATATGAGAAAGATATTGCAAGTGAAATTAAAAATATTAGCCCGGCTGATCCTGAAGAAGTATCAGCCTCTTATAATTGGCATCACCGGTTCCGTGGGCAAGACGAGCGCCAAGGAGGCGATTTTCGCGGTCTTAAAGGATCGGGAAGCGGTCGCTATGAGCCAGAAGAATTATAATAATGAGATTGGTTTGCCGCTTACTATCATCGGCGTCGAATCGGCTGGCCGGAATCTGTTCGGTTGGATAGGAATATTCTTCAAGGCTATGGAGCTCATTTTATTTAAAGATGAGAAATATCCGCGCGTGTTGGTCCTAGAGATGGGCGTCGATCGTCCGGGCGATATGGCTTATCTCACCGCTATCGCTCCGCCTAATATTGGCATCATCACCGCTATCAGCTATTCGCATCTGGAATATTTCGGCAGCCTTATGAACATTAAGAAAGAGAAACAAGTCTTGATCGAGAATCTCGATAATAAGGGTTTGGCGATTTTAAATTATGATAATGACGCGGCGCGAGAGATGGCCGAAGCTAGCAAGACAAAAGTTTTGACTTACGGCTTGAAAGCAGGCGCTGATCTTCAGGCGCAAGATATTGTTTATAATTTTACCAAGGGCAATTATGAATTGTCCGGCTTGAATTTCAAGATGAATCATCAGGGCTCGATTGTGCCGGTCTTCATGGATAATGTCATGTCGGAAACTGTCCTGTATGCGGCTTTAGCGGCGGCGGCCGTCGGCTTGTATTTCGGCATGAATCTCGTCGAGATTGCGGCGGCCTTGAAGGATTTTTCTTTGCCGCACGGACGCATGAATATCTTGCCGGGCATCAAGCATACTTTCATTATCGACGATACTTATAATTCTTCGCCGGAAGCGACGATTAGCGCCTTGGATATTCTCAGCCGTATCAAGATAGATTCGTCCGCTTCTAAATACGCGGTCTTAGGCGATATGCTGGAAATTGGGCATTATACTGAAGAGGGTCATCAGCTAGTTGGTCAAAAAGTCGTGAGTGGCGGCATCGATTATCTGATCGCGGTCGGTGAGAAGTCTCGCGATTCCATCAGGGCGGCGATAGCAGCCGGCCTGAGCAAAGATAATATTTTTCATTTCGATCATTCTCTAGAAGCTGGCGCTTTCTTGCAGGACAGGCTCAAGGCTGGCGATGTTATTCTCGTCAAAGGCTCGCAGGGCATGCGCATGGAAAGAGCGGTCAAAGAGATTATGGCTGAACCGGAACGTGCGCGCGAATTATTAGTGCGCCAAGGAGAGGAATGGGAAGAATAATATTCTAGAAAATAGAAAAGCCTCGATTTTTTCGAGGCTTTTTTGATTACGTTATTTAATCGGGTTTTCTTTGGGCTTATTCACCCAGACTTTCCTGATCCGATCGCAATAGCATTGATCAATAGCCGCTCTAGTGCTGCTATCGGTTATGCGAGCTAGTTCTCTCATTTCTCCGTCGGAAAGATAGCTGGGGTCTTCTTGATTGCGGCAGGATATTCTGCTTCCCAGGAATTTAGAATACCAAGCAGCCAGGAAAGGAGTTATGATTAAGCTGCCTCTGCCATGGACGTCAACCATCATGATGTAGAGATCCTTGCCTATCTCATAATATTTTGCTTGCCATTCAGCTTCTCTTCGCATATCTTCCTGGCGGCTGCCTGTCGGAATGGGCGGCTCTAATTTAAATAGCAGCCAGCCGAGATGATTGCACACTTCCGGACTTTCGATGATATCAGAGAGCTTGAAATTATTCTTGCTATGGCTATAGCGAAGGATCATTTTTCCCGCTTCTTCGATATCTCGAGTCTTGAGAATCCTATTTTTTACACTGCTTAATGTTTCCATTTTTTCAGATTTAAAGGTTTTAAGCTTCCAATTTTTCTGATGTCGGAATTATGAATTCTCTTTTAGAGTCTCTCTTACCCCTGCAGAAGGGGAAGAAATAGGCGGCTAATCCGGCACCGAGGCTGAGCCAGATGAATTGATAATAGCCTAGGCTTAAGAAGAAGATCGTACCGATCAGCAGGTTCATGCCTATAACTACGATGAATCCCAATCGAGTTCTTTTCTTGTTCTTTCTTTTGCTTAAGAATAAGAAGATTGAATTATAGTCATTGGCGAGCATAACGATCAAGCTGAACGTCGCGACTAGCACCATGATAAAGCTGTCTCGGGATTTGGCGAGTATCGTCCATGGTCCGAGAAAAGCTATCGCTACAATCAAGTAGAGGGTGGCCACTAGGGCTAGGCTGACTCGGCCGCAATTCCTGAAAACATTTCTCGTCTTTATTCCAACAATAAATAAAGCTAGAAACAAGGCGATATTTTCCCAGGGGAAGCGCGATTGTGATTTTTCAGTTTGATAGGCCCATATTTCGTGGCCGCTATAGTAGAGGGAAGTTTCTACTGATCGAATTATATTCTGAGTCAGCCAAGCATTATAACCTTGGTTATAGCTTCTCCGGTAGATTTTTTTCTGGCCGCTTTTCCAGATTTCGTAGGCATCTATGGATAGAGTTGAGCCGAAAGAAGTGATCGTTCCTTCTACTAGAGGGTCGATAATCTTGATCGTGTCCTTAACGATATAAACTTCGTCAAAATCGCGATTATTAATCTCATAAAAATGAATAGCACTAAAGCTTTCTTGGTGAAAAATGAAAGATTTATCTTTAGCGCTCGTCGGTCTTCCTTTCTCTAGCACCAGGAATTGATTACCGTATTTAACGACCAATCCTGGCTGGTCATGAATGCCTGCAGCCTGGCTGTAAGAGATTAACAGGACTAATCCTGAAAAAAGCATGATTTTTCTCATGGGGTAGCTGGGTTTTATTTGGTTAATATTTATTTTTTAAGTTACATAAATTCTTCTAAGTTTATAGTTTTTCTTGATTTTTGTCAACGGCTTGGTATACTGGAATCATGTCTATACTTATCTTGGGGGGCTGCGGCAATCTCGGCTCTCAGCTGACTAAATTATTTTCTGCCGACTATGAAACCGTCTCCTGGGATCGGGAGGATTTGGACGTGCTTGATTCCGTCGCTTTAGGCGCCAAAGTCAGGGAGCTTAAGCCGGAGCTCATCATTAATACCGTTGCCTATAACGCGGTAGATAAATGCGAGGATAAGGATGGTTTGGCCGCCGCTATGAAGCTTAATGTCGCCCTGCCAGAGGCTTTGGCCGAATTGGCTATGGAAATCGGCGCAACCTTAATCCATTATTCTTCCGATTATGTCTTTAGCGGCACAGAGCAGAAGCAGTCTTTTAATGAAGACGAGACGCCGAATCCGGTCAATAAATACGGCGAGAGTAAGTTTCAAGGTGAAAGGGAATTATTGCGCCGCGCCGGGCTAGGCCTGAATTATTACCTAATTAGAACTTCGAAGCTATTCGGACCGGCCGGAAGCAGTCCGAATGCCAAGCCGAGTTTTTTTGACATCATGTTGAATCTGGCTCAAGATAAGAAGGAACTCACGGTCGTAAATGAAGAATTAAGCTGCTTCACTTACACGTCCGATCTAGCGGCCGCGACTAGGCGCTTATGGGAATTGGAAGTCCCGTTCGGGATATATCATTTGATAAATGAAGGCCCGGCGACTTGGTATGAAGCGGCGACAGAGTTATTCCGCCAGAAGAAGATGAAAGTATTTTTACGCGCCGTGCGTAGCGAGAACCTGCTCCGCGCCGCCCGTCGTCCGAAATTCTCCGTGCTTCTGAATACCAGGGTCCATAAATTACGCAATTGGAAAGAAGCTTTAAAAGAATATCTGGAAGAAAAATAGATAAATCATATTTTTTCGCTTCACGTTAATTTAATATATAATGTAACATAAAAATTTATGCGAGGCATCATCCTCTCCGGCGGTTCCGGCACCAGGCTCAGACCGCTCACCAAGATCACTTCTAAGCAATTGCTGCCGATCTATAATCGGCCGATGATCTATTATCCGTTAAATACGCTCATCAAAGCGGGTATCAAGGAGATCCTGATCATCGTCGCTCCGGAACGCGCTGGCGATTATCTTAATCTGCTCGGTTCCGGCAAGGAATTCGGCGTTAAATTCACTTACGAGATCCAGGATCATCCCGAGGGCTTAGCCCAGGCTTTCATTATTGGTGAGAATTTTATTGACCAGGAAGATGTCGTGATGATTTTGGGCGATAATATTTTTGAAGATGACATCACCGAAGCCGTGAAGAGCTTCAAGGGCGGAGCGAAAGTTTTCGCTAAGAAGGTTTCTGATCCGGAGCGCTTCGGCGTGGTTAAGTTCGATGAGCACATGAAAGCGGAAAAGATCGTAGAAAAGCCGCAAGAATACTTGAGCGATTACGCCGTAACTGGCTTATATATCTATGACCATCGTATCGTCCAGGTCGCCAAAGAGATCAAGCCGAGCGCGCGCGGAGAATTAGAAATCGCCGATGTTAATAATTGGTTCTTGAAAAAAGACGAGCTTGAAGTCGCTATCATTGACGGAGAATGGCTGGATGCCGGAACTTTTGACAGTCTGCTCAAGGCCCAGAATTTTGCTAAAGAAAAACTAGTCGATAAGATGGTCATCTAAAATAACTTATGAAATTAGCCGTCGGTTTTTTAACTTATAATGAGGCGACCGCTAAATATCTGGGCGATTTTTTACCGAGCCTAGAGAGAGCTTTGGATTTTTTGTCGCCCGATGATTACCGGGTTTATGCCTTTGACAATAGCGATAAGGGTAACTTAGCTAATATCCGGAGATTGAAGCAGTCTGAGAATATTGTTTATTTCTGCCATGGCTATAATTTAGGATTTTCTCGAGCCTATAATTATCTGGTTAGAGAAGCGATAAAAAATAAGGCCGAATATTTTTTGGTCATCAATCCGGATACGCTCATTGAGCCGGAAGCGATTAAGAAGCTGGTGGCCGCTCTAGATAGTGACGGCTCGCTCGGTTCGGCCGCTCCGAAATTATTGCGCTGGGATTTCAGCAACCAGATAAAAACCAGTCTAGTCGATTCTCTCGGCCTAGTCTTAAAGTCTGGTCTGAGGTTTAGCGATTTGAAACAGGGAATCAAGGACGATGGAAAAAATATCTCTTATCCTATATTAGGCCCCTCGGGAGCTGCCGGCTTATTCCGTTTGAGCGCTATGGAAAAGATAGCCGAGAGCCGCCGGGAAGGCGGCAGCCAGTATTATGATGAACGCTTCTTTATGTATAAAGAAGATTGCGACTTAGCTTATCGTCTTTTCCTGGCAGGTTATTCTTCGAAGCTGATTCCTGAAGCTATCATCTATCATGATCGGACAGCCACCGTTTCCGGCCAGGGCATGAAAGGTTTTTGGCGTGATCGGCAGTCAAAAAGCCGGAAGATAAGAGCTTGGTCTTTCCGGAATCAGCATCTGATTTTTTTGAAACACTGGAAAAAACAGAACTTTGTCAATAAAATTATCATCTGCCTAGAAATATCAACTCTATTAATATTTTCTCTTATATTAGAGCAATTTCTTTTAAAAGAGTACTTTTGCGCATTAAAGCTTTATCGGGGGTTGACTAATATAAAATATTGTGATAAATTAGGGGAGAAATAAATATCAATTGTCGGTTTATTTTTTTTATATGGAAAATATGGAAAACTTATTAGAAAAAATGATCAAGGACAAGAAGACTGAAGAACTGACGCGCTTAGACGCCATCAGTATCGTCGATTCTTTGTTCTCAGAACTGCTTGATCGGGAAAAAGACATTTTATCCCGCCGCTTTGGATTAAAGGGAGATAAGGGTGAAACTCTGGAAAAGATTGGCAGCTTGCATAAATTAACTAGAGAGCGCGTCCGTCAGATCGAAGCGGCTAGCATCAAGAAGATCAAGAAATTGGAAAAACTGGAAGAATCCATCTCTTCTTTAAAAGAAGTTGTTGAAAGCCTATTGACTGAACACGGCGGGCTTATCAGACGCGATTATCTTTTAGATATTTTGACCGTTATTTCGTTCGAACTCAATGGTTCGACCGAAGCTAGCGTCGATACCGAAGCTAACCGCCAATCTTACCGCAATCATTTTAATTTCTTGATTTCTAAATTGATGAGCGACGACTTGGAACTCGTTGGAGATTCCGAGCAGTTCAACCCGTCTTTCAAGAAGAAGGACGCGGAAGTCGGCCACCTGGAAGAGCTGGCCACCGATCTCTTGAAGAAAGTAGACGGCCTGAAAAAAACTTTCACTACTGAAGAACTCTTGGATGTCCTAAAAAAACTGGATGCCTATAATAAGCATTCCGCTAAATTGACCAGCGGTTCCGCCGATATCACCAGTATTTTCAAGAGTCAGGTCTTCCCAGATAAGGCTGAAACTATCAATAGCAATAAGATCTTATATTCTCTCATGCAGGCTTTAAAGAATTTGGAGCAGAATAAATACGGAGAATGGGGCATCGCCGATTGGGGCGAGGTCAAACCTAAGACCGTTAATGATAAGATTTACCTGATTTTAAAGCATACTGGCAGCCCATTACATTTCACTGAGATTGCTAAGAAGATAAACGAGATGAAATTCGATAAGAAGACCGCGAACGCCGCGACCGTCCACAATGAACTGATTCTGGATGACCGTTATGTGCTTGTCAACCGCGGAACTTACGGCCTCAAGGAATGGCAGAAATAAGGTATTCTGAAGGCGTCCCGAACAATCAATAACCACTTATAAAATGAAACCCGTTTTTGCTGAAAACGGGTTTCATTTTTTATTCTAGATATGGTAAAATGCCTGTATAATCTTGTGATATGGATATAGTCATAAATACCAGCAGATTAGAACAATTTTTAAGCTTGCCCCCGGACGAGATGTTTTGGGTTTTTATGGGTAATTTCGGCTGGCTGATACTGGCTTTCATCTTCTTGTACGGGATCAGAGAAGTCTATCTTTTCTGGATACGGCAGCAATGGGAAAGGGATCATAAGAGCGTTCTTTTGGCCGTCGATATCCCGAAGGGCAATGAGCAATCGCCGAAAGCGGTCGAGAATATGTTCACTTATCTCGGCGGCGCTCATGGTTCGATCAATTTTTTCGAGAAATGGTTTGAGGGAAAATTTCAGAAGGCTTTCAGCTTCGAGATAGTGAGCCAAGAGGGTTACACGCAATTTCTCATCTATACGCCCTTAGAATTCCGCAATCTTGTCGAATCGGCGGTTTATTCGCAATATCCGGATGCGGAAATATCTGAAGTTGATGATTATGTAAATGACGTGCCGCATAAAGTTCCGGATGAGGAATATGATTTATGGGGGACGGAATTTATCCAAGCTAATGCCTGGCCTTATCCCATCAGGTGCTACCAGGAATTTGAACACCAGATGGGCCCGAGCGAGACTCAATTTAAGGATCCGATGGCGAGCTTGATGGATCTTTGCGGCTCTTTGCGCCAAGGAGAATATTTTTGGTTTCAGATTATCGTTATTCCGACAGGCTTCAGTTGGGTTAAGGATTCTGAGAAAGAAATCAATCGGATTTTAGGCAGGAAAGAAAAAGCCAAGCCCGGTCTCGCCGCTAAGGGCGTCGTCGCTCTTGGTGAAGCTAGCGAGATATTTTATCCGATCTGGGGAGATATCGGTCCAGCTAAGGAAGAGAAGGCGAAATCCATGATGGAATTATCTCCGGGAGAAAAGCGCAAGGTTGAAGGCATCCAGCTCAAGGCTGGCAAGCTCGGTTTTGAAGCCAAGATCCGCGCCGTTTATATTGCTAAGAAAGAAGTCATGAATAAGAGCAAGGTCGCTAACGGCCTGGTCGGATACATGAAGCAATTTTCATCTTTGGATCTGAATAATCTCAAGCCGGATGTGGATATGACTTTTACAAAGACGGTTTATTTTTTCCGTGAACCGCGCTTAATCGAGAAGAAGCGGAAGATATTGAATGCTTATATAAAACGTTCTGATAATCGGGGCCGCAGGCCGGGTTTGTATAATATCGAAGAGTTAGCGACTCTTTGGCATTTTCCGGTTGAAGCTAACGTCAAAGCAGCGATGATCCAGAAAGCTCCGGGCAGAAAAGCGGACGCTCCGGCGTCACTGCCGATCGCCGAAGAGAGGACGGTTGAGATTCCGGATATCTTTAACGAATCTTTCCGATTAGCTCCCAAGTTTGATTCTAAACCAGGAGTGCCGGATATGATTGAGAAGAAGGCGACCCCGCCGGCTAACTTGCCTTTCGTTTAATTCTAACCTCCATGAAAATAGGCATTGACGCCCGCTTCTATGGCCCGATAGGAAAAGGTTTGGGCCGCTATACGCAGGAAGTGGTTGATAATATTATCAAGATAACGAACGCCGCGGAAGGCGAAGCTTTTGAATATGTGATTTTTTTGAGCCCGGGAAACTTTGATGAATTCGACGCCGAGCGTTCGGGCGTGAGAAAGGTTAAGCTGGACTGTCCTTGGTATGGCTGGAAAGAGCAGCTCTTGATGCCGTTCTATCTTTGGCGGGAGAAGCTGGATCTCATCCATTTCCCTCATTTTAATGTGCCGATATTTACGCCGGGGAAATTCGTCGTCACTATCCATGATTTGATCTTGACTCATTTTCCGACCGTTCGGGCGACGACGCGCAGCCACTTTTTATATTATCTCAAGAATTTCGCTTATCGCCTCGTTATTTTCGCGGCGCTCAGCCGCGCCCGTAAAATCATTACGGTTTCCGAATTTACTAAGAAAGATATCGTCGATAAGTTCGGAGTCAGGCCGGGCAAGGTAGCCGTCACTTATGAAGGAGTAGCCAATTTAGCTAAAGGACGCGATTCTTTATTCGTCTCTAAGCTTGATAGCCGAGAGATTTTAGCGCAATATCATATTCCGCAGAATTTTTTGCTTTATGTCGGCAACGCTTATCCGCATAAGAATCTAGAAATATTACTTAAAGTCTTCAGCCGTCTATATGCCGAACATCCGGACTTGCGCTTGGTCTTGGTCGGGAAGCTGGATTATTTTTATGAACGGGTCAGGGAAACGGCACGAATCCTGAATTTGTGGCAGAAAGGGAATATTAATAGTCCGGTGATATTTCCCGGTTATGTTCCGGACGCGCAATTAGAAATATTATATGCGGAAGCGCGTGCTTACGTCTTCCCCTCGCTTTATGAGGGCTTCGGACTGCCGCCTCTGGAGGCAATGGCTAAAGGCTGTCCGGTTATCAGTTCCGATCGAGCTTCGCTTCCGGAGATTCTCGGAGTTGCTGCCGCCTATTTTAACCCGGAAGATGAAGTCGATATGATTCAGAAAATTAGAGAAGTACTGACTGACGAAGGATTGCGCGTCAACCTAATCGAGCAAGGGCTGAAACAGGCTAAGAAATATAATTGGTGGGAGTGCGCTCGCGAGACCTTGGAAGTTTATCGAGAAGCTTTGAAAAAATAAAAGTTCCCAATGGCTAATAGTCAGAAGATACAAGCGAATAATCAGAATTTAGATAGAGAACGTTTCTCTAATTTTGTCGTAGACTTGCGCCAGGTAGAGAAAAAAGCGGAAGCTGAATTGAAACGGGAGGTTAAAATCGAGGTCGGCCGAGGGATTGAGATACTCAAGAAAGAAATGAAAATAGTCAAGAAAAAATTTAAGACGCTTCCCGATTTATTAACCCCTAGCCATAAGCATCGTCCGGTTCTTGATCTGAAGGATATTATTTCTCATTTACGTTTTTTTAAGAAAAAGGGTCCGGTCTGGGTTACGGAGCTTCAAGCGCGCGAGGCGGCTTGGCAGAAAGCTTTGCGCCTTAAAATATCGCGCCTTCAAAGTTCTTCTCGTTTGAAGAGCGGTCGCGCCCATAAAGAAGGGAAGAAGATTAATGAAACGGAAGTCCCGGCGGCCTGGCATCGTTCTGTCTTATATTTTTCCTTAATCCTCTTTATTATTATTTTACCTTTTAAAATATTATCCGCGTTTGATATTCTTAATTTTAAAAATTTAGAGAAGAAAATAATCAGCCGTTCTGAGTCGGCCGTGAATAGCTTGATGGCGGCCGCTGATTCCGTTTCCAGGATGGATCTGAAGGGAGCAGACACTGATTTCCAAGCGGCCGGCGCTAATTTCCTGGAAGCGCAGAATGATTTAAATAAGATCAATGATTCTATTTTGGTTCTCGCTTCTTTTTCTAGCGACCCCAAGATAAAATTAGCCGCCGAGAGCAAGAAATTTTTAGCAGCCGGCGCATCAGCCGCTTCTTTAGGAAGGAATCTCGTGCTTGCGACGGACAGCTTATTCAGCGGCAACCAGAAAAATTTCAGCGTTTCTCTGGATAATTTTTTAGCCTACGGCAATCTGGCCGTAACCGACGCTAAGTCTTTGAAAAAAACGATAGCTAAGATAAATCCGGATAATCTGCCGGAAGCTTATCGGGCTAAGTTCGAATCTTTGAGCCAGCAGGCCGGATTATTGTCTAACAATCTTGATAATTTCGTCTCCGCCGGAGCCAAGCTCAAGGAAGTCTTGGGACTTAGCCGCGATAAGCGATATTTATTAGTCTTTCAGAATAACGCGGAGATGCGCGCGAGCGGCGGCTTCTTGGGCAGCTACGCGCTCGTCGATATCAAGGGCGGCCGGATCAGCAATCTCGAAGTTCCGGGCGGCGGTTCTTATGATACCGAAGGCGGCATGAAAGTCAGGGTGGTCGCGCCGGAGCCGCTTTGGCTAGTTAATCCCCTCTGGCATTTTTGGGACGCGAATTGGTGGCCAGATTGGCCGACAACGGCGAAGAATCTTACTTGGTTTTATGAAAAGAGCGGCGGACCAAGCGTTGACGGCGTTATTGGCGTGACGCCGACAGTTGTTGAGCGCTTGTTGGAAATCACTGGTCCGATTGATTTGCAAAAAGAATACGGCCTGACGATAGACGCGAATAATTTTTGGGAAACCGTCCAGAAGATTACGGAGCAGAAGAATCTGGCTAAGACTCATCCGGAGGCTATAATTGATATTCCCGCAACTTCGACAGTTATAAAATCCGGCCTGCCCTTAGAACAGGATTTGGAAAATAACATTGATAATAAGCCGAAGAAAATCATCGGCGATCTTATGGCAAAGATATTGGAAATTTTGCCACAGAAATTGAATCGGGAGAATCTGGTTAAGATAATTACTGTCTTCGAAGAGGACATGGCTGAAAAGCAGATTTTATTCTATTTCAACGATTCGGCGCTGCAAGCCGAGTTCGCGAATCGCAATTGGGCTGGAGCGGTGCGTCCGACTGATAAGGACTATTTAATGGTCGTCAATACGAATATCGCCGGTCAGAAATCCGATCGATTAATGAGCGAAAAGATAGATCTCGCTAGCGAAGTCGGTAGCGACGGCGGCCTTATTAATACCGTAACGATTACACGGACGCATACCGGCTTGAAGAATGAGGCGCTCACCGGCGTGCGCAACGTCGATTGGCTGCGCGTCTATGTGCCGCAAGGCAGCGAACTGATGACGGCGAGCGGCTTCGTCTCTCCAGAAGCGAAATATCTGCAGGAGAAGCCGGAAGCGGATTGGGAAAAGAATCCTTTATTAGCCGCGGAAGCGGCGGCGAAGACTGATAGCGCGACCGGCGTAAAGATATATGAAGAGAGCGGCAAGACCGTCTTCGCGAATTGGCTGATGGTCGATCCGGGGCAGACGGCGACTGTAGTGATAAGGTATCGCCTGCCTTTTAATATTTTTAGCAAAGAAGTCGATAATAGCTGGTTGAAACGCTTGAATGATTGGTTAAACACAGATACGCCCGATTTGCTGCCTTATTCGCTTTTGGTTCAGAAGCAGCCGGGATCGCGTCCGAGCGAATTTACGAGCCATTTGCGCTTGCCGGAAAATCTGACGGTTTTCTGGCGTTTTCCGGAAAACTTGGCCGGCAGCAGCGGCTGGGAAATAAATGCGTCCCTTGATGCTGATAAGTATTACTCTCTCCTTTTAGAAATAAATAAATAAATCTTAATTTATATAGTATGCCTGAAGAGAAAAAAATAAAAAGAATCCTGAAAGTCGGCCGAGATGAGGCATCCAGCCTGTCTTCATTCGTGGAACGGCCCGTGCCGACCGAAAAAGAAGTGGCCACTTTCGAACGCGTCGTCGGCCGCGAAGTGCGCGAAGCCGAGATAGACTCCAATCTTTCAGAGATATATCGCGACAAGAAAGGCGGGCATGTCGACGTCAAGAAAATGAATATTAAGAAGCGCCCGAATTTCTTCGTCAGGTTATTAAGAAAGCTACTGGTCCTCGCCCTGATCGGCGCGGCTGGTTATTTCGCTTACTCTTATTGGCTGTCTAACGGCAATGACGTGAACGGTTTGGATTTCAAAATCGCTGCACCGGAAAATATTTTAGCCGGAGAAGAGTTCTCTTATAAGGTGACTTACCATAATCCGACTAAATATATTTTGTCGCAGGCGCGCTTAGAGATTAAATACCCGGAGAATTTTGTCTTTGCTTCCGCTTCTGTCGCTCCTAATAGCGGCAATGGCGGTTGGGATATTCCTGATATGGATTCGGGAGCGACTAACTCGCTAACTATCACCGGTCGTCTCATTAATCAGCCGGATTCCGCCAACGTTATCGTCGGCTATCTGAGTTATAATCCAGGGACCTTATCTAGCCAATTCAAGAAAGAAGCTTCGGCCTCGACTATCGTTAATGGTCTAGGTTTTAATGTAGATCTGAGCTATTCCAATACCGCTTTCCTTAATCAGGACAACGAGATTACGCTCGTTTTGTCTGATGTCCAAAATAATTATCTCGGTGATTTCAATATTTCTTTTATGCTCCCGGTCGAAGCGAACGCGTCAGTCGTCACTTCCGAGAATGGTCAAGCGACAACTACGGCATCGTCTACTGCCGCCCTCGGCACTTCGACTAAGATAATCGTCTCTAAGGCTGGCGGCGCCAGCTGGCAGGTCAGCAATCTCCTGCAAGCGTCCGGCCGCCAAGAAGTGCCTTTGGCCTATAAGGTTAAACAGAAATCCGATAATTTAGAGATAAAGGTGAGATTGGAAAAGAAATTAGAAAACGGGGAGCCTTATGTTTTTTGGGAAAAATCTTTTAAGCCGGAATTAGTTTCGAGCGATTTAAATCTGACCATGATTCTGAACGGCTCGAAGAATGACGGCGCTCTGACTTTCGGCCAGCCGCTGAATTATTCTCTCACTTATTCTAATCATGGCAGCGCTGCTTATAAGGACGTCGTGATTATGGCCGCGCTGAATAGCGATTTCTTGAATTGGAATTCGCTCGTCGATGAAAAGAAAGGCGAGATCAGGAATAATATGATTATCTGGACTAAGAATGAGATTCCGGGACTGGCGGAAATTAAGCCGGGCGAAGAAGGCACAGTCGATTTCAACCTTAATCTGTCCGCTTTTAAGGATAGTGATCAGGGCAAGAATATGACCGTAATTTCTTATGGGCAATACAGCATGAATAATAAGGCGGTTAAGAATGACGAGAATAAGAGTAATACTATTACGAGTAAGATCAATAGCGACTTGTCATTAAGCGAGTCAATCCTTTATTTTAACAGCGATAATATGCCGGTTGGTTCCGGCCCTTTGCCGCCCAAGGTTGGAGAGAAAACTAGCGTTAAAGTCTTCTGGACAGTGAAGAATAATCTTCACGAGCTGACTGATGCGCGCGTGGTTCTGGCTCTGCCGAGCTATGTGGTTTGGGATAATAATAATACGACTAATGTCGGCAATATTTATTATGACAATGCGACGCGCCAAGTGATTTGGGAAATCGGCCGCTTGCCGGTTTCGGTGTATCGCGTAGATGCGGAATTCGGCATCAGCCTGACGCCGTCAGAGAGTGACCGTAACAAGATATTAGTACTATCTCCGGGCGCGACCGTCAGCGCGACTGATACGGAAACCAAGGAGACCATTGTTAAGAAGACTAGCCCCAAGACCACTAAGTTAGAAGATGATGATATCGCCGGCTTGAATAATTCCGGGCGAGTAGAATAATCGACAGAATAATAAATTATGTTCAGAATAACTAAGACAGCAAAATCGGGTTTGCGACGGGGAATATTAAAGACCGCTCATGGTTCTCTCAGCACGCCTTTTTATATGCCGGATGCGACGCGCGGTTTCGTCAAGCTGACTGATAATGCGGCGGTCGCGCGCACGCGGACGAAAGCGCTCGTCGTCAATACTTTTCATCTCTATCTCCAGCCTGGCTTAAAGATTATCGAGCGTGCCGGCGGCCTTCATGAATTCATGAATTGGTCCGGACCGCTTTTGTCGGACTCCGGCGGCTTTCAGGTCTTTTCGCTTATCCATAAGAATAAACAAATGGGCCAGATCACGGATGATAAGGTTATTTTCCGTTCGCCGCTCGACGGCTCAAAACATGAGCTTACTCCGGAAAAATCTATTCAGATCCAATTTACTCTCGGTACGGATATGATGGTCTGTCTGGATGATTGTCCGCCGAATGATTTCTCTCGGCCGGATTTAGAAAAAGCGGTCGAGCGCACTATCGCTTGGGCGAAGCGCTGTAAGATTGAATTTGAAAAACAGGTTAAGAAAAGAAAATTAAGCGGCGCTAAGCGTCCGCTCTTGTTCGCGGTCATCCAAGGCGGTGCGGAAATAGATCTGCGCGCGCATTGCGCCGAGGAATTAGTGAAGATTGGTTTTGACGGCTATGGCTTCGGCGCGCGTCCGGTCGATAAGGAAGGGAAGTTCTTAGGCGAAGTTTTGGCTGCGACCGCTGATTTTATTCCGAAAGAGGCCTTGCGTTTCGCGCTCGGTATCGGTACGCCGGAAGATATTTATCGCTGCGCTTTGATGGGCTGGGATATGTTTGATTGCGTTATTCCGACGCGCGAAGGTCGGCATGGAAAATTATTTTTTATGAAAAAGTTTCCGAAATATGAGAATGCTAATATTAATAACGCTAAATTTGCTGTTGATTTTAAGCCGATTAATAAGAGCAGCCGCTTATCAGAGTTGAAGCATAATTCTCGCGCCTATCTCCATCATCTCTTCCGATTAAACGAGCCGCTCGGGCATAAGCTGGCTAGCCTAAACAACCTAGAATTTTATCAAGAGTTTATCGTTAATTTATTTAATATTAAGGATAAGAAGTAGCGAGGCATTGGCAAAACCTTAATTTTCCCTTATACTACTTTAGTAATTATTAATTCTAAAGCTATGATGATGACTAAAATTATCGCCACTATCGGACCGAAATCTGAAGCTCCGGACAAGCTTTTAGCGCTGATTGAAGCTGGCGTGGATATTATCCGCATAAATTTCTCTCATGCCACCTATGAGCAGTATAAGCGGATCAAGAAATTGATTGATGATTTCAATAAGACATCCGAGCGCAAGATTAGGATATTGCTCGACCTTCAGGGTCCGCGCATCCGCGTCGGCCAGATGCCAGACGGCGGCATCGTTCTGGGGGACGGCGAGAAATATGATTTTACTTATTCGAAGCTGCCTTATAAGAGGGGTGGCGTGATTCCGATTGATAATGCCGATCTCTGCCGCGACATCAAGAAGACTCAGCCGCTGTATCTTTGCAACGGCGAGATAGAATTAATCGTCAAAGAGGTTAAGGGCAAAGTCATTAAGGCTGAAGTCTTGCATGGCGGCTTGCTCAGTTCTCGCAAAGGCATCAACGTGCCGCATACTAATATGAAGAAGGGCGGCTTGACCCCGAAGGATATTCAAGACTTGAAATTCGGCTTGAAAGTCGGAACTGATTTTGTCGGCTTGTCTTTCGTCCAGACCGCGAGCGATGTTTTGAAATTACGCCGTTTGATCGGCCAGCATAAGGAAGTGAAGATTGTCTCTAAGATTGAGCGCGCTATCGCGCTGAAAAATATCGATAAGATTATTATCGCTTCCGATGTCATCATGATTGCGCGCGGCGATCTCGGTATTGAGACGCCGATAGAGGAATTGCCGATAGTCCAGAAGAACCTTATCCGCCATGCTCATTGGCATCAGACGCCGGCCATCATCGCGACTCAAGTCATGACTTCCATGATCAAGAATCAGTCGCCGACTCGCGCCGAAATTTCCGATATCGCTAACGCCGTGCTTGATGGCGGCGACATCATCATGCTGTCCGACGAAACTGCTGTCGGCGATTATGGCTTAGAAGCTGTCAAGATGCTGAAAAAAGTGATTATCAGGACCGAACGCTATATTAATCGTGATTGTATCGTCTGCTAACCATATAAAAATATGAAAATCAAAGACATTAAGGCTTTAGAAATATTAGACTCTCGCGGCAATCCGACTGTTTCGGCGACCGTGATTTTGGATAATGGCGCGACCGGAACGGCGATGGTGCCGAGCGGCGCGTCGACCGGCAGCTATGAAGCGGTCGAACTGCGCGATGGCGACAAGAATCGCTATAACGGCCTCGGCGTCCTGACAGCCGTCAAGAATATCGAAACTAAGATTAAGCCGGCGCTCATCGGCCTGAACCCGGAAGATCAAGCGGAAATAGATAATATCATGATCAAGCTGGATGGCACGGAGAATAAAGCGAAGTTAGGCGCGAACGCGATTCTGGCGGTTTCAATGGCCACAGCGCGCGCGGCCGCTAATGGTTTGCATATTCCTTTATATGAATATTTGACTAAGATGAATCCTGACTTCAATGGCCAATATGAAATGCCGGTGCCGATGATGAATGTCTTAAACGGCGGCAAGCATGCGAATTGGGCGACTGATATCCAAGAATATATGATTCTGCCGATTGGCGCGAAGACTATCGCTGGTGCGGTCAGAATCTGCGCGGAAATATATCAAGCGCTTAAGAAAGTCTTGAAGGACCGCGGCTATAATATCACAGTCGGCGACGAAGGCGGTTTCGCTCCGGCGGTCGCGAGCAACGAGGAGACTTTTATTATTTTGGCGGACGCAGTCCGCGCGGCTGGATATACCGTAGGCGAAGATGTAGTTTTCGGTATTGATGCGGCCGCTACCGAATTTTATAAGGACGGAGCTTATAATTTGAAAAAAGAGAATAAGATCATGAGCGGCTCGGAATTGATTGATTTTTATAGCGACTTGCAGACTAAATATCCGATTTATTCTTTCGAAGACGTCTTTGCGGAAGACGATTGGGCGTCATTTCAGGAATTTACCGCCGCGAATAAGAATTTAGTTCAGGTCGTCGGCGATGATCTTTACGTAACGAACGTGAAAAGATTGGAAAAGGGCATCGCGGATAAGTCTTCTAATTCTATCTTGATTAAGCTTAATCAGATCGGCACCTTAACGGAGACCGTCAGCGCCATCTTATTAGCTCGTCAGAATAAAATGACGTCAGTCATTTCGCATCGCAGCGGCGAGACTGAAGACGCTTTTATCGCCGATCTTGTTGTTGCTCTCGGCGCCGGCCAGATCAAGACTGGCGCGCCGGCGCGCAGCGAGCGGACGGCTAAATATAACCGTCTGCTGGAGATCGAAGCGGAATTAGGGAAGAAGGCCGTTTACGCGCGTTTCCCATTCGCTGGAAAATAACTTTACCAATATTTAGCCGCCTCTCTTCGGGCGGCTTAAAATTATATGATGCAATTTATCTTTTTCGGAGTTTCCGTCATCGTGATTCTATTCGGGCACGCGGTCTTATGGTATTTTCTAACCAGACTCTTCCTTCTGACTTCCGTTCCTGCGCAGATAAGCGTTGCTATCATTATCTCGTTGCTTTTCGCGAGCGTAATTCTGTCTTCTTACCTCATCCATAAATGGGATAATCCCTTTACTCGCTGGTATTATATGTTTTCCGGATTCTGGATAGGACTGGGTCTCAATCTTCTCTTAATCGCGTTATTGATAGTAATAATCAAGCTTGTGTTCAATCTCTTCGGCTGGTATATTCCGGAAACATATTTTAAAATATTCTTCATCGCCGCCGGCCTGCTTATTTCGATCATCGGCGTCTACCGCGCGGTCGCGCCGCGCGTCGTTGAATATGAAGTGAAGATCAAGGATTTGCCGGATACTTGGAATAATAAGGTAGTCGTTCAGATTTCTGATATTCATCTCGGTCCGGTCTATCGTCAGAATTCCTTTTATCGCCTTTTAGCCAGAGTTAATGATCTGAAGCCGGAAGCAGTCTTCATCACTGGTGACCTGTTCGACGGCATGGAGTCGGATTTTTCTTGGCTGAATCACCCCCTTAATCTTTTAGAGGCGCCGAAAGGAGTCTATTACGGCTTCGGCAACCATGATTTATATCTCGGCTTTGATCGCGTTATCAGCCTGTTAAAGGGCAATAAAATTGAGATTCTCGATAATCGTCTAGAAACGATTGACGGCCTGCAGATTATCGGCATTAATTATTCTTTTGATAATGATTTTAATCTGGAAAAATCAATCTTAGATCAATCCGGCTATAGCGAAAAATTACCCAGCATCCTATTATTTCATGCGCCGAAGAATGTGCCGCTCGCCAAAAGCGCCGGCATCGATTTGCAGTTATCGGGCCATACTCACGACGGACAGCTCTGGCCGTTTAACTTCATAGCCAAATGGGCGCATCAGGGTTATAGCTATGGCTTCTTTCAAGAAGGCGATTTTAATCTCATCGTTTCTAGCGGCGTCGGTTCTTGGGGGCCGCCGATGCGCACAGCCGCCCGCAGTGAAATCGTCAAGATAATCCTTAAGAAAAAATAATCCTGCTTAAAGATAATAAGCAGACTAATCATATGAATCTAGAAAAATTGAACGACATCTTGAAGAACGAGCCGAAGTTTCGTTATGCCCAGATAAACAAAGCGCTCTGGCAGGACCATATTTCTTCTTGGGAAGAAGCGTCTAGTCTGCCGAAGGCTCTGCGTGAAACTCTGACAGCCGAATGTCCTTTGGAAATAAAAGCTGAGCTTTTCAAATCTTCGGGCGGACCGAAGAGCTTAAAAGCCCTGATCACTCTAGAAGACGGAGAAGTGATCGAGACCGTGCTTATCCGCCAGAAAGAAGCGCGTAATACGGTTTGTGTTTCGTCTCAAGTCGGCTGTCCTCTGGGCTGTACTTTTTGCGCGACCGGAATGAACGGTTTTAGCCGCAGCCTGACGGCCGAAGAGATAGTAATGCAAGTCGTGTATTGGGCACGTTATCTGAAGCAAGAAGGCAAGAACGAGAAGATTGATAATCTGGTCTTCATGGGCATGGGCGAGCCGTTCTTGAACTATAATGAATTTATCAAGGCTGTGAAATTCTTGAATAATCCGGAGACCTTCAATATCGGCGCGCGCCGCATTTCTGTCTCGACTGCCGGCATCACCGAGGGCATCAAGCGCCTGGCCGGCGAACAGCTGCAGATCAATCTGGCGATATCGCTCCACGCCGCTTTTGATTCCTTGCGCCAATCGCTGATGCCGATCGCCAAGAAATATTCGCTGCATGATATCTTTCGCGCCGTCGATAATTATATTACCAAGACCGGCCGCCGGGTCATGTTTGAATACCTGATGATCAAGAAGACGAACGATTCCGATAAGGACGCGCTGGAATTAGCCGCGCTCATGAAGAAACCTTTATACATGGTCAATCTTATTCCTTATAACGCCACGGGAAAATTCAAGCCGTCTGACCGCGAACGCGTCGATGCTTTCAAGAAGATTCTGGAAGATAACGGCGTGCCGGCGACTGTCCGCTTAAGTTTCGGCTCGGGCATCGATGCCGCCTGCGGCCAGCTGAAAGGGAAGATGAAGAAGAGATTGTAAGGTGATTATTAAGAAATGAAACCGGATTTTCCTTACATTATTAAGACCGTCCGCCGCTCCCGCCATCTGCGTTTAGCCGTGCATCATGACGGCCGGGTGGTCGTCACTAAGCCATATTTTTTAAGCAAAGCCTCGGCCGAGGCTTTTTTGATTTCTAAAACCGATTGGATAAAGGCGGTCCTGGAACGCTTTAAAAATATGCCGGCGCCTTTGGCGCGGCCACATGACCATGAAGATTATCTGCGTCATAAGCAGGTGGCACACGTCTTCGTTCTTAGGCGCTTAGAGCATTTTAATCGTTTTTATAATTTTAAATATCAGCGGATCAGTATCCGTGATCAGAAAACGCGCTGGGGCAGCTGTTCGCGCGGCGGCAATCTTAATTTTAGTTATCGCTTATTAGAGCTGTCTCCGGCCGCGGCCGATTACATTATCGTCCACGAGCTCTGCCACCTGAAAGAATTCAATCATTCGGCGCGCTTTTGGGAGCTCGTCACAAAGACTATTCCGGATTATGAAGCGCAGCGACGGGAGCTGAGGGGGAAAGTAGTCTAAATGGCTCTAAATCCTTTTTTTTGCTATAATATTCTTATAATTAATTTATTTTAATTTTATGTTTACTCTGCCTAAGTTGCCTTATGAGCTGACAGCTTTAGAGCCGCATGTATCTGACAAGACTTTAGAATTTCATTATGGCAAGCATCATCAGGCCTATATCGATAATCTCAATAAACTGATTACCGGGACAAATCTGGAGAAAGAGACTTTGGAAAATATTATCCTGGCCGCCGCGAATGATCCGGAGAAGGCAGGTATTTTCAATAATGCCGCTCAAGCTTATAACCATGATTTTTTCTGGAAAGGCTTGCGTCCGACCGGCGGTCTCATGGAGCCGGCGCCGGCATTATTAGAAGTGATTAATAAGAACTTCGGTTCCCTCGGAAATTTTTACGGCGAGTTCAAGAAGGCTGCGACTAGTGTGTTCGGCAGCGGCTGGGTCTGGCTGGCTAAGGACGGAGAGACTCTGAAAATAATGAAAACCGCGAACGCCGATACGCCCTTGGCGCATAAGCTTCAGCCGCTCTGGGTTCTTGATGTCTGGGAACATGCTTATTATTTGGATTATCAGAACCGCCGGGCCGATTTCATTGAAGCGGTTTTGTGCAATCTCATTAATTGGGAATTCGTCGCTGCTAATCTTTAATTATTAATAATCCTCTCTGACATATTATGTACAAGAATCCTTACGCTAAGCTGAAGCCGTCGAGCCGTCGGCCCTATACGGAAATATATCTCATTCGGCATTGCCACCCGGATTATACGCAGGAAAAAAAAGTGGGCGAATATAATATGCCTTTATCAAAGGTCGGCTTGAAGCAGCGAAAATATCTGACTGAAAAATTATTGACTTTGAAAATCGATAAGGTCTATGCGAGCAGCCTAGTCCGGGCCCAGGAGACCGCCGCGCTCTACTTAGAAAAAACTGGCAAGAAATTAAATATCGACGAACGGCTCGATGAGATCGATTGGAAAGACTGGTACCGCCTCAAATATTTCAACATGACGGAAAAGACGCGGGACAAGAAGCTGAAGCGCCACCAGGCCTTGGATAGGGAATTGGATAAATTACAGACGGTCGTTCGCCGCGCCGTTGCCGACCTCTTCCATCATAATCGCGGCCAGAAGCTGGCGATCTTCTCGCACGGAAATTTCATCCGCGCTCTCTTGACCGGGATATTGAACGCCGACGTCATCGGCTTCTTGTCTCTAGAAATATTTCAGGCTTCGGTCAGCAAGATCGTTATCGATCGCGACGGCTATATTAAGATCAGCTTCATTAATGACGCCGATCATCTGCCGGCGCCGCCGACTGAAGACTTGTATATAACTTTAGCCGATTAGGCCGAAAACTATTATGAAAATCATCGCCTCATCAAAAAGCATAAAGAAAATTTCCGGCGTAATCATGTTCCTGGCGAGTTTTATTTTTGCGACTTTTGTCTTCAATGGCATTCCGGTTTCAGCCGCGACTAATCTTAACGGCCGCATCTTGCTTCAAGTCGAAGCTCATGGCGAAGCCTGGTATGTTAATCCGGTTAACGGGTATCGCTATTATCTCGGCCGTCCTGATGATGCTTTTAACGTCATGCGCTCGCTCGGCTTAGGCATAACGAATGCCGACACGGCTAATTTTAAGGTTAATGGCGCACCTTTGCGTCTTTCGGGTCGCATCTTGCTCCAAGTCCAGGATAAGGGGCAGGCTTATTACGTGAATCCGCTCAATCGGAAATTATATTATCTCGGCCGGCCGACTGACGCCTTTAACGTCATGCGTTCGTTCGGTTTGGGAATCACGAACGCTGATCTGATTAAGATTAGAATCGCTTCGGTCGGCGGAACTTCTTCGACGTCCGGAACGCCCTCAATCGGAACGAGCGTCCCGGCGACGAGCACCAGCCTCGATACGCCCTTAGCCTTCAATTTTAAATATAAAACCAATAACTATACCGTTAATCAGAATTTTTCTTCTGCTCTTTATAATTCCTATCAGGCTTCGACTAAAGTCTATTCATATTCCGGCGCCACCGTTTCGGACGCATCTTTGCGCGAATCTTTCTATGGTTTATTCTTCAACGTTAAGTCAGGGGACACCTCTCTTAATGATTTGATCTATAAATTAAAGGCGACCGCGTTGAATAATAATTGGACAGATGACGAGACCCTGGAATTCACGCTCGCTCTCGTCCAGTTCATCCCTTACGACAGCGCCAAGCTGGAGGCAGGGAACAACCGTAATAATAATCCTTATTATCCTTACGAGACTCTGTATCTGGATAAGGGTGTTTGTTCTGATAAGACTTTTTTAGCCGTCGCCTTATTGCGCCGGCTCGGTTATGGCGTCGCTATTCTTGATTTTCCGACGGCGAATCATAGCGCCGTTGGCATCGCTTGCCCGACCGATCAATCTTTGAACGGCACCGGGTATTGCTATGGCGAGACCACGAATTATTTTCCGCTCGGCGTCGTGCCGCCTAGCCTTAGCTCCGGACAGGCGCAAGCCGGCACTGATGAATTCACCGGCCTTTTTGATGCGGCCCATCTCGGAGCCATGGAGGTATACCAGAAGACGAGCGGCCAGCTTTATTACGGAGTGGCTGCGACCCGCGCTAAAGTCGCCTCCTTGAAAGCGTCTAAAGACTATTTGAATTCTCAGAGCTCGGTTCTGGACGCTCAAGATGCCGCCCTGAAGACGCAAGAAGCGGAAGTCAGCGCCCTTAAGTCTCAGATGGACGCCTATTATGATAGCGGCCAGATATCCGAGTATAATGCGCTGGTAGCGACCTATAATGACCTGGTCAATAAGTATAATAGCGACTTGAGTGCCTACAAGGCGACGGTCAGCGATTATAATCAGAAAGTAAATGACTTTAATCAGGCGGTCAAAGATTTTTATCAAAAATAGGCTAATTTTAGCTAAATAATCTTAAATATTTCCGTTTAGCCCAAGCTTGACAATACTCTTTATTTACGATATCTTTATTACAGAGGTTTTAGGCCTTTGACCGCTTAGCGGTCTTTTATTAATTATCATGCTCCTATTGGCCGAATGGCCATTATTTTTCTTCCCTTGAAGAAACAAGGGTGAATGGAGCAGATGTAACGGGCTACGGCCCAACAAAAAGAAAAAATATGTCTAACCTACCAAAGATCGAGGACATGCTTAAAGCTGGCATGCACTTCGGCCATCGGACTAACCGCTGGCACCCGAAGATGAAGCAATTCATCTTTACTTCTAAGAACGGCGTCTACATCATCGACCTAAAGAAGACGCAGGAAAAATTAGGAGAAGCAAGCGAATTCATAACCAAGCTCGTGGCCGAGGGCAAGAACATCTTGTTCGTCGGCACTAAGAGTCAGGTTTCCGCGCCGCTCAAGAAAATGGCGGAAGAGACCGGCCAGTCTTATGTCGTCGGCAAATGGCTCGGCGGCTATTTGACTAACTTCCCGATTGTCAAGAAATCTGTGAAGAAATATCTGGATCTGATTGAAAAAAGGGAAGCGGGCAAATTAGATAAATATACTAAGAAGGAACGTTTGAACTTCGACCGCGAAATCAAGAAGCTGGAAGTCCGCGTTGGCGGCTTAGCGGCTCTCTCCAAGCTTCCGGACGCTTTGTTCGTCTGGGACATCAAGGAGGAAGAGACGGCCGTCAAAGAAGCGCAGCAGAAAAATATCCCGATCATCGCTATCTGCGACACTAACGTCAATCCGGAACAGGTTAATTATCCGATTCCAGCCAATGACGACTCCACTAAGACCATTAAATTATTATTGGAAACAATCAAGAGCGCTATCTTAGAAGGAAAAAAGAGTCTCAAGTAAATCAAGTTATAAATTATAAACAAGATCGCGGTCTCAATCGCGATCCACTTAACAATATGGAACTCATCAAACAATTACGCGAAATGACCGGCGCCGGCATGGTTGACTGTAAGAAGGCGCTCGACGAAGCGGGTAATGATATTAATAAAGCGGTCGAAATCCTGCGCAAGAAGGGAATCTCTAAGGCGGCTAAGCGCACTGACCGTGAAGCGAATGAGGGCGTCGTTAAAGTCGCGGTGAATGACGCCAAGACCGAAGCGTATATCCTGCAGCTCAGTTCCGAAACCGATTTCGTCTCTCGCAATGAGAAGTTTCAGGCTTTAGCCGATGAGATAATGAACGTTATCAAGAAGGATAAGCCGGCTACTTTGGAAGCTCTTTTAGCTTTGCCTGTTAACGGCGCTACCGTTGAAGAGCATATCGGCAGCCTGAGTGGCACGATCGGCGAAAAGATGAGCGTCAAGCGCTTTGAGATAATCAGCGGCGCTTCGGTCGCTTCTTATTCTCACTTAGGCGGACGCATCGGCGTCCTCGTCGCCTTAGATCAGGCCGGAAAGGAAACTTTAGCGGCTGATATCGCGATGCATATCGCGGCCTCTAATCCTAAATATATCCTGCCGTCTGAAGTCGCAGTCGAAGAGATGGCTAAGGAGAAAGAAATTTATAAGGAATTATTGATTAAGGAAGGCAAACCGGAAAATATGGTTGATAAGATCGTCGAAGGCAAGATGGGTAAATATTATTCCGAAGTCTGCCTGGTTGAACAGGAATATATCAAGGACGATAAGAAAAAGATCAAAGATATCTGCGGCGGAGTCAATGTCCTGAAGTTCGTCCGCTACTCTCTCTAAATTTAAGCTAATTCAGTTTAAGCCCCTCTAGCTAGGGGCTTAATGCTATTTAACCATTCAATCCCATGTTAATAGCTCAAGTACAATTCGCTCCTTGGGACAAGGTCTATAATTTTTCTACTGGCGGACTGGAACTTTCGTCCGGCGATTACGTTATCGTCAAGACTGAGCTTGGCACCGAACTCGGTAAGATTGTGAAGATGCTCAAGGACGAAGTCGTCGGAAAAGAAGGCCGCGAGATTAAGCCGATTCTGCGCAAAGCCGACTATGACGATATCACTAAGCTGCCTAGTCCGGAACGGAAAGAGGAAGTCATGGAATTCTGTCGCGAGATGATTGCTAGGCATGACCTGCCGATGAAGCTGGTCGATGTCCATTTCGCTTATGAGAATAACCGCTATAATTTCGCTTTTATCTCTGATAGCCGCGTCGATTTCCGCGAACTCGTGAAGGACTTAGCCGGACGCTTTAGCGCTAATATCCGCTTGACTCAGATTGGTACGCGCGATGAGGCGAAGATTACTGGTGATTGCGGACCCTGCGGACGCGGACTCTGTTGCCGCGGCTTCTTGGATGAATTTTCTTCGATAACTTCCGAGATGGCTGAAGCGCAGCAAGTCGTGCATCGCGGCAGCGAAAGGATCTCCGGCATGTGTGGCCGCTTGATGTGCTGCTTAGCTTATGAATATGAAGGCTATAAGGAAATGGCCGGCCATTTGCCGCCTATCGGCACAAAAGTAAATGTGGATGGCGCGCGCGGCGTCGTTATCGGCCAGCACATTTTGAAGCAGACGGTCGATGTCCGGATTGCTGGCGAGAAAGAAGGCGATCGGGATACAATCATTTCCGTCGATATCAACCGCCACAAGAAAAAAGATTGTATTGATTGCCAGAAACATAAATAAAATATAGGTTTCTATAATAAAAAACTGCCGTGAAAGGGGCAGTTTTTTGTTTCTGGCGTTTCTTTGACGACATTATCTTTATTTTAACCTTTTTCCTAAATATGCTATAATTCATTAATAAATAATTAATTATAATTTTATGAAAAAGGTAAACGTCGCCATCAACGGGTTTGGCCGCATCGGCCGGGCCGCCCTGAAAGTCATCTGGATGCGTTTCCCGAATATGCATGTCGTGGCTATCAATGACTTGACCGACGCCGCGACCTTAGCGCATCTCTTGGCTCATGATTCCTGCTACGGCTCAACCAATCAGAAAATCTCCGCCACTAAGGACGCTATCGTCGTGAACGGCCATAAGATTCCGGTTCTAGCTGTCAAAGATCCGAGCGAACTTCCTTGGGAAGAATTTAAAGTCGATATCGTTCTGGAATGCACTGGACGCTTTACGAATAAGGAAAGCTTGAGTGCGCATCTTAAGGCCGGCGCCAAGAAAGTAATCCTGTCCGCCCCAGCGAAGAAGGGCGGCGTCAAGGTGATAGTGCCGGGCGTGAACATGGATAAGGTTACTAAAAAGGATGATATCTTATCCTGCGCATCGTGCACGACGAATTGCTTGGCTCCGTCCACTAAAGTCATTAAGGAAAATTTCGGCATCAAGAAAGCACTCATGACAACCGTCCATTCTTATACGGCTGATCAGAATCTGGTCGATGGTCCGCATAAGGACTTGAGAAGAGCGCGCGCGGCCGCGATCAATATCATCCCGACGACGACTGGCGCGGCTATTTCCACGACCGAAACTATTCCGTCCCTAGTGGGTAAGTTCGACGGTTTAGCCGTCCGCGTTCCGACTCCAGTCGGCTCTTTATGCGACACGGTTTATCTGCTAGGCAAAAAAACGACAGTCGAAAAAGTGAATCGTGCTTTCATTAAAGCGGCGAATGGCAAGATGCGCGGCATCATCCAAGCTTCCGATGAGGAATTAGTCTCGACAGATATCATCGGTAATTCCCATAGCTCAATCATCGACATGAAGAATACAAGAATCGTGGACGGCGACTTGCTTAAAGTCATCTCCTGGTATGATAACGAATGGGGCTATTCCAATCGTTTCGTGGAGTTAGCGGATTATGTAAAGAAATTTATAAAATAATATTAATAATATGAAACTAGATAATAAAGTCGCTATCGTCACCGGCGCCTCTAGCGGCATCGGTCTAGCTATCGCCAATCTCTTCTCGTCTGAGGGCGCAAAAGTCGTCTATTCGGACGTGAATGCTCCGGTTATGGAATTAGACCCGGCTAAAGCTCTATTTGTAAAATGCGATGTTGCTAATTCAAAAGAGGTCGACGCGCTCGTTAAAACGGCGGTAGATAAGTTCGGCCACTTGGATATCATGGTTAATAATGCCGGTATTGGCGGCCTGGGCGGAATTCTTGAGGTAACGGATGCGGACTGGGAAAAGATTTTGAAGATAAATCTTTTCGGCGTTATGTATGGCGCACGCGCCGCCGCTAATGCTATGAAAGCGGCTGGCATCAAAGGCAATATTATTAATATGAGCTCTATTCTTGGATCTGTCGGTATGGCCTCGACTATCGCTTATTCAGCAACTAAGGGCGGAGTAGTGCAGCTGACTCACGCGGGCGCTTTAGACTTAGCGCCTTTGGGAATCCGTATAAACGCTATTGCTCCTGGATTCATCGCTACTAATATGACTAAAGGAGTCCTGGCTGATGAAGGATTTAACAATATGATTAAAGCCAGCACGCCTTTAGGACATGTCGGAGAACCGAATGATATTGCTCAAGCCGCTTTATACTTAGCGAGTGATGATGCTAAATATGTGACTGGCACTATCATCTATGTCGATGGTGGCTGGACAGCGAGATAGGAAATAATATTTTTCATGCCTAGAACAGACATTCTAAAAAAAATGGCCTCGGCTGGACTAGTCGGTCGCGGCGGCGCTTCTTTCCCGACTGCCCAGAAATGGGCAGCGGTGGGTGATGCTCTAAAAACTAAAAAACTCGGCTATATTATCGTTAATGGCGCCGAAGGCGAGCCGGGCGTGAAGAAAGACGGCTATATCATCGCCAATTACCCAGAAGAAGTCTTAAACGGCGTCTACGAAGCTGATAAATTCCTGGGGTCGGCTAAGATCAAGCGGATTTATTTTTTTCTGAATCATGAGTATTATCAGAAATATGGCGCCGGGCTTAAGAAAGTTCTCGCGACTAAGAGATATGGCGCTCTCGCTAAAAAATTAGAATTTTTCTTAAAGCCGGAAAGTCTGACTTATATCGGCGGCGAAGAGACAGTACTCTTGAATCTGATTGAAGGGAAGCGGATCCAGCCGCGTCTAAAACCGCCCTATCCGACGACGAACGGTTTGCATAATCACCCGACGCTCGTCAATAACACGGAAACTTTTTATAATGTCAGCCGGTTAGCGCGCGATAACTATGAAGAGGATCGTTTTTATACTATCACTGGCGGGGTTAAGCGCCCCGGCGTCCATAAATTGCCAATCAATCTTACTATAGAAGAAATTTTGAAGCGGACGGGTAATTATCCAGCTTGGCCTTTCTTTATCCAGACTGGCGGCGAAGCGAGCGGAGAAGTTTTTAACTCCGGCCAACTTGATCGACCGGTCGAGGGCACGGGTTCGATTATGATTTATCATGCTGAAGAGACTGATCGGCGAAAACTCTTAAAATATTGGTTGAAATTTTATCATGAACAGAGCTGCGGCCAATGCGTTCCTTGCCGCGAGGGTACTTATCGCTTATGGGAACTTATTAACAAGAAAGAGATCGATTATAAGCTATTCTGGGAAATAGTTTCGAGCTTGGAAGAGACCAGTTTCTGTGCGCTGGGATCTTCGTTGCCGATTCCGTTAAAAAGTTATTTTAATAATATAGTTAAGATAGTTAAGAAATAATTTAAACAATATGGACAAAGAAAAAAAGATCAAGCTCGTGCCGGTTTTCGACACTTTTGAAATCGCGCTGAAAACCTGGTGGAAGAATCTTAAGAAGATAGTGCTTATCTATCTTTGGGGATTATTGTATGCGCTTATTCCGATGGCGGTTATCGCTATCTTGCTCGGCGTCAATTATTGGCTCGGCGATAGCGTTGGCCTCGGTTTCCGAATCGCGACCGTCATTATTTCCGTTCTCGGTTTTTTTACGGCGCTGTATTTCTTTATCCGTTCTTATATCGGTATCTTCTTGCTCGTCAAGAACGATTATGCCGGCCATGAAAAGAAGCTGTTCAAAGAGACTCGTCAGTATTTCTGGCCCTATGTTAGTCTGGTTATCTTGACTTGCGTCTTCGTGCTCCTTTGGACCTTACTGCTTATAATTCCGGGCATCATCTATTCCGTGCTTTATAGTTTTGCTTGCTATGCCTTATTCTTCGAGGATAAGCGAGGCCTGGCCGCTATCCGCCGCAGCGTTCAGCTCGTTTCCGGATATTTCTGGCCGGTGTTCGGACGCTTCATCTTTGTCGGCGTCATTGTCTGGGTCTTCTCATTATTAATATCCCTGCCGCTATCCTTTGCTGAAAAAGGCAGCTTATTTAATTCTATCTGGGGCGCTATCGTCCAAGTCGCGAGCCTCTTAATTGGTCCGATAGTCCTGGTCTATACCTATAGCATCTATAAGGAATTAGTGAAGATAAAAAAATAATGACTCTCATGACTTTGAAGATAAATAACAAAGTCGTCGCGGCTAAAACTGGCCAGACGATATTAGAGATCGCGCGCGAGTACGGAATAAAAATTCCGTCTTTGTGTTATCATCCTGATTTGGATGTGAAAGCTAATTGCCGCGTCTGCGTCGTCGAAATTAAGGGCCGCGATAAGCTCGCGACTGCTTGTTCGACCGAAGCTAAAGCTGGCATGGAAATATGGACTGATAGTCCGCGAGTGAAAAAAGCGCGCGCTATCAATCTAGAATTAGTCTTAGCTGAACATACGAAAAAATGCGCTGACTGTATTGCTTTTCCTGATTGTGAATTATTGCGATTAGCCCGGGTTTATAAAGTGAAAAGCGATCGTTTAGTTCCGCGTAAGCATGGCCGTAAGACTTATCGTTTCGCTAATGCCGTCGAGATCGACGGTGAACAATGCATTGATTGCGATAATTGCGTCTCCGCTTGCCATAACCAAGGCATCGATTATTTGAAGATGGCCGGTGTTGGAGCTGCTCAGGAGATCGTGCCGGATAAGGATAATAATAGCGCTTGCATTTATTGCGGCCAATGTGCTTTGCATTGTCCAGCCGCGTCCGCACAGGAACAGAGCGCTTGGCCGGCCGTGGAAAAGGCGATCAAGGATAAGAAGAAGATAGTCGTCGCTCAATTCGCGCCGTCTATCCGTGTCAGTATCGGAGAGGAATTCGGTTTGCCTTATGGTGTTAACTGTGAAGGATTGATTTATACCGCCTTGAAGAAATTAGGTTTTAATAGTGTTGTCGATGTGAATTTCGGCGCTGATATTACGACTCTGACCGAGGCGGAAGAACTAGTGGAACGCATGAAGGATAAGAACGCAATCTGGCCGATGATGAGTTCATGCTGCCCCTCTTGGGTCGCTTATGCCGAATATTATCATCCGGAATTATTGCCGCATCTAACGATGGCGCGTTCGCCGCAGATTCATCTGGCCGGCGCCGTGAAAACTTATTGGGCCGAGAAGAAAGGGATTGATCCAAAGAATATCGTTCTCGTTTCTATTATGCCTTGCACCTCTAAAAAATATGAAGCGGCGCGTCCGGAGTTGAGTTTGAACGGCCGGCCGCTCGTTGACTATGTTCTAACGACAAGAGAGTTGGCTTATTTGATTAAAAAGAATAAGATTGATTTTAAGAAGTTAACGCCCTCAGACGGCGATAAGCTCTTTAATCATGGCAGCGGCGCGGCGGCTATCTATGGCGCGTCCGGCGGCGTGATGGAGTCGGCTCTTAGAAGCGCGGCCTCTCTCGCTTGCGCCGACAAGAAAGGATCTAAAGCCAAGCAGAGTCCTATCTGTACTGAACGTTTGGAATTCAAAGATGTCCGCGGCTTAGCTGGTTTTAAGGAAGCGATTGTCGCTATCGGCGACAAACGGATTAGGGTCGGTATCGTTAATGGTATTGCCAATCTTCACAAAGTCTTGCCAAAACTCAAAAAATATCATTGTATAGAAGTGATGGCTTGTCCTGGAGGCTGCATCGGCGGCGGCGGCCAGCCTATCCCGACGACGGCGGCCATTAGACAAAAACGTTTGAATGGTCTATACAGTATTGATAAGAGCAGAGCGATCAGACGCGCGCATGAGAATAAGGCGGCGGTCGAATATTATGAATGGGCCAAGAAGCACGGCTTAAGCGCTAAAGTACTGCACACTAAATTCCAGAAGACGGACGGTTCAATCTTAACGACTGTCAAGAATTAATTTTTATTATGAATATTCCAGTTTACATAAAAGATATCGTCAAAGCTTTACAGGCCTCGGGTTATGAGGCCTATATTGTGGGCGGCTGCGTGCGCGACGTCTTGATGAATAAAGAACCGAAAGATTGGGATATCACGACTAATGCCTTGCCCGAGGAAATTCAAAAAGTATTCGCGGATGCGAGATATGAAAATGTCTTTGGTACTGTGCTTTTGCCGATCCGGACTGAGCCGGAAGAAGGAGCTAGCAAGGGACAATTGCAGGATGTCGTCGAGATCACGACTTATCGGAGCGAACAAGGTTATTCCGATCGCCGCCATCCCGATATCGTCCGTTTTGAAAAAGAATTGGATAAGGATTTGGAGCGCCGCGATTTTACTATTAATGCCTTAGCTCTTAATCCCAGTGAGCCGGATAAGATCATCGATCTCTTCGGCGGCGAAAAAGATATCAAGAAAAAAATCATCCGCGCCGTCGGGCAGCCCGAGGATCGTTTTAAGGAAGACGCTTTGCGCATGATGCGGGCTGTCCGGTTTAGTTCTCAGCTCGGTTTTGAATTGGAGCCGAAGACTCAGCGGGGAATAACTAAATTAGCCGGCAGTTTGAAATTTGTATCGGGGGAAAGGATTCGTGATGAGCTCGTGAAGATTCTGTCGTCCGATCGTCCGTCTGAGGGAATTATGCTGCTTCAGGATTGCAAGCTTTTGCAATATATCTTGCCGGAACTGGAAGCCGGTGTCGGCGTGAAGCAAGACCGCCATCATACGACTTCGGTTTTCGTTCATAATATTTCCTCTCTGAAGCATTGCCCGAATAAGGAATGGCCGGTGCGCTTAGCCGCCTTATTCCACGATATCGCTAAGCCGAAGACGCGCAAGATTATCAAAGGCATCGCTACTTTCTATAATCATGAATACTTGGGCGCGAAGATGACGGAGAAAATTATGAACCGCTTGAAATTCTCGACGGAAGACCGGACGCGGGTGGTTAATCTGGTCAAGAATCACATGTTTTATTATAATGTCGGAGAGGTGACTGCCGCTTCGGTCCGTCGCCTGATCGTGAAGGTTGGCCGGGAGAATCTTAAAGACCTTATTGATCTGCGCGTCGCCGATCGCCTCGGTTCGGGCACGCCTAAGGCCATGCCCTATAAGCTGCGCCACCTAGAGTATATGCTCGAGAAGGTCCAGAACGATCCGGTCTCAGTTAAGATGCTGAAGATTAATGGCGACGGGTTGATGCGTATCTTAAATATTCCTCCCGGGCCGAAGATTGGGGCGATTCTCGACGTACTATTAGGCGAAGTCCTCGAAGACCCGGAATTGAATACCGAAGATAGCTTGGAGGCGCAGGCGCGGAAATTAGCGGATATGGACTTGGAAGAATTGCGAAGCCGCGCTAAGGAGATGATTGAAGAAAAGCGCCAGGAAGAAGATAAAGAGATTAAAAAACATTATAAAGTTTAATTAAAATATGAGTATGAAAAAAATCATGTTCGCGGCCATGTTGCTTGTGGCCGCGTTAAGCGTTTCCGCCTGCGCTAATAGCGATAATAAGGCGACGGATAATATCAATATTAATAATTCAGCGGCGATAACTGACGCTTCGAGTAAAAGCGCCATCGACTCGTCCGCACCGGCAACTAATACTATCGTTACTCCGGCTCAGACCGAGGGAACGACAGCGCCGGTTGAAACTAATACCAGTATGAAAACCTTAGAAGGCCAGGAAGATTTGTTCGCGCAATATTCTCAGGCGCTCATCAAGACTAATTACGGTAATATCACCGTCAAGTTTTATGGCGCTGATTCGCCTAAGACGGTTAATAATTTCTTGAATCTCGCTCAGAAAGATTTTTATAATGGCACGAAATTCCATCGCGTCATCAAAGATTTTATGATTCAGGGCGGTGATCCTTCGAGTAAAGGAACCGATGCTAGTCTTTGGGGAACGGGCGGACCGGGCTATAAGTTTGATGATGAGTTCAATGCCCATAAGCTAGTAGCGGGCAGTTTGGCTATGGCTAATGCCGGTCCGGGCACGAATGGTTCGCAGTTTTTTATCGTGACGGCTGCGGCTACTCCGTGGCTTGACGGGCATCATACTAATTTCGGCGAAGTCGTCGCAGGCCTGGACGTCGTTAAGAAGATTGGAGCCACTGAGACCGGAGACGCCGATCGGCCGGTTAAGGATGTTATTGTTAATTCTATCGAGTTGTTGAAATAAATTTTTGGTCAATAAGAGAGAAAAATAAAAAAGCTATCCGATCGGGATAGCTTTTTGAAACTGTAACCTTGGCGTCGCCTATTTTTTTAGGATTCTCGTGAAACTCCTGAAGCTAGGACGGTCATCGGTTTTTCTGAAAGGACCTATGCCGCCAGTTTCGGTGTTGATCCATATGCCCAATTCTTTGCATCCTTCAGTGATGACATAATTGCCGTTATAAGCAAAGAAGGGACCGCTTAGGCCGGAAAATAAAGAGAGCGAAATAATCTCGTTAAAATCAGCTTCGTATCCAGAAAAATTATTTATATCGACGCGGAATAATTTGCGGACTCCGATAATATAATACGGCTGATCGGAGATGATTTTTCCGTCGTATTCTTTTTCATCGGCAACGAGATCGACGCCATGTTTGGCGTGGAAGATTTCCTTTACTAATCCCATGTAGGGCTTCGGCAATACTGGCAAGAAAGGGAAATGGCAGCGGCAAGCCGATTCTTGAGAAAGACCCAATACTTCAGTCTTCAGGTCTTCAAGCTCCCAGATCGTTTCTTCTGGGCACCCATAACTAACTAAATTTTTTAGCTGGTCATCATAGATTTTTTCTAGTGAACAACGAATCTGTGTCATCCTTATGGTTTTTTTAAGTTTTTATAAAGGACTAAGATTATGATTAAAAACTACCATTCATGGCTAGTATTGTCAATTATTTTAATTGGACATAAGTCAAATACTGTGGTATAGTAAAAATTCATAAAAAACCTATAAAATTAAGATAAATCATTCATATGCAAGTATATTTAGATAATGCCGCTACCACTCGGCTAGACGAGCGGGTTCTGGCTAAAATGAAGCCTTATTTGACAACTAAATACGCCAATCCTTCATCTATCCATCTTCCCGGGCAAGAGGCCTTTTTAGACCTGTCTAAGGCGCGTCAGGCGGTCGCTAAGCTTATTGGCGGGGAAGCGGAGGGTGTTATTTTTACCGCCAGCGCGACCGAGGCTAATAATTTTATCATTAAGGGCGTGGCTCGAGCCAATAGGACTGAAAAGAAGAATAAGATCATCGTCTCCGCTATCGAGCACCCGTGCGTGCGCGAGTCGGCTTTAGAATTAGAGAGGGAAGGCTTCAAAGTCGAATTCATCCCGGCTGATTCTGAGGGTATCATTTCTCCGGACGCTTTAGAGAAATTAATCGATGACTCTACTATTCTAGTTTCTGTCATGGCCGTCAATAATGAAATCGGTACTATTCAAGATATCGCCGCTTTAGCCGAGATCGCTCATAAGCACGGCGCTTATTTCCATAGCGACGCGGTCCAGGCAGTTCCATATCTGAAGCTCGACGTCAAAAAGATGGGTCTTGATTTTATGACTTTGTCGGCGCATAAGTTCTACGGCCCCAAGGGTGTGGGCTTAGCTTATATAAATCGCAAAGTGAAGATTCGTCCGCTTATCGTCGGCGGCGGGCAGGAAGACGGCTATCGCTCCGGTACCTATAATCTCCCCGGAATTATCGGTCTCGCGGCCGCTTTAGAACTAGCTTACAAGGAAAGAACGGCTTATCTGAACAAAGTGACGGCTCTGCGCGATTATTTTTGGAAGAGCATCAAGAAAGAGGTTCCGGAAGTGAAGTTGAACGGCAGCCTGACGAAGCGCGTTCCGGCCAATCTTAATATCATGTTCGGCTATATCGAAGGGGAGGCTATCCTAATCGACCTGTCTTTCAAGGGCATCCATGTTTCGACCGGTTCGGCTTGTTCGGCGACTAACCTGAAATCCTCTCATGTCTTGCGCGCCATCGGCTTAGAAAAGAATTTCTTGAACAGTAATATCCGCTTTTCTTTCGGACGGTATAATACGAAGGCGGAGATAGACTACACGATCAAGCGCTTGAAAGAAACAGTTAAGAGACTGAGGAGTTTTTCCCCAGTTGTTTAGATTTATCTTAGAAATATTTAGATTTCATAAAAATAGGCCTAATAAGCCTATTTTGTTTGTTGACAAATAGTTATAAATATACTAATATATCATCATTCCTAAAGCTTGGAATTATGGGGTAAAGATAAATATCCTGAATGGCAAGTAGCAAGGCGCAAGCCAATCCGTTTTTCAGTAGCGATTTACTGGATACAGGCAAGTACTTTAAAAATATGTTAATTATCCAAGATTCGATCAACCATTTTGGTTGGCTGCAGGCAATCCAAGTAATTGGATTTGTGGCTTCCTTTACATTAGTAGTTCTCAGTGTTATTTATTATCGTCTTTATCGAAACAAAAAGGAAAATTTTGTTCAAAAGATTGCGGAAAAAGAAACAACTCCCATCGACCCCGGAGATTATAAAGTCGATGAAAATGAAAAGAATGTGTTCATTAGCAAAAGGTATAGGGGTTTTGTAATTCGGGTCTCGCCAGTTTTTTCGGGCAAGAAGAGGAATCCTGACCAGCTGATGTTCTATTCAAGCTACCGTCATAATTTTGACAATGAAGCAAAAGAGACTATGCTGGCGCATTCTCATCAATTAGCCGACATTGATTTTAGCGACGGTTATGGGATAGCTGTTTCCAAGTCGCCGGCGGCGAAATTCAGCGATCTGAATGATGCTATCCTTAGATTTTTGTTTACTCGGTTACATCGTGAATATCAAGCGGAGTTTGAGAGGCAGACCGTCACTATTTTCAGAAGTCCAGATCCTGATTATTTATTCATTATGTTAAGGAGCGAAGTCCGCCATCATATTTTTCTTGGCCGCCGTCTGACCTTTTTGGAAGGGATTGTCATACCGGAAAATAATATTTCCGATGGCGTTGTGTCTATCAATGGTGTTCCTCCAGAAATGAATGAAAAGGGAGCATACACCTTTTCTCTTCAGAAGGCTGAGTCGTATAATTGGGGAGAGCTGATTCCCAAGATTGAAAAAACTATATCGGCTTATTTTCCCGAAGGAGCTGATATAATATATAAGGAAATCGACCTTGAAATCAGATAAAAGGTTGTAAGATTAAGCCCTCGTCAATAGACTTGGGTTTTTTTATTTTTTAATGCCATGAGCCACAATTGACATTTATCTAAAGTTGATATAAAATATTACTTATGTCAAGGCGGGCTGGTTGAGCCGGCTAAAGCATAGAATAATAAAGATAAGTTTTAATAAATATAAATGGCGTAAATATATGGCTCTTAATTATACTAAGAAAACAATTAATCATTTTTTGAAGCCGCAGAATATCGGCAAAATTGCTAAACCGGATGGCTATGCCCAGATCGGTAATATGGTCTGTGGCGATCAACTGGACTTTTTTTTGAAGATTGGAAAGGGAAAGATTAAGGACGTGAAGTTTCTGTCTTTTGGTTGTGCGTCCAATATCGCGACCGCCTCGCTTCTGACCGAGAAAGTTAAAGGCTTGTCTATTGATCAAGCCAAGAAATATAATTGGAAGCAGGTTGTTGATGAATTAGGCGGTCTGCCTAACCAGAAAATCCATTGCTCGGTCATGGCTGTTCAAGGCTTGCAGAAAGCGATTGCTGATTATGAGAGTAAAAATGAAGGCGCGGTTAAAAAGGTGGCGGGCAAGAAAAAACCCGTTGTCGCCAAAAGAACGATAACTAAAGAGAAGATGGTTGTTACCCAGAAAGTTAAAGCGAAAAAATAATATTTTTCTATATCAAAAACACCTCCCGAATGAGAGGTGTTTTTGTATTTGATCAGTTCATCTAAAATTCATTAGAATCTCTTCTCGAGAGGACGAGCCTCGTTGACAACAACCTTGCGGCCGTCTAATTCCTGATTGTTGTACATGGTGATAGCATTTTCAGCTTCATCATCATTCTCCATCTCTACGAAGCCGAAGCCCTTAGAACGATGGGTCATTCTGTCCATGATAACTACCGCGGAGATAACCTTGCCAGCCTTGGCGAAAGCCTCGCCTAAGCTCTGATCAGTGGTCTTGAAATTCAAGCCGCCGACAAATAATTTTTTCATCTTGTTTGCTTTTTTACTTAATTTATTAACGTAAGACGACCTTTTAGTAAAGAAAAAGCGGATTTTGGTCCGCTTTTCTTTAAAAATTGCTTACCTGTAAATAGTATAGCCTGTTTTTAGAGGGTAGTCAATAGTAGGGAATTGTGCAGTAATTAGGAAATATTGACCTTAACACCCTGGCTCATAGAGGAGGAAAAGCTGATATTCTTGATGAAACTGCCTTTAGATGAAGCTGGTTTAGCTTTTTTGAGGACGTCCAATAAGGTAGCGTAGTTTTCGGCTAATTTCTTAGTATCGAAGCTGACCTTGCCGATAACAGTATGGACGTTGGCGGTGTCGTCATTCTTGAAACTGATCTTGCCTTTCTTTAATTCTTCGACAGTCTTAACCGGATTGGTCGTGACGGTATCGTTCTTCGGAGAAGGCATCAAGCCTCTGGTTCCTAAAATCTTGGCGATGACAGCCAGATTTTTCATCAAGGACGGTTCAGCGATAGCGACTTGGAAATCGGTCTTCTCGGTTTTCTTGATTTCAGCGATAAGCTCTTCACCGCCGACGAAATCAGCGCCCGCCGCTTTAACGGCCTTTTCGTTCTCCGGAGAGACGAAGGCTGCGACTTTGATGGTCTTGCCAGTGCCGTGAGGCAGGCTGACAGCGCCGCGAACTTGCTGATCGCCTTTCTTGGTATTGATACCGAGGCGGAAATGAACTTCGACAGCAGCGTCGAATTTGGTCTTACTGATTTTCTTGACGATCTCGAGCGCTTCTTCGGGAGAATAGGTCTTTAAGCGGTCATAGACGGCGGAGTGATCCACCTTCTTGACGGCCTTAACTTTTTTGACGACTTCTTTTTTGCCCTTAGCAACTTTCGGAGCCGCCGCTTTTTTTTCTATTTTTTCTTCTTTTTCCGCTTTCTCTGTTTTTTCTGCTTTAGCCATAGTTTTATTTCGTGGTCAGACGCTTGAGAATCAAGCTCCCACAATTATAATTAATTATTTAATTTCTACCCCCATCTGACGGGCAGTGCCGGCGATGATATTCTTCGCTGCTTCTAAATCATTAGCATTCAGGTCAGGCATCTTCATTTTAGCGATCTCTTCCAATTGCGCCTGTGAAATCTTGCCGACTTTTTCAGTCAGCGGCTTGCCCGATCCTTTCTTGATGCCGGCAGCTTTTTTGATGAGCTCGGAAGCCGGAGGAGTCTTCAGGATGAAGTCAAAGCTGCGATCATCATAGACGGTAATTTCTACCGGAATGATATCGCCAGCCTTGTCTTTAGTCTTATCGTTGAATTCTTTACAGAATTGAGCGATGTTCAAGCCGTGCTGGCCTAAAGCCGGACCGACTGGAGGGGCTGGATTAGCGCCTGCGCCCGGAATCTGTAATTTAATCTTGGTTTTTATTTTCTTGGCCATATTATTATTTTAATTTTGAGCGTTAGAAGCCCGCTCTTTATATTATAACCGGATTAGTCCGGGGTTATACTTTTTTAATCTGCAGGAAATCGAGCTCGACTGGCGTTTCGCGTCCGAACATGGAGACGGAAACCTTGACTTTGCCCTTGGCTTCATCAATCGCAGTAATCTTACCTTCCATGTTTTTAAATGGGCCTTCGTTGATTCTGACCGGAGTACCGACGGCGACATCGATTTGGAATTTAGGCTCTTCAACGCCCATTCTCTTCTGCAGTGCTTTGACTTCGGTATCGCTGATCGGAGTCGGGATAGTGCCGGTGCCGATAAAACCAGTGACGTTAGGAGTATTTCTGACGATATACCAGGATTCATCGGTCACTTCCATCTCGACGAGGATGTAGCCCGGGAAGATCTTTTCTTCCGTGACTTTACGTTTGCCGTTCTTGATCTTAATCTTCTTCTCGGTCGGGATGAGGATGTTGAAGATTTTGTCTTCCATATCCAGGGATTCGACTCTCTGTTTCAAGTTCTGGGCGACGTTTTCTTCGTAGCCGGAATAGGTATGGATGACATACCAGCGGCGGCCTTGGTTTAAAAGTTGCTTGGCCATAAATTTAAGAACAATGTTTTATAAAAATTTAATTTTATCTGTTGATCATGAACTGGAAGCCTTGAGCGAAGATATAATCCAGTAAACCTAAGAATATCGCTACACCCAAGCTGATACCGATGACCAGCAGGGTATAATTATAAGTTTCTCTTTTTGTCGGCCAAGTCACTTTTTTCAGCTCGGCGACGGACTCTTTGAAATAGGTAGTTAATTTGCTCATAAGATTAGATTATCTCTATTTAAAAAAAGGCCCAGAAAGGCTAATTTATCTACTGAAATAATACAAAATCTACGAGCCTATGTCAAGGGGTCGGCGAGGGGTTTTGCGGATAGTTGCCATTAGGCCGATAAAGCGCCCATAACTGGTCTTTTTATTGCTTTTTATAGGCAAACAAGATACAATAATATCAAGAACTATTAATTCTTAATTTTTTTATGGTTAGCCCAAATTTAGCCAAACGCGCCGAAGATGACCGTCCCGTGGAGATTAATGATGATGCCAAGAAGCTTTTTCAGGTTATTTATAGCGAAAAGAACAAAAAAGCGGAGCTAGATGAAAATATTTCGAAGATCAAAGTTTCGACACTCATATCTCGGGTCGCTTTTTTCTATGAAAAAGTTAGGAACGCAGTCGACTATGAAGAAGAGCATCTGCTTCGCAAGAATGCTATTTCTCGCATCCTGCGCCGCCAGATAATCATCGAAGGCGTAGTTCTGGAAACTGACAGCGCCAAGATTGCCGAGCATCTTCTAGTAGAGCTCATCCGTGCCAGTTATCTGTCCAATAATACTATTCCGGAAACGAAAATCGGCGAAATCGCCGGGCTGTTAGAAAAATATATCCGGCTGAAGGATAATGTCGTAGCTAAGATAAACGCCGGCCTGAATCTTAAGACAGATATCAATAAAGCTAAGGATTTAATTGCGGAGAAGAACAAGCTCATCCATTGGCTCTTGGATATGGCCGCCTGCGAGATTGAAGAGAATCTGGCGCCTAATCTGGTTAAGGCTACTATCGTCGATAATCTTTTTTCCGTGCTGCATAAGAGTTTGAGATTGCCGGCGGATTTGCCTTATGAAAATGATTTAGAAATCCAAATATATCTGAGCATCGGCCGCACTTTCTCGAAATTTGATGCGGATATGCTTGGTTTTATCTTGTTCAAATATTATAATCCCGCCTGGCTTAGTCTTTCTTCTGACGCTAGTTTGCCTGAAAAAGAAGATAGCCAGATAAATGAGATTGCGAGCCATATCGTCTCCTTGCGGGAAAAGATTGAGGCGCAACTGGCGCATCCGCTCGTCAAGCAATTGGATCGTATCGTCAAGGTCTATGCCTTATATTTCTCTATTCTCTCAGAAACGATCGACAGCGACCCGGCTAAAGTTTATAACGAACTGCAGAAAGGTGAAAAGAACTTTGTCTCTCTGATCCGCAAGGTTTGCAATAAAAAATATTTGAAAGCCAAAGCTAGATTATGGCGGGCGGCCTTAAGAGGCATCATCTATATCTTTTTGACGAAATCAGTCTTCGTCGTCTTGATCGAAGTGCCGGCGATAAAATTCTTCAACGAACCAATCAATCCAGTTTCTCTGGGCATAAACATCGCTTTTCCGGCCGTGCTCTTGTTTATCATCGTTTTTTTGACTCGGACGCCCAGAGATAATAACACTGATAAGATCGTCGGCGGTATCAAGGAGATCGCTTTCGCGGGCAGCGAGAAGAAGCAGCCGCTTATGCTCCGCCGTCCGGCGCGTCGCAGCTGGCTCAAGGATGGCATTTTCCATCTTATCTACGCCGCTTCTTTCTGTTTTTCGGTCTGGTTCGTCATCTGGGCTTTGAATAAGATAAATTTCAATTGGGTCAGCATCATTATCTTCCTGTTCTTCTTGGCTTTCGTCAGTTTCTTCAGCGTGCTGACGACTAAAGGCGTTAAGGAATTGATAATAGTGGAACGCAAGGAGAATTTACTAACGTTCCTGTTAGACCTGTTCTATATGCCGATAATCTTAGTCGGCCGCTGGTTGTCCAGCCAATTTGCTAAGGTAAATGTCTTTATTTTCTTATTCGATTTCGTCATCGAGGCGCCGTTCAAGGTCTTAGTGGAAATAGCGGAAGACTGGACTAAGTATGTCCGGGAACGCCGCGATAACATGGACTAATATGGGAATATTGAGGATAGTCGCCACCCCGATAGGAAATCTTGAGGATCTGACTCATCGCGCCGAACGGACGCTGAAGGAGTCTGATTTCGTTTTGTGCGAGGATACGCGCGTCACTAAGAGATTATTGGATCATTATAATATAACTACGTCGACGATTTCTTATCATCAGCATTCCGGCGATCTGAAGACCGATAAGATTATCGCCTTGTTAAGAGAGGGGAAGAATTTGGCGCTTGTGACCGATGCCGGCACACCGGGCATATCTGATCCGGGCTCGAAACTCGTGTCCGCGGTGCGAGAAGAATTCGGAGACGCGGTCAAGATTGAAAGCGTTCCCGGAGTTTCCGCGCTCGCTACCGCCATTTCTATTTCGGGCGTCGGTTTTGACCGTTTTTTATTCTTAGGTTTTTTGCCACATAAGAAGGGGAGACAGACGATGTTGAAGCAGATCTTCAGAAGCGAATATCCGGCCGTCACTTATGAGTCCAAGCATCGGATCCTAAAACTCTTGGAAGAATTGATAAAGATGAGTAGGGAGTTGCAGGCCCCGATAGAAGTGAGGGTCGCTAGAGAATTGACTAAGATGTTTGAGAGCTTCTATAGCGGCTCTCCGGAAAAAGTTTTGGCGGAGCTGCAGTCCGATCCGAATAGCTTGAAAGGGGAATTCGTCGTGCTGATCAATAAGAAAGAAGATAAAAATAATACAAGCAATAAAGAACTATCTTAATATGTCCGACCCTAAACATTTTTACATCACCACCACTTTGCCTTATATCAATTCCGAGCCGCATATCGGTTTTGCGGCGGAAATAATCAAAGCCGATGTCATCGCCCGCTATGAGCGCCAGCGCGGAAAAGAAGTCTTTTTTAATACCGGGACTGACGAGCACGGCCTGAAGATTTATCAGAAAGCACAGGAACTGGGTATGGACTTGCAGGCTTATTGCGATGAATATTCGGCGAAGTTCCGCCCTTTGAAGGAAAAATTAAATCTGACTTACGATAAGTTTATTCGCACGACTGACGCTGATCATGAGGCGGCCGCGCAAGCGTTTTGGAAAAAATGCGATGAGCAGGGTGATATCTATAAGAAAACTTACAAGATAAAATATTGCGTCGGTTGCGAACTGGAAAAGACGGATTCTGAGCTAGTTAACGGTCGTTGTCCGCTGCATCCGAATAGAGATTTAGAAATCATCGATGAAGAGAATTATTTTTTCCGTTTCTCTAAATATCAGGAGCCGCTCTTGAAATTATATGAAGCTAACCCTGAGTTCGTCCTACCCTCCAGCCGCTTGAAGGAGATCAAGACTTTTGTTGAAGGCGGCTTGCAGGATTTCAGCATCTCGCGCGTGAAGGAAAAGATGCCGCACGGCATTGCCGTCCCCGGCGATGATACACAGGTCATGTATGTCTGGTTCGATGCTTTAGTAAATTATATTTCGACGCTCGGTTGGCCCGATGAATCCGGAAATTTCAAGACGTATTGGCCGGGTTTACAGGTCTGCGGTAAAGATAACCTTCGTCCGCAATCGGCCATGTGGCAGGCGATGCTATTGTCAGCCGGCCTGCCTAATTCTTCTCAAGTCTTGGTTTTCGGTTTTTTGACGGTGAACGGCCAGAAGATCAGCAAGAGTTTGGGCAACACGGTTGATCCTTTTGAATTAGCTGATAAATACGGCGCGGATGCGGTTCGCTATTATCTCTTGGCAGAGATCCCTCCGTTTGAAGACGGAGATTATTCGGAAGAGAAATTCCGGGAACGTTATAACGCCGACCTGGCGAACGGCCTAGGGAACTTAGCCGCGCGCGTTTCTAATTTATTAGAGAAGAATGAGATTAAGACTAATTTACACGTTGATTTACAAAGCTCGGATATTAAGGAGACCGTCCAAGAATTTGAAGCTAGCATGACGGAATATCGTTTTAATGAAGCTATTCAGGCGATTTGGAGTAAACTGAAAGATTGCAATGAAGCTATCAGCCGCACTGCGCCTTGGAAAATGACGGATAAAAAGGAAATAGAAGCGGTTCTTAAGCCGCTCGCCGTTGCTATTCTTAATTGCGCCTATTTACTGGAACCGTTTATTCCGGCGGCCGCTCAGAAGATTAAAGAACAATTTTCCGCAGCACAAGTTAAGAAGGGAGAGATTCTTTTTCCAAGAATTTAAATATTTAATTTTATGTCAACTTTTGACATCGTCCTCATTATCATCGTCGGCCTGTTTATGGTCAACGGCTTATTCAAGGGGCTAATCAAGCTCTTAGGTAATATCGCCGGGCTAATCGTCGGCGCTTATATCTCCAGTCACTTTTATCTGAATTTTTATGCCTTGGCGCTGAAATGGCATTGGCTCGCGAACTGGGCTTCGAGTCATGAAAATTTTGCCAAGATTTTGGCTTTCATTATCCTGTTCGCGCTCGTGACGCGCTTAACCGCGCTTTTGTTCTTAATTATCGAGAAGATTTTTAATTTCATCGCTGTCATTCCGGGAAGCAAGTATATCAATAATCTTTTAGGCGCGGCTCTCGGTTTATTAGAAGGAGCCTTATCCGTCGGGCTGATAATCTACGTCATTTCCCGCTATACGCTTGTCACTAATTTTTTCGGCGCCCAGCTGACTGATTCCGTCGTTTCGCCGCTATTATTGAAAGTAGTAAACATCATCCTGCCGATATTGCCGGAGGCCCTGAAGGCTTTGAAGGCAATTATCTAATTATCAATCATATAAAAATATGGACGATTGTCTCTTTTGCAAGATCGTACGCGGCGAGATACCTTCGTACAAGATCTACGAAGATGATAAATATTTAGCTTTTCTCGATATCGCTCAATTCACTGACGGCCATACGATTGTGATACCGAAAAAGCATTTTCGTTTTATTTGGGATATCGAAAATGTCGGCGAATTTTATGAATTCGCGGTGAAAGTCGCTAATCATTATCGCAGCCTGGGCTACGAATTTATAGATTCGGCCTCTTTCGGCCGATTAGTGCCTCATGCCCATTATCATCTGGTTCCTAATAAGAAAGACGGAAATGATTGGGAAAAGGCGTTGGAAAATATTGGCGCATTACAGAGAGATGAGAAGAGAAGGCTGACACGAGAAAAAGCGCTAGAAACCTTAGCTAAATTTAAATTAGAGAAGTCTTAGAACCGAAAAGTTTTAGAGCTTGAGCATCGGCTTCCGGTCTAGTTTTAATATCTCTTCGCCCTCGATCCAATATTTCTTATTCTTGATATTATAATAAGCGGCGATGCCGATCATGCCAGCGTTATCGCTGCGGAATCTAGCTGCGGGAATGAAATATTTCTTTGCCTGTTTCCTGACGAGAGCGCCGATTTCGCGAACGATATATTTGTTATTGCTAACGCCTCCGCCAATAATGACGGATTTTATTTTTGGATGAAGCTTCATGGCTTTATTCAGCTTGAAGGACAATGATTTGGAGACAGCGTTGATAAATTCGCGCGAAAAATCATAGGACCAATCAGTATCTTTCGCGTATCTGGCGCGCAAATCTTTTATCTTGTATAAACAGGCAGTCTTCAATCCAGAAAAGCTGAAATTCAGGTCTCCGGAGCGCATCATCGGGATAGGCAGACCGAATCGGCCGGCGATTTCCGACAGAGGTTTTTTATCGTTTCTTTCATTAAATCCTAAGAGAGCATCTGACCACTGATCGCTCGCCTTATCGGCCAGTAAGGTCAAGATCGGACCGCCGGGATAGCCGATATCCATCATTCTGGCGACTTTATCGAAAGCTTCACCGGCCGCATCGTCCAAGGTTTCTCCGATGATCTCATATTTATTCAATCCTTCGGCGTATATTATTTCGGTATGATTTCCGGACATCAAGAGCGCTAAGGCAGGGAAGACATCTTTTTCTTCATTCTGTCCGATCGGTCCCTGAGCTTTCTGATTCAAAATGAATGAAGCCAGCATATGTCCCTCCATATGATTGATCGGAACTAGCTTTTTTTTCTGGGTATAAGCCAGGTTTTTGGCAAAATCGATGCCGATTTCCAGGGCGATAGCTAAGCCGGGTCCGTAAGTGACCGCGATGAACTCAAGCTCTTCTTCCTTGACTCGGGCTCTCTTCAAGGCCTCCTGATAAACTTTTCCGATGTTCTCTTTATGCGCTCGTCTAGCGATATCGGGGACGACGCCGCCCCATTTTTTGTGCAGCTCCACTTGTGAAGAGATGACGCTCGACAAGATGCAGCGGCCTCTTAAGACGGCCGCGGAAGTATCATCGCAGCTAGTGTCGATCGCTAAAATGAGTGGTTCTTGTTTATTCATAAGTTTTGATGCTTCTGGTATTTTCATCGAGATATTCAAAGACGACATTGATGATTTTTCCGCCTGCTGCTTCTATTTTTTCTTTTAAGTCGTTAAAGAATTTATCAGCCCATTCGATGGCGATGATATTGTTAGCAGACAGATAACGATCAAATCCGACGGTTTCTAAATCTTTCAGGCTGTCGAGCCTCCAGGTGTCGATATGGATGAATTGGCCTTGCCTGCGGCCGAGCTGGTATTTATATTCGTTCAGGATCGTAAAAGTAGGCGATTTGATGATTTCTTCGATATTCAGTTTTTTTGCCAGCCCTTTCGTGAATTGAGTCTTGCCGGTGCCGAGTTCGCCGCTCAGGAAAAAGACTAGCGGCTTATCCAGTGGTTCATCGATATATTTCAGCATGTTCATGCCCCCGAAGTTTACAGTCTGTTCCGCGCTGTCAGTTCGTGCGGACATGATTGATTTCTGGCCGGACAAGCGCTCGGAAAGATCTATCTGTCCGGGTCGCATAATATTCAGATTATTCATCGTCGTATCGGCTACGGTCGAGGTTTCGTGATGCACTAGTTCGCCCGCATCGATTATTAGATCGATTAGTTCTTGGTTTTTCCTAGGTGTGTCTTTAAGCAGGGCCTCGACGCTGTACGGCTTCGGCACATAGGAAACATTCGCTGATGTCGCTGTAAACGGTTTTCCGAAAGCGCGGATGATATCTAGGACTAGCCCATAGTTCGGAATGCGGACTCCTAATGTGCCATATTCAGATTCGACTCCTTTAGCGACTTTCCCCAAACCTTTAGAAACGACGGTTATCGGACCGGGCAGATAATTTTTGTAGAGGTTTTTTGCAGTTTCGTTGATTTCGACATATTTAGAGGCCATGGCCAGATCGCAAACGGCGATAGAAAGCGGCTTGCCCTCTCGTCTCGTCTTATAGGAATATAATTTATCGATGGCCATCTGGTTAGTGGCGTCGACGCCGAGGCCGTAGCAAGTTTCGGTCGGGAATACAAAAATGCCGCCATTTTTTAGAACATTTAAGGCTTTTTTGATAATTATTTCAGAGTTATCTTTTGTATATTTTATGCGTTCCATAGAGCGACTTTAACATATTTTTGCTATTATTTCAAGCTCTAAATGAGGCGATTTACTGCCCAGTTTGCTTAAAAATAATTTATTGGTTAAAATACTATTGTGGCTGGGTTTTTAACCTGTTAGTCCTAGAAAATAAATTAAAAATTATGTTCCATCGGATCATGAGGAAGTTCAATAATATCAGTCGTGAATCATACAAGAAGCTCAGCTTAACCTTGATTGCTTTTGTTGTTCTGGCGAGCATATTTGTCGCCGGTTTTTATTCCGGCCAGAAGAAGAGCGTCAATCTTTCTTCCGCTAGCCACTTAATTGCCTATTCTCCTGAAGCCGTTAATGCGGACAATGATAAAAGCGGGCAGGCAATCGATTTTAATCTTTATTGGCAGGTTTGGGATAGCTTGAAGACAGACTATGTCGATAAGAATAAAGTTAATGACGCCGACCTGTTCTATGGCTCATTAAAGGGCTTGGCCGCAGCGGCCGGTGATCCTTATACCGTTTTTATGGATCCGAAAGAATCAAAAGAATTTTCTAATGATTTAGCCGGAACTTTCGAAGGCATTGGCGCCGAAGTCGGCATGCGCAACGATATTACGACTATTATTTCTCCTTTAGACGGCATGCCGGCTCAGAAAGCCGGAGTGCGCGCTGGCGATAAGATTTATGCTGTCGACGGCGTTTCGACCGTGGGTTTGACCGTGAGCGAGGCGGTCGCTAAAATCCGCGGCCCGAAAGATACAAAAGTCGTTTTGACCATTATCAGAGGAAAAGAAAAGCCTCGCGATATTACGGTGACGCGCTCAGTCATTATTGTTAAGAGCGTTAAGACGGAGATGCGCGCCGATGGTATTTATGTAGTCAGAGTTAGTAATTTTAATGACGATACTCAAGACCTCTTCAATACGGCCGTCAATAATATATTAGTGAAGAATCCGAAGGGCATAATCCTCGACCTTCGCAATAACCCTGGCGGTTATCTAGAAACCGCCGTCAATATGGCGAGCGAGTGGGTAGAAGCTGGACCGATTGTCGCGGAGCAATTCAACGACAATCGTCGTAATGAATATCCGTCGAACGGCAGCGGCCGCTTGAAAAATATCCCTACTATCGTCTTAGTTAATGAGGGTAGCGCCTCCGCTTCGGAAATATTGGCGGGCGCTTTAAGGGACTATAAGAAAGCAACTATCGTCGGAGAAACCACTTATGGCAAGGGCTCTGTCCAGAGCTTAAGCAACTTATCCGGCGGCGCCTCCCTGAAGATAACTATCGCCCATTGGTTGACTCCGGCTGGCGACTTCATCAATGAAAAAGGTTTGACCCCGAATATAGAAGTTAAGCTGACGCCGGCAGACGCGGACAAAGGTTTGGATCCGCAATTTGATAAGGCGGTTGAATTATTGAAAACAGTGAAGAAATAAAAAAGGGGGCGACTTTTGTCGCCCCTGATTTTTTGAGGAATTGTTCCTTTCATCATTAAATTTATTTGCTGGCAGCCATCTTTTTTTGCTGAGCATTAAATTCAATTGAGATTTGTTTTACCAATTCTGCTCTGTCTTCGCAGTCCACAAGAGAGAAATTGATATCCCCGGTATCAGAGCCTTTCATTATCTGATTGGCTTCTGTTACTTTCTCGGCTATCTCTGGATAGCCTCTAACAATGCCGCTAACTATCTCGTTTAGGAGTTTGTTAGTGATAAGCGGGGTTGGAGGTTTTACAAGGAACAAAGAGAATCTAGCGTTACCATTGTATCCGTGTTTAACAATGCGGAGAACTTCCATAACAGCTGTTTTAGTTAATTATTTTATATCAATAAATTGTTCAAACGTCAAGTTTGAGAGACCAAGCACTATGGCTACTAAATACATTTTTGTCGTTGGCGGAGTGATGTCTGGAGTCGGAAAGGGCATAACTACGGCCTCTATCGGCCAGATTCTGCAAGCGCGTGGCTATAAGGTCAGCGCTATTAAGATGGATCCTTATATCAATGTCGATGCTGGAACCATGAATCCGATTGAGCACGGAGAGGTCTTTGTGACTGAAGATGGTGATGAGACCGATCAGGATATCGGCAATTACGAGAGATTCCTGAACACTAATATTTACCGGGAGAATTATATGACGACCGGGCGCGTTTATCAGAGCGTCATCGCTCGGGAGCGCAATTTGGAATATAAAGGCAAGTGCGTCCAAGTCGTGCCTCATATCCCGCAGGAAATCCGCGAGCGCATCGAAAAGGCGGTTGAGAAGACTAAGGCTGAGATCATGATTATCGAAATCGGCGGCACGGTCGGAGAATATGAGAATCTCTTATTCTTGGAAGCGGCGAGAGTCATGAAATTATTCCATCCGAAAGATGTCTTATTCGTCATTGTCTCTTATCTTCCTGTTCCTCATATGATTGGAGAGATGAAGACTAAGCCGACGCAGCATGCCGTCCGTAATCTGCAGAGCGCTGGCATCCAACCGGATTTCTTGGTAGCGCGCAGTGAGCGGCCGATAGATATGGTGCGCCGGGAAAAGCTGTCTATCAATTGCAATGTATCACTTGAAGCGGTTATTGCCGCGCCGGATGCTGATTCTATCTATGATATTCCGCTTAATTTTGAAAAAGATGATTTAGGCCAGCATATCTTGGATAAATTCGGCTTGCCTTCTCGCAAGCATGACAACGCGGCTTGGAAAAAGATGGTCGCCGCTTCTAAGGCCAAGAGCCCGATAGTCAATATCGGCATCGTCGGCAAATATTTCGCCAGCGGTGATTTTTCTTTCGGCGATTCTTATATTTCCGTCATCGAAGCGATCAAGCATGCGGGCATCGCGAATCATTGTAAGGCGAAAATAACCTGGCTGAGCGCTGAAGATATCGAAAAGAAAGGCGTGAAGATATTAGCCGGGCTTGATGGTGTCATCGTGCCTCAAGGCTGGGGCGGACGCGGCTCGGAAGGGAAGATCAGAACTATCCAGTATTGCCGCGAGAAAGGCGTGCCTTATTTCGGCTTATGCTATGGCATGCAAATGGCAGTGATTGAGTTCGCTCGTCATGTGGCGAAATTAAAAGATGCTAATTCTTCTGAAGTCGATCCGAAGACTAAGAATCCGGTTATTCATATCATGCCGGGCCAGGAGAAGCTGATTAAAGAGAAGGGCTACGGCGGAACTATCCGTCTCGGCGGCTGGCCTTGCAAGATTATGCCCGGCACGCATCTAGCCAAGGCTTATGCCAAATATACTAAAGCTAAAACTGTTTCCGAGCGCCATCGCCATCGCTATGAATTTAATAATGATTATCGAGATATGTTTGAGCAGCTCGGCTTGAAGATTGCCGGCACTTCGCCGAATGGAGAAATTGTGGAAGCGGTCGAAATTGCTAATCATCCTTTCTTTATCGGCGTGCAATTCCATCCGGAATATATCTCTCGTCCCTTGGCGCCGCATCCTTTGTTCGTGGAGTTTGTTAAGGTTTGCAAGAATAAGGGGAAGAAATAATTTGATTATTATTAATATTCAAAAATATGTTAGAAAAATTTAGTTTTAACAATGTTTTTAAGAAAAAAGAGGATGAGTCAATCAATCAAGAGCCATCCAAGACTCCTGATCGTCTTATTTCTTATGGCGAAAAGATTATTAAGATGTTCTGTAAGAATTACGAAACAGAAGGAGATGATGATTTGAGAAAATTCAAAGCTGAGCATCCTGAAGATAAATTTATCTTTACTGCTTCACATACCAATAATCTTGATGTCACCGCTTTATTAAAAACTTTTGGTAATGATTTTAATCTTCAGGTAACCGGCAATGAATTATTTTTTGAAAAGGCTAAATATTTAGCGCAGAATATCGGCGTCAGAACTTTATTTCAAGATAATTTCACTAGATTAGGACAAAAAGAGAGCAGCGATAAAAAAGAATATGGGGTTTTCCGACCGGAAAATTTTGAGGAACTTGATAAGAAAATGGATCAGGGCCGAACGCCATGGATGGCGGCCCATTCTTTTTCTGCCGACGGCGAGATGCGTAAAGTCGATAATGGCGCCTTGATTGAAGCTTATCGTCAGAATGCTTGGATAATTCCAACCGCTTTGGAAATAAAAGGCGGATCCGATAGGTTGCAGGGAGTCGGAGATTTGGCTAAAAATTTAAAAGAAGACTCTGGCGCAAAATATCATGTCGGCCAGCCGTATAAACCGGAGCCCTTGCCGGAAGGTCTTGATATAAAGATAATCAGCCAAGTCGTTAGTAAGAGGCAGAGCGGAGAAAAAGTCAGCGACGAAGAATTTGAAGCTTTTAAAAAAGTGAATCATTTTCTTTCTGAGCAATCGGAGAAATTAGGCAGAACTATTTCCACTATGCTTCCGGAAGAGCAGAGGGGCTATTATCGCAGCGAAAAGAAAGAAGAAGAGAAATAAGGAGGAGTAGTTGAATATGAAGAAGATATAGAAGAAGAAAAAAGACCCTGTTTTTGACAGAGTCTTTTTGATTTAACAAATCTTTCTTTTATGCGAATCTGGCGCATTTTTTTAGAAGAAACCTGTAGGTTCCTTTGCAGATATTCGTGGCCCCTTCTTCTAAGAAGTTTAGCGCTATGGGGTAGAATATTGCCACTAAAGTAGTTGCGAATGCCGAATAAGCCCTGGTAATAAATCTTATCATCCTATGATTTTTCGTTTTCATTGCTATAGATTTTGGTTAGATAATGAACTGTTTTTACTTATATAAGTGTATCATATTTATTAATATATGTCAATATGGGGCTTATTTATAGAAGAAGTATAATATTTTTGTTTAATTTTAGTTAAAAAATTATAAATTATAAATTTAATTTATTAAAGATATTTGACAAAATATGAAGAAATATTATAATATGAGTATCGAATTTAATTAATATTCAAAATCTATGACTCAGGAAGAAATTAAAATCATAGGAGAAAAGATGGCAGCAGAAAAGGCTTCTCCGACAGAAAAATTGAACCTATTACGGGAAATAAACGCGATCATTGAAGGTCTGAGAGACGATATTGCCGATCTTAAAGCTAGTAAAAAAATTAGCGATAGCCTTTAATCATATGAAGGAAAATAAATTTAATGAAAGAATAGTTTCAAAAGATCGGTTAATAAAAGAAGAAAAGAATCTAGGTGGAGACATTGAGTCTTTAGAATCCGATGAGATGATCAATGGAGAGATTCTAAAAGAAAGTGAAAAGCTTGGTGTTAACCTTGAAGGCTTGCAAAAAGATGTCAAAGAATTCGGCAACGAAGAAGAACTGGGGAAAGCTTTAGAAAAAAATCCTGGAATTGCCGGAAGAATTTTAGGCAGGGCGGCAAAAATCGCCGGTGCCTTGGTAATGTTTAATGCCGTCTTAGTGGGTTCTTTGGCTGAAGAGACGCATCATTTAAATTTTGCAGAAATGCAAAGCGGAGATTTTAAAGACTTAGCTACCACACTCTTTAAAATCGTGGCTGCAAGCGGTGTTATATCATTGGCTTATGAAGGCATCAAGAGAGCCGTCCATAAAGATTTTGAAAAAGAGTCTGATAAAATAGTTTTGGCAATGATAAAGGGCCGTGAATTTAGAGAGAAAAAAGGAGATAAAAAAAGAAAAAAAGAAAAAAAAGAAAAATAAATAGATTTATATTATAAAAATACAAAACACCCGCCAATTTGGCGGGTGTTTTCAGAGTAACTTGCCTAAAGATATTACTTCTTAGCCTTCTTCGGCTTAACAACGATAGCTTTGCGCTTCACGTTCTTTTTCTTGATCGGCGGCTTAGTGCCTTTCGGAGTCGGGTTCTTAGCCGGAACCGGAACTTTGGCGGTTGGCAAGACGCTGACAATCTTACAATCTTTAAGAGAATTATCAAATTTTCTTAATTTCTTGGAAGAGAAATAAACAAATCCAGGCTTAAGAGCGAATAAGGTATCGTCCTTGCCTTTTTTGACGTTCAGGCCAGGGTGGTATTTGGTGCCGCGCTGTCTGATGATGATTGAGCCGACTTTAGCCCATTCGCCGTCAGAGAGCTTAACGCCCAAGCGCTTACTTTCTGATTCGCGGCCTAATGAGGTTGATCCGGCGGCTTTCTTATGTGCCATATTGGTGCTGACATTAAAATACTAGTCAATCAGACCAGTATTTCAGAGTGCTTATTAAAATTTTATACTCTCAATATAACAAAAGCCGGTTTAATTGTCAACTTTAGCTATTTTTAGGCTTTATTTGGCCATTTTTAGGCGTCCGGATGTCATTTCAATTTTTTTTAAATATGGTATAATAAAAACATCAAAAATAGCTAAAAACTAATTAAAATCATATGGTCAAAGTAGACAAGAACAAGTGTATCGGCTGTGGCTTATGCGCCGGCATGTGCCCGGAAACTTTTCAGATGGATTTGGACGGAAAGTCTGAAGTCGTGAGCGATGTGGCGACGGACTGTGCTAAGAACGCGGCTGAGAATTGCCCGGTAGAAGTTATCAGCGTTAAATAATCGCCAAGCTAAGGATCGCCATTGACGATTCAAAAAAAACAATATATGGCTGAAGAGAATAAAATTGAAATCCCGCAGCAAGAAAAGATAACTCTGCCCTCACGTCAGGCGGAGAAGATAGCTAGCCCGGAAAATAGAGTGGAGTCGATTCCGGCCGCGCCGGAAAAAGCTCCAGAGACTTTGAGGGCGGGGGAAGCTGCGCCGGTCGCGCCGCGTCCGGTTACTCCGGTTGCGCTCAGTTATCAGGAGCAGCGCGCACAGGCTATAGACGCCGTCTTGTCCGAAGGCCTTAACGAGGTCTTCTTGAAGATGGATGCCAAGCGTCAGCAGGAATTCAAGAAGAGCGGGGAAGAAACGGTTAAGAGGATAAATACGCTTCTTGATAAGACCAAAATTAAAGCCAGTAAAATTATCGATCTGATCAGAGCCTGGCTCAAGCTTATTCCCGGAATCAATCTTTTCTTCTTAGAACAGGAAGCGAAAATAAAAGCCGATAAGATAATTAGAATAAAAGATTCTTTATAATATGGAAAACCTTCCTTTTAATTTAGGAGACGCCGCTATTTATTATCTCGCCGTTTCAGGCGCGATTATTTTTGGCGCGCTGATTATCCTAAATATCATCAGGCTCTTGCTGGCGCGCCGCCGTTATTTTCCGCATCAGGTCTTCATTGTCCGCTTGCCGAAAGAAAAGCCGAGCGATGATAAGAAAGAGGCAAACGTTAATCAGATGAAAGAGGAAATCGCTAAAGGAGAGACAATATTTTCTGCTATCGGCGGCCTGAAAGCGCAGAGCGGCTTTTCTCATTGGCTGACCGGACGCAATGATCAATTTTCTTTTGAGATTGTCGCCAGCCATAACCGCATTTCTTTTTATATCGCGGCGCCTAAGGAGAGCGCGCGTTATTTAGAGCAGCAGATTCACGCGCATTATCCGCAAGCGGTGATTGAAGAGTTGGAAGATTATAATTCTTTTAGTTTGAAAGGAGCTATTGCTGCCGGTTATCTGCGGACGACTAAGAACTTCGTTTTTCCGATCAAGACTTATCAGAAGATGGAAGTTGATCCGCTTAATTCGCTTATTAACATATTATCAAAATTAGATAAGGATGAAAGCCTGGCGATCCAATATACTGTTCGCAGCGCTAGGGGTTCCTGGCATGGGACTTCTCGTCGTGTTGCCCAGAGTATTATCAAGAAACAATCGGTTAAGAATGGTTTAATGGCTGCCTCTTCTTACGGACGTTTTCTTAATTTTTTCAATGAACTGATGCCTTCGTCTAAACCGAAAGATCCGGCGCATCCGCTGGATATGAAAAAATTGTCAGCCGTCGAAGAAGAGATGCTGAAAGCGATTGAAGAGAAGAACTTGAAAGCCGGGCTGGATGTGAATGTCCGCGTCGTCGCTTGCGCGAACACGAAAGAAAAAGCGAATGTCTATCTGGATAATGTCTCGAGCGCTTTCATGGAATATAATAATTTCAGTTACGGCAACGTCTTTTCCCGCGTTTATAAGAGCGACCCTGATAAAATCATTAAGGATTTTATTTATCGTTATTTCCGCGAGCAGACTAGCTTCTTAATGAATAGTGAAGAGCTAGCTAGTATTTTTCATTTCCCGCTATCCGGGACAGAAACTCCGAATATCTTCTGGCTGACTTCTAGAGTTGCTCCAGCTCCGGCTGAGATTCCGACTGAAGGCATAAGCTTGGGCGAGAATGTCTATCGCGGCGTCAAGAAGGAAATCAGGATTAAGCGCGCCGACCGCCGCCGCCATACCTATATCATCGGTAAATCCGGTGTCGGTAAATCTGTCTTATTGGCGAATATGGCCATTCAGGATATCCAGAACGGGGAAGGCGTCTGCGTACTCGACCCGCACGGCGATTTGATTCAAGACATCTTGGATCGCATGCCGCCGGAAAGAGCTGAAGACGTCATCATCTTTTCTCCCGGAGACCTGGAACGCCCGCTCGCTTTAAACCTGCTAGATTATGATGAGCGTTATCCGGAGCAGAAGAGCTTTGTTATCAACGAGATGATCGGCATCTTCGATAAATTATATGATTTGAAAGCGACTGGCGGTCCGATGTTCGAACAATACATGAGGAACGCGATGCTGCTTATTATGGACGATCCGGAGAGCGGTTCGACTTTAATGGAGATTCCGAAAGTTCTGGCTGATGAAGAGTTCCGTCGCTTAAAGCTGAGCCGCTGCAAGAATCAGACCGTCGTTGATTTCTGGCGTAAGGAAGCGGAGAAAGCCGGCGGGGAAGCGGCTTTAGCTAATATCGTTCCGTACATTACTTCCAAGTTGACTTCGTTTATTTCTAACGACATGATGCGCCCGATTATCGGGCAGCAGAAGAGCGCTTTTAATCTGCGCGAAGTGATGGACAAGCAGAAGATCTTGCTTATCGATTTGCCGAAAGGCATCGTCGGCGAAATGAATGCTTATCTCTTGGGTATGATTTTAGTCGGCAAGATTTTGATGGCGGCGCTCAGCCGCACGGATATGCCCCAAGAATCGCGCAAGGATTTTTATCTTTATATCGATGAGTTCCAGAATTTCACGACTAACTCGATCTGCCAGATATTATCGGAAGCTAGAAAATATGCGCTTAACCTGGTCATCGCTCATCAGTATATCGGTCAATTAACAAAGAATAATAATACCGAGATTAAGGATGCGGTCTTTGGCAACGTCGGCACGATGGTGAGCTTTAAGATCGGTTCGGAAGATGCCGCTTTTCTAGTTAAGGAATTCGCGCCGGTCTTTAACGAGTATGACCTCATTAACGTTGATAAGGGCATGGCTTGTCTTAAACTTTTAGTCGATAATAGCTCATCGCGGCCGTTCTCCTTGAAGACAATCTGGCCGATCTTGGGCGTTAAGCGCCCAGGGCTCGCCGATAAGATTCGGGCTCTGAGCCGCTTGAAATACGGACAGAACGCTAAGCTGGTCGAAGCGGAGATAAGCCGCCGCAGCGGACGCTAATTTTTAAATAATTTTTTCTATTTTCAGAAACCTCTATGTCCACTTTGTACCGCGATTATCGTCCCCAGAATTTTTCCGAAGTTCTCGGACAGAATCACATCAAGATCACTCTTCAGAATGAAATCGCCGCCGGCCGTCCGGCGCACGCTTATCTTTTCTGCGGTCCGCGCGCGGTCGGCAAGACGACCCTGGCTCGCGTCATGGCGAAAGCCCTTAATTGCGAAAAACGGAAGGATGGAGAGTCCGAGCCTTGTAATAAATGCGCCAGCTGTGTTGGCATCACGGCTGGAAAGAATCTGGATATCATCGAGATCGATGCGGCTTCTAATACTGGCGTCGATAATGTCCGCGAGAACATTATCGCTTTTTCCAGGTTGACGCCGACGAGCGCTAAATTCAAAGTCTTCATTATCGATGAAGTTCACATGCTTTCCATTTCCGCTTTTAATGCGCTCCTGAAGATAATCGAAGAGCCGCCGGCTTATGTCGTCTTCATCCTAGCCACGACGGAAATTCAGAAAGTTCCCGGCACGGTCATTTCCCGCTGCGAACGTTTTGATTTTAAGCGCATCAGCGTCAGCGAGATTGTTACTAAGTTGAGCCATATCGCGAAAGCCGAGAACATCAGCGTCGATGCTTCTGTTCTCGAAGCAGTAGCGCGCCGTTCTGGCGGGCATCTGCGCGATGCGGAAAGTCTTTTAGGCCAGATATTCGCGCTCGGCGATAAGAAGATTACGGCCGAACAAGCTGAATTAGTCTTGCCGCATTATAATAGCCATGAAGCAATTAGTCTGCTTGATTATCTCGGCAAGAAGGACGCTGCTAAAGCGGTCAGTTTAGTGAACGGCTTGATAGATAGCGGCGTTAATCTAAAAACTTTTACCGGCGAGCTGATTAGCTTGCTTCGTAAGATTATGCTTGATAAATTAAGCCCGGAATTAGCGGATAACCTCGGGCTTGATCTGGGCGAGAATCTGGAAAAGCGCCTAACCGAAGTGGCTGGAAATCTCAGCTGGGATCAGATTTTTTCTTTTACGCGCCGTTTTTTAGAAAGCGCTAATGATAATAAGAGTCCATTGATTCCGCAATTACCTTTGGAATTAGCGATAGTGGAATTATGTTTCGGCTTCAGTCCGGCGTCATCTGCTCCATCCGTTCCATCTGCTCCGAGCCTGCGTCGGGAAACGATTATGCCTAATCAGAATCGGAATGTCGGTCCTACTTTTATCAAGAAAGAAACTTTAGCGCCGGTGAAAGAAGAGAGTCGGCCGCTTAATGGCGGCGTCGCATCTTCGTCTAGCGAAATCGATAAGGAATGCAATCTGTGCTCCGAAGAGATTTTGGCGAAATGGCCGGAGTTCTTAGTGAAGATTAAAAAATATAATCACTCTTTATCTTTTGTCTTGCAGAATTGCGAGCCTCGGGAAGTGAGGGGAGGGAAAATGATGCTGGTTTTTAAATATAAATTTCATCATGATCGGGTTAGCGATCATAATATCAAGAGCATCGTTGAGAATAATTTAAGCGAAGTCTTCGGACGAGCTTTGAGCTTTATCGCCTTGGTTGATGAGAATTTGGAATTATGCCATGAAGAAGAGGAAACGGCGGGAAAATCAGCTATTGCTCCAAAGACTGAAGTTGAGCCGGTTAAGCCGGCCGCTGCGAAGACTGAACAAGCTCCTGGCGGGTTGATGGCCGATCTCTTAAAGACTTTTGGCGGGGAAGTGATCAATTAAAGAAGAAGAAAATAATTATAAAAATATGCTAGACATAAAAATTATTAGAGAAAATCCAGAATTGATCAAGAAAAATTCTAAGAATCGCTTATCAGTTGTCGATATCGATATCCTCTTAGCTTTAGATACTGAAGTTCGGACTCTTATTTCTCAAAGCGAGACCGCTAGAGCTAGGCGCAATCAAGCTTCTAAGACCAAGCCGACCCCGGAAATAATCGCCGAGATGAAAAATCTTGGCGAGTCGTTGAAGAAATGGGAAACAGAATTGATTGAGCAAGAGGCTAAATTAAAAGAGATGCTCATGTCTGTTCCTAATCTGACTCATCCTGATGTCAGAGTAAGTGATAATGAAGATGATAATCCAGTACTGAAGATATATGGCCAGCCGACCAAGTTCAAATTTTCCCCTAAGGATCATGTCGAGCTGGCGGAATCGTTAGACCTGATTGATTTCGACCGGGCGACGAAAGTGAGCGGCGCGAAGTTCTATTATCTGAAGAATGAATTAGCCTTGATGGAATATGCTCTTATCCAATATTCGCTCGGAATCCTAGTCAAGCGCGGCTTTACGCCGTTTACGACTCCGGACTTGGCGAAAAGAGAAGTGCTTGAAGGCATGGGCTATAGTCCGCGCGGCGAATCTACCCAGATATATAACATCGAAAATTCCGATCTCAGCCTGATCGGCACGGCGGAAATAACCATGGGCGGATATCATAAGGATGAAGTTTTTGAAGAGGCTGATTTGCCTAAAAAATATGCGGCCGTTTCGCATTGTTTTCGAACCGAAGCCGGCAGCTACTCCAAATTTTCTAAAGGCGTATTCCGCGTCCATCAATTCACTAAGATTGAGATGTTTGCTTACGTGAAACCGTCGGAGGCGGAAAAGACGCATTTAGAATTATTGGAAATAGAAAAAAAAATATTTAAAGGTCTGGGTCTTCCGTTTCAGGTTATTGATCATTGCACGGCCGATCTCGGCGCTCCTTCAATCAGGACTTACGATCTCGAAGCCTGGATGCCGGGTAAACCGGCGGCTGACGGTAATCAAGGCGCCTGGGCGGAAGTAACCTCTACTTCTAATTGCACTGATTATCAATCTCGAGCCCTGAATACTAAATATCGTCGCGCTGATGGCGAAAAAGAATTAGTCTATACCCTTAATGGTACGGCTATCGCTATCCCGCGCTGCCTGATTGCTATCTTAGAGAACTATCAGAATGAGGATGGCTCGATAGACATTCCTAAAGCTCTGGTGCCATATATGCCAAAAGGCTATAAAAAGATAAGCCGTCAGAAGAAATAAATTTTAATTATAACCAGCTATGAAGAAGACGTCGAAATCAAATTTTTTTTTCATATCATTTTTAGCCGTCGTTATTACCGGCTTTCTTTTTCCGTCTGTCTCTGGGGCTTTGACTCTGAAGCCGTCTTATCCGCGGCTGGCTAATTATTTTTTGAAATGGGAAATATCTAGCAGCGAAGCTAAGGAATTAGCGAAATGGGATCTGCTCATCTTAGATATGGAAGTGGCGGAAAATAGTCCAGCGCAATTAAAAAAGATCCGCCAGCTTAATCCTAGCGTTATTATTCTCGCTTACCTCACTTCGCAAGAAATATTGGATAATATCAATGATTATGGTTCGGCTACCTTAAGACAGGAGCTCGCCAGCGGTCTATCCGATGGCTGGTGGATACATGACCAGAATGGAAAGACAATCTCTAATTGGCCCTATACCTCGATGTTTAATTTGACTGACGGCGCTATTCCGGATGCGAATGGAAAAAAATTTAATGATTATCTGCCAGACTTCGTCGCGAATAGAATTGCGGCGAGCGGTCTTTGGGATGGCGTTTTCTATGATAATACTTGGGGCGATGTTTCCTGGGTTAACGGCGGCAGGATGGATTTGGATAATAACGGCGTCAATGATACGCCGGCTCAGGCCGATGCCGCTTGGGCGGCCGGCTTTAAGAAGATGCTGGCTAAGACTCGCCTTTTGACCGGCAATGATTTTATCATTATCGGCAATGGCCGCGTTTATGACGGCTATCAGTCGATTATAAACGGCATGATGCTGGAAAGTTTTCCTTCATCTTGGGAAAATGGCGGCACTTGGGCCGGATCGATGAAGACATATTTGAAATTGCCGAACCTTAATCCGGCGCCGGCAATTTCCGTGCTGAATGTCTCGGATAAGAATGAGTTTAATTATCAACACCTCCGTTATGGCCTAGCTAGCGCGCTTATGGGCAGCGGCTTTTACAGTTTTGATTATGACGTCACTAAGCACGGCCAGACTTGGTGGTATGACGAATATGACGTCAATCTTGGTCCGCCTAGTTCACAGCCGTTCAATCTATTAGCGAACGCGAGCGAAGAGTTGAAACCTGGCCTTTGGCGCCGCGATTTTAAGAATGGAGTCGCTATCGTCAATTCGACTGATAAGAAACAGACTTACGCCCTCCTGAAGGAAGAATTGCAGAAGATTTCCGGCGGGCAAGCTCCAGCTATTAATAATGGCGCGAAGATAAACTATATCCAGCTGGCGCCGCAAGACGGTTTGGTCTTGTTGAAACGCAATACCGCAATCAGCAATAGCGCTTTTACGAATGGTTATTTTTATAGAGTTTTTAATATTCAAGGAAATCAGATTAGCGGCGGCTTCTTTTCTTATGTCAGCGCTTATCCCGGCGAAGCCGAAGTCATCATGGCGTCTGGCTCCGATGCCGGAAGCGATATTAATCTTAGCGCCGCTAGCGGCCGGATAATCCTATATCAGAACGGCCGATCAGTTTCATCCTTCTATCCTTATGATAAGGCTTATAAGAAAGCGGTTAATCTGACGGCTCATCTCGATGATGGATATTTTAAGAAAGTAGTTACCGGAGCTGGTCTAGGGGGCGGCCCGCAGGTCCGCGTCTTCAGTCCGAGCGGAAAGTTAGAAGGAAGCTTTTTTGCTTATGATAAGAATCTGCGCGGCGGCGTGAGTGTCGCTCTGGCTGATATTGATAATGATGGGCAAGACGAAATTATTACTGGACCGGGTAAGGGTGATAAATCCGGGATAAAAATATTCACATTGACCGGAAAATTAAAGAAGACTTTTTCCGCTTATGGAGAAAAATTCAACGGCGGCATCAATATCGCGACCGGTGATGTTAATGGCGATGGCGCTATTGAGATAATAACCGTGCCCGCTTCCGCTGGCGGTCCGCAAGTCCGTATTTTCTCGGCTGGCGGCCAAGCACTAGCGAGCTTTTTCGCCTATGATGAGAGCTATCATGGCGGCGCGCGCGTCAGCGTGAGCGACATGAACAGCGATGGCACGCCAGATATTCTCGTCGGCATCAAGAATTTTTATTAATTTTTAAACATATGTTTAAATTGATTCATCGTTATTTCCGCGGCCGCTTCGAGAGGTTCTATTTCAAGAGCCATTGGCATTTTGTCCTCGACCTGTCGCTCTTGATTGTCATTATCTGTTTATTGGCGACTTTAACCGGACTATATCTCTATCGTCCTAATCTGCCGGGATTCGGTTCTTATGCCCGGCCGACAGTCGATTTGAATAATCCGCCTCTTAGCCTAGAATTGATTCCGGACGCGGGAATAGTCGGTTTAGAGGAAGGCGCGACTTTAAAGATAAGTTTCAAGAATAGCGGTTCGGTCGCAATTTCTGACTTGAAATTATCATTAGAAACTTCTGATGGTAATTTTACCTTGAAGAAGCTGGAAAAGGTCAAAGATAATTCTAATTTTAATATTGATAATCAGGTAATCAAATTTGCTAAGATTGCAGCCGGAGCGAGCGGGGAAGCGGAAGTGAAGGTTTACTTCAGCTCTAAGAGCAATGAGCGAACTATCAATTGGCGCGCGCGCAGCGAATATAGTATTGACGGCCAGACCTTAAAGCATGATTTCGATTTATCGGCTTTGAAAGTGAAAGCAGAATTAAAAGTAACTGATGCCGCTTATTATACCAGTCCGCAAGGCGACCAGTTAGGCATCGGCCCCTTGCCTCCTTTCGTCGGCATTCCGACTAATTGTTGGATCTTCTTAGAAGCGCAGAGCCAAGATAATTGGAAGAATTTGATCGTCAGCGCTAAACTGCCCAAGGGCGTCGAGTTGACCGATAGCCGTTCTCTCTTGGCCGGTGATTTTAATTATAATCCCGAGACTCGCCAATTAATCTGGAAAGTCGCGGAAATGCCGGGCCGCGCGGAAAGCTATCATCTAGGCTTTGAGGTCCAGTTAATACCAACCGCTGATCAAGTCGGTCTAGTTTTACCCTTGTTGAATAACGTGCAGTATTACGCCACTGATGTCCTGACCGGGCAGGAAGTGAATGGCTCTCTAGATAAACTGACTACTGACCTAGATAAGGATCGTTTCAATTCCGGCCAGGGTAAGGTCGTCAACGAATAATCCGGAATCGGAATTGACTATGATGAATTTATTAAGAAAAATTATCAAGCCGAAATACGAGACTCTTAACGTCATCGAGATTGATGCCGCTAAGCTGATCGAGAATTTTCGTTATTTGGAAAGCCTGCAGCCAACAGCGGCTATTTTTCCAGTCTTGAAATCTAACGCTTATGGGCATGGCTTGAAAGAGGTTTGCCAGATCCTGAATAAGGTCAAACCAAAGATGGTTGTCGTTGATTCTTACCCGGAAGCGCAGATCGCTTATCGTCATTTCCGAGGCCAGGTTCTTATCTTAGGCGAAATGCCACAGCGCGCTTATGATTATTGCAAGCTGGGACGGACGGAATTCGTAGTTTATAATGAAGAAACTTTAAGATATCTGTCGCGGCAGGGCAAGCGCGCCCGCATCCATCTTTTCGTCAATTCCGGCATGAACCGCGAGGGCATTAAAGATATGGAGTCTTTCGTTAAGGCCAACAAGGAATATCTCGATAAAGTAGAAGTGAGCGGTCTTTGTTCCCATCTGGCTTCCGCTGATCAAGAATCAAGCCTGAATCAGGAGCAAGAAGATAATTTCCGTACGGCCTTAGAAATATTAAAGAAGGCGGGTTTCGAGCCGCGCTGGGTCCATCTGGGCAACTCAGCCGCGGTTTTTACGACTAAGAATGATTTTCTGACCGCTTATCGTCCGGGATTAGCTTTCTATGGCTATAGTCCTTTTTCTGATGAACAGGGAAGAGCGACATCTCTTCAGCCGGCCCTGGAAGTATTCTCTCATATCGTCTCCCTTCAAGAGGTGAATGTACTGGAAAGTGTTTCTTATAATGAGACCTATCGCGCCAATCAGGCGGTTAATATCGGCACTATCCCGTTCGGCTATTTTGAAGGATTAGATAGGCGCTTATCTAACCGTGCCCAATTTTTAGTCAGGTCAGAGATCGGAAGTTTCTGGGCCAAGATAGCCGGTAAGGTTTGCATGAATTTAACTTCATTAGATTTAGGCCAAAATAAGCCAAAAATTGGCGATATTGTCCAGATTATCTCAGCTAAGAGGGACAATCATAATTCTATCTTTAATCTGGCCGCTCTGTGCGATACTATTCCTTATGAGTTCTTGGTCAAACTCCAAGCCAATATCCGTCGTGAAATAATCAATAATTAAATATCATGGTTTTTCGCCCCAGTTACAAAAGAATAAAGAAGGACTATCAGCGCAAGAATCTTCATAATCCTTTTTTTCATAAGAAAGCTAAAGCCGTTAATCCGTATCGTTGGAAATGGATTTTAGCGGCAATTGTTTTAGCTGTCTTGTTTATGGTCTGGTTTATTTTTGCGGCCCCGCTTTGGCGCATCAAAGAAGTGAAAGTAACCGGACTTACTCGTCTTAGTAGCGTTGAATTAGAAAGCCTTGTCTGGAATGAAACCAATAACCGCCGCGGCTTATTTTTTCATGAAAGCAATCTTTTTCTGTTTCGCCGGGATGCGGTCATCAAGAATATCGTCGCGACTTATAATTTTTCCGGAGCGGAAATAACGAAGAAATGGCCGCACACTTTAGAGCTTAAAGTGATCGAGCGTCCGTATGCTTTTATCTTTCAGGAGGGAAATGCTTATTATTACGCCTCGGCTGACGCTTTTATTATCAAGGAGCCGGCTGTCTCCGAGGAGGACAAGAAAAAATATTTTCTCCTTGAGAATAAGAACCCGGAGACCTTGGTCACCGCTAGCGAGAAGATTGATATCAAGAGCGACTATCTGAGCTTCATTTTCGACTTGAATCAGCGCTTGGCCGCCTATCCGGAATTACCCGTGGAAAGATTCATCATCGATCAGGAGTTCAATACGGTCAAGGTCAAGTTTGTTTCTGGACCGGTCGTTTTTTTCAAGATTCAGGAGGGAACTGACGTCCAGGTCAATCGCCTTCTCCTTGTCAAAAGAGAAAAAATCAAGGATAATTTCAGTAAGACTAATTATATCGATCTACGCTACGGCGATAAGATTTTCATCAACCCTGACTTTAATTAATTTAAATTAATAATTTACGTATATGGAATCAGCTTTTAAAATTCTGTTCGTTTTAGCAGTCTTGGTTTTCTGTATCACGACGATCGGAATATTCCTGGTCATCGTTAAAGTAATCTTGATGTTCCAGCCCCAGGTCCATTTAATGGGGCTGATAATAAGCTAAGCCTTATATAACCCGTAAACCCTTAAAGGGCGGCTCTTATAGCCCCCTTTAATTCTCTCTATTTATAGGTGTATTAATATACATTATGCGAAGTATCGTGGATAGGAAAAGCCTATAGATATTGAGGTTTATTTTTGTGCTCCCTGTTTTGTCCCTGTAAGATCTTGAATTTCCTTGGCAAGTTTTTTATTTATTTAAATAAAGGTACGCTTTATAATCTCATATATACCCTCAACTTAGTCGAGCTCATTCCGCTCAGTATTCCATCATTTCTTTGGCTCTTGATTCCCTTTTTCATGTATTGACAGATATTGATATTACATGTTAATGTATCATATTGCTCAGATTGTTAGAGTAAGAAAACAAAAGTTCTTTAACCTCTAAAATATAAGATCATGGAAATGGATGAAGCCTTAAAAGGAAAAATTGCAATAGCCATTGCAGAATATTTTTTCCGTATTCAAAATTTTCGAGGAGTCATTAATTTGAGAATCGTCTTAAATAGATTTTTTGCTTGTGATGATTTTTTTGATTGTTGCAGGCAGGATTTACATTTTAAAACCGATGACGTTTGGGCATTTGTCATTGAAATGCTTCAAAAAATCGGTTGCAAGATGAGTAAGAAAGACATAGGCGATGGTAGCTACAAGAAGATTGATGAACCGTTAAAAGGAAAAATAGCAGTGGCTGTCATGGAGAGACATTTCTGGGGTTTGATAGAAAATGCCCCCGTTGGTAGTTGCAACATTAATTTAAAGCAATTTATTAAAGAGCTCGTTGCTCTAAATGAACAATTTGGCTTTTCGCCCGAGGAAATTGAGATGTTTCTCTGGGAAACACTTTGTGCGACTGGTTATGGAAATCTACTCGCCGATCATGATCGGCAATAAGAACATTAAGAACATATTGATCGAATATTAAAACCGCCCTCAAATAGGCGGTTTTTTTATTACAATTCCCTTTTATTATGGTATAATCAAGTCATGTTAGAAAATAATAAGCCGATAATTAAATATCTGATTGACTTCCTCGATTATTGCGAAATCGAAAAAGGCTTGTCGTCTAAGACCCAGGAAAACTATACCCGCTTCCTAAGGAAGTTCTTCGTTTGGCTCAAAGATACCGGTCATGAAGCCCTGAAGCCCTCTTCCCTGACCCCGGAATTTATTTGGGAATATAAGGTCTTCTTGTCGCGCCACATCGATCCGAAAAAGCGGACGACTCTGAAGAAGACGACGCAGAATTATTATCTGATCGCTCTCCGTTCGCTATTAGAATTCTTTGTCGAGAAGAATATCGCTTCCTTGCCGCCGTCTAAGGTCAAGTTGGCTAAAGACAAGGCTGATAAGGAGATTAAGTTCTTGACCCTGGAACAGCTTTCCAGGCTCTTGAGTGCCCCTAGCCCGGAAACAATTATCGGTTTGAGAGATCGCGCTTTGCTTGAGACCCTCTTCTCTACCGGTTTACGCGTCGCTGAGTTGGCGGCCCTTAATACTGATCAATTGCGCATCAAAGATGATACTAAAGATATTGAGACGGCTGTTATCGGTAAAGGCTCGAAGATCCGGACGGTTTATTTTTCCGAACGAGCAGTCAAGGCTTTGCGCCAGTATCTTAAAGAGCGCAAGGATATGGATGACGCCCTTTTCATTAATTATCGCCGCGGTGCGGCTAAGGGGCGCCAATCGCGGCGCCTGACGGTCAAAAGCATCGAAGATATCGTTAAGAAATATGTGAAGATCGCCGGCCTGCCGGTCATGGCTACGCCCCATACTCTGCGCCATTCTTTCGCGACCGACCTACTTAACGGCGGAGTAGATCTGAGGACAGTGCAAGAGTTTCTCGGGCATAGCAATATCGCCACTACTCAGATTTATACCCATGTGACCAATAAGCAGTTGAGGGATGTCCATCGCAAGGTCCATGATAGCCGGAAATTCTAAGATAGTTATGGAGATTTAAAAAAGCTCTGATTTTATTCAGAGCTTTTTGTTTATGGGAATTTTGCTTATTATGGCAGATAATTCTCCGGATTGACAGGCAAGCCGTTCAAACGGACCTCGAAATGCAGGTGCGGACCGGTCGTAAATCCGCCGGAACCGATACCGCCAGGCATGCCGCCGCTGCGTCCTATTGCCTGCCCCTGAGTGACATATTGGTCAGTCATGACGTAAACCGCGGAAACATGGCCGTAGACGGTCGCCAGGCCGTTGCCGTGGATGATCATGATATAGGCGTAATTTCTATTGCCGTCGAATTTGACCTTAGCGACGTAGCCGTCAGCCGCGGCCGTCAGAGTTGTCCCCTGCTTGGCGCGGATATCGACCGCCGGATGTTCGCCGATGATATTGCGATAAGGATAATCAGCATCGTGGAAGCTAGCGACAATGACGTTCTTAGGAACTGGCCAGGCGATAGTATTGTTGCCGTTATTGAGCTTATTCTTGTCTTTCTGAGACATTTTCTGGCGGATGAGCTGCTCGGCGTTGGCGATTTCTGCCTCGGCCTGCTGCTGTTCCCTCTTGGATTTCTGCAATAAGGCTTGATATTCTTTTTCTGAAGATTTAGTTTCTTCTAAGATATAAGTCTTATTCTCCTGTTCGTAAGAAAGATTGTTCCTTTTTTCTTCCAGCTTGCTTTTCAAAGCGGCGAGTTCCGTATTATTTTCGTCCAGAGCGATCTTATTCTGTTCCAATCGGGTCTTATCATCTTTTAAGCTGGCGAGACTGTCGCCGATTTCTTTATTAGTATCGGCTAAGTATTGCGCTTGATCTAAAAAATCTGATAAAGAATTATTCAAAAGCAGAATTTCTAAAGTAGAAACTTGATCCTGCTTATACATGGAGCGCAGGAGACTGGCGATATGAGTCTTTTGTTTATCGATCGCCTGGTCAAGATTATCGCTGTCGATTCCAATCTTCTTGATTTCTAAATCAGTCTTATCAATTTCGATATTGACGCTCTCGATATCTAATTGAGCTTTGGCTAAGCGGTTCTCTAAAATTGCTAGCTGATTATTCAGATTTATCTTATCTTTCTGCTTCAGCTCTATTTGAGCTTGATATTCTTTTTGGCGCTGCTGGATGGCGTCCAGTTGTTTCTTCTGATTCTGGATCTTGAGATTCAGGTCGTTTATTTCGTCATCGACGCTGCCATATTGGCTGAAGGCGCCGGGTACAATGCAAATCAGGCCAACGAATATAGCTAGCAATAGGCTAATTTTTATCAGATTGTTTTTTGGCATCTTCATAGTTACTTTATTATACCACTTTTCCTAATTTCTGTAAATACTTTTAAGCTTTATTCAAGCTTCCCTGCGCTAATCTTCTCTAAATCTCCATTAGTTATGCCTAACCCCTTAGAGCGCATTAGGGCGAAAGCGTCTTCCGGCCGGCCTAAATAATATAGCTTCAGATCAATCGGGTTAATATAATAGGCTTGTCCTTTATCCTGAACCTGCAGCAATATTCTGCCAGCCAAGCGACGTGGAGCAGCGGATGATAGGAATAACTTGATATCCTTGTCAGTCGCGCCTAAGCCTAATTCTCGCATCAGGCTATAGGCATCGGCCGGGCGGCCGAGATAATATCTTCTTTGGTCGCTCGGATTTATATACCAGGCTTCCCCGAGTGATTCGATTTGAAGAAGTATCCGGCCGGAGAGGCGGGTTGAGAGAGCCGTCGACATGACAGCAGGAAGACTGGTCGCTGACGCAGACGGAGAGATTGTTTCTGGAGCAGGGCTAGAGATAGCGGCATTTCTCTTAAGCGTTATTTTCAAAGACGCTGGCTGCGAGGCTTGTCCCCAGGCGCTATAGTATTTGGCGTAGACGATGTAATCGCCATCGGGGCAGCTAGTCGAGCCAGAACAGATATCGTAACTATAGGTCGAGACGTAATCAATCAGAGAGGCGCCGGTAAAATCAGATTTAGGCGAGATAGCTAAGCGATTTATCAAAGAGTTATTAAAATTATTGAACCGGAGAGTGATAAGAGGATTATCGGTCGTGAATGGGATATTTTCGTTGATAGCAAATTGCAGAGAGCTGCTGCCGTTTCCGTTCAAGCTGTTCCCTGCGCTGCCTAAGGCGATTAATTGTTCCGGGCTATAATTCGCGCCGACGGGCAAGGTTTCATCGGCGTTGATCGTTACCGTCCTAGTCGCCGTGCTGGTATTGCCAGCGATATCAGAAACAGAGTATCTGACTAGATAAGTTCCGGCGACGCTGGTATTTACAGGGTTGTCCACGCTGATCGAAGAGCTCAGGTTGCCGAAATTAGCATCAAGGGCAGTTGCGCCGGCATCCGCATAACTTTGGCCGCGACTGAGAGAGACAGAGCTCGCGCCATTTAGAGTGATAGCTGGGGCTAGGACGTCCGAAGAGAAACGGAAAGGGCTGGCCGTATGCGAGTTGCTGACATATAAAGTATCGCCAAGCACGAAGACATTGGCGCCATATCCGCCCATAGACGGTTCAAAGTTAAGATCAAGGTTGCCGTCTGTATCAAATTTCGCTATATAGTCTCGGAAAACGGAATCAGCTACCATGAAATTGCCAGTCACATATATTTCAGCTCCAGACATAGCCATCGAGAAGACGTTCAAGGAGAATTCAGGATTAAAGGCTTCGCTGACGATGCCAGCAGTATTGAGTTTGGCTAATTTACCGTGGGTCGTAGTCGCCGAAGTTCCGGATGAGGCGATATTGGTAAAAAGACCGCCGGCGTAAATATTAGAATCATAAACCGCCACGGAATAGATAGTATTATCGAAACTAGGATTGAAAGCATGGTCGATGATGCCGGCAGTATTGAGCTTAGCTAACCTATTATGGGTTACGGCGGTCGTCGTCCCGGCCGAAGTCGCGCTCGTGATCGTTCCGCCGACGTAGATGTCTGAACCGGAAAAGGCTATCGACCAGATATTGCCGACGAAACCTGGATTAAAAGCATGATCGACGATTCCGGCAGTGTCCATCCGAGCTAATTTATTGTGAACCACTGAAGTCGTCGTCCCAGCTGAAGTCGCGCTCGTGATCGTGCCACCGATATAAAGAGTCGAGCTAGCGACAGCTAGGGTCAGGATATTGCCGCCAAAGCTGGGGTTGAAGGCATTATCGACGATGCCAGCGGCGTTCATCTTAACTAGTTTGTTGTGAGTGGTCGTCGTAGTTGTGCCAGAAGAGGCGACGGTGGTGAATAAGCCGCCGACGTAGAGATCGGAACCAATGACAGCTAAGCCATAGATTTCATCATTGAATGTCGGGTTGAAATCTTCGTCTATATTGCCATCCGGTTTGACTTTGATGATATTAGTCCTGGATGCTCCGGGGACATAGGAAGTGAATTTTCCGCCCGTATAAAGTCTTTGCCCCGAAAATACCAGGAAGTCAGGCTCTTCATTCAGATACCTGCTAAAGGCCGGATCTAGATTCCAGCTGTTATCAAACTTGATTAAGCGATTGGACGGAGAGGAGTTTACGGCTGTAAAATCGCCGCCGACGTAAAGGCCGTCGGCAGTCTGCATAACGGTCCAGACCGTATTATTGAAGTTGGGGGCGAAAGAAGCGTCTAACACGCCGCTCGTATTCATCTTGACAAAATAATTTCTGACGGCTGCGGTCGTCGTGCCAGCTCCGGTGACGCTCGTGAAATCGCCGCCGGCATAAAGGTTTGAATTATAGATAGCGACTTCCCAAACGGTGTTATTTAAGGTCGGGTTGAAGGTATGATCGATTACGCCCGCGGTATTCAATTTGGCTAAGCGGTTATGGGTGGTTATGCCCGTGCTCGAACCAGTAGAATCCGCCTTAGTGAAGCTGCCGCCGATATAAAGGTTTGAGCTTTGCAATACCATCATATTGATAGCCGCATTGACGCTAGGGGAAAATGAGGTGTCTAAACTGCCGTCTAGATTGAGCTTGGCTAGATAATTGCGAGTAGAGCTGTCGACGGTCGTAAATCCGCCGCTAACATAAAAGCTTGATCCGGAAAGTATCAAGGTATAGACCGGCCCGTTAAAGCTCGGATCAAAAGTGGGATCGACGTTTCCTGCCATATCCATCTTGACCATATAATTCCTTTCCAGGTCGTTGACGGATGTGAAATTTCCGACGACATAAAGATGGCCGTCGTATATGGTTATATCTCTGACGCTTCCCTGTCCGCCGGTGATAACGGGCGTAAAATCAGGATCCAGCGTGCCGTCGGCCAAGAGATGGGCGATACAATTCCTTTTCTGGCCGGATATGAAGGTGAACATGCCGCCGATATATACGCCGCCATCCTCATCTTCGGCGGCGGCGAAGACATCGCTATTGCTCTTGAAGTCTGATAATATCGGAGCGCCAGAATCTTTGTCGATGACGATGAAGTTGCCCGTCTTGTCAGCGCCATCTATAGCCTCTGTAAAGTTTCCTCCAGCGTAGACATTGCCCTCGCTATCTTTGACCATGCTCCTGATCAGCCTGTTCACGCCCCAAATATTGTCATCTGGCTTATTATTCAATACGACTGCTTGCGTCTTGGCGGCGAAGCAGAAAGATAGTAAGAGGAAAAATGATATTCCGGTAATTTTAGCTCTTCTCATAGTTATTTGTCGTCTATTATTATTTAATGATATTTATTCTATTCAAGCTTTCTTCCCTGCCCAGAGCAGCAGCGACTTCGAAAGGACTGGGGCTGTTCTTTAGTCCGGTCAGCGCGACGCGCAGCGGCCAGAGGTAGTCGCCGTTCTTCCCGTTCGTTTCTTTTATCCAGTCCAGGATAGTCTTCTCCAGATAGTCCTTATCCCAAGAATTAGCTGCAATTTTCTCCAATTCTTTCTTCAATGTTGCCAGATTGGCTTTGGCGTCTGCTAATGTCAAAGTTTTCCAGCATAGTAATTCCGGCGCGTATTCCGGGAGTTCGAATAAGAAAGCGGTAGCGGCCGCAATTTCGCTTAAAGTTTTCAGGCGGTCTTGAGCCAGGGCCACGAATTTCTTGATTTTTTCAGCATCACTGATATCTCTGCCAGCTTCTTTAAGATAAGGCAGGCAAAGCTCAGTCAGATCCGGAACGGATTTTTGACGCAGATAATAGCTATTATAATAATCTAGCTTTTCCGTATCAAAGACCGCCGGGCTTGCGCCCATGCCAGCGATCGAGAAAGCCCGCTTCAATTCTTCCAGACTCCATATTTCTTGGTCGCTCTTCGGATGCCAGCCCAGAAGCACGCAGAAATTTATCAGCGCTTCTGGCAGGTAGCCTTTAGCTAGGTAATCTTCCACAAAGACATCGCCCTTGCGCTTGCTCAACTTTCCGCCGCCGACTTTATTTAGGATGAGCGGCAAGTGGATGAATTTTGGCGGAGTCCAGCCGAAAGCTTGATATAATAGGATATTCTTCGGGAATGAGCCGAGCCATTCGTCGCCGCGGGTCACTTGCGTGATTTTCATCAGATGGTCGTCGACGATATTGGCGAATTGATAAGTCGGCACGCCGTCAGATTTTATCAGGACATGATCATCGAGATCGGCTGCCTTGAAAGTTATTTCGCCGCGCAATTCATCATAAACCTTTACTTCTCCGTCAAGCGGCATCTTCTGGCGGATAACGAATTTTTCGCCAGCCTTGGCCTTAGCTTCGGCTGCGGCAGCGCTTAAGCCGCGGCAGCGCCGATCATAGCGCGGCGCTTCTTTCTTGGCTTCTTGCTCGGTGCGCATTTCGGTCAATCTCTCCTCGCTGCAAAAACAGCGGTAAGCCTTCCCTTCTTTTAAGAGCTGATCGGAATATTTTTTGTAGATATCTAAGCGTTGTGTCTGGACATACGGCCCGTATTTTCCGCCGATATGCGGCCCCTCGTCAAACTCCATATTCATGGTCTTAAAAAGCCTAAATAGGCTGTCGACTGCGCCGGCCACTTCTCTTTTCTGGTCAGTGTCTTCGATGCGCAATATGAAATCGCCGCCTTGGCTCTTGGCTAATAGGTAGCCGAATAAAGCGCTGCGAAAATTACCGATATGCAGGAAGCCGGTCGGAGAAGGAGCGAAGCGTAAGCGCGGTTTATGGTTTTGACGACCAAATAAGGATGTGAACATATTTTAATGTTATTTTTATGGCTACTTTAAGGAATAAAATTTTGCTAAGAATATCTGCGCGGCCTCGCGGCGACGCGGATGAACGCTCGTGACCAGGTCATGCATGTCTACCCAGCGCCAAGCGGAATGATCCCAGAAATTTACTTTAATATCCTCGTCTTGGCCGGTGAACTCGGCGATGAATAAGCCCTGCCTCTGCCCCTTATAATCAAAGATATAACGGCGCTGTAGGGATTTGGGGCTCTGCTGGCTGACTGGCGGAAAAAGATAGCTATAAGTTTTTTCAAAGGCAGCCTTCATAATGAACTTATCGGTATTGAGCTCCTCTCTGAGCTCACGCGCGCCAGCTTTTTCTAACGGCTCGCCATCGGTTCCGCCTTGCGGCAATTGCCAATGACCGGGGTCGTCTTCTCTTTCCACTATCAAGACTTCTTTTCCGTTCCTAGTTTCTCTATATAAGAAGCAGGCGACATTAGGCCGATAGAACCAATGATTGAATTTTGACCGGAGTAAGACCGCGGAAAAGACCACAGTCGCGTTATAGATACGCTTGATTCGTTTGGGTTGCTGAATTAGGCGCCAGAGCCATTCTAAGCCGATGCGCCGCATGGAGCTCGGCGCGCGCTTGATCTTGCCGGTGATGAAATCGAAAGCGCCGCCGACGCCGATAGCGATCTTGACGCTCGGAATTTTATGGAGATTATGATAGATGAATTTTTCTTGAGCGGGCGCGCCGAAAGTAGAAAAGAAAATCACGGGCGCGAAGGCCTTTATTTTTTCATTCAGTTCATGGTCAAGCGGCTGAGCGCGATGCCGGTCAACGACTAAAGCTTCTAAGCCGGGATACTTTTTAGCTAAGGCCTCCTTGATGGCTGTCTGCTGGGAGAGGCCGCCTTCGCGATTTATAACTAAGATTCTTAATTTTTTTTCGCGGGCGAGCGCTAATAAGTCTAAAGTCAAATCAGCCCCGGTCAGGCGCGGAATTTTCTGGCCGATAATGAAGCCAGCCAGCTTGATGCCGAAGCCGTCAGCTAGAGACAAAGCGGCTTTATTCAAGATATAAAAAAACTCCTCGTCTTTGTGAGATTTGAGAATTATTTCCGGATTGGGGGTGACGATATAATGCTGGCCGCCGTCGTTTAAGAACCGGCCGATTCTTTTTAGAACCTCCCCACGATCCACGGCGCTTAAATTTATTCCCAAAACATTGACCATATGTTATAATAATGACATCAGAAAGTTTTCATGATTATATCTTAATTTTATTATAAAAATCAGCTTAAGTCAAAGTTTTATTTGTTTCATTTATGGCTTATTATAAAAGAATTACCGATCGGATCGAGGAGATCAAGATCGATAACCCGCGGACCACTCCTTCGGTCAAATGGGTGAATATAATCAATGCCGGTAAGAACGAGATTGACTATCTGCGCAAGAATTATAATTTCAATCTGATTCATCTGAAAGCGGCGGCCGCTTCCGTCTCTTTCCAGCGCCCGATGATCTTCAAAGGTGATGATTATCTCTGCTTAGTGCTCCATTTTCCGACTTTTAAAGGTGAAAATATCGTCGCTAGCGAGGTCGATTTCTTTGTCGGCCACGGCTACCTGATTACTGTCCATAATAATACCCTAAAAGCCCTGACTCATTTCTTTTCGCTGGGCAAGAAAAGCCCCGACTCCCTGCTCTCTTATTCCTTGGAATCGTCGGCTATACTTCTCTATGAAGTTTTGGGCCATCTGATGGATGACTGTTTCCAGTTGCTCGACGATAGCAGTGTGAAATTGAATGAAATCGAGGATCTTATTTTCGAGCGGCAGCAGAAGAAGGCTGTCGAGAAGATTATGACTTTCCGCCGCAATATCATCAATATCCGCAAGATCATGCAGAATCATAAGAATATCCTGCAGAATCTGATGGATATGGAAAGCAGCTTGGTAGAAAGAGCTATGGTCAAGAAATACTATTCCGTCTTAGTCGAGCACTCTAAGCGCATCTGGGAGATGCTGGACAACCAGAAAGAGATGATCGAAGTGCTAAATAGCACGAATGAGTCGATTCTCAACGACCGGATGACCGATATCATGAAGACTTTGACTATTTTTTCTGTGATTGTTTTCCCGCTGACTTTATTGGCCGCTATCTTCGGCATGAATGCCAAGTATATGCCTTTTGTCGATCATCCTTTAGGTTTTTGGATGATTTTGGGTTTGATGCTCCTTTGCTCTATCGGAATGTTGGCGTTCTTCAAGGGCAAGAGGTGGATATAAGATAAAGCCGATTTAGAAATTATTTAGTGTTTTACCAAATGAAAAAGCCCTGGTGTTGAGTCAGGGCTTTTAGAAATTGGTATTTCTCTGTTTAATGGGTTTAATGGTCCGAGATTGCCAATCCTATTTTCAGGACTCCGAAATATGGATCCCAATAGCTGGATAGCGATTGGTTAGCATTAAAGATCGTCGGGCTAGCAGAATTAGAACCAGCTTTAAAGACTAGTTCATAATTCATCGGCATATCGGTGTAGGCGATTTTTCGCATACCCCAATTAGCAAAGCCGGTGACAGGTGTTTCTAGCAGCGGCGCAGACCAGTTTCCGACGCTGTCTTGAAGGACAACGAATGGCGAGAGACCGGAGAATGGCGCTTGATTGTTAATATATAGAACCAAGGAATCTATTTTTTGGTCCATTCTGATTACGGCATCCACTCCCTGGTCTCCCGATGTGCCAGGCAGATTAACTACCACGGCATTGGCATTAGCAGTGACATTTCCACTAATATCAACTTTGAATTTAATCAAAGTCGGGTTAGAAGGATTCACGAAGTCTCCCCAATATATTCCCCAGTATTGGTTCCCTCCAGATATTCGTCCCACTCCCAGCTGATATTCTCCTGGCGTCAGTATCGTCCTGACAGCCACGAATTTAGCGATTTCTGCGGTATTCGTAGGAAGAACAAGAGCGTTATTAATCACATAGAAGTTCGTATCGGCTGCTGGAATCAGGGTAGCTACCCAGTCAGTGGCCGTAACGTCTCCAATGTAGAAGAAATCGCCTTTCGTCTTCATGGCAGCTTTATTCAAGGCCATGACTATGCGGAATATGCCTCCTCCTAGCGGCGTGCTGGAAATTTCTTTGACCGCTGGCAATCCATCAAGAGCGGGCAAGATTTTGACTTGCAAGATCCTTTGATAGGTCTGGTCGTCGTCAGCGACACCAATCAATCTTACTTCCGTAACAGAGAAATATTCTCCTTTGAAGGTATGGCTGGTGTTAGGGCCGAAGGCGCTGCCGTCGGCGAAAGTCCATTGCCAAGTTACGATGTTAGGACCATTGGAAATAGCCAAGAAGCTTACCGAAACCCCGCGTTCTACTAATAGCGTATCATCCACTCCGACTACTTTTTGCCCTACTTTCATCCGGATTTCTGGCGAATTCTCATCGTCTTTCAGTTCGTGATATGATTGTTTTTCACATCCGAACATCAAGAATACCAAAGCTAAAGCTATAGCCACAGGCATAAAAACTGTTTTTTTTCTCATGACTTATCGATTTAAATTAAGTTGTAAACGTACTCTGCAAATATATTAATTTATTTGGTTACTTTTTTAGGCTTTTGTAAACGTCCAGAACCTTATCGGAAATATCGCGCCAATTAAATTCCCTCTTCACTCTCTCGAAGCCTTCGTTGGCCTTTTCCATTATTTTTTCCGGATTATCTAGGGCAGTTTGCAGCTTCAAGCTCAGATCGTTCGCATCCTTATTGGCAAAAACTAATCCTGCCGGCCCTATCGCTTCTAAATTAGCGCGGATATCGCTTACTAGGCAGGCAGTCTTATAGGCCATCGCTTCCAATAAGGCGATAGATAACCCCTCGCTCTCAGAAGGCTGGACGAATATGTAAGCGTTGGAATACAGTTCGGATAAGATCCTCCCGGTCTGATTTCCGGTAAAGATTATATTATTATCGTCTCCGGTCAGTTTCTGCAAATCGGCCACGTAGTCATCAGTGTAAGAGCCTTCACCGACAATCACTAATTTCTTGTCCGTCTCCAGACGCTTATAGGCTTCAATTAGATAATGAACGCCTTTATGGCGCACCAAGCGGCCGATATAGACGATATAATTTTTTTCTTCTAAGCCCCAGCGTCTTATTTCTCGGACTGGCGTTTTTTCTACAGGATTGGCGCCATTCGGAATATAGATAGGATCCTTCTTGTATTCGCGGGCTGCATATTCTGTCAATTCTTTAGAAACGGTAATAATTTTGTCGGCGAATAAACATCCGATTCTTTCGCCGAAGCGCAGATAGCGGCGGGCGAAGAAGCCCCATTTCTGGTGGTAATAATCTTGGCAATGGAAGGTGAAGACGATCGTAGTGTTAGGTTTGAGCAGTTTTATTAACCACATCAAAGAAGCCGGCCCGATCGATTGGAAATGGATTATATCGACTTTACGGAAGAGGACGTCTAAGCAAGCTAGAAAAGTATGGGAGATAGCTTCAAGATTTTTAGAGCGCAGGCCGGGAAGGTTGATTATCTTGACCCCTTTGAATTCCTGAAGCTGGGCCGGCAGATAATTCCGGCGATTGTATACTAAAACATCCTGGCCGGAAGCGGCTAGGTTAATGGCCAAATTCTCTACATATTTTTCAACACCGCCATTTTTGGCCGGTATTCCCTTTTGTCCGATAAAGGCGATTCTCATAGGTTTTTCATTGTCAGCATGAATATTATATTAACTGAATATTGTAATATATAATAATTTATTTGTCAAGTAATAAAGGCAATAAAATCTTATAATAAAAATTGGCTAATATTAAAGATATATAAAAAACCCCTGCTTTTGGCAAGGGTTTGTTAGGACAAAGTTGTTCTTGTCCCCTATTGATGGAAAACGTAGAAGCCTCCTACTTTTTCCATTTGTTTCAACATCCAACCTGTTTGGCTGGAGGTTATTTCGGGTGTTTTGATTTGTAGTATGCCATCAAGTTCAGTGGCGGCGACATAAATCGTACCGTCAGTTGTTACGCCGTAGTTCCCAAATAAGTCGGAATTGGCCGTTCTTAGCTTGATATTATAGCCATTCCCCGGGCCGTTTAGTTCGGCTTCGGCGTATGACTTATGCAATTCTTCCATAGCTACATGCGGCCAGAAACGATTGTTTCCAACATGGATAGAAAATTCGGCTAAGATCTTTGGACCTCCGACACTAGAGCCGGAAACGTCTGTAGTGCTAGTCGTATTGACAACCTCTTCGCTCACCACGCTTTTTTGAACGGATGTACTTTCTTTATCAAGAAGCTCTTTTGTCTTATTCTTCCAATATTCAGATTTCTTTCTCAAAGATTCGATAGTAGCTTCCTTGGCTTTGTTTATTCTTTTTAGCGAATCTGCGAGCCGAGCTTCTTTTGAGCAATCACTAATAGAATTAGATGTCTTTAAGACTTTTAAGATCTCCTCTTTGGCCATTAATTGTTCTAATTCTTTGGTTACTTGCTCTTTAACCAAGCTGGCATTTTTTTCATTGATCGAGGCTTCGATTGCCAGTTTTTCCAATTTACCTTTCTTCTCAATTAGAAGATCGATCGGATCCTTGGCTGTCACTGTCGAAGTTGCTGGTTCTTGTTTCTTCTGGTCTCCCCCGTTGAAATATTGGCAGGAAGACATAGTAATGATCATCATTACTATAAGCGATGCGGTCACTAGATTTCTCATTTTTATTCTTTTTTTGGTTGTTTACTATTTACTAATTAATGTTCCAATATTGAAACTTGCTCCAAAAGCGAAGCTGCGTTTCAACGGATCGTTATCGAACTTATATAATAGGTTCAAAGCGAGCCAATCGTCTTTCCCCGGCTTATGCCAGGAGATTTCTGCGCCGACGGCGTAGAGGCTTCTGTTTCCCGCTGAATTGCCGCAGCTATAGCTATAGTAAGTTACTAGCTTCGGCGAACAGTAAAGATTTTTACCCCAGGCCCAGTCTGCCAAGCTCTGTTTCAAGAAAACATCATAGAATGTCTTGTCCCAGGGCTTGTAAGTAGAGTCCGGAATTAAAGTCTCGTTCCAATAGGCTTTTTTCTCCGATCGCAATGGCATTTGAAAGCCTAGTATTAGTTGCGTTCGAGGAAATAGTTTCGGCCATCGCCCCCAGGTCTTTATCAGATTGCTGTTGATAGAGCCACTAAGCATATGGTCGGTTTGTTTGCCTAGGTAATGTCCTTTCTTAGGGCCATGGAGCACCAAGCTTTCGCCTGACTCTTCGCAATGCTTGTAGCCGAGGTTGAGCCCCGTAAACATCGCATACGAAGATGTAAGATACTCCGAATAATACCCCAGGGTGAATCCTCCGCCCATTTCAGTGCTATTAGCGCTGTAAGGGATGAGATTCTTGTCAAAACCCGAACGGTTATAGATCAGATATGGTCCTAAAGACCAGCCGCTCCAAGTTTTCAACGCCTGGTAATCTAAGTAAGCACCGTAATAGTTTCCATTATTGTTGGCATTTTGCTGTTCAGCAAAATAGCCGCCGAATAAGGAAACATTCATACGGTTTCTGAAATCATTCTGCGCTTTAGCGCCGTAAACGATAATCAGAAACAAAAATAAGAATAATTTTCTTTTCATCTTTTATTTTTATGAACCTCTCCTTAGGGTTATTTTTTAAGTTACTTTAATAATTATTTTAATTTATTAATTACCGTGTAATTTGATCCGAGCCATCCATCTCATCCGTTAGTCCAACTTTATCATGTGGCCAATCTTGTTTTTTTTCGTCTTTTTCCATAACGACAAATCATAGCGCTCTTCTGGAAATATGTAAACGTAGAATAATGATAGCAGTAGGCCGCCGACGATAGCCAGAAGCGCGTTCATTATTAGGTTCGGTTGAACTGGATAATTGGAAACTATCGGCTGGTCGATGATGTTGATCTTGATTGCGCTGCCGCTTCCTTGGTAGCTGGCGTTATTATTTATGATGATGTCATTGACGGCTAAAGCGATTTGCTGCGCCTGATAAGGATTAGAGTGGTAGACATTTATTTCGATTATGCCGGTGTCGCTATACGTCTTGGTGCTGACGGTCTTATTCCATTGTTTCATCTGCTTGTTGTAATCGCCGGAGAAATGGGTCTTATCGATATCATACGGAGAGGCGAGGACTAGATTATAGAAGGATCCGGAATGGACTACTTCAGCCAAGAGTCCGCTAAGATATTCGTTTGATCTAGAAAGAGTATAGGGATCGCTGGCGCTTGAGTTTTGTATTAATAATAGGCGGGACTTCGCTCCATAGTTAAGGGGTCCGATTAAAGATATGAGTATAGTCAAGAGGACTGTGACGAAAGCCAGAGTAAAGAATGTCCCCTTTTTCTTCCCTAATAGTTTGATAAAATCTAAAAATTCCATATTTTGTCTTTTATACTGCTTTTATATTAATATACTATCCTACTACAAATATTTTTATTTGTCAATACTTTGGTCTTGTCTGTCAATATTTTTGTCTATTGACATTTTTATTAAAATGATATATTGTTAGGAGAATTGTTTAAAAATATATTATCTTTGTATAATATTAGCAAAAAAATAATTGGTAAAAATATGAAAAAAATCGCTTTCCTATCGTTTATTGTTTTATTGGCTGTTTTTGCACTTGTCAGTCAAGGGCAGAGTAAAACAAAGAATTATTATTCCGGAGATGCTATCAGCTTCAATAATGAAGTCTATGTAGCTTCTACTAACACCGGCAGTTTAGAGGTGCTAAAGCTGGAAGATAAAGAATTGCAGACCCTGGTTAAAGTTAAGGCGCTTGATACCAGATTAGGCAGCCGGGATAACTTCTATGGCGCCAAGTTCTCTGAAGAGGATGGGCAATTATTTGTCTATGCCGTCAGTGGCTTCAATCTGTATAAGTATCAAATAAGCGGCAATCAGGTTCAAGAAATCGTCAAGAAGACGAATAGCTATTGGGAATGGTATACGCAGATTGATAAGTTCGGCGATAACATAGTCACCATCAGCGACAAGGGAGTTAAGGTTTGGAACACGAAATTAATGGATGTCGTCGATGCCTATTCTTTCACTAACAAGCAGAATCCTTATAATATCCACGCCGATAACGGTCTGTATATTTTCAATATCCAGGATAATTATTTATATGTCTTTAATCGCGAAACTCGCGAAGTTTCTGCTAAGATTGCCCTTAATTACAAAAATAATACCGATAACCATAGAGTTTATCAGGATGAAAGCGGCTTTGTCTATCTAGCGGATGATTATTATTTCAAGAAATTTGATCTTAGCGGCCACCTATTGGGCAGCTTCGAGCATGTCGATTATCAGGGCTATGACGTATCTGCTTCCGGATATAATGATTATGTTTATTTCTCTAACGGTTTTGGCGTGGTCAAATTAGGTAAGAATACCATGAAGCTGGCCGATTCTCAGGAAACTTTGAATTTAGCCGGCGCGCGCGGTTGGGCGATGGGCCTTAAGGCGGTCTATGCCAAGGGAGATAAGGTGGTTGTCTTCAATAATTCCAGCATCTTAGTCTTGGATGAGAATTTGAATAAACTCGCTGATTATCAGATGACAGAAGATGCTGAAGATGCTCCGGCAGAAAATCTTTATCTGAACTTGGATCACAATTCCGGTGCTGCCGCAGCTTCGGTCAAGTTGAGCGGCGGCGGATATCTGTCTAATGAAAATCTTAAGATATATTTCGCCGGCATTGAAACTGACGGAAAAGCTGACAGTCGCGGCCGATTCACCCAGACCCTGACGGTTCCTGATGTTAAGCCAGAACGCGTCGATATCAAAGTGAACGGCGTTGCCTCTAAATTGACTTACAGCATCGACTTCAGGATTGCCGAATAAGGGTTGCCGATAAGATAATTAGAAGATAAATATATTTAAAAACCCCGGGATACCGGGGTTTTTATTTTTTTAGACTGATAACGACGAAATCCAGCGTCAAGCCGGCCAGGCGATTCTTGATTATCGCGTAATCTTTTATTCCCGCTTCTGCCAATAAGCCGCTTAGCTGTCGGCGGCTCAGGAGATTCATGTAAGAGCCGGCCGCCCAGCTTTTTCCAACCGTTTTCAAATAGGCGTCAAAGATTTTTTTGGGAAGAAAATGCAGGAAAGGAGTGCGGGTGTGTATCTCGATAGGGAAATTTTTGTTAGGCGTAGTGACAAAGAAGCTCTTCCCTACCCGCTTGATTTCTTTTAAGAAAAATATCTGGTCAGATTGTGATCCGACATGTTCCAGGACGGCGTTAGACCAGACGATATCGAACGTTTGGTCTGGGAATGGAAACTTCTTTCCATCATAAATCACAGCTTTAACTTCAGGGTAAAGATTGGAAAATTTTCCCGGTTCGTTAATCCCCAGGGCGGTGATTTTTTTAGGGTAAGGATAATTTTTCTCTAAAAAGTTGTCGCCGGCGCTATACTCTTCAGCATTGAAGCCGACGTCTAAGATAGCGTCGTCGGGCGACGGCTTTAAGAATTTTAGGAACTCTTGGTATTTGCGGCGGCGATTGTAGCCGGAAATCTTATAAGCGAATGACATGTTTATAGATATGGATTATTTCTGTCAGATTATTTTCCGGTGAAAAATTGCTGGCTGTGGCGGTGGCCGCCCGGCTTAATTTTTCGCGGTCGACGCTGTCTAGACGCTTGATTTGGCGTATCAGGTCATCCTCGTCGCCGGGATTGAATAGTAAGCCGTTCTCTCCGTCTTTGATTATTTCCGGTAATCCGCCGATGCGCGCGGCAATGACTATCTTTCCGAGATTCATAGCTTCCAACAGGCTTAGGGGCATATTCTCCGGCCAGATGGAAGGAATGATTACGGCTTTGGCGCCGGTAATCAAAGGTCGCAATTCAGCAGCCGCCTGGAATCCTAAAAATTCTACTTGAGCTTTTAATTCCTCGGTTATTTTTTTCAAGGCTGATTCTTCCGGGCCGATTCCGGCAATCTTCACTTTCTGGCTGATTCTGGCCGCGGCCTTGATTAAAGTAGCGATTCCCTTTTCAGAATTTAAGCGGCCGAAATAAAAGAGATAATCTTCGACTGCCGGGTTCTTTCCTGTCGGCGTTTCCGCCTCAAGATCGGGGCTATAGGGGTTATAAACTACCGAGATTTTATCTTCCGGCCAGCCGGCTTTGACGACGGCGTCCTTCATGAATCTGCTGGGAGCGATAAAGACGCTGACGTTCTTGCGATAGATATTCAAGATGGAATGATGCAAATACATTTCTACAACCGCTAAAACGGTGGCCGCGTATGAGTCTTTGACGTCCCGGCTGAAGAGATATTGATAATATTTTTTGGGCCGAGCATCTCTTTTACTGCCAGCGGCCGCGTTAAGAAGATTATAGTCAGGAGAAATCAGCTTATAATCATGCAGATGCATCACAACCGGTATATGGTTGCGTCCAGCCACGGTTAATATCGAAGGAGAAAGATGATGATAAATATTATGAATATGAATGACATCGGGCCGGAAATCTTTTATTAAGCGGCTGAATTTTTTTCTGACGGAAAAACTATAGAGAACTCGTCCAGGAGCTTTTAGTTTGTCCATGACCCCTCCTTCATTAAAGCTGATTCTAGAAGCGAAATAGAGGCTCCAAGGAGTCGGCAGGTTCTTGGGGTGTTCCATAGAGAAGACTGCCACTTCGTGTCCGGCTTTTTTTAAAGCGCCTGTCAGCCAGAGGAAATATTTATCGGCGCCGCCCCGAGGGTAATAAAATTTATTGACTTGCAGTATCTTCATAAACTTAGATTTTTTCGTTTCAATAAATCGCGATATAAGGCTTGATATCTTATAGCTGCGTCTGTGATGCTAAAATTAGAAATGATTTTTTTCCGCAGCTTCTCTGTCTTGGATATTACTGATGCTTCATTCAGATTATCGGCTAGCCAATTTATTTTGGCGGCTAAAGCGACAGCGTTTCCAGCCGGAACCAGCCAACCGGTTTCCCCATCAACGATTTCCACAGTTCCGTCTATTTTGGAAGTGATAATCGGTAATCCGACTAAGCCGGCTTCCAAAAGAACTAGCCCGAGTCCTTCCCATATTGAAGGAAAGACGAAAGCGTCTAATGAATTCAAGAAAGCAGCCGGATCGGAAATTGGACCGATTAATTTTATCCTATCTTTTAAGCCGTCTTTTTTTATTTTTTCTTCCAAATCTTTTTCTAAGGGACCGGTGCCGGCAATCAAGCAATCAATACCCGGTTTTACGGTTTTCCAAGCTTCGATCAGGACCAGGTGCCCTTTTTGCGGGCTTAATCGGCCCATGGTGCCGAAAATAACCTTATGATTAGATTCGGGTCCTGATTCGTTTTTTCTTATTTTTGCCGCTTTTAAAAATTTGGCCGTATCTACGCCGTTTTTGATGACCGAGATCTTTTGCGCTGCTAAGTGGTAGCGAGAAACAATATCATTTTTGACGGCATCGGAAATAGCCACAATTTCATCAGCCGCTCGATTATTGATTCTTTTGAGAATATTCCGCCAGAAGCTTTCATCCGAGTTGACATTATGTTCTGTGGACAAGATGACTGGTACGTCGGTCAGTCTGGAAATCGCACAACTGTAATAATCTCCGCCTAGATGAGTATGAACTATTTGTGGTTGAATCTTTCTGATGGCACGCAAGAGACTAAAAAGATTCGACAGATCTATTTTTTTTCTTTTTTCAAGGATAACGACCGGAATATTCTCGGTCGCTAATTCGGTGAGCCATCCCCCGCCTCGCTTGAATAGGATGAGAGTCGGCTCGAAAATCGAACGATCCAGATTGAGAATCAGATCGACAACCATCCTTTCGGCGCCTCCCTTGTCTAAAGTCGGCAGGAGGTAAACGATCTTAATTTTTTTCTGCGGCATCTTCATAAGCATTCATTTGTTTCTGTCTTTTCTGGTATTTCGTTTCCAGCAGCCTGGCGGCTAATAAGAAAAGAGTGACCGGCAGCCAGACCTTTCCTTTATAATACGACGTATTGAAAAATTGGAAGAACAGTCCGCCCGCCGCGGCCAAACCGAGCGGCAATATCCAGGGATTATCGCGATAATAATGGCGTATCGTTAAGTAGCCGATTCGGAGCAGATAAGCCAGTATGAAGAGCCAGGCGGCTAGCCCGAAGATGCCATTTTCCGCCAATACTTTCTGCAACATGCCGTGCGAATCTATCGGTTCTCCGTACTTGGCGGTAAACCTGATATTATCCCCCACGAGATTAATGAATTCGCCGCTGCCGAAACCTAGGAAGGGGCGTTCATGGAAGGCCGCGAGAGAGATTTCCGTCAACAATACGCGATTCTCGGTCGAACTGACATTATCTTTTTGGAGCTGATCCATTTTCCATAGGAGAGGCGACATGATCAGGACTATTCCGAATAAAGCAAAGATAGTATTCAAGCGTTTTTTCTGATCGGTTTTATATATGATATAAATGATGATCTGCAAAGCTAAAGTGATCCAGCCGGCTCGAGAAAAAGTCAGAACGATTCCCATAGAAGTCAGAGCAAAGGCGATATCGCACCAGCGCCTGACACGGCTGTCTTCATAAAATTCTCTGAGAGCCAAGAAAATAAGGGCGCCGACGTTCAAGAACTCGGCTATCAGATTATGATTTTCTCCAAAAGGAAAAACGCCGAACCAGGCAATCGATCTAATGCGGAAGAAACTGTCTTGCCAATCTTGTCCGTATAAAGAAAGATAGCCGCTGATTAATACTATGGTTGAGCTTAAAGCTAAAGCCATCAAGGTTTTTCTGAATAATCGGCCGCTAGTGACGAGGTTATATGGCAAGAAAATATAGGCGAAATATAAGAACAAAGGCCAGCGGGCAACATACCAAAGCGAATAAAGCGGATTTTTTGCTAATAGCGATGAGATGACGCTAATGAGCAGAAAAATAGCGAAAGGTAAGAAAAGCGGCCATTTCAATTTAAGCGGTTTGGCCACTTTGAAAAATCGCTGATAAATGAAGCGAGCGAAGAATGCCGTCAGGGCGAGCAAGGCGACTAGATCAGCTAAAGGCAGAATAAAGCCATGCCAATAAAAATCCCAGCCGATAACTGGCAGACAAGCGGTCAAAGCGTATAAGCTGATTTCCGGCCAAGCCAGGAAGGCGGCTAGAACCATAACTAACGCTAGAATCGATAAAGTCTCTATCATATATGTTAAATAATACATTATTTAATAAAAAAGGCCAATCAAACTTCGTGTCTTGATTGGCCTTAGTGTTTCATTTTTTCAGGATGAAGATTTTTGCTTCTTTTTTTGCCGGATCGACTTCAATGACGGCATTTTCGTATTGCCTGAAGGTATCAATCGGTTTGCCGAAATCTATCCTGAATTCCGGATAGAATTTATAGTTGTTCTGCCAAACCGCGACATGGACGTTATCGAGGAGTGCTGCGCTGGCGATGGCGAATTTCAGGTTCTTTTCAGAAACCTGGAAAATCGTATAGGGCCCGGTTTTCTTGGCGTTGGCCATGCATTGCCACCAGCCGTTATCGCGTTTATCGCCTAGATAATCATTAGGCCAATCCTCGAATATTTTTCCGTCGAACAGATCAGAGAATTCCACACTTCCTTTATTTCCTATAATAATGAAATCCTTCCCTTTTGCCTGACGTATCTTCGTCAAGAAAATACGTATCCCTTCCGACCAAGTCCTGTCCAAAGTAGTATCGGCATCCGGCTTGCCGTCATTATCGGCATCGATCTTTTCTTTGCCAGAATACATCCAAGCACAATTACCGCCGGAGTTATCCATGGTGTAGCCATCCCAGATAGTATCTTTCAGCGCCTTAGTCAAGAGGATATTGGCCATCCATTCGCTATAGATAACGCCATTTATCTTCGGACAGGCTGAACTTAGATTCATCATCCGCATGCCATGATAAAATATTGCTTTATTCCCTTTGTTGGTTTTTAATAGCCAACTTTGGTATTTAGCATATATTTCATCTGTCCAAGAATTTTGCAGAGGGCGTCCGCCTATTCTGGGGTCAAATATCTCCATAGGGTTGCTATAGCAGATAAGCTTGATTTTTGGATTGATTTTTTTGATCTTTACTAGAGAATCGTAATTATTAAACATGTTTTCCATGTCTAAGATTACAAAATCAAAACGTGCCAAGCTATCGGCTGCGTGCGGGCCTAGCCAAGGGCAAGTCCCGTAAACAGTCCCTTTTGTTCTCTGCCCCAAAGCAATAGCCGGGGCCAGTAGCATGATCAGTGAAAATAAAAGGAGATTTTTCATGTTTTTTTGGTTTTTATATTATTTTATTGTTAATTTACAGATATAAACGTCAAATTGATTGACTGTACACTATATAATATTTTTAGGTTTTAGTCAAGAGGAATTGCATATAAAAAAAGATGGCCGTATTTTTTTGGTCATCTTTTTTCTTTCCTAATGTCTTTATAAACTATAGTTAAAATTTAAAGCTCTTATCAGCATTAAGATTGTCGCTCCATTCCTTAGTTTTTCCGGTTAAAGGTTTGTAGATAGCTTTTAAGGAATTAATGCGGGAGCCGGCCTGGCGCTGGACGAATAACTCATAGGCTCCGGCTTTCATCTGGATATTGATCCTGTCCGGCAGATTATAACTCAGGACGGCGCTGGCGCTAGTTCCTGGCTCTATGGTCCAGAAGAAGCCGAAGACGGTCTTATTGAGCTTAGGGTCGTCGGTAGCGCTGATATCGGCAGTAGTTTCGTCTACGCCCTTTAAGCTTATTAAACGGCTCCCTAAAGGCGCATAGATGCGCGTATAGCTGCGGTAGCGAGTCGTCCGCCAGTCAAATCCGCCCTCATGATGATAATCAAGCCGGATAGCGGCGCTCAGTCCGTTGGTGTTCTGATTAAGAGTATAAGATAGGTCTTTTTTGACGACGGCATCGCTCTTGAAGGCGCCGAGATTAGCGTCGACGACCATCAGGTAATCGCTCGCGGGGTTTTTCATTTCCCCGCTTATACCCATATCTTTAGCCAGACCTTGCCAGCCGGCATTTAAGAAATAGGCCTGGATATTCTTCTCAGCGATGTTGTTATCAGTGATCTTAATAAGCTCGCCTAGTTTATCTGCGCCCAGCTTGAATAAGCGGCTCTTGAGTTCGTTCATCAATTCGTCGACGATATTCTTGCGATCCCATGAAGATATGGCTTGGTCTTTATAAGCGACTTCGACATTATATTGCAGAAGCGGCTGGAAGTTAGTAGCGTCGTAAGTCTGGCCGCGAATGATTATCGGCCCAACCAGATTGAATAGATCTCCGATAAAGTCTGGCGTGATGGCGACTATGCCGGTAAATGGTTTAGTACTAGTGCCGATGGCGGCACTTTCGCCTAGGAAGATATCGTTGATATTCTTAGCCGAGGTCGGCCAATCAGGCGACCAATTAGAATCGCGGAAATACCATTTCTCGACTTTGAGATATTTTTTCAGAGGCGCCGGCGCTTCCGTTTTCCATTTATCAGATAGTGAAGCTGGCATGTCGATATGATAACTGTCGTCAGTATCAATCGAAACTATTTCGCCGTTTCGGCTTTCTAATATTCCGTAAACGCCGATGAAGCCGCCGGTCGGGCGCAGTTCGTCGTTATTCTGGAGAATAATCAGGAAGCGGCTGGCATTAGGATAACCGGCTAAGGCTGGAAGCAACTTGATGAGGGGGGTGGTTTTGCCTAATAGTTCAGAAGCTTGAATAAGTTCCAGCTTAATATCGCTGATCTGGCTGTATATCGGCCACAGGATGCCGATCTTATGGATCTTATCAAGGTTGAGCAGCGCGAGATCGATATTAGCCTTCAGGCCGTTGAGTTCCGGTTCTGATTCATAGATCATTTTTAAGAAACGGCTCTTATCCGTTTCCGATAAATCAGTAAAATTACGATTGCCGGCCTCGACGCTTATTTGGCTTAATCCGCTAGCAATCGGCAGCCCTCTCTCTAAAGAGCGGCTGAGTATTTCCGCAGTCTTGAGAAGATATTCTAAATCATCTATCTGTAAGCGGGCGGGGACGAAATTCTTGATAGCCGGATTAGAGCGGGTTTTATCTAGGCTGGCTAAGGCGTCGTTAAATTCGGAACGAGCTTTGGCCGCTAAGGTTTCGGCGGTCTTCCAATCTTGGGCTTTAATCGCGTCGACAGCGGCCGTGATATCATTCTTGCCGGCTAAGCCTTGTTCGCCGGCGGCCCGCAGTTCTCTATAAGAGCTGCCGAGAGCGACCAGAAGAAGGACTACTCCGATAACGGCAATAATCAGCGCGTATTTCAGGATAGACCAGAGAGCGTTGAGAAAATAAGCTAAGTATCTTTTCGTATTCTTCATATTTTTAGTTTTCTTTATTTAGAACGTCTATCAGGACGAGCTTTTTCCCCTCCAGGATATTATAGAGGAATATGTCCATGACATCGCGGCGATAACGATACTCGCGTTCGGTCATGACGGTAAAGTTTATTTCTCTACCTAATTCTTTCTCTAATCCTTTGACGAGCTTCAAGAAGGCCTCGCGCCGGATTGTGCCGACGAGCAAGAGGTCAGTTTTAGCTTCCGGATAATTAACAAAAAAGCCGGATAGTATTAATAGTTTCGGCTGGCAGATTTTTTGGAGATTGATGATAAAATTCTGGCTGAAGAGTATCTGCGTCTTGGCGAATAAGGCGCTTATTTCCGGGTAGAGGATGAAGTCAGGATTGACGCTGAATGATTTTTTTTTGTCGTCTGCTTCGGGCTCGGCTTCCTTGATAACCCCGGTTTTAAGAAGATTATCTACTTCGCGCCGCAAAGAATTAAGCGGCAGGCCGAAGGCATGAGCTATTTGCTGCAGCGAGTAGCTTTTATCAGGGTAAAGGAAAAAGAGATTGATGATCTTGACCCTAGCTTCAGAGCCAAAAAGCGCGTTGAGCATATTTCTTTATTTATGAGTTTATAGTATAATATTCATAAGAAACAGTCAAACCAAAAAATGGGCCTGATTCCTCTTTTTTCTTATGTATAATAAGATTTCTTCAATCATTTTAAACTCTGCTAAGGCCGTCGGCCTGAGCGATGTTTTTGTCGCTCAGCCTGATACCCTAAAAGAAAACCAGGCCGGCAAGATATTCGTCTTGGGGGAAATAGGCGGCAAGAAGACTGAAGGCCAGAAAGTCTTTGATTTCCTGGTGATGGCTCTTAACGATAATTATTATAACGACGAGAAGATACTTTTCAAAGACAAGATTCCGGGCTTGAAGATTGAGAACATCTTTGAGGCGGCTGTCACCAAGACTAATCGCGATTTGGCGGATTTTTTGGTTAGCGAGAGGGTTCGGCTTAATCCGGCGGCTACTAATTTGACCATCGGCGTCGTTTACGAGAATAAGATTCATTTTGCCAATTTCGGGCATAATCGCGCCCTATTAGTTTTTCGGCGCGGCGATGAGTATGAGATAATCAATGTCGAAGCTAATGCTGCCGAGGCGTTAGCGGGCGAAAGCGATGCCGAAGCGGCGCCGTCTCGTGCGCCTAAATTATTCTCTTCGGTCATCAGCGGCGAGATTCCCTTCTCTTCTTATTTCGTGCTCAGCAACGAAGCCTTGCCGGAATATCTTTCTAATAAAGAGATGATAAGCATCGTTACCAAGCTTCCGCCCTTGGCCGCCGCCGAACAGATTAAGAACGTCTTAGCTAAAGTTAATACTTATATCCCTTTTTTAGGAATAATCATCAAGAATACGGTCGGATTAGCGGCTCCGGACGCTAAAGAAGATTTGGAAGAATCTTCGGCTCATAGTTCTATCTCTTCGCTTAATTATACCGAGCAGAAGACTGAACGCATGCTCGCTCCGGCCGGACTAATCAATCTTTCCGGCATGGTTAAAGGAGCGCAGAACGCTTTTAAGGATTGGCGCGCTAAATCGGCTCGGCCGCAGAAGAAATATATCCATCAGGAAGAAGACAGAACCGTGCAGCCGCCCCTTGATCTCGGTTCGATTAAGAGTATGAGTATGGCTGGCGTCGGATCTTTCTCTGGTCCGGATAAGGTCTACTCCAAAAAACGTTCAGGGGCCGTTGTCTCCGGGTTCAAGAATATCGGTTCCGCTTTAGCCGGATTATTCAGCGGCCATATCTGGTCGGCTATCGGCAGATTTTTCAAATCTAGATTAATGTCGCTCAATAAGAAGAATCGTTTGCTTTTTGCCGTCTTAGGAGTAGCCGTTGTCGTCCTGGCAATCAGTATAATAACCACGAATTTGAATCATAATCGCGCCACCGAGGAAGCTAATTTTAACGGCCTGATTACGGCCATTAATGATAAGGAAAATGAGATTGCTGCTCATCTGCTGTATGACGATGAGACTGGCGCGACCGGAATACTGGTAGAAGCGCAAAACCTCTTAGCCTCATTGCCGCAAGATTCTGATAGCCATAAAGCGGCCTATCAAGAGTTATCTGTTAAACTGGCAGCCGACGCCGAGAAGCTTCAGAAGATAGTCAGGGTCGCTTCGGCCGACAAGATTAATGATCTGATTGGTTTAGGTATCAATAATCTGGCTTTTGTTGCCGGGAAGATTTATGCTGCTGGAGGAGCGACGGTCTACGCTTTGACGCCGAATAGCTCTTCTTCCACTAAGATAGATATCAAAGGCGCGACTAATCTAGCTAACCCGCATAAAGATTATCATAAGGACCTTATTCATTATTGGGATGCTGGAAATATCGCCGAGTTGATTTTCAAGACTAAAGCTAATAGCCTGATCAGCACGGCCAAGCTAGACGCGGCTTCCAGTTTAGTCAGCTTCAAGATTTATAACGGAAAATTATATTCGATTGCTAAGGATAAGAATCAGATTTATTCTTACGTGAATAATAAGGGTTTCAGCGCTAAGACAGATTGGCTCAAGGATAGCGCTGATTTGAGCCAGGCGATTGATTTAGGGATAGATGGCGATATTTATGTCCTAAAAGTTGACGGCTCTATTCTGAAATTCACTAAGGGTAAGACTGTCGAATATGGCGCTACGGCTATATCTCCAATCATGACTAGCGCCAATAAGCTTATCGTGGGCACGAATTATCTCTATGTTTTCGAGGCCGCCTCTAAGCGTTTAGCCGTGCTATCCAAGAAAACCGGATCTTTGGTCAATCAGTATATTATCGATTCTCTCGGGTCGGCTAAAGACGTGACAGTAGATGAGTCCGGCAAGGCCGCTTATTTCTTGGATGGTGATGCGGTTTATAAGATAGGGTTGAAATAATAATTTCTCTAAAATTATAAAATAAATAAAAACAGCTCATCTAGGCTGTTTTTTAATAATATTTACCTATTGACAAATATATTATTATATGCTAATATATATTCATAGTTGTTTTAAAAATAAACTAAAACAAAAAACATGGTTTATCGTTTTGCACTATTCGTGTGCCCGTAGGTAGCACACGGCTCCACTACATATGAAACACCGGCCCCGATCATCTCAAATAAAATAAATATCGGGTAAGTTTTGTCCCCGTTTTACACTAAAATGGCGAGACTAAAGTTGGCGGTAACTTATAAAAAATTAAGGATTCCAAACATCGGAATCCTTTTTTATTGCTTATGAGGCTACTGATGCCATGGTTAAGTAATCTACTATTTTCGAACGAATATTTTTACGTACAAAAAAACCAACCGTTAGGTTGGTTTTTTCACAGGAAAAATCCTGAGTGAGAAAGTAGTAGATTACTTTAATGTGACCTTAGCGCCAGCTTCTTCTAATTTCTTCTTCATAGCTTCGGCTTCAGCCTTCTTAACGCCTTCCTTCAAGACTTTCGGAGCGCCATCGACTAAGTCTTTAGCTTCCTTCAAGCCCATCTCGGTCAATTCACGGACAGCTTTGATGACATTGATCTTGCTGGCACCGCCATCAGTGATCTCGACATCGAAAGCATCCTTCTCTTCAACCGCGGCAGCGGCCGGAGCGGCAGCCATCATCATGGCTGGAGCAGAAGCGCTAACGCCGAACTTCTCTTCTAAAATCTTAACAAGTTCCGCTAAGTCTAGAACGCTCATCTTCTCGATTTCGCCGACTAATTTTTCGAATTTCGCCGGAACGATGACATTTTTCTCTTCCATACGTTTAAAATTAAATATTATTTATATTAATTAATTATTTTTTCTCTTCGATTGCTTTCAAGACATTTACCAAGTTGCGCAGATTGCCGCCTAAAGCATTGACGAAGCCGGAAATCGGAGCATTGATAGAACCGACTAATCTGGCATACAGCTCATGCTTGCTCGGTAATTCAGATAAAGCCTCCACCTCTTTCTTAGAAAGGAGCTTCCCTTCCAGGATGCCTCCTAAGAAGAAGATGCGGCCTCCCTTGTCTTTATCCTTGCGGAAAGTACCAAGGACCTTGGCTGGAGCGACTTCATCTTCGTAGGAAAAGATAGCCGCGACTTTGCCGTCGAAATCTCTGACATTAATATCTATCTTATTCTCTTTCAAGGCTAGGTTCATTAAGGTCTTCTTGGCGACGTAATATTCGCTGCCAACTTCCCTTAACTTATCGCGTAAATTCTCGTTATCCTTAACGCCTAAAGCATTAAAGCCCGCGAACACCATCGACTTGGACTTCTTAATCTTCTCGCTCATGTTGCGGAAGATCTCTCCCTTTTGAATTTTGTTCTTTGGCATATATATCTATAATATTAAAAAATCTGTGGCTTACCACAGACATCAGAAGAAAAAATACTTAAAATTGAGTATTTGTACCTCGGCGAGACTTATATTTGGTTGAGCCATTGGCTCTCCCGAAAGGCTGGCTGTCTATGGCAATATTTAATTACATTGATATATTAGCAGATTATATATATTTGTCAAGGAGTTCTGGGTCAGATACGAAAAACCGCCCCAATGTGCGAGCGGTTTTTCATTTCGTTAATTTTTTAGCTTGTTATTTTACTTCGTAAACCAAGGTAGCCTCTACTTTGATCTCGTTCTGACCAGACTGGATAGAAGGAGCGGATAAGCTATCGCCCGCGCCAGTTGCCATTTCCATCTTGGCGTTAGTATACATCGGATAGATGATTGGAGCAGAGTTTTCTGAAACGCTCTTCACTTCTCCTAATTTCATGCCGGACTGTTCAGCAATCATCATGGCTTTTTCTTTAGCCTTTTCAATAGCTAATTCCCTGGCCTGGTTCTTAAGATCATATTCATCATCAATAGTGAAGCTGATATTGCCGATTTGGTTCGCGCCTTTTTCGGTCGTCTTGGTGATGATATCGCCGATCTTGTTCAAGTCGCGAATCTTTAAAGTTACGTTCTGATTAACTTCATAGCCGATTAGTTCTTGGCCCTTAGTCTGAGTATAGTTATAAACCGGGTTTAAAGAATAATTACTGGTCTTGATATCTTTGTCCTCAACGCCTAGAGCTTTGACGGCCGTAATGATTGTGTTCATCTTATTAGTGCTTTCGGTAGTCGCTTCGGCGGCCGTCTTCTTGACGCCGGTCTTTAAGCCGATCTCTAAATTAGCAATATCGGCTTTAGCATAGACTGTGCCCGTGCCAGTAACCGAGAAGCGATCCTGGTTATTGGCTTTAAGCGCCATTACGATAGCGACGACGACCATAGCGGTGACCGCCAAGATGCCGAGGGTCGCTAGAAAAACGTAGGTTTTTTTCATACGATTTATTAATTATTAGATTATTTAAATCTATCCTTATTATAGCTTATTGCTGATTTTTGGACTAGGTATCTTTTTCGGGGATATCTTCGCTCGCATTCGTCCGCGATTAGCGAAACGATGCGCCTCTTCCCTTAATTTCAAGAGAGTCGGCTTGATATTTTCCGCTAAGCCGCGCAACGGCTTCTTCGTCTCCGGCGTAAAGACCAACTTATCGCCGCCTAATTTTGATATTCCTACTAAGGGGATGTTTATATTATTAGCTTTGAAAGCACGGGAAAGAAAGCTTATCTGCGGCGCTCCGCCATCAATCATGATCATATCCGGCGCCGGCCATTCATTATGCTTAAAGCGGCGCAAGAGCATCTCGCTCAGCGCCCGTTCGTCATCGCCAGCCGGAGCTTCTTTTATTTTGAATAAGCGATACTCATTCTTGGCGACTTCTCCGTTTTCAAAAACGACCATCGAGCCATATGTCTCTTTGCCGGCATGATGCGAGATATCGTAGCCTTCCAGGCGGCTGATCTTATGTTCTCCTAGATCGTCTTCACGAGTCAGAAGCGCGACATCTTGCAAATGCTTCAGCGCCTTGATTTTATCCGGATTTTCCTTCTTTAATTTACTGATCAGGCGTTTCTTCTCTCCGGAAAGCAAGAGGATAATATTATTGATATTTTTTTGATAGTCCTTTTTAGAAATGACGCCGACGCAAGCGCCTGGGCATAATCCGATCTGATAATCAAAGCAAGCTTTGCCATCGGGGTTCCCGGCTGCGCCAGCCGGAACGCAAGTGCCGTATGGGAAAACGCGGCGGATCAAGCGCAAGGCGGCTTGGATCAGATAGAAAGATTGATAAGGGCCGAAAACTTTTGCTTGGCTTTTCTTATTCATTGACGAGGATGAGCCGGAAAATTTTTTTAAATCTGTGCCGCGGACAATGAGCGGCTTAGGAAAATAAGTTTTAGGAATGACGACATAAATGAAAGAGCGGTCGTCCTTATCTTTGACATTATATTTCGGCCAATACTTCTTGATGTTCTTCGCTTCCAAGATTATCGCTTCTAGAAGGCTTTCCGTTTCTTCATATTTAATATTCGCCGCTAGAGAAACCATCTCGGCGATGCGCGGGTCGATATTCTTCTGGAAATATTGGCTGAGACGATTATGCAAACTAGTCGCTCGGCCGATATATAAGATTTTCCCAGCCTTATCCAGCCAAAAGTAGATTCCGGGTTTCTTGGGAATGGTTTTTAATTTGTCTTTGAGATTATGGGGCATATTATTTGCTTATCAATCCGATCAATAAGCTGCAGGCGATCGCCAATCCGGCGCCGAAGTATTGGATCTTATTAACCTTCTCCTTGTTAAAGACTACGCCGAGAATCAGAGCAATCACCACGAAGCTTTCGGTAATGGCAACAATGATCGATAATTCTTTTTCGGCGACCGCGAAGACATAGAAGACCCAGGCGGCCGTATCCACGATGACCATAGCGAGAATGAGCTTCCAATTGATCCGGCAAGTCTTCAAGAACGGCGACAATTTTTCACGACTGATGATATAGCCGCCGCTGAATAAGCCGCAGGCCAGCCACGGCAGCCATAAGGCCATGATCGGGCTGATTTCTTTAGCTTGAGTAGCGGTCAAGAAATTCACTAAGGCGACTAGAGCTGATGACAATAGGGCCAATAGAGATCCCTTTTCTAAAAAATCTTTCTTGCTGATTTTCGTAAAATCGACGGATACTAAGATGATACCGATGAATAGGATAATGATCAGTATAACCTGCATTAGATTTAATCTCTCCGCGAAGAAGATTATTCCTAATAGGATAGTTAAAGGTAATTCAACCGATAGAATTATTTCTACCACCGAGAGCTTGCCGACACGCAGAGCTTTCATGTGGACGAAGCCGCTGGCAAAGCCGGCTATTCCTAAAATAACCAGATTGATTATCTGTCTTGAAGTGAGCGACGATATGTCATTAAAGACAAAAGGCAATAAGGCCAAGGAACTAAAAAGCGTTATCCATAATAAGGTTCCGACGGCGCCGATTTTCCGGACAGTCCTTTGGATCAGAAAGTCTCCGATTCCCCAGCCGAGCATCGCCCCGAAGGCGAAAAGAATTGGTAAAGTCATAGTTATTTCAGATATTCTTTTAAGTATTTTCCAGTAATGCTTTCTTCGGCGCGCGCGATATCTTCCGGGGCGCCGCTAGCGACTAAGCGTCCGCCTTCTTCCCCGCCCTCTGGACCAAGATCAATAATATAATCCATGGCCTTGAGCATGTGCATATTATGCTCAATCACTAGGACCGAGTTCCCTTTCTCTACTAGCTTATTCAAGACTGAGAGCAGCATATCAATATCATGATAATGCAGTCCGGTCGTCGGTTCATCTAAAAGATAGAGAGTACGCTTCCCTAAAGTATGCGTCAATTCCTTGGCGATCTTGATGCGCTGGGCTTCGCCGCCCGATAAAGTCGTCGCGCTTTGGCCGATCTTCAGATAACCGAGGCCGACAGATTGCAGAACCTTTAATTTATCGGTAATGAAATAATTGCCTTCAAAATGTTCAATCGCTTCATCAATGGTTGAATCTAGAACTTCAGAGATATTCTTGCCTTTATATTTGACTTGCAGAGTTTCGCGGTTGAAACGCTTGCCGCGGCAGACTTCGCATTCAACCAGCACTGGCGGCAGGAAGTGCATCTCAATCAGGTTGGCTCCGGCGCCTTCGCAGGCCTCACAGCGGCCGCCTGGGCGATTGAAGGAGAAACGTCCGATAGAATAGCCGCGTTCACGGGATTCGGGGAGAGAGGCGAAGAAATCACGGATCGGGGTAAAGATGCCGGTATAGGTAGCGGGGTTAGAGCGCGGGGTGCGGCCGATTGGCGACTGGTCGATGACGACTACTTTATTGATATATTCCGCGCCTTTAAGTTCTTTGATATGTTCTAGCTTGGCATTGCCCGGGCGATTCTTGATGTGGGTGATATTTTTATAAAGGACATCGTAAAGTAGCGATGATTTTCCGCTTCCAGAAACGCCGCTGATGCCGACCAGGCGGCCGAGCGGAATATCAACGTTCAGGTTCTTTAAGTTATTCGCGTAAGCGCCGCGAATTTTCAAGGAGCCATGATTCTGCTCCCGGCGCTTGTCCGGTATGGAAATTTCTTTATGGCCGTAAAGATATTGCAGTGTCAGGGATTTTTTTGCAGCTTCTTTATTCTTCTCTTCTTTTAATAGATCCCGGGTGTTGCCGATAGCGACGACTTCACCGCCATGAACGCCAGCCAGAGGGCCGAGGTCGACTAGATAGTCAGATTCTAGAATAGTCCTTTCATCGTGTTCCACGATGATGACGGTATTATGTTTATCACGCAGAGCTTTGAGAGTTTCTATCAAGCGATCAGTATCGCGTTCATGCAAGCCGATAGTCGGTTCATCTAATACATAGAGAGTTCGAGAAAGATGCGATCCAATCTGTGAAGATAGGCGGATGCGCTGCGCCTCGCCGCCTGATAAAGTATGCGCTTCGCGCTCCAGGGACAAATAATTCAATCCGACTTTCAATAAGAATTCTAAGCGGCTGATGATCTGGATGACGACGTTTTCGGCGATAGTGCGTTGGCGCTTCGTCATTTTTTCGTAATAAGAATTGAAGAAGGCCAGAGTTTTCTTTAAAGGCAGGGCGCAGACGGCGGCGATGTTCTTGTTATTTATCCTGACTGACAAGGCTTCTGGACGCAGGCGCTGGCCATGGCATTCCGGGCATGGTTCTTCGCTGAAGAAATTGGTACGGCCTAAGCCGGTACATTCCGGGCAAGCGCCATGAGGAGAATTGAAAGAAAATAAGCGCGGCTCAACTTCCGGGAAAGAGAAATTATCGTTCGGGCAGGTCCAATTCGCCGATAACAAGAATTCTTGATCTTTGAATTTAGCGATCAAGAGTCCTTTGCTATACTCCAGAGAATTCTCGACGGCTTCAAACAAGCGCGTCTGATCATTCAGCATGACTTTATCAACCACGATATCAATATCATGCTTCTGTTTCGGCGCCAGTTTCACTTGTTCGCGCAGCGAATGGAATTTTCCATCAATGCGGGATTCGCCATAGCCGAGCGACAGATAATTATATAGGAGCTGGTAATATTCGCCTTTGCGATCGCGGACGACCGGAGACAGGATAGTCACGTATTCCTCCTTTAAGTCAGTGCCGCGATTAATGATGATATCGACCATTTCTTCAACAGTCAGTTTTTCAATCTTCGTGCCGCAGACTGGGCAGAAGACTTCGCCGACGCGAGCATATAAGACGCGCAAGTAGTCATAGATATCGGTCAATGTTCCGACGGTGGAACGCGGATTATGCGATAGGGCTTTCTGGTCAATGGATATGGAAGGCGCTAAGCCGATCATCTCATCAACGTCGGCCGGTTTCTTCTGACCTAGAAATTGACGCATATAGGGCGATAAAGACTCGACGTACTGCCTCTGCCCTTCCGCGAAGATCGTATCAAAAGCTAGCGACGATTTGCCGCTGCCGGAGACGCCGGTAATGACCGTCAGCTTATTATGCGGTATTTCCAGGTCTATATTCTTAAGATTATGTGTCCGCGCGCCGCGGATAATCAATTTTTCAGTTTTATCCTTTTCAGGCATATTTGGCTTATTTTAGGGATTTTATTTGATGTTTATTCGTATATCTTGACATTTTATAATATTTGTAGTATAGTAATGGTAGTAAATTGACATTTGAATATTAACCAATACTTATAGAAATGAAAACTGAAGAAAAATTATCTTTATCTGTACAGATTTCGAACCTAGCCTTTTGGTATGCGCTTATAGCGGCAGTATCATTCGGAGCTGGCATAACCCTTGTTATTTGCACCAATCATTATTGGAAAGAAGTGCCAGTCTTATCTGCTAATGTAATTTTGTCGGTGATTGCTTCTCTTGCAATTTTATTCATATTTTTTCTATTAATGTTTGCAAAAACGATGATTTGTTTTCATCTTCAGTTAAAGGAAGAAATGAAAAATTTGAGAATAGAGATGATTGTAAAAGCACTAGAAGAAGCAAAATAAGGGTGAATATTTTTCAGGTTATTAAAAGCCATTGTCACAAGATGATGGCTTTTTTATTTACACGAACGGATTCGGATCGGAAAAAGTTATGCGATTAGTCTGATGATTTATGACATCAAACGGAACGCCATATTTCTTATTATATAAAGTATCAACCGAGCAGAATAAGGCTTGGGCGTAATCAAATCCTAATTTTTCGCTAGCGGCTCTTACTTCTTTTTCAGACTTCCCTTCTACTTCGACATAAGGCTCTAGATAAGGCCACTCATCAATAGTTACCTCGACATTATCTAAAGTCCAGAATTCGCGCCGGCTTTCTTGATAGGCTTTTGACTTAGCGCCGATAGCCTCTAAGAATTTAACGCCTTCATTAAAATTATCAATTTTTAAGTATATTTCCTTTTGATCTTCTATCTTATCGCCGTTAACTATTTTTAGACTCATGGTAGTTTTATCGCCTTCATCGCGCACTCTGAGCCAGCCGCCAGGTATTTCGTGCCCGATTGGCAATTCAAAGACAATCCGTTTCATCAGGAAATCCGGCTTAACCAGGGTCGCTCCGGCCTTCTTGAGGCGGCCGCGGATATCATCTTTGTCAATATCAATAAATGTGGCTTCGTATTCTATATTCATAAATCTATGAAATGATCGTTACATCGCCGTTAAGAAGGATTGGCTTCATCCCATATATTTCTTGCTTATAAGAGAGTTCCGAAGAAACTGGGTTCAGTATATAGATAGGCTTTTTCAAGAAAAAAGCTACTCCTATCTCAATCAGGGTATTCCCTCCGATATAGCCGGTAATACCTTTCTTTTCATGATTAGAAACGACGATAGCGTCGCACCACTCAATCTTGTCATAATGATCCCTAATCGCTTTTTCTTTCAAGTTCCAGAGCTCATGGCTTGGCGGAAAAGCATCCATGCCGCCGTTATCTTCGACATATTGTCCAAAGTAGATCTTCTTGCCTCCGCCCATTTCCGCTGGAGCATCATTACTTAGGAGTGGTATGAATACTTCATGGCCGTTAGCTTCTAGCGACGCTTTGAGTTTTTCCATCTCTTCATAAAAAGCGATACTGCCGCAAACTGTTATTTTCATATCTTTATAATTTATGTTCGTAGAAATTAGTTATTCTTCCTTCGGTGTACAAGCCACTCTCGATAAATTTCCAGCCAGCTTTTTCATAATAATCTTTTAGGTCGGTCATGAGATAGACTTTTTTAAAGTCAGCTTTTTTCGCGGTCGCGAGCAGGGCGGCTTGCAAAGCTTGCCCGACCCCTTTTCCTCGATATTTCTCTAAGACCAATAAACAGCTCAGCCAAGGACTTAAATCTTGGCGATAAGGATGATCAGCGTTCCAGAGAGAGACGGTTCCAGCCGGGTGCCCGTCATAGAAAGCGATTAAGGTTTGCGGACATTTCTTAGTCAGACAATGCTCAGTCCGATAGATTATTTCTTTCAAAGTCCGGCCATGGCGCTTGGCCCATTGCTGCCACATCCAACCTGATACCAAGGGGACGTATTCGGGGCAAGCTTTAAGGTTTTTTACTGTAATTTTGGTGATTTTATTCATATTGACTAAAATATATAAATATTCCAATATTTAATTCTACTTTAATAATTAAATATTGTAAAACCTAAATTAAATTTATCATGAGGAAATTAGCAACATTTTCTGGGCTTACTGTCTTCACGGCCCTGATTATCCATAGAATATTTTTTGTGCAGGGGCATCGGGTCTCGTTCATACTTCTGATTATAGCCAGTGCGTCCGCCAGCATTTTTTTAATCTCCTCATTTATTGATGCTCTTCAAAGCGGAGATAACCGGGCTAAGATAAAAAATATCGTTGCTTTAATGGTTCTGATGTCCCTAGTGGTCTATTGGGATACCCTGGTGTAAAAAACTAGTAACATCTAATTAGCCTGTCAGAAATGATAGGCTTTTTTTTATTTCTCAGCGGCATCAAGAAAGTCCTCGATCTTCTTTTCAATATTTATCGGCGTGATCCCATGCTTCTTATTATAGGCTAATTGTTTAATGCGGCGGCGTTCAGCTTCATTGATAGCTTTTTTTATGGAGATGGTCTTCTTGTCAGCGTAAAGGATGATCTTACCCTTGACGTTGCGGGCGGCGCGCCCCATGATCTGCATGAGCGAGGTTTCACTGCGCAAGAAGCCCTCGCGGTCGGCGTCGAGGATAGCGACGAGCGTTACCTCTGGCAGATCTAAACCTTCGCGTAATAAGTTAACGCCGATAAGAACGTCAAACTTCCCTTCTCGGAAATTCTTTAATATTTCAGTGCGTTCAAAAGTCTTGATATCGGAATGAAGATAATTTGATTTAAAGCCTTGACCATTAAGATAAGTATTTAAATCCTCGGCCTGCTTTTTAGTCAAAGTGTTGATAATGGCGCGTTCGCCTAGAGCGGCGATCTTTTTGACTTCCGTCATGACGTCGTTTATTTGGCTATAATTTTCTTTCTTATTGAAAACCGGCCGGACTTCAATTTCCGGGTCGACCAGGCCAGTCGGACGGATAACTTGCTCGGCGATCTGCTCGGAATGCTTTAATTCAAATTCTCCCGGCGTCGCGGTCGTAAATATCATTTGCCCGACGCGCGCTTCAAATTCATTAAATTTCAGAGGGCGATTATCAAGCGCTGAGGGCAAACGCCAGCCGTATTGGATCAAAGTTTTCTTGCGGGCTTGGTCGCCATTATACATGCCCCTGATCTGCGGCACGGCAATATGCGATTCGTCTATAATTGTTAGAGAATCGGGCCTCCCATCTTTCCAGGGGAAATAAGCTAATAAGGCGTCCGGCGCTTCGCCGGCTAGCTTCCCAGTTAGATGGCGCGAGTAATTCTCAATGCCATGACAATAGCCTAGAGTCCGAAGCATTTCCATGTCATATTTTGTCCGCCTCTCCAAGCGTTCGGCTTCTAATAAAAATCCTTCTTTTTTAAAATAAGCTAGGCGATCTTTCAGTTCTTCTTGGATATTTTTGATCGCCGCTTCAATCTGCGGCGCGGTCGAGACGAAATGCTTGGGTGGAAAAACAACAATTTCTTCCAGGTCGCCGATAATGTTTTTAGTAGTATTATCAATGATAGTTAAATCGCTAATAGCTTGGCCGTTAAGCTCTAAGCGGTAAATAACATTTTCTGATTTCGGTCGGATTTCGAAAATATCGCCGCGGACGCGGAATTGGCCGCGGTCTATTTCCCCGCTTGTCCGTTCAAATTGTATTTTTATTAATTGTTTTATTAAATCAGCTCTGACCATGGGTTTGCCTTTTTCTAGAACTAATTTAGCTTCCAGATAGCTGGACGGAACGCCGAGATTATAGATACAAGAAACTGAGGCGACAATGATGACGTCCCGCCGGGAAACGAGCGACGCGGTGGCGGCGTGGCGCAAGCGGTCTATTTCCTGATTAATCATCGCCTCCTTGTCAATATAGGTATCAGTTATCGGGAGATAAGCCTCGGGCTGATAATAATCATAATAGGAAACAAAGTAATGGACCGCGTTTTCCGGAAAGAAATTCTTATATTCGCGATAAAGCTGGGCAGCCAGCGCTTTATTCGGAGCAATGACGAGTACCGGCTTATCAAATTCCTTAATGACGTTAGCGACCGTAAACGTTTTGCCAGAACCGGTCACTCCTAAAAGCGTCTGATAATTAAAACCCTTCTCCAAACCTTTTTGGAGTTTTTTAATCGCCTCGGGCTGGTCGCCGGCCGGCTGGAAATTAGATTTTAGCTTAAATATTTTTTCCATTCTGTTTAAGAAAAGTTGAAACTTATCTTAACATATCCTGCCATTTTTGTATATCAGCCGTGAATCGCTCTTTATTCTCCGCTCTGATCGCCTTCCCGGGCGGCGTTATCTCTTTGAGCGGGTTGACCTTAACCCCATTTTTAACCATTTCGAAATGCAAGTGCGGACCGGTAGAAAAGCCGGTCGAGCCGACATAGCCAATCGTCTGCCCTTGAACGACTCTGGCGCCGCGCTTGACGGCGAATTTTGACATATGGCCGTAATTGGTCGTATAGGTGCCGTTATGCTGTACTTTGACCATATTGCCGTAGGCGCCATTATAAGAGGCGAAAACAACTGTGCCGTCGCCGACCGAGCGGATCGGCGTTCCGGCGGTAGCAGCGTAATCGACCGCTCGGTGGCCGGTAGAGACGTTAAAAGCCTCGACATATCTCATTCCAGTCGTGAAATTGGAAGATATATATTTGAAGGAAACCGGCGCTTTCAAAAACATCTTCTGAGCGGAATTGCCATTTTCATCAAAATAACCGGTATTGTCTTTATCTTCAGAGAAATAATAGACATTATAAGCCTTATCGCCATTGATATAGGTGCCGGCGAAAACTCGTCCCGGCATGACGTATTGGCCGTCGAGATATCTTTCTTCGTAGACGAATTTGAACTTATCGCCGACGCGCGGATCAAGCGCGAAATCAATGGTCCACTGGAAAGCATCGGCCAGCGCGATGATTGCTCTCTCATCAATATTGTTTTCTAGAGCCGCCGCGTACATAGAAGTCTTTACTTCCCCGCTTTTGGCGACAGTTTTTACCTCGTAAGCTATTGGCTTTATTTCTGCTCTCCAAGTACTAGAAGCATTTTTAGTTATCAGAACTTCATCTTCGGAGTCAATCTTGTAGACTAATTTATTTAACTCAATCCAGTTCGCGTCATAGATTAATTCTAGGGCATGTCCGGCGCGGATTTTTTCTAAGCCATAGACTGCTGCCGCCGCCTTGAAGATGGCATTAGAAGCAGAAGTTTCTATGCCGGCCGCCGACATTAATTTTCCATAAGTATCGCCGCTATTTATTTCTAACAGCTTTTTATTCTCTATCGGTTTAGCCGGCGTATTTTCTGTATTCTTTTGAGATTCAAAAACTGTTTTGAAGTTAGCTATTTTAAAAGATAACCAGATTCCTAAAACTATCAGAATGATAATGCCAATAATGATTGAAATTTCCTTGCCTTTCAAGGCATTCCTGGCCTTATCTAGAATAGTTTTTTTATGGAAAAATTTTAACATGATAAGTATTGTTGGTTAATTATTTTTATTTTTTTTATGGACGAACCAAGCTTTAACGGTTTCTAGCATAAGTATGTTAACCGCGGAGACGGCGGCTACTATTATCCACGAGCTGGCAGCCAAGGGTTCAGTCTTGAGCAAGCCGTTTAAGGCCGGCCAGTAAACGGCGGCGGCCAACAAGGCGGCGCTCAGGCTTATCGCCGCGTATAGATAAGGATTAGTAAATTGTTTTATTTTATGAATGGGCAGGGTAAAACTGCGCAGGCTGAAGATGGCGGTTATCGATTTGAATACTAATATCGCTATCAGCAAGGTTCGCAGGTAGGCTAAGCTCCAGCCTAAAATACCCAAATGTGTGGCGCAATAGTAGTAGCCGGCGAATAATAAGGCTTCTCTGACAAAACCGACGCCGAATAAAAGCGCTTTCATTTCCTTGTTAAAAATGGATTCGTTGCGCTTGATCGGTCTTCGCGCCATCACGCCGTCATCATTAGTTTCGAAGGCCATGGATAAGCTGGGAAAGCCGTCATTTAAAATATTGATCCAGAGAATCTGCGTCGGTAATAGCGCCAAAGGCATATTGAAGATAATCGAGCCCATGATGAGGATTATTTCCGAAAAGCAGTCAGCAATCAGATAGGTCAAAGATTTTCGGATATTATCAAAGATGATACGCCCCTGTCTAATGGCGCTGACGATCACACTGAAATTATCATCAAGCAGGACAATATCCGCGGTTTCTTTGGCGACTTCCGTGCCGGAACCGAGACAGATGCCGATATCCGCCGTCTTCAGAGCCGGGGAATCATTCAAGCCGTCGCCGGTCATAGCGACGACTTCCCTGTTTTTCTTTAAGGCATTGACGATCCGCAGCTTGTGGTTCGGGCTGACGCGAGCATAGACTGTCGCCGTCTTGACCAGTTCCGCGAGTTCGCTATCATTAATTTTTTCCAAGAATTCGCCGCTGATGACACCGGTCGCCCCTAAATCCATTTTTAATTCTGAAGCGATGGCTTGAGCAGTATTAGGATGATCGCCGGTGATGATTATCGGTCTGATGCCGGCTTTCTTGCATAAGGCGATAGTTTTTTTAGCTTCATGGCGGAGAGGATCCTTGAAAGCGGCTAAGCCGACGAAAGTCAGATTCTTGTCGACTAAATTCCAATTCTTATCTTCCGCTGCTGGATCAAAGGGTAAAGATTTTAAATCAGCGTAGGCTAAAGCGATAACGCGCAGGCCGCCAAGGGTTAATTCATCGTAAAGAGCTGATATCTTCTTTTTGTCTGATGACTCTAATTTTCTAATCCGGCCGGCGTCTTCAAGAAATACGCATTTTTCCAAAATAATCTCTCCAGCCCCTTTTTCATAGAGACTAAAGGCGTTTCCTTTTTTATGCAGGCTGATCATGAATTTTCTATCGCTATTAAAGGGCAGCTCGCTCAAACGCGGTTCGTCTTTCATCAGTTCCGACTGGCTGACGCCTAAATCAAGAGCAACTCGCAGAAATGATACTTCCAGAGCCAGCCCTGAGCTCTTCGTCGTTTCCGGATCAATGATCGCGTTATTACATAAGACTCCGGTCTTGAGCGCTATCATGAAATCTTTTAATTTTGATAAATCGCCTCGGCCCTCCAGTTTTGCCGGAGCTAATCGTCCTGAAAATGAAACGATTTCTTCGAGGCGCATTTTTCCTTCGGTCAGAGTTCCAGTCTTATCAGAGCAGATAGCCGTGATCGAGCCTAGAGTTTCCGCGGCTAATAATTTTCGTACCAAAGCCTTCTTCTTAACGAGATGCTTCATACCGATAGCGAGGATGACGGTAACGGCGACAGATAAACCCTCGGGAATGGCGGCGGCCGATATAGCGATAGCGGCCAGGAGTATCGTTAAGAAACTAATGCCCTTTAAGATTCCAGTCAGTACTATTATCAAGCAGATAACGACGACGCTTAAGCCGAGCCAGCGAGAAATTCCATTTAGCTTTTCCTGTAACGGTGTCGGGCCGCTGTCGGCCTTTTCGACCATCTTTGCAATCTTGCCGACCTCAGTCATGAACCCGGTCGTCACGACGACGGCGTGCCCATGGCCGCTGATGATGTTGGTGCCGGCGTAAACCATGCTCTTGCGATCAGCTAGGCCGGTTTGCGGCGCTGAGGGCAAGATACTTTTAGAGACAGCCAGAGATTCGCCGGTTAGGCTCGCTTCGTTCACCTCCAAGTCGAAATCCTCAAAGACGCGGGCATCGGCTGAGATTATTTTGCCGGCTTTTAGTATCAGGATGTCGCCGGCGACGATTTCCGCGGCTGGAATTTCGATTTCTTTCCCGTCCCGGCGGACATAAGCCTGATGTTCGACTATCTTCTTAAGCTTATTCAAAGCGCTGTTAGCCTTATCTTCCTGGATGAAGCTGATAATGACGTTAATCATGACGGTCGCGGCTATCACTTGGGCGTCAATATGCTCTCCGATTATGAGCGAAATAGCGCCGCCGCCGAGCAGGATATAAATTAAAGGGTTTTTGAATTGAGAGAAGAATATTTTCAGGCGGCTATAAGGCTTTTCTTGAGCTAAGATATTGGGGCCATTCTTCATTAAGCGTTTTTTCGCCTCTTCGGAGCTTAGGCCTTCGGGAGAAGAATTGATTATTTTAAAAATCATCTCCGGTTTCAGGCTATAAAAATTTTCTTCGGTGCGCTTCGCTGTCGGTTTTTTTGTTAGCTTATCCATAAATTTAAATTTATTCTTTTCGAAGCGCGTCTATCGGATTCATCTTAGCGGCTTTTTTCGCCGGGTAGACGCCGAAGAAGACGCCAAAGAAGAAGGCGAAGCCGATGGAGACGATGAAGGCTTTTAGGGGCACGCGGAATTCCCAGGCTAACCCGGTGAAACTGGCGCCGAGCGCGATTAGTCTGGCGATGATGACGCCGATAATCACGCCGACTAGCGCCCCGAAGAGCGTGATTAGTATGGCCTCGACGAGGAATTGAGTCATGATGTGTCCATAATTGGCGCCAACCGCCTTTCTCAGACCGATTTCCAAAGTCCTTTCGCTGACGATGACATACATGATGTTCAATATCCCGACGCCGCCGACGATGAGCGAAATGATGACGATAGCGAGTAAGAGCCAAGTCAGGGCGTTGGTGACCGTATCAAGCATCGTCATCATCTCTTCCATAGTCGAGACGCGAAAATCGTCTTTGGCTGGGTCGGTAATATCATGGTTATCGCGCATTAAGCGCCTGATTTCTTCTCCGGTATCAGCTACTCGGCTCGGATCTTGGAATTGGTGGATCATGTACATATAATAATCAATGCCCATGATTTTTTTCTGCAGAGTATGGACAGGCACGTAGACATAATCATCCATATCCATGCCCAAAGTCGCGCCGCGCGAAGCCATCACGCCGATAATCCGGAACTTAGCTTTGCGGATAGAGATATTCTGTCCGATCGGGTCAGCTTCGCCGAAAAGCTTGTCTTTCATCTTGCTGCCCAAGACCGCGACCTGGCTGAGAGAGTTGTCATCTGCCTCGCTATAGAAAAAGCCGCTAGCCATCTTGCTCTTATCAATATCGGGATAACTGGCGCTCACTCCGAAGATAGTAGCTTTTCGAGAATCCCCGGCAACAGTGACTTTTTCTTGAGCCATAATAGCGGCATATCCGTTCGTGATATTCGGAAGTTTCTTGATATCTTCGAAATCCTCATCTGACAAGGTGGTTATTTGGACGCCGGAAACCATCGCCATTGCTCCTTCCGTATCTCCAGCAGCGCCTTTCTTAGCAGATGGCACTTTTATTTCCGTTTCGATGATGTTTGTGCCGAAAGCTTCTAATTGCGCGACTAGCAGACTCTTAATGCCTTCGCCGGCTGAATAGACGACAATGATACTGGCAATGCCGATCATGACGCCGAGCACGGTCAAAAATGTCCGCATTTTATTGGCGGCCATTGACTTTAAAGCCATTTTTATCGCCGGGATAATCTTATCCATAATTATTCGTAGCTTAAAGCCTCGACCGGCTCTAATCGGCTGGCTTGGCGCGCCGGGTATAAACCGAAGATCAGTCCGATGAGAGTCGAGACGGACAAAGCGAGCAACACTGAAGAGATGGAGATGATAAATTGATAATCATAGCCGAGATCATTCACGACTAGAGAGATGAGCCACGAGCCGATAGTTCCCAGGACAGTACCGGCCGCGCCGCCGATCAAAGTGAGCGTCATCGACTCGATCAGAAATTGCCAGATGATATGGCGGTTATTAGCGCCAATGGCCTTGCGCAAGCCGATTTCTTTAGTCCTTTCGCTAACGCTGATGAGCATGATATTCATGATGCCGATACCGCCGACAACCAGTGAAATAGCGGCCATGGCGATTAGAAAGTATTTAAGCGCATTAGTGATCGTTATGATCATATCGAGCGCTTGCGCCATGCTGCGGACGGAGAAATCATCATCCTGGCCGCTGGGATTTTTAATATCGTGACGATCGCGGAGAAGAAGCGTTGTTTCCGCCATTACCTCATCGACGCTTTTTTCACTATCGGCTTTAATGCGGATGAAACTGAGATGATTGACGCCGTTGATGACTTTTTGCGCGGTTTTCAAGGGTATATTAATCTGGTCGTCGTAATTGACAAAAGCGACTGTGCCGCGCGGCGCCATCACGCCGATGACTTCAAACGGCTGCTTCTTGATCTTAATAATACGTCCGACAGCATCGGAATCGCCGAATAATTCCTGCTTGACGGTCGCGCCGAGAACGGCGACTTTGGCCATATCGCGGTCTTCTTCGGCTGTAAAGAACCGGCCGACGCCCACTTCTCCACCCTCGACTTTCAAGTAATCCACGGAACAGCCGTTGAGATTAGTCTCGTAATTATTTTGTCCCCAGCTAGCGGTTGCTAGATTGCGCGAATAGCCAACGGCTCCGATGATATTCGGCACTTGCCGGCGAATAGCCTCCAGGTCATCCTCCACTAAAGTCGTAATCGCGACGCCCATGACTGAAGCCGGCGGCCCGTCAGTCTCTGATTTTCCCGGCAGAACACCGATGAGATTTCCGCCTAAACCCTTTATTTGGCCGATAATCAGGCTCTGCGCGCCTGCGCCTAATGACATAATCATGACGACCGCGCCCACGCCGATGATGATTCCCAGCATAGTCAAAAAGCTTCTAGCTTTATTAGTTAGAAGCGCCGCTGTCGAAATCTTTATCGATTGGTTTAAAGGGAAACGCATTATTTTAATAATTCGCCATCATGGGCGCGGCGACGATGAGCGATCTTTTCGTCGCTGATGATCTCGCCGTCCCTTATCTTAATGATTCTTTTAGCGTGTTCCGCGGTATAGGTTTCATGTGTAACTAGGATAATAGTATTTCCCTCATCGTTAAGTTTCTGGAGTATCTCCATAATTTGTGTGCCTGATTTAGAATCAAGGTTGCCGGTCGGTTCGTCCGCGAAGATTACGCTCGGATTATTGACGAGGGCGCGGGCGATAGCGACGCGTTGTTTTTCGCCGCCGGAAATCTGGTTGGTATAATAATCCAGGCGATGGCCGAGGCCGACGCTTTCCAAGACTTCCCGGGCGCGCTTATCGGCGTCTATCTTCTCGTCGGAATATATGAGCGGCAATTTAACGTTATCGAGCACGGTCGTGCGCGGCAAGAGATTGAAAGATTGGAAGACGAAGCCGATTTCCCGGTTGCGCAGTTGCGCCAGGCTGTCATCATCGAGATGCGTGACGTTTTTCCCTTCTAAAAAATATTGGCCCGTAGTCGGGCTGTCTAATAATCCGAGGATATGCATCAGGGTTGATTTGCCTGACCCGGACGGCCCCATAATGGAAACGAATTCCCCCTTGGCTATCTCGAAATTCAGGCCGTGGAGGACCGAAGTCAACTCTTCGCCGCTGCCATAATCTTTATGCAGATTTTTAATGCGGATAAGCATATTAATTGACGGTTTTGATGAAGGTGATTATCTTCTGTCCCTCGGTTAAGCCCTCGCCGCTTATTTCCATTAAGCCGTCATTGCCGGATATTCCCGCTGTTACCAGAATTTCTGTAACCGTATTATTATTTTCTAAAATGCGGACGACTTTACCCGACCCGTTCTTATCAATAACCGCTCGCGCCGGCGCCAAGAAGACATTATCTTTTTGATCGGTAGTGACAATGACATTGGCGGTCATGCCGGCTTTGATATCCTTGAGAGTTTCTGGCGCGTCGACTAGGCTGATCTTGACCTTATAATAAGTTATGTCTTGGATCACGGTTGCCGCCGGTTCAATGAAATAGACCAAACCGTTGAATTTTCTAGCCTCGCCGAAGGCATCGAAATCGATCACGACCCGGTCGCTAATCTTAACTTTGGAAATGTCGGCTTCTGAGATATCGACTTCGATTTCGAAATTATTCTCCGTAATCATGGCTAAGGCCGCCTTGGAAGAGACCTGTTCGCCAATCTCGTAATTTATTTTAGAGATCTGACCGTCCATCGGAGCAATAATCTGGCTTTCCGATTCCTGTTTCTTGATCAGATCGAGATTGGCCTGAGCTTGCGCCAATTGCGCTTTAGCTAGATTAATATCTTCGGTCCGCGCTGGCGTCTTGATGCTGGTCAGCTGTTTTTGGGCGACATCCCAAGCCTGTTTGGCTGCGTTCAGTTTCGCTTGGGCGGCGGCTACTTGGCTCTCGCCGCTTAATTTCGCAGAATTATAGGCGTTGCGAGCGGATTTTAAGGCGTCTTCGAGGTTTACCTGGGCGGAATTCAAAGCGTCAGTCGCCGAAGCGATGCTAGTGTCATAAGAGAGCAAGGCATTACGGAAGGTATAGTCGGCTGTCTGGATGGCGCTTATCCCAGTACTGACGGCCGTTAGATTAGCGCTGACATTGGTCTTATAAGCGTCTAGAGTCGCTTGCGGCAAGACCGAAGAGACGACCGTATTTTCTAGGCTTTTAAAGCAATCGTTAGCTGTCTGATTGGTTATCTTAAGGTAATCCAAGCTTAAACTGACTAAGTTCTTCAAATTCGGTTCAGTCGAGAAAGCTTTGGCCGTTATTAAAGCGGTGACGGCCGGGATCTTCGCGTTCGTCGCTAAGACATAATCATTTTTAGTGTTGAGTAGAGACGTCGAATCTTTAACGCTAAAAGTATTTTTTAAGTCATCGTCGTCCAAGAGGCGATTGATGTAATCTAGGGCGCTATTAGCGATGCTTATTTTGGCGTCAGCCGTGTTTATCAAGCCATCGCGGCTGTTATCTGTAGTCTGCTGAGCATTAGTTTTAGTATTGGCCAGGTTAGTCTGGGCGGTCGCGACGGCCTGTTCTTGCGGCGTAATATCGGTGCTAGCGGATGATTCCAGATCGGCGAGTTTCTTGGCGGCCTGACTTAAATTTTCCGCGGTCAATTCTTTGGTTTTTGCCAAGTCATTTTCTGCCGACGCGTAGGCACTCTTGGCTTGAGCTTCTTGAGCGGCGCTGATAGCAATATCTTGGGTAGTAGCTCCTTTCATGAGCTTATCTAAATTAGCTTGCGCCACATCCATGCTCGAGGCCGCTTCCTTTTCCTTGAGAAGTAGCGAATTTAAGTCTAGTTCCATTAAGACAGCATCTTTTTTGACCAGGTCTCCGACTTTAGCCGCTATTTTATTAACCTTGCCGCTGAGCGCGAAATTCAATTCTAATTCCTTACTTGCCTTAACTGTGCCGACTTCAGTGACGGTCTGGATGAGAGTTCCCTTCTTGAGATCGACGGTCGTATATTCGCTTTGCGGCTTTTTTTTAAAGATAAAAAATAAGGCCGTAACGACCGTAACGAAAGCTATCGCGATAAGCCATTTTTTCTTTTTACTGACCATAGATTAAATATTATTATTCAAACAAGTTTTTTTGGCCTCTTGTTCGTCTTTTTTTTGATTATCGGAAGAAGGCGCGCTGTCTCTTTCCCGGCCCAAGACCGATTATTTTTTCGGTTGAGCAGGATTCGCCCGCTTATAATCAGCAACGCCAAGATTAAAAACAAGAATATCCCCGTAAAATAAGGCCAGATCATTCCAAAGAAGTATTTTGCTCTGAAATTATAAATAGAGGTGGCCTGGCTCTTATTGCCTTTAGTATCTATAGTCCGAGCGTAAAAACTGTATTCACCCGGAATAAGGCGATCCAGGACAAAGGTAAAATTGCCAGCCTGATCGCATAGCACTAGATAATTTCTTTGATATTTCCCCTGGCGATCAAAAGTTATTATCACATGGTTTTCTGGTATAGACCGGCCGCTGATCGTCAGCTCCGAATTATAGCCTATTTTTTCCGGATAAGCGTCTATTTCCGGAATCCGGATAGAAGTCACAGTGAATTTTTGCGATTCCTCTTTATAATTCCCAGCTTTATCATAGACTCGCACCTTGATTGTATGTTCTCCGGAATCAAGGAGCGGGGTCTGGAAGATATTGTCGCTATAATTTCCCCATTTGATCGGTTCTTGGTTGTCTATCGTTATCTCATAATCGGCGATGCCTGATTCCTTGTCTACGCCGGCGATGATGAAGCTTCTGACGCCTATATTATTGCCATTATCGGCGATGATGGAGACGCCGAGCGACTCTGGAGCGGTCTTATCGACATTGAAGGGGAAATGCTGGACAGTGCTAGTCCCGTCCGCGTATTTAAAGGCTATATGCAGATACCAGGAACCATCATCCAGACCGGTTATCGCTTTTTCCCTGATGGCGGGCATGTAGGATATCAGAGGAGCGGAATGCTTATTCTGATCAATGAGCAGGCTGACGCTGATCACCCCCTCGGGAAGGTCCCAGAGAAAATAAGGAACGTCGATATTATACCATTTCTCCGGATCGGGGTTAGTCTTGGAGGTTATTTTCGGGACTACCGGATAAGCAGCCGTTGAGCTACTCAAGGAGGCTGTGATTTCAGCGTTTATTTCTTCCTTTCCTACTTTTTCTTCTTCGACTACTTTCTTGATTGAGATTTCAGCGCCACCTGTTCCAGAGAGCACGTTAGTGCCTAGCCCGTCGTTAGCCAAGACGGACGCTGAACTAAAGGATATTGGCGCTTGGCCGATTCCTTTAGCCTTAAAGCTTATGGTTAGTAGTTTCCCGTAAGACCCCTTAAAGCCGGGATTAAGGATCACGCCCTCGAAGCTGACTTTTCCGCTGCTATTAGAAAAAGAAGGCTCTTGGGCCCAGAAATTAAAAAGACTGCCTGATTTAGATATGGAGACGACTTCCAACTTGTCTGTCGGAAAAGAGGCGATACCCGACACCGCGTTAATACTTTGGTCGCTGCTCGTCACATAAACGCCCACCGTGAAGGTTTTGTCGCTAAAATAAGAAGAAGACGCCGGGGACAAGAAAAGCGTCGCGGCCTGGGCGTTAACGGCAGAAAAAATAAAGATGGCGATGGACAATATTATTTTGTAGATTTTTTTCGAGCTTTTTTCCATAGCAGAAATATAAAAATTATCAGCCCTAGGGCTAAGGTGATTAAAACTATTTTTATTATATCATTTTTAGCTTTATTATGGCTAATCAATGCTTGATTCGGCGCCTCTAGGACGCTGAGAGTCTCATTGCCAGCGCGGTCTACCGCCTTGATGGTGATGCGGCTGGTTAGATCTTGGTCCTTGATAAGGTAAGGGCTGTCGGCTTTTTCCCAGTCGTCCCCGCCATCTCCATCCAAGCTATTCTCTTCTCTGACTTCGAAATATTTTATTCCCGAGCCTTTATCTTGAGTGGCGAAAGTTAAAAACCAGAGATTTTCAAAGATAAGGGGATCGCGCGCCAGGAGAATGGGAAATTTTTCTGGAGCATCATTATCGATTATTGTAGGAGATTCGGAGACCTGTCCTTGGGCTGGCGTTTCTCTGATATTGATATCAGCTTCATAATAATTAAGCCGGAGCTCCGTGCCTAAGCCGTCATTAGCGAACGCCCGGGCGTCTTCCAATCTTAACGCCCCTTGGCCGGACGCCCCCGCTCTCAAGAAGATGGAAAATAATAAGCCTTTTCGGCCGCTATACCCTCCCGGGATGATGCCAGCGAATCTTATTTCTTGATTTTCTATCCGAGGCGTCTCTACCCAGAAATTAATAAAAGAATTACCCTCGCTTATTTCTCTTAGATCCAGCGCTTCGCCCGCGAGGCTTATCTTTCCTTCTAGCGCGTTGATATCCCTCTCCTCAGTATCAATAAAAATATCTAACCTTATCTCCTGCCCTTTACATATCTCCCCTTCCGGCCAAGAATAGAATAGCCTAGCCGCTTCGCTTCTTTTAGGGAAAGAAAAAAGACCTAACATCATCAGAGTGCTGAAAAATAAAAGTATTCGGATATTTTCTCGTTTTTTCATATGGCCTCAACCTGTCCAGCTAAAAGCTAGGATAGAAAAATCTATGATATTTATGCGGCCGTCCTTATTCATGTCCACTATCGTCGGCGGCTGCGGTTTCTTGTACCAATAGGACAGGATAGAAAAATCTATCAGATCGACCTTGTTATCATTATTGAAGTCGCCCTTCGCCGTTTCCCCTTGCTTCTCTTCCTCATAAGCGGCCGCGGAGGCTTTATCCTCAAAGACCTTGAAGCCGACTATTTTGCTATAGGAACTGACTTGCTTCTTCAACGTTGATTTGGATTTGGCGCTATGATCTCCGAGTTCCAAGAGGGCGGTATCGAAATCATAAGAATAGACGCCGTTCTGGTCGGTTTTAGTTTTGATGATATTCTCCTTTTCTGAATTGACAGTAATATTTATTTCGGCGTTAGGCGCACTCTGCCCGAGAATCGTAATATTATCTCCGCTTTTAACGCTTTCTTTATCTAATTTTATAGTCGGGGCGAGAAAGATGCCGCCGATATTAGTGCTGGCGCCCTTAGTTATGTAAACTGGGAACGTGAAGGCACCTGATTTTAATCCGTAGATATCTTCGCTGTATATGGAAAAATTATAAAACCCTTCTGTTAGTCCGGTCAGGACGGCATTAAAGATTGCATCGGGTCCGGCGATAGTAGTTAAGGCGATTTGCCCGTCTTTTAAGATAGTTATCTTATTTAAAGGATAAGCATAGCCGGATAAGGTGACACTGGTTATCGGCGCGATGCTTCCTCCGCCCCCTCCGCTGCTTACATTGTTGACGATAAGCGGAAATTCACTGTTATCATTCGTGGAATCGCAATCTGAATCAGCCGGATAATCCATCTTGCCGTCGCTGTCGTTATCTTTCCCGTCATAACATTCTGGTCCGGGAGTAATGCTTATCTTTAGGCCGGCGTAAGAAGCCGCCTTGGCTGTGTCGATCATGATCGCCGATATAAAAATAGCTGCTACGGCGGTCAGCCAGCAGGAAAGGAAGAAGATTCTTGTTTTTTTGTTTTTATAGCGCACGGGCAAGAATTATATGGCGGTTATAGTTAAAGTCATATTAATCGAATAATTATCAGTCACTTGTTCTGCGGGAATCGTTTGGCTTATTCCGATTCCGGTCAAATCCCAATAACAGCCGGTCTGAGCTGAAGAGTTAGCGCTTAATATGTTGACGGAGTCGAGAACTCCCTCCGCAAAAGATGAAGGACTGCCTAGAGTTAAGCCAGTAGTTTCACAGCCGCTCTCGGGGGTGATGACGGCGATCCCGGGATTGAAATTCATTTGGCCGCCATAAGAATCAAGATCTGCCCCATCATTACCGCCGGCGCTGATATCGTTAAAATCGTAGGTATTTCCGGCGCCACTCCAAACACTGGTATTACCCCCCGTAGCCGCGATAGATAGCGTCCATTGCGCATTACCGGAATTATTATCTATTCGGATTTTTTTAGAAGAGACTCCTAGCGTCCCGCTGGCGGTTTGCGAGATAAAGGCAAAATTTATTGGATCCATGGCTAAAGATGGGTTAGCGATAGTACTGCCATCACTATCAACGATATCAACCGTCAGCGATCCGGAAATCAGATTAGTCAAGCCGCTGATATTTACGGGGAAAGAACCTGATCCGGAGCCGGAAGAGATTAAAATGTCGCTTAAAGAATCGATGCTGAGATCAAGCGTGCTGCCATTATCTACTCCAGTCCCGACAGTGATGATTGGATAAAGACAGACTTGCGCGCTGCCGACTGGCATATTGCCGCTGACCGTTGCCTTCTCGGAGGCGAAAGAGGCGGTGTTGCCGAAGGTAGCCTCGGTGCCGTCGTAGTTGCACGTGTCGGCGATTTCATATTTCAAAGTAAGTTCGGAGATATAGGAAGAGGCGTTGACTGTACCATTTTCTGATAATGTTAGGCTTGTGATATTGGCCGAGCCGCCGCTTCTGATAAAAGTAAAGGCGCCGCCGAGATATTGTCCGGCTGAAGGTATGCCGAGAGATGCGATTTGCGAACCGTAAGCGGCTATTGAAATATTAGCGATATCGGGCAACCGCCACGCCGCATAACGGTAATTATTCGTCCCCAAGGTATTAGTTTCCGCGCCAGCGCCGATAGAAAAGCCGGTGGAGATCAGGCCGGTGAACGCTCCGGTGATAGAGGCGACGTTAATGAA